>Ga0335072_10000006_pt1 | contig 489875 bp, 435 predicted proteins | sample Lox_Sample_21_FD_206725 | JGI IMG/M metagenome (GOLD analysis project Ga0335072, IMG submission 206725) | Soil microbial communities from Loxahatchee National Wildlife Refuge, Florida, United States - Lox_Sample_2.1 | ecosystem: Environmental > Terrestrial > Soil > Wetlands | place: USA...
AGGCGGCAGCTTCGCGTAATAGTTGTAATTGTTCTGGACGCTCCCGCTATACCACCAGTTGCTGCGCCAGGTGTCGGGCCGGATGTCATGGCTATCCCATGCGCCCACCAATTGATAAACATTCTGGTCGTAAATCACCTGGTCGCCAGGTTTGTATGTCCGGCCGGCCGTCCAAGGCTTGGGCGCGGTATGGTTCAGCCATGTCTGGTAATCCACCGGTTTTGTATCGATGCCGGTGCCACCGCCGATGGGGTCATGGTGCTGGAGGTTGGTTTGAGCCGTGGTGTTTTTCGTATTGGAGGTTGTGGCCGGTTCTGCGGCGGCGGTGGTGGATGAGTGGGGCAAATCGCACGAAAGATAAGCGCCGTTGGCGCCAGGAAGTTTATCAATACCCATAAGAATATCTTTTACGTTATGTCGATTATTAAAACGTGTCTGGCGTTCCATTCGATGGTGGATTCGCGTCTGAATAATGAGCAATCGCCGGAATTGGCGATGCTGATCGTGCGCAAGTCCGACCGCCTGGGCTAACGGGAACGCCCGCGTCAAGCGGCCGGCGCTCAGGCGTAATCAGGGGCCTCTGTAGATGGTCGGAATTTTAAGATCATTGTATTCATTACCGATGGGGATGCCGTTATTTTCGCTTGGCAATGTCTGTTGAGCGCCAAGGTCGCCATGGTCTGGAAGATAATAGTCTGCAAGATATAAAAAGCCGTAGTCAGGCGGGGTTTTTCTGATTTCTTCCGGGCTCCAGTCGTTCGGCACGATAAAGGAAGCGTATCTAGAAGCGACCTCGACAGCGTTTACACCGCCCTCTTGATGGGGGCGGCTGTATTCGATGACGTCGTAGTACCTGCCAAACTCGCCGGGGTCTATGGTTCCTAATTTGTTTTTGTCTTCGGGCCTCAAATAAACAAACTGAAAAATGGCATTGCCCGGAAAACGAAGTTTCGGGCTCACATCGCTGTCCAGCGATTTGAATTTGTAACCTTCGACAAGGTTCTTGCCAGTATTTTGTCCGCCGTAAACGGCCAATGCATCGGGCGCTATCTTATTTTCGGACACGCCAAAGAACGAATGGGTTCTCTTGGTGAAGAAATTTCCGATAATCTTGAAATAATCCGGAAAAAGCCCTGAAAGTCTCTTCAGTGCCTCAACGTTGCTGCTTTTCGTGTCAGATAGGCCATCCTGAGGTCGCACCGGCGGCGGACGCATGTCTACCGCCGGTTTGTTCGGCGCAACGTAGCTGGCGGTTCCAGGCGGCAGCTTCGCGTAATAGTTGTAATTGTTCTGGACGCTCCCGCTATACCACCAGTTGCTGCGCCAGGTGTCGGGCCGGATGTCATGGCTATCCCATGCGCCCACCAATTGATAAACATTCTGGCCGTAAATCACCTGGTCGCCAGGTTTATATGTCCGGCCGGCCGCCCAAGGCTCGGGCGCGGTATGGTTCAGCCAGGTCTGGTAATCCACCGGTTTTGTATCGATGCCGGTGCCACCGCCGATGGGGTCATGGTGCTGGAGGTTGGTTTGAGCCGTGGTGTTTTTCGTATTGGAGGTTGTGGCCGGTTCTGCGGCGGCGGCGGTGGATGAGTTGGGCAAATCGCACGAAAGATAAGCGCCGTTGGCGCCAGGAAGTTTATCAATACGCATAAGAATATCTTTTACGTTATGTTGATTATTAAAACGTGTCTGGCGTTCCATCTGGAACACCAGACACGTCATGTCGCCGGGACGCAAAACGATTGGTCACCAGCTGCAACTCCATCCGATTCAGTCGATCCGTGGCAGTGGAAGGTTGCTATAACGTAAATGCGTGGACGCTCGATGCTGTGGTAATGAGATATCGGGTTACGCTTCGCCCACAACGCTCAGTGGCCGGCTACGGTCACCGGCGCATAAGAATGACCATCCACCGTGGGCAGGAATTTTGGCGCTTGCCAGGCATGGGTGTGTTGCTCAAAGCCATAGGCGATGGAAATCAGCGTCGGCTCGCTCCACTTCGTGCCGAAGAACACGATGCCAACCGGAAGCCCATGTGCCCAGCCCGCCGGTACGGTGATCGATGGGTAACCCGCCACGGCCGCCGGCTGTGAGGCTCCGCCAATGGTGGGATTGCCGCTGACGATGTGATCGCCCAGTACCAGGTCCGTGAGGTAAGCGGGGCCCCACGAAGGCGAGAGCAGCGCATCCAGATGATTGGCCTGCAGCGCGGCATCGATGCCTTGCGGACCGGAAAGTTGTTTCGCTTTGGTCAGCGCATCGGTGTACGCCTTGTCGGTCAGTGGCCCTTTGGCCTGCGCCTGTTCCAGCAGATCCTGGCCGAACCACGGCATTTCCTGCTGCGCGTGGCGCTGGTCAAAGGCGATCACGTCGGCCAGCGTTTTTACCTGCAGCCCGGTGCGGGTGGCGAGATAGGCGTTGAGATCGTGCTTGAAGTCATACAGCATCACGGTCATTTCCGGATCGCCCAGTTCCGACAGATGCGGCAGGACGACCGGATCGACGATGATCGCGCCCTGCGCTTTCATCGCGGCGATGGCTTCGTCGAGCACGCGGTCGGCATTGGGTTCGCTGCCGGCCAGCGCGCGCACCACGCCGATGCGCTTGCCGCGCAATCCGTTCGGGTCGAGAAAGCGGGTGTAATCGGTGGCGTGTTTGTCCGCATCGACGGTGGCCGGATCGTTGGGATCGCTGCCCGCCATGGCGCTGAGCAGAATAGCTGCGTCCGTGACGTCGCGCGCCAAGGGGCCCGCGGTGTCCTGGTTGTGGCTGATCGGGATGATGCCGCTGCGACTGACCAGGCCCAGCGTCGGCTTGATGCCCACGATGCCGTTCATCGATGCCGGACAGATGATCGAGCCGTCGGTTTCCGTGCCCACCGCCACCGGAACGAGCCCTGCCGCCACGGCGACGGCCGAGCCCGAGCTCGAACCGCAGGGGTTTCGATCCAGCGCGTAGGGGTTGCGCGTCTGTCCGCCACGGCCCGTCCAGCCGCTGCTGGCATGGGCCGAACGCATATCCGCCCATTCGCTCAAGTTGGCCTTGCCCAGGATGACCGCGCCCGCCTGGCGCAGCCGGACCACCAGCGCGGCGTCCTTGGGCGCGGGTGCGTCGGCCAAGGCGAGCGAGCCGGCGGTGGTAAGCGTGCGGTCGCCGGTGTCGATGTTGTCTTTCAGCAAGACGGGGATGCCGTAAAGCGGACCGTGCGCGGCGCCGTGCCGCTTGTCCAGCGCGGCGGCAATTTTCAGCGCGTCGGGATTCAACTCCAGCACCGAACGCAGGGTCGGCCCGGCCTGGTCGATCTTCCTGATCCGCGCGATGTCGTCCTGTACCAGCGTCTTGCTGCTCAGCTTGCCGGCATCCATTTGTTTGCGCAGTTCGGGAACGGTTTGCCAGGCCACGCCCTGGTGGTCGTCCTTGGCGGCAAGCGGGGTGACCGATGCGAGGGCAAGCGCCAACGCGGTGCACAACGGCAACAAACGGACCATGACGACCTCCGAAGCGAATCAGCACAAGGGTTGTGGCACGATGCCGCAGCATAACCGCACATGGCGCGGCTGGCGCACGCGGCCGCCTTATACTGCGGGCATGGGGAGAGCCGTCTTGCCGTTCGGATACCGCCGCATCATGTCATGGGTGCTTGTGCTGGCCGGTATGGTTGCCGGCGGTATCGCCTATGCCGATCAAGCGTCCGTGCCCGATACGCTGAAGCAACGCATCGCCGCTTGCACGGCTTGCCACGGTTTGCATGGCGAGGGTTCGCCCGGCAGCGGCTTCTTTCCGCGTTTAGCCGGAAAGCCGGCTGGATACCTGGCGCTGCAAATCCAGAACTTCCAGCGCGGGCGCCGCCATTACGCGCCGATGGAATACACGGTGCGGCAACTGAGTCCGGCCTACATTCACCAAATCGCCGAATACTTCGCCGCGCAGCAGGTGCCGTATGAGCGTGCACCCGTGCCGGATATCGCGCCGTCATTGCTGCAACGCGGGCAGCAGCTGGTGAGCCTGGGCGATCCCGCGCTCAAGGTGCCGCCATGCCAGGCCTGCCATGGCAAGGCGTTGACCGGCACCGAGCCGTCGGTGCCCGGGCTGGTCGGCTTGCCGTACGACTACATCAGTTCCCAGCTCGGTTCCTGGCGAACAGGTACGCGTGCATCGGCGGCACCCGATTGCATGGCCATCATCGCCAATCGCCTTGCGCCGACGGACATCAGCGCTGTCGCCGCATGGCTGGCCAGCCATGAGGTGCCTGCCGATACGCATCCGCAACCCGCCGGTTCCATTACGCCGCCCTTGCGCTGCGGTGTGCTCGATGCCGCGGGAGGCGGCTCATGAAGCGTCTGCTGTGGATTCCACTGGTGCTGGCGGTGCTGGCGCTTGCGTTGTGGTGGTGGCTGGCGCACCGGTCGAACGCGGCGCCCGGCATGGCGGAAGATCCGGCGATTGCGGCAATGCTGAAAGATCCGACCGTGATCGCCAAAGGCCGCTATCTGGCCACGGCTGGCGATTGCGTGTCGTGCCATACCGCCCAAGGCGGGGCTCGCTATGCGGGCGGGCGTTTGTTACCCACGCCGTTCGGCAATGTTCCATCGTCCAACCTCACGCCCGATCCGCAAACCGGGCTGGGACAGTGGCGCCTGGAGGATTTCTGGCGCGCATTGCACAGCGGCGTGGGCCGCCACGGTGAGCTGCTTTATCCGGTGTTCTCCTACACCTCCTTTACCAAGGTCACACGTGAGGATGCGATCGCGATCTTCGCGTATCTGAAATCCTTGCCGCCGGTGCGTCAGCAAGCCACGCCGCTGGGTTTGCGCTTTCCCTACAACGTGCGTGCCACGCTTGCGGCCTGGCGCGCGCTTTATTTCAAGGAAGGTGTCTATCAAGCCGATCCGGCGCAATCGGCGTCGTGGAATCGCGGCGCCTATCTGGTGCAGGGGCTTGGGCATTGCATCGAATGCCACGCACCGCGCGGCACATGGGGCGGCGTGGAGCCGCGCGCGCCGCTTTCCGGCGGACGTATTCCGGAAGTGGACTGGTATGCGCCGGATCTGAGCATGCAGGCACACGGTGGCCTGCAGGGATGGAGCAAGCAGGACATCGTCGATCTGCTCAAGACCGGCCAGGCGTCCAAGGGCAGCGCGCTGGGGCCGATGGCGGACGTGGTGGTGGGCAGCACGCAACACCTGCGCGATGAAGACCTGCAGGCGATCGCCGATTATCTGCAATCGTTGCCGGCACGCCCCAAGCCTTTGACGACCAAGCCCAGCTTCGATAGCAAACCGCTGATCGAGCGGGGGCAGGGTATTTATGCGCAGCGTTGCGCGAGCTGCCATGGCAAGGATGGCGCAGGGATAGCCGGTGTCTACCCACCGCTGGACGGCAATGCAACGGTGCTCGAACCCACCGGTATGAACGCCACCCGCGCGGTGTTGCTGGGCGGGTTTGCACCGCTGACGCAGGGCAACCCGCGTCCGTATTCGATGCCGCCGTACGCGCAACAACTGAGCGACGCGGATGTCGCCGCCGTCGTCACCTACGTTCGCCAGGCCTGGTCCAATCGCGCCGCTGCAGTGGAAGAGCGCGACGTCGTCACGTACCGGCATACGCCGGTGGACTGATCACTTCACAGCGGCTTGCCGGGGCGGGCTGGCCTGGCCCTTGTTGACGTTCACTTGCTGCCCCTCGTATATCGAATCGGGCGGGCTGATCACGATGCGGTCGTTGTCGTGGAGGCCGTCGACCACTTCCACGGTACTGCCGAAATCGCGCCCCAGCGTAATGGGCTGCAGATGAATATGCTGCTGGCTATCGACCAGTGCCACGCGCATGCCTTCGCTGCGAAACAGCAAGGTGTTGGCCGGCACGATGAAATCCCTGGTTGCCGTCGACACGGCCAGCTTGACGTTGGCATACACGCCCGGCACCAGTGCCTGGCTGGCGTTGTCCACGTCGATTTCGGTGCGCAGCGTACGCGTGGTGGGGTCCAGTGCATCGGCCGTGCGCGCCACGGTGCCGGCGATCGGCTTGGCGCCGTAGGTGTTTAGAGAGACTTCGGCGGGCATGCCGACCCGGATGCTGGCGGCGTAGTTTTCCGGCACGTCGACATACACGCGCAGCTTGCTGGTGTCGGCGATCACGAACAGATTGCTGCCGGTGGAGCCGGCGTCGATCAAGGCGCCGATGTCGAGGTTGCGCTGCGTGATCACACCGTCGAACGGCGCGGTGATGTGTTTGAAGTCTTCCAGGTTCTGCAGGTGCGCCACGTTGGCTTCATCGGCCTGCACGGTAGCCAGGTCGGCCTTGTATTGCGCCACGTACTGATCGCCCGTTTGCGCCGCCACCAGACCCTGCTGGACCAGCTTCTCGTAGCGATCGGCGGTGATCTTGGCGAAGTTCATGTTGGCCACGTCGGTGCGCATCTGCGCCTTGCCTTGCAGCAGCTGGTTATCGACATCGGGTGTGTCCAGCTCGGCCAGGCGCTGGCCTTTCTTCACGCGCGTGCCGATATCCACGTTCCACTTGGCGACGTAGCCGGTGGTGCGCGCGTAGATCTGCGCGTCCTGCCAGGAGGCGACGGTACCGGGCAGGGTAAGTTGCTGGTCCTGGGGTGCCGACTGGACGGTCGTTACGTTGACCGTGGCCACCGCGTCGCGGTTGGTGTCTTCGGCCAGCGCATGGCGGGCCTGGACGCGGGTGATGATGCCGTAGACGGCAAGCGCCGCCAGCGCGACACCGATGCCGATGAGAACCAGCCTGGCACCGTGCGATGGTTTGCCGGAGTGATGCGGAGCGGGGGCGTTGGCGCTGGACATGTAGGTGATCTCACGCGGCAGCCGCATCGCGGCGCGCCTTGCGGCGCCGATGCAGCAGACTGAAAAAGGTCGGGACAAAGAACAGGGTGGCGGCGGTGGCCAAGAGCAGGCCGCCGATCACGGCACGGCCCAGCGGCGCGTTCTGCTCGCCGCCTTCGCCAAGGCCCAGCGCCATCGGCACCATGCCGATGATCATCGCCAGGGCCGTCATCAACACGGGACGGAACCGCTGGTAGCCCGCTTCGAGCGCGGCCTTCACCGGGTCGTCGTGATGCGCCAGGCGCTCGCGCGCGAAGCTGATCACCAGGATCGAGTTCGCCGTTGCCACGCCCATGCACATGATCGCGCCCATCAGCGCGGGGACCGACAGCGGCGTGTGCGTGAGGAATAGCATCCACACCAGGCCCGCCAAGGCCGCCGGCAGCGCGGCGATGATGATCATCGGATCGAGCCAGCTCTGGAAATTCACCACGATCAGCAAGTACACCAGGATGATTGCGAACGCGAGGCCACCCAGCAATCCCTTGTAGGAAGCCTGCATCGTCTGCACCTGGCCGCGGATGTTGATATTCACGTCGCGCGGCAGGTTCTTCGAATGTTGCTCCACGATGCGTTGCACGTCGCTGGCCACGCTGCCCAGGTCCGTGCGATCGACCGAACCGTAGATGTCGATCAGCGGGCGCGTGCTGTAGTGCGATACCTCGGCCGGGCCGAAGCTGCGCCCGAAGCTGGCCAGATTGGCGAGAATCTGGCTGGGTGCGCCCGGGGTGGCGCTGCTCGCATTCGCCGCCGTTGCGCCGGACACGCTGGTGATCGGCAGATTCTTCAGTGCCTGCAAGGTATCGAGGCGATATTGCGGCGCCTGCGTGGCGAGCGTGTAGCTGATGCCGGTCCTGGGATCGACCCAGAAAGTGGGATTGACCTGCGAGGACCCCGCCAGCGCGGTGAGCAGGTTGCTGGCGATGTCGTTGGTGGTGAGGTTGACGATGCTGGCGCGCGTGCGATCCACGTTCACGTTGATCTGCGGCAGGTTCTGCGCCTGTTGGATGCGCAAATCCACCAGCCCGGGCACGTGCAGCAGATCGCTGTAGATCTCTTTGGCGATCCTCGTGGAAGCGTTGGAATCGTGGCTGGACACCTGTACGTCGATCGGTGCGGGCGCGCCGAAGTTCAGGATCTGGCCCACGATATCGGCGGGCAAAAACGAGAACACCACGCTTGGGTATTTGTGCTTGAGTTCATCGCGCAGCTTGCGCACGTACTCGATGGTCGGGTGATGGTCTTCGCTGAGCGTCACGAAGATATCGCCGTCGGACGTGCCGATGACGCCGGTGTTGCTGTAGGACAGGTTGATGCCGCTGTAGGGCACGCCGAGCGTGTCGACGATGCTTGCCAATTCCGCCTTGGGAATGACCTGGCGGATCACATTTTCGATGCCGTCGGCCTGCCTCGCCGTTTCTTCGATGCGCAGGCCCGTCGGGGCGCGGAAGTGCAATTTGATCTGGCCGCCGTCCACGTACGGGAAGAAGTCGCGCCCCAGCCACGGCGCGAGCAATCCCACCGACAGTGCGCAGCTGGCGAAAAACAGGATCGTGAACAGGCCGCGATGGCGTTCGGCCGTTTCCAGCGCATGGCGATAGCCCTCGCGAATCTTTTCGAAGCGGGTTTCAAAACCGTGCTGGAAGTGACTGAGCGCGCCGGTGGGCTTTTTATCGTGCTCGTGCTTCTGCAGCCAGAATAGCGACAGCGTGGGCACCAGCGTTCGCGACAGCACGTAGGAGGCCAGCATCGCAAACACTACTGCCTCGGCCAGCGGTGCGAACAGGTATTTCGCCACGCCGCCGAGGAAGAAGATCGGCACGAACACGATGCAGATCGACAGCGTGGACACGAACGCCGGCACCGCGATCTGGTGCGCGCCTTCCATGATCGCGTCGTAGACCTCCTTGCCTTCTTCCAGGTGCGAGTTGATGTTTTCGATCGTCACCGTGGCATCGTCGACCAGGATACCCACGGCCAGCGCAAGGCCGCCCAGCGTCATGATGTTGATCGTCTCGCCCAGCGCCGACAGCGCGATGATCGAGGCGAGGATCGACAGCGGGATCGAGATCGCGATGATCAGCGTAGAGCGCCACGAACCCAGGAACAGCAGAATCATCAGGCCCGTGAGGCCTGCCGCGATCGCGCCTTCGCGGATGACGCCGGAAATTGCCGCGCGCACGAACAGCGACTGGTCGGACAGCGAGTTGATCTGCAGCGCTTTGGGAATGGCCGCGCGGATGGCCGGCAGCATGCCCTGCAGGCTGTCCACGATATCGAGCGTGGAAGCATCGCCGATCTTCAGGATCGACATCAGCACCGCGCGCTGGCCGTTCACGCGCACGATGTTGGTCTGCGGCGGCGAGCCATCGTGCACGTGCGCCACGTCGCGCACGTAGATGGTGATGCCGTTGACGGTCTTGATCGGGGCGTTGTTCAGGTCCTCGGCGTTGAGCGGGCTGCCGTTCAAGCGCACGCTGTACTCGGTATCGCCGATTTTTTCCGTGCCCGCCGGCAGGATCAGGTTCTGGTCGGCGATCGCGGTGACTACGTCGGACGCAGCCAGGCCGTGCGCAAGCAGGGCCTGCGGATTGAGATCCACCTCCACCTGGCGCTGCTTGCCGCCATAGGGATAGGGGGTGGCCGCGCCACGCACGGAAGTGACGAAAGTGCGCACGATCTGGTTGGCGTCGTCGAAGATCGTGGTTTCCGACAATTGCTTGGACGACAACGCAAACTGCAGCACCGGCACGGTGGAAGCGTTGTACACCAGGATCAGCGGCGGCGTCGTGCCGGCCGGCATCGACTTGAGCACCGTCTGCGAAATCGCCGTCACCTGCGCCACGGCCATGTCGATCTTCACGTTCGGCTGGAAGAAGACCTTGATCAGGCCCACGCCGTTGAGCGAGTTGGTCTCGGTGTGCTCGATGTCATTGACGGTGGTGGTCAGTGCGCGCTCATAACCGGAGACGATGCGGTTGTTCATGTCTTCGGCGGGAAGCCCCGTGTATTGCCACACCACCGAAACCACGGGAATGTCGATGTTCGGGAAGATGTCGACCGGCGTGCGAAGAATGGCCAGGGGCCCCAGGATCAATAGCAGCAGCGCCAGAACGATGAAGGTGAGCGGCCGCTCAAGCGCGATTTTGACGATCCACATAACCGATGATTTCCATCAGCCCTCCAACGCACGGCGTGCCGCTGTGTGAGGACTGACATGAGGGGTTGCCGGGAAGATAGTAGCCTAGACAATTTTCTTGTTGGCAACCATAGGCCGGAGGCCATTGGAAATTGCGCAAATATTTGCGGCGGCGCAAGTTCTCCGGCTCATGTCGATATGCCAACGCTATCGCGATGCGTGTTGCCCCGTCCCCGCCGCGGTCGAACGCCCCCTTTTGCGGGTTCTCAGTGCTTGGCGGTCTCTGCTGCGGATGGGCTGGCGATGGTCGGAAACAACCTATTTTGCGCCTCCAGTTGGTAATAGCGCTCGACCAGCTGCTTTTTCTGCAAGAAGGCTTTTTTGTATTGCTCGGGTACGTCAGCCTCAGGATAGACGCCGGCGGGGTCGGTCGCGAAAAACTCGTCGCCGATGGCCGCCATGCCGATCAAGCTGGGTGTGGGTTCAAACAGCGATGTGCCCAGGAAGCTGTTGGTTTCCTTCTGGATGCCGAGCAGTTGCATGAGGGTGGGGGCCAGATCGATGGATGTTCTTGCTCGTGCATCCAGTATCGCGGGGAGCTTGTGCGTGGGGTCGTAAATGATCAGCGGAATGCGATCCACCAGCAGTGGCTTGTAGCCGTCGCCCGCTACGGCACGGTAATCCTGATCCGGATAGGTAGCGTGATCGGCGGTTAGTACAAGGATGGTGTTTTTCGCGTAGGGGCTAGCGAAGAAGTAATCGAGAAATGCGCCCAGCGCGTGATCGAAGTTATGCAGCTTGTTGAGCGCGGAGTTGCCGCCGTCGCCGTACTTCGCACCGTTGGGCATGATATCGATGAACGCGTGCGTCCCGAAATTGTAAAGACCCATGAAGAACGGGCGATCCTTGCCGTTCAGCTCGCCCCGGGTCATCAGCGCGCGCAGTGCACCAAACTCGTCGTCATCGCTCAGCGCTCCTTCCACGTAGTAAAGCTTGTTGCCGGGCAAGACCGTCCGGCTTACGTCTTCGAATGAATAAACTTTGTCGAATCCAAGCGAGCGCAATAAATCGTTGAGCCCGACGCGGTTGTAATGCGGGGATATGAAGTAGGTATTGTAATGCTCCTGTTTGAGCATCATGGGTACGGATCGGTATTGAATCGAAAGCGACGCCATTGTCGCGGCATCGGTGGCCTGGGTTTTGTCGTCATCGCCGCCGGCTTGCGGGTAACCCGACACCATTTGTCCACGCAGGCCGCGATACGTGGCCGCGGTGTGGTTGTAGTAATCGATGACGCGCATTGAAACACTGGCGAGCCGGTCGATGTTCGGTGTCAGTCCAGGATATTTGCCGCCATAGCAGCCAAGCAGCCGCGCGGATACGCCTTCGGAGAAGATGACGATGACGTTGGGCCGTGTACCGGCAACGCCTTTCGCCTGATAGGGCAGTGGCGTGTCGTAGATCAGGGACTTTTCAAGGGGAAAGCGTTCGCGGCTCGGCGCGGCGGATGGTGCGTTGAGCGAGTTTGCGCGATCTGCGTCGCCAACGCTTCGCGTCGAATCGAAAACGTTGCGCACGAAGGTAATGACCGGTGACTGTGTGTAGCCCACTTCGAGCATGCCAGTATCGTGCTGCCGTTGGAACAAAAGCGCGGCCGATAATCCTAAGAGCACGGCGATCGCCAGCCGTGTCCTGCCTTGCAATGGGGCGACGTTGTCTTGATCGCTGGCGGCAGCGAGCTTTTGTTCGCAAAGCTGTCCCACGACAAAGACCAGCCACCACGCCACGGCGAGTGCGATCGACATATACATGGTGGCATTTCGCACGATGCGGCTTTCCGCGCGATTTTGTATCGCCAGCACACTGATGAAATTGCCCGAAAGGTAGATCGAATAGATCTGTGCGGCGTAGACAAGGGCGATCGTAAGTGCCACGGCCCATGGCAAACCCAGCGCCAGGCGGCTCCCTCGGCGTCGGGCTAGCGCCAGCAGCACGTCGCAGATCAGCCATGCGCAAGCCAACTCGATGGCGGGGGCGGCGAAACGGACGCATGACATGAAGGCATCGTCATGCGTTGGCGTCGCGAAGAGGTACAGTACGAGCACGTAGGCGACCAGCAACCCCAGGAAAAAGACAGCGCGGTACGTCTTCGCAAGCCACGGCAAAATCATCCGCTCCCCCCTTTGTCGCATGGTTATCTTCCATCATGCCGCCGGCCCCTGCTCTGCGCCACTCGGGGCGATGAGCTCATGGCATGGCGTTTGAAGGTATTCCCGGGCTCGTGGCCAGTCTTGCGAGGACCATCCATGGCTCCAACTGCCAATGGCCTCGCGCTTGTCCGGATGGGGATGGCAGCACGAACAGGCGCGTGCCGCCGATAGAGCTGCCTTGCAGGCCATAGGCCGCCGCCCGCCCCAGTAGCGCCCGGGCTGCGTTCTTGCTGGTCAGGGCCAGGATGCCGGGGGCGTACTTTTCGACCTTGGTCACCAGCGCGGGGACGTCGAACGCGCCCAGGGGCAGTTCGTCATCGTTGCCGGCGTGGTGCTTGGCTAGGTCGGTAAGGCCAAGGCCGAATGGAGGAAGCTTGGGAAATTCCTGAGGCGTCAGCAGCCTTGGGGTGAATCCGGCCAGGAATAGCGCGCGCCAGAACAGGTTGCCGGGATGGGCATAGTAGGCGCCCTCCACAGCTGAACGCCTGCCGGCGGCGGTTCCACAGAACACGACGCGCAGGCGCGGCTGCAACACGTCGGGCAGGATGGGCAGGGGAGGCGGCGGGGGTGGGGTCTTGGGCATCGGTCGATACGGCTTGAGCGGGGCGGATGCATTGGGGCGGATAGGTTCAGGCTGCGTCAAGGAGCCACGGAGCGGTGCGCAGCGGCAGCAGGCTTGCCGAGACTTTACAAAACGCGCAAGTACAGGAGTAGCTGTGCGTTGCGCATCGACATGCCTCGCGTGCTGCCGCTATAAAGGTCGCTTGAACTTGGGGATGTCGGTGAGCGAAGAAATTTTGATCAATGTCACCCCGCGCGAGACGCGAGTGGGCGTGGTGGAGAACGGCATGCTGCAGGAATTGCATGTCGAGCGTACGTCGCGGCGCGGATACGTCGGCAACGTTTACAAGGGGCGGGTGCAGCGGGTCATGCCGGGCATGCAGGCGGTGTTCGTGGACATCGGCCTGGAGCGCGCCGCGTTCCTGCACGCCTCGGACATCGTCCGTCCGCCCCTGCCCGACGGCGCCGCCGAGGCACCGGCCGGCGGCAACGGCAATGGCCACATGCCCTCGATCAGCGAGCTGGTGCATGAGGGGCAGGAAATCGTGGTGCAGGTGGTCAAGGACCCGATCGGCACCAAGGGCGCGCGGCTGTCCACGCACCTGTCCATTCCCTCGCGCTATCTGGTGCTGCTGCCGCACGCCCGCACGCTGGGCATTTCCACGCGCATCGAGGACGAAACCGAGCGGCAGCGGCTGAAGGACGTGCTCACCCCGCTCATCGGCGACAACCCGTTGGGTTACATCGTGCGCACCAACGCCGAAGAGCAGTCGGCCGAGTCGCTTGCCTTCGATGTGACCTACCTGGGCAAGGTGTGGCGCGTGGTGCAGGAAAATATTGCCAAGGCCAAGGTCGGCGAGCGCGTGTACGAGGAACTTTCGCTGCCGCTGCGCGCACTACGGGATCTGCTCAACGACGATATCGAGAAAGTACGGGTGGATTCGCGCGAGACGTTCGAAAAAGTGGCCAAGTTCGTGCACAAGTTCATGCCGAGCCTGGACGATCGCATCGAACACTATTCCGGCGAGCGCCCGATCTTCGACCTGTACGGCGTGGAGGACGAAATCCAGCGTGCGCTGCGCAAGGAAGTGCCGTTGAAATCCGGCGGCTACCTGATCGTGGACCAGACCGAGGCGATGACCACCATCGACGTCAACACCGGCGGCTATCTGGGTACACGCAATCTGGAGGAAACCGTTTACCGGACCAATCTGGAAGCGGCGCAGGCGGCGGCGCGCCAACTGCGGCTGCGCAACCTGGGCGGCATCATCATCATTGACTTCATCGACATGACCGACGAAGAGCACAAGCGGCAAGTGATCCGCATGCTCGAAAAAGGCCTGGCCCGCGATCATGCCAAGACCACCGTCTACCCGATGTCGCAGCTGGGCCTGGTCGAAATGACGCGCAAGCGCACCACCGAAAGCCTGGAGCGCCAGCTGTGCGAACCGTGTCCGGCCTGCATGGGCCGTGGAGCGGTAAAGACGGCCGAAACCGTCACCTACGAAATTTTTCGCGAAATCACCCGCGCCGTGCGCCAGTTCAACGCGCAGAAGCTGCTGGTGATGGCCAGCCCCAAAGTGGTCGGACGCATCCTTGAGGAAGAATCCACCGCGGTGGCCGAATTGGAAGAGTTCATTTCAAAAAGCATACGCTTCCAGGCCGAAGAGCATTATTCGCAGGAACAATTCGATGTCGTACTACTTTGATCCGGGCCATTGGTGAGCAAGGCGCCGCAAAGATGGACGCGCTGGCTGGGCCGCAGCCTGGCCTGGATCGTTGGCGTGCTGGTGATCGCGCTGGCGGTGAGCGCCGCGCTCGCACAGGTGCTGTTGCCTTTGCTCGCCAAACATCCGCAATGGGTGGCGGCCGAGCTCAGCAGCAAGCTGCAGCGCCCGGTGACGTTCACATCGCTGCAGGGGCGCTGGGAGCCTTCCGGCCCGCGCTTCGTCATGCGCGGCGTCACCCTGGGGCCCGGCGCGGGCGGCAACCCGCTGCATGTGCCCGAGGTCGACCTGAAGCTGGATTTCGGCGCATGGCTGCTCCCCTCGCGCCATCTGCTGAACCTTCAGGCCAATGACCTGGAGCTGGATCTCACCCGCGACGCGAACAACCAGTGGCACATCAACGGCATCGGCGTGGCGGGCGGCCCGGAACGCCAGAACGTCTCGTTCGGGCGGATTTCGATCGAGCTGTGGCTGGACAACCTGCGCGTGGATATCGACGACCAATTGCTGGGCCAGCGCTACGTCATGCTGGCCGACCAGTTGCGCGTCACCCACCAGGGCAATGACATCCGCATCGGCGCGCGCATGCACCGCGTGGGCGCGACCGGCGAGCTGCAGGCGGCGGGGCGCTTTCGCGACGATGGCGCCAGCGGCAAGGTCTGGGTAGCGATCCAGAATGCCGACCTGCGTGGCCTCGCCGCAGGCCTGGGGCTGGGTGGCTACACCATCGACAGCGGTCACGGCGACTTGGCCGTGTGGATGGACTGGAGCCACGAGCAGATCGTGCGCGACCTGTTCCAGATCAGCTTGCGCGATCTGGCCGTGACCAGCCCGGCAGGCGTCAAGGCGAGCGTGCCGGTGCTCGGCGGCCTGGCGGAGTTACGCCGCTACGATGGCGGCTTCGCGTTGCGTTGGGCCGGCAGCGACGGTGGCGCCATGGGGGTGGATATCCATCATCCTGGCACGCCCCAAGCCGACATCACCGGTGTCGCCAACCAGCTGCAACTGGCGCCGCTGTTGCCGTGGCTGGGCCTGAAGCCAGGGCTTTCGCCGGGACTTGCGCAATGGCTGGCCGATGGCCAGCCGCACGGCCAGCTGCAGCGTGCCGTATTTCATTGGAATGCCGCGGCGGGTTTGCAAAAACTCGATGCGACCTTCGGCGACCTCGGCATTGCACCGGTCGGCAAGCTGCCGGGGGTGGATCATCTGCGCGGCGAGGCGCGCGGCGATGGCGAGGCAGTGTCGCTGGAGCTGCCTTCGCAGGCCGCCACCATCAGCTTTCCGCATACCTTCCGCAAACCGTTCGTGATGAGCGAATTGGCCGGCGATATCGCGCTGTGGCATGACGAGGACGCCACGCACATCGGCGTGGCCGATATGGATTTCGAAGGCGAAAACTATGGCGGCAATGCGCAGGGCGAGGTGCAGTTGCCCAGCGACGGCGGACGCCCGTTCCTGGACCTCTACGTAGCGCTCACGCACGCCGACGTCTCGGCAGCCCGGTTGTTCTGGCCGGTCAATTCCCTGGCGCCGCCCGCTGTCGCCTGGCTGGACCAGGCGTTCGTAGCGGGCAAGCTCGACAACGCCGCCGTGCTGGTGCGCGGCAGCCTTGCCGACTGGCCGTTTCATCACAATGAAGGCCGCTTCGAGGCACGTGCCCAGATCAGCGATCTGACGCTCAGCTACGGCAAGAGCTGGCCGGTCGCCGAGCACATTAACGCGGTCGCCAACTTCATTGATGCGGGCATGATGGTGCAGGCGACCAGCGGTCAATCGATGAATGTAAACGTGACCAACGCGGTTGCGGTGATTCCGGAACTGGCGCACACCACACTCGATCTCAATGTCAGCGGCACCGGCAAAGCCGCCGATATGCTCAACTTCGTCGGCAACAGCCCCATCGCGCGCAAGCAGGCCGATGCGCTGGCCAAGATCAAGCTCGACGGCACCGGCAGTTTCGATTTTCATCTGTCTTTGCCGACACACGATATGCACGATTTCCTGCTTGCGGGGAACGCGCAATTCAACAACGTCGATTTCAATGCGCCCGATTGGCACCTGCAACTGGACAAGCTCAACGGCCCGGCGACGTTCGATGCGCACGGTTTTCACGCGGGCCCGCTGGCGGCTGGATTCCGCGGCGAGCCTTCGCAACTGGACCTGGCCATCGCCGGTGCCACCGGCGATCCCAATACGGTCTTGTCGGCCAAGCTCAGCGGCAACTACACCGTGCCCGAGCTCATTAAAGATTATTCGCAGCTCAAATGGCTCGGCGACGTCGCCAGCGGCCGCAGCCAGTTCACCATCGGCTATCAGATTGCGCATGCGGACGAAGGCGAGCAGGGTGCACAGACACTGAGCATCCAATCGCCGATGACCGGCATCGCGCTGAACTTCCCGGTGCCGTTGAGCAAGCCGGCCGACGATGCAAGCCTGCCGCTGCGCCTGAGCATGAGCTTGCCGATGGCGGGCAGCGATCTGCAGCTTGCGCTGGGCTCGGTGATGAGCGGGCACATCCGCCTTCCCGTGAACGATCAGACACCCGTCGCGGCCACCTTCGCCTTCGGCAATCAGATTCCCGACAGCCTGCCGGCGAAGGGTATGCGCATTCGCGGCGATGCGCCGCAGCTGGACGTCACCGGCTGGGTACGTCAATCCATCGGCGGCAGCGCCAGCAGCGGCATCAGCCTGGAAACCATCGACGTCACCACCGAGCACGCGCAGGTCTTTGGCCGCGATTTTGCCCAGATGCACATCCGGGCGGCGCCCAAGGGCGACACGCTGGAACTGGACGTGGACAGCGCCGCCGCCGCGGGCCACTTCAGCGTGCCGACCGTGGAGTTGGCCAAGCGCGGCATCACCGGACGCTTGCAGCGCCTGTACTGGCCCAAGGAGCCGACCAAGCCGGCGAAGAATCCCGGCGCCGCGCCGGTGCCGGTGTCCGATCCGGCCAATACCGGCATCGATCCGGCCGGCATTTCGCCGCTGCACATCTGGATCCACGACCTGCGGCTGGGCGACAGCAAACTCGGCGACGCGCGCCTGGAAACCTGGCCGACCGCCACAGGCATGCATATCGACGAACTGTCCACGCATTCCAGGAGCGTGCAGGTCAACGCCAGCGGCGACTGGAACGGTTCGCCAAGCAACAGCGCCACGCGTCTGCGTGTCACGTTCGATGCCGACAACCTCGGCGACATGCTCGGCGAGTTCGGCTACGAAGACATCTTCCAGGGCGGCAAGACGCACGACGAACTCGATGCGACATGGCCCGGCGGTCCATGGGCGTTCGAGCTGGGCAACATGGACGGCACGCTGAAGGTCAATGTCACCAACGGACTCATTCCCAAGGCATCGCCGGGCGTGAGCGGACGATTCTTCGGCCTGGCCTCGATCGCCGAATTCCCGCGCCGGCTGTCGCTGAATTTCAACGACGTCTTCGGCAAGGGTTTCGCTTTCGACCAGATCAGTGGCGATTTCCGCCTGAAAGACGGCAACGCCTACACCAGCAACGTGAAAATTCATGGCCCCGCCGCCGAAATCACCATTACCGGCCGCACGGGTCTGCGCGCGCGCGACTACGACCAGCAAGTAGTGATTCTTCCGCACGTCGGCAGCAGCCTGCCGGTAGTAGGCGCGGTCGTTGCCGGGCCCATCGGCGCGGCGGCGGGCTTTGCCGTGCAGGGTGTGCTGGGCCGGGGCTTAAGCCATATGGCCGTACAACGGCTGCGCATTACCGGCAGTTGGGACAAACCGGTCGTCACCTCCGGCGATGCGGCCATAACACCCGTGCCGGCGGCACCGGCGCCGGCTGCGTCGGCAAGGGCGCCGGCGCCCGCCTCAAGCGCGGGACGATAGCGCAGCGTCAGTCGATGGACGTGCCGTTTGCGAGTTTCCATGGAACGGAAAAGATGGCTGCCGCACGAATTCGTCCGACCTGCCGGCACCGGCCACGCCGTCCTGCTCGGGGAATGTGTTCTTCGATTTCACCGACGTGCCGAACACGTCGTCGAGCAAGGCGTAGTGCGCGGCGTCGTCGCAGGCGTGATGGCCGCGATGGAGGCCGGGTGTCACAAGGTCCATGCTAAATGGCATCGTCGACCGCTCGCCCGGGCGGGTTTTAAACTGGTCCGCTCGACCCCAGATTGCCTTTTACATCTCCCATCTCCGCTGACCTGGCCCTATTCATGAATTCCCTGATCGCACAGGCCGAGAGCCGCCTGCTTACCCCCGGTGGACTGGCTACCGGCGACCTCGACCGTGTCTTTACCCAGCTGATGGGGCCGTCCATCGATGCGGCGGACCTGTATTTCCAGCACTCGCGCAGCGAGTCCTGGGTGCTGGAGGAGGGGATTGTCAAGGACGGCAGCCACGCCATCGAACAGGGCGTTGGCGTGCGCGCCATCAGCGGCGAGAAGACCGGCTTCGCCTACTCCGACGAAATCGTGCTGCCGCAGCTGCTGGAGGCCTCCAAAGCGGCGCGTGCGATCGCCCACGGCGGCAACGGCGCCGGCAAGCCGTTGGCCCTGCATGGCGGCAAGGCGCTGTATCGGGCCATCGATCCGGTCGATAGCCTGCCCAATCCCGACAAAATCGCCGTGCTGCGCGAGGTCGATGCGTATGCGCGCGCGCGCGATCCGCGCGTGAAGCAAGTCATCGTGAGCTTGAGCGCCACCCTCGATACCGTACTGGTGGCCGGATCCGATGGCACGCTGGCGGCCGACGTGCGCCCCCTGGTACGCCTGGGCGTGCAGGTGATCGCCGAGCAGGATGGCCGCCGCGAGCAAGGCTATGCCGGCGGCGGCGGTCGTTACGACTATCGCGAGCTGCTGGAAAACGGCCGTGCCATGGCGTTTGCCGACGAGGCGGTGCGGCAGGCGCTGGTCAATCTCGATGCGGTCGATGCGCCTGCCGGCACGATGACCGTGGTACTTGGGCCAGGCTGGCCCGGTGTGCTGCTGCACGAGGCCATCGGCCACGGCCTGGAGGGCGATTTCAACCGCAAGGGCAGCTCCGCTTTTGCCGGACGCATCGGCCAGCGTGTGGCGGCGCCGGGCGTCACCGTCGTCGACGACGGCACGCTGCCGGGCCGCCGCGGCTCGCTCAGCGTCGATGACGAAGGCACGCCGACCGAATGCACCACGCTCATCGAGGACGGCATCCTCAAGGGCTACATGCAGGACAAGCTCAACGCACGCCTGATGGGCATGGCGCCTACCGGCAACGGCCGGCGCGAATCGTTCGCGCAACTGCCGATGCCGCGCATGACCAACACCTACATGCTGGCCGGCCAGCACGATCCGCAGGAGATCCTGCGCTCGGTGAAGAAAGGCCTGTACGCGGTGAATTTCGGCGGCGGCCAGGTGGACATCACCAACGGCAAGTTCGTGTTCTCCGCCAGCGAGGCGTATCTGATCGAAGACGGCAAGATCACCGCGCCGGTGAAAGGCGCCACACTGATCGGCAGCGGCCCGGACGTGCTGACGCGCGTGTCGATGATCGGTAACGACCTCGCACTTGACGAAGGCATCGGCGTTTGCGGCAAGGAAGGGCAGAGCGTGCCGGTCGGCGTGGGTCAGCCGACCTTGCGCGTGGAGGCGATGACCGTGGGCGGTACGGCGTCCTGACGGACGCCTGCGCCAGGGCCTGTTTACACGCTAGTGGCGCGCGCCGCGCCAATCCGTAAAGCGATCCTTAGAAGACGCCGTCAGCCGGCGTCTTCATTGTCAACGGTTGCCGTAACCGTTTTCAACAGCTGGAAGATCTCGCGATACGCGCGCGGCGGCTTGTTGCCGTCGCGTTCAAGCCGCGCCTGCCGGATCAGCGAGCGCAGGTGCTGGCGATCGATGCCCGGGTATTGATCGATCAGCTCCTGCAAGGCGTCGTCGTGTGCGATGATGCGCTCGCGCAAGGCTTCCAGCCGGTGCATCGCCGCGGTTTCCTTGCGTTGCTGCTCGCGGTTTTCGCCCATCAGCGCGCGCGCGGTGTCGAACGCTTCGTCGTCGTGGCGACGCATCACCTTGGCGAGAAAACCCAGCTGGCGCTTGCGCGCGATATGCGAAGTGATGCGGCGCAGGTTGTCGATTTCGCGCAGCACGTCTTCAGGCAGATCGGCGCGGGCGAGCTTGCTTTGCGGCAGTTCGGACAACTGCGTGGCGAAGGCCAGCACAGCCAGTGCGTCGCGACGCTGCTGCGTGCGGGTGGGGCCGTAGTCGTGCTCGGGGTCGTCGGTGTACGTGCGGTTCACAGTGCTTTCCGTTCGGGTGCGTCGACCAGGGCGAAGCGCGGGATGGGTTCGCCATCCAGCTCGACGCTTTCGGCGAACATGGCGGCGGGACGCACCCACAGGCCATGGTCGCCGTAAAGGGCCTGGTAGACGACCAGTTCTTCCATGGTTTCGCTATGCAGGGCCGTACCCAGCACGCGGTAACTTTGACCCTTGTAGTGACGATAGATGCCGGTGGCTATGGACATGGCAGCTCCCGTGGCAACCTTGGCGACTTTAAGTGTTGGCAATGGGTCTGGGCGGCCCCATGTCCAGCTATTGTAACTGCCATTTCTCCAGGAAACCCAAGTGAGCGACGTTGCCATCAAACAGCAGGACGCCAGCCGGCGCGAACTCGATCGTCTGGCGGAGCTGGCCCAAGACGTCATCGGCCGTGCCCGCGCCGCGGGCGCCAGCCAGGCGGAGGTATCGGCCAGCATCGACACCGGCCTGAACGTGAACGTGCGCCTGGGCGAGGTGGAAACGGTCGAGCACACGCGCGATCGCGGTTTCGGCCTCACCGTGTATTTCGGTAAGCGCAAGGGCTCGGCGAGCACCGCCGATCTCAACGCCGATTCGATCCAGGCCACGCTGGACCAGGCCTGTGCCATCGCCCGCTACACGGAAGAAGATCCCGCCTCGGGTCTGGCCGATGCGTCGCGCATGGCGACCGTGTTTCCCGATCTGGACCTGTGGCACCCCTGGGCCATCGATACGGCCGGCGCGATTGCGCTGGGCCAGCAGATCGAAGCGGCCGGCCGTTCGCATGCGGGCATCAGCAATTCCGAGGGCGCCAGCGTACAGATGGGCCAGAGCGTGTCGGTGTACGCCAATTCGCACGGCTTCGTGGGGCGCGAGCGCGGTACGCGGCATTCGCTGTCGCTGTCGCTGATCGCCGGCGACGAAGCGGGCATGCAGCGCGATTACTGGTACGACAGCGCACGCAGCGCCGACGATTTCATGAGCGCGAAGGCCCTGGGCGACATCGCCGCCCAGCGCACGCTGGCACGCGTGGGTGCACGGCGGCTGTCCACGCGTCAATCCGCGGTGATGTTTTCGCCGGACGTGGCGCGCGGCCTGATCGGCCATCTGGTCGGCGCCGTCAGCGGCGGATCGCTGTATCGGCGCGCCAGCTTCCTGCTCGACCACGCGGGCAAGCAGGTGATGCCTGCGTGGCTGAACATCGTGGAGCGTCCGTTTCTGCCGCGCGGGCAGGGCTCGGGCACGTTCGATGCCGAAGGCGTGGCCACGCGCGACAGTGCGCTGATCGAGAACGGCGTGCTGGCGCGTTATGTCCTAGGCAGCTATTCGGCGCGCAAGCTCGGCCTGGAGTCGACCGGCAACGCGGGCGGTATTCATAACCTGATCGTCGAGCCCGGCCATGCCGACGGCGGCGCGCCGCTGGACTTCGATGGCATGCTGCAGCGCCTGGGCACCGGCCTGCTGGTGACCGAGGTGATGGGCCAGGGCGTCAACACCATCACCGGTGATTATTCGCGCGGGGCGGCGGGCTTCTGGGTCGAGCACGGCAAGATCGCCTACCCGGTGGAAGAAATCACCATTGCCGCCAATCTGCGCGACATGTACACCGGCATCGTGGCGGTGGGCGCGGATGTGGACCGGCGCTCGCCCCTGCTTACCGGTTCCGTCCTGCTCGATCGCATGACGATTGCCGGCGAATAAAGGCCGCCGCAGGGGCCGGCAAGTTCCTGCGAGCCCTGCTAGGATCACTCCACCGGGAAGGGGCCGGCGTTTTGCACGACTTGCAAGGAGATGCGCATGAGCGTTCCGCCTGAGTCCGTCGTACCGCCGCCAAGCGAGCCATCATCGCCGAGCGACATTCCCGCCCAGGAGCGAACCTGGGCCATGGTTGCCCATCTTTCGGCCCTGCTCGGCGCCGTTGTCACTTCCGTGCATGGCGGCGGCGTCGCCTGCTTCCTCGGGCCGCTGATCGTCTGGCTGATCAAGAAAGACAGCATGCCTTTCGTTGCCGACCAGGGTAAAGAAGCGCTCAACTTCAACATCAGCGTGGCGATCATTACCTTCGCGCTGCTGGTGTTGTCAGCGGTCACCTTCGGCATCGGCTTGATTATCGCCATCCCCATGTGGGTGGTGATCGGCATCGGCTGGTTCGTGCTCACCATCATTGCCGCGGTGAAGGCCAATGAAGGGGTGCGTTACCGTTATCCGTTCACGCTGCGACTGATCAAGTAGCCTGAGCATGCTTGCTTAAGACAAGCATCCATCGACGGAGGGAATGTCATGAGCACACCGTCCGACCAGATCTCGCCGCCCAGCGAGCCGATGGTATCGAGCAATGACCGCAACCTGGCCATGCTGACCCATCTTTCCGGGCTGCTTTTTTACTTTATCGTGCCGCTGATCGTGTGGCTGGTTCACAAGGATCGCACGGACAAGGCGTACATGGTCGGCGAAGCGAAAGAGGCGCTGAATTTCCAGCTGACGATTACGCTTGCTGCCTTCGTCTGCTGCATTTTGCAGATCGTCCTGATTGGCTTTCTGCTGATGCCGGTGCTGTGGATCGTGAACGCGGTGTTCTGCATCCTGGCGGCGGTGAAGGTGAGTTCGGATGGGCATTACCGTTATCCCTTCACGCTGCGGCTGGTCAGCTGAACCGGTCCCGCGGCGACGCGGACCTGGTCGCGCGTGCTCGGGGTGGCATCAGCGCATGCGGTGCGCCGCGTAGTGCGCCAGTTCGCCCAGCCAATCGGCGCGCTCGCCCAGCGGTGCGATGGCATCCACGGCTACGCCGGTCAGTTCGTCCAGCCGCGCACGCGACGCGTCCAGGCCGATGATGGAAGGGAAGGTCGGCTTGCCCGCCGCCGCATCCTTGCCCGCAGTCTTGCCTAACACCGCGGTGGCCCCTTCCACGTCGAGTATGTCATCGCGCACCTGGAAGGCGAGGCCGACGGCGGCGGCGTAGCGATCCAGGGCGGCGAGCGCGGACGCGTCCGCATCGGCGGTAAGTGCGCCCAGCCGCACGGAGGCACGGATCAGCGCGCCGGTTTTGCAAGCGTGCATGTGTTCCAGTTCGTGCAGGGTGAGCACGCGGCCGGTGGCGGTGAGATCCAGTGCCTGGCCGCCGGCCATGCCTTCGGCGCCGCAGGCATGGCCGAGCGTGTCCAGCATCGCCATGCCTCGCTCGCGGTTGCCGCGCGCGAGCATCTCGAACGCCAGCGCCTGCAGGGCGTCGCCCGCCAGGATCGCCATCGCCTCGCCGAACACGATATGGCAGGTGGGCCGGCCGCGGCGCATGGCGTCGTCGTCCATGGCGGGCAGATCGTCGTGCACCAGCGAATAGGCGTGGATCAGTTCGACCGCGCAGGCCGGCGCATCCAGCTCGGGACCGTCACAGCCCAGCGCGCGACCGGTCGCGTAGGTGAGCAGCGGCCGCAGCCGCTTGCCGCCGCCAAGCGCTGCGTAGCGCATGGCACGGTGCAGTTCGACCGGTGGGGCATGCTCGGGCGGCAGCACGCTTTCCAGCGCGCGCTCGGCGCGGGAAATCAGTGCCCGCAGGGCCGGACCTAGTTCATGCTTCGGGTTCAAACGGTTGGGCGGTTTCGGGGGCGTCGGGGTCCAGCAGCAGGCGCACACGCAGCTCGGCCTGGTCCAGCGCCTGCTGACAATGGCGGTACAGGCCGATACCGCGCTCGAAGGCGCTCAGCGATTCGTCCAGGCTCATGTCGCCGCCTTCCATGCGCGCTACCAGTTGTTCGAGTTCGTCGAGCGAGTGTTCGAAGTCGGCGACGGGTGCGGTTTCAGCGGGGGCGGGAGTGGGCTTGGCCATGGCCGGCAACGCTAGCGCAGCGCAGGAGTGGAATCAATTGCCGAGCAGGCCGTGGATGCCAGGCGGGCATGGCGGCCGGCGATTGAGGCGGGCATGATGGCTGGGAGGCTTGAAATAGATATATCGAAATACTATCTTAGCAAGATCGTCAACCATCGTGCGGCGCCCATGTGGGTCGCCTGGGAGTTTTCGTGACCGGGAATGCGTCGTTGCGGGCCGCCGAAACAGGCGGTACGGGCTTTTCTGGCTACCAGAAGTTTGTGGTGGCCGTGCTGGCGTTCCTGCAGTTCACCATCGTGCTGGATTTCATGCTGCTGGCGCCGTTGGGGGCGATGGTGATCCCGGCTTTGAACATCACCCCGGCGCAGTTTGGCGACGTGGTGTCGGCGTACGCATTCGCTGCCGGCGTATCGGGCATTCTCGCGGCGGGTTTCGCCGATCGGTTCGACCGCAAGAAGCTGTTGCTGGTTTTCTACGCCGGCTTCATGGTGGGCACCTTGTTTTGCGCGCTGGCCCACACCTACCTCGCACTGCTGCTGGCGCGCATGGTGACCGGTTTGTTCGCGGGCGTGGTGGGCGCCGCGTCGATGGCGATCGTCACCGATCTGTTTCCGCTGTCGATGCGCGGGCGCGTGATGGGATTCATCCAGTCCGCCTTCGCGGCCAGCACCGTGCTCGGCTTGCCGTTGAGCCTGGCGCTATCGAGCCGTTGGGGCTGGAACGCACCGTTTTTCCTGATCGTGACCGTGTGCGCCCTGGTCAGCGGCACCATCTTCGGCCGCCTGCGCCCGGTCAATGCGCACCTGGCGCTGCGTCCGGATAAGCATCCGCTGCATCACTTGCTGCATACGCTCACCACCCGCTCGTACCTGATCGGTTTCGTCACCACGGCGATGCTGACCATGGGCGGATTCCTGCTGATGCCGTATTCGACGTTGTTCGTGGTGCACAACGTGGGCATTCCGATCGATCAGTTGTCGCTGGTGTATCTGATCACCGGCACCGTGTCGGCGATCATGGGGCCGCTGATCGGCCGCGCCAGCGATAAATTCGGCAAGTTCCGCGTGTTTGCGTTCGGTTGCGCGGTGACGATCGTGATGGTGCTGATCTATACGCGCATGTCCAACGTGGCGTTCTGGACCTTGGTGACGGTGAGCGCGCTGCTGCAGATCGGTATTTTCTCGCGCATGATTTCGTCTTCGGCGCTGATGTCGGCGTTGCCTACGCCGTCCGATCGCGGCGCATACATGTCGGTCAGTTCCTCGCTGCAGCAGATGTCCGGCGGCTTGGCGGCCATGCTGGGCGGGCTGGTCGTCAAGCAGCTGGCCGATGGGAGGCTGTTGCACTTCGATGTGCTGGGCGACGTCCTGGTGTGCACGACGTTGCTGTCGTTCGTGCTGATGTACTTCGTCCAACGCAAGGTGGCCGGTTCGTCCGCGATACCGTCGCAGGGGCTGGAAGGCAAGGTTGGACAGAAGCCCTGACGCGCCTTAGGCCGCCGGCTGCCAGCGTGGGCGTGCGCCGAGCGGTTTGAATAGCGCCTCGGCGCGCGCGCTGAGCCAACGGTCGGCCACCGCGATCAGCTCGTCGCCTTCATAGAGCAGCGGCAGTGCCTCGCGCTGCCACGGCGGAATGGCTGCGGCCTGGAACAGCGTGCGCAGATCGCGGGTGTGGCGGTCGCCGGCCGGTTTGATCTGCTCGCCGCCATTGCGCCAGCGCACGCGCAATGGAATGGGAAGTTGCACCGGCGGTTCCATGCTCAGCAGGCTGCCATCGGGCAGCGGCAAACGTTCGCCCTGCCAGTGCAACTGGGCCGGCCAGACGGTGTGCTGGCGCCGGGGCATGGCCCACAAGCGGTTTTTCCATACGTGCACTTCGGTGCCAGGCCATTGGATGCATGGCAATTGGCCGTGCTCGGCGGTGCATTGGCGTTCAATTTGCTCGCGCTGCGCGGTCGTCGGTGCGGACAGGCCTTGCGTATGCAGCCAGTGGGCCAGCAGCGGCCCGCGCAAAGCGGGCGCCAGCGCAAGCCAGCCGCGTGCATCCAGGCTGTTGGTTTGCTCCTCGCGCAGGCGCTCGTAGGTGGCGTGCCAATCCTGCTGCAGCGTGTCGGCGGCCTGGCGGCATAGCCTGGCGCTGTGCGTTATGGCGATCGCGGCCTGCGGCCAGTGTGCGTGCAACAGCGGCATGATGCCGTGCCGCAGGTGATTGCGCGCCAGTTGCGCATCGTCGTTGGACGGGTCGTGAATGCAGGACAGGCCGTGTGCGGCAACGTAATCGCGCAAAAGTTGGCGCGGCGTATCCAGCAAGGGACGCCAGATCGTGCCGCGCCCCAGTGGCCGTTCGGCGCGCATGCCGCCGAGTCCTTCCGGACCCGCGCCGCGCAGCAATTTCAATAGTACGGTTTCGGCCTGATCATCGCGGTGGTGGCCGAACGCAAGCCGCTCGTGCGTATGCAGTTGTTGGGCGAAAATGGCGTAACGCGCATGGCGCGCGGCTGCTTCCAGGCCGATGCCGGCGGTGCGATCCACGTTGGCCACGTGCACCTCGCATGGCAGGCCGAGCGTGGCGCAGAACGCTTGGCAATGCGCCGCCCACTGCCTGCTTTGCGCGTGCAGGCCGTGATCGATGTGGATGGCGCGCAGGCCGCGTGCGCGCGCTTGGGGCAGATGCGCCAGGGCGTGCAGCAAGGCGGTGGAATCGGGGCCGCCGCTGTAGGCCACGCATAACGGCTGGTGCGGATGCGCATCCAATGCCTGCCGCAGGATGTCCCGCAGGGCATCGTCGTCAGCCACGCGCCACCGGGCTTTTCTTGTTGCGCACATAGATCGACTTGGGACGCCCGTCGCCGGGGCTGCGGCGGTCCACCTCAAAGAGCTTGACCGCCTCGATCAGTTCGCTGAGCTTGCCGTAGCCGTAGCTGCGCGAGTCGAAATTGGGCCGTTGCTTGGTGATGATCGAGCCGACGCCGCCCAGCCCCGCCCAGCCTTCCTCGTCGGAAGCGGCGTCGATGGCGTTGCGCAGCAGGTTGATCAGGCCGCTGTCCTGTTTCAGCTGCGCGGCGGTGCGCGGCTTGAGCGGTTGTTCCTCGTCGGGCTTGGCGGCGAGTATTTCGGTGTAGATGAACTTGTCGCACGCGGCCACGAAGGGCTCGGGTGTCTTGCGTGCGCCAAAGCCATACACGATCAGGCCCGATTCGCGGATGCGCGCGGCCAGGCGGGTGAAGTCACTGTCGCTGGAGACAATGCAGAAACCGTCGAAGCGGCCCGAATAAAGCAGATCCATCGCATCGATGATCATGGCCGAGTCGGTGGCGTTCTTGCCGCTGGTGTAGCTGAACTGCTGGATTGGCTGAATCGACTGGGTGAGCAGTTGTTCCTTCCAGCTTTTCAGCTGCGTACCGGTCCAGTCGCCGTAGGCGCGCTTGACGTGCGCGGTGCCGTACTTGGCCACCTCGGCCAGCAAGCCGTCGGCGATCGACGGCTGGGTGTTGTCGGCATCGATCAATACGGCAAGTTTGTTGGTTTGATCGTTGGCCATGGGCGTGCGTCCCGGGGAATGGTCGGGATGGTAGCGCGTGGGCGTGATGGCTGCGGTGGATCTTCCCTCGCGGGAGGAAAGATCGTCCGGTTTATTCCTGGTACGCGCCGTAGCCGCGCAGGCGTTGGTAGCGTTGCTCCAACAGCTCGGGGACCGGTATGGCCTGGAGCTTGTCCAGCTCGTTGAGCAGCACGGCTTTGAGGCGGATGGCCATGGACTGCGGATTGCGATGCGCGCCGCCCAGGGGCTCGCGCACGACCTTGTCGATCAGGCCAAGTTCGAGCAGGCGCGGGGCGATCAGGCCCAGTGCTTCGGCGGCGTCGCGGGCTTTTTCGGCGCTCTTCCACAGGATCGAGGCGCAGCCTTCGGGCGAGATCACCGAATAGGTGGAATATTGCAGCATGATCGTGCGATCGCCCACGCCGATCGCCAGCGCGCCGCCCGAACCGCCTTCGCCGATCACGGTGCAGATGATCGGCACCTTCAGCTCGGCCATTTCCAGCAGGTTGCGCGCGATGGCCTCGCTCTGGCCGCGTTCCTCGGCGCCCACGCCCGGATAGGCGCCGGGCGTGTCGATCAGCGTGAGCAGCGGCAGTTTGAAACGCTCGGCCAGCTTCATCAGGCGCAGCGCCTTGCGATAGCCTTCCGGGCGGGGCATGCCGAAGTTGCGCCGCACCTTGCCCTTGGTATCGCGCGCCTTCTGGTGGCCGATGATGACTACCTGGCGCCCGTTGATGCGCCCCAGGCCGCCCACGATGGCGGCGTCGTCGGCATAGGCGCGGTCGCCGGCCAGTTCGTGGAATTCCTCGCACATCACGCCGATGTAATCGAGCGTGTAGGGGCGCGCGGGGTGGCGCGAGAGCTGGGTGATCTGCCAGGGCGTGAGGGTGCGGAAGATGTCCGCCGTGCGCAGCTTGAGCTTTTCGCGCAGGCGGCCGACTTCGTCGTCGATGTTGACGTCATGGCCGGTGCTGGCGTGCCGGAGCTCCTCGATCTTGGCCTCCAGCTCGGCAATAGGTTGTTCAAAATCGAGGAAATTGTGATTCATTCGGGCGCGAAGTGGCACGGAAGCCGCGCAGTATACCCGGGGTGGGTGACGTGGCGGGAACGGGGGCGTATGGGACGGCTTTTGCCCCTCCCCCTGCGTGCAGGGGAGGTTGCGAGGGGGCATTGAATCTCGCGATGACGTGTAGGGTTTCACCCCTCCCCAGGCCCCCGCTGCATGCAGGGGAGAGCGTTGGCGAGTCAGTCGCCTTTGACGATCCTCAGGCCGGCGCCCGTCACCCCAGGCATGCCGCGCACGGCGCGCAGCAGCTCGGGAATCGCGTTGACTTTCCATTCCTGCCCGAATTCGAAGTCCGCCTGTGCGATGGCGTTGTGGTAGCCGCTGAGCACCACGCTGGCGTTGCCGCCGCGGTGGCCGGCCAGGGCCTGGCGGAACTGGGTGATGAAATCGGGGCCGATGCCGTTGATCTTCACGCGCATCAAGCGCGCGAAGCGCCGGCAGGCGTCGGCCAGCGTGTAGGCGTTGCGGGCGCGCAGCTGGAAGCCGCCGCCGGAGAATTCGTCGATGCGCAGGCCGCCTTCCACCACCAGCAGCTCGTCGCGCGTCAGCAGCGGCGCCACCTGCTGGTACAGCTCGCCGAAGAAGCTCACCTCGACGCTGCCGGTACCGTCTTCCAGGCGTACGAAGGCGTCGCTGTCGCCGCGTTTGCGCACGGCCACCACCATGCCGGCCACGGTCCAGGGCGTGTCGGGTCCACGGCGGAAACGGTTGTTGTCGCCATCGTCGTTGCGGCGCGGCTTGGGCGGCTGGTAGCGGTCGGCGATCTCGCCGAGCGGGCAGGTGGCCAGTTGGGCCAGTTCCTCGCGCCACGGATCGGTGGGATGGCCGGACAGGTAATGGCCGAGCGTATCGCGCTCGCCCTGCAGCTTCTGCTCCAGCGGCCATTCGGGCGCGGTCTGCAGGTCTACCTGCACGACTGGCGCGGTGCAGCCCATGGCGGCGCCGAACATGTCGTTCTGGCCGGACTGGCGGTCGCGCAGGTGCTGCTCGGCGGCCTTGATGGCGTCGGGCAGTTGCAGCATCAGGCTGGCGCGCGTGGGCGCCAGTGCATCGAGCGCGCCGGAAAGGATCAGTGCTTCGAGCACCCGCCGGTTGAGCTTGGACGGGTCCACGCGCCGGCAGAAGTCGGCCAGATCCTTGTAGACGCCGCCCTGCTGGCGCTCCTGGGCGATGGCCTCGCACGCGCCCTGGCCGACGCCTTTGATCGCGCCCAGGCCATAGCGGATCACCTTCGGTTCGACCGCCACGAACATGAACGCCGATGCGTTCACGTCCGGCGGCAGGATGGTCAGGCCGATGGCGCGCGATTCGTCCAGGAAGGTCACCGCCTTGTCGGTGTTGTCCATGTCCGAGGAGATCGTCGCGGCCATGAACTCGGCGGGGTAGTGCGCCTTCAGCCACGCGGTCTGGTAGGAGACCAGCGCGTAAGCGGCCGCGTGCGACTTGTTGAAGCCGTAGCCGGCGAATTTTTCCATCAGGTCGAAGATGGCGTCGGCTTTTTCGCCGCTCAGACCGTCCTTGGCCGCGCCTTCGCGGAACTTGGCGCGCTCCTTGGCCATTTCCTCGACTTTCTTCTTGCCCATCGCGCGGCGCAGCAGGTCGGCGCCGCCGAGCGAATAGCCGCCCACGATCTGCGCCATCTGCATCACCTGCTCCTGGTAGACCATGATGCCGTAGGTCTCTTTCAGGATGGGCTCAACGCGCGGGTCGGGATATTCCACTTCCTCCCGGCCGTGCTTGCGCGCGACGAAGCTGGGAATCAGGTCCATGGGGCCGGGGCGATACAGTGCCACCAGCGCGATGATGTCTTCGAAGCGATCAGGTTTCGCATCCTTGAGCATGCGCTGCATGCCCGAGGATTCGAGCTGGAACACGGCGACCGTCTGCGCTTTTTTCAGCAGGTTGTAGGGCGCCGGATCGTCCAGCGGCAGCGTGGCGATGTCCAGTGGCGCTTCGCCGCTTGTTTGGCGGCGCTCGTTGATCGCCTTCACTGCCCAGTCGATGATGGTGAGCGTGCGCAGGCCCAGGAAGTCGAACTTCACCAGGCCGACGGCTTCCACGTCGTCTTTGTCGTACTGCGTGACCACGCCGGTGCCGCCCGGTTCGCAGAACAGCGGTGCGAATTCGGTGAGCGGCTTGGGGCCGATCACCACGCCGCCGGCGTGCTTGCCGGCGTTGCGGGTGAGGTTTTCCAGCTTTAGCGCCAGGTCGATCAGCGAGCGCGCTTCCTCGTCCTGCTCGTAGAGTTCGCAGAACTCCTTGACCACGCGGTCGGGTTCTTTTTGCGCCTTCTCCGACCGGCCCAGCACGCACGACAGCGTCAAATCGAGCGGGCGCGCCGGAATCAGCTTGGCGATGCGGTCGACCGCGTTGTACCCCATGCCGAGCACGCGGCCGGAATCGCGCAGCACCGCCTTGGCCGCCATCGAGCCGTAGGTGATGATCTGGCTGACGTGGTCGCGGCCGTATTTGCGCGCGACGTAGTCGATCACCTCATCGCGGCGGTCCATGCAGAAGTCAATGTCGAAGTCGGGCATCGACACGCGCTCGGGGTTGAGGAAGCGCTCAAACAGCAGATTGAACTGCAGCGGATCCAGATCGGTGATCTTCAACACCCACGCCACCAGCGAACCCGCGCCCGAACCGCGGCCGGGGCCGACCGGGATGCCGTTGTGCTTACCCCAGTTGATGAAGTCCGCCACGATCAGGAAGTAGCCGGGGAAGCCCATCTTGATGATGACGTCCAGCTCGCGCTCCAGCCGCGCCTGGTAGTCGGCCAGCGTGTAGCCGTCGGCCAGCGGGGCGCTGGTGAGGCGTTCTTTCAAGCCTTCGCGCGCGGTCTGGCGGATGTAGCTGTCCAGGTCGTGGCCCTGGGGCACCGGGAAGTTGGGCAGGTAATAGGTGCCAAAGCTCAGCTCGAGATTGCAGCGCTTGGCCAGCTCCAGGGTGTTTTCCAGCGCCTCGGGGATGTCCGCGAACAAGGCGGCCATGTCGTCCTGGCGTTTGAAATACTGTGCTTCGCTGTAGTCGCGCGGACGCTTGGGATCGGCCAGCACGCGGCCCTGGTGGATGCACACGCGCGCTTCGTGGGCTTCGAAATCTTCCGGCTTGATGAAGCGCACGTCGTTGCTGGCGATGACCGGCAAATCGACTTCGGTGGCGAGCGCGAGCGCGGCATTGTTCCACGCCTCCTCGCCCTCGCGGCCGCAGCGGGTCAGCTCCAGGTACAGGCGATCGTCGAACAGCCGCGCCAGCGCCTGCAGGCGCGGCGTGGCGGTGTGGGTATCTTGATGCACTGCGATACGGCCGATTTCGCTCTCGCGGCCAAGCAGCGCGATCAGGCCCGATGTCGCATCGGCCGTGAGCCAGCCCGCATCGACCAGCGCGCGACCGCCGTGCTGGCCTTCGCGCCATGCGCGCGATATCAGGCGGGACAAGTTGAGATAGCCGTCGCGGTTCTGGCATAGCACGGTCAGGCGCCACGGCCGCGGATCGTCCGGCGCGCTGATCCACAGATCGCATCCGCCGATGGGCTTGATGCCGGCCGCGCTGCACGCCTTGTAGAACTTCACCAGCGCGAACATGTTGCATTCGTCGGTGAGCGCGACCGCCGGTGCACCGTCGCGCACGCAGGCCTCGACCAGCGCCTTGATGCGGATGGTCGAATCGACCAGCGAATACTCGCTGTGCAGGTGCAGATGAGCGAAACGGAGGGACATGGCTCGCGCGCGAAGCAATGTCCCAGCCTAACGGTGTGATCGATGGCGGGCAAGAATTGACAAGCCCGCGGGCGCCGTCATCGGAATCATGCCCGCCCGGCGGCCAGCTTGAGCCCGGGCCGGGGCTTCGATAGCCCGCCGGGGCGACTGCGCCGTTGTACGCTCAGTGCACGCGGAAGCGTTCGCCGGCCATCGGCTGGGTGTAGTGCGAAAGGCTCTCCACGGCCAGCGGTTCGAGGTTGTAGTCCAGGTGATGCAGCCCGGCGGCAGAGTGATGGGCCGATGAGGTTTCGACCGCCCGGTTGGCAGTGTCGATGTCCCGGCTCTTGGACGAAGGTTTCGGCGAGGTCGGTCGGCGACGGAAAGGAAGCATCATGGCACGCTCCTTGGGATCCGGTATGCATGAGACGGCGTGCTTGTTACGCGCGCGCTCATGGGCATCGGATGGTTATTGTTGGCGTCCGTGCGGAATATCGCCGCATCGGTGCATGCGGTCCGTTGCGGCGATCTTGCAGCACCATTGCATACCCCTTCAGATGCGCGTGCAATAGGAAAGGTTGCACAGATGGCTGAACATGGTGCGCGGCAAATGCGCGCCTATGCCTCGCTCAGAACAACTTGCCTTGATCGAGCAACAGCTTGACCGGCGCGAAGCTGCGGCGATGCTCGACGCAAGGGCCCAACCGTTCCAGTGCGGCAAGATGCGCAGGCGTGCCATAACCCTTGTGCGTGGCGAAGCCGTAGCCCGGATGTTGCGTTTCCATCGCGATCATCAAGCGGTCGCGGCTCACCTTGGCCAGGATCGATGCGGCGCTGATTGCCGGCTCCAGCGCATCGCCGCCAACGATGGCGCGACCGGGGCAGGGCAGGTCCTTGGGCAGACGATTGCCGTCGATCCATGCCTCGTTGGCGAGGGGCGACAAGCCTCTGACCGCGCGGCTCATGCCGGCCATGGTGGCCTGGAAGATGTTGAGGCGGTCGATTTCTTCCACCTCGATCACCACCACGCAATGCGCCAGCGCGCGTTCGACGATCAGCGGATACAGCGACTCGCGCCTGGCGTGGCTGAGCTTCTTGGAGTCGTTCAATCCATCGATAGGGCGTTGCCGGTCCAGTATGACCGCAGCGACGACCAGTGGGCCGGCCAGCGGTCCGCGTCCGGCTTCGTCCACGCCCGCGACCAGCGGGGCTAGGGCTGATTCGTCGCCGTTCGGCGGCAGGCGCGGCGATGCGGGGGCTGAATCGTAGCTCGACTTCATGCGGCGCCGATGTTAGCGCGCATTGACAGCGGGCGCATCGAGCAATTGGGCAATGGCCGCCGCAGCATGATCGCCCGCGTGGCCGTGCAATTGGCCGCGCAGCGTTTCATGCAGCTGTTCGAACGCGGCAACGATGGCGCCGCGCCGATCGCTGTCGCGAAACAGTTCCAGTGCGGCCTTGGCCAGATTCGCCGCCGTGCATTGCTCCTGCATCAGCTCGGGTACCAGCATGGCCTTCGGCCCCATGCCGCAGGCGCGCGCCAGGATGTTGGGCAGCGCATACACGTCGGTCTTGAGCATGTTGAGCATGCGCGCGATGCGGTAGCTCAACGGCGACACGCGATAACCCACCACCATCGGCCGCTTCGCCAGCATGGCTTCCAGCGTGGCGGTGCCTGAGGCGAGCAGCACTACGTCCGCCGCGAGCATGGCATCGTGTGCCTGGCCATCGAGCAGTATCGGCATCATTTCGTCGTGCGGGCCGCGCGCGAGCATGGTCTTGAGCGTGGCGAGCGCGCGCGCATTGGCGGCGGGAATGATGATGCGCAGACCCGGCAGGGCGGCGGCCACGCGCCTGGCGGCATCGAGAAACGGTACACCCAGGCGTTCCAACTCCGAATGCCGGCTGCCCGGCAGCACCGCCAGCACGGGAACGTCCAGTGGCAACTGCAAGGCGCGCCGCGCGGGGATGCGGTCGCAGACGAGCGGAAAACGATCGGCGAGCGGATGGCCGACAAAGCGTGCATCGATGCCGTGCCGGGCATAGATGGGCGGTTCCATCGGGAACAGGCACAGCACGCGATGGGCGCTTTGGCCGATTTTTTCCGCGCGATTTTCGCGCCACGCCCAGATCGACGGACTGACGTAGTGCACGGTGCGCAGGCCCGCCGCCTTGAGCCGCTGTTCCACCCCAAGGTTGAAATCGGGCGCATCGATACCGACCACGACGATGGGCTTTTCGGCGATGACGCGCGCGACCAGTGCCTTGCGCAATTTAAGCAGGCGCGGCAAATGGCTGACCACTTCGGCGAAGCCGAACAGCGACAGTTCGCGGATGTCGTACCACGACTGAAAGCCTTGCTCCTGCATGCGCTTGCCGCCGATGCCGGCGAAGCGCGCATGCGGGTAGTGGCGGCGCAGCGCGACAATCAGGTCGCTGCCCAGCTGGTCACCGGAATCCTCGCCGGCCAGCAGCACGATCAACGGCTGGCTGGCGCCGGCATCGCCTTGGACGACATCAGGAGCTTGCATATCCAAACCTCCCACGTCGCGGGGAACGCGCGGCTGCGCCGTCAGCGTGCCAGGCCGCGCTCGCTGCGATCAATGAAGCTGAGCATCGCGCGTACGTCCTCGCTGTCTTTGGCCTGCTCGGCTAACTGCTCGCGCGCCTCCGACAGCGACAGGCCCGAGGTGTACAGCGTGCGGTAGGCGCGTTTGATGGCGGTGATGCGGTCCGACTCGAACCCGCGGCGCTTCAGGCCCGTGGTGTTCAAGCCGCGCGGGCGGCCGCCCTGGTCGTTGGCCATCATCAGGAACGGCGGTACGTCGGCGCCCAGCAGGCAGCCCATGGCGATGAAGGCGTGCTCGCCGATCTTGCAGAACTGGTGCGCGCCGGAATAGCCGGAAAACACCGTCCAGTCACCCACTTCCACATGCCCGGCCAGCGCCGAATAGTTGGAGAAAATGGTGTGGTTGCCGATCGTGCAATCGTGCGCGACATGCACGTAGGCCAGCAGCCAGTTGTCGTTGCCGATGCGGGTGATGCCGCCGCCGTCGCCGGTGCCGCGATTGATGGTGACGAATTCGCGAATCAGGTTGCGGTCGCCGATCACCAGTTCCGTGCGCTCGCCGTTGAACTTCATGTCCTGCGGATCGCCGCCGAGCGAGGCGAACTGGGCGATGCGGTTATCCTTGCCGATGCGCGTGGGACCTTCGATGACCACATGCGGCCCGACGACGGTGCCCTCGCCGATATGTACCTGGGCGCCGATCACCGTGTAGGCGCCGATGCGCACGTTCGAACCGATGACGGCAGTGGGATCGATCTGCGCGGTCGGATGGATCATTTTTCCGTCCTCGCGGCGCACATCAGTTCGCAGCTTGCCACTTCCTTGCCATCGACCAGGGTGCGCGCTTCGAACAGCCCCATGCTGCGCAGCAGGCGCTTGAGCTTCACTTCCATGCGCAACTGGTCCCCAGGCACCACCGGTGCGCTGAAGCGTGCGTTGTCCACCTTTGCCAGATAGAACAGCGCGCTGGCGGCATTGCCCTTGGCGCGCTCGCTGAGCTGGGTGAGCAGGCCGGCGGACTGCGCCATGGCTTCGACGATCAGCACGCCGGGCATGACCGGATGGCCGGGGAAGTGCCCGTTGAAAAACGGCTCGTTGATAGTGACGTTCTTGAGCGTCACCACGGTTTGATCGGGCACGATCTCGATCACGCGGTCGACCAGTAGGAAGGGGTAGCGGTGGGGCAGCAGTTGCTGGATCTGCTCCACGTTCACCGGCAGCGTGATCGAAGCGGTGTTGTCAGTCATCGTTCTTATCCTTTTCCAGCGCCGACAGCCGGCGCGCGTACTCGTCCAGGTGTTTGAAGCGCGCAGCATTGCGGCGCCAATGGCGGTTTTCCTGCAGTGGCACGCCGGAGGAGTATTCGCCGGCCTCCCGAATGGAATGTGTCACCAGGCTCTTGGCCGTAATGGTAACCCGGTCGGCCAGTTCCAGATGGCCCAGCACGCCGGCATTGCCGCCGATCATGCAATAGCGGCCGATTTTCGCGCTGCCGGCGACGGCTGCGCAGCCCGCCATGGCGGTGTGCGCGCCAATGTGGACGTTATGGGCGATCTGGATCTGGTTGTCCAGGCGCACGTCTTCTTCCAGCACGGTATCGTCCAGGGCGCCGCGATCGATGGTGGTGTTGGCACCAATTTCGCAATCGTCGCCGATGCGCACGCCGCCCAGCTGCGGCAGCTTCACCCAGTGATCGCGATCGAAGGCCAGGCCAAATCCATCCGAGCCGATCACTGCGCCCGGATGGGCCAGCACGCGCTTGCCGAGCGTGACGCGCGTAACCAGCGTCACGCGGGCGACCAGCCGCGATTGCGCACCGACCGTGCACTCGGGGCCGATGATGCAGTGCGGACCCAGCACCGCGCCGTCCTCGATGACGGCGCCGTCTTCGATCACGCAGCAGGGCCCGATGCTTGCCGTGGCGCTCACGCGCGCTCCCGCGGCGACGACCGCGCTGGGGTGCACGCCGGGGGCGGCGGCGGGCAGGCGTTCGAACAGCGCGGCGATATGGGCGTATGCCACATAGGGGTCGCGTGCGACCAGGGACGCGGTAGGGCAGTTGGGCAGCGCATCCTTGCCAAGCACCACCACGCCGGCACGCGTGGCCGACAGCTGCGCGGCATATTTGCTGTTGGACAGAAAGCTCAGCTGGCTGGGGCCGGCTCCCGCCAGGGTGCCGACGCCGTCGATGAGGCGCGCGCCATCGCCCTGGAACTGGAGCGAGAAGCGTTCGGCAAGCTCGGCGATGCTGTAGTGGATGGTGCTCATGCAGGCCTCCCCGGCATGCGGCGCATTGTAGGGGGCATTGCCCATCGCGCGCATGATTTTGCGGATCTAAAAGAAAGCGCGGCATGGCCGCGCTTTCTGTAGGCAGTTCCTTGAGATCGAGCGGTGCTCGATCCGATCAGCGTCGATCGGATCAGAACTGGCTGCCGAAGGTGAACTGGATGCGCTCCTCGTATTGGGCATCGCCAGGCTGCGAGCGGAACGGGAAGCCGAGGCTGATGATCAGCGGCCCGATCGGCGCCTGCCAGTGCAGCGAGACACCGGTGGAGGCATCGAGCTGGCTAGCGCGGAAGTTGCTGATCGAGGAATACGCCTGGCCGACGTCGACGAACCACGAGACGCGCGCGGTGTTGATGTCCTTGAGGAACGGCAGCGGCAGGTACATCTCGGCCGTGCCCAGCACCTTGAACGCACCGCCGATCGGCTGTGCGTACGAGTAGGTGCTGCCCGGGCAGTAGCCGTTGGAGAGCGCCGTGATCGGGCCGCCGTTGGCCGCCGTGCCGGCGCAGGCGCGCGGACCCAGGGTGTTGTCCTGGAAGCCGCGCAGGTCGGTCACGCCGCCGGCGTAGAAGTTCATCCAGAACGGGAAGGCGACATTCTGTCCCGCCTTGTAGCCGACGCCGGGGGAAATGTTGTAGTCGGCCGTGGTGAACTCGTAGGTCTGGTTGCCGTAGGTGCTGCCGTAGCCCACCTTGCCATCCAGGTACAGCACGAAGCCCTTGCCGATCGGCCAGTAATGGTTGGCCTCGCCGTTGAAGGTCCAGTACTGCACGGTGGAGCCGGGCAGGGCGACGTTGACGGACGCCGACAGCTGGCCACCGTGCGTGGGTGCCCAGTAGGAGTTGCGCGTGTCGTGCACCCAGCCTATCGAGCCCGTCCAGGTGTGGATGGTGTCGTGGCCCAGCGCGTTGATGTAGTCCACCAGCACCTGCGGCGTGTAGCCGACATAGGTGTTGATCTTGGTGCTGCCGATGCCGAGGCTGCCGCTGACGCGGTCGAAGTCGGTGATCGGGAAACCCAGCGTGGTCGAGAACGACTTGGTGCTGTTGGAGTAACTGGCGTACTGGCTGCCCAGGTCGGTGTAGTCCGCGCGCGAGAAGGTCGCGTTGTAGCCGATGCCGATGCCGTTTTCGGTCAGGAACGGGTTGCCGTAACTGGCGCTGATCTGGGTCAGGTAGTCGCTGCGCTCGCCGCTGACGCTGAAGCGGTCGCCGGTGCCGAGGAAGTTGTTCTGCGAAACCGAGCTGGACAGGATGATGCCCGAGTACTGCGAATAGCCCACGCCGAAGGTGAGGCTGCCGGCGGACTGTTCTTCCACCTTCACCGTCAGGTCGACTTCGTCGTCGCTGCCGGGCACGGTCTGCTTGTCGATGGTGACGGTCTTGAAGTAGCCCAGCTGCTGCAGGCGGATCTTCGAGCGGTCGATCGCGGCCTGCGAATACCAGGCCCCTTCCAGCTGGCGCATTTCACGGCGCAGCACGTCGTCTTCGGTGCGGGTGTTGCCCTGGAAGATCACGCGGCGCACATACACGCGCGGACCTGGCTGGATGTACCAGGTGATGTCCGCGGTGTGGTTGACCTTGTCCAGCTTGGGAACCGAGTTCACCTTGGCGAAGGCGTAGCCGATGTTGGCCAGCAGCGCCTTGATCGAATCGGAGGTTGCTTCGATCGCACGGCGGTTGAACAGGTCGCCGTTGTGCACGTATACCAGCTTGCGCAGCGTGTCTTCCGGCAGGATCAGCTGGCCCAGCAGGTGGGTGTCGGAAATGTGGTAGATGTCACCCTGGACAACGTCGGCGGCGATGTACATCGCGCGCTTGTCCGGCGAGATGGTCACCTGCGAGGAATCCAGGTTGAAATCGGCGTAGCCGCGGTCCATGTAATAGGACTGCAGCTTCTTGAGGTCGCCCGACAGCTTGTCCTGCGAATACTGGTCGTTCTTCGAATACCACGACAGCCAATTGGTGGTGCCGGACTCGAAGTTCTTCTCGATCTGCTTGGTGGTGAACGCCGTGTTGCCCACGATGTTCACTTCCTTGAGCTTGGCGACCTTGCCTTCGCGGATTTCGATGTCGATGGCCACGCGGTTGCGGTCCAGCTGGGTCACGTGCGGGGTCACCGACACGTTGTATTTGCCGCGGTTGTAGTACTGGCGGATCAACTCCTGCTGCACGCGGTCCAGCGCGAGGCGATCGAAGGTTTCGCCTTCGGTCAGGCCGATGTCCTTGAGGCCTTTCTTGAGGTCGTCGGTCTTGATGTCGTTGTTGCCGCGGATCGTCAGCTTGGCGATGGACGGACGCTCCACCACCTTGACCACCAGGATGTTGCCGTCGCGCTCAAGTTCGACGTCGCTGAAGAACTTGGTGTTGTACAGGGCACGGATGGCCTGCTGGGCTTCTTCGCTGGTGAGGCGATCGCCTTTGTTGACCGGCAGGTAGTTGAACACCGTGCCGGCCGAGATGCGGTTGAGGCCTTCGATACGGATATCGGAAACGACGAACGGTTCAAGTGCGAAAGCACTCGTGGAAAGGGAGGCAAGCAGGATCAGGGCGGCGATACGCTTCATCGTCGATTCCGTTGTGTTATTCGGACGGGGCGGCCAATCCGGCCGCCCCGCTGTATTTTTCTGGGGCTGGAACGAGCCCGCCCCCGTGTTTTAGTTCGCACCCGCACTTGGCGGATCCGGCAACAGGGTGCCGGGCGCCGCGATGCGGGTGGGTTGCCACGCAATGAGGAAGCCGCGGCCTGCAGGCAACATGATGTTGTCGGCGGCGCGCATCCGTCTCACGAGGGCAGGATGATGCGATGGATGTCGTTGTAGAAAGTCAGCCCCAGCAACGTGAACAGCAAGGCGATGCCCACGTACTGGCCCGCGATCATGGTCCGCTCACTGACTGGGCTGCCTTTGACCAGCTCGATAAGGTAATACAGCAGGTGCCCGCCGTCCAAGATCGGAATGGGCAGCAGGTTGACGATGGCCAGGCTGAGCGAGACCAGGCCCAGGAAATCCAGGAACCGGTCCAGGCCCATCTGTGCGGCGGCGTTGGCGACCTGGGCGATGCCGATGATGCCGGTGAGGTTGCTGGCGGCGGCCTGGCCGGTAATCATCTTGCCGACCATGGTGAAGCTTTCGGTGGTGCGCTGCCAGGTCAGTTCCAGCGAGGCAGCCAACGCCTTTAACGGGCTGTAGCGCTGGATGGCGGTTTCCGGTGCCGGCTCGGTGATGCCGATGACCCAGTGCGGGGTTTCGCCGTTCTGCGATTCCATGCGGGCCGTGACGGTGAAGTGCATGGGCTTGCCGTTGCGCTCGACATCCACCGACAGCGCCGGCGAATGTGCCGCGGCGGCCGCGATCTGTTTGCTCAGATCCCCGAAGGTGGCAATGGCGTTGCCGTCGATGCTGACGATCCGGTCGCCGCCCTGCATGCCGGCCAGCGACGCGGGTTCGCCTGCCTTGACCGTGGCGGCAACCGGCGGCTCCGGCGCGGGCAGCAGGCCGAGCTTGTCCATGTAATGGCCGACATCCTCGCCCGGCGGCAACTGGTTGAGTGGCAACACCAGCGAACGGTCCGCGCCATCGGTGCCGCGTACCATGATGGCAAGCGGAGTGCGGCTCAGCATGCCGTTGGCGATCGATTCGAACGAATCGGTCCACGTCGCCACGGGCGTGCCGCCGACGCTTAGCAAGCGATCGCCGGGGCGTATGCCCGCTTGCGCGGCGATGCTTTGCGGCGCGGCGCTGACGATCGGTGCGTAGTCGGTGCGTCCCAGCACAAACATCAGCCAGAATGCGGCGATGGTGAAGATGATGTTGAAACCCGGTCCCGCCGCCACGATGGCAATGCGCTTCCAGATCGATTGATGGGTGAATTCCTGGCCGAGCAGCGCCGGATCGACCTCGCCCTCGCGCGCATCAAGCATCTTGACGTAGCCGCCGAGCGGAATGGATGCGATCTGGTATTCGGTGCCGTCGCGGCCCACGCGCTTCCAGATGGCCGGACCAAAGCCGACCGAGAAGCGCAGCACTTTCACGCCGCAACGCCGTGCGACCCAGTAGTGTCCGAATTCGTGAAAGGTCACCAGCACGCCGAGCGTGACCGCCAACCAGAACACCGAGCCGAAAAAGGGATTCATTAAATCTGGTACGTCTCTTGGGAACTTAAAGCTTATCAGCAAGCGTTGCGAAGTACCCGCCGGACGGCTTCACGAGCTGTCCGGTCGCGTTCGCTCAGGGTTTGGATATCGACCACGGGTTGCGGCGGCAGTTCCATCAGGGCCTGCTCGATCAGGTCGGCGATGGACAGGAACGGCAGGGAGCCGGCCAGGAAGGCCGTGACGGCCACCTCGTTGGCCGCATTCAGGATGGTGCCGGCGTCGCCGCCCGCACGCAGGGCCTGGAGCGCGAGGGATGGGCAGCGGAAGGTTTTTACGTCCGGTTTTTCGAAGGCCGCTGGTGTTGCCTGGAGAGGCTCGGGCGGGCTTTGGGCCTGATCGATACGCTCGGGCCACGCCAGGGCGGCCCCAACAGACTGGCGGGGGTCCAGCTGGCCGATTTGAATCGGGGCCTCGCTGCCAGGGCGCTCTACGATGCCGCGCACTTGCCCGTCGGCTTGCAGCATCACGCGCAGGCGATCCGCCGGCACGGCGAACAGGTGATGGGCCTGGATAAGACCCAGGCCCAGATCCATCAGGCTGGCCGCGTTGACCCTGTCCAGCGCCTTGCCGGGGTATGGCGGCGAAGGGCCGATGTGCTCTGGGCCGGCGGTCATCAGTTGGGCGCGGCTGCAGCCCCGGAATACCCCACCCGAGCCCACCAGCGTCAACGTAAGGCCATCGGCCTGGACCGGCCTGCAGGACGACAGGCAGCGGAAGATCGCATGCTGGCGGCCATCCAGGGGGATCAGCTGGCCGCCGCCCTGTATGAGTGCCTGCCGCAGCAGGACGCCAGCGGTCACCATCGATTCGGTATTGGCCAGCAGCAGCCGTTTACCGGCGCGGGCCGCCGCCAGTGCCGGCGCGATGCCGGCGATACCGCTGCTGGCCGCGATCACGTCGTCGCAAGCGCCCGACGCCACTGCCTGGGCGATGGCCTCGGCGCCACCGGCGACCTCGCAACGCACGCCGGCGGCGGCCAGCCGGCGCGCCAGTGCGGCCTCCAGGGTTTTGTCCGCGATGATGGCCAGTACGGGCCGATGGCGTGTGCACAGCACAGCCAGGGCTTCGACGTTGCGGTGGGCGGCCAGCACGCTGGCGCGAAAGCGGCCGGGATGTTGCGCGATGATCTGCAGCGCGCCCGAACCGATCGAGCCCGTGGCACCGACGACGGCGATGCGGCGCGTCATGCCGGCGCGATCAGAGCCCCAGCAGCCACTTGCCGAGCGCGAAGATCGGCAGTGCGGCGAACACGCTGTCGAGCCGGTCGAGCAGGCCGCCGTGCCCGGGGAACAGCACACCGGAATCTTTCACGTTGGCGTGGCGCTTCATCAGGCTTTCGAGCAGGTCGCCGATGATCGAGCCGGCCACCGTCAGCACCGACAGCACTACCAGCCCAAGCAGGCGCATGTCGCGCACCTCGAGCAGCCAGCCACCGGCGGTGGCCACTGCCGCGCTGGTGGCGAAAGCGCCATACACGCCGGCCCAGGTCTTGCCCGGGCTGATCTGTGGAGCGAGCTTGCGCTTGCCGAAAAAGAGTCCGCTGAAATAAGCGCCGGTATCGGCCGCCCATACCAGCAGCATGGCAAGGAAAGTCCACACATGGCCGTGCGGCGCGCTGCCATGGATACCTACGGTCGCGACCCAGGCGGGAAACACCACGAACACGCCCGCCAGCAGTTTCAGGTTGCGATTCTCCGGCGTGGGCGCCGCGCCGAACGCGAAATGGCGCAACCACACGCATACCAGCAGCCACCACGCGACGCCGGCAATGAGCAACGCATGCCATGCCCAGGTCGATGTCCGCAACGTCCAGAGCACGGCAAACACCACCGCTGCCGCCGCAAGCAGCGAGCCGCGTGTCGCACGGCTTTTCATGCCGGCCAGCCGCGTCCATTCCCAGCTCGCCGCCAGGAACGCCACGGCAAGCAGGCACGCGAAGACGCTCGTCGGCAACAACAGGATGAGCAGGATGGCAAGGGGGGCGAGAAGCAGGGCGGTGATGACGCGCTGGCGCAGCATGAAGATTCCTTAGCGGTCAGGCCTGGGCGACCTGATCGCCGGTGCGGCCGAAGCGGCGCTCGCGGCGGGCGAAGTCATCAATGGCATGCTGCAGCGAGGCCTGGTTGAAGTCCGGCCACAGCGTATCGGTGAAATACAGCTCCGCATAGGCCAGCTGCCAGAGCAGGAAATTGCTGACCCGGCGATCGCCGCCGGTGCGGATGAACAGGTCCAGCGGGGGCAATTCGGCCAGGCAGGTCCATTGATTGAATGCCGCCTCGTCGATCGCCTCCGGCGACAACTGGCCCTGGGCGACGGCGATCGCGGCCTTGCGGGCGGCTTGCACGATGTCCCAGCGGCCGCCGTAATTGACGGCGACGTTCATATGCAGCTTGTCGTTGCCTTCGGTACGTTTCATGGCGCCGAGCATGCGTTTTTGCAGTTGCTCGTCGAAAGCACCCAGTTCGCCGATGAAACGCAGGCGCACACCGTTGCCGTGCAACTCGTCCACTTCCTTGTCCAGCGCGCGCACGAACAGGTCCATCAATGCGCTCACTTCATCGGCCGGCCGCAGCCAGTTTTCGCTGGAGAAGGCAAACAGGGTGAGCGATTCGACGCCTTGGCGCAGGCAGCCTTCCACCACTTCGCGCACGGCCTTGCGTCCGGCGTTGTGGCCGAAGCTGCGCGGGCGATGGCGTGCCTTGGCCCAGCGGCCATTGCCATCCATCACGATGCCGATATGGCGAGGTACGAATTTGTGCTCAGTACTGGTCATCGATGGAGAGTAGCCGCAACGGCGACGTCTGCCTCGTGGGTGGGGGTGCCGGAGAAGGAATTGCCATGAAATAGCCACTTCCCTTCGCCTGGGTGCCTCTTCGGGGCAGCCGGCGCGGCCAGATGCAGACCGGTGCCGTGCGGTTGGCCAGGGCTGAGGCGGATGCGGCGATCGTACAAGATGTAGTACCCCCCACCCTTGTCCTCTCCCCCGAGGAGAACGGGAATGGCCGCGCCAGCGATGTCCGCTGCGGCGCGGCACCGATGGCCGTTGGTTACATGGCCATCAGTTCCTCTTCCTTGGCCTTGGCGATGGTGTCCACTTCCTTCACGAAGCGATCCGTGAGTTTCTGGATTTCATCGTCGGCCTTGCGCTCATCGTCTTCGGTGATCTGCTTTTCCTTGAGCAGATCCTTGACATGCTGCAGCGCGTCGCGGCGCACGTTGCGGATCGCGATCTTGGCGTTTTCACCTTCGTGCGACACGTGTTTGGCCAGCTCGCGGCGGCGCTCTTCGGTCAGCGGCGGCATGTTGAGGCGGATCACCGTGCCGGCGGTGGTCGGCGTGATGCCGATGTCCGAGGCAAGCAGGGCCTTTTCCACCGTGGCAACCATGTTTTTTTCGAACGGCGTGATCACGATCGAGCGGCCGTCGGCCAGCGCGACCGTGGCGACTTGGTTGAGCGGCATGTCCGAGCCGTAGTAGGACACCTTGATGTGATCGACCAATGTGGTGCTCGCGCGGCCCGTGCGCAGGCGGGACAGGTCGTGCTTGAGAGCATCGATGCTCTTGCCCATGCGGGTCTGGGCATCGTGTTTGATGTCGTTGAGCATGAGAAATCACCCGGTGGCGTGCAAGCCGATAAGTATAGCAGGGCGTAGGAGGCACATTGGGAGCCGGAAAGTTCGCCCGCGGGCTCTTTCCGGCTGCCTTCATTCCTTGCGCCTGATCCTGGGACGGGCCGCCTCGCCTTGGCGCTCGCGGCGTCGTGTGAGCGTGTCAGGTGTCGGCGACCAGCGTGCCGACCGCCTCGCCGCGCATGATGCGCATCAGGTTGCCGGGCACGGTCATGTCGTAGATGCGCAGCGGCATGCCGTGGTCGCGGCAAAGCGCGATGGCAGCGGTGTCCATGACGGCGAGCTTGCGTTCGATGACCTGGTCGTAGCTCAGCTGCTCGAAGCGCTTGGCATCGCTGTGCTTGGCCGGGTCGGCGGTGTAGACGCCATCGACCTTAGTGGCCTTGAGCAGCAGGTCCGCGCCCACTTCGACCGCGCGCAGCGCCGCGGCCGAGTCGGTGGTGAAGAACGGGTTGCCGGTTCCCGCCGCGAACAGCGCGATGCGGCCTTTTTCGATGTGGCGGATGGCGCGGCGGCGGATGAAGTCCTCGGCGACGTCGTGAATCTGGATGGCGCTCATCACGCGGGCGTAACCACCGCGTTTTTCGATGGCGTCCTGCATGGCCAGCGCGTTCATGACGGTGGCCAGCATACCCATGTGGTCGCCGGTGACGCGGTCCATGCCGGCCGCGGCCAGGCCCGCGCCGCGGAAAATGTTGCCGCCGCCGATGACCACGCCGATCTGCGCGCCGGCTTGTTGTATCTCGATGATCTCGTCCGCCAGCCGGCCGATAACCTTGGGGTCGATGCCGTAGTCGGCCTCGCCCATCAATGCTTCACCGGAGAGCTTGAGCAGGATGCGTCGGTACTTTAGCGGGTTGCTCATGGAGGCTCCGGATTGTTTGGCGCAAAACGCGTGCATTGTAGCGGAGGCCGATGCGAACGTCAGCGCGCCATCGGTCTATGCTGCACGCCAGGGGCCGTGTGGCCCGTGGTTAATGTAGGGAGTTTGTGTATGCAACATGCCATCGCCGCCGTTTCGCTGCTGGTGCGCGACTACGATGAGGCGATCGCGTTCTATACCCAGTGCCTGGATTTCGAGCTGGTGGAAGATACCCCCCTGGGCGGCGGCAAGCGCTGGGTGTTGCTGTCCCCGCCCGGCGCACGCGAAACGCGCCTGCTGTTGGCCCAGGCCACGACGTCCGAGCAGGATCTATGCGTGGGCGAGCAGGCGGGCGGCAGGGTTTTTCTGTTTCTGCACGTGGATGACTTCCACGCACGCTATGCGGCCATGCGTGCACGCGGTGTGCGTTTCCTGGAAGCGCCGCGTCACGAACCGTACGGCACGGTCGCCGTGTTCGAGGACCTTTACGGCAACCGCTGGGACTTGCTGCAACCGGCCCCGAAGCCCGATCCGGTGCCGTTGCGATCGGTCTGAGCCGCAGCTCTGCGCGCAAACGAAAAGGCCACGGTTTCCCGTGGCCCTTCGTGCAACCGCGTGGCTGGCCTGTTACGCCAGGCCGGCCTGCTTCATGACTTCGGCGGCGAAGTCGTCCTGCACCTTCTCGATGCCTTCGCCCACGGCCAGGCGGGCCACGGAGATCACGTCGGCGCCTTCCTTCTTCAGCACGTCAGCCACGGAGGTGTTGGTATCCATCACGTAGGGCTGGCCGAGCAAGGTCACTTCGGACACGATCTTGTTGACCTTGCCGCCGATGATCTTCTCGAGGATTTCAGCCGGCTTGGCCTTTTCCTTCTCGGACATCTGGCTGAGCGCGATTTCCTTTTCCTTTGCCAGGAAATCGGCCGGCACGTCGTCGGCGCGCACATAGGCCGGATTCATCGCGGCCACGTGCATGGCGATGCCCTTGGCCAGCTCTTCGGAGCCGCCCTTGAGCGCAACCAGCACACCGATGCGGTTGCCATGGATGTAGCTGCCGATGACGCCGTCGTTGGACACGCGGGCCATGCGGCGCACCTGGATGTTTTCGCCGATGGTGGCGACCAGCGCCTTGGCGGCCTCTTCGACCGAGGCGGCGTCGGGGTAGGCGGCGGCCTTCAGCGACTCGACATCCTTGGCGCCGGACTTCAGCGCGACGTCGGCGACGGTGTCGCTGAACTTCACGAAGCTGGCGTCCTTGGCGACGAAATCGGTTTCGCTGTTCACTTCGACCAGTACGGCGTTGCCGGAGGCCTGGGCGGCAACGATGCGGCCTTCGGCGGCCACGCGGCCGGCCTTCTTGTCGGCCTTGGCCAGGCCCGACTTGCGCAGCCATTCCATCGCCGCTTCGATGTCGCCGTGGTTTTCGACCAGGGCTTTCTTGCACTCCATCATGCCGGCGCCGGAGCGCTCGCGGAGTTCCTTGACCAGTTGGGCGGAAATTTCAGCCATTGACAGTTCCTCGGAAATCTTGGTTTGCCGTGGCGGCGGGCCGCCACGGCAGCGGGTAAGGCTTACTCGGCGTCGCCGAACTCGTTGTTCGAGCGGCCGCCGCGACCGCCGCGGCCGCCACGGCGGTCGTCGCGCTCGCCGCCGCGGGGGGCGCCCTTCTTGGCCGGTGCATTGCGGCGGGGAGCCGCGGCGCGACGCTCCTCGTCCTTGGCGACCGGGTTGCCTTCCTCGTCGAGTTCGACGAATTCGTTGGCATCGCCCTGGGCGGCAGCCGGGGCGGCGGCCTTGCCTTCGAGGATCGAGTCGGCGGCGGCGCGGGCGTACAGCTGGATCGCGCGGATGGCGTCGTCGTTGCCTGGGATGGCGTAGTCGACCAGTTCGGGGTTGTAGTTGGTGTCGACCACGGCGATCACCGGGATGCCGAGCTTCTTGGCTTCCTGCACGGCGATGTTTTCATGGCCGATGTCGACCACGAACAGCGCGTCGGGCAGGCGGTTCATGTTCTTGATGCCGCCGAGCGAGTTTTCCAGCTTGCCGCGTTCGCGGCGCAGGGCCAGCACTTCGTGCTTGACCAGCTTGTCGAAGCTGCCGTCGGTTTCGGCCGCTTCCAGCTCCTTCAGGCGCGCGACCGACTGCTTGACCGTGCGGAAGTTGGTGAGCATGCCGCCGAGCCAGCGGGCGGTGACGAAGGGCATGCCGGCGCGGGCGGCCTCTTCGGCCAGCGCTTCGCGCGCCGAGCGCTTGGTGCCGACAAACAGCACGGTACCGCGCTTCTGGGCGATCGCCGACAGGAAGTTCATCGCGTCGGTGAACAGCGGCAGCGTCTTTTCGAGGTTGATGATGTGGATTTTGCCGCGGGCGCCAAAGATGTACGGGGCCATCTTCGGGTTCCAGTAGCGGGTCTGGTGACCGAAATGCACGCCAGCTTCCAACATCTGGCGCATGGTGACTTGAGCCATGGTGATACTCCTGCAATGGGCCTTTTCGAGTGGCCCGGGGGGTTGGGACCTCCACGTACCCCCGGCTTCGACCGTAGCGCCCATGGCTTGGAGAATGGGGCTACAGCACCCCGAAGACGGTGCCGATACGTGTGTGGCATTGGTTGGGCTTGTAACGCGAGACGGTTACAATCCCCATTCGCTTTGCGCCGCCCGGGCCTCCAAAGGGCTGGGCGGGGTCTGCAAAACCCGGAAATTATAGCCGGGGCCGAGACTTCGCGGCAAGTCGCTGGTTTTTGGGGACTTTGCCGCCATATGGAGGGATGGTCTTATCCATTCTGCGTGGGTGGCATGATGTCCAGAAGGCTTACAGGCTGCGTAGCGTGGCGCCGGGAAGACTGTCCGTCTTGCCAAGCCGCGCGGCACAGCCCGCGAGCCTTCTGGACATCACCCCGTCATTCGAATTCAATCGAGGGGCCAGCGCTGTCTGTCCGCAGCCCCGCGGTCCATCGGCTCGACAGACGGCCGGCCTGCCTTCTCTGATGGCCCCAGGGCCTGCGAACAGACAGCGCTGGCGACACCCACGCAGAATGGATCAGACGATCCCTGGAACTATGACCATTACGCTCAAATCCGCCCAAGACCTCCAAGGCATGCGCGTCGCCGGCCAGCTGGCGGCCGAAGTGCTGGCCATGCTAAAGGAGCACGTCAAGCCCGGCGTCACCACCGAGGATCTGGACCGGCTCGCCTACGAGCACATCGTCAACGTGCAGAAGGCGACCCCGGCCAACGTGGGCTACCACGGCTTCCCCAAGACCCTGTGCACGTCGGTCAACCACGTGATCTGTCACGGCATTCCCAGTCCCGGCAAGGTGCTCAAGGACGGGGACATCATCAATCTGGATGTCACCGTCATCAAAGACGGCTGGCATGGCGACACCAGCCGCATGTACTTCGTCGGTGCGCCGGGCGTGCTGGCCAAGCGGCTGGTGGACACCACCCACGAGGCGATGATGCGCGGCATCCAGACCGTGCGCCCCGGTGCGACGCTGGGCGATGTCGGTCACGCGATCCAGAAGCACGCCGAGGCGGCGGGGTTTTCGATCGTGCGCGAGTATTGCGGCCATGGGATCGGCAAGGTCTACCACGACGAACCCCAGGTGCTGCACTACGGCAAGCCCGGCACGGGCGTGGTGCTGCAGAAGGGCATGACTTTCACGGTCGAGCCGATGGTCAATGCGGGCAAGCCGCATACCAAGCAGCTGCCCGATGGCTGGACCGTGGTCACCAAGGACCACTCGCTGTCCGCGCAGTGGGAGCACACCATTGCCGTGACGGACGACGGCTACGAGATCCTCACGCCCTGGCCGGACGCGTAAGCGTTCGCCGCCTGGTCGTGCCGGCGAAACCGCCATCGGGTACAGCCCGTTTGCGCGACGTATCCGGCATCGGTTCGATGCCTGCCGCGCAAGGCTTCGCACCGGACCCGGCCGCGGCGCTTTTGGACAGTGAAGCCGGTCCATGACGGCCGGGCCCGTATTTTAAAGCAGCGGATAGGGCAGACTCCCACCGAATGAATGCGTCCGCCATCGCCCTTCCTCCCATTCCGCGCCTGCCGGTCGCCGTTCCGCGTTCGGGCGTGTCCGGCGATGCGCGGCGCGCCTTGCGGCAGTTGCTTGGCGACCTCGATCGCGACATCGCGGTGGCGTTTCGCGATGGCGCCGACGCCACGGCGCTGGCCCGCCGGCGCGGCGAATCGGTCACACGCATCGTGGCGCACGTGTGGACGGCATGCCTGGGCGAGGTCAGTCATGCGGCGTTGTTCGCCATCGGTGGTTTCGGGCGCGGCCTGCTTTTTCCATATTCGGACATCGATTTGCTGGCGCTGGTGGAGCAGGCCGATACCGCACGGCTGCGCGCGCTGGAACAATGCTTCGCCACGCTATGGGACATCGGCCTGAAAGTGGGGCATGCGGTGCGCGATCCCGCGCAATGCCGCACGCTGGCCGCTGCCGACGCGAGCGTGTTCACCAGCTTGCTCGATGCGCGTCGGCTGGCGGGCGATCCGGCGATGGATACGCAGCTTCGCCAGATCGTCGATGCGCCGGACATGTGGCCGCCGCGCGATTATCTGCGTGCGCGCCTGGCCGATCGCGACGCGCGCCACGCGCGTTTCGACGACACCGCCAACAATCTGGAACCCAACATCAAGGATGGTCCTGGCGGCTTGCGCACGCTCGATTCCCTGCGTTGGCTTGGACAGCGCGTCGCGCATGCGAACGACTTTGCCGACATGGTCATCGAGGGTTTGCTCGATCCGGCCGAATGCGACAGCCTGCTGGGCGCGCAAGCGACCTTGCGGCGCTATCGCTTTGCCTTGCACCTGGAAGCCAGGCGCGCGGAAGAGCGCCTGCTGTTCGACTATCAGCGCGCTATCGCGGCACGGCTTGGCTTTGAGGATGAGCACGAGAAAAACCTCGGCGTCGAACAGTTCATGCAGGGCTATTACCGTGCGGCCAGCCAGGTAGAGCGCCTGGGGATACAGATCGCCGACCGCTTCGAGGAGATGCTCGAGGCACCGAGCACGCCACAGCCGGTCGGCGCCGATTTCATCCGCTACGGCGCGCGCATGGCCGCGCGCGATCCGGATCTTTTCATGCATCGGCCCGCTGCGCTGGTCGACATTTTCATCGCGCGGCTGGACGAAAAAGGGCTGATCGGCTTCAGCGCCGACACCATGCGCCGCATCCACCAAGCCACCGCCGCGCACGGCGCCGCGCTTGCCGACGATGCGCAGGTGCTAGCCTCTTTCCTGCAGTTGCTGCGGCGTGGTGCGCCAGCGGTGGATGCCTTGTGGCGCATGAACCGCCACGGTCTGCTGGCGGCGATCTTGCCTGCTTTCGGCCAGGTGTTCGGCCGCATGCAGTACGACCTGTTCCACGTCTACACCGTGGACGAACACACCTTGCGCGTGCTGCGCAACGTGGCGCGCTTTGCCGATCCGGCCACGCAGGCGGAATTTCCGCTTGCCTGCGAGGTGTGGCCGACGTTGCCCAAACCGGAAGTGTTGCTGCTGGCCGCGTTGTTCCACGACATCGCCAAGGGTCGCGGCGGCGACCATTCCGTGCTGGGCGAAGAAGACGCGCGCGCCTTTTGCGCCAAGCTCGGCCTTGCCCAGGACGATACCGAACGCGTGGCATGGCTGGTGCGCTGGCATCTGCTGATGAGCACCACCGCGCAGCGGCAGGACATCACCGATCCGGACGTGGTGCACCGCTTTGCCGAGGCGGTGGCCGGGCGCGAGCGGCTGGGTCAGCTTTATCTGCTGACCATCGCCGACATCATCGGCACCAGTCCGCGCTTGTGGAACGCGTGGAAGGATCGCCTGCTGGCCGATCTCTACACCGCCACGCGCTACGCATTGCGCCGCGATGCCAAACCTTCGCGCGACGCGTCGGTGCGCATCGAACATTGCCGCGAACAGGCGCTGGCGCTGCTGACCGCGCAAGGTTACGCGCCCGCCGCGGTCGCGCAGGTGTGGGCCGGGTTTCCCGATCTGAGTTTCCTGCGCCACCATCCACAGCAGATCGCCTGGCAGACCGATGCGATCCTCAAGGCCGATGGCAAGCTGCCGTTGATCGCCGTGCACCCGATGTCGGTGCGAGGCAGCACGGAGCTGCTGGTGTACGCGCCCGATCGCGACGGCCTGTTCGCCAACGTCACGGCAATGCTGGACCGCCTGCATTTTTCGGTGATGGAAGCGCGCGTGCTCAGTTCGCCCGACGGCAAGGCACTGGATACCTTCCTTCTGTTGGAGGCGGAAAACCAGAAGCCCGCCAGCCAGGAGCGCGCCGAAGAACTGCGTCAACGCCTGCAGCGCGCACTTGCGCAATCGGCGCCGATCATGCCGCCCCGGCGCAGCATGTCGCGCCATCTCAAGCACTTCCAGATGGTGCCGCGCATCGATTTCAAGCAGGCCGGCGGGCGCACGCAGATGGCCCTGGTGTGCAGCGACCGCCCCGGCCTGCTGGCGGCGGTCACGCAGGTACTGATGGCCTGTGGCGTTCGCGTGCACGACGCGCGCATCGCCACCTTCGGCGAGCGGGTGGAAGACTTCTTCCAGCTGACCGACCGTCGCAATGCCCCGCTGGAGGAGACACAGCAGCAGCGTCTGTGGCAGGCTTTAGTGGAGCGGATCGGACCTGCCAAGGAATGATTTCCCGCCGGGCCGCGTCAGCGGCCTGACATTTGATACCCCCCCCTTTTTCCCGTTTGGCTTGGCAAGCCGAGAAGGCCGCAGGCGCATGTCCGCATCCCATCAAGTTCTCAAGTTCGTACGTCAGGCTCATCTGTATGTCGGCGTTTTTATTGCGCCGGCTTTACTCTTCTTTGCATTCACCGGCGGCCTGCAGGTTTTCAGCCTGCATGAAACCACCCGTGGCAGCGATTACAAGCCGCCGGCATGGCTGGTGACGCTGGCCCAGGTGCACAAGAAGCAAACCACCGTCGTTCCCGTGCACAAGGCGCGGCCGGTGGATGCCGACAGTCATCAGGTGCCCCAGGGCGCCGCGGCAGCGGGTGCGCCGGCGGATCTTGCGCCGCCGATGCAGGCGAAACCGGATGGCCAGCACGACAACGGCAGGCATCCGCTGCCGCTGAAGATCTTCTTCGCGCTGGTCGCGCTTGGTTTGTTTCTATCGACATTGGGTGGCATTTACATGGCCTACCGCTACACCCGCAGGCCCGGGCTGGTTTCCTTCATCCTGGCGGTCGGGGTGTTATTGCCGATCGCGCTTGCGTTTGTCTAAGTTCCCTATGACACGACATACACGCTTGCCGGGGCGTGTGGATGTAATCTTCTGTACTGATCTGAAAGCGAGCCATTTGTCATGCAGTCCATCGAAAGCCTGATCAACGATGCCTTCGAGCGTCGCGCCGACCTCACCCAGAGCGAAATCGAAACCCATCTGCGTCCCGCGCTGGGGCAAGTGCTGGACTTGCTCGAAGCGGGCGAGCAGCGCGTTGCCGAGCCCGATGACAACGGTGGCTGGAAGGTCAATCAATGGCTGAAAAAGGCGGTGCTGCTGTACTTTCGCATCAATCAGAACCGCGTGGTCGATGGCGGCCCGGCACAGGCGTTCGACAAGGTGCCCTTGCGCTTTGCGCACGGCAACGATGCGGAGCTGCAAAACCTCGGTGCGCGCGTGGTGCCCGGCGCGCTCGTGCGCCGCGGCGCACACGTGGCCAAGGACGCGGTGTTGATGCCCAGCTACGTGAACATCGGTGCGCACGTGGGCGCGGGCACGATGGTCGATACCTGGGCCACGGTGGGTTCGTGCGCGCAGATCGGCGCAGGCGTGCATCTGTCCGGCGGCGTGGGCATCGGCGGTGTGCTGGAGCCGTTGCAGGCCAACCCGACCATCATCGAAGACCATTGCTTCATCGGCGCGCGTTCGGAAGTGGTGGAAGGCGTGGTGGTGGAGCGCGGCAGCGTGATCGGCATGGGCGTGTTTCTCGGCCAGTCCACGCGCATCTACAACCGTGCCACCGGCGAAATCAGCTACGGCCGCGTGCCGGCGGGCAGCGTGGTGGTGGCGGGCAACCTGCCGGCCAAGGACGGCACGCATAGCCTGTACGCGGCGATCATCGTCAAGCAGGTGGACGAGAAAACCCGCAGCAAGACCGGCATCAACGAACTGCTACGCAGCGGCGAGTGAGCAAGCGTTCCCTATCGAAGTCCGTTCGTCCCGTGCGTGGCCGTGCCTTCGCACTGGCCGCGCTGGGCGTGGTGGTACTGATCACGGCATGCATCATGCCGCCGTTCGCACAGCCGCAGAGTTACCATGATTTTGCGGACACGCGCGGCTGGCTGGGCATTCCCAACTATGGCAACGTCGCCTCGAACGTCATGTTTCTGGTGGTCGGGCTAGTGGGACTGGCGGCGATGCGCACGCCTGCGGTGGGTGCGATGGAAGCGGCGCCGCGCCGTGCCTATGGCGTGATGTTTCTCGGCCTGGTCTTCACCGCTTTCGGTTCCGCGTACTACCACTGGGCGCCTTCAGACGAGCGGCTGGTGTGGGATCGGTTGCCCATGACACTGGTGTTCATGCCGTTGCTCGCGGCCACCTATATCGAACGCCTGCGGTTGCGCTCGGATCTGCTGCTGTGGGTGCTCACGTTATTGGGCGTGGGCAGCGTGGTGTACTGGAATACAGCGATAACCTGATGCCCTACCTGATAGCGCAGGGCGGGGCGGTGCTATGGATCGTGCTGGCGCTGGCACTGCTGCCCACGCCGTGGACGCAACGCGGCATGCTGTGGCCGGCCCTTGGCTGCTATGCGGTGGCCTTCGTCAGCGAAAAGCTGGATCTGGACATTTTCCGCTGGAGCGGCGGCATCGTCAGCGGGCACACCGTCAAGCATCTGCTCGCAGCCGCGGCGTTTTACTTCATCCTGCGCATGCTGCAGCGACAACAACCGAAAACGGATCAGAATCGATGACAGCCCCCACCCTCTACGGCCTGCCCAACTGCGACACCTGCAAGAAGGCGCGCAATTGGCTCAACCGCTTCGAGATTGCGCACGAGTTTGTCGACTACCGCGCCAAGCCGCTACCGCCTGCCACGCTCACGTCATGGGCGCAGCAACTGGGCGGTTGGGAAAAACTGGTCAACAAATCGAGCACTACGTGGCGCAATCTGTTGCCGCAACGCAAGAACCCCGGCTCCGATCCCGAGTGGACCTTGTTGCTGAAGGAATATCCGGCCTTGATTCGCCGTCCCGTGGTTGTACAGGCCGACGGCTCGGTGAGCGTGGGCTTCACCGATAATGGCTTTAAGAAAGTATTCGGGCGTTAGGCCCGTTTTTTGGCGTGGTCCTTATAGCGCGACACATCCCTGTGTCGCGGGGTCATGGCACAGGTCTAATTGTGCTACTGATTCGGGTTGGCAACGGATTCAGGGATGAACGAAGGCGGCGGACTTGCACCAAATATCAAGACGAGCGACGTCGTGGGAGGGCTATAAAGGCTGCCCGCTAACAATTGGTATTGGATAATGTCCGTATCCTGCAGATTCACCGTCATGCTGCCGAGCGGAAGACCGACGCACGACAAGGTTCCTTGCAATGCAATCGGTGCCATGGAGATGGAGCCTATGCTGCCGCTTTGCTGCTGCGACACCGCATTGACCGTCAGGCTGCCAGTGAACAAGGCGACGCCTGTGCAGTAACGAGGCGACAGTTGCACTTGCGCATCGACGGCATCGAATGTCGTGGTCTGGGTGAATGTTCCCGTGATGGGCTCGCCGGCAAAGACCAGGTTTTGAATTTGCGTGGCGTCCTGGCAATGGATGGTATCCGTTTCGCCAGATGCGGTGGCGGCGCAAAGGTCGTATTCCGTTTTCGCCTCGTAGGTAAGTATGCCGCCCAGTAGGCTGACCTGTTCGACGCCATTGCCGCCATTGCCGACATCCGAGCTGTCCGTATCGGCGGAATAGGAAGCATCCTGCGCCGTCTGGATGGTATAGAGCGGCAATCGGCATGCGTCTGCGGAAAGACTGGATGCCGACACATCGTTGAGGCCGCCGTTGTCGTCCGAGATCGAGGCATCGACCGCTTCAATGGGCTGTGCCTGGCCTCCATTGCAGGCCACGGTGCCGGACAAGGCACTCTCGGTGACATCGAACGCAACAGGTAATAGGTTCAGAGCCAGGACCGAGCCCGCCGAGAGGCCGGCTAACAAGGTCACACATAGCGTTGGAACGAACATCTTTGAGCGCATGAGACACCCCCGGTTCGGTAACGCGTTAATGGCGTTGCCTGCCCGCTGCAAGCAGCAACGGTGTGGTGGCACGGCGCAACGCGTGTTGAGACGCCTTCGCCGGCAGCGACCATGACTTGTCCCCCGCGGCCCTTGCCTAGCGCTAAGACAGGCAGGGTTTGAACGCCGCGCAGGTATAGCAACTAGTGGATTACTGATGGGTCGATCTCGCGTGCACGGCGGGTTAAGCGCTGTTAGCGCATGCAACGCGGGCGTGGTGTAAGCGGCCAGGCGAATGGATGTGCGTCACCGCCATCCCACACCTTGCGCAAGGCGCGCGGATGCCTGGAAACCGCGAGCTTGCTATGCTGCGGCAATGCGCAGGCCGATGACCGCTATGACACGTATGTCCGACGTTCTTGAACTCAGTTGCGACCTGATCCGCCGCCGTTCCGTCACGCCGGAGGATGCAGGCTGCCTTAAGGTGATCGGCGCACGATTGCAGCGCCTTGGCTTTCGCATCGAGCATTTGCGCTACGGCGAGGTGGACAATCTCTGGGCGACGCATGGCGAAAGCAACCAGCCAGGGCAGGGGCCGCTGCTGATTTTCCTCGGCCATACGGATGTCGTACCCTCCGGTCCCGAAGATGCGTGGCGCAGTCCACCGTTCGAGCCCACGGTGCGCGATGGCCGTCTATACGGCCGCGGCGCGGCGGACATGAAGGGTTCCGTGGCGGCGATGGTGGTGGCGCTTGAGCGCTTCGTCTTGGCGCATCCGCATCATGCTGGGCGCGTGGGTCTGCTGCTGACCAGCGATGAGGAAGGCCCCACCAATCTCGATGGCGTGCGGCGTGTCGCCGAGCACTTCGTTTCGATCGGAGAGCGCATCTACTGGTGTGTCGTAGGCGAGCCTTCCGCCAAGCAACGGCTTGGCGACCTGATCCGCGTGGGACGGCGCGGCTCCTTGTCGGCTACGTTGACGGTGCACGGCACGCAAGGGCACGTGGCTTATCCGGAAAAGGCACTTAATCCGATCCATGCCTTCGCGCCCGCGCTCGCCGCGCTGACGGCCGAACGCTGGGACGAGGGCAACGCGGATTTTCCGCCGACGTCGTTCCAGGTTTCCAATCTCAATGCCGGCACCGGGGCGAACAACGTGATACCGGGCTCGCTCACCGCCTTGATCAATTTCCGCTATAGCACGGCGAGCGCGGCGGATGATCTGCGCAAGCGCACCGAGGCGATTCTCGCGCGCCATGGCGTGGATTACACGATTGCGTGGAATCTATCGGGCGAATCGTTCCTGACCCCGCCCGGGGGCCGCCTGCGCGAGGTCGTGGTAGCGGTATGCCGCGATCTGTGCAACACCGAACCGGAGCAGAGCACCGGCGGCGGCACCTCGGACGGGCGCTTCATCGCGCCGTTGGGCGCGGAGGTGGTCGAATTGGGGCCGGTCAACGCCACCATCCACAAGGTGGACGAGTGCGTGGACGTGGCGCAACTGGAGCGCCTGCCGGATCTGTATTACGCGATCTGCGAACGCATGCTGCTGGATTAACCTTTTTCGCGTGCATGCCGATGATGCATGCATGCCATGCTGTGGCAATTCAAAGTGAGCGGCGATGCGGCAGGTGCGTGCCGCGGCGCCGCGCTCATGGCGTGTGATGAGAGGCTGGTTCCAGCGTCAGCGTGTACACCGTCTTTCCAGGCAGCAGCGGCGTGGGATGGCCTTGCACCCAATCTTCATGGCCGGCGCCATAGAACGGCGAGAGCGGGTTGTCGCTTTGTCCGCCAGGCATTTCGAGGATGCCCTGGTCCTCGTACCCGGGCGCGACGTCGAAGCGCTCGGACGCGCCGAATGCCGGGGCGGCAACGCGTGGCATGTTGTGATCGCCGGGCAGTTCGTCGTTGGGCATGTTCAGCAGGTGTCCGATGAAACCGGGTAATGCGCGTGCCAGTGGATGGTCGATCTGCGCGTGATTGACCTCGCCCCAGTTGCGCGCGGCGAGGCCGCCGGGTTGTTTACCCAGTTCATCGGCAACGTTCTGCGCCGCTTTCAGCAACAGTGCATGCCAGTCGCGATAGGCCGGATCGAGCAGGTTGGCCGGCTGTGCCTGGATCATCGCCCACACGGCCGCTTCCTGGTTGCCGGGGCCGGGCCATTGGAAATCCGCGAAGCGCTGTTTGATCTGCGCCTCGAAGGGCGCGAGTGCCAGCGCGTGCACCTCTTCGCGAAACGCATGCACCAGCCGGTAATCGACGCTGTCGACGGCCGCCTCGTTGCGCCAGTTGGCGGTGAGTTGGCGTAGTTGATCCAGATCGCGGTTTTGCGGGCCCGAGAGCGTCTGCTGCAGCAGTTGCTGCCAGCGCGTGAGGAACACCGCGTGATCGTCCAGTTGGATATCCAACAGATTGCCAGGGCCGAAATTGGCGCGCGCGTGCAGGTCGTCGCGGATCTGTTGCGCGCGGGCGCCCAGGTCATGCCCGCCGTTACCCAGCAGATTGAGATCGTCGCCGCCGACGGTGCGGTTGTTGGCCGTCCATAGACGTCCGTCGTCGGGGTTTTCCACGCGTGGGTATTGCGCCGGAGCGGCCCAACCGACCCAGCCGGTATCGGGTTGCGACCCATCGGCCGGACGCAGCGGATCGTAGCCTGTGCGCAGCGGAATGCTGTTGCCGGCGATGGTCCAGCCGATGTGGCCGGCATGGTCGGCGACGAGGAAGTTTTGCGGCGGTATGCCGAAGGTCGGTGCCAGGTCCAGTGCCGCCGATGCGCTGCTTGCGTGTTCCAGTTGCATCAGGGCCAAGTTGTAGGCACGGGGCAGGTCGGCTATCCAGGCCAGCGCAAGCGGCGTGCCGTCGGTGTCGGTCGCCATGATCGGTCCCCAGCGCGTGTCTTGCACCTGCAGCGTGTATGGCGGCGCGCCCTTGATGCGGATGGTCTCCTCGTGTTTCTCGATCGTCGCCCAACCCTCCGGCACCTTGTAGCGCGTGGCATCGTGCGGATCGCGCAGCACGCGCACCCAGTCCAGCCAGTCGCCATAGCTGTTGGTGAAGGCCCACGCGATCTGGCCGTTCGAGCCGACCACCAACGCGGGCGTGCCGGGCAAGGTGACGCCCACCGCGTCGCGCTCGCCGCCGGGGGCGCTGGCGTCGGGATAACGCAGGCGCGCACGAAACCAGATATCAGGCACGCGCAGCGTCAGGTGCATGTCGTTGGCGACCATCGCCGATCCGCTGCGCGAGAGGTTGCCGGCGATGGCGAAGCTGTTGCTGCCGGGGAACGCCTCTTCCACGTTCATATGCGACAGCGAAGCGACCTGTTCGGCGCCCGCGGTTTTGCCAAGGCGATGCAGGTCGTAGACATCGGGGCCGGGAATCACCGGCGATTGCGATACGTCGCCTTTCAACGGCGCTTCCCAGTTGGGATCGGGCGAGAGCAGGAAGTTGGCGAGTGCGTCAGGCAGCACGGCGTGCATGCGCGCGATGTCCAGTTCGCGCTGGTTCTGGCCGTCGCCGTTGAGATCCAGGTACATCGCCGCGATCACCAGCAGCGTGTCTTCCGAGCGCCATGGTTGCGGCTTGGTTCCCAGCAGCAGGTATTCCCAGGGCCGCACGCGCTGGGCGGCAAGACCGGCATTGACGCCATCGCGGTACAGGTCGAGCGTGCGCTTCTGCGCCGGCGTCATCGCGGCATAGGCCGCTTGCGCGACCGCGCGCAGGCGGTGGCGGCGGTGGCGGATGTCCGTGTCGAGCGCTGCGCGGCCGACCAGTTCCGACAGCTCGCCCGCCGAGATGCGGCGCATGAGGTCCATGTCGAAGAAGCGTTCCTGCGCGTGCACGTAGCCGAGCGCGAAGTCGATGTCCTGGCGTGTTTGCGCGGTCAGCGTGGTGGTGCCCAGGGCGTCGCGTTCGATCGTCACCGCATGGTTCAAGTCCGCCACCCGCCGCTCGCCGTCGAGCTGGGCACGGCTGCCGGCGAGCAGCCACCATCCGGTGCCCAACAGCGCGACAACGAGCGTGGCAAGAGCGATCAGCAGTGCACGCAACCAGCGGGAACGGCGATGGTCGGTCATTGGTTTGCAAACACCGCGAAAATGCCCGCGTAGGGCTTCACCATGAAGGTGGGAGCACCGGTGTAGCCGGTGCCGTCGATGTAGAACTGCGAAATGCTGCCATCCAGGTACAAAGCATCGCGGCAACCGAGTTTGTCGCGGAACAGGGACGCAAACGTATGGAAGTTGACCGGCGATTCGCTCACCACGAACAGCACCTGGTAAGGTCCGTGCGCGCACACGCCGCTGCGCCACCTGGTGCTGGTGGAGTCATCGACGAACTGTGGGTTGATCTGTCCGTCGATCACCAGCATCGGGCCCGACTGCGTGGCCCAGTCCGCGGCTTTGCCATCGGCCTTGAAATCTGTGCTGGTGCGCACCGCCGCATGGCCATCCGGATAGATCGCGAATACGCCGTTGGGGCGGATGGAAAAATTGCCCGCGGCCGGGTTGCCGTGGAAAAGGTTCAGCGATACCAGCGTTTTGCCGTTCTCCACGTACAAGCCCAGCGGCGCGCCGGCTTGGTCGTAGATGCCCGCATTGGCGGCGAACATCAGGCGCTTGCCGTTGGCGGCACCCCATTCGCGCAAGCTCTGGATGTCGCCGAACGGCTGGCCGCTGTCGGGATTGCGCCAGTGCAGGCTGAGCGATTCGCGGCGCAGGTCCAGGCTGACCACGGTAAATTCCTGGTCCTGGAACGACACCTGGCGGCTTTCCATCGGCTGCACCTGATAATCGCAGCCTGCCGCCAGCGCGGCCGCCGCCAGCAGGGTAAGCAGCATCGGCTTCAGGTTGCGGCGCAACCGTTGAGCGGTCCTGGTCGGGTGCATGCGAGGATGGTCACCGGGCAGCGGTTGCCGATGCAAGACCTATTTGCGCGCCATAGGCTTTAAACTTCAGCTTTGCATGCCAGTGCACGGACCCATGCCCTATACACCCATCGTCGCCACGCTTGGCTATGTGCTGTCGCCGGATCGCGGCAAGGTACTGATGATCCACCGCAACGCCCGGCCGGACGACCAGCACTTGGGCAAGTACAACGGCCTGGGCGGCAAGATGGAGCCCGGCGAGGACATCGCCCAATGCATGCACCGTGAAATCCGCGAAGAGGCCGGCATCGCCTGCGAATCGATGCATCTGCGCGGCACCTTGAACTGGCCGGGCTTCGGCAAGCAGGGTGAAGACTGGCTCGGTTTCATTTTCGTCATCGACCGTTTCAGCGGCGAGCCCTACACGGAAAATCCCGAAGGCACGCTGGAGTGGATCGCGGTCGATCGCATCATGGCGCTGCCCATGTGGGAAGGCGACCGGCACTTTCTGCCGCTGGTGTTCGACGGCGATCCGCGCCCCTTCCATGGCGTGATGCCGTACAAGGATGGCCGTATGCAATCGTGGTCGTTTACGCGCCTGTAAACGCGTAAACGCCGGAACAGGCGCTCAGCGCGCCTGTCGTACCGCCACCACCGCGTTCAGGCCGCCGAACGCGAATGAATTGCTCAGCGCCGCACGCACCGGCATGGCGCGCGCCTGGTGCGGCACGTAATCGAGATCGCAGGCGGGATCGGGGCCGAGATAATTCAAGGTTGGCGGCACGATGCCCGTGCGCAACGCGCCGAGCGTGGCGATCAACTCCAGCGCGCCGCCCGCGCCCAACGCATGGCCGTGCATGGGTTTGGTCGAGGACACGGCCAGACGGCGCGCATGTTCGCCGAAAACTTTATGGATGGCGCGGGTTTCGGTGCAATCGTTGGCAGCGGTGCCGGTGCCGTGCGCGTTGATGTAGTCGAACTCCTGCGGTTGCATGCCGGCGTCCCGCAGCGCGGCGCTCATCGCCGCCGCCGCGCCGACGTCCGAAGGCGCGGCGATGTCGCCGGCATCCGCGCTCATGCCCACGCCGGCCAGTTCGGCCAGGATGGTGGCGCCGCGCGCCTGCGCGTTCTCCAGGGTTTCCAGCACGAACATCGCCGAGCCTTCGCCCAGCACCAGTCCGCGGCGGTTGATGCTGAAAGGACGGCAGGTGTCCGGCGCGAGCACGCGCATCGCTTCCCAGGCGCGGAAAATACCCAGCGTGATGCATGCTTCGGTGCCGCCCACGATGGCATTGTCGACCAGGCCGGCGCGAATCATCAGCGCCGCTTGCGCTATCGCGTGATTGGACGATGCGCAGGCGCTGGCCACCGAAAAGGTGGGGCCGGTGATGCCATGCGCCATGCTGATCTGGCTGGCCGGCGCATTGCTCATGATGCGCACGATCCCCAGCGGATGGAACCGGCCGGCCTGTTCGCCGTAAAGCTTCTGGTAAAGGCCTTCGCGGGTTTCCTCGCCGGCCGAGCCCACGCCTACCACCACCGCCGTGCGCGCGGCGTGTTCATGACCCAAAGCCAGTCCGGACTGGCGAACCGCCTCGTTCGCCGCAACCAGCGCGTACTGGCTGAGCGGATCGAGAAACGGCAGGCGAGCCTCCTCGATGTAGGCGCGCGGTTCGAAATCGTGCACTTCGGCGGCGATCGGCGGCGTGCGCAGCGAGCTGGTATCGAAATGGCCAATCGGACCGATGCCGCCGCGACCTTCGGTCATGGCCTGCCAGATGTCGGTGGCGTTGTGGCCGAGCGCGCAGATCGCGCCCATGCCGGTGATCACGATACGGCGCATGGAATCAATGGCTGTCTGGCTTCTGGGCCAGCTGCCGCTCGACGGCTTCGATCAAATGACCGACGGTGCCGGTATCGAAATCGGTGTCTTCGTTGGGGAGATTGATGTTGAAGTGTTCCTCGATGTCGAAGATCACTTCGATCGCATCCAGCGAGGCGACGCCGAGATCCTTGAGCGTGGACTCCGGCTTGATCGTTGCGATGTCGATCTTCGCCTGCTTGGCGATGATCTGGAAAACGTCCTGCTGCACGTTGCTCATGTATCGGTTCCCCGGTCGGTCCTCGCTCCAAGCGTGACGTAAGTCTCTGCGTATTGTCCAGACAGCGGATGGTCGCAGTTACCTGCGGTATCGTCCCGGCGGTGCCTTTGGCCCGGTTTGCCGCTGCTTTATCGACAAATGCTTGATTTATGTCGAGGCAGGATCAGCGGCGCGCATAGACGAAGTGAACCCGCCCGCGCGTGCGCGGTGATTACCGAACTGGGGAGTATGTGTGCAACGGCGGCCGGTTCGATCAGTCGCCGGCCGCGACACCCAGTGCGCCCTTGGCTTGGGTGGGCGCGTCATGTTCCGGGTGCGCGCCGCTTTCGGCGCAGGCAAGGCAGACGATGCCAAGCACGATGATGCCCGCGCCGAGCAGCCGCAGCGGCGTCAGCGCCTCATGGAACAACCACGCCGAGGCAAGCATCACCGTGACCACGTCCAGGTGCGTGGCGGCGAAGGCCGGCCCGATCGGCGCGTGCTTGAGCAGGCTCATCCAGGTAAAAAAGTTGCCGACATAGCCGATCAACGCGATGTAGATCCAGGGATGGCCGAAAATGCGCATCACCCACGCCCAGTTCGCTTCGGGCGGAAAAGCATGCGCGCCAGCGTATTTGAAACTCAGCTGCACCACCGTGTCGAAGGCCAGCAACACCGCGAAGCCGCAAAGATAAAAGCGCCAGGTGCGCGCCGGGCCGCTCATCCGGCCATCCCCACCACCGCTACGCCTGCACTGACCAGCACGATGCCCGCGGCGCGCAAGGGCGTCAGCTTTTCGCGAAACAAAAAGCGTCCGGCAAGCATGATGGCCACGATGTTGATGGACGCCAGCAACACGCCCTGCGAGAGATCCACCAGCGAAAGAAAGGCGATCCACGACAACAGATGCGTAAGGTAGGCCCCGATCCCCAGCCAGATCCACGGCCGGCTGGCCATGTAGCGCCAACGCGCCAGGCCATCGCCCGCGCGTGGATCGCTGGCGGCGGCCTTGAAAGCGAGCTGGCCGCCGGTGTCGAGCGTCACGTTGACCAGCCACAGCGTGGCGACGAGAGGGGACACGCGGGGGATGCTCCTCAGGCGACGGCGCGCGCGGCAGGTGTGCGGGTGGCGGCGACCTTGGAGAAGAATTCGGCCGAGCGATGGATCAGCGTGCGGCGTTCGCGATCGATGGTGATCATGTGGTAGCTGTCTTCCAGCAGCAGCATGTCTACGGGACCGGACACCGAGCGCGCGACGAGGTAGGCGTTTTCCACGCTGGCGACATCGTCCTCGGTGGCGTGCGCGATCAGGCACGGCGCCGTCACCTTCGGCAGCTCGCGGCGCACTACGGCGGCCATGTTGTACATCTCCGCCAGCGACGGCCACGGGTTGCCGGGCAAGCCCGCCGCGGCGCTGTCGCCGCCAAGCATGAGGCCGCTCACCTGCTTGCGCAGGCGTTCGTCGCGCAGTCCGTAAGGTTCGTTTTCATGCACCATGCGGTGCCTGCCGATGCCCAGGCGGTGCAGCAGCGGCAACAGGAAGGACAAGCGTCCATACCACGGCACCGCCCAGCCGTCGTAGCGGAAGGTGGCGCCGTAGACGCCTACGCCGGCAATCCATTCGGGACGTTCCGCCGCAAGCTTCAGTGCCAGGATACCGCCCATCGACAGGCCCGCCACGAACAGGTGATCCACCTCATGGCGGAAGGATTCGGCCGCCGCTTCCACGCTGGCATACCAGTCTTTCCAGCCGGTGGCGATCAGGTCGCGGGCGTCGCCGCAGTGCCCGGCCAGCTGCATGCCGCGGACACTGAAGCCGGCGTTGTTCAGCCCTTTGCCGACCAGGCGCATTTCGGTGGGAGTGCCCGTCAACCCGTGAATGAGAAGGACGCCGCAACGGCCGCCTTCGAAGCGGAACTCGACATTTTGGATCACAGGGTTCTCTACAGCGCACTGACGACGGAATGGCCCGACAGTCTGCGGTCAGAGGCTTTCCATGCGCTTTCGGTCAGGCCCGGGGCTTGCGCCGCGGGCCTGCCTCATTCATGCCTAATGACCGTTCAATCCGCCGAACCGGCTGACGCCGATGGAAATGCCGACCGAACCGGTGGGATGGTCGCAGCTGCCGGTGTTCTGCACCATGGTGATGTTGCCCGACTGATAGCTGCCGGTGCCGATGTGGCTGCCGCTGACTACACCCATGCCGACATCGCCGTGGACCTGGGGCTTGTTGTAGGTGGAATCGTCGCAGGCCGGCGGCCCTGCCTGGGCGGTACTGTCGGCGCGCGTGGTGTTGCTGTGGTCGCCGTAGTAGACGCCGGGCGCGTCGCTGGCCGTCGGCGGCTTGCCGTTGATCGTGATGGCACTGGGATTGGGCTGGCTGCTCGACGCGCTGGCCGGCGGCGGCGAGGCCGGCGCCGCCGCGGTTGAAGACGTGACGCTGTTGGGCGGCAGCTTCAGGTTCAGCGGTTGACTGGCCGATTGCGCCCAAGCCGTGGTGGCCAGCAGGCTGGCCGCCAGGGCGGTAATGGCTGGTCTGTTCATAGTGGCTCCGGTGGGGCGTTAGGCCGGGGATGGATATCTTTAACGCACGGCCATGCCTTGCCGTGCACACATTCCTTGGATGACTTGCTGTCCTGCGAAGTTCCTTTCAAGCGTCCGCGCCAACCTTTCCATCAAACGGTCAGCCGGTGCTCTCGATCCGCTCCACCCGGCGCAGGCCGCGCGGCAGCAGGCCGCCGCGGGTAGCGCGGTTGCCGCCGTATTCGACCAGGTCCGACCACTTCAACGTCAACTTGCGCGCGCCGGCGAACAGGGTGACTTCGCCCTTGCCCTCGGTGACCACGGCCACGCCGGCCACGCGTTCTTCGCCGCTGCCCAGCTTCGCCTTTGGAATCTCGATCAGCTTGTTGCCCTTGCCCTTGTCCAGCTCGGGCAGCTCGGCGACCGAGAACATCAGCAGATGGCCCTCGGTGGTGACGACCACGATGCGGTCGCGCGCCGGATCGGCGCTGACCTGCGGCGCCAGCACGCGCGCACCGTCGCCGAGCGTGATGATCTGCTTGCCGGCCTTGTTGCGGCCGGTGAGTGCTTCGAAGCGCGTGACGAAGCCGTAGCCAAAGTCAGTGGCGAGCACCAGGCGGGTGTCGTTGTCGCCGGCGGCGATGGCATCGAAGCGGGCGCCGGCGGGCGGGGTGAAGCGGCCGGTCAGCGGCTCGCCGTTGCCGCGCGCGGAAGGCAGGGTGTGCGCGGGCGTGGAATAGCTGCGGCCGGTGGAGTCGATCACCGCCACGTGCTGCGTGGTGCGCGTCTTCACGGTGGCGAGCAGGCTGTCGCCTTCGCGGTAGGACAGGCCTTCGGCGTCCACGTCGTGGCCCTTGGCCGCGCGGATCCAGCCTTTCTGGCTCAGTACCACCGTGACCGGTTCGCTGGCGACCAGCGCGCTTTCGTCCAGCGCCTGCGCGGCGTCGCGCTGCACCAGCGGCGAACGGCGCTCGTCGCCGTACTTGGCGGCGTCGGCGCGCAGTTCCTCCTTGATCAGGCCCTTGAGCTTGGCCGGCGATTTCAGCAGCACGTTGATCTTGGCGCGTTCTTCTTCGAGCTGGTCGCGCTCGGCGTTGATCTTCATCTCTTCCAGGCGGGCCAGCTGGCGCAGCTTGGTTTCGAGGATGTAGTCGGTCTGTTCCTCGCTGAGCTTAAAGCGCGCCATCAGCACCGGCTTGGGTTCGTCCTCGGTGCGGACGATGCGGATCACTTCGTCCAGATTGAGGTAGGCGATGCGCAGACCTTCCAACAGGTGCAGCCGGCGTTCGACCTTGGCCAGGCGATGGCTGAGGCGCCGCGTAACCGTTTCGATGCGAAAGCTCAGCCATTCGGTGAGGATGCGCTTGAGATCCTTCACCTGCGGGCGGCCGTCCAGCCCGATCATGTTGAGATTGACGCGGAAGCTCTTTTCCAGGTCCGTGGTGGCGAACAGGTGCTGCATCATTTCGTCCACGTCGACACGGTTCGAGCGCGGCACCAGCACCAGGCGGATCGGGTTTTCGTGATCGGATTCGTCGCGCAGGTCTTCCAGCATCGGCAGTTTCTTCGCACGCATCTGCGCGGCGATCTGCTCGAGGATCTTGGACGGGCTGACCTGGTGCGGCAGCGCGGTGATGACGATGTTGCCGTCTTCGTGCGCATACACCGCGCGTGCGCGCACCGAGCCGTTGCCGCTCTGGTACATCCCGATCAGTTCGTTGCGCGGGGTGATGATTTCCGCCGGGGTCGGATAATCCGGGCCGCGCACGTGCTCGCACAGGTCCGCCACGGTCGCGTCCGGATCGTCCAGCAGGCGGATGCAGGCGCTGGCGATTTCGCGCAGGTTGTGCGGCGGGATGTCGGTGGCCATGCCCACGGCGATGCCCATCGAGCCGTTGAGCAACACGTGCGGCAGGCGCGCCGGCAGCCAGCTGGGTTCTTCCAGGGTGCCATCGAAGTTGGCCACGAAATCCACCGTACCCTGGCCCAGCTCGCCCAGCAGCACGTCGGCGATGGGATTGAGCTTGGACTCGGTGTAGCGCATCGCCGCGAAGCTTTTCGGATCGTCGGGCGAGCCGAAGTTGCCCTGGCCGTCGATCAGCGGATAGCGGTACGAGAACGGCTGCGCCATCAGCACCATGGCCTCGTAGCAGGCGCTGTCGCCGTGCGGATGGAACTTGCCGATCACATCGCCCACCGTGCGCGCGGATTTTTTCGGCTTGGCGCTGGCGGCCAGGCCCAGCTCGCTCATCGCATACACGATGCGGCGCTGCACGGGCTTGAGCCCGTCGCCGACGAAGGGCAGGGCGCGGTCCAGCACCACGTACATCGAATAATCGAGATAGGCCCGCTCGGCGTATTCCTTGAGCGGGATCTGTTCGTAATTGGCTTGCAGGTTCATCGGGGTATTCGTCTAGGGATGCTTCGGTTAATGCTTCGTAGGTGTCACCAGCGCTGTCTGTCCGCAGGCCGCGCTGGCCCCCGCACTCTGAATTTTACTTGATGGGGTGATGTCCAGAAGGCCCACGGGCCTTCTGGACATCATGCCACCTGCGAAGCATTAATCAGAGCATCCCTAGACACCTTGGGCGCGGAGGATGGTGCCAGATGGCGGGCGCGTTCGGCTAGAATGCCGGCAGTGCACGTATCGCGGGGTAGCTTCCAACCATGCCATTTCAACGCTCGGTTGCCGTTGCGACGGCTTGCGTCCTGCTTGCCGGATGCGCGCTGATAGGCGGCAGGCACCCCATCAAGGGCTACAAGGACAAGGATCATCCGCAGTCCGATACCGCGATCGTGGTTTGTGCCGAGCAGCCGCAATACATCTGCGGCATCACCGGCGTGGACCAGACGAGCACCTGGACCCGCTGGGATGGCGGCAAGACGCCTTGGGTACGCGTGTTGCCGGGTACCCGGGTGATCAGGCTCACGCTCTCCAACGGGCATCTGGTCAACCGCCCCTGGTTCAAGCTCGACAACGCCCAGGCAGGGCATGTTTATCGTGTGGACGTCGCGTTCGATGGCAAGGCGTTGACCGCTTCATACGTGGATCTGGGCAAAATGGATGCCTATACCATCCATATCCCCCGCCTGCCGTTGAAGCCCAAGCCGGTCACGGCGCATTTCTGATCGCGCGGTCAAGGCGGCGGTTCATTCCTGCTGGGTGGTAATGCCCAGTTTTGCCAGCTGGGCCTGCACGCTGTCGGGGCCGGCCAGATGCGCGGCGCCGACCGCCACGAACACGGTGCCGGGCTGCTTGAGCATGTCCTTGATCTTCGCCGCCCAGGCGGTGTTTCGCTGCACCAGCAGGGACTGATAGAGCGCGGGCTCCTGGGTTTTCAGCTCATCGTTTTCCAGTTTGGCGATGGCGCCAACGTCGCCGCGTTTCCAGGCATCGATCAGCGAGCGCAGTTCGGCGACGTCCTTGTCGGTATCGCGCAAGGTGTCGCGCAGAAAGGCAAGCTGCAGCGCTTGTGGCATGTCGGCGAGAAACTGGATCTGCTGTTCGGCGGTTTCAAGGCCGCGCACGGGCTTGCCCGCGGCGGTCATCTGCAGCTTCAGTTGCCTGTCCACGCCTTGGGCCGGATCGATGCCTGCTTTCATGAGCGGCGCCACCGTCAGGGTCAGTGCCGCCAGCCACGGTTTCATGGGCTGCAGGGTGGCGGTGCCGCCGGGCAGGCCGGCTACCTGGGCGGCGCGGGCCAGCGCGGCATTGTCGCTTTCACTCAGTTGCGTGGACAGCGGGTGCGCGGTGTCCAGGCCGTAGCGCATCACCAATGCCGCCATGTTCGCCTGGTCATCGTCGGTCAGCTCCAGGTACAGCGCGTGGCTTTGGACGAGCGCCTGGTTGAGCGCCTGGAAATGCCAGTCGGTATCGTTGGGCAGCACGTGCACGGTGCCGAACAGATAAATGGTGCTGTTGCCGCTCTTCACCTGCCACAGCGCCGGATGCGCCAGTGCGTTGCCGCACAGCAAGAACAGCAGCGGTAGCAGCACGGTCAAAAAACGACGGGGGATGTGCATGGCGCCTCAGCGGGGAACGCGGTAGCCGCCGGGTACGCCGTGCGGGCTCAGGGTAAGTTGCCAGAGCTGATCGCGCCGGCTGCGGAAAACGGCGGCGGAAACCGCCAGGTAAAAACACCACATGCGACGGAAGCGTTCATCGTAGCGCGCCGAAAGCTCGGGCCACGCCGTATCGACGTTGGCGCGCCAGGCCATCAGCGTACGATCGTAGTCGGCGCCGAAATTATGCCAGTCTTCGACCACGAACAACCCTTCCAGGGCGGCAGCGACCTGGCTGCCGGCCGGAATCATCGAGTTGGGGAAGATGTATTTTTCGATCCACGGATCGGGCCGTCCCGGCGCCTGGTTGGTGCCGATGCTGTGGAGCAGGAACAGGCCGTCGTCCTTCAGGCAGCGGCGCGCGACTTCAAAGTATTCGCGGTAATTCTTTCCGCCCACGTGCTCGAACATGCCGATCGACATGATCGCGTCGAACGGCTCGTTGAGCTCGCGATAGTCCTGCAGGCGGATCTCGACGGGCAGGCCGCGGCACAGGTCGCGCGCCAGCTCCGCCTGCTCGTGCGACACGGTGATGCCAACGCCGCTGATGCCGTAGCGCTCGGCGCCGAACTTCAGCGCCTCGCCCCAGCCGCAGCCGATGTCCAGCACCTTCATGCCCGGTTTCAGCTTCAGCTTGCGGCAGATCAGGTCGAGCTTGGCCTCCTGCGCCTGGTCCAGATCGTTCGCCTCGGCCCAGTAGCCGCAGGAATACATCATGCGTTTGCCGAGCATGGCCTTGAACAGATCGTTGCCCAGGTCGTAGTGCACCTTGCCGATCTCGAACGCATGCTGGCCGCGCTGCATGTTGATGAAGCGCGCTTTCAGGTGTGCGATCAGGGTGTCGAGCGTTTTCAGGTGCTCGTCCAGATGCGTGGTCAGGATCCGGGTGAAAAAGCCGGGCAGGTCTTCGGCGTCCCACCAGCCGTCCATGTAAGCTTCGCCCAGGCCCAGCGATCCGTGCGCGAACACGCGGGCATACAACTGCTCGTCGTGGACGCGGATGTCGGTGGCCGCGCGTCCGTCGATGTGCACACCGGCCAGCTCAAGCAGTTCGGCTGCGCGTTGACGCAGGGATTCCTGGCTCATGCATCTCGATCCTTGCCCAATAAGCCGAAGTTTACCGGCGACCATGCATAAACAAGGTTAACGCCCGCCTCGCGCACCAGTTGCAGCAGGGTTTGCGCATGCTGCTCGCTGAGCAGGAATTCGATTTTCTGCGGAAGGTCGTCGGCGAGTTCGAAAAAAGCCTCATGGTGCACGATGCCGTGCCGCCCGAATCCTGCCGTGGCGCGGAACACCGAGCCGCCGCCCAGCTTGTGGCGCCTGGCCAGTCCCAGCAGCCATTCGGAAATCAGCAAGCCGTCGTGCTTGGCGTGCACATGCGTGTAAAAACGCAGGAACACGCCATTGGCTGGATATGCGCCGAACGAAGTTTCTTGGCTCATGACGTTGCCCACTCCATATCAATCAATGACGCAACAGGCCGCGCGTCAGGAAGATGCCCAGGATCGTCATGCCGAGGCTGCCGAGCAAGTGCACGACCACGTGCGTTGCGAACCACAGGTATTGTCCGCGCAACAGCAAGGTATCGGCTTCGGCGGAGAAGGTCGAGAAGGTGGTCAGGCCGCCGAGGAAGCCGGTCATGATCAGCAGCCGCAGCTCCGGCGGAAGGGTCTGGAAGTGTTCGAAGATACCCATCATGCAGCCCATCAGCAGGCCGCCGCCGAGGTTTGCCGCCAGCGTGCCCAGGGGGATGGTGGGAAAGATCGGATTGAGCAGCATGCCCAGCATCCAGCGCAGCCAGCAGCCCAGCATGCCGCCGATGCCGACGGCCAGAAATCCAGCGATGCTCACGTTGTGTCGTCTCCTGCTTGCGATGGATCCATTCCACGGCAACAGGCATGCCCGCGCCGCCGGAAACCGGTGGTGCAGGCATCATCAACCTTTCGGTGGTTCGCTCCGGGCTGGAGCGGGAGGCATGCCATCTCCCTCATGGACCATCATGCTAGCCCATGCCGCAGGGTTTGGGGGCATCCTTGCGTCACATGCGGGTGCCGGAGGTCAGCTCGGGCATGGCGGCGATCATCCGCGCGATATCTTCGGGCGACTTCTCGTAACCGGCGATGACGTGTCTGCCCGGGCCGTAAGGGCCCCATTCGGACGCGCTGGTGGTGGTGAAGATGCCCATCGTCGGCACGTCCGAGGCGCAGGCCAGGTGCATGATTCCGCAGTCGGCGCTGATATAGACGGCCAAACCGGAAAGCACGCTGGCGAGCTTGCGCAGGTCGCTGGAGTAGTAGGCCGGATATTTCGAGCTGAGCATCGACTGGCCCGAGGCAGGCAGGATCTCCACGATGCGGTGCTCCGGGTGCTGCGCCTCAAGCACCTGAATAAAACGCGTCCACCACGCTTCGCCCAGCAGCTTGGGTCCGGTGGCGTTGGCGAAAATGCCGATGATGCCGCGGCCCGGCGTGGCGATGCCGGCCGCCGCCAGGGAGCGGCTCAGCGCCGCGCGACCTTGCTCGCGCTCGCCGGCGCCCAGGCGGATATCGGGCACCGGATAGTCGTCCGCGACATGGCCTCCCATCGCACTGCGCAGCAGGTACACCGGCCGGCGGCCCTTGCTTTGCACATTCGGCGGCAAGGGCACGGCGTGGGTGATTTCGCCGTGTTTCTTCGGGCTGCTGAAGCCGAGCGTGCAGGTCGAATGGGACAACAGCATCAGCAGGCGGCCGGTCTGCGACAAGGGGTCGGCATCGATCGCCAGGTCGTAGCGGATCCTGCGCATGCGGCGCATCGTGCCCCAGAACTGGAACGGATGTCCCACCCCGTGTGCGGGAAGACGGAAGATGCGCTGCACATTGAAGAAGTGGCCGTAGACTTCCGATGCGATCGGGCTGCGCGTAAGAATGTCGATTTCCGCCGCGGGGTAGACCTTTTCCAGCTCCGACAACAGCGGCGTCAGCAGTAGCGTATTGCCCAGGCTGTGGCTGACATGGCAGACCAGGATGCGATAGATGCCCTTGGCCGGCAGCGGCGCGGAGGTGGGCTGGCCATGATTGCCGAACACCAGGCGCATGAGCCGGCGTGCCACGCGGCGGCGGAAGTCGTTGATGGGGTCGTAGTAGCGCGTGTTCTTCAGCACGATGGGGCTTGCTCGGAATAGGGCGAGGGCGACTATACCGGGTCCCCGGCTTGGGTAAGCAGTCCGTGGGCCACCAGCCATGCGCGGGCGTTTTCCGCGTCGTGCTCGAACCACGCCTGCGCCGAACCGAGCCGGAAGGAATAGCCCCATGCATCCATGTCCGCCATCAGCTGCGCGCGGCCGACCCCGGGCAGCGTGCCGCCCAGCACGATCTGCAGGTAGCAGACGGCGTCTTCTTCCTCGATCGAGTCGGTGGCGTCGGTATGGACCTCGGCGCGGCGCTCGGGCGGCAGTACGATCAGATGGCCGGCTTCGTGCAGCACCGAATGCACGGGCGTGTCGCCGCGCGCGTAAACGGTGTGGCCGATGATGCCGGCCTCCTCGTCGCCCCAGAAGCTGCCGGGGATGGCCGTGCCGTCATCGACCTTGATCAGCCTGAGGCCGTAACGCGCGAGCAGCGATTGGATCGCGCTTCCATCGACGTCGGCAAGGCGTAATACAGCGGTGTGCATGGGACTCCCTCTCCCCGCCGGGGAGAGGGGAAGGTCAGGTAGCGGCGTTGCCGGCGGGCTTGCCGTCGGGCAGGGCGACGGACAGCTCCAGCACTTCGTGCCCGCTATCGCGCTCGACGTTGATGCTGATGGCTTCCAGATCGACGTTCACGTACTTCTTGATGACTTCGAGCAATTCGTTGCGCAACAACGGCAGGTAGTCGGGCGCGCCACGATTGGAACGTTCCTGCGCGACGATGATGCGCAGGCGTTCCTTGGCGACGACCGCCGTGGGCTCGGGCTTGCGCTTGAGAAAATCCAGGATACCCATCGCGGTCAACCTCCGAATACGCGCTGGAAGAAGCCCTTCTTCGGTGCGTCAAGGAAGCGCATCGGGCGTGTTTCGCCGAGGATGCGGGCCACGGTGTCGCGATAGGCCTGCCCGGCGTTCGAATTTTCGTCCAGGATCACCGGTACGCCGGAGTTGGATGCGGCGAGCACGTTTTCCGATTCCGGAATCACGCCGACCACGCTGATGCCCAGGATGTCTTCCACGTCCTTCACACTGAGCATTTCGCCCTGTTCCACGCGCGCGGGGTTGTAGCGGGTAAGCAGCAGGTGCTGGGACACGGCGCCTTCGCCGCGTTCGGCGCGGCGCGTCTTGCTGGCCAGAAGGCCCAGGATGCGGTCCGAGTCGCGTACGGAGGACACTTCCGGATTGACCACCACCACCGCGTGGTCGGCGAAGTACATCGCCAGGTGCGCGCCTTTTTCGATGCCGGCGGGCGAATCGCAGACGATGTAGTCGAAATCGTCCTTGGCCAGATCGTCCAGCACTTTCTCCACGCCTTCCTGGGTCAGCGCGTCTTTGTCGCGCGTCTGGCTGGCGGCGAGCACGTAGAGGTTTTCGTAGCGCTTGTCCTTGATCAGCGACTGCTTGATCGTCGCCTCGCCGTGAATGACGTTGACGAAGTCATACACCACGCGGCGTTCGCAGCCCATGATCAGGTCGAGATTACGCAGGCCGACGTCGAAGTCGATCACCGCCACCTTCTTGCCCTGCATGGCCAGGCCGGTGGCAAGCGATGCGCTGGTGGTGGTCTTGCCGACGCCACCCTTGCCGGACGTCACTACGATAATCTCAGCACTCAAGGCTCATCTCCGCTGGTGTTCTTGTAATAGGTAGTGGTTAATAAGTGGCGGCCGCGGCGCGGCCTTGCTCAAAGGCGCGCGATCAGCAATTTTTCCCCATCGAGCCAGCATTGCACAGACTGGCCCTCCAGGTCTTTGGGTATTTGTTCAAACACGCGGTAGTGGCCGGCGATGGCCACCAGCTCGGCGCGGAAATCCGAAACGTAGATGCGCGCTTTCGCATCGCCCTGCGCCCCGGCCATGGCGCGCCCCTTGAGGCTGCCGTAGATGTGGATGCTGCCGTCGGCGATCACTTCTGCGCCGTTGGCGATGGCGGCGGTGACGACGAGGTCGCGATCGCGCGCATAGACCTGCTGCCCGGAACGCACCGCGCCCTCGTGATGCTGTGCGCCCAGCGTGCTGCCGGGTGCGGGGGCGGAAAGTACGGGCTCGCGCACCGGTGCCGGTGCCGGTGCCGGCGTGGCGCTCGGCGCGGGCGGCGCGATACTGCCGCCGTCGGCGGGTTCGTAGGCGGCGCGGAACTTGGCGATCAGCGGCAGGCCCATGCGCTGGGCGAGCGCTTCGGTGGCGCTGGTGCCGTAAGCGAGGCCCACCGGCAGCATGCCTGCGCTGCGCACGGCTTCCAGCAGGGCGTCGACGGTGCCGTCATCGGGCAGGTTCAGCAGGTGGCTGAGGTCCAGCACCACGGCGGCGCGGCTGAACAACTGCGGCGCGGCGCGCACGCGGCGTTCGAGTTCTTCGCAGAGGGCGGCGGCATCCGGCCGTTTCACGCGTACGCAGGCAATGCCGACCTGGCCGAAACGCAGGTCACAGGCTTCTGTTGTATCCATTTTTACCGTCATGAGCCCCGCTCTCCGGCGAGGCGGCGCGGGTGGGAATCGTTGTGGGTGAAGTAGGGCACGCGGCTGGCCAGCCAGGGCAGGTCGGGCAGGCCGTCGTGTTCCAGGTAGGTGTCGCGCACGTACGCGAAGCTGGGCAGGTCCTTGGCCAGCAGGCTGACCTGCGGACCGTGCTCGCCCATGCGCTGCTGGCCCACTTCCTGGAAGCCATAGGTGCCGTGGAACAGCACCACCACGTCGTCGATCGGCTCCAGGAACACCTCGCAGGTGAGCAGGGGTACGCGCACCTCGGCGAAGCTGTTCACGTCGCAATAAAAGATGCGGCCCAGGCCGTGCCGGCGGTAGGCGTTGGCGATGACGATGCGGTCGATGTAGACGAAGGACGGGTAGTGTTCGCCGAACCAGCGATAGTTCGGGCTGCCGTAATCGCGGCTGTCGCGCAGGGCGATCAGGAATCCGGCCAGTTCGCCGTCGATCTCCGCGACGCGGAAGTAGTCGGCTTGCTCGTAGAAGTAGCGCAACTGCGCGGCGTCCAGGACCAGAATGGAGCGACCGGCGGTGTTGTTGAGCGCCAGTACGGCATCCAAGTCGTGCTCGCGCACGTCGCGGATGGCAAGGGCCATTCGTTGCTCCGCAGTGATGGGTTGCTAGTTAAGACCGACTGACGGCCCAGCTCGTAGCGCATTATGGCATGCGGCATCAGGCGGCACATCCCGTACTGCCGCATGTAAAACCTTTGTAAAGCCGGTGCTTGAAGCGAGCCGCCCGGCGCGCGCACGTGGCCGCGGGCCGGCTTTTGGGCGCCCCGCGCCGGCTGAAGAGGGTGACTTCCCGCGCATACCACGCCCTTGCCGCGGGCCTATCATGCAGGCCATGGGAATGACCAATTTCAACCACATCCGGGTACTGCGCCTTACGGGGCTGATCGTTTACCTGTGCACCGGGACTCCGCTGCTCACCAGCTGGGCGACCCACCGCCTGGATCTGCTGCATAGCCCCAGCTTCGCGTTGCTGCTTTGGACGCTGTCCTACCTGGTCTTTGGCATTCTGTATTTGCTGATCACCGAGAACCTTGGTTCGCGCAGTCATGTGGGGGTGCGCCTGTTCGGCCTGCTGCTGATGACGGCGGCCGCGCTGATGACAGGCTGGTATAGCCACAGCGGCCTGTCCGCCACGATGCTGGTGGTGGTGGCGGTGGTGTTGCCCTGGCTGGTGCCGTCCCGGGTCGGCGTGGCGTGGATCGTGCTGCAGACGATTTGCCTGACCGCCCTGTTTTCGACCTTCGCCGAGTTCAAGGCCAACATTTTGTTTAGCCTGCTGCAGGCATGCTTGTATACGGCACTGGCCATGCCGGGCTTCGTGGCCTCGATGGTGGCCAGCCAGCAGGCCGACGAGCGCGAGGCCCAGCGGCGGCTCAACTCCGAGCTGCGCGCCACCCGTGCTTTGCTGGCCGAATCCACGCGCATCGCCGAGCGCATGCGCATCGCGCGCGAACTGCACGACCTGGTCGGCCATCACCTGACCGCCCTCAGCCTCAACCTGGAAGTGGCCAGCCATCTCAGCAACGAATCGGCGGCCGAGCACGTGCGCAAGGCGCAAAGCACCGCGCGCCTGCTGCTGGCGGACGTGCGCGAAGCGGTCAGCGAGCTGCGCCAGGACGATGCCATCGACCTGACCCAGGCCTTGCAAAGCCTGATCGATGGCGTGCCCAGCATGAGCGTTCATTTGAACACCCCGCCGCGTTTCAGCGTCGAGGATCCCCGCCGGGCGCAGATGTTGCTGCGCTGCGTACAGGAGATCATTACCAACACCGCCAAGCACGCCAGCGCGCGCAACCTTTGGCTGGCCTTCACTTACGATGACGAAAACCGGCTGAACCTGCACGCGCGGGACGACGGGCGCGGCACCGCGGCGATCCTGCCCGGCAACGGGCTGTCGGGCATGCGCGAGCGGCTGGCCGAGTTCGGCGGCGATGTGACGGTCGAGAGCGGGGCGGGGCAGGGTTTTGCCCTCCACGTGCGTCTACCCCTGGGTGAGGCGTCGGTGCTGGCGCACACCCCCTCGCGTTTCGAGCCCCCGGCGTTGAGCCTGACATGATGCCCTGTAAGAATGACCTGTCGTCCGTGTTCGTTGTATCAATGCGTTCAGTGATGGACCACCCACGTTGCGAGGATCCACGATGATTTCCGTTTGTCTCGTCGACGACCAGAACCTGGTCCGGCAGGGAGTGCGTTCCCTGCTCGATCTGGCCCAGGACATCCGCGTGGTGGCCGAATGCGCCGACGGCGTGCAGGCCGTGCAGGACATTCCCCGGATCAAGCCGGACGTGGTGCTGCTGGACTTGCGCATGCCGAACATGAGCGGCCTGGAGGTGTTGCAGGCGTTGTCCGCGCGAAACGAGCTGCCGCCGACCATCATCCTCACCACCTTCGACGACGACCAGCTGGTGCTGCAGGGTCTGAAGGCGGGCGCCCGCGGGTACCTGCTGAAGGATGTCTCGCTGGAACAGCTCGTCGAAGCCGTGCGCACCGTGGCCAGCGGCGGTTCGCTGGTGGCGCCGATGGTGACCCAGCGGCTGCTGGCGGGCGTGGGCCGCATCCATAACCAGTTCACCAGCCTGGAACAGCCCGATCCACTCACCGAGCGCGAAACCGAGATCCTGCGCCTGCTATCGGGCGGCTATAGCAATAAGGAAATTGCCAATTCGCTGAAAGTGGCCGAAGGGACCGTGAAAAACCACGTTTCCAACATTCTGTCCAAGCTGGGCGTGCGCGACCGCACCCGCGCCGTTCTCAAAGCGCTGGAATTGGGCATCGTCTAGCCAGACAAGCCCCTCCGGGCGCAATCAGGGAATGCTGCGAAGCAGCGTGGGGACGGGCCTTCGCGGCCCGTAGCGTTCCTGCGCGCGAGCAAGTACCATCGGCAGCTTAGGCGCCGGCCGACCCCCCCGTCTGATGCGATTTCCCCCCTAGGAAGCCATCTCTGGCGGACCCACCCCGACCTGCGCTTTCCACTGCACTAGAGAGACGTCTCGGAGAAACCTGGAATGACGCGTGTCCTGGAATTCATCGTTGCCCTGATCATCGTCGCCATCTGTGGCGTGGTGGTGGGCTTCATCATGCCCGCTAGCGGCCACGTCGAGCGCACGCTGACGGTGGGCAAAGACCTGCGCCAGGTCTATGACGTACTGGCGAACTTCCGTACCTTCCCCGACTACGGCGTGCTGCGCGCGTACGATCCCAGCACCAAATACACCCTGTCCGGCAATGCCTACGGCCCGGGCGCGGAAATCAGCTGGAGCAGCCAGGATCCGAAAGTGGGCGATGGCAAGCTGACCGTCGCCAGCGCCCAGCCGGGTTTCGACAAGATCGACCCGTCGGTCAATGATGCCGAGATCATCTGGAACGTCGACAACGACTGGCGCGGCAACGACAAGCACTTCACCCTGGACCTGCTGCGCCAGGGCAGCACCGGCAAGCTGACCAAGATCACCTGGTCGTATGACGTGAGCTACGGTTTCAGCATCATCAACCGTTACTCCAACATGTACATCCACGGCGCGCCGGACGCCTTCATCCAGTACAGCCTGAACAACCTGCAGAACGTGCTGGCGGGCGTGCCCAACATCGACTACAGCGCGCTGGACCCGTACATCGTCCAGACCAAGCCGACGCCGATGCTGGTGGTGTCCACCTCCATGCAGCGCAAGGACGGCCTGGATGGTCTGAACGCGGCAACCGATACCGCGATCAGCCAGATCCAGGCTGCCGCCAAGAAGCTTGGCGTGAACATCACCGGTCCGCGCGTGATCTTCACCACCAACTACGGTGACCAGACCTACACCTTCGACGTGGGCATGCCGATCGATGCCACCAGTCTCACCGTCGCCGGCCAGAGCTACCAGCTCGCCGCCGCAACGCCGCCGACGCTGGATGAAAACGGTGCCCCGGCTTCCAGCAGCACCGCCGCCGCACCGGCCAATGCCAACGACAACCAGCCTGGCAGCAAGGATCGCTACGGTCGCCTGGTGATCGACAGCAACGTGCGCGGCGTGCTTGCGTTCGGTGGCCCCGCCCTGGAAGCGCCGTGGAACGGCACCGCTGCCGGCGTGCCGCAGACCCGCGACATGCTCAAGGCCTACGCCCAGACGCACGGCTACAAGTTCGATGAAGTGACCAACCGCCTGTACGACATCCTGACCCAGCCGGAAGTGAAGGATAACAGCGGCAACATCACCACCTACGCGCAGTACGGCGTGTACCTGCCGATCACCGATTCCGCCGACGGCGGCACGTTGCCGCAGCAGACGCCCGAGCAGATGGCCGGCATCAAGCAGCCGGGCGTGATCAATGCCCAGCCGGCCTCCAGCAGCACGGCGCCGGCTCCGGCCAGCACTGCAGCCGGCCAGTAAGCGCCAGCTTCCGCGCAGCGTCGAAAAGCCCTCCCTCGCGGAGGGCTTTTTTGTTTGCCATCGCGCAAGCGGCCGCCCGCCGCGAACTTTGCGCGGTGCTTGCGGTACATTGCATGACAGTTCTCTTTGCGACCGGACATGATCGAGACCGACAAGCTCACTAAGCGCTATGGCCATTTGACGGCCGTGGATGCGCTGAGCATCTACGCCGAGCCGGGGCAGGTGCTGGGCCTGCTGGGTCCCAACGGCGCCGGCAAGACCACGGCGATGCGCATGATCGCCGGCTTTCTCGTTCCCACCGCGGGCACGGCGCGCGTGTGCGGCCACGATGTGATCAAAGAGCCGCTCAAGGCCCGGCGTGCGCTGGGCTACCTGCCCGAAGGCGCGCCAAGCTATGGCGAGATGACGGTGCGCGAATTCCTGATCTTCGTCATGCGCATGCGCGGCTTGCGTTCGTATGCGGGCCGCCGCCGTTTCGACGACGTCGTCGGCCGGCTGCAACTGGAGGACGCATTGAATGTCAGCATCGAAAATCTCTCCAAGGGGCTGCGCCGGCGCGTGGGGCTTGCGCAGGCCATCGTGCACGATCCGCCGGTGCTGATGCTGGACGAGCCCACCGACGGTCTCGATCCCAACCAGAAACACACGGTACGCCAGTTGATCGACGCGATGGCGCGCGAACGCACCATTCTCATTTCCACCCACCTGCTGGAAGAAGTGCATGCGTTGTGCAATCGCGTGGTGATCATCGCCGGTGGATGCTTGCGCGCCGATGCCACGCCCGCCGAACTTGAGGCGCGCTCGCGTTACCACGGCGCGGTGTCGTTCAGCGCGGCCGGCAGTGCCATCTCGCAGGAAATGCTTGGACGCCTGCCGCAGGTGGCCGGAATCGAAGTCGATCCGCTGGATGGCCGCATCACGGTGTTTCCCAAGCCCGGCGAGCGCATCCTGGAGCCGGTGGAAACGCTGCTTCGCCAACAGGGCCTGGAAGTGTCGGAGATTCAGCTCGAACGCGGGCGCCTGGATGAGGTGTTCCGCCAGATCACCCTCGGTAGCCAGGCGCAGGCGCACCTATGAGTCCCATCATGGCCGTCGCGCGCCGCGAGCTGCGCAGCTATTTCGTAACACCGGTCGCCTACGTGTTCCTGGTGATCTTTCTGGTGCTGGCGGGCATCATGACGTTCTACATCGGCGACTTCTACGATCGCGGCATCGCCGATCTGCAGCCGTTCTTCGTCATGCATCCCTGGCTTTATCTCATCTTGGTGCCGGCAGTGTCGATGCGCCTGTGGGCCGAGGAAGCGAAGTCCGGCACGATGGAATTGCTGATGACGCTGCCCGTGACGTTGTGGCAGTCCATGCTCGGCAAGTTTCTGGCAGCGTGGTTTTTCATCGGGCTGGCCTTGTTCCTGACCTTTCCGATCTGGATCACGGTCAATTACCTGGGGTCGCCCGACAACGGCATCATCGTCGCCGGCTACATCGGCAGCTGGTTGATGGCCGGGGCGTTTCTGGCCATCGGCGCGTGCCTGTCGACGCTGACCAGCAGCCAGGTCGTGGCCTTCATTCTCACGGCGGTGGTGTGCGTGCTGCTGATCCTGGCCGGGCAGTCGCAGGTGCTGGATTTCTTCCAGGGCGGCCTGCCGCGCAAGCTGGTGAACGGCGTGGCGCACTTGTCCATGGTGCGTCACTACGAGGCCATTGCACGTGGCGTGCTGGATGTGCGCGATCTGTTGTATTTCGTGCTGACCATCGGCGCCTGGCTGACTGCCGGCGTGCTGGTGCTCGACCTCAAGCGGAGCCATTGAATGATCCGTCCGTTGCTGCGTCGACGCACCTTGCTGTTCAGCGCGCTGATCGCCTTGATCGTGTCCTACTGCACCCTGGCGTTGCTCACCAGCCGGTGGCTGGAACCGGAGCGCTTCGACCTGACCCAGGATCATCTCTACACCCTGTCCCGCGGCACGCAGCAGATCATCGATGGGGTTCATCGGCCGCTATGGCTGACGTTGTATTTCTCCCAGCATGCGACGCGCGACCTGCCCTCGCTACGCAGCTACGAACAGCGCGTCAACGAGATGCTGCAGGAAATGGTGGCCCGTTCGCACGGACGCATCCGCCTGCAAGTGGTCGATCCGGTGCCGTATTCCGATGACGAAGCGCGTGCCGAAGGCAACGGCCTTACGCCCATCAGCGGCGGTACCAACGGCGAACGCATCTTTTTCGGCCTGGTCGGGGCCACGCGGCAGGCCGGTGCGGACAGTGCCCAGGATGCCAACAACGACCTGCCCGAGGACAGCGATGGAAAATCGGCCGACCGCACGCTTTCCATTCCTTTTTTCGATCAGGGCCGCGAAACCTTCCTCGAGTACGACATCGCCAAGCTGCTGTATCAGCTGAGCGAACCGCAACGGCCGCGCATCGGCGTGATCAGCAGCTTGCCGGTGATGGGCGATCCCGCGCAGGGCACGCAGCCGTGGACAGTCATGCGGCAGCTGCAGCAGCTTTTCGACGTGCGGGTGCTCAATCCGGACAAGCTTCGGCAGATCGACAAGAGCATCCAGGTCGTGCTGCTGATTCACCCCAAGAACCTGTCCAACGATGCGCAGTACGCGCTGGATCAATACGTCCTGGGCGGCGGGCATCTGGTGGTATTCGTCGATCCGCTGGCCGAATCCGATCCCACTCCGTTCCTCGACGACGCGACCAGCGCCACCAACAACCATAGCTCCAACCTGCCGCGCCTGTTCGCCGACTGGGGCGTTTCCTACAGCCCCGACCAGGTGGTCCTCGATCGCGGGCGCGCGTTGCAGATCGAATTGGCGGGCGCGAATCTCTCCCATCCGGCCATGCTGGGGCTCGGTGCGCAAGAGCTTAATCGCGACGATGTCGTAACCTCCAGCCTGCAGCGCATCTATGTGTCCTCGGCGGGTCATTTCGATCTTTTGCCGAACGCCCAGACACGCCTGATACCGCTGCTGCAAAGCAGTGCCGAGGCGGAGGTGGTGCCCACCCAGCGCGTTATCGACGCAGCCAACAATCCCACCAGTCTGCTGCAGGGTTACCAGGCGCAAGGACAGAACTACGTGATCGCCGCGCGCCTGCGCGGACCCTTTGTCAGCGCGTTTCCGGAAGATGCGAAAAAGCCCGGGCACCTGGCCGAGTCGGCACCCAACGCCGAGATCATCCTTGTTGCCGACACGGACCTGCTGACCGATCGCCTATGGGTGGAGACGCAGACCTATCTGGGGCAGGCGATCGGTGGTGTCGCGCTGGCGAACAACGGGGACTTCATCAGCAACCTGGTGGACAACCTCAGCGGTTCCTCGGCCTTGCTTTCCATCCGTGGCCGTTCCAGCTCGCAACGCCCCTTCACGCGTGTGCAGGCATTGCAGCGTGCCGCCGACCGAAAGTTTCTGCAGAAAGAGCAGGAGCTGCAAAGCAAGCTGGCCGACACCAAGCAGCGGCTGGATGAGCTGCAACCGACCAAGGGCGCGCGCGACGAAGCCACCAACATGGAGCAGAAACGCGAAATCGAGCAATTCCTCAAGCGCGAACTGGAAATCAGCAAGGAATTGCGCGACGTGCAGCATCAGCTCAATGCGGAAATCGATGCGCTTGGCACGCGGCTGAAGGTGATCAACATTGTACTGTTGCCGATACTGATCACTCTGGGCGGCCTGCTGTATGGCTGGCGCCGCTATCGCAGCAACCGGCGACAGCGCGCGTGAGGGTGGCAATATGCCGCAAGCCTCGGTTGCCGGGCAAAACAGGCCGTGATTTAAGCTGGGCTGCTGTCGCCACATCGTGGCGTGGATCGGGCCGATGATCGCCATCTTGCTCAAATGGATTGTGCCTTGGGAATTTTCGTGGGTTTTTCTCGCGACCTTCCTGGCGGCGTGCGTGTTGTATTGGCGCGGCTGCCGCAAGCTGACGGTAAGCGGCGGCCGGCGGCTGGCGTTCTGGACGGGCATGGCGATCGTCTACGTGACGCTGCATACGTATTTCGATTTCTACGCCGAGCATGAATTTTTCATGCACCGCCTTCAGCAATTGTTGCTGCACCATCTGGCACCGCTGGTGGTGATGGCGTCGTATCCGGGTTCGGTATTGCGCGCGGGCATGCCGTTGCGCTGGCGCGTGCATGTGCTGCGTCCGTTCTTGCGCAGCTGGCCGTGGCGCCTGGTGCGCGCGGTCATGCTCAATCCCACCGTTGCCACGGTGCTGTTCGTCGTGTTCATCTTGATCTGGCTGGTGCCTTCCATGCAGACGATGGCGATGCTCGACTGGCGCATCTATCGCTTCATGAACTGGTCGATGATAGTCAGCGGGTTCATCTATTGGTGGCTGGTGCTCGACCATCGGCCGCGTCCGCCGGGACGCATGATTCCAGGGCTGCGCGTGCTTTCGCCCGGCCTCACCATGACGCCGCAGATCCTGGCCGGCGCCATCATTACTTTTTCCAAGACCGATCTTTACCCGATTTTCGAGATCTGCGGGCGCGCCTTCGACTTCAATGTTTTCACCGGCCAGCTGATCGGCGGCATCATCATCTGGGTGCCGGCGGCGACCATCGAGACCATCGGCGGATTGCTCGCAATGCGGCAATGGCTGCGTCTTTCGCGCAGCGGCCGGCTGCGTCGTCCGTCGCGCGCGGCACAACCGGTGATGCGGGCGACGCCGGCGGGCGGCAGCCGTTGAGGGCTTTTTTGTATCGCCGCGTCAGGGCTCGGTATGGACCAGTGCGAGGCGGCGGCCGGTGAAGTGTGCCTCGGACGGATAGCCGAATGCGTTGTTGATATAGTCCACGCCTTCACGCACGATGCGCCGGTTGACGTGGCTGTGCCCGTACACATGCATGCTCGAACCCCATTGTCTGAGTTGCGTTTCCAAAATGGTGGTGCCGAGCACGGGATAAACCTTGCGATGGCGCGCCGGGATGCGATCGGGCATCAGGTCGATGCGCGGCAGGAAATGCGAGAAAGTGATGATCTTGCCGGTGTCCTCGATCGGCAGTGAAGACGGCAGCGGATTGCGTCCGGTGAAGAAGCGCGTGATGGCGGCCGCGTCATAACCCTCCGGCCAACGGCACGCGCGATAGTCCACCCACGCGCCAAGCAGGAAATCGTCAGGCTCGCCGAAGGAATAGTCGTACCAGCCGAGCAACGGCACGATCGCCAGCTCGCCATGGCGGTAAGGGTCCACATGCACGCCATGTTGGGAGGCCGCCTCGCGCACCGCTTCGAACTTCTCGATGGAGTCGCCCACGCCATCGCGCGAAACCCACAGATCGTGATTCCCGGGCACGTAATGCACGGCCGAGAACCGGTCCGTCAGCGTCTTGAATCCTTCGATCAGCAGGGACAGCCGATCGGAGATGTCTCCGGCCAGTATCAGCGCGTCGTGCCGATACTCATGCCGCGATAGCTGCTGCAGCCATTGACGGTTGGCGGCGTAGTCCAGGTGAAGATCGGAGACGGCGAAGACGCGCATGAATGCCTGGTCGCGGCAGACGGCTCAATTTGCATCGGTTGCATTGGCGGGACGAACAAGAAACGCCACGGGCAGGTGGCTGCCATCGGCGAAATCCAGGGTGATCTGCACCGTGCCGTCTACCTTGGGCGCACTGCTGGCCTGCTCTAACATCAGATGATAGCCGGCCGGGCTCAGCGCCACCTGGCCGTGCGCCGGAATGGCCAGGTGGCGCACCATGACCATGCGGTCCATGCCGGCGGCATCCCGTATGCTTTGGTGCAGCATCACCGACGCGTACGTTTTGCTGTGCGCTCCGATCAATACGACGCCGTCTGCACCGCTGTTGCGTAGCGCGACGTAGCCGCCGGCAGGCAAATCGCCGGGCAGCAGGCGGATCCATGCGTGGCTCGCAGCGATTTGTCCGGCTTGCGTGCAATGCGCACTGCCGCTGAGCAACAGGCCCCATGTCAGCCCAAAAAGCAGGCGCCGCGCCGTCACGTTGCATCTCCGCCCAGCAGCAGCCGCAAATCGTGTACCACCTTGTCCAGCGGGTCCGAAGAAGTGGCCAGCAGGCGCGCCTTGCCGTGGCTGTCGAAGATATAGATGCCCGAACTGTGGCTGACGTCATAGCTGCCGTCGGCTTTGCCCGGTTCGCGGGTGAAGGCGGCGCGATAGCGCTTGGTCAATGCTTCGATGTCCGAGGGCGAGCCGGTGAGGCCGACGGCGTGCGGGTCGAACGCGGTCACGTAGCCGTGCAAGACCGCCGGCGTGTCGCGCGCGGGGTCGACGCTTACGAAAAGTATGCGCACGTTATCGGCAAGCTTGCCCAGCCTTTGCATCACCACGTGCAAATGTGCCATCGTCAACGGACATACGTCCGGACAATGCGTGTAGCCGAAATACAACAGCACGACCTTGCCGCGATACGTGTCCGCCGTGACGGTTTTGCCCAGATCGTCAGTGAGCTGGAACGTCAGATCGGGCATGTGCCCGGAGATGTCCGCCAGTTGCCACGGCGAGGGTTGATCCTGGTGGCAGGCGGTGATCAACAGGCTTGCCAGCAATACCATCGACAGACAGGCCAGGCGGGCGACGCGCAGCAGCTTCATGCAAGAATTCCAGTAGTTGACCCGCCGAGCATACGCCACACTCGGTGGCCGATGGTTTTTTCGGGCGAAGGAAGGTTTTTCATGCGACAACTTGTCCATGATTGCGATGGTTTGCTGGCCGGCACGGCGGGTGCGAGTGCCGTAGTGCTGGGTGCCTTCGGCGCACACGGCCTGCGCGCCGTGCTGGATGCGTCGCACTATGAGCTGTGGCATACCGCGGTGGAATACCATTTTTGGCATGCGCTGGCGCTCGTCCTGGCGCTGCTTTGCGGCCGCGCAAGGGCGGCTCGCGTCGCCGTGTTCGCTTTCGGGCTCGGCATCGTGCTGTTCAGCGGCAGTCTTTACGCGCTTGCGCTGGGTGCCAATCGCATGGTCGGGCTCATCACGCCCATCGGCGGGGTGGCCTTCATCGTGGGATGGATTGCGCTGGGTTGGGCGTTTAAGGCAACAAGCCGGGCACACCAGTAACCGCTGCGCGAGGTATCGGCGGTGCCGCGACGCCCTGGAGGTAGAATAGGGCTTTTACCGGAGACCTTGATGAAGCCGTTCGGCACGCCTCATTCGGAACATGCCTTGAAGGTGCTGCTGCTGGGGTCGGGCGAGCTTGGCAAGGAGGTCGCCATCGAGCTGCAGCGCTATGCCGTGGAGGTGATCGCGGTCGATCGCTACGCCGATGCGCCGGCCATGCAGGTGGCGCACCGCAGCCATGTGATCGACATGCTGGACGGCACCGCGCTGCGCAGCGTGATCGCGCGTGAGAAGCCCGACCTGGTAGTGCCGGAAATCGAGGCCATTCACACGGCCACGCTGGTGGAGCTGGAAAAGGAAGGGCTGCGCGTCGTTCCCACGGCCCGCGCCGCATGGCTGACCATGGATCGCGAAGGTATCCGCCGGCTTGCCGCCGAGGAACTGGGGCTGCCCACCTCGCCTTACCGTTTCTGCCAGACCGAGTCGGAATATCGCGATGCCGTCGCGGCGATCGGCTACCCCTTCGTGATCAAGCCGGTGATGAGTTCGTCGGGCAAGGGACAAAGCATCGTGCGCGATGCGTCCGGGCTGCAGAAAGCGTGGGATTACGCCCAATCGGGCGGCCGGGCGGGCAAGGGGCGAGTGATTGTCGAGGGCTTCGTGGCGTTCGATTACGAAATCACCTTGCTTACCGTCAGGCACAAGGATGGCACCGTGTTTTGCGCGCCGATCGGGCATCGCCAGGAAGACGGCGATTACCGCGAATCCTGGCAGCCACAGCCGATGAGCGCCGCCGCCCTCGCGCAGGCGCAACAGCAGGCCCAGGCGATGACCTCGGCGCTGGGCGGCTGGGGCGTGTTTGGGGTGGAGTTTTTCGTCAAGGGCGACGACGTGGTGTTTTCCGAAGTCAGCCCGCGCCCGCACGATACCGGGCTGGTAACGCTGATTTCGCAGGATCTTTCCGAATTCGCGCTGCATGCGCGCGCCATCCTGGGCTTGCCGATTCCGGTGATCCGCCAGCTTGGCGCCTCTGCCTCGTGTGCTGTGCTGGTGGAGGGCGAGGGGCGTGCGCCGCGCTATCACGGCGTGGCCGATGCGCTGGCCGAACCCGATACGCAACTGCGCCTGTTCGGCAAACCCGAAGTGAAAGGGCGCCGTCGCATGGCGGTCACGCTGGCGCGCGATACCGATGTGGAGGCCGCCAAGGCGAAGGCCATTCGCGCGGCGAAGGCCATTCGCACGCAGCTATAGAATCTTGGGCACGCCCGCACCAAACACATGGGCGGGACGACAACGGCGGCAGCGGTCGCTGAAGGGAGAGCGAAGATGGAACCGACAGGCTTTTCGCATTGGCTGGTCGTGCTGGTGGAGACCTTTGCGCTGCTGTTCGTGCTGCTGCTGGTCATCGCCGTGCTGGTGGTGATGGTGGTGTGGGTGACCGACCGCAACCAAACCCATAATTCGGTGCTGCGCAATTACCCGGTGATCGGGCACTTCCGTTACTTCTTTCTGCACCTGGGCGAATTTTTCCGCCAGTACTTGTTTTCCAGCGACCGCGAGGAATTGCCGTTCAACCGCGCCGAACGCATGTGGGTCTATCGCGCGGCGAAGAATTCGGAGAACACCAATGCGTTCGGCTCCACACGCGATCTGCGCGGCGAGGGCGTACCGTTTTTCGTCAACGCGGCGTTCCCGGCACTCGGCGATCATCACGTCAAGCCCAAGCCCGTGCGCATCGGGCCGTTCGCCCGCGAGCCGTACGATCATGCGGCATTCTTCAACATTTCCGCGATGAGCTTTGGCGCGCTTTCCGCCCCGGCGGTGCGTGCGTTGTCCCACGGTGCGGCCAAGGCGGGCATCTGGATGGATACTGGCGAGGGCGGTCTGGCGCCGTATCACCTGGAAGGCGGTTGCGACATCGTGTTCGAAATCGGCACGGCCAAATATGGCGTGCGCACGCCCGACGGTAAGCTCGATGACGACAAACTGCTGGCCATCTGCGCGCACAAGCAAGTGAAGATGGTCAGCATCAAGCTTGGCCAGGGTGCCAAGCCGGGCATGGGCGGCTTGTTGCCGGCGGCCAAAGTGACGCCGGAAATCGCCCAGATCCGCGGCATTCCCGTCGGCCAGGATTCGCAGAGCCCAAACCGGCACCTGGACATTGCCAATGTGCCGCAGCTGATGGATGCGATCACGCACATCCGCCAACTCACCGGCAAGCCGACCGGTTTCAAGGCGGTGTTCGGCGGCATGGCATGGATCGAGCAGCTGTGCGAGGAAGTGCACCGGCGCGGCGTCGAAAGCGCGCCGGACTTCATCATCGTCGATGGTTCCGAAGGCGGCACGGGCGCCGCGCCGCAGACGCTGATGGAAGGCGTCGGCCTGCCGTTGCACGAAGCGTTGCCCGCGCTGGTCAATACGCTTATCGAGAAGGGTCTGCGCGATCGCATCAAGGTGATCTGCTCGGGCAAGTGCATCACCGCCTACGACGTGGCGTGGGCGCTGTCGATGGGGGCCGATTTCGTCAATTCCGCGCGCGGATTCATGCTTGCGCTGGGCTGCATCCAGTCGCTGCAATGCAACCGCAACACCTGTCCCACTGGCATCACCACGCAGAATCCGCGGCTGCAGCGCGGGCTGGTGGTTGCCGACAAGCGCGAGCGCGTGGCCAACTATGCGCAAAACGTGATGCACGAAGTGGGCATCATCGCGCACAGCTGCGGCGTGGACGATCCGCGCGAACTCGATCGCACGCATTGCCGTGTGGTGGGCGATGACGGCATCTCGGTACCGCTGATCAAGCTGTTCCCGTATCCGCCGGCCAGGGCAAGCCCTGCGCCCACCGCGGCCGAACGCACGTTCGCGGGTTGATCAGTCGCGCTTGAGCGCGTTCCAGCCGTCCATGGTGCGAACCTGCAGCGGCTGGAAGCGGCGCTTGTAGTCCATCTTCGGATGACCGTCGATCCAAAAGCCCAGGTACACCCACGCAATGCCATTGCGCCGCGCCACTTCCACCTGCTGCAGGATCGCGAACGTACCCAGGCCGCGCTGCGCTTCATCCGGGTCGTAAAACGTATAGACGGCCGAAATGCCGGTTGCGCACACATCGGTCACGGCAACGGCGAGCAGGCGGTCGCGCAGGTGCATCTCCAGAAACAGCGTGGGGCTCCAGGGCGCGGTCAGGAAACGCCGGAAGTCGCTGGCCTCGGCTTCGTCCATGCCGCCGCCGGGATGGCGGGTGCGCAAATAGCGCGAGTAGAGCGCGTGACGTTCGCTGTTGTAGCCGGCCATGCGCTCGGTCACGGTGAGGTCGTCGTTGCGCTTCAGGCAGCGGCGCTGCGAGCGGTCGGGCCGGAAATGGGCCACGTCGATACGGCACGGCGTGCAGGCGTGGCAACCGGGACAGTGCGGAAAGTACAGGTGCCCGCCCGCCCGGCGGAAGCCGTGCTCCAGGGCCGCGCCGTACAGCCGGTCCAGCTGGGGCGCTGCCGGGTCGATCACCAGGTTCTGTGCCGTGCGCCCGGCAAAATAGCCGCAACTGTGCGGCAGGGTCTGGAACAGGCGGACGTGGTCGGAGCGCATGGCCCGATTCTATGACCGCCTACGGCGGTCATGGCAAGCGCCACGCGGGCGTTCCGTGGCCCGTGCCACGGTCCGTACGGGGCAAGTGGTTAGAACACGTGCAGGTAGTGCAGCGCCAGCACCATGAACACGCCCAGGATCGACAGCAGCACGATACGCCGCACCCTGGCCACCGTATGTTCGCGTCGGGTGTAGACGGAGGCGGCCGGATTGCGTGCGACGTTCAGCTCCTCGCCGTGGCGGACGATCGGGTCGATGCCGAGCTGGCGCAAAAGCTCGCGGCCGCGGGTGTAGTCGTCCGCGCGGCTGATCCACACCTGCGGCCAGCTGTCGCGATTCTCGCGGCGCTGCTGGTAGCTGAAGCGCTGGTAGCTCGGCCGGTTCCAGTTGGAACGGTTGGTGATAGTGGTTTCCACCCCGTTTTCGGCCATGAAGGCGGCAACGCGGTCGATGTTTTCCTGGCGGGGCGAGGTATAGAGCAGGCGCATGGGTTCAGTCTAAGTCAGTCGCCGCGCAAGCGGATTAACCCTTCCTGCGCGGTGGAGGCCACCAGCCGCCCGTCGCGGCTGAAGATCTGCCCTCGCGCCAGCCCCCGTGCGCCTTGTGCGGTGGGGCTGTCGAAGGAATACAGCAGCCATTCGTCCACCCGGAAGGGGCGGTGGAACCACAGCGCGTGGTCGAGGCTGGCCATCTGGATGTTGTGGGTGACGTAGGAAATGCCGTGCGGCAGCGTTGCCGTGCCGATCAGGTGGAAGTCGGAGGCATACGCCAGCAGGGCGCTGTGCAGCACCGCCGAGTCGTTCACCGGGGCGGTGAGGCGAAACCAGATGTGCTGGATCGGCGGGCGCTTGGCCGGATGCAGCTCGTCGCGCGGCCACACCTGGCGGAATTCGAACGGACCGTCGTGGCCCAGCCAGCGCTGCAGCTTCACCGGCAGGCGCGCCAGTTCCTCGCGCGAGACCTGGTGGATCGGCTCCAGGTCCTCGGGGGCAGGCACTTCGGGCATGCTGGATTGATGTTCCACGCCTTTTTCCGGCACCTGGAACGAAACGGCGCCGTTGAGGATGGGCTGCCCGTGCTGGATGGCCACCACCCGGCGCGAGGAGAACGAGCCGCCGTCGCGCGCCCGCTCGATGCTGTACACGATCGGCGCGTCGATGTCGCCGGCGCGCAGGAAGTAGGCATGCAGCGAATGCGCCTGGCGCGAAGGATCGACCGTCTGCTGCGCCGCCGACAGGGCCTGGCCCAGCACCTGTCCGCCGAACACGAAGCGCGTGCCGATATCCCGGCTTTGGCCGCGGAAAAGATTGTCTTCCAGCCGTTCCAGCTCCAACAGCTCGACCAGTTCGCTGACGTGTTTTTCCGGCATGCCGCTAACCCAGGTGGCGAAAAGAGGTCAGCGATTATAAGGGTCGTCCGATGCCCTCGGGCTATGGGCCGGTTTCGATGCGTGTCAGGCCGCTGCCGGCCAGCACCTGCGCCCAGGGGAACAGCGGGCCGGGATCGAGCTTGCGGGCCACCTCCTTGTGCGGATCGTCGCTGGCCGGCACCCGGGCCCGGTCCAAGTCCTCGTGACCGGCAATCTGATGCAGGTTGGGGTAATCGGTCCGCAACTGCGCGAGCAAGGCACGCAGGGAGTCGATCTGCGCCTGGGTGTAGGGCTCGGTCATGGCCTGGTGCTGCGCGTCGAACCAGTTCGGGTAGCGTCCCCGGTTGACCAGCTCGATGCCGATCGACGACGGGTTGTAGCCGCGCACGTGATTGGCGATGCGGGTGCCGGGCACATAACGATAGACCTGGCCGTCGCGATCGATGTAATAGTGCCCGCTGTTGCCGGTGCCGCTTTCGTACAGCACTTTTTCGCCGTATTCGCGGGCGGTCGCCAGGTCGGGGAGTTCCGTGCAGTGGATCACCACCAATGTCACGGCGCTTGCCGGGCGCTCGGGCAATTTCGCGACGTAGGGAAGGGGCTGGTCATGAACGGCGAGCATCGGCATGACGGCAGTCTCGCATGAGCGGGGCTATCATGCGCGTCCTGCCGAGCCTGAGGGCCTTCTGGACATCGCCGCATCATTTTAAAATTGAGTACGTCGAGGCCGGCTCCGTCCGTCCGCATCCCTTCGGCCCCTCGTCTCGACAGACATCGGGTCTGCCTTCGCCGATGGTCCTGTGGTCTGCGTACGGACAGCGGCGGTGACACCTGCGCAAAATGAATCAGAGCATCCCTATTCGGAGATCGCCATGCCCGGACACATCATTCTCTCCCATGGTTCCGATTCCGGTCCCGATGCCACCAAAGTGAGCGCGCTGGCGAAGATCGCCCAGTCGATGGGATGGAGCACCGAGCGCCCGGATTACCGGGAAGACGATGCGCTGGGCCATGCCGGCTCGGTAGCGCCGCGCATCGCGCGCCTGCACCAGCGCATCGCCGCCTGCGGCGTGCCGCCGGTGCTGGTCGGCTCGAGCATGGGCGCCTTCGTATCGGGCCTGGCCTCGCTGGAGCTGCCGGTGGCCGGCCTGTTTCTGCTCGCCACGCCGGCGTTGATTCCGGGCAGCGACCTGGCGCTCGATGTGCGCCTGGACGTGCCCACCCTGCTTATCCATGGCTGGCAGGACGAGGTTTGTCCGCTCGATGAGATCTACGAGTTCGCCGGCCGCCGCCAGCTTCCGCTGCTGGTGCTGGACGACGATCATCGCCTTGCCACGCACCTCGATGCCATCGGCCGGCAGTTCGGCCTCTTTCTGCAACAGTTGGCTACAAACGCTTGAATCACTTCTTTGCCACCTGCCCCAAGGGGCTCCAATACCTGCTGCGCGACGAATTGATGGCCCTGGGCGGCGCGGACGTGCACGAGGCGCTTGCCGGCGTGCGCTTCTCCGGCAGTCTGGAGACGGCCTATCGCGCCTGCCTGTGGTCGCGCCTGGCCAGCCGCATCCTGTTGCCGGTGGCCGACTTCGAGGCCGCTTCCGACGAGGCGCTCTACGCCGGGGTGCAGGCCATCGACTGGTCCGAACATCTGGCCCCGCATGCCACGCTGGCGGTGGATGCCAACACCGCGCAAAGCAAGTTGACGCACAGCCAGTTCCTGGCCCAGCGGGTGAAGGACGCGGTGGTCGATCAATTCCGCCAGCGCGGGCAGGAGCGCCCGGCGGTGGATACGCAAGAGCCGGACGTGCGCATCAACCTGCGTCTGCGCCGCGACCGCGCCACGCTGTCGATCGACCTGGCCGGCGCACCCTTGCACCGGCGCGGCTGGCGCGAGCAGCAGGGCGAAGCGCCACTGAAAGAAAACCTCGCCGCCGCCATGCTGCTGCGCGCGGGCTGGCCGGCGATCTATGCGCAAGGCGGCGCGCTGCTCGATCCGATGTGCGGCTCGGGCACGCTGCTGATCGAAGCGGCCTTGATGGCGGCCGACGTCGCGCCGGGCCTGCGCCGTTTGTACTACGGCTTCCTGGGCTGGAAGCAGCACGACATCGCACTGTGGAAAAGCCTGATCGAGGAAGCTCGCAAGCGCGCGGATGCCGGCTTGCCCGCGCTGCGCGCCTGCTTCTTCGGTTCGGACGCGGACGCGCGCATGGTGCAGACGGCCAAGCGCAACGCGCAAGAAGCGGGCGTGGCCGGGTTCTTCACGCTGGATCGCCACGACGCGCTGCATGTCGCGCCGCCGCCCGGTGTCGCCCAGGGGTTGGTGATCACCAACCCTCCCTATGGCGAACGGCTGGGAGAGCGCGAAAGCATGCCCAGGCTCTACCGCATGTTGGGCGAAACCCTGCGCGACCGCTTTACCGGCTGGCGCGCCGCCATCCTTGCCGGCGATGCGGAACTGGGCCGCGCCACCACGCTGCGGCCGGAGAAAAAATACGTGCTGTATAACGGCGCGCTCGAAACCGTGCTGCTGATTTTCGAGCTGCATCCGCGCGATGAGTCGCCGCGCGAAAAAGCGCCGTTGTCGGACGGCGCGCAGATGCTGAAAAACCGGCTGGAGAAAAATGTCCGCCATCTGCGCAAGCGGCTGGAGCGCGAAGGTATTCACGCATGGCGCGCCTACGATCAGGACCTGCCCGAATACGCCGCCGCGATCGACGTTTATCGCGACACTGCCGGCAGCACCTATCTGCACATCCAGGAATACCGCGCGCCCGCAGAGGTGCCGGTGGAGGTGTCGCGCACGCGCATGCGCGAGATCGCGCGCGTGGCCGGCGACGTGTTCCAAACACCCCGCGCGCGTATTGCGCTGAAAACGCGCGAGCGGGGCAAGGGCGGTTCCAAGTATGGCCAGTTCGACCAGCGCGGCGAGTTTATCGAGGTGAAAGAGGGTGGCTTGAAGTTCCAGGTCAATCTCCATGATTACCTCGATACCGGCCTGTTCCTCGATCATCGCCTGGTTCGAGCGAAATTGCGCGAGCTGGCCGCGGGCCGGCGTGTGCTCAATCTGTTCGCGTACACCGCCACCGCCAGCGTGTACGCCGCGGCCGGCCAGGCTCGCGACACCACCAGCGTGGACCTGTCGGCGACGTATCTGGAGTGGGCCTCGCGCAATCTTGCGCTGAACGGGTTTTCCGGCGCCAGGCACCGGCTGGTGCAAGCGGACGCCGCCAGTTTTCTCAAGCAGGCGCGCGAACATTTCGGCCTGATCTATGTCGATCCGCCGACCTTCTCCAACTCCAAGCGCGCGGAGGATTTCGACGTGCAGCGCGACCACGTTGCGCTGCTGCTCGCTTGCGCGGATCGGCTTACGCACGATGGCATCATCGTTTTTTCCAATAACTTCCGCCGCTTCACCCTGGATCGCGCCGCGCTGGAAGAGCGCCTGACCATCGAGAACTGGGGCGCGGGGAGCATCCCGTTCGATTTCTCGCGCCGGGCGAACATCCACGACTGCTGGCTGATGCGCCCGCGCCCGCCTGAGGGCGGGTTAAATCCTTGGCAAAACGCCCGTGTAAAGAAGTGAAAACCTTCAGTACCGATTAAGCGCGCGAGACCGACCATTGGAGCCATCTTGACGGAGGTGTGTCATGTCCAAACGTAATATCGGCAAGTTCGTTGCAATCGGCCTGGCTCTGACCGCGGCGGTAGCTTTGCCGGTGGGCGCCTCGGCGCACCCGTGGGGCGGCCCGGGTTGGCACGGCGGTTATGGCTACCACGGTGGCTGCTGCTACCGCGGCGGTTACTGGAGCGGTGGCCGTTGGATCGCCGGCGCGATCGTGGGTGGTGTGGTGGCTGGCGCGGTCATTGGGGCGGTAACCGCTCCGCCGCCGGTTTATTACGCACCGCCGCCGGCCGTGGTGTATGCCCCGGGCACGGTGGTGTATCAGACGGCTCCGCCGCCGGTGGTCACCACCGTGGTGACCAGCGATCCGTACCAGACCCGCTACATCGGTCCGGCCACGGGCTACTGATCGTCCGCAGCGGTACCCAACAAAAAGGGCCCGGCCATGCCGGGCTCTTTTTTTGTCGCGGTCTTGGGCTCAAGGCGTTTGGGTCTTGCTGGGCTTTTGTGCGGTAACACTGTGGTATTTGGCGTGCGCGCGATAGTTGTCGAACTGGGCCTCGCTGATCAGGCTCACTGACTGGATGCCGCAAGGCGGCTGGTTTCTGGAGCTGACCTTTTCGTTGACCTGACCGCAGATGCGATTGTTCGTCGCTTTTTCGCTCATGTTCGGCGTGAACCGCAAAGGATTATTGGCAATGCCAAGCCATTGGCATCGTGCCTGAAGGTTGATCAGGTAACGTTGATAAGGCCCGGTGCGCGCGATCACGGTCTTGTCGTCCACGACGTGCCATTCGTTGATCTTGTCCACGCGCATGCAGTCATTGTTGGGAAGGATGTTTCTTGCGGGCGGCGTCGATGCTGGCGCTGCCGATTGCGACTGTGCCAGCACGGTGCCCGTGCCTGATGCGAGGGCAAATACCAGGAGTACGGTAATGACGGGTTTCATAACGGTCACCTCAATGCAGTATTGATTGATACGCAATGATCGCGCGGCATGACGCCGCGCCCATATTCCTGCCATGCCCATATCACACAAAGTGAACAATACATACGGCATGGTGAGGTGTATGATCTTCCGCTGGCCCGCCCCCCACAAGGTGTATCGCAGCACGTTTGCCTAGATCCCCCTGTGCCATGACTGCTCCCATATTTGTCGTAAAGACCGAGGACGGCCTAGCACGCTTCATGCGTGTTCGCCGGCAGACGCTTGCCCTTTGCACCGGGCTTAGCGCCGAGGACCTGATGGTCCAATCGATGCCCGACGCCAGTCCCGGCAAATGGCATCTGGCCCACACCACGTGGTTCTTCGAGCAATTTGTGCTGGGCTACGACCCCGCCTACCGCTCGCCCCATGCGGCGTGGGACTACCTGTTCAATTCCTACTACGAATCGGTCGGCCCGATGCATGCGCGTCCACGGCGCGGCCTGGTGTCGCGCCCGACGTTGGAGGAGGTGCGCGATTACCGTTCGCGCATCGACGAGGCGGTGGGCGAACTCATCGCGCGCGGCGTCAACGCCGAGCTTGCCGAGCGGATCGAACTGGGCTTGCAGCACGAGCAACAGCATCAGGAATTATTGCTTACCGATTTGAAACATGCGTTCTGGTGCAACCCGTTGCATCCGGCCTATCGGGATAGCGAAACGCCGGCGAGCGGGCATGCATCCTCGCCCATGCATTTCCTGCCTGGCCGCGAAGGGCCGTTCGACATCGGCCATCGCCATGGCAGCGGTTTTGCCTACGATAATGAAACGCCGCGCCATCGCGTCTGGTTGACGCCCCACGCCCTGGCCAATCGGCTGGTGACCAATAACGAGTACCTGGCTTTCGTGCGCGATGGCGGCTATCGCGACGCCAGCCTCTGGCTCTCCGACGGCTGGGCCATCGTGCAGCGCGAAGGCTGGCAGCGGCCGCTGTACTGGCAGGAGGACTTGGCCAGCGAATTCACGCTCGCCGGTATTCGCCCGTTGGAGGCGCAGGCACCGGTCTGCCACATCAGCTATTTCGAAGCCGACGCCTTCGCGCGCTGGGCGGGTGCGCGCCTGCCTACGGAGGCCGAGTGGGAAAGCGCCGCGGCGGATCTGCCCGTGACGGGCAATTTCCAGGAATCGCACCGCTTCCATCCCGTTGCCGCGCCGCATGGCGACGGCTTGCGGCAAATGTACGGCGACGTGTGGGAGTGGACCACGTCGCCCTACGTAAGCTATCCGGGCTTCAAGCCGCTACCCGGTGCGCTGGGCGAATACAACGGCAAGTTCATGAATGGCCAATGGGTGTTGCGCGGCGGTTCCTGCGCCACCCCGCACGATCACATCCGCGCGAGCTATCGCAACTTTTTTCCGCCCCATGCCCGCTGGCAGTTTGCGGGCATCCGTCTGGGACAGGACCGATGAGCGTACAAGCCTATGTCGTAGGGGACGAACAGCGTCCACCCGATAACGCCCTGCTGCAAGTTGTCCAGCGCGGTTTGCGTTCGCAACCCAAGCGATTGCCATCGTGGCTGTTCTACGACGACCAGGGCTCGGCCTTGTTCGAGCAGATCTGCGAGCAGCCGGAGTATTACCTTACGCGTGCCGAGATCGCGTTGCTGAAAGAGCATGCCGGCGACATCGCCCACGTGCTGGGGCCGGACGCGCGCCTGGTCGAATACGGCAGCGGACATGCGATCAAGACGCGGCTGCTGCTGGAGCACCTGGAGGCACCGGTGGCGTGGGTGCCGGTCGAGCTTGCCACCGAAGCCTTGCGACTGAGCAGCGAGCGCATGGCCGCGTATTTTCCGCAGTTGCCGATCCAGCCGATTTCGGTGGATTTCACCCGGCCCATGCGGCTGCCGGTACCGCCGCGCGCACCGCGCCGCACGGTGGTGTATTTCCCGGGTTCCACCATCGGCAATTTCGACGAACGCGAAGCGGCGCAACTGCTGCGCAAGATGCGCGGCGAGATGGGTGACAACGGCGGCATCCTGGTCGGCGTGGACGTAAAGAAAGATCGCGCCACCATCGAAGCCGCCTACAACGATGCCGCCGGCGTCACCGCGGCATTCACGCTCAACATGCTCACACGCTTGAATCGCGAGCTGGGCTGCAATTTCGAGCTTGGCGGGTTCCGCCATCGCGCGCGTTACAACACCATGGCCGGGCGCATCGAGACGCATATTCTCAGCAAGCGCGAACAGCGCGTGCGCGTGGGCAGGCTGCAGGTGCTGTTTCGCGAAGACGAAGCGATGCTGGTGGAATACAGCTGCAAATACTCGTTGGAAGACTTCGCCGCCCTGGCCGCGATCGCGGGCCTGACCGTCCAGCACGTGTGGATGGATGCGCAAGGGCTGTTCAGCCTGCAATACCTGACGCGAAGCAGCGCAAGCTAGGGCGCGTTCACGCTACGGGCGTAGTGGACGCTCATAGCGTGAACAAAACTGGGTAATACCTTCAGGCCGCGACTTTGCGCGCACCCAGCCGGCCCAGAACCTCTTCGGCCGCGCGGATGCGTTCGGTTGCGCCAGGCAGTTCCATATTCACTTTGAGCTTGTCCTGACCGTCCAGCTTGTAGACGCGCGGCTGGCTCTGGATCAGGCGGATCACCGCCATCGGGTCGATGTCGGGCTTTTCGCGGAAGGTCACCCGTCCGCCATTGGCGCCAAAGTCCAGCTTGCGGATGCCCAGCGGCGTGGCCATCAGCTTCAATCCGGCGATGGCGAACAGTTGTTTGACCGGATCGGGCAGCAGGCCAAAGCGATCGATCATTTCCACTTGCAGTTCGCGCAGCGTGTCAGCGTCGCGCGCGCTGGCGATGCGCTTGTACAGCGTCAGGCGCGCGTGCACGTCGGGCAGGTAATCGTCGGGAATCAGCGCGGGCAGGTGCAGTTCCACTTCGGTTTCGTGTTCGCTGGTGAGGTCGAAGTCCGGCACCTTGCCGGACCTGAGCGCGCGCACGGCGCGTTCCAGCAGTTCGGTGTAGAGCCCGAATCCGATCTCCTGGATCTGGCCGGATTGCTCGTCGCCAAGCAGTTCGCCCGCGCCGCGAATCTCCAGGTCGTGGGTGGCCAGGGTAAAGCCGGCGCCAAGTTCTTCCAGCGAAGCGAGCGCTTCCAGGCGTTTTTCCGCATCCGCGGTGATGGCCTTGCGATCGGGCACGATCAGGTACGCATAGGCGCGATGGTGCGAACGTCCCACGCGTCCGCGCAGCTGATGCAGTTGCGCGAGGCCGAAGCGGTCGGCACGGTTGATGACGATCGTATTGGCGGTGGGAATGTCGATGCCGGTTTCGATGATGGTGGTGCACACCAGTACATTGAAACGCTGGCGGTGGAAGTCGGCCATCACCTGTTCAAGCTCGCGCTCGGGCATCTGGCCGTGGGCAATGCCGATGCGCGCGTCGGGGATCAGTTCCTGCACCTCGCGCGCGCTGCGCTCGATGCTTTCCACCTCGTTGTGGAGGAAATACACCTGGCCGCCGCGCTGCAGCTCGCGCTGGAACGCTTCGCGGATCAACGCAGGCTCCCAGGCGGAAATGAAGGTACGCACGGCCATGCGATGCGCCGGCGGCGTGGCGATCAGCGATAGATCGCGCAATCCGCTCATCGCCATGTTGAGCGTGCGCGGGATCGGCGTGGCGGTCATGGTCAAAAGGTCCACTTCGGCGCGCAGCTTTTTCAGCTGTTCTTTCTGGCGCACGCCAAAGCGCTGCTCTTCGTCCACGATGACCAGGCCAAGCTGCTTGAATTTCACGTCCGGCTGCAGCAGTTTGTGCGTGCCGACGATGACGTCGATCTGGCCCTCGGCCAGGCGTTTCAAGGCCTCGTTCACTTCCTTGGTGGAGCGGAAGCGTGACAGCACGTCCACGCGCACCGGCCAGTCGGCGAAGCGATCGGCAAAATTGCGGTAGTGCTGTTGCGCCAGTAGCGTGGTGGGCACCAGTACGGCCACTTGCCGGCCCGCGGTGGCGGCGGCGAAGGCGGCGCGCAGCGCGACTTCGGTCTTGCCGAAGCCCACGTCGCCGCAGATCACGCGATCCATCGCGCGCGGCGCGGCCAGGTCGTTCAAGACGGCGTCGATGGCGTACAGTTGGTCCGGGGTTTCCTCGAACGGGAAACTGCTACCGAATTCCTCGACCAATTGACGGTCGATCGGCAGCGATTCGCCGCCGCGCGCCTGGCGTTGCGCATAAATGGCCAGCAGCTCGGCGGCCACGTCGCGTACTTTCTCGGCGGCCTTTTTGCGTGCGCGCTCCCAGGCATCTCCGCCGAGCGAGTGCAGCGGCGCCAGTTCGGGCGCGGTGCCGGAGTAGCGGCTGACCAGGCCCAGTTGCGCCACCGGCACGTAGAGCTTGTCGCCTTTGGCGTATTCGATGGTGAGAAACTCGCCCTCCATGCCGCCCAGCTCCATCGACACCAGGCCCTGGTAGCGGCCCACGCCGTGATCGACGTGCACGATGGGCGAGCCGATGGACAGTTCCGTCAGGTCGCGGATGATCGATTCGGGATCGCGCGCCGCCCCGCGCTTGCGCTTGCGTTCGGTGCGCACGCGCTCGCCGAACAATTCGCGTTCGGTCAATACGGTAATGGCCGGATCGGTGAGCGCGAAACCCTGTTCCAGCGGCGCGATGCCGATGGCCAGCCGCGTGGCCCCGTCGAGAAATGCGCGCCAGCCCTCGACGATCTGCGGCTTCAACCCCGCGGTGGCCAGCTGTTCGATCAATGCCTCGCGCCGTCCGGCCGAATCGGCGGCGATCAGCACGCGTCCGGGATAGTTGTCGATGAAGTGCCGCAGCGAGGTGCCCGGCTCTTCGCCCTTGCGGTTGAGCGGCAGTTCCGGAGCCGGCTGCGTGCCGACGGCGAGGGCATGTTCGTGGCCGCTGTCGACCACCTCCACGCGCAGGCGCTTGTTGAGCTGCTCGCGCAGTTGCTCGGGCGAAAGATACAGCTCGGCCGGCGGCAGCACCGGGCGCTCGATATCGTGCGCGCGCTGGTCGTAGCGTTCGGCCGTCTGAATCCAAAATTGCTCGGCGGATTCGCCCGTACCCTCGCCAAGCACGAACAGTGCATCGTCGGCGAGATAGTCCAGCAGCGTGGCGGTCTGTTCGAAGAACAGCGGCAGGTAGTATTCGATGCCGCCGGGCGTGACGCCTTCTTTCATGTCCTGATAGAGGGGGCAGCGGCGCACGTCGATCGGGAAGCGTTCGCGCAGGCGGCTGCGGAAGGCCTTGGCCGCCTCGTCGCTGACCGGAAATTCGCGCGCGGGCAGCAGTTCGACTTTTTCGACCTGTTGCTGCGAGCGCTGCGTTTCCGGATCGAAGCTGCGGATCGATTCCACTTCGTCATCGAACAGCTCGATGCGGTAGGGCTCGGTCGCACCCATCGGATAGATGTCGATCAAAGCACCGCGCACGGCGAAATCGCCAGGTTCCGCCACTTGCGGCACGTGCCGGTAGCCGCACGCTTCGAGGCGGCGCTGCTCGGCCGCCAAGTCCAGTTTCTGGCCCTTGCGCAGCATCAGGCCGGAGCCGGTGATGTGCGCGCGCGGCGCGATCCGCTGCATCAGCGTGGCGGCCGATACCACCAGCACGCCGCGCTTGACGCCCGGCAACTGGTAGAGCGTGGCGATACGTTGGGAAACGATGTCAGGATGCGGACTGAAGACGTCGTAAGGCAGCGTTTCCCAGTCCGGGAAATGCAGCACCGGCAGCGAACCGGCAAAGATGCGCAGTTCCTCTTCCAGCGCATGCGCGCGCTGCGTATCGCGGGTTACCGCCACCAGCAGGCCCTGGTGCGATTGTGCGGCTTCGGCGACCAGCAACGCGCGCGCGGAACCGTGCGGCGCGGTCCAGAAGCGGCGGTGCTTGGGGGTGCTGGGAAGGGGAGGGTGACTGATCGGGTTGGGCATGGACAGGCGGTGTAGGCGGGCGCAGCCCTCATGGCGCGCCAATCGAGCGCGCAAGTGTAGCGCGTCGTCCCCCTGACCTCCCGTGACGGGCGCCGCGCCGGTTACTGCAACAGCAGGCTGATCTGCGCCGTGCTGCCCTCGCCGGGCAGCATTTTGGCCACGAAGCCCAGTTCCTTGCACAGCTGCAACATCGGGCGGTTTTCCATCAGCACATAGCCCCACAGCTCGCTTAAAGCGCGGCGGCGGGATTCATCGACCAGGCGCTGCATCAGCAGCGCGCCCAGGCCGATCCGCGTCCATTCCAGCTCCACCAGCACGGAGAATTCGGCGGTGTTGCTGGCCTCGTCGACGTAAATGCGGCCCACGCCGCGCAATTCCGCCGGCTTGACCGTCTCGTCCATCAGCACATAGGCCACTTCCAGGGCCGGATCGATGCGGCACAGGCGCTGCGCCATCGAAGGCGGCAATTCCGACATGGCATGCATGAAGCGGCGGCGCACGTCCTGCGGCGACAGGCGCTTGAAGCAGCGCTGGATGGCGGCCACGTCGCCGGGCTCGATACCGCGCATGACCAGTTCGCGGCCGTCGGCGGTTCGCACGACCTCGCCCTGGGGCGTGGCCACAATGCGCGGGCTGGCAAAGCGCTCGCTGCCGCGAGGCGGGAGGGCGGGGGGATTGGATGAGCGGGCAGAGGTCATCGGCATGACCATACTATAGCGTATAGTGTGCACTGCAGCATGAATGCGCCACAACCGTTATTTTGGCACTTTCCCGGCCTTTACGCGTTTCCGTAAACGTTTGAAACCTTTCGATGCGAATTTAATGCTGCGATACAGCATATTCCTCAATCGGTGACATCCGGCTCAAAGAAGCTCCAGCGCACGTCGGCAAATTGGGCCTTCATGGCGCGTTCCACCGTGTTGATGGCCTCGATCAGGCTCAGATTGTCCGCGGTGGGCGCCATGCGCGCCTTGATCGCCACCATGACGTCCGGACCCATCTGCAAGGTGATCAGGTTGAGCACCTGGTCCACCTCGGGCCGACCGGCGAGAAAGGCCAGCAGCTCGGCACGCCGGCGCGGCTCCACGCCCTGGCCGATCAGCAGCGCCTTTACTTCGATCGCCAGTGCCATCGCCACCACCACTAGCAGCACGCCGATGGCGATCGTTCCCAGCGCATCGAACAGCTGGTTGCCGGTAAGCATGGTCGCGCCGATCGCCACGGCGGCGAAGCACAGGCCGAGCAGGGCGGCGAGATCTTCGCCGAAGATCACCAGCAATTCGCTGGAGCGCGTTTCGCGAAACCATTGCCACAGACCCTGATCGCCGCGCGCGCGATTGACCTCCTGCATGCAGCCGCGCATCGAGATGCTCTCGGCCACGATGCCGAACAGCAACACGCCCAACGCCAGCCATGGCCATTTCAGTGGCTCCGGCGCATTGAGCTTGTGCACGCCTTCGTAGATCGAAAACAGGCCGCCCACCGCAAACAGCAGGATCGCTACCACAAATGACCAGAAATACAGCGCGCGACCCCAGCCGAGCGGATATTCATCGGATGGTGGCCTTTTTGCCTGCCGCATGCCCAGCAGCAACAAACCCTGATTGCCGCAATCGGCCAGCGAATGCACGGCTTCGGCCAGCATCGCGCCCGATCCGGTAATGACAGCGGCCACAAGCTTGGCGACGAAAATCGCGAAGTTCGCGCCCAGTGCGAGCAGGATGGCTTTCAGCGAATTGGCATGTCCGGACATGCGGCCACTCCTTGCCCATCCTGGATAAAAGACGCCTGGATAAAAGACGCCTCGATAAAAGACGCCTCGACAAAAGCGCCTGGATAAGAAACGCCGACCTCAGCGTATGCCCCCGGCCACACCTACACCAAAATGAATATCCGGATGCCCCTGGCGCATTTGCGCCGGCGTCCATACGTGCGACTGCGCAACGTTGACCAGCGGATACACGTACGCCGCCTGGTCCACCATGCCTGAGCGGATGCCGTTCAATTGCCCGCTGACGGTGATCAGCGAACCGCCGGGATAATTGAATGCTTCCAGATAACCCGGATAAATCGCGATAAAGCGACCCGCGGCGTGGGCATCGGGCTGCGGGCGCTGCGAGGAATCGAGCGGATAGGCGAGGATTTCCACCTCGCTGTGATCGGAAAAATTGCGCACCCCGATCACGCTGCCGCCCCAGATCACCTGGCCATGGCCGTATGGCTGTGGCGACTGCGCGACCTGGGCGGGCAGCGCGGTGAGCGTGCCGGGCGCGGGTTTGTAGATCGGTGCCGGTGCGCAGGCCGACAGTGTCAGTGCAAGCAGCGATGCGGTCCAGCGCAGCGGACGGGAGAAAAGGCGAATCGGCATAGCGTTGATCCTTGCGTGCAGCCTCTCGGGGCTTGAGCTTAGCGGCCCCGCTTTGGCGGTGGTAGCCGGGTCGGATGGGCCAGCTTGGGCTTGATTGGGGCCGACGCATCGTCGTCCCGCAGCAGCCAGTCGAGCCGCCATGTCGCGGCACGTTCCTGCGACAAAAGCTGCGCCATCGCCTGCAAGGGTTCGCGCAGCACCTGGTCAAGATTCCAGGGCGCGTTGAGAACGGCCATGCCCGAACCGTTCAGGCGCAGTGGCGAATCGTCCGGATGCACCAGCAGCTCCGCACGCAGCACGCGCCGCGCGCCGCTGTGCTGCAAGCCGCGCAGAAACGGCTGTACCTGGCTGCGCAGTTTGATCGGATACCAGATGGCGTAGATGCCGGTGGGCCAGCGCTGCAAGGCCGTCTTCAGCGCAGCTTCGATCAGGCGGTACTCCGCTTCCTGTGCTTCGTAGGGCGGATCGATCAGCACCAGTCCGCGCTTCTCTTTGGGCGGAAGCAGTGCCTTCAGCGCTTCGTAGCCATTGCGGTTGTGCACGTGCACGCGGCGATCGTGGTGGAACAGTTCGCGCAGCCGCGCCGCTTCGTCCGGATGCAGTTCGCACAGCTGCGCACTGTCCGTGTCGCGCATGGCGCGCGCGGCCTGCAGCGGCGAGCCGGGGTAGAGTTTCAGGCCATGTTCGTTGCCTGGCAGCGACAGGATGGTATCGAGCCAATGGCGCAACAGCGGCGGCAGCGTCGCGCCGGTGGCGTTCGACGATGGATGCAGATCGGGAAACAGCAGGCGCGCAATGCCCTGGCGATATTCGCCCGTCTTGCCGGCCTCCTCGCTGTCGAGCGCGTAGCAGCCGCTGCCGGCATGCGTGTCGATCAAGGCGAAGGGAGCGTCTTTGGCTTGCAGTGCCTGGATCAGCGCGAACAGCACGCTGTGCTTGAGGACGTCGGCGAAATTGCCTGCGTGGTAGGCGTGGCGATAATTCATGGCGATTGCGGCAGGCTGGGAAGCTGAGTATAAGTCCCCGCCGCCGACCAATGCGCGGCCGCTGGCCGGCCGCCCTGGGGTCAATCGACGATATTGTGGCTTTCGGCGGTACCGAGCAGCTCCGGCTGCGAGGCCTTGCGCTCGCGCCGGTGCAGCAGCGGATGGGCGAACACCGCGGCCAGGATCACCGCCACGCCGAGATAAAACCATGCATCGAGCTGCCGTTGTTCGCCCAGCAACAGGATCGCCAGCACGATGGCGTAGACCGGTTCCAGGTTGGTGATCATCTGCGTGGCGAACGCGCTGATATGGCGCAGCGCGACCAGCGCCAGCGAAAAGGGCAGCAGCGTGCAGCCGAAGGCCAGAATCAAAAGCAGCGTGGCGTCGTGCGTGCTGGGCACCACGAAGGCGGCGCCCGTGTGCGGCAGCAACGGAGCGAGCACGGTGAGAAACGCTGCGCCCGTGCCCAGTTCGATGCACGTCACCGTGAGCGGATCGCCGTGTTCGACCAGGCGCTTGTTGAACGAACCGAACAATGCCACGAACAACGCCGAAAGCACGCCCACCGCAATCCCAAGACGCATATGCGCCGGTACGCCGCCGGCCACCAGCGCCACGCCGGGCACCACGGCGATGGCAATCAGCAGTTCGCGCGGGTCGAAGCGGCGGCGCGCCACCCATGGCTCGATAAACGCCAGGAAAGCAGGCCCGAGCGCAATGCAGGTTGCGCCCACCGACGCGTTGGCAAGCTTGATCGATGCATAGAACGTCAGCCAGTGCAGCGACACCAGCACGCCGATGCCGGCATAGGCCAGGCGCAGTTTCATGGTCATCGCGCGCAGGCCGCGCCACACCCGCGGCATCAGCAGCAGCGCGGCCGATACCAGCAGCATGCGCCACCACACCAGCGCCAGCGCAGGCAGCGTGATCAATTTGCCGAGGATGGCGGTGAAGCCCCACAACAGCACGCAAAAGTGGATTTGCAGGCGGGCCTGGTTGACGGGCTGCATGGCGACCGGGACGCGAAGTGGATAAGCCCGCCATTCTAGGGCCAGTTCAGCACGCTTGGTGCGGCCGGCCCGATGTATCGGCTTACGCCTATAGCGGCAGCAGCTTTGCCCTACTTGTTGATGGAATGGGGCGGTCTGCCGTGCAGCGAAGACAGCACCTTGGCGCAGGTGTTGGCCTGCTCGTTATGGCTGGGTGCGATCAGGGCCAGCAATGCCGCCGGCGGTGCCAGCACACCCAGCGCCACCGCGCCCCCGCCGCGCAACAGCAAGGGGCCGGCATGCACGCCCACGTCAGGCTGCTTGAAGGTACCCCGGACATACAGTGGCGAGCGCAGCGAAAAGATGCGCAGGCCCTTGGTGTGCGGCACGATGTTCAGATCCATGTGCTCGTTGGCGAAGTTCACCGTGCCATTGACGTCGATGGTGGCATCGTCCGTATCGAACACAAACAACTTGCTGGTAAACAGGCCATTGTCGCCGTCGAGGTCGGCCGCCGCGCAATGGATCTTCACCGTCTTGTCGCCGAACATCTTTTCGACGATCACGTTGGCCATGTTGAGGCCGGCCGTTTCCAGCAGCGTCTTGCTGATCGCGCCATCGTTCATCAACAACTTCACGTTGCCGTCGGCATCGCCCAGCAGCGCGGCCACGGAATTGCCCTGTGCCTTCAGCGCCATGTCGCCGTTGATTTCGCCCAAGCTGGTGCTCATCGGCCCGAAGGTCGGAAACAGCTGCTTGAGCTGGAGGCGGCGCGCGCTAAGCTGCAGCGCGCCGCGCATGGGTTGCACGCCGCCCTCGACACGGATACGGCCGTCGACGGTGCCGCCGGCCATGCCCAGGTGCAGCGGATTGAGCTGCAACAAGCCGCTGTCGAGCAGGATGTGCGTATGGAGCGCATCGATCGGCGTGCTGACGGGATGCTCGATGCGCGTGGCGTCGAAGGTGACGTCCGCATCCATCGTGCGCAGGCGGTCGGTGCGGAAGGGTTCCACCGGTAGCACCTTGTCGGCCGGTTGCCGGGCGGTGTCGCCGCGTTGCCGCTTTTGGGCTTTGTTGTCGGCGCCGATCAGCGGCGCCAGATCGGCAAAACGCAACTGCTGCGAATGGAGATCGCCCGACAGTGTGGGACGGGCGCCGCCGGTGACCAGCAGCATGTCGCCCTCCAGATCGCTGTCGCCGACGCGGCCGCGGAAATCGCGATAGTCGAAACGGCTGCCGTGCCGATGCAGTTGGGCTATCAGGTGGCCTTCGGTGCCGTAGGGCGGCGTATCGGGCAGGGCGATGCCGGTAATGGGATACAGCTTGGCCATGCTAGTGCCCGCGAACCACACGCGCAGATCCAGCGCGCCCAGATGGATCGGGTCGGTGAGCGTGCCGACCAGCGCGATCTTGCTGTCGCCGATATGCATGCGTGCCTGGATCGGGAAGGGCAGGTTGGTTTGTTCAAGCGCCAGCACCGCTCCGGATTTGCCCCAGCCGTTGACTGGCGCACCTTGATAGCTGCCATGGACCGTCCACGCAAATTGATAACTCGTGCGGTTGGCGTTGGCCGACATGTCCGGCCTGGTCTGATCCGATTCGGCCGCCGTGCCGACGCCGTGCCCAACGTCGACGCGTGCTTCCTGGGAGGCTTGCGCCACGATCTGGTCATAGGGAATGGCGTGTTGCAGCGGCGTGATCGTTATATCCAGCTGGAGCCGGTTTTGCGCATCGTCCAGCACGATACGGCCCTTATCGAAACCGATCGCGCCCAGGTTCAGTGTCCAATTGGAAGGCTGATTGCTTTGTCCAAGCGCAAACAACCAGTTGGCCTGGCCGTGCGCGTCGCGTTCAAGATCGACCTGCGGCCCCATTAATTGAATGGTGGGCGCATCGATGTGGTGCAGCAACAGGCCCCACGGCGAAAGGCGCCATTGCAAAGCGTCCAGCCGCGCGAACTTCGGCTGTTTGGCCCAGGACGGATTGCCGACCTGGATAGCGCGCGCGGTGAACGTGGGCCACGGCACCCAGGCGGCCAGGCCATGCTCGGCGGGTTCGCGCTGCCAGGTTGCGCTCAGGTTGCCCTGAATGGTGAATGGGCGGCCAATGGCCGCGCTGATCTTGTCGTCGATCACCGGCTTGAGCCGGTTCCAGTCGAACAGCGCGACGATCGCAATCAGTGCGAGCAGCAGCACCAGCAGCACGCCCGCGATCCACGCCGATAACTTGTAGAAGAGCCTCATGCTTGCGCGCCTCCGTGTCGGTGCCGCCGGTGACAGCCGGTACACCGACACCTAACTACGAGGCAGGCAAAAAATTTGTGTAATGCATGTAAGCGCTCAGGCCCGGTTCACGCGTCCGGGCCGGTTTATCGCTTGTTTGGGTGCTGCCTCAATGCGCAGCCACGGCCGGCTCGGTGCGCACGGGAATGTCGATATTGCATACATCGATCTTGCCGGCCGGCAAGGTGTAGAACGCGTCGCGGCGATTGCGCTTGGCCTCGACGATGGCGGCGAAGGTGGCGCTGTCGGTGCGCAGTACCTGAAGGTTTTCGCGCTCGGCCGGCGGCAGGTCGGCCGCCACGCGCACGGAAAGAATCGGCGTGCGCTGCGCCGCCTGCGTGTAGAAGCCCAGCGGCCCGGTGCCGCGCGTAAGCGCCGACAGATAAGGCATGCCTTGCAGCACCCGGCCGGCGATAGCCAGGTTGCGATCCAGCCCGCGCGGTGCCTGGCCGATCACCACGTATAGCGAATTGCCGTTGCCGCTATCGGGGGCAATGTCGCGCGCCACGCCGACCATGCCGTAGCAATGGGTCAGCCATTCGCGCCCCGTGGCGGGATCGCGCGCCGCCGGGAAACCTTCCGTGAAGCCGACTTGCGGCGCATATACGTCGCCGTCGGGCAGGGGCGTCCATGGCAGCTTGGGATCGATCGCGCGCGTGTATTCCGGCGGCACTTTGCTTTTCGCCGTGCCCAGCGGCTTGATCTTGCTTTTGTCGCCACTGTCGTCGTCGTTGGGATCTCCCCATTGCGTGACGAAGTTGTCCTGCACGCGGATGATCGCCAGTCCGTCGAAGTAATGCTCGCGCACCAGCGTGCGGATGTTGGCCGCGTGCAGCGGCGTGAAGTCGGGCGCCAGCTCGATCACCACGCGGCCCTGCGGCAATTGCATGTAGAGCAGGTTCTGCGGATCGGGCGTGCGCCATTCCTGCGGCTTGGACCTGGCGATCAATTCCTTCGCGGTGGGCGTGGATTTGGGTGTATCGGCCATGGCCGGCAGGACCGACAGACTGATCGCGACGGCCAGCGCGGCCGAAACAAGACGCAGGTGCATGAGCTTCCCCTGATGGATCGGATGGACCGGTGCGCCACGGTAGCAGAGACGCGCGCGGATGCCGCCTGCCGTTTCGATTCCCGCCTCGCGATCTTGTAAAAACATTATGGAATACAAAGGTTTGTTATCCAGCCCGGGCAGGCGTGCCATGCTGTTGCGAACCCGGGCAGCGCAGGGGCGGTGGATGATGTCTTGGCGCAGGTCGTTCAAGCTGTTGCTACGCACGCTTGCCGTGCTCGTGGGCTTGTCGGTTGTCGGCGCGGGCGTGTACTGGCATGCGACGCTGCCCGCGCAGTCGGATGCGTTCTACGTATGGCCGTCCGCGATTCCCGCGCAACCGGGAAAACTTTTGCGCGCCGAACCGTTCACGCGCGGCATCCCTGCTGGCGCAAAGGGATGGCGAATACTCTACGCAACGGCCCACGCGAATGGATCGCCCGCACTGGCCAGCGCGATCGTCGTGGCGCCGGCCAGCGATACCGCCGAGCCCAATCCGATCATTGCCTGGGCGCACGGCACCACCGGCATCGTGCCGGCGTGCGCGCCCTCGCTTTCGCCGCAGCCGCTCGACGGCATGCCGGCGGTCGCGCTGGCGATGCAGCGCCATTGGGCGATCGTGGCGAGCGATTATGCGGGGCTGGGCACGGCCGGCATGCAAGCCTATCTCGTCGGCGCCGATGAAGCGCACTCCGTGCTGGATGCCGTGCGCGCCGCACGGCAGATAAGCGGGTTGAGGTTGGCCGATGACGTCGTCGTGTGGGGACATTCGCAAGGCGGACACGCGGCGTTGTGGACTGGCATGCTGGCGACGACCTATGCGCCGGAGCTGCGCGTGGCCGGCATCGCCGCACTTGCGCCGGCCACCGATCTGCCGGCGCTGGAGGATTACACGCAGGACATGTTGATCGGCAGGATCCTGTCGTCCTACATCGTCATGGCTTACAGCGAAACGTATCCAGATGTCTCACGCACGGACACGCTGCGTTTTGGTGCTTCGCTGCCGGTGCGCGACATGGCGCGCCGCTGCCTGGATGGGCCGGGCGTGCTTCCGCTCATCGCCGATGCATGGATTGTCCATGGCGCCATCTTCAAGCACGATCCCGCGTCAGGGCCGCTAGGGCGGCATTTGCGCGAAAACATTCCGGACGGAGCGATTCATGCGCCGGTGTTTATCGCCCAGGGCCTGGACGATCCGCTGGTGAAGCCCTCGATACAGCAGGCATTTGTGCAAGGCGATTGCGCACGCGGTCAACCGATCACCTATGCCACTTATGCCGGGAAAGATCATTTGTCGCTACTTGCACCCGGCGCGCGGCTGGAAACGGATCTGGTGAACTGGACGCAAGACCGATTCGACGGCGTCGCCGCGGTCAGCGGCTGCATGGCCCAGGCGAGATAACCTGTCCGTGGAAAGGGGCGCCGACGATTCAATCCTTTGCGCTTAGCAAGCGTTGTTGTCGAAACGGGATGGGTCGTGCGTGCGTGTTGCGCGTGTCGTGGCCATCTGCTGATGAAGCCGGCGGTACGCTTGGACCAGTTGCGCGAGATTGAACGCGCGGTTTCTGCCGCTGGGGTTGGGCAGCACCCAGACGGCGGCAGCCTGCATGCGCCGGGGTTGCAATCCCCATGCGACCCCGCGTTGGCCTGACATGCCGCTGTACGCCGCCTTGCCCAGAAAGGCGACGAAGCGCGGCGCGTAACGCGCGATTTTGCGTTCGAATGCCGCCATGGCGGTTTTGAATTCCGCTGGAGCCAGATGATCGGCGGCCGCCGTCGGCCGTTGTACCACCGTGGTCAGGCCGTAGCCGTAGTGCAGTATCGCGCGGCCGTCCTGCGGCGATATTTCTTCCGGCGTAAAACCGGCCAGATGCATCACGCGCCAGAAACGATTGCTTGGATGGGCGAAGTGATGCCCCGTCGCGGCGGCCAGCATGCCGGGATTGATACCGCAGGACAACACTTCCAGCCCCTCGGCGATGATGTCGGGGAGCTGGCCGCTCACTTGCAGAGCGCGGCCGTCGTATTTTGCGCGAGCTTCCTCAACGCGCTGCGCGAGCTGCCCGATCGTGCGCGTACGGCAATGCTGTGCATGGTCGCGACGGCAAGCTGGGCGAGCACGGTCGGATCGGCACCCGCGTTCAACTCGCCGTTGTCGCGCGCGCGCCGGAATAGCGCTTCGAAATCGGCATCGAGGGCATCGAAGCCCTTGGCGACGATCTCGCGGATCTGGGCGTCGCCGGGTGCTTCGGTAATGGCAGTGCTGACCACAAAGCAGCCCAGCGCCTGTTGGTCATCGGCGAAATAGATCGATAGCGCCGCGTCGTAGACCTTCATCAAGGTGTCGGTCAGCTTGCCGCCGCCTTCGAAGGCTTTGCGCATCGCCGCGAATTTGAAATCCCAGTAGCTGCTCAGCGCCTTGACGTAGATCGCGTGCTTGTCGCCGAACGCGGCGCTGAGGCTGGGCCGGTTCATGCCGGTCGCGGCGGAAATGTCGTCGAGCGAGGTACCTGCATAACCGCTTTTCCAGAACGCCTGCGCGGCTCGCCGCAGGGCGGTGTCAGGGTCGTAGGCGCGGGGGCGTCCGCGGGGCCTTTTCGTGGCCGGATCTTTTTTTGTACCAATTTGCATAAAAATGCTTGACTCCGATTTGTGCCGATGATTATTATTCGATGCAGTACAAAATTCAACATCCACGGGATCTGGGAAACGGGGCCGGTCGGGATGGGGTAGAGCCAATGTTTACTTTCAAATTACTGAAATAATTGAGGAAAATGTCGTGAGTACGCAATCTGATCAAATCGACGATGGACCGGCCCCGGGCCGGAGCATCACGTCGAAGCTGCGCCTGCCCCTGATGGCGGGGCTACCGCTGGTGCTGGCGCTGGCCGGCGGCATCGCCTACCTCTCCCTGGCGCACGAAGTCATCACGGACGACGCCTTCGTGGAGGCCGCCACGGTCTCCATCAACGCCCGTGTGCCCGGCCAGGTGGTGCGGATCGCGGTGAAGGACAACCAGCGGGTGCGCCAGGGCCAACTGCTGTTCCAGGTCGATCCGGAGCCCTATCGCATTGCGGTGGAACAGGCCCAGGCGCAGCTCAACAACGCGCGCCTGCAGGTCCAGGCGTTGAAGGCGACCTATCGCCGGCAAGTGGCCGACGTGGAGTCCGACAAGGCCACGGCTGCCTTCGACGAGCGCGAGTACGACCGCAAGAAGGCATTGCTTGCCACCGATTTCACCTCGCGCTCGGCCTATGAACAAGCCGAGATGGATCTGCAGGTCGCACGCCAGCACATCGCATCCGCCCAACAAGACGTATCCAACACCGTGGCCGAACTGGATGGCAATCCGGATATCGATGTCGATCAACATCCCTCGGTGCGCGAGGCGAAGGCGCAACTGGATCGCGCCAAACTCAATCTTTCCTATTCCACGGTGGTGGCGCCTGAAGAGGGCGTGGTCACCAAAGTCGACGATCTGCAGGTGGGCGACTTCGTCAACGGCGGCGCCACGGTGTTCGCGCTGATGTCCAGCCGCAATATCTGGATCGAGGCCAACTTTCGCGAAACCGGCATGACGCACATGCGTCCAGGCCAGGCTGCGGTCATCGATGTGGATACGTATCCGGGCCACGCTTTCAAGGCGCACGTGGTCAGCATCAGCCCCGGCACCGGCTCGCAACTGGCGGTGTTGCCGCCGGAAAACGCCACCGGCAACTGGGTGAAAGTAGTGCAGCGCATGCCGGTGCGGCTGGAGTTCGATCACATCGATCCGAAATGGCCGCTGTATTCGGGCATGAGCGTTACAGCACATGTCGATGTCCGTCCGAGCACGCCCGTGGCGAGCGCTGTCGCGGGAGCCGCACCATGAACACCGCGCTCGCGGCCGGCAACGAGGCTACGTCGCGCCGGTTACTGGTCATCGCCGCGCTGCTCGCCACTTTCATGCAGTCGATGAACATTTCGATCCCGAACGCGGCGCTGTTGTACATGCAAGGCACGATGTCCATGGCGGACGACGAGATCGGCTGGGTCTTCACCGCTTACATCGCCTCCGGCGCGACCGTCATGCCGATGACCGCGTGGCTGGCCGGAAGATTCGGCCGTAAGAACGTGTTGCTGACTTCGATCGCTTTGTTCAGCCTCGCGCTGATTCTCGATGCCATGGTGAAGACGCCGCTGGAGTGCGTCGCCGCCCGCATCCTGCAGGGCGCCGCGAGCGGCACGCTTGCGCCGATCTCGCTGGCGATCCTGCTTGATGGACAGCCGGCCGAACGCCAGGGCAGGACCGGCATGGTGTGGAACGTGACCTCGCTGCTGGGCATGCTCAGCGGCCCAGGCATCGGCGGCGTGCTCAGCGAATACCTCGGCTGGCCTTCCATCTTCTATGTCAGCCTGCCGCTGTCTGCTTTCATCGCGTTGACGATGAGTCTTTACCTGAAGGAAAAAAAGGCCGAAAAACTCGCCGCGTTCGACTTCTTCGGGCTGATCACCTTTGCCATGGGCATCATGGGCGTGCAGATGATGCTCGACCGTGGCGAGCGCATGGAGTGGTTCGATTCGCCCGAGATCTGGGCGGATGCGATCATGGCGGCGCTCGGTTTCTATCTGTTCTTCGTGCACGTGTTGACCAAGGAGCATCACTTCCTCAACAAGGCGCTGTTCAAGGATCGTAACTTCAGCGTGGCAACGGTGATGTACTTCGCAGTCGGCTTCATCCTGTTGCCCACCCTGGCGTTGACCTCGCCGATGCTGGAGGAATTGCTCGGCTATCCGGCGCATACCGCCGGCAACGTGACCATTCCGCGCGGCATCGCTTTGGTAGGCGCGGTCATACTGACCTTCAAGCCCTCGCCGCGCCTGGATAACCGGTTGTTTCTGCTTGGCGGCCTGGCGCTGGTGATCTACGGCAATTGGCGCATGATGTGCTACTCGCCGTTGATGGATTGGCAGGCGGTGGTGGAGGCGGGTGTCCTGCAAGGCGCGGGCCTGGGCGTGCTGTTGCCTGCATTGACCCGCGCGGCATTCAGCACGCTGGAGCCGGTGTATCGCCCGGAAGGCACCGCGTTTTTCAACCTCGTGCGCTTGTACGGCAGCACGATCGGCATCGCGATCGTACAGATCTATTTCTTCAACAACACCCAGAGCATGCATCTGGCGCTCGCCAAGAACCTGCGGCCGTACCTTATCGGCAGCGAAGCGGCCAACACGATGTCGGCGCAAGCGCTGGCCTCGCTCAACGATCTGGTGACGGGCCAGGCCGCGATGGTCGGCATCATCGATCAATTCAAGGTCCTGCTGATGGCTGGCCTGATCGCCACGCCACTTGTTCTATTCCTTCGCAAGCCGCGTACCGGCAACCGATAGTTGTGGAGTCACAACATGAAACTGATTACCTCTAAATTGCTCAAGCGCGTGGCGCGGACGACACTTGTCCCCACGGCGTTGTCCCTGTTGCTGTCGGCCTGCATGGTCGGGCCAAACTTTGAAAGGCCCGCCGCACCAGCCACACGGCACTACGATGCACACGCCGAGCAGGCGCTGAGCGGCGCCAACACGTCCGCCGATGTGCAGCACGTGGACATCGGCAAAAAGATGCAGGGCGACTGGTGGTTGGCGCTAGGTTCACCCAAGCTCGATGGTGTGATGCAAAGGGCCATTGCCGGCAACCTCGACCTGGAAGCGGCCGACGCGACCATCGCGCAGGCCGACCAAGCCGTTGCCGCCGCGCAGGGCGCGCTGCGTCCGCAGGTGGATATGGGCGCGCAAGGCGGTCGCGAGCGTGCGAATGTCGGCACGGAAAACGTGACGACCCATTTCTACGCGGTCGGCCCGCAAGTGAGCTTTGATCTGGATATCTTCGGCGGCAACAAGCGCCGGGTCGAGGAAAGCACGGCGCTGGCCGAACTGCAGCGGCACAAGTTCGATGCGGCGTACCTGACCGTAACCGGCAACGTCGCTAACGAAGCAATCGAACTTGCCTCAGCCCGCGCGCAGATCGACGCGGTCAATGTGCTGATCGCCGACGACCAGAAAAACCTGCAATTGGTGACTACGGCGCATCGGGTCGGCAGCGCCACGCAAGTGGACGTCGCGCTGGCCAACACGCAGCTGGCACAAGACCAGACCTTGCTGCCGCCACTGGTGCAGCGGCGCGACGTGGCGCGGCATGCGCTGTCGATCCTGGTCGGCAAAAGCCCCGGCGACTGGACCGCGCCGGACTTCAACCTCAGCGATTTCGCGCTGCCACAGGCGATGCCCGTCAGCCTGCCATCCGAACTGGTGCGCAATCGTCCCGATATCCTTGAAGCGGAAGCCGAACTGCATGCCTCCAGTGCGGCGATTGGCGTGGCCACGGCGGACATGTATCCGCACCTGACGCTGTCGTCCGCGCTGAGCGGCTCCGGCGTCGGCACTTTGTGGAGTGTCGCGGGCGCACTGGCCGGCCCGCTTTACGCAGGCGGCACGCTCAAGGCGAACCAGCGCGCCTCGGTCGACGCCTACAAGGCCTCGCTCGCTAACTATCGGCAGACTGTCATCCAGTCATTCGGCCAGGTCGCGGACGTGTTGCAGGCGGTCGATCACGATGCCGAAGAATACGCCGCCCAGGAACGCGCCTTGAGCGCCGCCGACACCAGTCTGAGGTTGAACCGGCAGGGTTATGAGGTGGGTGAAACCGGCGTGCTGCAGGTGCTGGATGCGCAGCGTAGCTATCAGCGCGCCCTGATTGGCCAGATCCAGGCCAATACCGCGCGCTACCTCGACACCGTGCAGCTTTCCATAGCCCTGGGCGGCAACGCCAGCGGCGTTTCCCAGCAGCGCGTGGCATATGGTGACAAACCATGAACGTGCGCTCGATTCACGTTTACCCCGCATCCCCGCGCCCCGTACAAGGGGCCAACCCCGCCACGGATGGCGCTCCATCAGAGGTCACGACCATGCATCGCCTGGAGTCATTGCCACATACGCAAATTCCGCTTGCCGACGGCGCAAGCACCATTCCCGCCGTCGGGTTCGGCACCTTGATCGCCGATGCCGAGGCGGCCAGGAAAGCCATCCGGTCCGCGTTGGAAGTCGGATTCCGGCATATCGATGGCGCTGACGTTTATCGCAATGAAGAGGTCGTGGGCGACGCGTTGCGCGAGGCGTTCGAAGCGGGCACGGTCAAGCGCGACGAACTGTTCGTCACCAGCAAGCTGTGGAACAACAACCATCGCCCCGAGCGAGTCAGGCTCGCTTTCGAAAGAAGCTTGCGCCGCCTGCAGCTCGATTATCTGGACTGCTACCTGATCCACACGCCGTTCGCGTTCCAGCCTGGCGAGGACTACTACCCCATGAACGATCGCGGCGAACCGGTCTACGATCCGGGCGTGACCTTGATCGATACCTGGCGGGCGATGGAAAGCCTGGTGGACGAGGGACGCTGCAGGTTCATCGGGTTGTCGGACATCACGTTGGACAAGCTGAAGGAAATCGTCGAGATCGCGCGCATCAAGCCCGCCGTGGTGCAGGTCGAAAGCCATCCTTATCTGCCCGAATGGGAGCTGCTCGCGTTTTGCCAGAAGCATGGCATCGTGCTGCTGGCGTTCGCGCCGCTGGGACATGGCATGGAGCCACGGATAACCGACGATCCGGTCATCAAGGGCATCGCCACGCGCATCGGCAAGACGCCGGCCCAGGTGGCGCTGGCGTGGGCGGTACAGCGCGGCGGAGCGTTTCTCACCACCTCGACCCATCCGTTGCACATCAGGGAAAATTTCGAGATTGCCCTGCTGCCGCAGGAAGCCATGCAGGAAATACAACATGGCATCACGACCCATATTCGCTTGAACGCGGTGGTGGAGACGGGCATGCCCGGTTTCGTGCCGCGAGCCAAGTAAAGGGAGCCTGGATCAGCCCCGCCGCCTGCCGGGGCCCGATACATAAGGGCTGCCGGGTACGCTCCAGCGCCACGGAAAATCCTTGCCGACGCTGATGCCGATACGCAGGCTGCCCACCAGGTTTTCAGGCGGCGCCATGCCGTCATCGACGATGGTGAAGCGATCGCTGGCGCCGGCAAGGTCCAGGCCGTTATGAACGCCGGTGATGCCCATCGCCTGTGCCAGCCGGGCTGGGCCACGGCAAAGATCGCGATCACTCGCCGCGCGCGGGCGTGCTGCGCGCATCTGTTCTAGCCCGTGTAGCGGTTGCAGCGCGCGGATGAGCATGCCGCATCCGGCGCCTTCGGGGCCGCTCACACAGTTGCAGCACCAGTGCAGGCCGTAGGTGAAGTGCACATACATATGCCCGGGCGGTCCGAACATTACCGCGTTGCGTTGCGTTTTGCCGCGATAGGTATGCGCTGCCGGATCGATCGCGCCGGCATAAGCTTCCACTTCCACGATGCGCCCGGCGCGGCCGTCGGCCGCCGCCAGGATCTTGTTGAGCAGTTGCGGCGCCACGGCGGTGGCGGGCCGATCGTAGAAGGCGCGCGGCAACGGCTCACCTGGCCAAGCGACCCATGCCGATTTCCGTTTAGCCATCCGGATGCTCCCGCCGCCGTTGTCGTGATTGCCGCACGTCGCCGGAAAATGCCCGGCGCGTTCTCGCGAAATCGTACAAGAGCCGGATGGGCGCCGCTTGAATCACGCATTGGCCGAAGATCTCGCTCAGCGTTTTGCGCGAGCTTCTTCAACGCCTTTTGCCGGAGCTGCGAGCTTCGCGGGTGACCGGCCGCGAAGCTATCCTTTCACAGGGAGACAGGAGACTTCATTTTACCTCTTGAGCTTTCGCTCATCCGACGCCTGCGTCGAATAACCATCATCAAGCGTATGCAGGAACGCGATGATGTCCTGGATGTCTTGCGCGGTGAGCGGGGGCGGATCGCCGGGGCGGCGGTCGAAGGGGGCGTCGGTGTTGTCGATGTTGGCGCGGTAGGCGGCCGGCATGTCGTTGTAGATATCGGGCTTGCCGTTGGCGCCGCGCGGGTAGACTTTCTCCGGCGCGACGTTGCGCAGGTTGTAGAAATCCAACACCTGCGTCAACGAGTGATACACGCCGTTGTGGAAAAATACCGCGCGCCTGTCCACGTTGCGCAGCGTCGGCGTGAGAAACATGCCGCAATATTGCGTCTGCTTGGCCAGATCCTTTCGAAGCGGCCCGCAGATACCCAGATCGTAGAAGTGCGGGTCGCGGTTAACCGCCAGCGTTGTGTTGCGCGGTACGCCCAGCGCTTCGTATTGGGTGTCGGTGAACAGCGGCGGCAGGCCGTCGCGCGTGGGCTGGCTAAGATGGCAGCCGGCGCAGTTGCCTTTGCGCGGATCGTTGAACAGGCGCAGGCCGCGCATTTCCGCCGGGGTCAGGTGTGCCTGTCCTTGCAGCCACGCATCGTACTTGCTGGTGAAGGGGTGGAAGGAGGGGTCTTCGATCTGAAAGCGGCCGATGGCGAACATCGCTTCATCGATAAGCTGCCCACGATCGTTGACGATGCCGGGCCCGAACAACATGGTAAAGGTTTGGCGGTAGCGGCTACGCAACAGTTTGTCGACCACCTCGTCCATGCTGGTGTTGGCCATTTCCACGGGATTGAGCAGCGGCAAATACGCCTGCCGTTGCAGCGAGTCCGCGCGGCCGTCCCAGAACAAGCCGCCCTGCGCCACCATCGCGGGAACGGCTGGCGTTACGCCGGCTTGCTTGCGCGCACGCGGATCGTTGCGCGCGGAGGCGGCCAATGCGTTGAGGTTGGGTGCCACCTCGTCGTTGCCGGTATCGGGCCCGATATTGAAAGGTCGTTGCCGATACAGATAGCCAAGCGATAGCGGAGGGCGATAACCCGCCTTGTGCAGATTCACGCCGCCCGGTTGCACGGTGAGCGCGTTGGGCGGGTTGTAACCGTAGTCGGGGCTATGGCACGACGCGCACGATTGCTTGCCCGAGCCGGACAGCATCGGATCGAAGAACAGCGACTTGCCAAGCTGCGCCACCGCGCTCAGCGGTTGTGTTTGCGGCAAGCGCAGATGTACCGGATGCGGGTTGATGCCGCTGTCAGGGCCGGTGGCGTCCTGTGCTGTCGCCGCCTGGTCGAGAAAGGCATAGCCGGTCAGGCAGCTGAGTGCGCAAGCGGCGCCAAGCAATAGGGGAAGCCAGCGAAACGGCTCGCGCGGCATCGATGCGCGAGCGGGAGACGATTGGAATCTCAATGGCATGTCCAAGGCAATGACGTGATGGCGTGCGATACGGCCTGGAAAACATCACAGCCCCGCGATGCATCGCGGAGCCGTGATGGACGTTATCCGCTTGGGGCGCTGCCGGATCAGATCATGATCCGGCAGCGCGGCCGGCGCTTAGAAGTTCCAGGGACGATGCTTGTCCACCGGGGTGCCGGTGCTGGGGTCCAGGAACAACTTGGGCGCTTGTTCGAACGGTGCGCGGCTGAAGTCGAACATGCCCATGATGCTGCCGGTGTTGGCATCGTTGGAGCCATCGCCGAGGCGTTCGCCATGCAGCCAGTTGTCTTCGATGAAGCGAACCACCGAGGCCTGCGTGATCTGCGTGTCGTCCACATAGTTGACGCGTGCGTAGGGCGAGATCACCAGGAAGGGTATGCGCGTACCCGGGCCGCAGCGGCCGTTGACGGCGCCGCCGTTCACACCTACGCCCTGCTTGGCATGAGCAGCATTGCAAACGCCCGGGGCGTTGAGCTGGTCGGCACCGGTGACCGAGCCTTCCGTGCTGGTGGCATCGAAGGACGAGGTGGTGGGCGCGGCGTAGCGATGGTCGTACCAGCCGTCGGAGTCGTCGTAGGTGATGATGACGGCGGTGCTATCCCAATCGGGCTGCTTCTGCAGGAAGTTGAGCACCTTCACCACGAAGGACTGTTCGTCCAGCGGATCGGAGTTACCCGGATGTGCATCGCCGACGGCCGGCGGCTTGATGTAGCTCACCGACGGGAAGTTGCCCTCGGAGACGGCCTTGAAGAAGTCGTTGACGTCGTATTCGTGGTGCACCGGGGTGGCGCCGCTGTCCTGCGAGTCGGTGTAGCCGATCTGGGCGACCGATGTCGGCCGGGTGTGCGCGGGGTTGGAGGTGGAGGCGTAATACTGGAACCAGTTGTGATGCGGCACGTAGTCGGTTTCGGTGGCATTGAGCACGCTGGAGTAGGTGCTGCGCTGGCAATTGGTGGTGCCGTTTTCATTGGTGGCAGTGAGATCGAAGCCGCCCATGAAGCCGCCCCAGGTGATGTGATGGGCGTTGAGCAGGTCGCCGATGTTCTTGGACGTCATCTCCACCGTGCTGGTCTTGGACGAGCACGTGTCATAGGCCGGATCCGTGTCGCCGATGAGGGTGAGGCCGCCCTGGGTATCGGGAATGGTGGAAGCGGAGCCCAGCACCACCTTGGCACCGTTGTTGGTTCCCGAGACCACGGCAATCGCGCCGGGCGTCGAGGGGCCGTAGGTGTCGGTGTAGCTGTTGTCGTCCATGGCGAAGTTCTGCGCGTAGTTCCACATCGCCGTCACCGTGTTGCCGTCGAAGTAACCCATCACCAGGCCGTGCGTACCGAAGGCGCCGGTGGTGGTCACGGTGTTATTGCCGGTGTAGGCGGGGAAGCGGTCGGCAGCGCCGTTGTCGTAGGCAAGCTGTTCAGGCGTGTAGCTGTGGTTCTGGCCTTCGGTGTTGGCCTGCGTGCGATCCAGGCGGAACGGGTTTACCGCATTGGCGCCGTTGATCGGGTTGAGCTTGTTCGGGTTGTCATTGAGCAGCGCCGGGGTGAGTCCCTCCACCTGCGGCGTGAAGGGCCGCGCCTTGAATTGAGGCTCGCCGGGCGGGTTGGCCGCCACCGGATAGGTACCAAAGTAATGATCGAACGAGCGGTTCTCGTCGAAGATCACCACCAGGTGCTTGATGGGCGTGGCGGTGGGCAATTCGTCTTGCGGCGAACGCCCATGTCCATGCCAAGGGGAATACTGAACGTTATCGGCGCTCTGGCTCGAAGCGGTGTCGGGCTGGGCATAGGCGGCGAACGCGCATGCCATGCAAGCGATCGACGCAGGCAGCAGCGCCTTGCGGAAACTGCGAAGACTAAACATGTGAAAGCTCCTGGAGTGGGTACGACGACACAGGGTTGGTACAGCACCCATTTCTGCGGATTCCCCCTTGCAGCCAGCCGCAGGCCGCGCTGACCGCGCCGCCTGTGGCATACGCGGCATTGAACCACCCTTGTATGAAGGTTCCGGGACAGTGCTGGGCCACCATGCCGTGGTGCGGTGCACGAGTTGCTTTCCCCCGCAAGTTCAGTCGGTTCCAGCGAGAAGCGCGTGCAAAATGTGACGTGTTCGCGTAGAGGCGGGCTTCAGGAAACCTGCGGCAAATAGCTGAGTCCGATTGCCGCCAGGCCTTGCTTCACGTGCATGGCGCGCTGGTCGGTCAGCACCTTGTCCTGGCTCGCTTCAAGTCCGTCGAGCGCGTGCTTGACGATATCCTCTACGCTGTTGGAATGCGCAACGCATCCTGAACCGATAGTCGTGTCATGGAGACATGCGCAAACGCGCGCGAAAGGCATTGCAAGGATGCGGCCGCGCGTGCGATCAAGCGCCTTGGCACCATGGCTTACGTCATGCAAAAAGCATTACGACCTTCACATGCCGGTCGCAAGCCTGCTCGGTAAATTTAAACCCACCGTCGTCATGGATCATCCAACACGTCGATTCAAGCGATCTGGTGTGGATCAACGCGTCACAGGAACGGACGTTTCACCAACAAGGAAGATGTGTAACCCGGCAGCCACCCCACTGCCGCGATGCCATGGACATCGATCGCAAGCCGACTGCTGCGCAAGCGGTTGAACGGTTTGTCGTGCCCCCAACCCACGAGTACCCACATGAAGACCATGCAAAAAAACGCAACCGTTGCGTATCGGCATCAAAGCCGCCGCCACGCGCTCAAGCTCATGACGGCCATAGCCTGTGGTGCATTCGGTGCCTTCACATTTCACGCTGCATACGCGCAGTCAACCAGCTCCAGCATCATGGGTAAGGCGCCCGCTGACAGCACCATTACGGTGCACAGCGACAACGGCATTACCCGCAAGGGGGCTCCCAACGACAAAGGTCGCTACAGTCTCCACTCGCTGTTGCCCGGAACCTACCTGGTGTCGCTGGAGAAGAACGGCAAGACCGTCGCCCAAGTGCTGGGCGTTCCGCTCTTTGCAAGCAGGTCGTCCGAAGTGGATTTTGTTTGCGACAACGATCAGTGCACGGGGTCGCTCGCGCGCTGATGGTGTAGGCCTCGGTGTCATGCCTTCGGGCATGACATCAGGTATCGGGACCCGAGCCTGGGCCGCCTACGCCCATTAGCTGATTAGACACGTACAGTCGCGCGCTTCTATGTTCATTTGTATCCGAAGGATGCAGTTGACTATATGTTCCCTGCGGCCAAGCGGTGCCCTTCGATCGAGAGATCTGCGGAAAGCTGGTTTCTATCGTCCGCACAGGAGCGTGGATGTAAGGGCGAGAAAAACGCAGACAGTCGCTAGCAGTCCATCTCACTCCCGGTGGGGCGTTTGCTGACGTGCGCGGTCGGCCACCCGCGCGGCAAAGCCGGCGGGCAGCGAATGGCGAAGCGGGGCAGACAGGCCGCGCGCGACGACTCGGCTGACAAATGCGTCGGTGGCAAATGCAGGCGTCGGAGTACCCTCGCGCTTGTCCTTTTTGCCTGTTCATCCATCTGCTATGCATTGATCATGGCCTGGTTTAAGCAGGAGGTGTCATGCTTTTCATGTGATGTTCCGATCAAGCCATGAACCATGGACTTAAGGCGGGCGCGACCAGGCATCAGGTGGCCTTTCACCGTGTTTTCCGTCAGTGCCGTGTTCGGCACGGCGCTTCGTGCGAGCCGGGTTGCACCCGGGACCCTGGCCGGTTAACGGTGCGCAAGCCAAGAGTGGCTCTATGCGCGGGTTGGTCTTGGCCGTTTTGCGGGTATCGCGTTAATTGCGCATTCGTCGTCGACATCGCCGCTGAGCATGCGATCTTTTTGCAGAGTGAACATGGAACATCGGACGTTGTAAGGGGTGCGTAGCGTAACGGGGGCGGTTGCTTGAGCGTTATCGCGCCGCGCTCGGGAGGATATTGCGGCCTAATTTTTTACGACATTGCCGCGGCCTAAATGGCCCATTCTTTGTGCAATGCGCATGAAGGCCAGGTACTGCTGGCTCCACCAACCCTCCCCATAGCAGCGCTGCGTGCCTGCCGGTGCCTGAAGCTGGTCGCGTATGCCTGTCGATTCGGGTGCTTCATTCCAGGACGCGGTTTTGAATAGCATGTCCCACCATGGAAAGAGCACGCCGAAGTTGCAGCCGTAGTGCGTGCCTTCATGTCCATAGCCGATGGCGTGGTGGCGGCGGTGGAAGGCGGGGCTCACCAGCAGCCGGCGCAAGCCGAAACGAAACGGCAGATGTGCGTTGATGTGCTGCACGCTTTGCAGGAGGTTGCTGAATGCAACCAGCCACACATATTGCGAAGGCTCCACGCCGATCAGCAAAGCGAGGGCGGCGAAAAAGGCCGACTGGATCAGGGTGTCGAGCGCATGGTTGCGGTCGTCCGTCCACAGCGACATCTGCCGCTGGCTGTGATGTACGGCGTGCAATTCCCACCACACGCCGAAGCGGTGCTGCCAGCGGTGATACCAGTAGCCGGCGAAGTCGAGCACTATCAGGTAAAGGAAGAACGACACGAGCGGCCTGTCGGTAAGTCCCGGCCACATGGCGTCCAGTTCGATCGTGGGGATGCCATGCAGGACCATGCTGCTTTGCAGGCGGTCGAAGGCCGGTTGCAGCAGCACAAAGAAGACGAGATTGAACAGGCCCAGTTTGGTGATCCAGGTGTACAGGATATCCACCCGCGTTGCTTTGCGGTCGCTCCAGGGCTCCGCCGGTCGCCACGCTTCCAGCGGGCGGAGCAGTGCGTACATAAACAGGATCTGCAACGCACCGACCAGTACCCAATAAATGGCATCGTAGGCGTCTTCGTCGTAGTCCATGAAGCCGAAGTGGTACAGGGCCGGCTGTACGACATCGGTAAACAGCATCGTTTGCACCGAGCCGATGCCGTTAAGAACGCCCTGCAAGATGTCCGGAATCATCGCGCTTGTACCTTTTCCACGGGTCAATCCGGATTTGGACTGATTACGGGGGCACGGTCGAAAAAATAGATCCCGTGTGGCGAGCGCCCAACGGCGATCGTGTCGATCAGCTTGCCGGTGGTCATGTCGATCACACCGACATGGCGGGCAAAGCGAAAGGTGACCCACAAGTATTTACGGTCGGCGCTCAGTTCCATATCGTCCGGGCCGGGCAGCAGCCCCGTGATATCGGACGACCGGGTAAGCGTGCGGTAGTCGATAAGGCTGATGGTATCGGCGACACGGTTGCTCACCGCCACGTGTACGCCATCGTCCAGCGAGCGGAAGTTGTGCGCGCCACGACCGGTGGGAATGCGCTTGATCACCTGGCGTTTGCTCCAGTCGACAACGGCCACGTCGTCTTCGCCGGTCATGCCTATCAGCAGGTCGTTGCTGTCGGGAACCACCCAGATGCCAGCGGGCGCCCGGCCGACAGGCATGCGCCAGGCCAGTGTCTGGGTGGCGAGGTTGATTGCGGCCAGTTCGCCAGAACCCTGCAGGGTAACGAATACCAACTGTCCATCCGGAGAAAAATTGAGATGGCTGGGGATATCGGCAAGCGGAATACGCTTGGCGATGGTGAAGTTCTTGCCGTCGTAGTGATAGATGTCCACCCGGTTAAGGCGCAGCGCTGCCGTGACGAACCACTTATGGTCGGGTGAAAAGGCAAGCTGGTAAGGATCTTCCACGCCTTCGAGCGTGTGTTGAATTTGCCCGGTGTGCGGATCGACGAACAGCAGGCTATTGGAAACCGAGTTGGCGATGATCAGCGAACGGTGGTCGGGCGTAATCATCAAGTGGTGCGGCTCTTTGCCGGCCGGGATGACGCCGGTGACCTTGTGCGTGACCGGATCGATCAAGGTGATTTGGGCTTGGGCCGAGTCGAGCACGATCACCTGGTCTGTGGCCCGGGCGCGCAGGCCGATCAGGGCGAACACGCATCCCAGGGTGTAGCAGGCCACGCGGTGGAGGTATGGCATCGGCATAGAATTACGCATGGAAAGATGGATCAACGTGCTTGGGCATGGTCATCGCGGCGATGCCTCCAGCACGGTACGCCATGGCACTGCTTGCGCCATCGCGGCATATCCTGCATCGCTAGGATGGATATGGTCGCCGCTGTCGTAGACGGTACGCAGGCGCTGCGGTTGCGCGGGATCGCGCAACGCAGCGTCGAAATCGATCACCCCGTCGAAACCTCTGCCTGCGCGAATCCAGCGATTCACGCCGGCACGAATGGCCTCCCGCTCCGCAGGCAGGCTTGCAGGGGTCAAGGTGCCGATAAACAACCGCACATGGTGTCGATGCGCCGTGGCCGCCAGTGCCTGATAGCCGGCGATAAGGCTCGACACGCTCACCAACGTATGCGGTGCGTCACAATCCAGGACCCGGCGGGGCGGCATGTGGGCGAAGTTGATGTCGTTGATGCCGATCAGGACAACGACCGACTGCACGCCAGGGGTGTCCGCCAAGGTCCGCTCGAATCGGGAGGAGAGGCTTTCCCCATAACATGGCGAATCGGACAGTAGGCGATTGCCGCTGATCCCGGCATTCAATACGGCGACCGGACCGTACCCTTCCTTCGCTACGCGGCGCGCCAGATCGTCGGGCCAGCGATGGTTCATGCCGAGACTGGAGGCCATGCCGTCGGTGATGGAGTCACCGATTGCAAGAATACTTCTGGCCGAAGGCGAAGCGACCGAGACGGTAGCAAGCCATGCCCATTGCGTGATGCGCGAACGGAACGCGGCCGCCGAACTGTCCTGTGTGTGATCGCCTGGCGAGGAAAGATAGTTGAACTGACTGGCCACACGATGCCACGCCTGCAGATGTTGTCCTTGCCCCAGGTAGATGCTCACTGCGTACGGCTTCCCGCGATGTACGGGCAAGTGCACCGCATCGCTTTCGATATCCGCATCGGGAGCAAGGGTGGCACGTGAGGCGCCTGCAAACGTTACCGCCACACTTTCCCCGTCCGTGGCGGCAGTGCCTCGTGCGGAAGCTGCGATTTTTACGGCCAGGATGCGCAGTGGTTCGCGCGCATAACGGTTGCTGATACGGATGCGCAGCATGTTGCCGTCGAGCGTCGGATAAACAATCTGCCGCAGCGTGCGGCCACTGACATCCGGTGCCCGATACAACGGCGGTGGATGGCTGAGTTGCGGGATCGCCTGCAGCGACGTGGTCCAGGCGGCCACCCAGCGTTCGCTGTCGGCTGCCCGTGCGAAGCTGGATGAGAGCGCCGCCCCCGTCAACAGCACCATTGCCAGGACGTGCCGTACCCATGGCGCCGTGACTCGATGCGAGCCGCATTCACCGTGGCGCGGGGCTACGCATGCATGGTTTTCTTCAGACATCATCTTGCTCGTTATGCAGCCGGGCGCATGCGCCCGGCTTTAGGAACGCGCCACACTATTGGCAAGGCCAGCAGTGGTGGAACCAGGCTGCCGAGCATGCTTAGCATCCATAAGGTTTCCATGGGTACGCCTCTTGCGCGTGACTGGCCTGGATCAGGCCGCCTCGCGTTGCGCTTCCTTGGGCTTGGATTTGCGCCAGGGACGCGCGGCATCCCATGCCTTCATGCCGCGCAGCGCCATGCCGGCGATGGACGGCAGCAAGCGCGGCTGCATCAGCTCCGGATCGAATGCGCTCATGCGGCGTGCGTTCTCGCGATAGCAATCTTCGACGAATCGCGTAAACGAGAACCCCTCCAGGAACATGCTGGTTTGAGTGACGGCAAAATCCTTGCCGTCGTTGGGTTCCTGGCCGCGCTTGACCATGCCCACCAGCCGGCCGCCGGCGCGTCCGTAGAAACGCAGCGACTTCACCGCGCGACGAATCGGCCCGAGTCCGCGCTGTCGCTCGCGCCAGGCCATGTAGTTGATGAAAAACACGATATGCCGTGTTTCTTCGAACATCAGCGTATCGAAGATGTCGAACAGCTTGTCCGGCAGGAATTCGGATTGGCGAGCGGTCTTGAACGCGCCGAATCCAAGAAACGAATCCAGGCACTCGCCGAAACCGAAGTCGATGAAGGCTGTTTCCAGATCGGCCGGCAGGTCTTCCAGCGGCTGGGCGGTCGCATCGATGCCGTAGCGCTCGATCATCACGCGGATCAGGTCCGCGTGCCGGCGTTCCTCGAACCCCTGCAAGGCGATCGCTTCACGCACGACCGGATCGGCCACGTGCGGGGTGAACGCATCCACGATCGCGCCGGCGCGGCGCTCGGTGTGGTACACCTCCTGCCAGAAGGGCACGCCGCGCAGCCGTTCCAAGTCCTTATCGCTGAGTTCCGGCCAGGGCAGCGTACTGGGATCGTAATCCTGATACGTATCGATGAACTGCTTGCAGAAAAGCGCCTTGTGGTCTTCTGATCCAGCTTTGATGTTTGTTTTCATATCGATTTCCTATGGGCAGCCGCCGCCAAGAACGGAGCGCATCGTGGTACTGGGATAATCATGGCGATGAGCGCAACAGCGGCAGCACCAGGCTCTGTAGCCGCGCCTGGGTCCAGGCGGGGTTTTTATCCTCCCAGCCATTGTCGACGAGCAATCCGTTGCGGTCCACCGTAAAGCTGACCGGCAAGCGCCAGATGCGCCCATAGCCGGGAACGTGGGGGTCGCCGAGAAGGCCGACTTTGAAGCTCAGTGTATCGGCAACCGATTGCACCTGCTTCAAATCATCCGGGCTGTCCAGGCTGAAACCAAGTACCACCAGGCCATCCTTGGCATGCTTGCTGGCAAAGTGTGACAGCAGCGGCAATTCTTCGCGGCAGGGGCCGCACCAGGTCGCCCAGAACGTGACGATCACTACCTTGCCATGCAGGTCCGCCAGTGAAACATGCTGGCCGTCGAGCGTATTCAAAGTGATCATCGGCGCAGGTTTCCCCACCGCAAGACTGTTGGCATGCAACGGGCACATCACGATCGCAAGCGCGATCGCAAGCGTGATTCGGTGCCGTAGAGAGTGAATGCCGTTAAACATTGCCTGTGCTTGGTTTGGTTATAGGTAAATCAGAACATCCGACCGGCTGTTGCCGTCATAGTTTCATGCTCAAGCCAACCGTACCGGTCCATCCGGGAAACAGCTGGTAGCCTTGTAAATGGCTGTAAACGGGCACCTGCACAAAGGCATACAGCTGTAAATTTTTACTCAGGCTGCCACTGATGCCCGGACTCAGGTAAGCCACTTCGCCTTCGGTATCCGGGTGATCGGACAAGAAACCCTGGTCGGCCATCTTGTGCAGCCAATTGATCTGCAACTGCGGCACCCAGTTGGCATGCTTCTCATAGCGCACGCCAAAACTGATGGTCGTGGTGTTGCCGGGGCGGAAATCGGCACCGGGCTGGTCCAGGTTTTCTTTCACCGCCGCCTGGAATTGACCATTCACGAAAGCATCGAAATTCTGGCTGACCGGCTGGAAATAATAGCCGCCGATGATCAGATCGGTGCTGCCCGTGCCGGCCTGCAGGCTGGTGTCCAGAGACTGGCCAAGACCGGGGCCTGTTTTGAACGTCACCGGGTGACCCACCAGGTTTCCGTTGATGTCTTGGCCACCGTAATCGCCGGTGGGCAGCTTGACGCCCAATTGTATACCCAGGTTGTGGGTCGGCAGAAATCCCTGGTAGCTGGCGATGATCTTGCCGTCGCCGACTCCCGACACGTGTGCATCGCTGATCTGATTCGGTGCGCTCTCGCTGGGTGTGTACGGCGCCAGCTGCGTGCCGTAGGTGGAGTGGTCGCGAATGACATAAGGCAGCAGGAAAGTGACGCCCCAGTCTGCATTGAATCGATAAGTTGCCGAGACATTGATGTAACGGTTGATCGTACCCCGTTCAATTTCGCCGCCTCCCAATGAAGGGGCGGAGGGCTGATTGACGACTTGTTCGGGCGTAGCGGTGCTGCTTGCGTGCCGCAACTGGTTCTGGTCGATGAAGGTGTAGTCCACGTTCACGCGCCAGCCTGATGCGGTGGAATAGCCCGTTGCGGCATCGGTGCTCAGCGTGCAGCCGCAGGTTGCGCATGCCTGCGCTCCCAGCGGAAGCAGCAATAAAGCCACGCATGCTGTGTGCGAAACGATCAACTTCGTGGGCAAATAGGGATATTGCCGACGCCGCCGCTGGGCGCCGGCGGGAGCGTCTTGGATAGTGTTTGAGTAGGGCACGCTTGATTGATCCATGGATCGGGATCGACGCAAGGTCGATCACCGATGAGTGGTGGCAGTCGAATCCTTACGCCAAACTGACGCAATCCTGGCCGATTGCGGCTGAGGCGAATGGATAGGCGGGTACGGCGCTAACGACCGCGATGCGGCCGCGGCGGGGTTAAGGCCGTTTTAGCTCAATTCGACCGGCGGCCCGCGAGGATCGGCGCTGAGCCGCAAAAGGTGGGGAGCGTCTAATGCCGCATGCGGAGCCGGAATGACGGCGGGCAGCACCACGGCGACCCAATGAACCACCGTTTCTGAGCCAAGCAACGGATTATGGTGCAGCAGGCAACAGTAGCCGCACCACTCCATCGGGTGGGCAGGCATGTGCGGCGAGCGCGAATGGGCGGAATCTGCGGCCGAATGGTAGGGGCAGGACGCATCGTCGGCGCCCATGGTCTGGGCACCCGGTATCAGCCGGGTAACGAGCGGCACGACCACAATAAGCGCCATGGCCAGCATCGCCAGCCATGCCACGTACCGTTGTGGGCCCTTCGCACGGAGCACGATAAATCCCTAAAGCAGCGGCGAAACCGCAGTGCGGGACATTCTATTACGGGTAGCTGGGCGCTTACTACGACGCGACACGATGCCGCTCATGGGCATTTTTCCACGGAACGGGCTAGTTAGGCTTGGTCTGGTGAGGCTAAGACGTCCGCTTCAGGTCGAACGCGGACGCTATTCAGTATCCTTTCCAACCAGTTGCACGTTTGCTCTCTGAGCGAAATTCAATATGCCCTTCTCGTCCTGCCTGTTGGCTTCGTCCCGCGCGAAATACCACGCCAAACGGGGTGTTATGTATATAAAACAGGTCTTGCCAGTGAGTTTGATGCGCTTTACTCCGGACCACGGAATTCGGGTCACAATGTCGCCACTTCTCAAAGTCGCACTTTCGGCATCAAAGCTAAGGATTGGCTGCCCCAAAGCGTGATACCAACGCGTGATCTTCCACGCTTGCATGGCAAGAACAAACGGGATCATTAGGGCGACCCACGCTATGCCGGTAATGCCGGTCATCCATGGTGAGCGACCGTCATAGAAGAGATATGCCATCAATGCTGCCAAGCCAATTGTGGCAGCGTATCCGGAAGGCGCACCAAACCAGAGCTGCACTGCAACGACGAAGCTTCGCTTGAAGGTACGTCTTGCAGACACTGTTATGACTTCGCTCATCAATTCCACCTAAATGCTTCGTAACGAAAGGTCCGCTCCAGGTTACGGAAGCGGGCATCGTCGCTTATCGCCCACCGCATGTCAGCTATGGGGAGTGGACCTTACAGTAACGCATCAAAACCGCCTTGGTTAAGCCACCATGCAATGCCAGCCATGATCGTCATCAAAGAAAAACCGACGAGCAAAATGATGCGTATTCGTTGATCATTTTTGCGAAATAGGCTTGGTCCATTGCTAGATACCCAATGCGTATCGCCGGCGATCCGCCATTCCCAGGACCCTGACGATCCCCGTCTGAACACCGTGGTCTGATACGGGCGTCCGTGCTGCTCAAGGTCATAGAGCAGAGAGTCGAAGCCATCCAGCGAGCCGTCAAGTTTAGCCAGCACCTTATTGTGCTCGCTTAAGAGCCAGGAATCTGTACCTCCACGTGGCGTACTGACTGTCACGATCTGTGCTATCGACGAAATTGCGATTGTCCTCGTATGAAGAGAACCCTTGATCATCACCGCGTCGCCGTTCACCGAAATACAGTAGCTGCGGAGATAAAAGTAGCCGATTAGTAGAAGTGCAAGGAGGAGCATCCAGGCTATCCCAAAAGCGATCTCGCCCCGCATGCATGAAGGTGTTGATGGGATCGTTCCAAGGGCGAAAAGACCCGCGCCCGCAAGGACAGCGAAAAACGCCAGCAGCGTATAGGGTAACCACTTCGGATAACGGTATTCCATAACACTCCTTTTTCATGCGATATCGGGTGGGAGGCGGTCGCTACTTTTGCGGCCAACAATGCGTCTTGCCACCAGTTTCCCGAATTGCAGAGCGCATAACATCCAGCGGGAACAGTCCTCTCCCACAGAGGTCAGCAAAAAACTCGCTCCCTCCCCGTGCCTCGGTGGGAACCACAGCCGGTTTTTCCCTGCCGCGGAGTTCAATGAAAAGAATGTCGGAGCTATATATCCCGCCATCCTTGAAGCACACTCTTACGATTTCGTCCCAACGAAAAGCCTGCTCCCAGCTCGCGGATATCCGCTGAAGGACATGGACGCAAACAATGTCGGCATCAAATTCCACCGCCAGGCATTTGTTTAACGATAGTGGCTTCCTGGCATCCCACCATGCACGAAATCGGGCTCGCAGTTTCATCATGCTCCATCTCAATGTTCGTCATGGATTGCCGAAAGCTAACATTCGTGTCTTCTTAAGATTCCACAATAAGCATGCCTGGCGGGCGTTCTTGCTGTCGTTTATGTGCCTCGTATGACCTTTATCGGAATAGGTATGCAGCGAACGCAACTCAAAAAGAGAAGCGTACACGACTATTGACCACCATGCGTCTTCATGCAGGCACTGTTGAGAGAGCTAATTCAACCCTCAAGCACTCCTTTACTGCCTTCGTCCCGCTTTCCACACTTCACCTACACGAAGTGTTAGGTAACCGCACGGTCAATCAATCTGCATGTCGCCACTGCTTGTTCAAGGTCTGGGCCAAAGGAAAGAGGCTTCCAGCCGAACATTCCTGCCAACAATGTTCCAGGGATTAGCAGCGCCAAAAGCTCTAGCAACGAAAAGATCGCGATCCGCCGATAGTTCATTGATCCCCCTTTCCTTGAAATGGGTGTTCTGCGCTTATGATGTACGTAGTGTTTCTGTCCATGCGTACCCTCATTAACCATGAAAACTACGATACACACAGTGCCACCCTGGGTCGGAGCGCACGCCATACGATTGGCTCTCTAAGGCCACGAAATCCATCCCAGGAGAGCCTCAGCACCACAGCTCCTGACCGATCAGGCGTGGTTTCGCGCATTCGCCAGGGGGCAAGGGCAACTTATCGCCGGGATGCCAGAGGCTTAGTCGCTTAAGGATTCCTGGCATTTCGGAATCGATGACGCGTAGAGGATTACCATCCCCATATCGGGTAGCACTGCGGTAGCGCAGAACTTGCTTGTATCTGCCAGCAGCTCCGAGCCTGTCGACGGTGATCCAGAAACCGAAAGGCGCGTCGCCGGTCGGTTCGGCGGAAATGATGGCTCCCATCAGAGGGCCATCAGCGATATAGCGGGTTTCCTGATTGTTGTTTTTGTTGGTCTGCTTTTCATATACGACAGTGAAGTTTTCGCGCATCTGATCATAGGCCAGCACTACGGTTGCCAGGCGCTGGTCACCGTCGAGGGAGTGTTCGCTGCCGACCTGCATGAAGAGAAGCGGCCGATTGGCACGAGGATGCACGATTCGGGCATCGATCAAATAATGCGGATCGGAATAACCGTCGTCTCCCGAAGACAAACGCAGGACGCGATCAAGATCTGGAAAACAAGATACACCGCCATCGCGGGTAATACAGAGCTGAATTTTTCCGGGGATGGAGTCCATCATTACCGGCTCAGAGGTGTCAGGGCCTTGCAAAGCCATGAAGCGCCAGCCTGATTTGGCGCCGAAAGGCTGTGACAAGTCGATCGATGAGATGAGCCGTCCCCGTGAAGGGGGCGACTTCACGTCCTGCGCCTGTGCGCCACAAACGAGCAACACCAGCAAGAACGCCAAAAACGACGGTCGCGGGATCACTGCCATGTAGACTCCCCAGGCTCAGCCGAAACAAGACGTTGCTTAGTTGATCTGATAGCGCTCTAAACCACAATGGGGGCATCGCCGCCCATTAGTTAAACGCCACGCAACAGTTACGTGGAAGTGCCTTCGACAATTCGGGCAACGATACAGCACAAACCAACTCCACGAGCCGAACAGAAGTAGGGCGAGCAGGACGAGAGAGGGTGTTACAAGCCCGTTTGAGCCGGATAGAGATTCAATGCTCAGGCCAATGAATATCGCCAACGGAACAGAACCAATGGTCATCAGACCTGCGGTCCATTGCCTGCGGCGATAGTCCATCCAACCTTTTGCGAGGCGTTGCGTTCTATCAACCAATTCCTTCACCTTCATAAGCCTAAATCCACCGATTGTTTGCTGGTGCTAGTAAGGTGGTCACCTCGGGTCGAAAACAGCCCTCCCCAAAATATAGCCCAATGACCTGGCGGGGGAGGGCTCACCTTCTGCTAGTCAGCATGGGCGAGGCGGTGCTCTGCGCAATGACTGGTTAACCGGACCGAAATCCGCGCCGCGAATGGACTATATCCCGCCTCTGCCAAGTGCCTGGTAAAGCGCTACCGTGTCGGTATAACGCGCGGTGGCGGCCTGTACCCTTGCTATCACTGCTTGCTGATAGGCCTCCTCGGCGGCGAGCAGTGTGGGAGCATTGACTTGGCCCAGGTGAAGCTGCTTTTCAGTGATGTCGCGCGTTTTACGCGTAGCGGTTTCGGCTTCTGTGGCGGCAGCGAGTGCCTTGCTGTCTTCATCGAGTGCATACAAGGTATCGGCGACATTCTGGAAGGCGGTCAGTACCACGTTGCGATATTGTGCTTTGGCCTGGTCGAGGGCAGCTTCGGCCGCGCGCTGATGATGCTTCAGTGCGCCGAAATCGAACAAGGTTTGCGAAACAGTACCCGTAAGGCTCCAGAAGACATTGTCATCGGCAAACATCTGGCTGAATTGCGTGGAGCTGCCACCGTATTGCGCCGACAGTGCGAATTGCGGCAGGCGATTGGCAACCGCGATGCCGACTTCGGCGTACGCTGCGTGCACTTGAGCATCGGCTGCCAAGACATCCGGACGCTGGCGTATAGCCTCCGCCGGGAGGCTTAGTGGCAGTGTTGCCGGTAAATGCAACGTGGCCAGGTCAACTTGCGTGGGGCCGATCTGCGAGGGTGGTTCGCCTATCAGCACGGCAAGCGCATCACGTGTCTGTTCGAGTTGCTTCTGTAGTGCAGGCAGCGCCTGTCTGGCTTGCGCGACCGCCGCGGCCTGGGCTGCTACATCCAGGCCGGTGGCGCCTCCCACCTTGGCTTGCTGTTCCAGTATGGAGAGTGTACGGACGTTGGCGTCGATGGTGGCCTTGGCCGCTTTGATCTGCTCGCGCAGGCTCGCCTCCTGCAGGGTCGTATTCACCACGTTGGCGGCAAGGGTGAGATAGGTTGCATCCAACTCATAGCGTTGCATGTCCGCTTGCGCACGCAGCGACTCCACCGTGCGACGGTTCAACCCAAACACGTCAGGTACATAACCCACGGTGAGTTGCGCCGTATGCAGGGTGTAATAGGTTTGACCGGAGGTAAGCGTCGGGGAAATGGTGCCGACAGCGTTACGATTCCGCGAGGGGGAATAGCTGGCTTGTAGGGTGGGGAAATAGCTTGCGCGCTGTGCGGCGACATCTTCTTGCGCCTGGCGCAACGCGGCCTGGGCCGCGTCGATGGTGGGATTGTGCGCGAATGCACGCTGGACGAGATCGTTCAATGCGGGCGAGTTGAATGCCGTCCACCAATCCCGGGGCACGGCTTCCTCCACGAAGTGTTGGGCATCAGGCACTTTGGGCGCGCTATCGACAGCTCCTGGCCGCGTGGCTCGCGTGAAGCGATCCGGCGTTGGCACGTCGGGCCGCTGGTAATTCGGACCGACGGAGCAGCCATTGCACAGCACGAGGAGAGCAAACGCTCCAAGGCGGCGGGCGCGAAGAGCAAGCGGAAGCCGACTCATGCCGCACCTCCTTCTTCGCCCGCCAAATGTTGGTGCCGTGCGCGACGCGCCTGCGACCACTCAACCACCATGACTTGTAATGCCGGCGCAACAATCAGCAGCATGATGGGACCCAGCAACATACCTCCCACCACCACAGTGGCAAGGGGACGTTGCACTTGGCTTCCGATACCTTGCGAAATGGCAGCCGGAAACAGGCCGATGCAGGCGGAAAGTGCCGTCATCAGCATGGGACGCATGCGTTGTTCGGCGGCCATGTACATCGCCTCTACGGGCGGCTTGCCTTCGAAAATCAGATGATTGAAATAGGTGATGACAAGAATGCCGTTCATCACCGACACACCGAAGAGCGATACGAAGCCAATGGCGGCCGAAACGCTCAAGTTCAGTCCCGACACATACAGTGCGATGATGCCGCCGGCGATCGAGAACGGAATGGCAGCCAATGTGAGCAAGCTATCGCGCATCGAATTGAACAGCGTGAAAAGCAGCGCAAGAATCAGGCCGATGGCGATCGGCAGCACCACCGCCAACCGTTGTTTCGCCGCCTGCAGGTCGGAAAATTCGCCCGCCCACGACAGGTGATAGCCGCTGGGCAGTTTCACATTCTGCGCGATACGTCGTTGCGCTTCCTCCACGGTGCTTCCAAGGTCGCGGCCGCGCACGCTGAACTTCACCGGTATATACCGATCGCCGCTCTCGTGATAGATGTACGATGCGCCGGTATCCAACGTAATGTTGGCCACTTCACGTAATGGCACATAGGCCGTATTGCCGGCGGAATTTGTGTAGCCGACCATGATGTTGCCAATCGCGTCGATGCTGGATCGATAGCGCGGCGAGAGCCTTACCATCAAGGCGAATTGCTTTTCACCCTCCTGCACGGTGGTGGCCTGCGCGCCTGCGAGCGCTGCCTGGATGACGGTATTGACGTCGCCGGTGTTAAGGCCGTACCGCGCCGCTTTGGCGCGATCGACCGTGATATTCAGGTTGGGCTGGCCCAGTACGTGGAAGACGCCAAGATCTTGCACGCCCCGCACCTGTTGCATTTGGTGCATGACCTCGTCGGCCAGTTTTTCCAGTTCGCCCAGGTCCGGGCCGAGAATTTTCACCGCATTGGCGCCTTTTACGCCCGATAGCGCCTCTTCCACATTGTCCTGGATGTACTGCGAGAAGTTAAAGCCTACGCCGGGAAATTCAGCCGCAAACTGCTTCTGCAGGTCCGCAATCAGCTTCGCCTTGCTATGGCCGCTTGGCCAGTCGTCTTCGGGCTTGAGCGGTACGAACAGCTCTACATTGTAGAAGCCTGCCGCATCGCTGCCATCGTCGGGGCGCCCATGCTGGGATACCACTGTAATCACTTCCGGATGGGACTTTATGATGTGTCGCATACGATCGACCATTTTCATGCCGGATTCGAGCGAAATGGTCGGCGGCATGCTGGCGCGTATCCAAAGGTTTCCCTCCTCCAGCGAGGGCAGGAATTCAGTGCCGATGCGCGGCAGCAGCAGCGCAGCCAACAGCAGAAAGCACAAGCCAAGCCCCACGGTGAGTTTGCGGCGGTGCAAGGCCCAGCGAAGCACCGGCGAATAGATGCGGCGAATGAGGCGTACGAAGATCGTCTCCACTTCGTTGACATGCCGAGGAAGCAACAACGACGCAAGCACAGGCGTAACCGTGAACGTGGCGATCAATGCGCCCGACAGGGCGTACGCGTACGTGCGAGCCATCGGGTTGAAGATCTGCCCTTCCACGCCCTGCATCGTGAACAGGGGGATAAAGGCGGCCACCGTTATGGCAGACGAGAACAATACCGCGCGATCCACCTGCATGGCGCTGACGTAGAGCATGCGGATGCGATCGGTCCAGCCGCGACCACCCGGTCCGGTAGGGCCCGCGCCGCCGCGACTTTCGGCGTAGTAGTGCAGCAGCTCCTTTTGTTCGTCCTCGCTCTTTTGCAGGTTGCGAAAGATGTTCTCGATCATGATCACGGCCGAGTCGACAATGATGCCAAAGTCGACGGCACCGACCGAAAGCAAGTTGGCCGATTCGCCGCACATCACGAGGATGATGATGCTGAAGAACAGCGCGACAGGTATGTTGGCGCTCACGATGAATGCGCTGCGCAGGTCGCCGAGAAAAACCCACTGGATCAGGAACACCAACAGGCAGCCGAAGAGCAGGTTGTGCAGAACCGTATGTGTCGTCACTGCCACCAGTGTGGAGCGGTCGTAGAACGGCACCACTTTTACGCCGGGCGGCAAGGTGCCGTCGTGATTGAGTCGGTCTACCTCTGCTTTTACGCGCGCAATGACTTCATTGGTCCGTTCGGTGGGGTTCATCACCACGATGCCCGTCACCACGTCGTTTTGATCGTCACGGCCGGCCTTGCCAAGGCGCGGCGCAGAGCCGATAGAAGTGGTGGCAATATCCTTCACCAGAACAGGTGTGCCGTTGTTCTGCGACAAAACCACCTGATTGATGTCGTTGGTATCGGTGATCAGCCCAACGCCACGCACGTTCACCGATTGCTGGCCGAGGTTGATGGTGCGGCCGCCGACGTTTTCATTGGCATTGCCCAGCGCATTGATCACCTGCGGCAGGGTGAGCTTGTAGCTCTCCAGTTTGGACATGTCTACATCGACATGGTATTCCTTCGTGGTGCCACCCCAGGTCACCACCTGACCGACGCCGGGCACCGACAGCAAACGGTGCGACACCACCCAGTCTTGCAGCGTACGCAAGTTGGTCAGGCCGTAATGCGGTGGACCTACCAACTGATAACGGAAAATTTCACCCACCAGGCTCGACGCCTGGATCTGAGGTTGCGTATTGTTGGGAAGAGTGACGTTCTGCTGCAGATTGATGGCTGTGCGCGTATAGGCAAAGTTGTAGTCGACACCGTACTTGAACGTTACGCGCACGAACGACAGGCCGTAGAACGAGGTGGAGCGAATGTTGTCCACGCCTGGCGTGGTGGCAACGCCAAGTTCCATCGGGCGCGTATAGAGCCGCTCCATTTCCTCGGCGGACAAGCCCGGTGCCTGTGCCGTAATTTCCAGGATCACCGGGGCCGGATTGGGATAAGCCTCGATGTTGAGCTTGGCGTATGCGACCAGCCCCGCGACGAAAAACGCCAGCAGGGCCATGATCACGACGGAACGTCGGGACAGCGCAAAAGCGATGATGCCTCGTAACACGGGATGCCTTTATTCGGAAGCGGGGCGGGTAGGGGGTCGGCGGGTCAATCGTCGTCCGGCTGCTGCGACAGCATGTTGTCGAGGAATAGCGCGCCTTCGCCGGCGACGTGCTCGCCGGTTTGCAACCCGCTGAGTATCTGGTCCAGGCCATGCTGGCGCTTTCCAATCTTGACCACGCGTTGTTCGAAACGGCGCCCATCCTGCGTGACGTAAACCATGGTCGTGCCATCACCCTCGCGCACGACACCGTCTTCAGGCACCGCGGGCGAATGCTCGGGTGTTGCCGTCTGCACGGCGGCGTTGGCCAGCATTTGCGGCAGCAGTTCACCCGACGGATTAGGTACATCGGCGCGCACCGTCACGGTATGCGTGTTGGGATCGACCGCCTTGCCGATGTAGCTCACCTCGCCATGGAGGGTTTTTCCCGGCAACGCGGGCAGGGTGATGGCCATTGGCTGATGCAGTTTCAATGCGGCCGCATCGTTTTCAGGCATATAGGCGTCCATCCACACGGTGGAGAGGTCCGCCACTGTGAAGGGTGAGGGTGAATTGCCTGGTTGTGCCAAGTCGCCCACCGCTACGGTGCGTGCGACGACTATGCCGTCGAAAGGGCTGAGAACCCGCAACGCGCCGTCCACCTTGCGCGTGGCGAGCAGGCGATCGATATCCGCCTCGTTTTTACCAAACAGCATTACGGTCTTGCGGGCTGCGCGATAGTTGGCTTCGGCCGTCTGCTCGTCGGAGGTGGCTTGTTCTACGTCCTTCTCTGCGCTGGCCTGGATGGCTAGCATTTTTTGCGTGCGGGTAAGCGTCTTGCGGCTCAATGTGAGTACGCCATCGGCAGCGAGCAAGGTCGATTCCGCCTGCAGCAGATCCGGGCTATCGATGGTGAACAACAACTGCCCTTTCTGAACCTTGTCGCCTGCTTTGGCCGCCACGCTCGCGATTCGGCCTGCGTAGGGAGCGGAGACTTGTGCAAGATGGTCCTGGTCGTAGTCGATATTGCCGACGGCATCGAGCCATGTATCGAACGTATGCGTACCCACCGCAGTTACGGCGACTTGCTTGGCTTGGGTATCGGTCAGCGTAATGCTGCCCGCGCCGGCTATGGCGCTTGCCGCCGCCGGAGATGAGCTACGATGGGCGAACCATATGTAGCCAAGGCTCGCGACGACGAGGACGGCGACGGCAATGATGGGGATGCGTGAGCGCTGGGTGGGCATGGAACGATCTTGGTCCGCGGCGGTGGGAAGCGGGCGCGCTGGCGCCCGCCTGACCATAGCCGGTGGCGGCAAGTGCGAAACAGTTACGATTTGGAAAGGTTGACGGCGGCCGGCCCAGCATGGGCGCCCCTCTGCGCCGGAGTGAGTGGAGGCGAGGAGTTCAGGCTCGTGGCAGCAGGATGCTCACTCTCAGTCCTGGCCGTGCGTCTTCCAGCTTCAATTCGCCATGATGTAGCGACACCACCGCCGCGACGATGGATAGGCCAAGGCCGTTGCCGCGCTGACTGCGACTGTCATCCACGCGAAAGAAACGCTCGGTGGCGCGGGCCATGACATCAGGCGGTATGCCCGGCCCATTGTCTTGCACTACCAGGGAAACGTGTTGCTCGGCCTGCACGGCGGAAACACCGACGCATGCGCCCTGGCCGGCGTATTTGAACGCGTTGTCGAGCAGATTGGCCAGCACGTTGGCCATCAGGTCCCGATCGGCCAGTACGGTGGGGGTGCCCTCAACGTCCAAGGTCAGTCGCATGCCCTGTGCTTCGGCGGCCGGTTGGTAGAGTTCCAGCAGATCATCCAGCATGGCGCGTAGCGGCAGTATTTCGAAACGTTGCCGGCGCACGCCGGATTCCGCTTCGGCGATTTGCAACAGCTTTTCGAAGACACCGATCAAGGTGTCTATTTCATCGATCGCATAGTGTGCAGCGCGCTGCCATTGTGCCGTTTCAGCAGGAGGCTGCAAGGTTTCTTCCAAGGCGCTGCGAATTCTGCCCAGCGGCGTGCGCAGGTCGTGCGCGATGGTGTTGGAGACATTGCGGGCCGTGTCCATCAGTCGCTCGATGTCATCGAGCATGCGATTGACGTCGCGCGCGATGCCCGCCAGCTCATCCTTGGCCGGGCTAGTTGCGATGCGCCGGTCGAGTTTTCCCGCGGAAACATCCTGCGTTGTGAGCTGGATGGCGGTGAGACGCGGTTGCAGTTGCGCGCGGAATAACAGTGCACCCAGCATGGCTAGCAGCAGCCCCAGCAGGCCGCCAATGCCCAGCGCGCCGAGGATCATTCGTTCGAGCTGGTGTTGTTCCTGCAAGTCACGGCCAACGAGCAGCAGGCTGCCGTCTTCAAAGCGATGCACAAGCAGGCGGCTGGTCGAGTCGTGTCCGAGACGTTGTACTTGCACCTTCGTCAGCGCATCGTTTTTAGTGGGTAGATGGGACCATGCGGTGAGATTGCCAATTAGCTTTCTACCTTGCGGATCGAGTACCAGGTACTCCTCGGTTTCCACGTCCTTGTCGTCCGTAAGCAGGGTATGGATGGCCTGCAATAGCGCCCCCGTGCCGCTGCGTTCATGTACCTGTTCCAACTGGTGAGCGATGGCGACAATCTGTCCGTCGGTATTGCGCGCCAACAGGCCGGCGGTTCCGACGTAGAAAACCGACGAGATGGCAGCGAGTGATAGCAGAAACAACAGGCCGTAACTTAGCGCGAGACGGAAAACGATGGAGTGGCGCAGGCTAGTCATGCACCGGCTCATCGGGTGACTGGATGGTGTAGCCAACGCCGCGCACGGTATGAATTAGCGCGGTGGAAAAATCGCGATCCACTTTGTTGCGCAGGCGGCTCATCTGGACGTCGATGACATTGGTTTCGGGATCGAAATGATAGCCCCAGACCGCCGACAGTAGCCGCTTGCGCGTGATTACTTCACCCTTGTGGCGTACCAGATATTCCAAAAGCTGGTATTCGCGCGGTTGCAGCGCAATCAGTTTTCCTGAGCGATAGGCTCGGCGCGTGCGCGTATCCATGGACAGATCCGCGATGTTAAGGACGTTGGCGCTGTCCGCGATGGAAGCACGCCGGCCGAGGGCTTCGATGCGGGCCAGCAACTCCTCGAAGGCGAACGGCTTGGCCAGATAGTCATCGCACCCCTCCCGCAGGCCGCGCACGCGCTCGTCCAGGCCGGCCAACGCGCTCAAAACAAGCACTGGCGTACGATTTTCCTGCTCGCGTAGTTTTGCGAGTAACGCAAGGCCGTCCATGCCACCCGGCAACATGCGATCGAGCACGATCACATCCCACGCGGGCTGGGCCGCTTGCTGCAACCCGGTGGCGCCGTCTCCGCACAGGGTGACTTCATGACCCGAACGGAGCAGCCCGTCGCGGATGAAGCGGGCGGTTTGCATGTCGTCTTCGATCAGCAGGCAGCGCATGCGTGAGCTCGCTTTGGGTTGTTCGACATGCTCGACTTTCCTCGTGAAACTACGATCAGATACTGTTATTTCTATTATTGCCTCAATCGGAAAAGGGTGGTTTATAAATGTTGGGATCAACCTTGTAGCAGCACCCTATCCAGGCCGTACAACCGGCAAGCAAGGTGCGCTACCGCAAAGCGGCGCGAAGGCTGGCTGCCAACTCCATTCGCTCCTCGGTAGAGTAGGGCACTTTACGCCCCGCATGCAGCCCGTCATTTGGGTAGCGAGGAAATACATGAAGATGGTAGTGCCACACATCTTGGTCGCCGGCCGGACCGTTGTGTTGGCGAGTGGAGATTCCTTCACACCTGAAGGCATTCTGCATGGCGTGCGCCAGGCGACGCGTGGCGCGAAAGAACTCGCTACCAAGGTTGTCCGGGATGTCCAATACGTTCTCGTAGTGGCCCCGAGGTATCACCAGGCAGTTGCCTTTTATTCCCGCGTAATGGTGAGTCGGAATCAAAGCGAACACGTTGGCATCCACCAGGACAACAGCAGATTCTAGAGCAGGCGATGGAAGCGTCTTGGCTATACCGCAGAACGGACACTCGTATGGCTGCTTGGCCACCATCATTCATCTGCATCCTGAGATCTTTGATGAATGGCTTTGTCGATGCTATATACGCGTTTCATTGCCTGCTTGCGGATTTTGGGCTGCAAAAATTGTGCGTGTTGCGCGAAATAAGCTTTCCAACGGATAAGCTCTGGGACGCCCATGTGCTCAAAGCGTGTCGTGAAATCTTCCAGCTCCCGCCACTTTCCCACGATGCCTCCTCATGCTGAACCTTGTTTTGCAGGGTTTGCCTCCGCTCCGGGTGGGAATCGGGCGCCATGAATTAATCCATCATCAGGCATCGCTTTAGCGGCACGCATCTCTCTAGCGGCCGAATAGGGTCCAGATTCCACCAATAGCCAACGCAACTCCCGCAGATAAAAATGTCATAAACGTTCCGAACGATGAGGAGCAGCCAAACGAAGTTGTTCCAGCGTAATGGCACGGCGAGTCCTGTTCGGAGAGCATGGGCACACCATAAATCGCAATCAGCAGCCCTGCGACGGTCAATACGGTGATGGTTAGTCCATAAAAGGCTTTCGGATTTTTCATCGCGTGCCCTCATTCGCTTATGTCCGCCTCGGTCGGAAACCGACGCTCTCCCAAATGTTTTCAGCACATACTTTCGTTGTCAAAGGGTCGCTTAAGGCGAGTGCCCATGAATTCTAAGCATTTGTTTTTGTGGAAAGTGTACAAACTTGGCTGTCCGCCAGTAAGCAAGGCACGTGCACGCCCACTTCAAACTGCACAGACTTTGGTTTCCGGAAGTGCATTCACTTTAGTGAGTACCTCGGTCCCTGAGACTATGGTCGCAAGACCAGCTTGCGTACTTAGTACTCATTTGTGTACAGTGTACGCATGACCAAGGACCGCATACTCTCCGCCGCGAAAGTTGTGCTCGAATCCGCAGGCTTCGAAGGGCTGACCATCCGCAGGGTCGCTCAGCGGGCGGACCTCTCGCCGATGGCGCTCTACCGTCATTTCAAGAACAAGGACGAACTGCTCAACGCCCTCATGCAAGACGGCATCTCCGCATGGGAGGCGATCGTTCGAGGCATCCGCACCCAAGACCCGGTGAAGTGGCTGGAGGCACTCATGGAGGCCTATCTCGATTTCGCGCTCACGCAGCCACACAGGTTTGACGCGGCGTTCTTCCTGCCCGCGCCCGCGGCGCGCCGGTTCCCTGATGATTTCGCCGCGGGCCGCTCGCCGGCCATTGCGCTCGCGATGGCTCGCATCGATCAGGCGAAGGCTGATGGTCGGTTCCGCGACGAGCCTACACTCGGGATCGCTATGGCGCTCGCGGCTTACGGACAGGGATTCGTGTCGATGCAGCGCGCCAGGCGTTTTGCGAGCGAAAAACAGTTCAAGGCGCTTTACCGTGCGGCGCAGCGTCAGTTCCTCGATTCCCTCAAACCGTCCGGGAAAAACGAATGATCACCGTGCTGGCCGCCGTGTTGAGCGGCATCATGTTTTATCTCTCACAGGGATACGACCACGTCTGGCCCCTGGTCTGGTTCGCACCCGTGCCGCTGTTGTGGCTCGCCTATGGCGATAAGCGCACGTGGCAAGTGATCGGGGCGAGCGCCCTCGCGCTCCTCAGCGGTGCGGGCTATATTTTGCAATCCCCCTACCTCCACCTCATACCACCGCTCGTCATGACGTCGATTCTGGTGGTCGATATCGGGCTGTTTTGCGTCGCGGTATGGTTTGCGCGCTTCGTGCAGCACAGGGCACCACCGCTCCTCACGCTGTTTGCGTTTCCAGCGTGTTGGACAGCGTTCGAGTTCCTGATGGAACTGCAGTCCCCGAACGGTACCTACGGATCGCTCGCCTACAGCACGATGTCGGCGCCCGTCCTGATTCAGGGCGCATCGCTCTTGGGGATGTACGCCGTTACGTTCCTGATTTGCCTCTTCGCCAATACTCTCGCCATGGCGCTGCGGCTCAAACGAAACACGGCGGCGGTCGGCCTCGGGCTGACGATCTGCGCGGCCAATTTGGTGTTCGGTATCGTGCGGCTCACGCACCCGCAACCCGACGTGTTGCGGGTGGCGGGAATCGTCGATGAGACGGCGGTAGCGGATTCCTGGCGGGCGAAGACCGTGTCCGCCGATCTCGCGGTGACCGAAATTTACGCCCGCGAGATCCGTGCAGCCGCCCGGGAAGGCGCCAGATTCGCGGTTACCCCGGAAGGCGGCATGGCATCGCCCCCCGCCGGACTGAGCACGATCGTTGCGCCGCTCGTTGCCGCCGCCAAGGATACGGGTGTGCAGATCATTGCCGGCTTCCATTCCCAGACGCCGGTCGCCGACTTCGCGCTTGCGATCGCGCCCGATGGCAGGATTCAGCGCTACGACAAGCGCCACCCGGTGCCGGGCCTGGAGGACGATTTCACACCGGGTCATGTCTCAGGTTGGCTGGGCGATGGCCGCGCCGTGGAGATCTGCAAAGACATGGATTTTCCCGACACCATTCGTTCCGATGCCGCCGAGGGCATCCGCTTGATGGGCGTGCCCGCGGGCGACATGGGCATCGATGGCTGGCAGCACGGAATCATGTCCGTGATGCGTGGCGTCGAAGGCGGATTTTCGATCGTGCGGGCCGCCCATAACGGCCTGGTGTTCGCCAGCGACGCGCAAGGGCGCCTGGTCGCTCTCAAGAAGGATGCGCCTACGGGCTTGACCATGATCGTTGCCGACCTGCCGCTGGGATCAGGGTCAACGCTCTATACGCGGATCGGCAACGCCTTCCCGTGGCTATGCGGGATCTTCGCTCTGGCACTTGGCGCAGGGCTGCCAGTCTGGCGGCGGCTGCGACGCGCCGCCTTGTTGCCTAGCGTCGAACATTGACCAGAATGCCGGCGCCCCGGTTTTGAGTAGCGCGAAGCTTCAGTAGTGAGGTTGCGTGGTGACTGCGGAGTCGTTCGCTGATTCGGCAGGGATGCCCGCTACCGACGGCGGATTCAGGGGGACAATGCAATACTACATGCTGCTCACGCAGCCTCTAATGTGTTGCATCGATCGGCTGAATCTGCAGTCGGAAGCGGACAGTGCAGCTGTATCAAATGACTACGAATTGCAGTGATGTCATACACTTCCTGACGCCAACCTCGTGGCTACCGAGCACGTTTCGTCGCTCCGCCTAGCAGCGTGAGGCTCGCGTAACTAAACCATCCAAACATCGGGATTGTGGCAATGCGCTGTGTCAGCCCGTGGATCGGCTTTGGATCGATCCCAGTCATGAGTGCCCACATGTAAACCAGCGTGATACTGCTCACTACAAGCGAAATGCGATCATTTCTATTGGATTCCGCTGCAAAAAAAGCGGGAACCAGAATGATTGAAAGGCCAATCGCATACATGCCATGCCATGGGCTTCCCATGGTGAATATCCCATTCGCAATCATACTAATGCCAAAGATAACGGCCATGCCGGCTGTAAACAGCATTCTTGATTCTTGCTGTAAAACCAATGCCAAGGCAAAACCCATGATGGATAGGCCGCTGATTATGGCGCCGAAGCGGCAAGCCAGAGCAATGCTCGGAGACAGAAGCTCCAATTCGCTCATGTGTTGGTGAATCGATGAATATCCAGGCGCAAATAATCCGGCCATCATGGGTATCAGCATCCCCAGCAGCGGCAACACCGTAGCAAAACGCAGCAAAATTTGACGCATAACTCTCCCCCAGTGCCAAGCATCGAAATATCTCGACCAGCAAAACTCATACCATTGAGAGGAATGCCAAAAGGCTGTTACGTATCAATGTAATGCATGCAGCCCATCTGCGACATCGAGTGTCCGCGGACAGATTTGCGGACAGGCGGACAGGCCGACAGGCTTGCCGCCAATCAGCATTAGTGAGAGGGCGTTGCCGAAGTTTTTGTTCAATCTTGCTTAAATCCGCGCGTTGGTGTCATGCCCACCAAAAAGTGGGCATGACATCAACACCCGAAATAAGCCTTCGCCTGTTTGGCCAACGTATCTAACTGTCCTGCCTCAAGGGTGATTGACGTCTCAGCTGACCACATAGTCCGTGGATCTACGTTGCGAAGTCGAATTCGTAATCGAATGTGGCCTAAGGAATCTGATGTTGCCTCTAAGCGAAGATCGCCCTCCAGAGACTCACAATCAGTTACACCATTCCAACCGCCCGAATTCGAAGCAAGCTCTTCGAAGAACCGAGTCCATTTATTGAATTGACAATCGTATGCGTGAGTCGTAGCACTTACATTCGTCGAGTGCAATTTCAGAGCAAAGGAGCACCCGTCGTACGCAACCTGTCCCTGAGTTATTTTTCCCTCAAATCGAAGATAAGCACTGCTTTCAACGTCCTTGATTTCAAATTCGATCATTCGTGTTGCTCCAAGTTATTCTTTATATTGTAAAGCTATGGGCGAGCAAAGAACGCAAGGGCGATCCACGACGGCATCCATTACACCGCCAAAAGCACACCTACCAAAGCCACAGCGAACATTAGGCCCCCGTTTAGTCGGCATCTCGCTAGTACCGACGCGTCCGCTTTGAGTCGGACGCGCCTAAGAAAGTGTGCATTTTTTGATTGAGATGGTGTTTGAACAGACTTGCGGTTCAGTCGATGCAACGTACTGATGTTGGACACGTTGCTGCCGCGGTCAAATTTGGTTCTAACCAAACATCCGCTCCGGGTTGCGGAAGCGGACAGTCGACGGCCTGAACTCTGTCAGCGAGAATGCTGGGCGACAAGGCTAGGCAGGAACGACTATGTCGGTTCGACGATCACTGGTGCTGATTCCCGGCGTGCTGTGTGACGAGAGGCTTTGGCAGGCGCAGGTCGAAGGCCTCGCTCCCGACGTAGATGCGCATGTTCTCCAGGTCATCGAGGAAGACGCCATCGCCGCGATGGCTGAATCCGTGCTGGCGAGGGCGCCGGAGAGCTTTGCATTGGCTGGATTTTCGATGGGCGGATGTGTCGCGCTGGAAGTGGTGGCCCAAGCGCCGCACCGCGTTTCCAGTCTTGCGCTGATGAGTACGAGTTCGCGTGGTTTGCCGCAACACGTGCGCGACCACTACCAGGGCGTGATCGCCGAACTCGAGGGTGGGCAGATAGATGCCTACCTTGAGCAGGCCTTTCCTGGGTATGTCGCGCCCTGCAATCAAGCGACGCCTCATGTGCGCGAGCTGTTCTTTGCGATGGGGCGATCCCTGGGGGCGGTCGTCGCCGCGCGGCAGATGCGCGCGCTGCTTAGCTATCAGGGCTTTTCGGGCGACCTCTCAGCCATCCGTTGTCTCACCTTGCTTATGGCCGGCCAGGAGGATCAACGAACGCCCCCGCAGATCCACCGGGATATGGCCGGGCACATACCAGGGGCGCGCCTGGCGATCGTCCCCAGCGCCGGGCACTTCATACCCTTGGAGCAACCGGCCGTGGTCACTGGCCATATGCGGTGCTGGTTGAAGGAAGGCTCATCTTGCTAGGAAGGGGGGGTGATGGCCCCGCGCGCGCGACCTACGTTGCAGGCCCCGCCGCTTCCGGCCACCAGCTTCGGATTGCGCGAGTGTTGCCTTTGCCATCCCTTCTCCTTAGGTTACGTGCATGCTTGGTCGTCCCCCTGAAGCCCTGACCTATAGGAACTTTACCTACCCCACGTCTGGCTAACAATCCGGCGTAAAGCCAAACATCGATTGCGGCACAGGGAGGTCCGCTCCGCAACCCAGAGTGGGCCTTACCAATCATGACTGGCCTCATGCTCTCTTGCCCCTTATTGTGCGTAGGGGAGTCCTCAATTCGCTAGAAATCGCAGCGTGTTTTCCATCCATTTTTGGAAGAATCGCGATCAATCGGGGAGCTCTAAGACATACGTACGGGGCGGAGGCAGTCGATCTTTCTTGAGCTGGTCCGTCTCCGTTCTTCATTCAGATCGTAATCTCTGACAGAGAAGAAGGAATATTTCTGTGCGTTACGCTATTTTTTTTCGCTTCTTGACCATGCTAGTGATGGCGGGATCCGCATTTGCCAGCCGACCAGTCCTTGCAGATAACATTTGGAACTTTGCTCTTGTGAGCTGCAACAAAAGCTCCAACACGATCGATATACAAGAAGCAAACTACGATAATTTTGATGAAACCGGGTATTCAGCGCCCGCCGGCTATCAGTCCAAGTGGCTGGGATCGCTTGTCAAATATGTGTCGCCGCCGGAGGGCGTCCCTGATGATGCCGTTCACGGAACTCATCGCGAAAAGATTGCGGATTGGAAAGTCTCTTGCCGGCTAAGCGGGCATGACTACCTCATCGTTATTTCTCCGTGGAGTTTGAACAACATGGTGCAGGGGCAGTGCGGGCCTGGTGATCCGGATTTGAAACTTACCGTGTATCGCGACAAAGTGTTACTCATCAACGGCCAGCGATTTTCATACGGTGGGGAGTGCATGGAGGACAATGGACCCTCGCCTTTCTTCAGCGTCAAACTATCCGAGTCTCGTAAGGAGGTGACGATTGGAGACATTGCGGGTGAGAACGGCTCGAAATTACCTGACTTCCAAATTCCGTATGCGCAGATGCCCAAGTTTGACCAACGTAGATCGCAGACTCTCGGTTATAAACCAAATTAGCTAAAAACGGGCCAAATTCTGCTGGCGTTCACTGCCATTGCCAAAGACTGGCTGTTGACATAACTCAATTCGATAATTCAAGGTCAGCCGGAAGCCACTCGTCAGACACAAAATCCCCGCGTAGCTTATGCCGAACCATGCCAAGCACAGGCATAAAGTCTCGACCGTCCCAGCGCCAAATGCCAAGCAGGAGATCTTCATTGCAGGCATCCGAAGTGAAGCCCCAGCAGGAGTTGCTGATGTTGGCCAACAGAACCTCGCCCTGCCATTGAACGGGAAAGAGACCGGATCCATCGAAAAACAGGAAGGATCCATCGCTGGTGTACTTCGGCTTTCCATTGAATTCAGGCAAGGACGCCAAGCTGCCAATACCCATTGCGGTTACGGTTGTTTCATTTTTCGCCTGAAGCTGCATCGCGTTGAATGTGGCTTGCCTCAAATCAGGCACTCGTGAAGGGGGCTCGCCGAAAGTGCTGTTCAATCCTGCCTAAGTCCGCACATTGTCCTGTTGGACTCCTGGAGGGCGCTATTTAGCGCGGATGTAGATACTCCGAGCGGCTGTGTCAGGCTTCTTTAGTGCCTAGTCTCAGGACCAGCCGAGCCGGCTGACACCAATGTATGTACACCCCCTCTGACACCAATGTTTGTACAACGTGTACATACATTGGTGTCATGCCCAAAAAGGGGGGATACCGGCCATGACTTCAGGCCCATGCACTATTATTTACTTCACACTACAGTGCACTCCAACATAAGCGGAAGAGCGGGTCAGCCGTGGACGATAGCGCGGGCCAACTCAAGAAGTTTCAGAAAGAGCTTTCCACCGGCACGGTGTCGCTGGTGTTGCTGGCGGTGCTTGGGCAGTCGCGGCAGCCGTTATATGGGTATCAGATCGCCAAGCGGCTGGAAGAGCTTGGGGAGGGCGTGCTTGCGGGCAAGCAGAGTGCGTTGTATCCGGTGTTGCGGAACCTGGAGGCCGGCGGTTTGCTGGGCAGCGAGGTGGAGCCATCGGTAAGCGGGCCGCCACGCCGTTATTACCGCATCACGAAGTTGGGGCGCGAAGTTCTGCGTGAGTGGGTCGCGGCGTGGGAAGCCACGCGCGATTCGGTCGATAGGGTTTTGCAAGGAGAGTTGCGATGACAGGCACGCCGCGTACCATTGCGGAATATCTGGATCAGCTGCGCGCGGCTCTGCGCGGTGCGGATCCTGCGTTGATCCAGGATGCGCTGTACGACGCGGAGGAACATCTGCGCGCCGAACTTGCCGAGCAGCCGGGGCGCGGCGAAGCGGACATGCTGACCAAGGTGGTGGGTAGTTACGGCGCACCGGAAGAGGTTGCCGACATCTACCGCGATCAGGAAATCAAGATCCAGCGCGCGTTGCGTACGCCGGTACCGCCGAAGCAGCGTTCGATTTTCGGACGCTTTTTCGGCGTCGCCGCGGACCCTCGTGCTTACGGTGCACTGTTCTACATGGTGTTGGCGCTGGCGACGGGCATCTTCTATTTCACCTGGGCAGTAACGGGCATTTCGCTGTCCTTTGGCCTGGCGGTGCTGATCATCGGCATTCCGTTCATTGTGCTGTTCTTCGGCTCGGTGCGCGTGCTGTCGCTGGTGGAGGGGCGCATCGTGGAAACCATGCTTGGTGTGCGCATGCCGCGCAGGCCATCGTTTTCCACGCGCGGCATGTCGTTCTGGAAGCGGGTGGGCGCGATGTTCAGCGACCCGCGCACGTGGGGCACGCTGTTCTACATGATTTTGATGCTTCCGCTGGGCATCATCTATTTCACGCTCACTATCACGATGATAAGCATCTCGATCAGCTTTGCGGGTGCGCCGATCTTAAAGGCGGTGGCCGATAGCTACCACCTCGATTACAACAGCTGCGACGCTTCGGGCCGCATCTGCGATTTTGTGTCCTGGTGGAACGGCTGGCCAGGTGCCTTCACCCTGTGCGTACTAGGCATCCTGCTGTTGTTCGCGACGTTGCACATGGTGCGCGGCCTGGGGCATTTGCATGGGCAGATCGCCAGGCACATGCTGGTTGCCAATGCGGCGGGGGAGTAGTGCGCGATGACCTCGCAGGAAGGTAACGATGTGCTTGCCGCGCTGGCTGGCGACTGGCTGGGCGAAGAGCAGATCGCTACCACGCGCTGGGGACAGGGTGGTGCGGCGAGCGCGCGGGTCAGCGCTCATTTCGACCTTGGCGGCAAGGTGCTGTTGCAGGACTATCGCGAGGAGCGCGATGGCGCTTCGTCGTTGCAGGCGCACGCGGTGTTCATGGCAGGGCCCGAGCCTGGCGAATATGCGCTGTATTGGTTTGACAGCTATGGTTACGCACCCGCGCAGCCGGCGCTGGGGCATTGGGACGGAAGCCGATTGGTCTTTCTTCGCGTGTCTTCGCGCGGCCAGACCCGGCACATCTACGAAATGCCCGGCGACGACAGCTATTGCCTGCGGTTGGAGAGCTCGTTTGACGGCGGTGTAAATTGGCAAGAGGTGATGCGCGGCGATTACCATCGCGCGCATCACGCCGAGTGAAACGGGCTTAGCGATAATTGAGGTCGGGCGAGGAAAGCAGGAACGTGTTCCATTCCTGTTGCGATGTCGCCTTGGCCAGTGCACCGCGCGTGGCCTGCGACAGCGTGGGCTCGATCGCGTCGTAATAAAGGCGCGTGGTCAGCATTGGAAAGCCCGCGCCGCGCGCGGTGCTGCCGGCGGGGGTGAACAGCTGGTTGTTGCCGGTGCCGATGGCGCGTGCGATGTCGAAGCGTTTGGCCATCTGGCCGGAGCTGGACCAGCTCGCATTGTCCAGCGGCCAGCCATCGGGCGTGATACGCCCGAACAGCGGTTCATCGAGCTGGTTGAGCCAGCCCACCAGGGGCTGCGCGTTGGCGATGGGGGTGCCGTCGTAAGCCAGTCGTACGGAGGAGACGACGAACCGCATCGGGTCCTTGAACTTCTTCCCGGCGTTGGCGAGCAGTTCGCGCGATTCGAACAGGGTGCGCACGACCTGCGCGATATCGCCGTCGGTGCGTTGGAAGGTGGCGGCCATCTTCGCGACCAGCGCGGGCGGCGGGTTGTCGGCTACGAAGTACTCGGCCAATTTGCGCGAGATGAACCGTGCGCAGGCGGGCTGCCGCACGATCAGGTCCACCGCCTGTTTGACTTCGTCGAAGCCACCGCTGCGGATGGTATGGCCAAGCAATAGCTTGTCGCTGAAATCGTGACGCTGCGGGTTGAATTCGAACAGCCCGTGGCGAATGACCAGCGGCGCCATTCTGGGGGCGAATGTCTGCGGCTTGCCATTGACCGGCGCAATGCCCACGCCGGTAAGAATCAAGGCAAGCTGCTGCACGTCCTGCTGCGTATAGCCGGCGTTGACGCCCAGCGTATGCAGTTCCATCAACTCGCGGGCGTAATTTTCGTTGACGTGCCCTTTCGCGTTTTGCGCGTTGTCGAGAAATTCGAGCATTGCCGGGCTTTGCAGGGTGGCCATGACCAGGTCGCGGAATTTGCCCAGCGCATGCGGGCGGATCGCGTTTTTCTCATAGTCGGCCAGTTCCCAGCGCACGCGGCCCTTGCCCGCGTAGACACTGAAATGGTTGAGCCAGAACCATACCAACTGCTCTTTCAGCTGATTGGGGCCGTAGATGGCTTGCAGCAGTTCGGCTTGTTGCGCTTCCAGCCCGATCCGGTTGCCCCGCGTTTGCAGCGCCTTGTTGGCGGCGACTTTTTCGGGGCCGTCGGGCATGATTTTGATTTGCTGTTGTGCCTGTTGTATCGACACGAGCAATTGTTCCAGCGGCGTGGAAAACGATTCGTAGGAGGCAAGTTGCGCGGCGATCGCGGGTGGCAGCGCGTCGCCGAGGCGGTCGTCGAGCTGCTTTTGCAGCAGTGCCTTGCGGCCGAGTGCGCGGTAGGCCGCCACACTGGCCGTATCCAGCCCGAAGCTGTCGCGCTTCAACCAGGCCGCGTCTTGCTGGTTGAAGCCCGCCTTGCCCGATGCCTGCGCTGCGATCGGGGTCATCAGCAAGGTTAACGTCAGCGACAGCGCGGTCACGGTGGATGGACGCATGCGTTGAGTTCCACGGTTCGGTAGTGGAGGGCGCGGAGCGGGAACAAGCTGGGCCCTGATTAGAGCAAATTCGTTTGCATGGGGGCAAACGTGGCGCTACGCGCGCTGCCGCGCAGGGCATCGCCGCGGCCGGGGAGTGCGCAGCGACGCCTGTTGTCACGATGCGGTCGCCCTCGCATCGTGAGGTTCGTCACACCAGGCGCAGATCGCGCGGCCGCGCCTGCGGGAATACCACCTGCAGCTGTTGGCCGCGCAAGCCCCATAGACGGCCCAGCAAGGCGCTGTATACGTCGCGGTAGTTGTTCAGCACCTGGTAGTCGCGATTCTGCAGCAGGTTCTGCTGGTTGACCGCGATTTGCTCGCCGGCAATGCGCCCGCCGCTGACATTGCCGCCCAGCACCCAATGCACGGTGCCGTGGCCATGATCGGTGCCGCGATCGCCATTTTCGCGGAACGTGCGGCCGAATTCGGAAACGACGACCACGGTGGTGTTATTCCACTCGTTGCCCAGCGCCGCCGCATAGGCGGCCAGGCCCTGGCCGAGGTTGCGTAGGTTGTTGGCCAGGCCGCCGGTGACGTTGCCCTGGTTGACGTGCGTGTCCCAGCCGCCGACGTCCACGAAGCCGAGGCGGTACTGGTCGCGCATCAAGGTGGCGATGCGCTGCGTTTCCTGTGCGAAACCGGATGCGTTCGGCGCGCCGCGGCTGGCGGCGACCATCTCGTTGCGCAAGTCCATCGAGACGGTAGAGCGCAGGCTCAGCCCGTCGGCGGCGGCGGAGGCGAGCGCGGTGTTCTTGTACATGCCGGCGAGAATCGCCGATTGCCTGTCGTCGAAGTGCGCCTTGGTGTCGCCCTTGAGCGAAATGTTCGGAATGTCCTTGCCCGAGCCCTGGAAGCTCAGCGGCAGGCTGTTGGTAAAGGCGATCGCCGGCACGCCGGTCAGCACGCCGGACAGGCGCGCCATGAAGCCGGAGCGATAGTTGCCGCCATGTTGCAGCGGTTCGCCGCGCTCAATGTTGTCCTGCGTTTCGAAGTGGCTGCGCGACAAGTCGTCGGTGCCGGCGAAGGGGATGAACGCGGCCTGCTTTTTCTGCCACAGGGGGTAGATCGAATCGCGCAACACCGGATTCATGCCCCAGTTCGCGTCGAGCGGAAGCGTGGTGTTGGGGTTGTTGGCATCGGGCCTGGCGATGGCGATGGTCGGGCGCGAGTCGTAGTAGAAGTCGCTGCTATAGGGCACCAGGAAGCTGTTGCAGTCGTAGCCGCCGCGCAGGAACACGAACAGGAAACGCGGGGAGTTGGCCGGCGCGGCGAAAAGTCGGCCTGAAAAGGAAAGAGCGGGCGCTGCGGCGGCGGCTGCGGCAGCAAGTAGAAATTCGCGGCGGTTCATGCGATCACCTCAGCGATAGTTGAAGTCAGGCGAAGACAGCAGGAAGGTATTCCATTCCACTTGCGAGGTGGCCTTGCCGAGCGCATCGCGCGTGGCGGCTGACAAGGTCGGTTCGATCGTCTGCTGGAACAGCGTGGAATTGAGCATGGGCGGATCGGCGCGCCGGACCTGGCCGTCGCTGTCGGCGAACAGGCGATTGCGGCCGCTGCCGATGGCGCGCGCGACGTCGAAGCGTTTGGCCATCTGTCCGGAACTGGACCAGCTTGCACTATCGAGCGCCCAGCCGTCGGGCGTGATGTGGCCGTATACCAGTTCGTTCATCTGGTTGAGCCAGTTCACCAGCGGATCGGCATCGTTGATGGGCTTGCCGTCGTAGGCAAGGCGCATCGCCGAGACCAGGAATTGGGTGGGATCCTTGAACTTCTTGCCGGCACCGGCGGTGACGTACTTGGACAACAACATGGTGCGCAGCACGGCGGCGATGTCGCCGTCGGTGCGCTGGAACGTGGCGGCCATGGCATCGACCAGCGCTGGCGGCGGATCGTCCGCGACGAAGTACTGCGCGATCTGCCGCGACACGAACCTGGCGCAGGCCGGCTGGTGCACGATCATGTCCACCGCCTGCTCGATCTCGTCGAAGCCGCTGCCTTTGATATCGTGCCCAAGGAACTGCTTGTCGGAGAAATCGTGCCGTCCCGGCAGGAAAACGAACAGGCCGTTGCGCACTACACCCGGCCGCTGGTTGAGGAAATTGCCGTCGATGCCGTCGATCACGTTGGGACCGCGTTGCGGCGCGATGCCGGCGCCGGTAAGGATCAGGGCAAGTTGCTGTACGTCCTGTTGCGTGTATCCGGAGTTGACGCCGAGCGTGTGCAGCTCCATCAGCTCGCGGGCGTAGTTTTCGTTGGTCTTGCCGCGCACGTTATGCGCGTTGTCCAGGTACAGCTGCATGGCCGGGCTTTCCAAGGTGGCCATGACCAGATCCTTGAACTTGCCCAGCGCGTGCGGGCGGATGGCGTTTTCCTCGTAGTCGGTGGTGAACAGTCCTACGCCACCCTTGGGCGCGTAGACGCTGAAGTGATTGAGCCAGAACCACACCATCTGTTCCTTGAGCTGGTTACGGCCGTAGATGGCGCGCAACAGTTCCACTTCCTCGCTTTGCTTGAAGATGCTGCGGCGATATTTCTGCACGTCTTTCTTGGCCATCTCCTTGGCACTGGCGTTGGCGGCATCGACCTCCTTGGCTTTTTTCTGCTCCTGGCGGTAATCGGCCACGAGTGTGGCCGGCGTGGTGTTGAAGGCTTCGTAGCTGTCGATCAGTGGGGCGATGGCCGGCGGCAGCGGATCGTCGCCACCGGCGAGCTGTTCGTCGAGAAAGCGTATACGGCCCAGTTCGCGGTAGCGCTCGATGGTGGCGCTGTCGAGACCGAAGCCATCGCGGCGCAGCCAGGCGATGTCGTCGGCGGTCAGTGCCTTGCCGCCTTGTGCCTGGGCCAGCAGCGGCCAGGCAAGCGGCGCGGCGAGCAGGCATAGCCCCAGCCACCGCAAGGTTCGCGTCGGTTTGTGCCGCTTTGAATCTGCTTGCATGGAACACGCCCCTTTTGTGTGTCTTATCGCCTCAACGTGCGGGTGCGTAAGAGGCTGACGCGAATATCTTCAGAAAACGCGAATATTCCGCCGTGATTCACAAAATTCCGGTCAAGGAGTTAAGACAGGGTTACCATGCAGGGCCCAGCGGAGTCCAAGCATGCGCAAAACTTACGACCAGGCGTACTTCGACAAGTGGTACCGAAACCCCAGCCACGCCGTGACCTCGGCGGCCGTGCTCAAGCGCAAAGTGGCGATGGCGGTGGCGCAGGCGGAGTATTACCTGGGACGGCCGATCCGTAATGTGCTCGACGTCGGCTGCGGCGAAGGCGTATGGCGCGCACCGCTGCGCGCGTTGCGGCCGGGCGTGCATTATCGGGGCCTGGATTCCAGCGAATATGTGGTGCGGCGTTTTGGGCGCAGCCGCAACATCGGCCTTGCGCGTTTCGGTCAGCTGGCGCAGTTGCGCTTCGATACGCGGTTCGATCTGATCGTGTGCACCGACGTGCTGCATTACCTGCGCCCGGCCGAGCTGCGCGCGGGCATGGCTGGCATCGGCGACATGCTCGAAGGCGTGGCGTTTCTGGAGGTGTTCACCAACCGCGACGACGTGGATGGCGATCACCAGGATCTCTATTTGCGTTCGCCATCGTGGTATCTGCGCGCGTTCGGCGACGTGGGGCTACTGCCGTGCGGATCGCATTGCTATCTTGGGCCGCGGCTGGAACGGCACATCGCCGCGCTGGAGCGTGCGCAGCTCTACAAGAGCGGCCGGACGTCGGCCCGCTAGACCAGCATCACCTGCACGCCCGCTTCCTGCAGCGCTTCCACCATCTCCGGCGCGGCACTGCTGTCGGTGATCACGGTGTTGAGCGTTTGCACCGGTGTAATGACCGAGAGACTGCGCTGGCCGAGCTTGCTCGCGTCGAACACCGCGACGGTTTCGCGCGAGACGCGGATCATCAGCGCATTGAGCGAGGCTTCCAGCGGATCGGGCGTGGTCACGCCCACCACCGGATCCAGGCCATCGACGCCCAGGAACAGGCGATCGGCGGAAATGCGCGACAGCGCCTGCTCCGCATCGGGCCCCACCAGCGAATAGGAGGTATGGCGCAGCATGCCGCCGAGCATCATCACGCGCACGTGCGGCAGCGTCGATAATTCCAGTGCAATGTTGAGCGCGTTGGTCACTACGGTCAGCGATTCGAATTTCATCTGCCGGATCTGGCGCGCGATCTCCACCGTGGTGGAGCCGGAGTCGAGGATGATGGTTTCGCCTTCGCGGATCATCTTGGCGGCGGCGTGCCCGATGCGCACTTTCTGCGCGTGCGAGCGCGTCTCCTTGATGTTCAGCGGAATGTCGTTGGCGGTGGCCTGCGTGACCGGCAGCGCGCCGCCGTGCGAACGTGCGATCGCGGCATTGCGCGCCAGCGTTTCCAGATCGTTGCGAATGGTGACCGAGGAGGTGCCAAAGCGCGCCGCCAGCTCTTCGACGGTGGCGCGGCCGTTGCACTCGACGTATTCGACGATCAGGCGTCGACGCTCCTCGACCAACAGGCGCTGGGAGGGGGCGGAGGCGCGGGCTTCATTCATGGCGGATGCTTAGCAGTCGGGCGGCGTTGTCATGGTATATCTTGCGCAGAATGCTGTCTGTTAGGCCCAGTCCGTAGATCGACCAGCGCCCCTGGGGCGGCACCGGGGCCGGGGCGTAGTCGAAGTATTCGTCCTCGGTCTCCAGGAAGCGGTAGTAGATCTCGTACAGCTCGTCGCCGAACAGCTGCTGGGGTACGTCGTCGCCATAGGGCGAGGGCACCGCGTCGGTGCCGAACAGGATCCGGTCCTGGTAGCGGTCGAAAAAGCGCCTGGCCGCGCGCGGCTGGCGCCCCAGCTCGCCGATGCGGGCGCTGATGTCGACCAGGGTATTGGGAAAGCGGTCCAGGGTATCGGCCACGGCCTGGAGGTTTTCCGCCCAGTTGCCCACGTGCATCAGGGCGAAGGTGGTCCGGGGGTGGCGGGCGATCAGGCGGTCGCGCGCGGCCAGGATCGCTTCGTTGCTGGGAAATTCGGGGCCGTAGAACGACCAGTCCGGATGCCTGGCCAGTTCCTCGTAACGCTCGTTGTATTCGTCGGTGGGCAGGAAGAACGCCTCCGGATCGGAAACGTGCAGGAATACCGGCATGCCATGCGCGGCGCAGGCTTCCCACATCGGGTCGAAACGCCGGTCGTCCACCGCCACCAGCGGGCCGCTGTCGATCTGCTCGCGCAGATACAGGCCCAGCGTTTTGAGCAATTTCAGGCCGCGCGCGCCCACCCGGTGGGCATGGTCGATGGCATCGGCCTGGCGCTGCGGATAGTCCGGCTCGGGAAAGTACGCGTAGGAAGGCTCGGTAAGGGTGATGAAGCGCCCCGGCGCGGCCTGGTCGAACAGGCCGATGGTCTGCTCCAGGCCCGCACCCACGCCGCCGGTGAGATTGACCAGCGTGCGCACGCCCTTGCGGTCCATCACCGGCAGCAGGTCTTGGGGCCTGGCGAACACGACCATGTCCTCGCCCACCGAGACACCGTTGCGGACCTTGCTCGACCATGTCAGATGGGTATGCGCGTCGATCACCGGAAAGCGCGGCTGCTCGATGCGGGTTTTGGGAACGCGCAGCATGCTGCGCGGTTTGAAATCCTCCAGCGGCAAGCTGGCCTTGCCCTGGTCGGGAGCCGTCTGCAGCGGGTTCTTGCCGCCGGCCTGGATGGTGCCCGCGCCGTGCGGCGGCGCGCAGCAGAAGCAGCCGCCGCGCGTTTGCTGGCGGAACGACCAGGGCGCGGGCCGGGCGGTTTGCGGTTTGCGGATGTTATGCGTCATCGCCGAAGTATTTCCCAAGGGCGGACTGGAAACTCTGCGCTAGTGTCGGTCCAGGCACGTCGCGGGTGAAGCGCCCGATGCGGCGCCAATGCGCTGGCGCGCTCCCCGGCGCGGGCCACGCAAACCGTGTAGACAGGCCCGCGGGGACACTCGCCGGGCAAGTGGGCCTGACAGAGAACGCGCGCCGCCAGTGCCCTTTCAGCGCGGATGCCTGGCCATGATCTGATGCACCTGCTGCACCAGCGCAATGGCCTGGTCGAGCGGCCGCAGCCACATGTTGCGGCCGAACATCACGCCGTTCGCGCCGCAAGCCATGTAGAACTCGACCTTGCGCAGCACCGCCGCGTCGTCGTCGTTCTTTTCGCCGCCGGAAAACAGCACCATCGTGCGTCCCGCCGAGCGCACCACGCGCTGGGTGCGGGCGGACGCATCTTCCTGCAATGGCTGGTACGGCGCCGGGACGTTGCCGCGGCTGTCGTCCGGCTCGTGCAGTTTGACGATGTCCGCACCCAGCTCCAGCGCCACGCGCGCGGCGTAATCTTGCGCGTACAGGCTGCCTTTGCCGCCCTTGGCGTCGATGGCCGCGCCGCGCGGGTAGGACCAAAGCACCAGCGGCATGCCCAGGCGCTCGCAGTCCTGGCGCACCTTTTCGAACTGGCGGAATTCGTCGTGCTGGCGCGGCGAGCCGACATACATGGTGTAGCCGACCGCGTCGGCACCCAGCCGCACCGCGTCTTCCACCGAGGCGAACAGCGGCGAGGTGGCCTCCGCATCGCTGGGAATGTTGGTTTTGCCGTTGAGCTTGAGGATCAGCGGCACTTGTCCGCACCATTGGCCCATGTACTTTTCGGCCAGCCCCACCCCCAGCGCAATGGCGGAGAACCGACCCTCCACGGCCAGCCGGAACTGATACTCCGGATCGATCGCCGGCGGGTTGGGAAAGAAATCGCTCGGGCCGTGTTCCAGGCCCTGGTCCAGCGGCAACACCAGCAGGCTGCCGTTGCGCGGGCCATACCCGTACATCAGGCGCCAAAGGCGGGTGCGCTTGCCGTGCGAGAGAGACAGCTGCGAAAACTTTTCGGAAGCTTTCGAAAGGTGTTGTAAGTGATCTTTCATTTCGAATACTCTGAGAGCGTCATCGGATGGTTTCACATTCGTTCGAATTGAGCAAAATGTCAATACTTCAAAAGAAAACGAAAGATGGATCGATGCTGAGCGCGCTCCACGACATGCCCGTGCAGGCCCAGCGGGACGCCGGTTATGCAGACACCCTGCGGGAAATTCTGCAGCAACCGGCCACCTGGCAGGACACTTTCGATTTGTTGCGCGGCACCGCGGCGCAGGCGCTGCTGGCCAAAGCGCTCGGTGCGCGGCCCGGCCACGTGGCGCTGACCGGCTCGGGCAGCTCGATGTACATCGGCCAGACCCTGGCGCCCCTGCTGCAAGCAGGCCTTGGCGTACCGGTGCAGGCCATCCCCGCCGGCACCTTGCTGACGCATGCGTCCAGCGTACTGCCACGCGGGCCGGGCCTGCTGATCTCGCTGGCGCGCTCGGGCGACAGTCCGGAAAGTGCCGGCGTGCTGAACCACTTGCTGCAGCACGCGCCGGCGTGGCGGCACCTGGTGATCACCTGCAATGCGCAAGGCAAGCTGGCCACGCTTTACCGGGACGATCCGCGCGTTACCGTACTGGTACTGGACGAGCGCACCAACGATCGCAGCCTGGTCATGACCAGCAGCTTCACCAATCTGCTGTTGGGCGGCGCGGGCTTGCTCGAGGGCACGCACGCGGCGTTGACCGCCCAGGACATACGGCGCGCCGCATCCGGCACGCAGCATGTATTGGATACGCACGCCGACGTGTTGGCGGAACTGGCGCAACGCGATGTCGACTCGGTGGTGTACCTGGGCAGTGGCGCGGCTTTCGGCGCGGCACGCGAAGGCGCGCTGAAAATGCTGGAGATGACCGGCGGCAAAGTCGTGACGATGGCCGAAACGTTTCTCGGCCTGCGGCATGGGCCGATGTCGTTCATCCAGCCGTCCACGGTGATCGTGGCGATGCTTGCTCCCGATCCGTCGATTCGCGCCTACGAATACGACGTGCTGCGCGAGCTGTCGCGCAAGCAGTTGGGCATGGCCAAAATCGTGGTGGGCGACGAGGTGCCCGACGATGTGCTGGCCGCAGCGGATATCCGCATCGCGCCATCGGTGTTGGATGCCGATACCGAGATCCCCGCGCTGCTGGCCGGTGTCGTGGTGGCGCAACTGCTGGCGCTGTTTCGCTGCCTGGCGTTGAGCGGCCGCCCCGACGCACCTTCGGCGGGCGTGCTGACGCGCGTGGTCGAAGACTTCGCCATCCACGGAGCGGCAAAATGACCTCGCACGGGCGCACGCCGCGCATCCTGATCGTGGGCGAGATCAATGTCGATTTCGTCTTCAAGGGCTGTCACGCCTTGCCGATGCCGGGCAAGGAAGTGTTGGCCGAGGATTTCGTCATGACGCCAGGCAGCTCCTCGATGATCTGCGCGATGGGGCTTGCGCGGTTGGGCAACCCGGTAGCGTTTCATGGCCTGCTCGGCGTGGACGCCTCGGGCATGTTCTGCCTGCAGGCGTTGCGCGAAGCGGGCATCGACGTGGGCACCCTGCGCCCGGACAGCAGCCTGCGTACAGGCGTGACCGCATCGCTGTCCACGCCGCAGGATCGGGCGCTGGTGACGTTTGCCGGTGCCATAGCGCAACTGCGCGCGCAGGACATCAAGGACGAGTGGTTGGCGAGCGCCGATCATTTGCACGTATCTTCCTACTATCTGCAAAAAGCGCTGCGCCCGGGGTGCCACGAGTTGTTCGCGCGCGCCGCGGCAGCGGGACTGACGACATCGCTCGATCCGGGTTTCGATCCCGCACAGGGATGGGAAGGCGACTTGCTCGAGGTCTTGCGCCACGTCGATGTGTTTCTGCCCAACGAGCAGGAACTGCAGGCCATCACCGGCCACGACGACGTGCGCCAGGCCCTCGCCTCGCTGCAGAACGGACGCACCCAGACCATCGTCAAGCGCGGTCGCGAAGGATGCGGCGCGCTGCATCAGAGCCAGTGGCTTGAGGTGCCGGCCTATGCCGTCGATGCGATCGACAGCACCGGTGCCGGCGATTCCTTCGATGCTGGATTCCTGCATGCATGGCTGCGCGGCATGCCGCTGGCCGATGGCATGCGCTGGGGCAGCGCGTGCGGCAGCTTGTCCACGCGCGGCGTCGGCGGTACCGCAAGCCAGGCGACGGCGGCCGAGGCGCTTGCGCTGGTGGCGGGTACGCCATGATCGCGGTTGCCGGGTTCAACACGGCGATCGATCGATTCATTCATCTCGATGCGCTGATCCCCGGCCAGGTGCATCGCGCACGCGATGAGCAGGTCTATCCCGGCGGCAAAGGCGTGCACGTGGCGCAGACCATCGCCGCGCTGGGCGAAAGCGTGCAACTGGTGGGCTTGACCGACGCGCCGCATCGCGACCTGATCCAACAGCGCATGAGCGAGCGCGGCGTACGGTTTCATGGTGTGGAGGTTGCCGCTTCGTTGCGTCATTGCCTTGCACTGCAGGATGCCGGCGGCAGCATCACCGAAGTGCTGGGGCAGGGGCCTTTGCTGGGACAAGGCGAACGCGAGGCGTTGCTGCGCGACTTTCGCCGGATGGTGGACGAAAGCGGGCTGGTGATCCTTTCCGGCAGCGTGCCACGCGGTTTTGCGGCCACCGTGTATGCCCAGCTGATCGAGCACGTCAACCGTCTTGGCAAGCGTTGCCTGGTCGATGCCAGCGGTGAGGTGATGCGGCATGCGGTCGGCGCCCATCCTTTTCTGGTCAAGCCCAACCGTGACGAAATCAGCGAATGGACGGGCCATGCCGTCAGCGACCTTGCCGCAGCCAAGGAGGCGTTGCATGCGTTGCGCGCGCAGGGCATCGCGATGCCCGTGGTAACGCTGGGCGAACAGGGCGCGATCGCGGCCGATCACAGTGGCATCTGGCATGCGCACCTTGCGGCGACCCAGGTACGCAACAGTGTCGGCTCGGGCGATTGCTTCCTCGCCGGCATCGCGGTTGCGCTGCAACGGAATCAATCACTGGAACACGCGCTGCGGCTCGGCGTGGCCTGCGGCGTGGCCAATGCGCAATCGCAGGAAACCGGTTTCGTGGAGCGATCCTGCGTGGATGCGCTGCTTTGCGCGGTGCAGGTGCGCCGTCTGGACTAAATCGATGGAGCACGCGCTGGTGCGCGCTCCGTCACGGGCTCAAGAGGTTTTGCATGCTCCATCGGTATCGCTCTTCGCTGAACTGGACACGCATCCGGCCGCGTTCGCGCATGTACAGGAAAACTCTCGCGCTCGCCGCATGCGTCACCTGGCTGGGCAGTGCCGGCACGGCGTGTGCCGGCGATGCCGCGATTGTCGATCCCGGTGCGCCCGTGTATGCCGCGCACGGTGAGCAGGCCAGCTTCGGCAATGCCGCCATCGTTGCCGACTGGAGCGTGGTGGATGGCAAGCTTACGGGTGTCTCGGTCACCGATCGCGACAATCGCCAGGTGTTGAGGGTGGACGAGCTGTTTACGCTGGATCTGCCGGCCAAGCAGAGCATCCGCGCCAGCGACATGCATCTGGCCTCGCCCTTGGCGATGCATGTGCTGCCCGTGGATGCGCATGCCTCCAATCTCGCCGAGCGCTTGCCTGGCGAGGACGTCGGCGCCACGTTCAACGATACCGACGGACGCTTTCGCGTGGACTGGCGGCTGGTGCAACGCACGGGTTCGGCCTATCTGCGCGAGATCGTCACGATCACCGCATTGAAGCAGGACGAGCCGTTGACCGATGTTTCCCTGCTGCGCGCCACCCCGGCGCATGCCGAAGTGGTCGGCACCGTGAAAGGTTCGCCCGTGGTCGCCGGTCAGTTCTACCTTGGGTTGGAAAATCCGCTTTCCGATAGCGATGCGTGGGGCCACGTGACGCTGTCGATGGCGCGTAGCCTGCCGCTGCGCAAGGGCCAGTCGATCACTTATTCGGCGGTGGTCGGCGTGGTGCGCGCCGGGCAATTGCGGCGCGATTTCGCCACCTACATCGAGCGCGAGCGGGCGCATCCGTATCGCCCATTTCTGCATTACAACTCCTGGTACGACATCGGCTATTTCACACCCTATACCCAGGCGCAGGCGCTGGATCGCATCAACGCGTTTGGCCAGGAGCTGAGTGTGAAGCGCGGTGTGAAGCTTGACTCCTTTCTGTTTGACGACGGCTGGGACGATCGTTCCGGCAGCTGGCGCTTCAGCAAGGATTTTCCGCACGGCTTCGTGCCCCTGCGCGAGGCCGCGGCCAAGTACGGCGCGGCGCCGGGCATGTGGCTGTCGCCTTGGGGCGGTTACAGCAAGCCCAAGGAAGAGCGCGTCAAAAACGGTGCGGCGGCCGGCTACGAAATCATCGACGGAGGGTTGGCGCTTTCCGGTCCCAAGTATTACCGGCGTTTCCACGACGTGGTGATGCAGCTGGTGAACCAGGACGGCATCAACCAGTTCAAGTTCGACGGCACCGGCAATGCCGACAAGGTATTTCCCGGCAGCCGCTTCGACAGCGATTTTGCCGCGGCGATAGCGTTGATCGGCGACATACGCGCCGCCAAGCCGGACATCTATATCAATCTCACTACCGGTACCTGGGCGTCGCCGTTCTGGCTGCGCTATGCCGACTCGATCTGGCGCGGCGGCGAAGACGACTGGCACGCGGGCGTGGGCAGCGAGCGCGAGCAGTGGATCACCTATCGCGACCAGCAGACCTACGAAAACATCGTGGTGCAGGGGCCGCTGTTCCCGATCCAATCGCTGATGCTTCACGGCATCATCTACGCGCAGATGAACAAGCGCCTCAATACCGATCCGGGGCACGACTTCGCCAACGAGGTGCACTCCTACTTCGCCACCGGCACGCAATTGCAGGAGATGTACATCACGCCTTCGCTGTTGACTCAGCAAGACTGGGATACCTTGGCCGACGCCGCCAAATGGTCGCGCGCGAATGCCGACGTGCTGAAAGACTCGCACTGGATCGGCGGGGATCCCGGCCGCCTGGATGTCTACGGCTGGGCCGCATGGTCGCCGGCGAGGTCGATCATCACCTTGCGCAACCCCGACGCGCATCCGCAAACCGCGGTGATCGATCTGCAGCGACAACTGGAGTTGCCGGCGGGGGCGGCGCGCCGGTTCAGCGTGCGCGATGTGTGGCACAGCGGCGGCGAGGTGCCCTCGCAGTTGGATGCCGATCATGTGCGGACGATCACACTGGCGCCGTTTGAAGTATTGACCCTTCAATTGACGCCTTGATGTACCCTGCGCCCTCCGTTGCGTGGTGGGTCGCGTAAACGCTTGCGTATCCATCGTGCTGACGTTGCCCCTCCCTGACTGCACATCGGGGAGGGGCAGGGTATTTGGACGGCCAGATGAGGCGAGGGTGTGAGGGTTTCATGCAACGACGCGATTTTCTTCGATTTGCGCTTTTGACACCGTTGGCGGCAAGCGTGCCGCTGGCTTATGGCGAAATTTCCAAAGCATCCGGCGCCGAGCCGGTTCCCAACGGCAAGCCGCACCGCTTCCAATTGAGCCAGCAGCATTTCCTGCTTGACGGCGTGCCGTTCCAGATCCGCAGCGGCGAAATGCACCCGGCGCGCATTCCCGCCGAATACTGGCTGCATCGCATTCGCATGGCCAAGGCGATGGGGCTGAACACCATCTCCCTGTACCTGATGTGGAATTACCTGGAAAGCGAGCCGGGCGTATTCGACTTCACCACCGAGCGGCGCGATTTCGTGCGTTTCATCCAGTTGTGCCAGCAGGAAGGCATGTGGGTGTACCTGCGCCCCGGTCCTTACGTATGCGCCGAGTGGGATCTGGGCGGACTGCCGGCCTACCTGCTGCGCGATCCGTCCATTCGCGTGCGCACCAAGGACGATGCGCGCTACATGCAGGCGGTGCAGCGCTACATGGATGCCATCGCGCTGAAGATCGCGCCGCTGATGGCCGGCCGCGGCGGCCCGATCCTGATGGTGCAGATCGAGAACGAGTACGCCTCGTTCGGCCACGATCTGGCCTATCTGCTGAAGCTGCGCTCGATGTGGCAGGCACGCGGCATTGAGGGGCCGTTCTCCATTTCCGATGGCTTGGGCGCGATCGAGAAACAGAAAACCTATGTGCCCGGCGCCGCACTGGGCCTGGATGGCGACACCGACTTCGCCGCCGCTCAGGAAATCGCCGGTGAAGCGCCGGTGTGGATGGGCGAGGGTTATCCGGGTTGGCTCACGCATTGGGGCGATCCGGATTTCCAGATCGGCAATTTCGTGCCCACCTTGCGCAAGCTGCTGGCCGAAGGCCGTTCGTTCAACATGTACGTGGTGCATGGCGGCACCAATTTCGGTTTCACCGCGGGCGCCAATGCGCGCGACGACTACGCCAACTTCGAGCCGGTGATTACCAGCTACGACTACGGCGCGCCGATCAACGAGCGCGGCGAAGCGACACCCGACTATCACGCGTTCCGCGCGCTGCTCGCCGCGCACGTGCCGCATGCGCTGCCCGCGCCGCCGCCCGCGCCGCCGACGATGACGTTCGCCGAGGTGCTCGCGCACCCCTTCGCATCGATCTGGGACAACCTGCCGATCCCGGCGCACACGGTGAAGAAGCCAGATCCGAACGAAATCCTGTTTGCCCAGGATCATGGCATGGTGCTGTATCGCAAGACGCTGCTGCACGGCGGCTTGCTGAACATGGAGGGCCTGCGCGATTACGGCACGGTGTTCAGCGACGGCACGTATCTGGATTACGTCTCGCGCGTGGACAAGCCCGGCCTGCACGTGCAGCACTACGTGGACATTCCACCGCCTGCCAACGGCGCGGGCACGACCGTGGACATTCTCGTGGACAGTTTTGGCCACGTGGGCTACGGCCAGGCGATGTACGACTTCAAGGGCATCGTCGGCGCGGTGACGCTCGACGGCGAGGAGCTGCACGACTGGCAGGCGCACAGCCTGCCGATCGACGAGGCGTACGTGGCGGGACTGCCGCCAATGAGGCCCGATTCGCCTTCGAAGCTTCGTCCCGGACTGTTCTTCAAGGCATTCCTCAACCTCGACAAGCTCGGCGATTGCTACATCGACATGAGCGAGTGGGACAAGGGCTATCTGTGGGTGAACGGCAAGCTGTTGGGCCGCTACTGGCGCATCGGGCCGCAGCAGCGTCTGTATTGCCCCGCATCGTGGTTTGCACGGGGAAGCAATGAATTACTGGTGTTCGACATGCACCGCACCACGCCGGCGACGATACGCAGCAGCGAACATTTGAAATGGTGATCGCCCGCTAGCCTCAACCCCAACTCCCCCTGCGTGCGGCAGGGGAGGGCCGGGTTGGGGCGCCGCCTGGCGGCGGCTTTTCATTTGAACTGCGGGGTAACGATCAGGCGCTGCGCGAAGCCTTCTTGCGATCGTTCTCCGTCAGGTGCTTCTTGCGCAGGCGGATTTCCTTCGGCGTCACTTCGACCAGCTCGTCGTCGTCGATGAAGTCCAGCGCCTGTTCCAGCGAGAACTTGGTGGCCGGCGTCAGCTGGATCGCATCGTCCTTGCCCGAGGCGCGCATGTTGGTCAGCGGCTTGGGCTTGATCGCGTTGACGGTGAGGTCGTTGTCCTTGGCGTGGATGCCCACCAGCTGGCCTTCATAGACCGAGTCGCCCTCGGCCGCGAACAGCTTGCCGCGATCCTGCAGCGGCCCCAGCGAGTAGGCCGGCGTGGTGCCGGCGGCGTTGGCGATCATCACGCCGTTCTGGCGCTTGGCGATCTGGCCTTCTTCCTTCGGGCCGTAATGGTCGAACACGTGGAACAGCAGGCCCGAACCCTGCGTGAGGGTCTTGAACTGGTTCTGGAAGCCGATCAGGCCACGCGCTGGAATCATGTATTCCAGGCGCACGCGACCCTTGCCGTCCGGCTCCATGTTCTTAAGCTGGCCCTTGCGCGTGCCCAGGCGTTCCATCACCGGGCCCTGGTGGTTTTCTTCCACGTCCACGACCAGTTGTTCGATCGGCTCCATTTTCTGGCCGTCGATTTCCTTGATGATGACTTCCGGGCGCGACACTGCCAGCTCATAGCCTTCGCGGCGCATGTTCTCGATGAGCACCGACAGATGCAGTTCGCCGCGGCCGGACACCAGGAACTTGTCCGCATCGGAACCTTGCTCGACCTTCAGTGCCACGTTGTGCACCTGCTCGCGGTCCAGGCGATCCTTCAGCTGGCGGCTGGTGAGGAACTTGCCGCCGGAAAGATCCTTGTTGCCGGCGAACGGGGAGTTGTTCACCTGGAAGGTCATGCTGATGGTCGGCTCGTCCACGGTGAGCGCGGGCAGCGCTTCGGGCGCGTCGAGCGCGCACACGGTGTCGGAAATGGTCAGCTCCTGGATGCCGGAGATGGCGACAATGTCGCCTGCTTCGGCGGTGTCCTGCTCGATGCGCTCAAGGCCCAGGAAGCCCAGCACCTGCAGCACCTTGCCCTGGCGCTTCTTGCCGTGGCGATCGATCACCGCCACCGGCATGTTCTTTTTCAGGGTGCCACGCTGGATGCGGCCGATGCCGATGACGCCCACGAAGTTGTTGTAATCCAGCTGGCTGATGCGCATCTGGAAAGAACCGGTGGGGTCGACGTCGGGCTTGGGCGCGTGGTCCATGATCGCCTGGTACAGCGGGGTCATGTCGCCTTCGCGGGCGTCCTGGTCGAGCGAGGCGTAGCCGTTCAGCGCCGAGGCGTAGACGATCGGAAATTCCATCTGCTCGGGCGTGGCGCCGAGGCGGTCGAACAGATCCCACACCTGCTCCACCACCCACTCCGGACGCGCGCCGGGGCGGTCGATCTTGTTGACCACCACGATCGGCTTGAAGCCCATCGCGAACGCCTTCTGGGTCACGAAGCGCGTCTGCGGCATCGGGCCGTCCATCGCGTCGACCAGGATCAGCACAGTGTCGACCATCGACAGCACGCGCTCCACCTCGCCGCCGAAGTCGGCGTGGCCTGGGGTGTCGACGATGTTGATGCGGTTGCCGCGCCAGGTGATGGCCGTGTTCTTGGCCAGGATGGTAATGCCGCGTTCCTTTTCCTGGTCGTTGCTGTCCATCACGCGTTCGGCCAGCACGGTGCGCTCGGACAGGGTGCCCGACTGCTTCAGCAGCTGGTCGACGAGGGTGGTCTTGCCGTGGTCGACGTGGGCGACGATGGCGATATTGCGCAAGTTTTCGATGGACATGGATAAAGGGCTTGGGCGGGCCGCAAGGCCGCCTCGCAGATTTGGGTCAGGGTTAACCTACGGATTATACGGGGTTATGTGACATCTTGCTTGCCCCGCCTGAGCGAGGCCTCGGCGCGGGCCGGGCGGGGCCGTTTCCCGCATGAAAACCCCGTATCGGCGGACACGGGGCGGCATGCGTCATGCGCCCCTGTTCAGGTTGCCGGGCCGCGAAGCGCTGGCGCGGCCCTGGGGCCCGGCATCGCGCCGATTACGCCTCGGCGTCGTCCTCGACCTCTTCTTCCTCGTCGTCGTCCCCGGCGAACTCGGACAGTTCTTCCACACGCAGGAAGTTGGCCGCCTCATCGGCGAACACGATGCGCTTGCCGTCGGCGTGCATCGGGCGCACCTCGTGCTGCCTGTTGCCGCCATCGAGCGTTTCCACCAGGGCGAAGCACACCAGGCTCGCGGCGCTTTCCTCGCCGCTCTCGTCATAGACGGCGACCCAGCCGGTGGCGGGAAGAATCTGCAGGATGTTGGTTTGCTTGGACATGACCGCTCCGCGTGATGAAAGCGCGCAAGCTTGCCTGCCGTTCATGACGATCGCAAGCGCGCAAGCTTGCGTTGCTTGGCGTTGTTTGCACGCGGATGAATATCCCTGCATGCCGCGCTACTGTTGCCAGGCCGATTGCCGCCGTCGCGGCATGGACATCTTCAACGGAGTCTTCCATGCGGGACCTCGACATCGTGCAAGGCGAAGTTCGCCTCACCGCGCATCGCGAGCATGACGATCTGCTCAGCGCGGGGCTTGGCCTTGCCGGCTTGCGGGGCGCGCCGGCGGCGTTCGCCGATGCGCAGCGTCCCAGCGCGCAGGAGTTGCGCCGACGCGCGATTCAAACCAGCTGGAAGGGGATTGCCGACCTGGGCCCGCTTGGTGGTTACGGCACGGTGTACGGTGCGGTTGCGCACGTTCCGGGCGTCGAATACCACGCCTTCGCAAAGCTTTCTGGCGCGCATGCGCCGCATCGGGTGCTGCTGCAGGTGCCGGACAACTTTGACCATGCGCACCGTTGCCTGGTGGTGACGGCCTCGTCGGGTTCGCGCGGCATCTATGGCGCGATCGCGCTGGCCGGTGCGTGGGGTTTGCCGCGTGGGTGCGCGGTGGCTTACACCGACAAGGGCGCGGGCACGGGCTATTTCGATTTCTCCGACGATAGCGGCGTGGGTTTGAGTGGCGAGCGCGCACAGCGCGGTGCGGCGTTGCTGGAGTTCGAGCCGCCCGCCTCCCACGGCGAGGGCATTGCGATCAAGCATGCGCATTCGGGCGACAACCCCGAGGCCGATTGGGGGCGCCACGTACTGCAGGCCGCGCGGTTCGGCTTGGCGATGCTCGATCGCGCCTTCCCGGGGCAGGCACCATTCACGCCGCAGAATACGCGCATCATCGCCACCGGTCTTTCCAACGGCGGCGGGGCGGTGTTGCAGGCTGCAGGCATCGACGATCAGCGCATGCTCGCGGGCGTGGTGGCGTTGGAGCCGAACGTGTATACGCCAGGGCGCGGACGCGCCTTGTATGACTACGCTACCGAAGCGGCCATCTGGCTACCGTGCGCGTTGACCGATGCGCGCTTTGCTGCCGTGCCGTTCGCGCGCGATGTGCACGGTCAAGCACCTGCCGCGTGGACCGCGCGCGGCGCGAGTCTGCGCGAGCGTGGCCAGTTGAGTGCATCGACGCCACCCGCACAGGCAGCGCAAGCATATGAACGCTTGCGTGGCGCGGGCTGGACCGATCAGGCGATGGCGACCGCGGCGCTGAGCGTGGCTTTCGATCTGTGGCGCACCCTCGGTGCGGCGTATGCCTCGGCGTATCTGCGGCGCGGCGCGCACGAGATGCCCGGCGGCTACCGTTACGCCGGCACGCTCGCGGACGGCAAGCCCGGTGTCGCCGACGCGGCGACGCGCGCAGGCTGGTGGGCGGACGCGTCAGGCATTCCGCCCGGCAACGGCGTGGGCTTGTTCGGCCAAACCGACGGCAGCATCGATCCGCAACTGGCCGGTTGCGAACAACTGCGTAGCCTGTGGACCGGCGATGACGCACAGGCCCGTACGCTGCGCGCGTCGGTCGCGGCCGTTGCCGTGGGATTGCCGCGCGAGAACCTGCCGCTGTGGGTGCTGCATGGCGCCGACGACGGCCTGCTTCCAACCACATTCAGCTCCGAACCCTATGTCGCCTGGCTTGGCGAGCACGGACGTAAGCCGCTGTATTGGAAACTGCCGCACGCCCAGCACTTCGACGCCTTCCTGGCGCTGCCCGGTTTCGGCGACCGGCACCTGCCGCTGCTGCCTTATGGCTACGCCGCGCTGGACCGTCTATGGGCCCATCTTTACGCCGAGCGGCCGTGGCCGGCCGATCTCCCCACGCCGGCCGGGACGCCGCGCGGGGCCGGTCCGTTGCAGCGGGGGATGCTGGGACTGGACTGATTCTGTTGCACGGCACGGGGTCGGCGGTATCCTAATCGATTAAGCGCGCCGCCCTGTGCAGGCATCCCGTTCTAGCAAAGAGAAGGAATATCCATGGCCATCAACGTCACCCTCACCACCAATCGCGGCCCGATCCACCTGCGCCTGCATGACGATAAAACCCCGGTGACGGTGGCCAGCTTCGTCAATCTGGCGCGCCGTGGTTACTACGACGGCCTGTCGTTCCACCGCGTGATCGCCGATTTCATGATCCAGGGCGGCTGCCCCGAGGGGAGCGGCCGCGGCGGCCCGGGCTACCGCTTCGAAGACGAATTCCACGCCTCGCTGCGCCATGACAAGCCCGGCGTGCTGTCGATGGCCAACGCCGGCCCGCGCACCAATGGCAGCCAGTTCTTCATCACCCATGGCGCAACGCCGTGGCTGGACGGCAAGCACAGCGTGTTTGGCGAAGTGGTCGGCGCCGAAGACCAGGCGGTGGTCAATGCCATCGCACAAGGCGACACGATCGAGAAGGTCACCGTGGAAGGCGACGTCGATGCGCTTTTGGCCAAGGAATCGGCGCGCGTGAAAGAATGGAACGAGGTGCTCGACCAGCGCGGCTGACCGGCCCATCCGCCCACGATCGCGCAAAGGCCGCCACGGTTCGCCCTGGCGGCCTTTTTCACACCGCTGTTACGACTGTGTAGTGGATGTGGACATAGAATCCGGTCGTTGGATCCCTCTACTTCAAAGGAGTGCAGCCATGTCCTTACTCGGCAGTCTATTGGGCGGTGGTCAGGGCGATGCGGGTGGAGCATCGTCGCTGGTATCGGTGGCGGGCCAGTTGATCCAGCAGGCCGGCGGCGTGCAAGGGCTGGCAAGCACGCTGCAGCAGCACGGACTGGGAGAGACGGTCCAATCCTGGATCGGCAGCGGTGCCAACCAGGCCATTTCCGGCGACCAGCTCAATCAGGTGCTGCAGAAAACCGGCCTGGATTCGGTAGTGAACGATGCGGCCGGCAAACTCGGCGTGGACCCCAGCCAACTGGTAGGCCAGCTGGCGCAGGTGCTGCCGCACGCGGTCGATCACCTCACGCCCGATGGCCAGGCACCTTCCGGCGGTGGCGGCTTCGATCTGTCGATGCTGGGCGGCCTGGCCGAACGGTTGCTGGCTGCCCGCAGCGCCTGAGCACGGGCCAGGGCCATGAAAAAAGCACGGCAGGGTGACCGGCCGTGCTTTTTTGTGCGTCCAATACGGCTTTCAGTGCGCAATAAAACGCAGCAAATACAGCAAGATGACGGCGCCGACGATCGACATGATGAAGCCTGCCGTATGGAATTTCTGGCCAGGCTCGGGTTTCTTGAACAACGTTCCGATGAAGCCGCCGATGATGGAACCGACGATACCTACCACGGTGGTCATGATAAAGCCGTAATGCTCGGCGCCCGGCACGATCCAGCGAGCGATAACGCCGACGATGAAACCAACGATGATGGACCAGATAATGTGGAACATAGGCATCTACTCCTTGCGTCTGTGTCGAGACTGCTGATGGATGACGTTCCTCCGCCCGGCCATGCGGCGGCATCCGCATCTTGCCAGCGGACGGCGGCGGGGCAATAGGAGTTTTTCGGCCAAAGACGGCCAGGGCACGGATGCCGCAGCGCCACATGCTAAAATTCGAGGGCTTGCTGTCCCTGTCCCCACTCGAGGAAGCCATGCCCCAGCTTGCCCAGCGTGTCGGCCGCGCCAAACCCAGCGCGATCATGGTCATCGCCGAAACGGCAAAGCAGCTCAAGGCTGCCGGCCGCGACATCATCAGTTTCTCCATTGGCGTCCCCAACTTCCTGCCCGGCGAGCATGTCTACGCCGCCGCGCGTGAGGCGCTTTCGCACGATAGCGGCCAATACGGCAGCAACCGCGGTTCGGACGCGCTGCTGGACGCATTCCTCAAACACATCCAGGCGCTGGGCTTTGACGGCTACACGCGCATGAACCTGTCCATTGGCATCGGCGCCAAGCAGGTGCTGTACAACCTGGCCGAAGCGCTGCTCAACGAAGGCGACGAAATCTGCTTTGCCGCGCCGTACTGGACCACCTACCGCGACATTGCCGACATTGTCGGCGCCAAGGCCAACGTGCTGCACTGCGGCCCGGCGCAGAACTACAAGCTCACGCCCTCGCAGCTGGAGGGCGCGCTGGCGCGCAAGCCCAAGGTGTTTCTGTTCAACAATCCGTCCAATCCCACCGGCATGGTCTACACGCGCGAGGAAATCGCCGCGCTCGCCGACGTGCTGGTGAAGTATCCGGACACCTGGATTGTCACCGACGATATCTACAACTCGATGGTGTTCGACGGTATCGGCTACCACAACTTCGTGTTTGCGCGGCCGGAGCTGCGCGACCGGCTGGTTTTCGTCGACTCGGTGTCCAAAACCTACGGCATGCCCGGCTGGCGCGTGGGTTTGATCGCGGCGCCGGAGCCGGTAGCCAAGGCCATCACCACGCTCAATTCCAACCACATCACCAGCGTGCCCGAAGTGATCGCGGCGGCGGCCATTGCCGCGTTCAGCGGTCCGCAGGATATTCCCCAGGCCAAGTGCAAGGAATTCGCCGGCAAGCGCGACATCGTGCTCGCCGCGCTTGGGAAGATACCCGGCGTGGTGTGCCCGCGTCCGCAGGGCGCGTTCTATGCGTTTCCGGATATCTCCGTAGCGTTCGGCAAAAGCCATGGCGGCACGCGCATCGAAAACGATGTCGATTTCTGCGCGGCCCTGCTCGGCGCCAAGGGCGTGGCGTGCGTGCCGGGTTCGGCGTTCGGCGAGCCGCGTGCGATGCGTATTTCCTACACCTGTCCCACGGCCCAGCTGGAACCCGGCCTCGCCCGTATCGTCGAGTTCTTCGCTGAGTTGAATTGATCCTTTCCCAGCCCGCCTGGTTAACGACGCGGGCCCTGTTTTATGCACCTGAAGGAGTTGCCACGATGAAAGCCCCCGTTCGTGTTGCCGTGACCGGCGCTGCCGGCCAGATCGGTTACGCCCTGTTGTTCCGTATCGCTGCCGGCGACATGCTCGGCCCGGACCAGCCGGTGATCCTGCATCTGCTTGAAATCACCCCGGCGCTGCCCGCGCTGCAGGGCGTGGTGATGGAGCTGAACGATTGCGCGTTCCCGACGCTGGCCGGCGTGGTCGCCACCGACGACGTGAATGTCGCGTTCAAGGACGTCGATTACGCGCTGCTGGTCGGCGCGCGTCCGCGCGGCCCGGGCATGGAGCGCAAGGATCTGCTGGAAGCCAACGGCGCGATCTTCTCGCCGCAGGGCAAGGCGTTGAACGATCACGCCAAGCGTGACGTGCGCGTGCTGGTGGTCGGCAATCCGGCCAACACCAATGCGCTGATCGCGCAGCAGAACGCACCGGACCTGGATCCGAAGTGCTTCACCGCCATGGTGCGCCTGGATCACAACCGCGCGTTGTCGCAGCTGGCCGAGAAGACCGGCAAGCACACCACCGACATCAAGAAAGTCACCATCTGGGGCAACCACAGCTCCACCCAGTACCCGGACCTGCACCACGCCACCGTCGACGCCAAGCCGGCGCTCAGCCTGATCGACCAGAACTGGTATGAGAAGGATTTCATCCCCACCGTACAGCAGCGCGGCGCGGCCATCATCAAGGCGCGCGGCGCATCCTCCGCCGCCTCGGCCGCTTCCGCGGCGATCGATCACATGCGCAACTGGGCGCTGGGCACGGGCGAGGGCGACTGGGTGTCGATGGGCATTCCGTCCGACGGTTCTTACGGCATCGCGCCGGGCGTGATCTACGGCTATCCGGTGACGGTGAAGAACGGCAAGTACGAGATCGTGCAGGGCCTGGCCATCAACGACTTCTCGCGTGCCCGCATGGACGCCACCGATAAGGAGCTGCGCGAAGAGCGCGCAGGTGTCGAGCACTTGTTTGCCAAGAAGTAAGTCTTCGGTTTTGCCATGGTGTTAGACGAACGGCCATCCGCGAGGGTGGCCTCTTCGTTTATGTATCAAAAGCGCGCAGGCCCCTATGCTTTCGGGTCAGCCATTGGCAAAAGCGCATACCTCAACGAAGCTGATAACTGAAAGCAAAATTCACCCGCGGCTGGCGATGCTTGGCGCCAAGCGGCTTGTCCCCAACCGGCTGCGCCACCGTCAGGTCGAACGAGTAGTAATGCTTGTCCGTCCAGCGCACGCCGATTCCCGCGCTGCCAAGCCGCGCCGGTGCCGGCATGCCAAGGTTGAGATAAACGCGCGCCCATTGGCCGATGATGTAAGGGGTCACCTGTTTGATCCAGCGATTGGACAGGTCGTAATGCTGGTTCAATTCCATCGATGCGCCCCAGCCGCTGTCGCCGGCCGTTTCGCCGGGATCGTAGGCGAGGCCGTAGCGCGGGCCACCGAAGCTGATCTGCTCGGTGGAGGGCAGGGTGTTGTTGCTGTATTGGCCGGTAACGTTGAACACCGTGCCCAGGCGATGCGGCCAGATATTGCTCTGGATGAAAGTGGCGTCGTAGCGCGTAAAGGTCGCGTCGGCCGGCGAAACCTGGGTAAGGCCTCCGATTTGCGTGACGACGCTTGCATTGGCGCCCAGACCGTTCACGCCGTGCGCGATCTCCAGGTCGATTTTCTGTGCGCTCTTGTCGCCGGACCACACGTAATCCATCTTGGCATCGAGCACGCGCAGGTCATCCTTCTGGATCAGGCGCGCGCCGGTGATCGTGTTGCTGTAGGTCTCATCCAGGTCCGTGGCGTACATGCCGCCGGTAGCGGTGAGGTTGGTATGGTTGTCCAGTAGCAGCGGATAGCTGCCTGACAGCACGAATTGATTCTGGCGCAGGTACTGCTGCAGGTAATACGGCAACTGGTTGTCGGTGTCCGGGTTGCCCTGGTAGTGCGAGCCGCTGGCGTGCAGCATCAGGCCGTCAGATCCCAGCGGCTGCAGATACGAGAGCGAATACAGGCGCTGGTCGCCCGGACCGGTCGGCAAGAGTGTGCGAAAGCCGATCTGCTCGGCAAACGGCAGCATGCCGTTTTCAGTTACGCCGGTAAGACCTTGCACGCCAGGATGATTGAAATCGATGCCGCTGGTGGCGTTGAAACGCGTGCGCGTAACGTCGAGCGTCAGACGCGTCGCGCCGTCCGTGGTGGTGGGCGCGGGCACGTTGGCGTTGATGTGCAGCCCGGGCAGCATGCCCAGCACTTGCAGATAGCGCTCGAACGTCTGCTGGCGCAACGGGCGGTCTTGGGTGATGTGCGCGGCGATAGCGCGAATCTTCGGCTCCAGGTTGCCGGCATCGCCCTTGACCACGACCTCGGCGACGTAACCTTCGACCACGATGATGCGCACATGGCCGTCGGCAAAGTTCTGCGCAGGCAGGTAGCCGAAGGACAGCGCATACCCGTGCGCCTTGTACAGCGCATTGATCTTTGCCGCCGCGGCCAGGAGGTCGGCCACGCGCACGGTCTTGCCGGTCATGGGACTGAACAGCGCGGCCACTTCCTTGAAGGCGATCGCGTGCACGCCTACCACGTCAAAGCGGCGTGGCGTCACCGACGTGGCAAGCAAGGCAGCCAGTCGCGGATTGGGCGCTTGCGCCTGCACCTGCGTATTGACGCGTGGCGCGTTGGGTGTTTCCACGCGCGGCAGATTCTGTAGCGGATTGGCGCTTGCCGGAGGGCGCACTTGCGCCTCAACCTGCATCGACATCACCAGCGAAATACCGAAAGCCGGGCCGATCCAAGCCTTCATGCGGTGCCCCTGCTTTTTTTGTTATCCGTCGCCCATGGACGGGAGGCGGCTTTGCAGCCGCCTCCATTCATCGCGTCACGCCAACGGTTTATTCAACCGCTCAAAGCGAGTGTTTGCCCAACAGATCGGTCAAGCTGCCGCTTTTGCTATTGCTGCTGGACGCAGCGCTGCTCACGCTGCCGAGCAAGCCGCCGGTGCCGCTGGTACCCGTGAGGTTGGCCACGCCGTTGACGGCATTGCTGACCGGTTGCGTAACCGTCTGCAGCGACCCGCTGACGGCCGTCGTCCCGGTGGTGCCGACAGTGTTTACCGTCGTACCTACGGTAGCCACGGTATTGCCGACCAGGTTGGTCACTGGGCTCAGTCCTGTGGCCGAACCCGTCGCGGCGTTCGCCAAGGCTTGCCCGGTACCGGTCAGCGTCTGGCCGACGCCCGCCACGGCGTTGGTGGCGCCCGCGGCCGTCGTGCCTACCGGGTTGCTGGTGCTGCCGGCCTGGCCCAGGCCGCTGGTGATGCCGTTACCTAGCGTCGTGACGGCGGCGCCCGCGCCTTGCAGGGTCGTGCCCGCCAGTTGCGTGGCAGGCGCGGCGCCCGGCACGCTGGAGCCGGCGCCGGCCAGCGTCGTGCCCAGCGACGACACGATGTTGCCGGTGCCGCTGGTTGCGCCACCGGCCGCCTGCGACGCCGTGGCAACCAGATTGCCGCCGCTGTTGCTCTGTCCCAGGCTGGCGATCGGCGTCACCACATTGCTGCCGGTCTGCGTCACCGCATTGGCCGCGCCGGTGCTGAGTACCCCTTGCAACGGCACGCTGCCGGCCGACACATCGTTGCCGAGCGTCGAGACGGCGCCGCCGAGGTTGGCGGTGATGGGTTGAATGGGCGAACCCTGGAAATCGCCAACGCTGCTCACCGTCTGGCCGAGATCGTTGACGGCCAGGCCCGAGTCGTCCACCACGCCACTGAGGCTTTGTACGGTGGTGCCGAGGGGATTGGCGGTGTTGCCGGTCTGTCCTAGGCCATTGGTTACGCCGTTGCCCAAGGCACTGACGGCATTGCCCGTTTGAGTCAGCACGCCGCCCAGACCCTGGGTGGTGCCGTTGCTGCCGCCGAGCAGGGATTGATTGGAGGTCTGCGCACCGACGGTGCTGACCGCGCCGCCCAGACTGGATACCACCCCGCCGGCGCCGGTCGCGACGCTGCCCAGCAGGTTGGCGGGCTGCGAGGTGCCGCCTGAACCGGAACCGCTGCCGCTTCCACCGGAGCTTCCACCGGAGCTTCCACCGGAGCTTCCACCGGAGCCGGAGCCGGAATCCGACCCACCGCTACCCGTACCGCTGTTGCCGCTGCTGCCGGACGTCCCGGAGCCGCCGCTACCGGAGTCGGAGCTGCCGCCCGAGCTGCCGCCCGAACCGTTGCTGCTGGGGCTGACCGAGGTACCGCCACCGGAGCTGCGCACTGAACCCGAGCCGCTGCATGCGGCCAACGACAAGCCCGCCGCCACCATGACGCTGGCCAGCAGGGTTTGCTTGAAAAGCTTGCCCGAAGATGTGCTACGCATGATCGATCACTCCACGAACGCAATGCGTTCCACCTGTGTGGATGCGAAAAAAGCAGACGTTTCTATCCCCCGACCGGCTCATGCATGCCGGAAACTTTGCTACCGATGCCCCCTCATCGGCCTGGACCAACACGCGCCATGCGTGCCGTCGGGCGAAATCATCGTGCGAGCGCTGGTGTGAATGCCTTGTGCAGGCAGTGTCTATGATTCGGGCGAAAAACGTGACGAAAAGCGCAAAGCCGGAATGTGCGTCTTGCAAGGTGCCCGCGTTGGCACGATTTATTCCTCAGTCGCGCAAAACGCTCAATTGAAGCGTTCCCGGTGCGATCCGCAACACCGATCCCTGCTCGTACCAATCGCCGAGCACGATCCGCTCGGCCGTCTGGCCGTCCAAATCGAAGCGGTGAATGGCAGGCCGATGCGTGTGCCCATGGATGAGCCGGCCCACGCCAGCCTTGCGCATGGCCTGGGCCACCGCCTGGGCGTTGACGTCCATGATGGTTTCCTGGGTGGCGCCGGTATGTGCGCGGCTGTCCTTGCGCGCTTGCGCCGCGAGGGCGCGGCGGGCGTCGAGCGGCATGGCCAGCACCTGCGCTTTCCACTCGGGCGTGCGCACGTTGCGCCGCACCGCCTGGTAGGTCACATCGTCGGTGCACAGCACGTCGCCGTGCATAAGCAGGGTGGGAGTGCCGTACAGGTCATGCACGGTGCCGTCTTCGAGCAGGGTGAGGCCCGCGCGCTCGGCGAACGCATCGCCCAGCAGGAAATCGCGGTTGCCCGCCATGAAATACACCGGTACGCCCGCGTCGCGCACTGCGCGCGTGGCACGGGCGGTGCGGCGCGGAAGCTCGGCATCGTCGTCGTCGCCGATCCAGGCCTCGACCAGATCGCCCAGAATGTACAGGGCATCGGCACCGCGAACGTCGTCGCCCGCCAGATACTGTTCGAACAGCGAGGTGATCTGCGGGCGGCTGTCGTCCAGATGCAGGTCGGCGATGAACAGCGAACTCATGGAGTCTTGCGCTTGGCGCCGGCGGCCGGCGCCGCGACGGAAGCGGCCGGTGCAGGCGAGGCTTCGCCCACCACCTGGATGCCTTCGATCGTCACCAGGGGATTGGGTACGTCGGCGGCGAACGGGCCCAGCGCGCGCGTGGGCAGGTTGGCGATCTTGTCCACCACGTCCATGCCCTTGGTCACCTTGCCGAACACGGTGTAGCCCCAGGTCAGCCCGCTCTGGTTGCCGACATAGTCCAGGCGGCGGTCGTCGACGAGGTTGATGAAGAATTGCGACGTGCCCGAATTCGGATCCGCGCCGCGCGCCACGGCCACGGTGCCGCGCAGGTTGGACAGGCCGTTGTCCGCTTCGCTGGGCACCGGCGAATGGGTGCGGCGCGGCTGCAGATCCTTGGTGTAGAGACCGCCTTGCACCAGGTAGCCCGGAATGGCGCGGTGGAACACCGTGCCGGCGTAAAACCCTTCATGCACATAGCGCAGGAAGTTGGCCACGCTCTTGGGCGATTTGTCAGCGAAGAGTTCCAGCGTGATGTCGCCTTCGGAGGTGTGGATGATCACGCTGGGATTTTCGGCGGCTAGCGTGGCCGGCGGCGTTGCCGCGGGCTTGGCCGTTTGCGCAAGGGCAAGCGGGCAGACGAGCAGCAGGGCCAGCAGAAACGACGAAGCTCTCAGCAGGTGCTTGGGCATGACGATCGGACGCAGCGGAAATATCCGCGCATGATACGCGGCCGGACGCGGCTTTGGCTCACCTGGCCGGAATCGGCCTCAGGTTGTGGACAGCGCCAGCGCAAGTCCCAGCTCTGCCATGGGCGCGATTTCTTGCTCCAGGTCGGCTTCGGTCAGCGGATGCTGTTCCAGCCATGCGGCCGGCAGTCGCACGGTGAGGCGTTGCGCGGTGGCGGCCAGCTGTAGCTGCGGCAACGATTCGGCGCGCCGCGAGCGGCGAAACAGCACGGCCAGACGCAGGATCGCGGTGATGTGCTTGGCCAACTGGCGATAGCGCTGGGGCAGGGCGGAGAAGATCGTCTTGTCCGGCTTGCGGCGATGCGCCTGGATGATCGCGGCCAGCAGATGCTGTTCTTCCCGCGAGAAACCGGCCAGGTCGGCGTTGCGCAGGATGTACGCGCCGTGGTGGTGATACTGGCTGTGTGCGATCGCCAGGCCGATTTCGTGCACGCGCGCGGACCAGGACAGCCACTCGCGGGCCTCGACATCGAGCTTCCAGTGAGCGGCCACCTGGTCGAACAGCATCAGCGCGGTCGATTCCACGCGCCGCGCCTGGGCGCGGTCCACACCGTAGCGGTTGGCCAGCGCGTCGATGCTGGCCGTACGCGGATCGCTGCCGCCGGCGCGGCCGATCAGGTCCCATAGCAGGCCCTCGCGCATCGAGCTTTCGCATACCTGCAAGCGCTGGATGCCCAGTGCGGCGAAGGCGGCCTCGAAAATCACCACCGCTCCGGCGAACACCGGCGTGCGCTCTTCGCCCAGCCCCGGCAGCTTGAGCGTGCCGATCTGGCCCTGGTCGAGCATCGCATCGCGCAGCGCCGCGATCGACGCGGGCGTCACGCCGTGATCGGAGAGCTTCATGGCCTGCACGACCGAGCCGATGGCCTTGGCGCTGCCGGAGGAGCCGTAGGCGTCGGTCCAGCCTGCTTCGAGATATTCCTCGGAAAACTGCTGCAGCAGCACGCCGATCTCGCCGCGCGCGCGCTGCCAGCGCTTGCGCGTCAGCTTGCCGCCGGGAAAGAAGCGTTGCGTGGAGGCAATGCAGCCGACCTGCACGCTTTCGGTGTGCATCGGCGCCAGCCCGCGGCCGATGATGAATTCGGTACTGCCGCCGCCGATGTCGATCACCAGCCGCGGTTCGCGCGAGGTGGACAGGTCGTGCGCCACGCCCAGAAAGATCAGTCGCCCTTCCTCGCGCCCGGAGACCACGTCCACCGGATGTCCAAGCGCGGCTTCCGCCGCGCTTAAGAAGGCGTGCGGCGAAGCCAGCCGGCGCACGGTGTTGGTGGCCACGGCGCGCACGCGCACGGTGGGAATGCCGGCGATGCGCTGGCCGAATTTCGCCAGGCAGTTGAGCGCGCGTGCGCGGTGCTCGGCGTCCAGCGTGCCGTCGGCGCGAAGGCCCGCGGCCATGCGCACGGTTTCGCGCAGACGATCAATGACGCGCGGCTCACCGTGTTCCATGCGCGCCACCACCATGTGGAAGCTGTTAGAGCCGATGTCGACGGCGGCCATCAGTTCACCGTCCTTGATCTGCATCTGGTCGCCGAGACTCATGGGAACGCTCTGATCGGGGCTGGCACGGATTCTCGCATGTATCGCTCAGGCAGTAGGTCGCGCGATGGTCAGTTGGAGCTTGTCATGCTGCACAGCCGTTCCAGCAGTGTCTGCTGCGCGCTATGCGGCGTTTCATCGCCAGGCGTGGCGCGCGTGTAATGGCCGTTGCTGTCGAGCAGCCACGCCTGCGTGTTGTCCGCCAGGTAATTGGCCAGCGTTTCATCGTAGACGCGCGCGGCCAGCGTCGGATCGAGAATGGGAAAACCCACTTCGATGCGCCGCATCAGGTTGCGTTCCATCCAGTCGGCGCTGGCGCAGTAGATCTCCGGTTCGCCATCGTTGGCAAACCAGTACACGCGGCTGTGCTCGAGAAAGCGCCCGACGATGGAGCGCACGCGAATGCGCTCGGAAATGCCCGGCAGGCCCGGACGCAGCGCGCACGCGCCGCGCACGATCAGGTCGATCTCCACGCCCGCCTGCGCGGCCGCATAGAGTGCCTCGATCACATGGTATTCGTTGAGCGCATTGAGCTTGGCCACGATGCGCGCGGGACGGCCATTGCGCGCGTGTCCGGCTTCGCGCTCGATCTTCTCCAGCACGCTCTTGTAGAGCGTGAACGGCGAATGCAGCAGGCGCTTCAAGCTGATCATCGGCCCCAGCCCCGACAATTGCTGGAACACCTTGTGGATGTCCTCGCCGATTTCCGGATGCGCGGTCATCAGGCCGATGTCGGTGTAAAGGCGGCTGTTGGTCTGGTGGTAATTGCCGGTAGAAAGATGCACGTAGCGGCGCAGGTGGCCGTTTTCGCGCCGAACGATCAGCATCATCTTGGCATGCGTCTTGAAACCGACCACGCCGTACACCACTTGCACGCCCGCCTCCTGCAGGCGCGTGGCGAGGCGGATGTTGGCTTCCTCGTCGAAACGCGCGCGCAGTTCGATCACCACGGTGACGTCCTTGCCGTTGCGCGCGGCCTCCACCAGCAGATCCACCAGCGGAGTGTCCTTGCCGGCGCGATACAGCGTCTGCTTGATCGCCAGCACGTCCGGGTCCTGCACCGCTTCGCGCAACAGATCGACCACCGCGCCGAACGACTCATACGGATGGTGCAGCAAAATGTCGCGCTGGCTAAGCGTTTCGAACAGCTTGCGGCTATTGCCCAGCGCGCTGGGCAACGTCGGCACGAAACGCGGAAATTTCAGGGTGTGGCGGTCCAGTTCGTCATACACCAGGCCGGCGCGGATGATGTTCACCGGCCCGTCGCAGCGATAGACGTCGGTTTCCTCCAGCTCGAAGTTGCCGATCAGCATCGCCACGATCGATTGCGGACAGTCGCTGCCGATTTCCAGCCGCACCGGACGCGCGTAGCCGCGGCCGAGCAACTCCTCGCTGAGCGCCAGGGCGAGGTTGGCCACTTCCTCTTCTTCCACGATCAGTTCGCTGTTGCGGGTGACGCGGAACTGGTACGAGCCGGCTACCTTGAAGCCGGGGAACATCATGTCGACGAAGGCCTGCAGCAGTTCGGCCAGGAACACGTAGTTGTCGCCCTTGCCGGCCACTTCCTCCGGGATGCGGATGATGCGCGGCAGCGAGCGCGGCGCGCGCACCAGCGCCATGTGGCCCTCGTGGCCGAAGGCATCGCGCCCCTGCAGCACCACGGCGATGTTAAGCGTCTTGTTGAGGATGCGCGGAAACGGATGGGCCGGGTCGAGCCCGAGCGGCGAAAGCACCGGCAGCACTTCGTTCTCGAAATAGCCCTGCAGCCAACGCCGTTGCGCGCTGGTCCACTGCTTGCGCGTGAGGAAGTGGATGCCCTCGGCGGCGAGCGCCGGGCCCAGCTCGTGCTGCCAGGTGCTGTACTGCGCGCGCACCAGCTCCAGCACGCGTTCGCGGATGCGCGGCAGCAGTTCGCCCGAAGTGATGCCGTCCGGCCCGGGCGTGGCCGAGCCGAACTGATGGCGCTGCTTGAGCATGGCCACGCGCACCTCGAAGAATTCGTCGAGGTTGTTGGCCACGATGCTCAGAAAGCGCAGGCGTTCGAGCAGGGGCAGGCTGGTATCGCGCGCCTGGGCGAGCACGCGGAAGTTGAATTCGAGGGCCGCCAGCTCGCGATTGAGAAACAGCTCGGGCTGGGGCATTTCCTTGACGGCGGGTTGATTGGCTTGGCGGCGTGGCATCCGCCCATTCTTACTCATCAGGCACGCTTGCGCCTATCGGTTGCCGCATTTGGCTCAGTGGCCGTCAAGGCTCTTGCTGTCGTGCACTTCGGGCGTCAGCAGGCGCTCGCGGCCGAAGCAGCAGGTGAAGGTGGATCCCTGGCCGGGCACGCTGGAGATATCCAGGCGCGCCTGGTGCAGCCCCAGCACATGCTTGACGATGGACAGCCCAAGGCCGGTGCCGCCGCTGTCGCGCGAACGGCTGGAGGAGACGCGGTAGAAGCGCTCGGTGAGCCGCGAGAGGTGATCGGCCGGAATGCCGTAGCCGGTGTCGACCACCGAGTAATTGGCACCCTCGGGGGTGCGCTCCCAGCGGATGATGATGCGCCCGCCGGTAGGCGTGTAGCGTACGGCGTTGCTGACCAGGTTGGACAGCGCGCTATGTAGATCCTTGGGCGAGCCGAGCAGGTCCAGTTCGGCGGTCGACTCCACGCTGATGCTGTGGCGCCCCTGGCTCAACGCTTCGGCCTCCTTGCGCAGCGTAGCCAGCAGCGGCGCCATCGGCACACGCTCGTCGGTCACGTGGTCCTGCGTTTCCAGGCGCGAGAGCATCAGCAGATCTTCCACGATCTGCCCCATGCGCTTTGATTGCGCGCGCATTTCGCCCAGCACCGGCGCCAGATGCGGCACGTCTTCGGGGTCCAGCAGTTCGAGATAGCCGTGGATCACGGTCAGCGGCGTACGCAATTCGTGCGAAACGTTGGCGACGAAATCGCGGCGAATCTGCTCCAGGCGCGACATGTGGCTGATATCGCGCGCCAGCAGCAGCCGCTGGCGCTGGCCGAACGGCAGCAGCGTCACATTGATGTGGCGGCTGGGCTGGCCGGGTGCGCTGACGTCGTTCAAGGACTCCGGCGAGGCTTCTTCCAGCCAGCCGGCGAGTTCGGAATTGTGCAGCTTTTCGCGCAGCACTACGCCGCGATCCTGCGGGCGGCGCAGGCCAAGCAGATTTTCCGCGGCATGGTTGAACCAGCGCACGTGCTGATCCTGGTCGAGCAGCACGATCGCGTCCGGCAAATTGCCAGCGGCGCGGCGCAGATCATGCAGGTTGGCGGCGAGGCGTCGGGATCGCATCATGAATCGGTCGTGCCGGGGTTGATCGGGGTCGTTCGCGGGGGGGCGGGGCGATGAGCTCATCATGGGCTGAGCAATGTGACGCAAGTGCGTCAGCAGGAAGACAATCTCCACTATGGCGGCCAGCGCCACGCCGGTGGCGACATGACCGGCGGCGAACCAGCCGGCCAGGGCGCCCGCAGCCAATCCGCCGGTCAGCGCCATCGGAAGTTTCCAGGCGCGTTCGACCGGACGGTTCATGGCAAGCCGCGCGTCAGGGGCTGGCCGAGAATCGATAGCCCGCACCGCGCACCGTCTGCACCATGTCTTCCAGCTTCCAGGGTTCGAGCGTTTTGCGCAGGCGGCGGATATGCACGTCCACGGTGCGTTCTTCCACGTACACGCTGCCGCCCCACACATGGTCGAGCAGCTGCGCGCGGGAATAGACGCGTTCGGGATGGGTCATGAAGAAGTACAGCAGGCGATACTCGGTGGGGCCGATCGGCACCGGCTCGTCGCCGGCGAACACGCGGTGCGCCGGGCCGTCGATACGCAGGCGGCCAAGCTCGACCATGCCCGAGCCATCGTCGCCCTGGCTGCGGCGCAGCACGGCCTTGATGCGGGCGATCAGCTCGCGCGTGGAGAAGGGTTTGACGACATAGTCGTCCACGCCCGCTTCCAGGCCGTTGACGCGGTCCATTTCCTCCCCGCGCGCGGTGAGCATGATGATGGGCACTTCGCGGCTGAGTTCTTCCTTGCGCAGCCGGCGCGCAAGGTCCAGCCCGCTGGTGCCGGGAAGCATCCAGTCCAGCAGGATCAGGTCCGGGACCTGCTCGGCGATGGACATCTGCGCCGTGCGTGCATCGGCGGCCTGGGCGGTGTCCATACCGGCCTTGCGCAGGGCGAAGGCGACCATGTCGCGGATGGAGGCTTCGTCTTCGACGATAAGGATGCGTTTGTGCACGCGGAGTCCGTTTGGGGTGGCCTATGACGCAAATATTGCAGCGGTGCAATGTTACGCGCCAATGACACGGCGTGAAAACCGTGTCGCAAAGCCCGTTACGTGGCGTATTTCAGGGCTGGCCGTTGCCCAGCCCGAAACAAAACCGGCCGGCACAGGCCGCGTTGGAGCCCAGCTGCTGAGGGCTCTGGCTGGTGCCGTCGGGGTTGTCGTCGGTGGAAATGCGCCGTTTGCGCAGCTCCAGCACCAGTGGGGTCAGCTCGGAAATATGGGCCTGGATGCGGGCGCGGGCGTAGTAGTCCAGGTCCTGGCGCTTGAGCAGGGCCTTGAGCTGTTCCATGGCGTCGAACGGGCGCCCGGACAGGTAGCTGGCCTGGGCATAGGCCTCGCCGGCGCGGACGGTGTCGCCGGCTTTTTCGCTCGCCTTGGCGTAGGCGGTGAAGATGTCCGGCTCGTCGGTATTCTCCAGCATCGGCCGCAGCATGTCCGCGGCCTGGGCTGCCTGCGCGGGACTGCCGCCCTGGGTCAGGGCATTGGCGTAGGCCAGGCCGATGGCGTTGTTGCGTGGCGACTGCGTGTTCAATGCGGCGTAGATGTCCAGCGCCGCGCTGCGTTGGCCGGCCTGCAGGCGCGCATCGGCCATGGCCAGCCGCAGGATCAGGTTGTCCGGATATTTGGCCAGCACCGGCTGCAATTGTTCGATGGCCTTGGCGCCCTGGCCGCTGCGGGTCAGCGCCAGCGCGTAGCCGTAGCGGTTTTCGGGGGTGTCGTAGCCGGGCTTGTGGCCGATCAGCGAGCCGTAATAGGTGCTCATGCGATAAGCGTCGCCCGATAGCACGCGCACGCGCTCGCGCATCAGCAGATAGGTGCTGGGGGAAGGGCCGCCGTGTGCGGCGAGCAGCTTGGTGGGGTCCTTCACATAGGCGATCGGCGCGGTTTTATCCGCCCAGGTGGCCTTGTCCAGCAGATTGCCGCTGGGCCGGTCCTTTTCTTCGGCGATCAGCGCCACGGCGCGCGCTTTCGCATCGCTGATGCGCTCGGCGGTAACCGGGTGGTCCTGCAGCAGCGACGGCACGGCGATGCCGCCGGAGTCGGCACTCATCACGTCTTCCATGCGCTGGAAGAATTCCGCCATCGCATTGGGATCGAAACCCGCTTTGGCCAGCGTCATGATGCCGGTGCGGTCCGCCTCCGCTTCGTCCTTGCGGGTGAAGTTGATTTCCTTCTGCATCAGCGCACCCTGGCCGCCCAGCAGGGCGGCGGCGGCGGCCTGACCGCCCGAGGCGCCACCGGCGGCGATCGCGCCCAGGGCCACCAGCGCCATCAGGGGGGTGTCTTTCTTGGCCTCTTCGTAGGCGCGCTGCAAGTGATTCTGGGTGATGTGGCCGATTTCGTGCGCCATGACCGCGGCCAGCTCGTCTTCGGTGCGCGTGATGACGATCAGCCCGGAGTCGATGCCGATATAGCCGCCGGGCGCGGAAAACGCATTGATGACCGGGTCCTTGGCGATGAAGAAGGCGAAGTGATCCTTCGGCTTGGCCGAGTTGGCGACCAGGCGGAAGCCCAGGTTGTTGATGTAGTCGTCCAGCAGCGGGTCGTTGACGGTCATGTCCAGCGCGCGCATCTGCTGCAGCATCATGGCGCCGTAATCCTGCGCTTCCTGCGGCGAAATCAGCGCGTTGGCCGAGCTGCCCAGGTCCGGCAGGCGCACGTCGTCGGGCCTGTCCTGAGCCCCGGCAGCCAGGGTCAGGCCGCCCATGGCCAGCGCGGTCAGCAAGCGTTTACGTAGATGTCGTGGTGCCATGGTCATAGATGAACGACAATACACGTGAGACCTTTCGGATGGGTTGCAGTTCAGTACCAAACGGCTTGCTTTTGAAGGTCGCCACCGCCATTTTCGGCGCAAGGAATTCCGGAGTTTTTTTTGCGATGCCCAAGATCGAAGTTTATTCCACCGCGCAATGCCCTTACTGCGTGGCCGCCAAGAACCTGCTCAAGGCCAAGGGCCTTGCATGGGAGGAGGTGCGCGTGGATACCGATCCGGCCAAGCGCGAAACCATGCTCGCGCGCAGCGGCGGCCGCCGCACCGTGCCGCAGATCTTCATCAACGATCAGCTGGTGGGCGGCTACGACGACCTGGTGGCCGCCGATCGCAGCGGCAAGCTGGCGCAACTGCTGGGAGAGGCCGCATGAGCGATGAAAAGGATCGTGTCGCCCAATTCACGGCCTTTCGCCACCGCATGAACGAACGCATCCTGGCCGAGGACAATCAGGTCGTGCGGCGCTTCTTCGCGCTCGATACGCAAACCTACAAGGCCGGCGTGCTGGACGTAAAAACCAAGGAGATGCTGGGCCTGGTGGCATCCATGGTGCTGCGTTGCGACGACTGCGTCAGCTATCACGTGGCGCAGTGCAAGGATGCCGGCGTCACGCGAGAGGAATTCTTCGAGGTGTTCAGCGTCGGGTTGGTGGTGGGCGGTTCGATCGTCATTCCGCACCTGCGCCGCGCGGTGGATTTCCTTGATCGGCTGGAAGCGGGCGACGCGGTGGCCGGCGGCGAAAGCTGCCAGGATCACGGTTGATCTGTTTTGCGCCCTCTCCCCGTCGGGCAGAGGGTTGGGGTGAGGCGGCCGTCTTGCACCGGGTTTTGATCTAAGCCCGGCACCTCCCTGTGTCCTCTGCGCGTGCCCGGAGTGGGCGGAAGTAACGCCCTGGGCACCTTGCCTGTTCGAGCCTATGCAACGCTCCATGCGAGGATTTGCAACGTCTCAAAACCCCTTCGGACTATTCGCCGACACGCGCATCGGCGATAATTGAGCGGATTTCAGCCGGCGCCGCTTCCCCTCGCGCCGCATATCTGCTTCATTCCAAGGAGTTCCCCCATGAGCAAGACCATCGCGGTGATCCCGGGCGACGGTATCGGCCCGGAGATCATGTCCGCCACGCTGCACGTGCTCGATGCACTGGATTGCGGCCTGAGCTACGACACCGTCGAAGCCGGCATGATTGCGCTGGAAAAGCACGGCGACCTGCTGCCCAAGGCTACGCTCGACGTCATCGCCAAGCACAAGGTGGCGCTGAAGGGGCCCCTGACCACGCCGGTGGGCGGCGGTTTCACCTCGATCAACGTCACGCTGCGCCGCCACTTCGACCTGTACGCGAACGTGCGTCCGGCGATCAGTTTCCCGGGCACCAAGGCGCGCTACGAGAACATCGACATCATCACCGTGCGCGAGAACACCGAAGGCGCCTACCTTGCCGAAGGCCAGACGATTTCCGACGATGGTGAAGTCGCCACCTCGATGATCCGCAACACCCGCAAGGGCAGCGCGCGCATCGTGCGTTATGCGTTCGAGATGGCGGTAAAGAAGGGCCGCAAGAAAGTCACCGCGGTGCATAAGGCCAATATCATCAAGACCGCGTCGGGCCTGTTCCTCAACGTGGCGCGCGAGATCGCCAAGGAATACCCGCAGATCGAATTCAACGAAATGATCGTGGACAATGCCTGCATGCAGCTGGTGATGCGTCCGGAGCAGTTCGATGTGATCGTCACCACCAATCTGTTCGGCGACATCCTGTCTGATCTTTGCGCCGGCCTGGTCGGCGGTTTGGGCCTGGCGCCCGGCGACAACATCGGCGAGCACGCGGCGATCTTCGAGGCGGTGCACGGCTCTGCGCCGGACATCGCCGGCAAGGGCATTGCCAATCCGTGCGCGCTGTTGCTGGCGGCGTCGGACATGCTCGATCACTTGGGCATGGTGGACAAGGGCAACACGCTGCGCCAGGCGATCCGCGACACCATGGCGAACGACCGCGACCATGTCACGCCGGACCTCGGCGGCAAGGGTTCCACGCAAAGTTTTGGCGAGGCGATCGCCCGGCGCGTGAAGGCCTGATCGGCAGGATGCGCAAACAAGGGAAAAGGCCGCCCCAAGGCGGTCTTTTCTTTGGCCTCAAGCGACCTTGCGGCTGGTCGGCTGGAAATGGCCTGGCTCCATCCTCGAAGGAATCGCAATGCGGTTCCAGCTGTTGATCATGATCACCAGCATGTTGAGGTCCATCAGGTCGCGCTCGTTGAATTGGCTGCGCACTTGTTCATACACATCGTCCGGCACGCCGTGCACCGGATCGAGCCGCGTCACGGCTTCGCACCAGGCCAACGCCGCGCGTTCGCGCGCACTGTAGAACGGCGCTTCGCGCCAGGCTTGCAGCACATACAGGCGCTGCTCGGTTTCGCCCTCGGCGCGGGCTTCCTTGCTGTGCATGTCGATGCAGTAGGCGCAACCGTTGAGCTGCGAGGCGCGCAGCATGATCAGGTGGGTAAGGCTTTTCTCCAGGCCGGAACGATCGATGTGCGCCTTCATTGCAAACAGCGGCTTGAGGGCTTCAGGCTGGTCTTGATACGAAAAACGGGCTGACATGGGGGTTTCCTCGGCCATAGGCGGCCCGGATGGGCCGTTCAATGCAAGGACGTGCCGGCCGGCGAATTCGTGACAGCTGCCAGGCGCGCCAGTTTGGCGGGGTTGCGCAGCACCTGCATCGAGACGATCTGACTGTCGTCGCACTCGATCCAGATCGCGGTGACCAGCTTGCCGTCGGCCCAGGTCAGCAAGGCCGGTTCGCCGTTCAGCATGCGCAGCGCTCGCTCGATCCGATGCCCCTGTTCGTGTTGGGCGATTTGCAGGTACAGCCGCGCAATGCGTTCGGCGCCGTGCAGCGGACGCAGCGTCGCGGTGACCACGCCGCCGCCGTCGGCGACGTGCACCGCATCGGCGGCGAGCAAAGCGTGCAGGTTCTGCGCGGTGGGGTGTTCCAGCGCGGCGGCAAAGCGTTCAAGCAGCTGGCGCTGGGTCGTCGTGTCGCTGTGAAAGCGCGGGCGATCCTGCCGCAGCCGCTGCCGGGCGCGATGCACGCGCTGGCGGCAACTTTCTTCGGTGATGCCCAGCATCGCGGCGGTTTCGGCGTGGCTGTAGTCGAACACTTCGTTCAACAGGAACGCGGCGCGCTCCTCGGCGCTGAGCCGTTCGAGCAGCAGCAGGAAGGATACGGTAAGCGTTTGGGCGCGCTCGGCTTCGGCCTCAGGTTGTTCGCCGCTTTCGATCAGCGGTTCGGGCAGCCAGGGGCCGGTGTAGCGTTCGCGCTCGACCTTGGCATGGCGCAGGCGGTCCAGCGCCAGACGGGTGGTGACCGTGACCAGCCACGCTTGCGGGTCGTCCAGCGCGTTTTTGTCCTGGGCGTGCCAGCGTAGCCATGCATCGTGCAGCACGTCTTCGGCATCGGCGGGGGTGCCTAGCATGCGATAGGCCAGCCCAAGCAGGCGCGAGCGATGTTGCTGGAAAAAGCGGGTGTCGCGGTCCATGGCGGATCTCCGATGGCTACGAACCAGGACGTGCCACACCCTTAAAACGTGACGGTTTCAGCGCACGAACGGCCACGGGGCGAGAAACACCAGCCAGATGAAGATCAGCATGCCGATGTATTTCACTGTCCGGAACAGCCTGGGGTACTTGCGCTTGAACGCCCGGTTGCGGTCGCGGTTGCGCTGGTTGAGCGCGAACATGCGATTGACGAAGCCGGTTTTTTCTTCCGGCGACTCGGTGTTGGGCGAGGCGGTGATCTTGCCCATGAATGCGCCGACACGATGGTTGATGGCGTTCATGACGCGCGTGCGCAACGGGCGCTCGACGTCGGCGAACAGGATCACGCGGGTCTGGTCGGTCTTGTTTTCGACCCAGTGCACGTAGGTTTCGTCAAAGACCACGTCTTTGCCGTCGCCCCAGGCATGCTCCTCGCCGTCGACGAAAATGCGGCAGTCGCGCGAGTTGGGCGTGATCAGGCCCAGGTGATAACGCAAGGATCCGGCGAACGGATCGCGGTGCGGATTGAGCTTGCTGTTGGGCGCCAGCGTGGCGAACATCGCGGCCTTGACGCTGGGGATGGATTTGAGCAGCGCCACGGTTTGCGGGCAAAGCGCCTCGGCCGACGCGAGCGGCTCGCCGTACCATTTCAGGTAAAAGCGCTTCCAGCCCTGCTTGAAGAAGCTGTTGAAGCTGGCGTCGTTGTTGTTCTGCGCGGCGCGTATGTGGCCTTCGTCGAACAGCTGCAGCGCTTCTTCGCGGATGGTTTGCCAATTCGCTTGCAGCAGATCCAGTTGCGGGAAGCCGCGGCGATCGAGGATCGGTCGTGCCGGCACCGCGGAAAATGCGTACATCAACAGGTTGTACGGCGCGAAGATGGCCGAGTGATCGACCAGTTGGCGATCAAAGCGCAACCGCGCGCGACCGCGCAGATGCACCAGCAGCACGCACAGTACGAAGGTCAGCAGCACGTAGAGGACGATAAAGCGAGGGCTGAGGAAATCCATCGTGAGAAGCGGTTCGGGTAGCGCCAGGTAGAAGGCTGGAATAAGTGGCCGGATGGCCGCAAGCCAAGGATTTTACAGCTATTGCAACGCTCAGTGGCGCAGCACGTGGACCGCGCCGCCGCCGGGGCGGTAGGCCTGCTTGAGTGCGCGATGCACGTAGGCGCTGGCTCGTCGCACGGCCTGGCGAGCGGAAAGACCGCTGGCGAGGCCCGCGGCGATCGCCGACGCCAGGGTGCAGCCGGTGCCGTGGCCTTCGCGCGGGAGACGGGCATGGCGGATTTCCAGTAGGCCGCGCGCGTCAAAAAAGCGGTCCACGACATCGTCGCCGGCCGCATGGCCGCCCTTCAGCAAAACCGCCTGGGCGCCCAGGGCGCGCAAGGTCTCGCCCGCCTTGATCATCTGGCTGGCATTGCGCAATGTGCGGCCGGTCAGCGCTTGGGCTTCGGGCAGGTTGGGCGTCAGCACGTCGGCCAGCGGGATCAATTCGTTGACCATCGCATCGAGGGCGTCTTCGTCAAGCAGGCGCGAGCCGCTGGTAGAGATCATCACCGGATCGACCACCAGCCACGCCGGTTTGCGCTTGCGCAGCTCGCGCGCGACCAGGCGCACGGTGGCGGCATTGCCGAGCATGCCGGTTTTTACCGCGGCGACAGGGAAGTCATCGAACAGCGCGTGGAGCTGGCTGCGGATGTGCGCGAGCGGGACGGGGTGCACCGCGGTGACGCCGCGGGTGTTCTGCGAGGTGATCGCGGCGATGACGGAAAGTCCATGCACGCCGTATGCATGGAAGGTTTTGAGGTCCGCCTGGATGCCCGCGCCACCGCCGGAGTCGGATCCGGCGATGGTGAGCGCAATGGGTGGTGATAAGGGTGGCCGCACGCTCTTGGCTCGTCATTCCGGCACAGGCCGGGATCCAGTTGGGTAAACCAGCGCGTAGCGCTCAAATTGACTAGCTTCGCTGTTGAAAGGCGCTTGGACCTGCACCGGAATGACGAGCCCAAAGCGACGAGCCAAAGGCTACATCGCCTCCGACGCAAAATCCGCCAGCCGCGAACGCTCGCCACGCCGCAGCGTGATGTGCGCCGAATGCGCCCAATGCTTGAAGCGGTCCACCGCGTAGGTGAGGCCCGACGTTGTCTCGGTGAGGTAAGGCGTGTCGATCTGCTCCACGTTGCCCAGGCATACGATCTTGGTGCCAGGGCCGGCACGCGTGATCAGCGTCTTCATCTGCTTGGGCGTGAGGTTCTGCGCTTCGTCGATGATCAGGTAGCGCGAAAGGAAGGTGCGCCCGCGCATGAAGTTGAGCGAGCGGATCTTGATGCGCGACGCCAACAGGTCATTGGTCGCCTGGCGGCCCCAACTGCCGCCTTCTTCCGGATTGGCGAGCACTTCGAGGTTGTCGGTGAGCGCGCCCATCCATGGCGTCATCTTTTCTTCTTCGGTGCCGGGCAGGAAGCCGATGTCTTCGCCCACCGACACGGTCGCGCGCGTCATGATGATTTCGCGGTAGCGTTGCTGGTCCATCACCTGGGCCAGTCCCGCGGCGAGCGCCAGCAGCGTCTTGCCGGTGCCGGCGGTGCCTAGCAGGGTGACGAAGTCGACGTCGGGGTCCATCAATACGTTGAGTGCGAAGTTCTGTTCGCGATTGCGCGCGGCGATGCCCCACACGCTGTGGTTGCTGTGGCTGTGATCGTCGAGCAGTACCAGCGTGGCATGTTGTTCGTCCACGTGCAGTACACGCAGTTCGACGCTGTTTTCGCCGGGCAGGAACAGGCACTGGTTGGGATGCCAGTCTTCGTCCTCGTGGCGATCGACCTTGTAGAAGGTACGGCCGCGCTCGTTCCACGACTGCACTTCGGCATGCTTGTCCCAGAAGTCTTCCGGCAGTTCGGTGGAGCCGGTATAGAGCAGGGCGAAGTCGTCCAGCGCGCGGTCGTTTTCGTAGTCTTCCGCATCGATGCCGTAAATCTTGGCCTTGATGCGCAGGTTGATGTCCTTGGTGACCAGGATCACCGCGCGATCGGGACTCTGGTCGCGCAGTTCGATCACCGCGGAGAGGATCTGGTTATCCGCCTTGCCGTGGCCGTTGCTGGTGCGCTGCTGAAAGTACAGGCGACCCACGCCCGCACCGCGGCGGAGCTTGACGCCCTCGGGGCTGCTCAGTTCCAGTCCGTTGCTGATGCCGTGGCCGTTGCCGCGTTCGATCAGCTCGTTGAGGAAACGGCTGACCTGGCGGCCGTTGCGCGAAACTTCCGACGCGCCTTTTTTCTTTTCGTCCAGTTCCTCCAGCACCGTCATCGGGATAAACACGTCGTGTTCCTCAAAGCGGAACAGCGAGGTGGGGTCATGCAATAGCACGTTGGTATCGAGAGCGTAGATGCGCTTGCTTCCGGTCATGCGGAAGGAACCTCGCGAGGCTGGAGGTGGAGGGGATGTGGCACGTTGGCGAAGGCGTGTGACGTAGAACAGATCACCGTGTTGGGATGGCGTCCAGCACCGCCTGGGCATGGCCGGGTACTTTTACGCCCCGCCATTCCGCGGCGAGCTTGCCGTCGGGGTCGATCAGAAAGGTACTGCGTACCACGCCCATGTGACGTTTCCCGTACAGCACCTTTTCATGGATCACGTCGAAGGCGTTGCACCAGGTTTCGTCGGCGTCGGACAGCAGCGGGAAGGGCAGTTCCTGCTTGGCTGCGAAGTTGGCGTGGGATTTGACCGAATCGCGCGAAACGCCGACGATTTCGGCATGCCGCTTGCGGAAGGCGGGGTACAGATCGCGAAAATCTTTCGCCTCGCTGGTACAGCCGGGGGTGCTGTCCTTGGGGTAGAAATAGACCACTACCCATTGGCCCTTCAATGCATCGAGTTTCAGTGTGCTGCCATCGCCGGTGACGCCGTGCAGCTTGGGGACTTTCTTGCCTAGGTCGGGCATGTGTTCTCCGGAAGCCTGACTGAAGTTCTGCGCTTGCTGGAGCGCAGACTAGCGCGTGTCGGGCTTCGGAAAACAGGCTTGTCAGATCATCCCAGGCGGAGCATTCTCAGGAATGCGCTGGCCCCTTTTTCGCGGGCGTCGCCAGCTCTGCCTGGTTGCAGGTCACAGGGGCGTCGGCGAGGGCCGGCCGGCTGTCTGTTGAGCCGATGGATCGAAGGGATGCGGACCGGCAGGGCCGGCCCGAAGGGTGATGTCCAGAAGGCGCGCATGCTGCGCCGCGCGTCTTGAAAAGACGTCCAGTCTTTGCTGTGCTGCGGACCTTCTGGACATCATGCCACCCACGAAAAATGGGCCGGCGCATCCTTAAAACTTCACCGGATCCATGATGGCGTCCAGATTCAGGCCGTCGCAGAACTCCAGGAAATCGTCGCGCAAGGCGGCGATGTGCAGCTTGTCCGGTACCCCGATGGTGAACTGCGCCTGGAACATCGCCGCGCCCGTCTGCATGGCCTGGTAGCGCATCGAACTGAGCTGCTCCACGCTGATGTCGTGGCGGCTGAAGAAATCCACGATCTTCACCAGGATGCCGGGACGGTCGGAGGACACCACTTCCACCAGATACGGCAGCAGGTGCGTGCTGGGTTCGCGCGGGCTGGTACGGTAGTGCGTCAGGCGCAGCTCTTCTTCGCGCGCCAGTTTGGTCAGTGCCGTCTCGAGCTTGGCCACCGCATCCCAGGCGCCGGTGGCGAGCAGGGTGAGAGAGGTGTCGGTGCCGATGGTCGATACGCGCGCGTCGGAGAGGTTGCACCCGGCATCGGCGATGCGCCTGGCCAGCGCGAGCAGGGGCGTGCGCGCCGCCGGCGTCAGCGTCTGGATCAGCAGTTGGTGATCGTTGCTGGACCGCGCGGAAAAAGGGTTCGTGGACATGGACGGTGCGACCCCGCGTCGTGCGGGATGACGACGAGCGAACCCCCAGCTTACTTGCCCGTCCCGCGGGGCCGCAAGTAACATGCTGGGCTTGGTTTTGTGCGGATTGCGCCATGAACATTCGCGGAAGCATCTGCGCGCTGGTTACCCCGTTCTCCCCGGACGGGGCGCTCGACCTGGCGGCCTTCGGCCGTTTGCTCGATTTCCAGATCGCAGGTGGCACCCAGGCTGTGGTCGTTGCCGGCTCCACCGGCGAGGCCCACATGCTCGAACATACTGAATACGATCAGTTGCTGTCCTTTGCGGTCGAGCACGTGGCCGGCCGCATCCCGGTGATCGCCGGCACCGGCGAGGCGGGTACGGCCAAGACCGTGGCCGCGACCCGGCGCGCGCGTGAACGGGGCGCCGACGCGGCGCTGGTGGTCGCACCTTATTACGTGCGGCCGACGCAGGAAGGCCTGCGCCGCCACTTCACCGAAGTGGCCGAGCATGGGGGGCTGCCCATACTGCTTTACAACGTGCCCTCCCGCACCGGCTGCGACATCGCGCCCGAAACCACCGCCGTGCTGCGCGATCATCCGGCCATCATCGGCATCAAGGAAGCGCGCGGCGATGCCGAGCGCATCGGGCGCAGCGCGGAACTTGTGCGCTCGGATTTCGTCTATCTGTCCGGCGACGACGGCAGCGCGGCCCAGGCCATGCTGGCGGGGGCCGCCGGCACCGTCTCGGTGGTGGCCAATCTCGTCCCCAGGGCTTTCCGGGCGCTGTGCGATGCGGCCACCGCGGGCGACCGCGCCGCGGCCTTGCATTGCCACGCCGCGCTCGATCCGTTGGTGCAGGCGCTCAACTGCGCTCCCAACCCGATCGCGGTGAAGGCGGGGCTGCCGGACCTGGGGCTGGGATCGGCCATGCCGCGGCTGCCGTTGGTGGAACTGGAACACGGCCCGGCGCGCGAGCAGTTGCGCAAGGCCTTGGCGACTCTGGCATCCTTGGCGGACGCCGCCTGACCGGCTGGTCGCTGTCTCGACACAAACTACGGAACATTACGGAACCTCACTACATGAAGAAATCGTCCCTCGCCGTTGCCCTGCCGGCCCTGGCTCTCACTGGCCTGCTGCTTTCGGGCTGCGGCATGTTCCGTTCCGAACGTGCCTGGCAGAACGCCAAGCAGGAATCGCCGCTGGAAATCCCCCCGGGCATGGATACGCCCTCGGCGAGCGCGGCGCTGGTGATTCCGCCCCCGGGCAGCAACCAGCCCTCGCCCAACGGCGCCACGGCGCGTGTGGGCAACGTAGCGGGCACCATTACCGACGGTTTCATCCTGGCCGACAGTGTGGATGAGACCTACCGCCGCGTCGGCGAGGCGCTGAGCAACGGCGAAATCGGCTCCCTGCAGTCTCACGACGACGTTGCGCACACCTACAGCCTGAGCGTGATGGCGTCTGACCAACCGGCTGAGAGGCCCGGCTTCTTCTCTCGCCTGCTGGGCAAGGGCGGCAGTTCGAGTAGCACGGGCGTGGCACCGCGCCCGGTGCTGGTCACCGTCAACTCCAGCGGTCAGGGCTCGAGCGAAGTACGCGCACAGGGCGAAGCCGCCGCGGTGGCGAAGGTGGTCGACAGCCTGAAGTCGCGCCTGGGCGGCAAGGGCTGAGCGTTCGCCTGGCCCTGGCGATCCTGAACACGGAAGCCTGAATACGAAAGCGCCGCCCAGGGGCGGCGCTTTCGTTTGCATGATCGATGGATGCCTGCGCTCAGCGCTCCAGCAGCTTGAGCTTGTCAGGCTTGTTTTCCCATTCCTTGGCATCGGGCAGGGCATCCTTGCGCACGGTGATCACCGGCCAGGACTTGGACAGCTCCTTGTTAAGCGCGGTGAACTGCTCCTGGCCGGCGGGCACGTCGTCCTCGGGATAGATGGCGTTGATCGGGCACTCGGGCTCGCACAGGGTGCAGTCGATGCACTCGTCGGGATTGATCGCCAGGAAGTTGGGGCCTTCGTGGAAGGCGTCGACGGGACAGACCTCGACGCAATCGGTGTATTTGCATTTGATGCAGTTGTCGGTGACGACGAAGGTCATGCTGCCGTGTGCCTGCTTGGGATCGGAAAACCGATCATAAGGGATGGTGGCGCTCCCAACGAGGTTCGAACTCGTGTTCCCGCCTTGAGAGGGCGGTGTCCTAGACCGCTAGACGATGGGAGCGGATTGCTGCGAGGCGCGGTAGTATAGCTGAATTGTTCCGCCCGGCAACGCGGGCGGACGGCGGCCCGGATGGGCCGGAACGCCTTCAGGACGATGCTTGCGGCCATCGAAAATCCGGCCACGGCACTGTGGTGTTTTCGGCTGTGCCACCGGTAGTTGAATGCTCCAAAGGACTTCAATCGCTTGAATCCAAAAGCCAGCCCTGGTCACGCGCTAAGCATCATTCCGCGCGAGCAGCACACGATTTCGCGCAAGAACATCAGCAAGGCGGCTTTGCGCGTGCTCTATCGCCTCAACGAAGCCGGGTACGACGCGTACCTGGTGGGCGGTGCGGTGCGCGATCTTCTGCTGGGCGGCCACCCCAAGGATTTCGACGTGGCGACCAACGCCACCCCCGACGAGGTCAAGAAGCTGTTCCGCAACTGCCGCCTGATCGGCCGCCGTTTCCGCCTGGCCCATGTGGTCTACGGCAACGAAATCATCGAGGTGGCCACCTTCCGCGGCACCAGCGACGAAGAGGGCGACCGCCATGTGGTGGATGGCCGCATCGTGCGCGACAACGTGTGGGGCTCCATCGAGGAGGACGCGCTGCGCCGCGACTTCCGCGTCAACGCGATGTACTACGACATCAGTGACTTCTCCGTGCGCGATTACGTAGGCGGCATGCAGGATCTGCACAACCGCGTGCTGCATCTGATCGGCGATCCGGCCACGCGCTACCGCGAAGACCCCGTGCGCATGCTGCGCGCCGCGCGCTTGGCGGCCAAATTGAATTTCCGCATCGATCCCAAGGCCGCCGCGCCGTTTGCCGAACTTGGGCCTCTGCTGAGCGGAGTGGCGCCCGCGCGCCTGTTCGATGAATCGCTCAAGCTGTTCCTCACCGGGCATGGCTTGAAAAGTTTCCAGATGCTTGAGGGTTGCGGACTGCTCAAATTCATGTTCCCGGCCACGGCGCGCGCGATTCGGCGCGGCGACCGCGCGCTGTGCATGCTGATCGAGCAGGGCCTGGAAAATACCGACGCGCGCATTTCCGAAGGCAAGTCGGTCACCCCCGCGTTCCTGTTCGCCGTGCTGCTGTGGGGCGAGGTGCGCGATCTGGCGCATACCTGGATGTCGCACGGCAAGGACGGCAACGACGCCTGGTCGCGCGCGGCCGCGCACGTGGTGAGCGAGCAGTGCCAGCGCGTGGCCATCCCACGGCGTTTCACCATCGCGATGGAGGAAATCTGGGCGCTGCAGCCGCGCTTCGAACAGATCCAGCGCAAAAAAGTGTTCCGCCTGCTGGCGCATCCGCGCTTCCGTGCCGCGTTCGATTTCCTGCTGTTGCGCGGTGCCGAATCGCAGGCGATGGAGGAACTGGGACGGTGGTGGGCGCATGCCCAGCAACTGCCGCATGAAACGCTCGCCGCCGCGTTGCCGGCGCAGCATGTGGGCGGGGATGTCGATACCGGTGTCCCGGCACCGGCGCGCAAGCGCAGGCGACGCCGCAAACCCGCCGGAAAATCCGGGGCTTCTTGATGCGCGCGTACGTTGCGCTGGGCAGCAACCTCGGCGATTCGCGACAGCAGTTGCTTGACGCCACCGCGGCCTTGGCAAACCTGCCGCACACCCGCGTGCTGGCGCGTTCGCGTTTCTACCGCACGCCGCCATGGGGTGTGCGCGATCAGCCGGATTTCCTCAATGCGGTGGTGGCGCTTGAAACGCCGCTGCCGCCGCACGCGCTGCTCCAGGCCTTGCTGGAAATCGAACGCGTCGCCGGGCGTCAACGCGGCGGCTTGCGCTGGGGGCCGCGCACGCTCGATCTGGACCTGCTGCACGTGGATGGGTACGCGATCAGCGACGAAACACTGACCTTGCCGCATCCGCACATCGCACAGCGGGCATTCGTGTTGTTGCCGCTGCGCGACGTGGCTCCGGAGCTTGAAATCCCCGGGCAAGGGCGGGTGGATGCGCTGTTGCGGAGTGTCGATACGCAAGGCTGCGAAGCCGTCGCTTGAGCCTTTGCCACTCCGCGCCGGATAATTGTTCGCCGCAGCATTGAAGGAAACGCCGTGTACGTGGAAAACGCCAGCGCTCCCGCCCGCAAGCCGGTCACCGTGCCGGGTCTGCATGCCATGAAGGCGCAAGGGCGCAAGATCGTCATGCTCACGGCCTATGACGCCAGCTTCGCCGCCCACGTCGAACAGGCCGGGGTCGATATCGCGCTGGTCGGCGATTCGCTGGGCATGGTCGTCCAGGGCCACCGCAGCACCTTGCCGGTAACGCTCGACCAGATGGTCTATCACACCACGGCCGTGGCGCGTGGCGTATCGGCCAGCTTGCTGGTCGCGGACATGCCCTTCATGGCCGATCGCGACGTGTCCTACGCACTGGAGGCGGGTGCGCGCCTGGTCGGCGAGGGCGGTGCCGCGATGGTGAAAATCGAAGGTGCCGCAGCGCATATCCTCGAATCGATCCACGCGCTGACCGAACGCGCGATACCGGTGTGCGCGCACCTGGGGTTGACGCCGCAATCGGTGCACAAGTTCGGTGGCTTCAAGATCCAGGGCCGTGCCCAGGATGCGGCCGACCGGGTGGTCAGCGAAGCCTTGGCCGTGCAGCAGGCCGGTGCCGATCTGCTGGTACTGGAGGGTGTGCCTGCGGCGCTGGGCGAACGGGTGACCAAGTCCCTGCATATCCCGGTGATCGGCATCGGTGCCGGCCCGCATTGCGACGGGCAGGTGCTGGTGATCTATGACATGCTGGGCATCACGCCCGGCAAGCGTCCGAAGTTCAGCAAGGATTTTCTCGCCGGACGCAACTCGGTGGGCGAGGCGATCGAAGCTTACGTCGCCGATGTGCGCAGTGGCGCTTTCCCGGCCGCCGAACACGGTTTCAACTAGAGCAAACGTTCATGCAAACGGTGCAAGACGCAGCCGGGCTGCGGGCCACGATCCGCGGCTGGCGCTCACAAGGGCAGACGGTCGGTTTCGTGCCGACCATGGGCAACCTTCACGCGGGCCACTACGCGTTGGTCAAGCTGGCGCGCGCACGCGCCGATCGCGTGGTGGCGAGCGTATTCGTCAATCCCACGCAATTTGGGCCCAACGAGGATTTCGAGCGCTATCCGCGCACCCTGGTGCAGGATCAGTCCGGGCTGGCCGAAGCCGGCTGCGATCTGCTGTTTACGCCGGACGTGGCGACCATTTACCCCTTCGGGGCGGCCAACAGCGTAAGTGTGCGTGTGCCGGAGATTACCGACACGCTGGAGGGCGCCCATCGCCCCGGCCATTTCGACGGCGTCGCCACGGTAGTGTGCAAGCTGTTCAACCTGGTGCAGCCGGATATCGCGATATTCGGACAGAAAGATTTCCAGCAGCTGAAAGTGATCGAGCGCATGGTGCGCGACCTGTCCCTGCCGGTGAAGGTGATGAGCGCGCCCACCCAGCGCGCGGACGACGGCCTGGCGCTCAGTTCCCGCAACCAGTACCTCTCCGCCCAGCAGCGCGCGGAATCGACGATGATTTACCAGACCCTGCAACAGATGCGCGAGCTGATCATCAAGGGCCACGCGCGCAAGGTGGTGGAGCAGGCGGCCGCCTCGCGGCTGGAGCGGGCCGGTTTCGCCCCCGATTACGCCGCGATCCGCCGTGCCGAGGATCTCTCCGAGCCCGCCGACGGCGACACCGAGGGCCTGGTGGCCCTGATCGCCGCCCGGCTGGGCAGCACCCGCCTGATCGACAACTTGCTATTGGACTGAGCCGGCCCCACCTTGCCGCCCGGGAGCCGATCCCGGGACCGATGTTGCGACGCAACGGCGGCAGTTCGATAATACGCAGCTATGCAGGCAGTTCCTGCTGGAATTGAAGTCATGCACCTCAACATGCTGAAGGCGAAGATCCACCGTGCAACCGTGACCCACGCGGAGTTGCATTACGAAGGCTCGATCGCCATCGACGGCTTGCTGCTCGATGCGTCGGGCATTCGCGAGTACGAACAGATCCACGCGTGGAACATCAACAACGGCAAGCGCTTCGTCACCTACGCGCTGCGCGCCGAGGAAGGCTCCGGCATCATCTCGGTGAACGGCAGCGCCGCGCATCGCGCGCAGCCGGGCGACCTGATCATCATTGCCGCGTTCGTGCACCTGGAAGAAGCCGAGGTGGCGAAGTTCCAGCCCACGCTGGTATACGTCGCCGAAGGCAATCGCATCAGCCACACCAACCGCTCGATTCCCAAGCAGATGGCAGCCGCCTGAGGCCTTGTTCCCTCTCCCCGCGGGGAGGGAATGGTTTGCCTACGCCCCCTCTCCCCCGTGGACGGAGGGGGCTTGCCTGGCCAACGCCCACGCTACGTGTTCGCGCACGATTTGCGAGGGGTGGTCGCGACGTGCGTCCAGCGCGCGCACGATCTCCTCTGACGGCGGGGCATTGCCCAGCGCAACGGCGATGTTGCGCAGCCAGCCTTCGTAACCGGTGCGCCGGATCGCCATGCCTTCCGTGCGCTCAAGGAATTGAGCTTCGCTCCACGCGAACAGCTCCACCAGTTTCGCGCCATCGAGGCGATGCCTTGGCGCGAAATCGGCCTCCACCGTTTCCTGCGCGAATTTGTTCCAGGGGCAGATCAGCTGACAATCGTCGCAGCCGAAGATGCGGTTGCCCATCGGCGCGCGCAGCTCCTGGGGGATGGACCCTTTCAGCTCGATCGTGAGATAGGAAATGCAGCGCCGGGCATCCAGCCGGTAAGGGCCGATGATGGCCTGTGTCGGGCAGATGTCGATGCATTTGCGGCAAGTACCGCAGTGTGCGTTGGCAGGTTCGTCGATCGGCAGCGGCAGGTTTGTATACAGCTCGCCGAGAAAAAAATACGAGCCGGCCTGGCGGTTGATCAGCACCGTGTGCTTGCCGATCCAGCCCAGTCCCGCATTGCGCGCCAATGCCTTTTCCAGCACCGGCGCCGAATCGACGTAGGCGCGGTAGCCGAAGTCGCCAGCCACGGCACGGATGCGTTCGGCCAGCTTCTGCAGGCGGTTGCGCATCAGCTTGTGATAGTCGCGTCCCAGCGCGTAGCGCGCGACATAGCCGGCCTGCGCGTCGCCGATTACGTCCCAGGCGTGCGTCATGCCGGGCGGCATGTAATCCATGCGTACGGAAATCACGCGCTGCGTGCCCGGTTCCAGTTCATCCGGCCGGCTGCGCTTGCTGCCGTGGCGGGCCATGTACGCCATTTCGCCGTGATAACCCTGTTCCAGCCAGTTTTGCAGATGCAGTTCGTCCTGGCCCAGCGCCACGCCGCTGATGCCCGCCTCGGCAAAGCCAAGCTCGCGCGCCCAGCGCTTGATATCGCGGGCGAGTGCGGTGTAGTCGGGCGGCACATGGGTGGGCATGCGCCCATTGTAAGAGCCCGCCTACGATCGCTGCGCGGTCTGCATTGGCCCTGTAGGTGGTGTCTGCGCGGCCGTCAGCCATCATGCCGGCCGCCCAGTGATCGTAGACAGGCGCCAGGCTGCCTATAATCGGCCGATGCATGCACAGGCGCATCACCGCGATCTTTATACCGTCGAGCAGGTCCGTGCGCTCGACCGGCGAGCCATCGACGATCTTGGCATCAGCGGATTGGAGCTGATGAGCCGCGCGGCGAATGCCGCATTCGCCGGCCTGTGCCGGCACTGGCCGCAAGCACGGCGCATCGTGGTGTTCTGCGGTCCGGGCAATAACGGCGGCGACGGCTACCTGCTGGCCAGCCTGGCGCATGGTTCGGGCATGCACGTGGAGGTGATCGAGCTGGCCGATGCATCGCGCGGCGACGCCACCTCGGCACGCGACGCCTGGCAGCGAAGCGGCGGCTACACGCATCGCTGGCAGCAGGATGGGCCATTGCCGCGCGCGGACGTGTACATCGATGCGCTCTACGGTACCGGCCTGAACCGCGCGCCGGACGCATCGGCGGCAGCCTTGATCGAGCGCATCAACACCGCGGGCGTACCGGTGCTGGCGCTGGACGTGCCATCCGGTTTGAATGCCGACACCGGCGATTGTCCGGGCGCCGCGATCGATGCCCAGCTTACGATCAGTTTCATTGCCGCCAAGCGCGGGCTCTACACCGGACGTGCCGCGACCAAGGTTGGCGTATTGCAGGTCGATACGCTCGGTTTGCCGGAGATTCTTTGGCAAGGCATGCCCAGCGACGCCAGTTTGCTCGATGCCATGCATCTGCCGCCGCGCGCGCGCGACGCGCACAAGGGCGATAGCGGGCACGTGCTGGCCATCGGCGGCGATCACGGCACCGCCGGTGCCATTCGCTTGTGCGGCGAAGCGGCGTTGCGTTCGGGCGCTGGCCTGGTCAGCGTGGCCACGCGCGGTGAAAACCTCTTTGCGCTCAACAGTGCACGGCCGGAATTGATGGCGCACGCCGTGCACGGCCCGCAGGAACTGCAACCCTTGCTTGAGCGCGCCACGCTACTGGCCGTCGGCCCGGGCCTGGGGCAGGGCGCATGGGGGCATGCGCTGTGGCTGACTGCGCTCGACAGCGGTAAACCGCTGGTGCTGGACGCCGACGGGCTCAACCTGCTTGCACGCGAAACGCGAAGCTTCACTGTTCCGGCCGTGCTGACGCCGCATCCGGGCGAAGCCGCGCGCCTGCTTGAAATCACCACCGCGCAAGTGCAGTGCGATCGCTTTGCCGCGGCGCGTGCGTTGGCCCGGCGCTATCACGCTGTCGTCGTGCTGAAGGGCGCCGGTAGTTTGATCGCGCATCCGGATGGACGTCTGGACGTCTGTACGTGGGGCAATCCCGGCATGGGCAGCGGCGGCATGGGCGATCTGTTGACCGGCGTCGTCGCGGCGCTGATGGCGCAGGGATGCTGTCCATGGGATGCCGCCCGCATGGGCGTGGGCCTGCACGCGCGTGCCGGCGACCTGGCCGCGCGCGCTGGCGAGCGGGGCCTGTTGGCCAGCGATCTGCTGGAGCCTCTGCGCACACTCGGCAACGGGCTCGAGCATGGCTGAGCAGCAATGGGTGCTGGCTGACGAAGACGCCACGCGTGCCTTGGGTGCGCAGTTGGCCGGCGCGCTGGACGAGGGCCTGGTGGTGTACCTGCGCGGCGAACTCGGTGCCGGCAAGACCAGTTTCGCGCGTGCGCTGCTCGCCGCGCTGGGCGTGGGCGAGCGCATCAAAAGTCCCACTTATAGCCTGGTCGAGGGCTATCAGGCCGGGAGTCGCCCGGCCTGGCATCTGGACCTGTATCGCATCGCCGATCCGGGCGAGCTGGAATGGCTGGGCCTGGACGCGCTGGCCGATCCCGATGCCCTGGTGCTGGTCGAATGGCCCGAACGGGGCGCCGGTGCGCTCCCGGCGGCGGATCTGGAGCTGGAGTTCGCCTACCAAGGGCTGGGGCGCAGCGCGTGGTTGCGCCCGCGCTCGGGGCGCGGCGAACGCTTGTTGGGGCGTTTGCGTTCAAACACCGCACCCGCCGGCTCGCGCTAAGTAGTCGTCCTCCTTGAGGAAACTGAATGAGCCTGCGCCGGGTGGCTTGCCTGTGAAATGCGCCGCTTAGGGCCGATAGCTTGAGCCGTTCTGACGAAAAGCTCGCAGGTTATGGAAAATCAAAGGAAAACCTATTGCATTCCCTTGGGTCGTGCGCTTCAATGCACCGCCATGAGGGGATTCCTGACCCGTGTTATCTGTCTATCTGGTGCCGCGATCATGACCGTGGCGCCTGGCGTGCTGCGCGCCGCCGACGTCAAGGATGCCCGCGTCTGGGCCGGGCCCGCCTACACCCGCGTGGTGTTCGATCTGTCCGGCCCGGCCAAGTACACGCTCACCCAGGACGGCGACCAGGTCGTGCTGGCGATGAGCGACAGCCGCGTCGCCGGCCGCCTCGCGCCGGGCGCGCAAGGCCTGTTCAAAGGCCTCAGCAGCACCCGGCAAGGCAATTCCGTGCGCCTGGTTGCAGCGGTGGCGCCCAATAGCCAACCCAAAACCTTCATGCTGGGGCCGTCGGGCCAGGCCGGCTATCGGCTCGTCCTCGATCTTTATCCGGCCAGCGCCAAGGCTGTGGCCCCGAACCCGGTCAAGCAGGATGACTCGCGCACAGCCGACACGCTTGCGATGCGCGTCCATCCCGCCACGCCGATCGCGCCCGCGCCGGCCGACTCCGCCTCCGACGATGCCACCGACAGCACCGCCGGCGCGCAAGAGCCGGCTCCCGTGCCGGTCACCATCAATGCGGCCAGCAAGCTGACCACCCGCAAGGGCGTGACCACCCGTCAGGCGGCGCTGCTGCTGAACAGCGAGCGCCAGGTCATCGTGGCGGTGGATGCCGGCCACGGCGGCAAGGACCAGGGTGCTCATGGCCCCGACGGCCTGCTGGAGAAGAACGTCACCCTCGCCGTGGCGCGCGACCTGGCCGCCCAGATCAACCGCCAGCCGGGCATGAAGGCGATCCTCACCCGTGACGGCGACTACTTCATCCCGCTCAAGCAGCGCTACGAGATCGCGCGGCGGAACCAGGCCGATCTCTTCGTCGCGATCCACGCCGACTCTTACACCAGCAGCGACGCGCGTGGCTCGTCGGTGTGGGTACTGTCCTCGCGCGGCAAGAGCTCGGTGGCCGCGCAGATGCTGGCCGACCGCGAAAACAGCTCCGACCTGATCGGCGGCGTCTCGCTGGCAGCCGAAAACGACAGCCTCGCCTCGGTGCTGCTGGACATGCAGCAAGGCTGGGCGGTGCAGGCCAGCGAAACGGTGGCGCAGAACGTGCTCAATGCGCTGTCCGCGCTGGGCCCGACGCATCGCGGCTACGTCGAGCATGCCAACTTCGTCGTGCTGCGCTCGCCGGACGTGCCGTCGATCCTGGTCGAGACGGCCTTCATCAGCAACCCTGTGGAAGAGCGCAAGCTGCGCGATCCGGTGCACCAGGATCAGCTCGCCACGGCCATCATGGACGGCGTAAAGCGTTATTTCCTCAGCAATCCGCCGCCCGGCACCTGGTTCGCGCAGGAGGCCGCGCGGCGTAAGGGTGTGGCGGTCGATGGGGGCACGCAAGTCGCCGCCGCCGGCAAGACCAGGAACAAGGTTGCGCTCGATGCTTCGTCCAATCCGGCCGATGCGGACGTGCGCGACATGCATCGCGTCACCGCGGGCGAAAGCCTCAAGAGCATCGCCAAGCAATATGGCGTGAGCGTGGATTCGCTCAAGAACATCAACGGCATCAGCGGTGACAGCGTGCACGCGGGCATGATGCTGGAAATTCCCGATAGCTGACGGCCGATAGTTGCATCTGGCGCCGGCTGTTAAGCTTGCGCCCCATGCCCCGCATCCAGCCGCTCCCCCCCGAACTCATCAATCAGATCGCCGCCGGCGAGGTGATCGAGCGGCCCTCCTCGGTGGTCAAGGAACTGGTCGAAAACAGTCTCGACGCCGGTGCCACGCGCATCGAAGTGGATATCGAATTGGGTGGTGCGCGCCTGATCCGCGTACGCGACGACGGCGACGGCATCGCGCCGGACGACCTGCCGCTGGCGATCGCCTCGCATGCCACCAGCAAGATCGGCAGCTTCGACGACCTGGAGCACGTGGCAAGCATGGGTTTCCGCGGCGAGGCGCTGGCTTCGATGTCGTCGGTGGCGCGCTTTGCCATGACCTCGCGCCTGCGCGGATCCGACAACGCGTTTCGCATCGAAGTGGACAGCGGACGCATGCAGCCCGCACGGCCCGCACAGCACCCCCAGGGCACCAGCGTGGAACTGCGCGACCTGTTCTACAACGTGCCCGCGCGGCGCAAGTTTCTGCGTGCCGAACGCACCGAATTCGCGCACATCGACGATCTGCTCAAGTCGCTCTCGCTGGCTCGCGGCGGCGTGGAGTTTCGCCTGAGCCATAACGGCAAATCCGTGCGCGTGTGGAAGGCCGCCCGCGATGAACAGGCCATGCTGATGCGCGTGGCCGAGGTGCTGGGCGATGCGTTCCCGCAGCAGAGCCTGCGCATCGATCACGCCACCGCGGGCATGCGCCTGTCGGGCTGGGTGGGCTTGCCGACCGCATCGCGTCCGCAGGCGGACTCGCAGTATTTCTACGTCAACGGCCGGCTGGTGCGCGACCGCGTGGTGGCGCATGCGGTGCGCCAGGCGTATGCCGATGTGCTGTTCCACGGACGGCATCCGGCGTTCGTGCTGTATCTGGAGTTGGATCCGGCCGGCGTGGACGTCAACGTGCATCCGGCCAAGCATGAGGTGCGTTTTCGCGAGCAGCGGCTGGTGCACGATTTCCTGTTTCGCACCCTGCACGAGGCGCTGGCCGAAACACGTGCCGGGCAAAGCGTGCCGACCGAAAACGCCGCATGGACGCATGCGCCCATGCAAACCGCGCCGACGGTGCAGCCGGTGGACACCCGCTCAAGCGCATGGCAAGGCACATTCAGGCAAAGCCCGCTGCAACTTGGCGTACGCGAGGAACCGCTGGCCGGCTATGCCGCCTTGCTGGGCAGCGGCGCCGGCGGCCAGCCCGAATCGCTGTCGCCGATACCCTCCATGCCATCGGCCAACGATGGCGAAGTGCCGCCGCTCGGCTATGCCATCGCGCAACTGAAGACCATCTACATCCTGGCGGAAAATGCGCACGGATTGGTGTTGGTCGACATGCATGCCGCGCACGAACGCATCACCTACGAAAAGCTCAAGTCCGGCCGTGCCTGCAGCAACCTGCGTTCGCAGCTGCTGCTGGTGCCGCTATCGGTAGCGGTGAGCGCAAAGGAGGCCGCCGCCGCCGAAGAGCATGGCGAGGCCTTGGCCGACTGGGGTCTGGAGCTGTCGCGAAGCGGTCCGTCGGCGGTGGTGGTGCGGCGCATTCCCGCCCTGCTGGAAGGCGCCGACGTCGCCGAACTCACGCGCAGCGTGCTGGGGGAACTGGCCCAGCACGGCAGTTCGCGGCAATTGCAGGAGCTGGAAAATGAATTGCTGTCCACCATGGCCTGCCATGGTTCGGTGCGCGCGGGGCGGCGCCTCACGCCGCCGGAAATGAATGCGTTGCTGCGCGAGATGGAGGCCACCGAGCGCTCCGGCCAGTGCAACCACGGCCGTCCGACCTGGGTGCAGGTCAACATGAACGAACTGGATAAGCTATTTCTGCGCGGCCGTTAGGCGGCGCCTGTTCCGAGGGCCATACTGGACGCTCCTTGCATCGCGCGGAGCGAACCCCATGTGGCGCCATATCCTGGCCGGATTGATTTTGAGTACTGGAGTTGCGCTCGTGCATGCCGATACCGCCCACACAGCCGCCGCGCCCGATGCCTATCAGCAGAGCATCGAACAATGGCGCGCCAAACGCGTTGCCAACCTTAACGCGCCGGACGGCTGGCTCAGCCTGATCGGCTTGGAGTGGCTGCAGCAGGGCGCCAATCGCGTAGGCAGCGCCGCCGATAACGACATCGTGCTGCAGGCTGGCCCGGCGCATCTGGGCGTGGTGACGCTGGACAAGGACGGCAAGCTGCACATTGCGCTGGCACATGGCGTGGATGCGCGCATCGACGGCAAATCCTTGCGCGAAGCTACGCTGATCGACGACGCGCATGCTACCGGCCAAGCCAAACCCACCACAGTGACATTCGGCAGCGCCAGCTTTTACGTGATCGATCGCGAAGGGCGCAAGGCGCTGCGCGTGAAAGACACCACCGCCGCAACGCGCCAGCATTTTCTGGGCATCGATTATTTCCCAATCGATCCTTCCTGGCGCATCGTGGCCGACTGGGTACCGTTCGATCCGCCGCACGATCTGCAGATCGGCTCGGTGATCGGCACCATCGAAACGCAGAAAGTGCCGGGCAAAGCGGTGTTCCAGCGCGACGGACACACCTACGAACTGCTGCCGTACCAGGAAGAGCCGGGCGGCGAGCTGTTTTTCGTGCTGGCCGATCGCACCTCCGGTCACGAGACCTACGGCGCGGCGCGCTTCCTGTACGCCGCATTGCCGGTGAACGGCAAGGTCGTGCTGGATTTCAACCAGGCCTACAACCCGCCCTGCGCGTTCACTGCGTTCGCCACCTGCCCGCTGGCACCGCCGGAAAACCGGCTGGACCTGCGTATCACGGCCGGCGAGAAGAAATATCGCGGCGCGCATTGATCGCCGCGCGGGCAGGGCGGGGCGCGTCGGCGCACCCGCCCGCGTGATCGGTCACAGGCCTTTGAACACGGCCTTGCGCTTCTCCAGGAAGGCGCTGGTGCCTTCGCGCATGTCCTCGGTGGCGAAAGCAAGCGCGAACGCCTGTGTTTCGAAGGCCAGGCCCTGGTCGATGGTCGTCTCGCCGCCTTGCAATATCGCGTCGAGGATGCCGGCGGCCGCCAGCGGCGCGGCCGCCGCGAGCTGGTCGGCGAGCGCGTTGACGGTTTCGTCCAGCGCCTCCGGCGCCACCACGCGGTTGACGATGCCCAGCTCGTAAGCGCGTTGTGCGCCGATCGGGTTGCCCACCAGGCACAATTCCAGCGCGGCGCTGCGTCCGGCCAGGCGCAGCAGGCGCTGCGTGCCGCCGAAGCCGGGGATCAGGCCCAGATGGATCTCCGGCTGCCCCAACTTCGCTTTTTCGCTGGCTACGCGCAGGTGGCAGGCCATGGCCAGCTCCATCCCGCCGCCCAGCGCGAAACCCTGAATGCGTGCGATCACGGGTTTGCCCAGCCGCTCGATCGTGCTCATCAACGTCTGCCCGGCCCGCGAAAAACGCTGCGCCTGGACCGGCGTGTAGCCGTTCATCTCGCTGATATCCGCACCCGCCACGAACGCTTTCTCGCCCGCGCCGGCCAGCACCACCGCGCGCACCGCATCGTCCTGGGCCGCCTGCGTAAAGGCCAGAGTCAGCTCGTTCAAAGTGTCGCGGTTGAGCGCATTGAGCTTGTCGGGCCGGTTGACGGTGATCGTACGCACGGCATCGCGGTTGCCGATTTCAAGATTGCGGTAGGCCATGCTCGACTCCGTCGGAAGATAAAACACGGATTTTAGCAGCGGGAACCTTTTCCGCCTCCGGGCGATCTCAGACAGACTCTTGACAATGGCGATCGGCAGGCGTGGCTGCACAAAGCGGCAGAACCGCTTAGGATGGCGGCTTTGGCCGTATGCTTGCCGCCATGGAGAACGTAATGGCATACACGCGAAGGCTGGTACCGGGCATCATGCTGCTTGCCGCATTTGCGGTACAGGCGCAGCAGGGTCCGGCTGCGCCTAGCTCGTCGCCGCGGACCTCGACGGTCAAGCTGGACAAGTACAAGCTTTCCTACGCCATCGGCTATCGCATCGGCAACCAGTTTTCCCAGGGGGATGTGCCGATAGACCTGGCCGTGCTGCAAAAGGCCATCGCCGACGCCTACGCCAAGCGTCCGCCCGCGGTGTCCAAGCAGGACATGTACAACCAGCTGGTGAGCCTGGGTACGCGTATGCGCGACCAGGCCCTGGCCGAATACAAGCGCATCGCGGCCGACAACGAGCGCAAGAGCAAGGAGTTCATGCAGCACAACGCCACGCAGCCCGGCGTAGTGCAATTGCCGTCAGGCATTCAGTATTCGGTCATCAAGAAGGGCGACGGCACGCTCAGTCCCACCATCGACAGCGTGGTTACGGTCAACTACCGCGGCATGCTGATCGACGGCACCGAGTTCGACAGCACCTACGCGCACGGCGCGCCGGTGAAGTTCGCCGTGGACAAGGTCATCCGCGGCTGGCAGTTCGTGATCCCGCGCATGCACGTGGGCGATCGCTGGAAGGTGGTGATTCCGCCCCAGCTCGCCTACGGCGAAGACGGCATGCTGCCGCGGATCGGCCCCAACCAGGCGCTGGTGTTTGATATCGAGCTGCTGGACATCAAGCCGCCCGATCCGCAGGCATCGGGCCCCTGACGCGGCGCCGGCGGCTGGGTTAGCATGTCCGGCGCATGTCAAACGAATCCCCGCTTCCGGTCCAACCCATTCTTACCCCGTGCGTGGGCATCTGCGAGCTGGATGCGCGCGGGTACTGCCTGGGCTGCCATCGCACCGGCAATGAAATCGCCCGCTGGCGCAGCATGAGCGACGCCGAGCGCGACCACTACCTCAAAGAAGTGCTGCCCGCACGCGAGAGCGCGTGATGGATGCCCTGCTGCGCGCGCTGCGGCCGCTGTCGCAACCGCCGGCGGCGCCGGGCTGGAACCACACGCAGATGGCCGCGCTGCTCGGCGACGCGCCGCTGCGTTCTGCCGCGGTGCTGATCGGCTTTCGCGACGCCGAGCCGCTGCGCCTGGTATTTACCGTACGCACCGATCACTTGAGTTCGCATGCCGGGCAGGTGTCTTTTCCCGGCGGCGGCACGGATCCCGCCGATGGCGATGCGGTGACCACCGCCTTGCGCGAAAGCGAAGAGGAAATCGGCCTGGACCGTACCCTGGTGACGCCGCTGGGCTATCTGGACTGCTTCGAAACCATCAGCGGCTTTTGCATCACGCCGGTGGTTGCGCGTATCGCGCCGCAGGCAAGCTATCGCCCCGCGCCCGACGAAGTGGCCGAGGTGTTCGAAGTGCCGCTGGCGCATTTCCTTGCACCGGCCAATCTCAGGCGCTATGTGATGGAATACCGCGGCCATCGTCGCGAGATGGTGGAATTTGAGCACTCAGGGCACCGCATCTGGGGCGCCACGGCCGCGATCCTGCAGCATCTGGTGCAGAAGATGGAGGACGCATGAAACGTACACTGATCTTGGTCGATGAACTGGCGCAGCTTGCGCCCGCCGATGTACTGATTGTCGACTGCCGCCACGATCTGGCCGACCCGGACAAGGGCGAGCGCGACTATCGCCAAGGGCATATTCCCGGCGCGGTGTTCGCCAGCCTCGATCGCGATCTTTCCGATCTTGGCCGCATACCCTTGGGCCTGGGGCGTCACCCGCTGCCGCTGGAAGAAAATTTTTCCGCGTTGCTGGGGCGCTGGGGTTGGCGGCCGGGTCTGCAAGTGGTCGGCTACGATGCCGGCAATGGTGCCTTGGCGGCGGCGCGTCTATGGTGGCTGTTACGCCTGACCGGTGTGCGCGATGTCGCCGTGCTCGATGGCGGCTTTGCCGCCTGGACGGCGGCAGGCAAGCCGATGTCGCAAGACACGCCATCGCGCCAAGCAACACAGGTAACGCTGCACTATGACACGAGCCAGTTCTTGCTCGATCACGCGGCGGTGGCCAAGCTGCAAGGCGATCTGTTGCTCGATGCGCGTGCAACGCCGCGTTACACCGGCGAAGTCGAGCCGCTCGACCGGGTGCCCGGTCACGTACCGGGCGCGGCGAATCGACCGTTCGCGGACAACGTGCAGGCGGACGGCCATTTCAAATCCGCCGATACGCTGCGGCGGGAGTTTCTCGCCGTGATCGGCGAACACCGGCCCGATCAGGTGGTGCACATGTGCGGCTCCGGCGTCAGTGCCTGCCACAACGTGCTGGCGATGGAACATGCGGGGCTTGCCGGCTCGCGCTTGTATGCACCCTCGTGGAGCGGCTGGGTCAGCGATCCATCGCGTCCGGTGGCGACGGGCGCCGGCTGACGCCTGCCGCCTTTCGCACGGCTAAGCGTCAATCCTTTTTCTTCAGGCGCGCGACCAGCTGCTTGAGCGTCGCCTGCGTCTGGTCGTGGAAGAACGCATCGACGAAGGTGTCGATCGGCAAGGCATCGACGTCGGCATACGTGCTGGTGAGATCGGTGCGTGCGATCTGGCGTGTGGCCAGCATTGCGTGGGAGGGCAGCGCCAGGGTTTCGTTGAGCCAATGCAGCGCGCGCGTCACTACCTGGTCCACGCCGGTGAGGTCGTCCACGAAACCTGTCGCCAGCGCCTGTTCGGCGTCGATCAGGGCGCCTGCGATCAACAGGCGTTCGGCACGGTACGCACCCACGATGCGGCGCAATGCCATCTGGATGCAATCGGGCGCCACCAGGCCCACCTGCACCTCGTTCAGGCCGATCCGGTATGGCCCCTGCGCCATCACGCGGTAATCGCAAAACAACGACAGCACCGCTCCGCCGGCGGGACTATGCCCGGTGATCGCCGCGACCACCGGTACGGGCGCATGCGCGAGCGCCGCGCAGGCAAGAAAGAATTCGCGCCAGAACTCGCGCACGCCGGCGCGATCCTTGGTCATCAGCTCAGGTACGTCCACGCCGGCGGAAAACATGCCTTGCGCGCCCGACAGCACGATGCCGCGCGCGCCTTCCTGCACGGCCTGCGCGAGCGCTGCCTGCAGCGCTCGCAGCAGATCCAGATTCAGCGCGTTGACGGGCGGGCGCGCCAACTGGATTTCGGTAACGGCATCGTGCTTGACGAGATTGAGCATGGTTGGTCCAAAGAGAAGTGAATGGGGTACCGGCAACAGTGTACGGCGATCAGGATTGTGGTTGCTCGTCGGCGCTCCAGGTGTAATGCACCCGGTAATCGAGCACGGCCTTGCCGTTGGCGGGCACCTCGACGCGGAATTCCAGCGTATCGGTGGTCTGCTTGCTGGGCTTGACGCTAGATGATGCGACGGTCCACTCGCGCCAGCGGTTGGGATGCTCGCGCACGGTGACGATGCGTACCGCATCGCCGGCGTTGGTCAAGGTGATGCGGAAGGCTTCGTCCATCGTGCGGCCGTCCTTGTCCACGTGGAAGCTGGTGCGTTCACGCTGGCCGCGCAAATCGAAAGCCGTGCCCAACGTAATCATCGCGTCGCCACCTTTGGGCGTATCGTTGATGCGTCCTTCGCCGATGAACTGCGGCACGCCGTTGCGATCGGCGGCAAGTACGCGCAAGTAGCCGGCCGGCAGGCTGTCGAAGGCGGTAAAGCGCAGTGTGCTGACAATGGTATTGTTGCTGTCGGTATTGAAATCGACGTTGAGCATCGGCTGCGGCGGCATCCAGGCGCTGCCGTTTTCATACAGCTCCGTGCGCTCGCAACCCAGCGTGCGCGCCGCATACAGCGGCACCTGGCTGATGCTGCCGTCGGGCAGATCGACCGGCGCGGGCAGGGTGTAACTGCGGTAATCGCCCATCGAGGCCTGCTCGGGCAAGGCATTGGGTGCGGCACCCATTTTCGCCATCACCATCATCATCGGGCGCGGCCCGCTGGCTTTGGCGAAATTCGGCTCGCCCGCGATCAGGGTGAGATGGGTGCCGTTCCAGTCGCGGCCGCTGCGGTTGGCGATGCTCGCGCGCGATTCCCATTGCATGCTGCACGTCTTGCCCGGCTGCAAGGTGGCCACGTACGCCGCGCGCCAGCCGATGCCCGAAGTGGGATAGCTCAACACCGCGTCGGCCTGGCCGCTGCGCGACGCATCCACGCGCAGGCGCAGGCTGGAGCCGGTGGGGAAGTTGCCGCCTTGCGTATTCACGGCCGCGTATTGGCGGATCAGGGTGGTGCCGTTGCTGCCGCGTACGACCAGCCCGTCGTCGCCGGCGCGCAGCAAGGTACCGTTCGCCAACGGCTGGCCGTTGTCGCCAAGCACGCTGATGTTGCTGCCGGTCAAACCTGTCAGGGCGGCATTCGCGCCCTGGCCAAGCAGCAGGCGTTGCGAAATCACTTTGGCTTCGCCGCCAGGGAAACCGAGCGCTAACGCTTCGGCGTCAAGATGCTCGGGCAGGTCGCCCAGCACCAGGTCGTGCACACCCGATTGCAGCGTCACGCTGCGTTGTTCGCGTACGACGGCGTAGCCGTCGTCGCCATTGTTCTGGCCATCGCTCGCGTACAAGGCCGGGCTGTCGCTGCGATACAAGGTGATCGAGGTGCCATCGGTCGCGCGGGCCAGCGGCACGCAGCATGACGCGGCAATGGCGATGCTCATGATGTTCCTGCGCCAGGTTGGCATGGTGCACTCCTTTGACAGATGATTCAGGAACGATCATAGCGGGCCGAACGCGACCCCGTATGTGTCCCAATCGCCCCCCGTTGCTCGCGCTTCAGCCCGCTTTTTCGTACTGCAAGGGAGGTAGAACTGGCTTATGATCCGGTCGCTCCGGTTCGACGGTGCCATGCCGCCTGCATCGGATCGTGGCGGGATATCTGTTGAACGTGCAACGGATCCAAGGGCCGCTCATGCACGGTTATTCGCTAAAAGTAGTACTTGCGGACGATCATCCCGCGCTGATCGCGGGTATCGCGCACAGCTTGTCTTCGGCCGACACCCTTCAGCTGGCCGGCACGGCGGGCGACTCCACCGAATTGTTGCGCATCCTCGATGGCGGCGGCTGCGACGTGCTGGTTTCGGACTATTCCATGCCGGGAAACGAGCATGGCGACGGCGTCGCGCTGTTTTCGCTGATCCGGCGGCGCTACCCGTCAGTCAAGCTGGTGGTATTGACCGGATTGGACAATCCGGCCGTGCTCAGCGCACTGGGTGGCTTGGGCATTTTCTGCATCGTCAGCAAGGCGGATGCAACCAGCTATCTCATTCCCGCCATCCACGCCGCTGCGACGGGCGGCAGTTATTACTCGCCTTCGGTTGAGAAAAGCATGCGCTTGCGCGGCGTGGATCATCGTGAAGGAAATGGGCCCAAGTCATTAAGCAAGCGTGAAGTGGAAGTGGTGCGGTTTTACGCCAGCGGCCTCACCGTCAATGAGATTGCCGAACGTTTGAATCGAAGCAAAAAAACCATCAGCTCGCAGAAGGCGCGCGCCATGCAAAAGTTGGGTATCGAGCGCGATATGGATCTGCTGCGTTATGCGATGGAAAACGGCATCGTGGCGTCCTCCTCGCAGCCTGGCGCATCGAAGACTGAGGCACCTGGCGACTAGGGATGCTCTGATTAATCTTCGCAGGTGGCCTTCTGGACATCACCCCGTCAAGTAAAATTCAAAGTGCTGGTGACACCTGCGAAGCATTAATCAGAGCATCCCCAGGTGCGTGCAAATCGCATGCGAGGGATGCATGCAAATCGATGACATGAATACCCTGTCATGTCAGCGACATATTCACGGTGATGGATGCACATGCGCTTAAGCAACGTGTGGCATGTTTTACACAGTGGATTAACGACCCTCCTGCGATGCTTCGCAAGGCCGGCCGTGCCCTTGGGGATGCGTTCGGCAGCGCCAAAGTAGACCGCGTTATCCGTTACAGCTTGTAAGTCACGGCCCTCGTTCCATCGAGCGGCAACATGCTTAGACCACCCTGCCGCTGCGATGGGATGTGGCGAAGACGGTTCGTTTCGCGCGTTTGCTTCACGGAGGAAATCCGTCGATCGATAGTTCATTGCTCCGCTGACGTCCCTGTCTTGGGCCGTGGCATGTCTTGCGGCCGAGCCTGACGTTGGAGAAAGCCCTCGACCTTCCGCGATGTGAAAGCATGCGCGCGTTTAAACGACGCCGGCGCTGAGAGCGTGGCTGTTCCTTTAAGAAAAGTAACGAGTCGATGCGGCGTCGAGATGGCACGTGTCTGCGTGGCGCAAACCCCTACCCATCCTTGCATTGCAGAAAGGACGCGTCGCCATGAAAAAGCACAACGGTCATTCCCAAGGTTCGGCTCAGTCCAAAACCCGCAATGGGTTGCCGGGTGGCCTTCAGGCTGCACTGGCCAAGAACATCGCTCGCGCGCTGACGCAGCAACCGGGCGGACACGCCCCGGTACTGCGTGGCGGCGGGTTCAAGACCTCTTCCAGCATTGCCCGCGGGACCGTGGGCAAGCAGTCGGCCGGTCCGCTGGCTGCGCTGGATGATACGTATATCAAGGTGCTAGGCGGCACGGCTGCCCAAGCCAGCAATTACGGCCCCCTTTACGGCATGGCCATTGGAAACAATGCTCAGGCGACCGGTGCTATCGCCATCGGCAGCAATGCCTTTGCAACGCGTTCATCGTCCACGGGATCAAGCTATGCGGACTATACCGGTCTGGCGATCGGTTCCGGCGCGACGTCTTACGCCCAGGGCGTGGCTTTGGGGCAAGGCGCCACCGCATCGGGTCTCTACGCATCGGTGGCATTGGGCACTGGCTGCATTGCGACGGGCAATTATTCGGTGGCGGTGGGTGATGCTGCGCAGGTACCTGGCAATCAGTCCATGGCTATCGGCTACGCGGCGGGAGCGAGTGCTTCCCAGGCGATTGCCATGGGTCCAAATGCATCGGCATCCTCTGATGGTGAGATTGCGCTGGGCCTCAATGCAGGCCACGGGACGGGCGCCAATGCAAGCGCGATTTCCCTGGGTACTCGCGCAAGCGCCAATTCCCCTGATGCCGTGGCAATTGGTACCAGCGCAGTCACGCAAGGCCCTAATGGTGTGGCGATCGGCAATGGGGCGGGGGCTTCATTGGATAGTGTTGCGGTGGGTCATGATGCGCAAGCGCCCAATCAAGGCGGTACCGCCATTGGCGCAGGTGCCGACGCGGACATGAATGCCACGGCTATTGGTCAGGGCGCCTCAGCTTTTGAAGGTTCAACGGCGATCGGTGCCAGCGCGACGACAAACTTTTCTTCCAATGCCGTGGCGTTGGGCGCCAACAGCTCCACCACGCGCAACAACACCGTGGCGGTAGGCGCCGTGGGCGGCGAACGCCAGATCGTGAATCTTGCGGCCGGTACGCAAGGCACCGATGCGGTGGATGTGAATCAGCTTAGTCCGGTGGTGACGGCGTTGGGTGGCGGTGCGTCGATCAATCCGACCACTGGTGCGGTAAATCCACCTAGCTACGCGCTGGCAAACGGCGGTACGCAAAGCACTATCGGTGGCGCCTTGGGCGCATTGGACGGGTCGCTGACCACCGTCAACGAGCAGGTGAAGGCGTTGCAAGATGCCGCAGATGAATCGTTGCGTTACTTCAAAGCCAACGGTCTGGATAATGGTACCGATGATGCCGATGCGTCGGGCAACAACGCGGTGGCCATCGGCAGCAGCGCCGATGCCAGTGCTTCCGGAGCGATTGCCCTGGGTCAAAGTGCTGTCGCAAATACCAGCGGCGAGATTTCGATTGGTGTCAACGCAGGCAATAAGACGGCCACTAGCCCGAATGCGGTTGCCATCGGCACCAGCGCGAGCGCGGGCTTTGCCGGCGCCGTGGCGATCGGCAACCAGTCGGCAGCTGCATTGGAAAGTGTTGCTGTGGGCGATGGTGCGAAGGCGACCAATCAAAACGATACCGCCATTGGTGCAGGTGCCACCGCAACCGTAAACGCCACGGCCATTGGTCAGGGAGCTTCGGCTATTCAAGGTTCGACCGCGATCGGCCTTGGTGCGACGACGATTGTTTCCTCCAATGCGGTGGCTTTGGGCGCCCACAGCTCCACCACGCGTAACAACACCGTGGCGGTGGGTGCCGTGGGCAGCGAACGCCAGATCGTCAATGTTGCGGCCGGTACGCAAGGCACCGATGCGGTGGATGTGAATCAGCTCAAGCCGATGATAACGGCCCTCGGCGGCGGCGCGTCGATCGATCCGAACACCGGCGCGGTGACCGGGCCCACCTACACGATCGACGGCGCCGAGCAGACCACGGTCGAAGACGCACTCACTGCGCTCAATGAAGCCATCGGCGAGCAAGAGCCGTATTTGGACGTCAACAGCACTGGGCCAGATGCGTTGGCCACGGGTAAAGATGCCGTTGCCCTGGGCAGTAACGCCAACGCCAGCGGCGATGATGCGATAGCCATCGGTAGGGGGTCGCTTGCCGACATCGACAACACGGTGTCCTTGGGCAACATCACGCTCAAGCGCAAGCTGGTCAATGTCGCGCCCGGCGATATAGCGTCGGCGAGCACGGATGCCATCAATGGCAGCCAGCTTTACGACACCAATCAGCAACTGGATACGCTGCAAAACGGGTTGATCGACAGCGGTGTGTTCGATCCGGCTACCGGAGTGTCCTTGGCGGTAACCTATAGCAATGACGCCAAGACTTCGATTGTGCTTGGCTCCCTGGGCAACCCGGTGGAGATTATCAACGTCGCCCCCGCCATCCAGCCCACCGATGCGGTGAATTTGACGCAATTGACCGATGCGGTGGACCAATTGCGCAGCGAGTTCAGTACCGGCACACCTTACGTCAAGGTCAACTCCACCGGCCCCGTGGCCAATGCCGTTGGCGTGGACGCGGTGGCGATCGGTTCCTCCGCGCTGGCATCGGTCGATGGCGTGGTGGCCCTGGGGCTTAACTCGCGCGCCGCGGCCGCCCAATCGGTGGCGATCGGCAACAACAGCCTGGCCGATGCGCCCTTGACGGTATCCATCGGCGGCCCCGGCCTGCAGCGCCGCCTGGTCAATCTACAAGCCGGCATCGCGCCGTTTGATGCGGTGAACGTAAGCCAGCTTCAGCCGCTGGTGATGGGGCTGGGAGCGTCGATCGATCCGGCTACCGGTACGGTAACGGGGCCGACCTACAACCTGGTCAACGGTGGCACGCAGACCACGGTGGACGGTGGCCTGAGCGCTTTGGATAGCGCCTTGATCAACGTCAATGCCACCGTTACCCATATCGACAACACCGTCAACAGCCTCACGACACAGCTACAGGAATTGCAAGACGCAGCAGGCGAAAACTTGCACTACTTCAAGGCCAACGGCCCCGGCAACGGCTCCGATGATGCCGACGCCGCGGGCCTGAACGCCGTGGCCATCGGCAGCGACGCTAGCGCCAATGCGGCTCGCGCAATTGCGATGGGCGCAAGCGCAAGCGCTTCGAGCGGCGCCGTGAATGCCATTTCCATCGGCACCGGCGCGACGACAGCGGCCCCTGGCGCCGTGGCGATCGGCGCTAATACCGGCGCTTCGGAAAACGCCATTGCCCTGGGTGACGGAGCCCAGGCGATCAACATCAACGATATGGCGATCGGCGCAGGTGCTTTCGCGTCCTCGAACTCGACGGCCTTGGGTGCGGGTGCACAGGCTGATGGCAATTCAACCGCCGTCGGTCCGGGTGCACTGGCCTTTGGCGGAAACACAGCCGCGATCGGCGCGGGGGCCACGACCAATGCCGCGACCAATGCCGTGGCGCTGGGCGCCAACAGTTCCACCACGCGCAACAACACCGTGGCGGTAGGTGCGGCCAGCAGCACACGCCAGATCGTGAACCTCGCTGCGGGTACCCAGAACACCGATGCGCTGAACGTAAGCCAGCTTGTGCCGGTGGTGAATGCGCTGGGCGGTGGTGCGTCCATCAATGCGGCGACGGGCGTGGTGACCGGGCCGACCTATACCCTGGTCCATGGCGGTGAACAGACTACGCTGGAAGGCGCATTGAGCGCCTTGGATCAGGCCGTGAGCGAAAGCGGCGGGGAGGGCAATCCGTACCTGGTCGTCAACAGCAGCGACGCGTACCCGTTGGCACACGGCATCAACTCCATCGCCCTGGGAGCTTTGGCCTTGGCCCCGGGCAATTACTCGGTGGCCGTGGGCTACCACTCGGTGGCCAATGCTGACGATGTCTTCTCGGTGGGGCGGCACACCCATCTGCGCCGGATCATTTTTGTTTCGCCCGGCAATATTGCCGAAACAAGCACCGATGCGATCAATGGCGGCCAGCTGTATGACACCAATCTGCAGTTGAGCACGCTGCAAGATACCTTGACCGACGGCGGCGTGATCGATCCGGCCACGGGCCTCTCGCTGGCAGTGACCTATAGCAACAGCACGAAGAACATCATCGTGCTCGGAAACCCGGGTGCGCCAGTGGAAGTGACGAATGTCGCTACCGGCCTGGTGGACAGCGATGCGGTGAACGTGGCGCAGCTCAATACCGCGATAAGCAATTTGACCGATCAGCTGAGCGGCGCCATCAAGTATGTCAAGGTCAACTCGACAGGGTCTCAAGCCAACGCCACAGGCGTCGATTCAGTAGCGATAGGATCGGCCGCCAGCGCCACGGCGCAAACATCCGTGGCGATCGGCACCGGTGCGCGCGCGTCGGGCATCAATAGCGTTGCGATCGGCGTAAATTCAACCACCACTCAGGCGTCCACCGTATCGGTGGGTGGCATTGGCAGCGAACGTAAAATCATCAACGTGGACGATGGCGACATCAGCGATGGCAGCACCGACGCTATCAACGGTGGGCAATTGTTCAATGCGCTGGGTGCGCTCAACACGCGCATGGGCGTGTTCGATGTCACCGCGCCGCTGTTCGCGATCGAGGGGGTGCAGGGTGACAACACCGCTTCGCTCAACGGTGGTGACGCCAGTTCATTCACTTCCATGGTATTTGGCGTGGGGTCGTTCGCTAGTGGTGTTCAAACAGCAGCCTTTGGCCTGACCAATGTCGCCGCGTCGGACTATTCGGCAGCGATTGGCGTATTTGCTCAGACCGGTGCAGGCCAGCCGTATTCGGCGGCGATCGGAACCTATGCCTCGACCACGGGCACGAATGCCGTAGCCATCGGCTCACAGGTCCAGGCCAACGCCGACAATGCCGTGGCGATTGGCACCAACAACGCCTTGGCCATAGGCACAGGCACGGTTGCGCTCGGTAACGGCGCGAGGGTCAATGCGCGCACGGATAACTCGATCGCTATCGGCACCGCCGCAACCATAGCCACCAATGTCACCGACGCCATTGCACTGGGTCACAGCGCAAGCGTCTCAACGGGAGCGGTGGGTGGCATAGCGCTGGGGCAGGGTTCGGTGGCCAACCGCAATAACGCGCTGTCGTTGGGTAGCGCAGGCGGAGCCCCCATAACGCGGCAAATCGTCAATGTGTCCGCCGGTACGCAGGCGACTGACGTGGTCAATGTCAGCCAGCTTGCGCCGGTGGTGACCGCGCTGGGTGGCGGTGCGGCCATCGGTTCGGACGGAAGCATCCAGGCGCCGGCGTACGAGATCGACGGTACACCGTATAGCGACGTGGGTTCGGCGCTCACCGCCCTGGCTGACATGACCGGAAGCGACCCCAATGCGGTCTCCTATGACGACACCGCAAAAGACACTGTGACGCTGGATGGTACCAACGGCACGCTGCTGACCAATCTGCAAGATGACAGCGTGGCGGCAGACAGCAAGGATGCAATCAACGGTTCGCAGTTGTTCGATACGGCACTGAGCGTCGCCACCAGCCTGGGCGGCGGTGCCACGGTGAATCCGGACGGCACGGTGAGCGAACCGGTCTATACGGTCGGCGGCGCGCCCGTGACGGGCGTGGGCGATGCCATCGCCCAGCTCGACGACCAGGTGACCGGATTGCAGGACACCCTGGACAACAGCGGCCTGTTCGACCCCAGTGGCGATCTTTTGGCCGTGATCTATACCGACGATACGAAGACCGCCGTAACGCTTGGCACCGCAGGCACGCCGGTGGCGATGACGAATCTGGCGCCCGGCGCCGTGTCCGATACCAGCACGGATGCCGTGAACGGCTCGCAGCTGAATGCCACCAACCAGGCCGTGAGCGATTTGACGGACGCACTCAAGGACGGCGGCGTGCTCGATCCGACCACGGGCGAGTCGCTGGCGGTGACCTACGCCGACGATACCAAGACCAACATCGCGCTCGGTTCGACGGGTACGCCAGTGACGATGTCGAACGTGGCACCGGGCGACTTGTCCGACACCAGCACCGATGCCGTGAACGGCGCGCAGTTGAACGCCACCAATCAGGCGCTCAACAACCTGCAGGACGCGCTGGACAGCAGCGGCCTGCTGGATCCGGCGACGGGCGAGCTGCTGGCGGTGGTCTACACCGATGACACGAAGACGGCAGTGACCCTGGGCACCGCCACCGGCACGCCGGTGGCGATGACCCACCTGGCCGCGGGCGAAGTGTCCGCCACAAGCGTGGATGCGGTGAACGGCTCGCAGTTGTTCGGCACGGCGCAAAGCGTCGCCACCACCCTGGGTGGCGGGGCCACCGTGAATCCGGACGGTACGGTAACCGATCCGGTCTACACGATCGGCGGTGCGCCGGTGACGGGCGTAGGCGATGCCATCACCCAGCTCGGCGACCAGTTGACCAATCTGCAGGACACACTGGACGACAGCGGCCTGCTGGATCCGACGACGGGCGAACTGCTGGCGGTGGTCTACACCGATGACACGAAGACGGCGGTGACACTGGGCACCACTGGCACACCGGTAGCGATGACCAATCTGGCTGCGGGCGAGGTGTCCTCCACGAGTGTGGATGCCGTAAACGGCTCGCAGTTGTACGGTACGGCGCAAAGCGTCGCCACCGCCCTGGGTGGCGGGTCAGCCGTGAATCCGGACGGTTCGGTCAGCGATCCGGTCTATACGGTCGGCGGCGCGCCGGTGACGGGTGTAGGCGATGCCATCACCCAGCTCGGCGACCAGTTGACCGGTCTGCAGGACACGCTGGACAACAGCGGCCTGCTGGATCCGACGACGGGCGAACTGCTGGCGGTGGTCTACACCGATGACGCGAAGACAGCGGTGACCCTCGGCGCGGCAGGCACGCCGGTAACGGTCTCTAATATGGCCCCCGGTGTAGCCGATACTGATGGTGTCAACGTAGCCCAGTTGAACGATGGCTTGAGCACGCTCTACGACGAACTGACCACGGGCGCTATCGATCTGAAATACATCAAGGTGGCCTCAACCGGCGCGGCAGCCAATGCGAACGGTGCTAATGCCGTCGCCATCGGCTCGTCCGCCAGCGCCACGATAGCGGGCGCGGTGGCTATCGGTACGGGCGCACGTGTCTCAGGCGTTAATTCAATAGCGATTGGTTACAACTCTGTAGCCACCGATGCCAATGTGGTGTCCGTGGGTGCCATCGGCAGCGAGCGCAAGATCGAGAACGTCGATAATGGCGATGTCACCCCCACCAGCACCGACGCCATCAACGGCAGCCAGTTGTATGCCGTGCGCAAGGTGCTGGATACCTTCGTCAAGCAACAAGGCGGCATTGGGGCCATGGGTGCGGCCGATCCGCTGGCGGCCATGGAAGGCCGGGCCAACCACAACATTGCTTCGTTGAACGGCGGGGATCCCGCGCAGATGACGGCAGCGGCGATCGGCGCCCTTTCGATGGCCAGTGGCGCCAATGCCATCGCAATGGGTCTGCTGAATGTGGCCGCTTCCGACTACTCGGTGGCCTTGGGACATAGGGCCCACACCGGTGCGGATCAAAGTTATTCCGTGGCGATGGGTTCGGACGTCCAAACCAACGGCGTGAGGGCGGTGGCGCTGGGTACGCGGGTGCAGGCCAACGCCGAACAGGCACTGGCGCTGGGCAGCAACGACACCTTCGCGATCGGCAAGAGTTCCATCGCGATGGGCGATGGGGTGAAAGCACGCAGCGACAACAGCATTGCGGTGGGCCGGCATGCGATGGTGGTCGCGGACGAGGCGCTGGCGTTGGGCGCCGATGCAAGCGTGGTGGCCGAGGCTGCCGGTGGTGTCGCGCTCGGTTGCGGCGCGGTGGCCGATCGCGGCAACGCGATCTCCATCGGTGGAGGCAGCATCGGCGATCGGCAAATCATCCACGTGTCGAAGGGTACCGAGCCGACCGATGCGGTGAACGTTGAGCAATTGCGCGAGGCCATGGCGGCCATGCGGGCCGAGATCCAGCTACTGCGTAGCCAGTTGGGTGCGCGTTAGGCCCGATGATGGCGCATAGGCAAGGTATGCCGATGCGTCTTCGCGGATGAAACGAAGCCGATGGAAGCGGGCGGGGCTTTTCAGGCCCCGCCCGCAGGGCAAAGCCCGGGCGGTTCGTATCGCGCGGCACGAGTTCATCGTCTGAGCTGCGTCGTGACGAAAAAGAAGCCTGGCCGAGGCCAGGCTTTGAAGGAACATCGAGTCTGCCGCGGGTGGGTCGTTGCTCCACCCGCACTTTCTTCACCACGTCATCACCACTGGTAGGAGGCGCCTACGCCGACCGTGTTGCCGCTGCTGGACAAGCTCACGCCTGCGCGAACCTTCCAGTTTTCGTTGATGCGCGCTTCACCACCCAGTGCCGCAGCGGTATAGCCCTTGTAGTTGCCCACGCCCGCGCCGATCGCTACGGTCTTGCCCACATCCACGCCTGGGATCATGGTGAGCGCGGTGACGCCTGCAATGCCGGAATAGGCGCCGCGTGCGGTCTTGTTGAGCTGACCCTGCAGGCCGTCGATCTGGCCCTGCATGCCATTGATGCGCTGGTCGAGCTGGTTCACCGCACCTTCCACGCCGCGCACCTGCTGTCCGCCTACGGTGTAGGTCGGCATGGTGATGCTGCCGTCGGCGTTGACGGTGGAGCCGCCACCCAGCGCGTTGGCCGTGCTCTGCGCCGTGTTGGCCAGCTGCGAACCGTTGACGGCGTCCTTGCTGCCCGCGTTCACCGCGCCGTCGCCGACGTTGACCACCTTGTCGCCCTGCGCATCCTTGTTCCAGCTGCCATCGCCGGGGCTGGGGGTAGGAGTGGGGGTGGGAGTGGTACCGGTGCTGTTTTCGATATTGGTGACGCGGTTGTCGATGTTGTTGACCTGGTCCTTAAGACCGTTGAGCTGGCTGACGTTGACCGCGTCGGTGAGCTGCGTGCCGGCCGCCACGTTGGTGATCTGGCGTTCCGCGCCGGGCGCGCCGATGGACAGCACGTTGGCACGGTTGGCGATCGAGCCGCTACCCAGCGCTATGCTGCCGTAGGCGCCCGCCACCACGCTGCTGTTGGGCCCCATGGCCATCGCGTCGGTAACATCGCGGGCGACGCTGGCGCTGGTGCCCAGGGCGATCGAGTTGACCGCGCCACGGCTTACCAGTGCGCCATCGCCCATCGCGATCGAGCTCTGGCCGACGGCCGCCGTGTTGTTGGTACCTACGGCCACGGCGTTATCGGCGTTCGCCTGGGTGTTGGAACCCAGCGCCACGGCTTGCGCGCCGTTGGTATTGGCATTTGAACCGACGGCGACGGAGTAGGGCTGATCCGCTCCCGTGCTCACACGGCTTCCCAGGGCGACGGCATTGTCCGAGCCCGCGACGGCCTGCACGCCGACTGCAACCGTGTTGCCACCGGAAGCATTGGAGCTTACGCCCATGGCCAGTGCGGTCGTCGTGGTCGGATCGGCACCATTGAGCGATGCGTTATTGGGTCCACGCGTGCCTTCGATGGCGATGGTCGGGTCGCTGACATCCATGGTGCCGATGGAGCCGCCCGCGGGCGTGCCCGTCGTCAAGGCCTGGACGAACGTGTCATGCAAGGAGGTATCGCTAGAGGCTTTGTCGCCGTCAGTGTCCTTGTCACTGTCGGTGAGCACGATGTCGGTGCTGGACGTTACAGGCGGGGTGGTGCCGGCGAATGCCGAGCCGATCATCAAGGCTTCGGCCAGTGCGACGGCGATCAGGCTGCGGACAAAACCGCCTTTCTTGTGGCTATCCGTAGCCTTCGCCGGAGTCGGCGAAACATTCGTCGAGATGTTCCGGTTGTTGCGGGTTGCCACGTTCATGGTGATTTCCTCATCAGGAGTGTTGGTTGACGAGGAAATGGTAAAAATCGCGCTCGGATGGATCAGTCAGCCGGGGATGATTGCTACCGCGCGAATCGTAGGCCTGGTCTTAAATTGCACCGATGCGCGTAGCTGGCTGAATGGCGCGGCGCGACCCGTTCAGCTTCCACAGTTGCCGCCCGCTTGCGCGGCGGTTTTTGCAACGTAGAAATCTCCCCTGGCTTGCACCGGCAGGGCGCGTTTTGAAGGCGCGCCGCGCCGGATGCACATCTATCTCGAACGAATAGGAAATAGAGCGGTGCGCGTGAGGGGGAGGGTGGCGATGTTTACGACGCCACCTTGCGCTTGGCGTTGGCCTTGGGCTTGTCGGCTTGCGTGCGCGCCGGCTTGGCGGGCTTCAGATGCGGCGCCAGGAAGTGTCCGGTATGCGACGCTGGCGTCGCGGCGACGGTTTCGGGCGTGCCATTGACCAGGATGCGGCCGCCGCCGGCGCCACCTTCGGGGCCGAGGTCGACAATCCAGTCGGCGGTCTTGATGACGTCGAGGTTATGCTCGATCACCACCACGGTGTTGCCTTGATCGACCAGCTGGTGCAGCACGTCGAGCAATTGTTCGATGTCGTGGAAGTGCAGGCCCGTGGTGGGCTCGTCCAGGATGTACAACGTGCGTCCCGTATCGCGCTTGGACAGTTCCTTGGACAGCTTCACGCGCTGCGCTTCGCCGCCTGACAGCGTGGTCGCGCTTTGGCCGAGCTTGATGTAGTCCAGGCCCACCGCGCGTAGCGTGTCGAGCTTGCGCGCTATCACCGGCACGTTCTCGAACAGTTTGGCGGCATCTTCCACCGTCATGTCGAGCACGTCGGCAATGGTGTGGCCCTTGTAGAGGATCTCCAGCGTTTCGCGGTTATAGCGCTTGCCATGGCAGACGTCGCAGGGCACGTAGACGTCGGGCAGGAAGTGCATTTCCACTTTGATCATGCCGTCGCCTTCGCAGGCTTCACAGCGCCCGCCGCGCACGTTGAAACTGAAGCGTCCCGGTGTGTAGCCGCGCGAACGTGCCTCGGGCACCTGCGCGAACAGTTCGCGCAGCGGCGTGAACAGCCCCGTGTAGGTGGCGGGATTGGAACGCGGCGTGCGGCCGATCGGCGACTGGTCGATGTCCACGCATTTGTCGAACAGTTCCAGCCCTTCAATGGATTTGTACGGCGCCGGCTGCGTGGTCGCACCGTTCAACTCGGCGGCGGCAAGGGCAAACAAAGTGTCGTTGATCAGGGTGGATTTGCCTGAGCCGGAGACACCGGTAACGCAGGTGAACAGACCGGCCGGAACCGCCAGGTCCACCGCTTTGAGGTTGTTGCCGCTGGCACCTTTCAGATAGAGCCAGGAATCCTTGTCCAGTTGTTCGCGTCGGTCGGCCGGCACTTTGATTTGCCGCTTGCCGGACAGGTATTGGCCGGTGAGCGAACGCGGTGCATTGAGGATGTCCTTCAGCGCGCCCTGTGCGACGATCTCGCCGCCATGCACGCCTGCGCCGGGGCCAATGTCCAGAACGTGGTCGGCGGCACGGATGGCATCTTCGTCGTGTTCGACCACGATCACCGTGTTGCCCAGGTCGCGCAGCCGCGTGAGCGTGCCCAGCAGCCGCTCGTTGTCGCGCTGGTGCAGGCCGATGGACGGTTCGTCCAGCACATACATCACACCGACCAGGCCCGCACCGATTTGCGAGGCGAGGCGGATGCGCTGCGCTTCGCCGCCGGAAAGCGTGTCGGCCTGGCGATCGAGCGTGAGGTAGTTCAGGCCCACGTCGTTGAGGAAGCTCAGGCGTTCGCGGATTTCCTTGATGATCTTCACCGCGATCTCGCCGCGCCAGCCGGAGAGCTTGAGCGTGTCGAAAAACGCCAGCGCATCGTCGATGGAGCGCGCGGTAAGCACCGGCAGCGCATGATCGGCGACGAACACGTTGCGCGCGGAACGATTCAGGCGCTGGCCGCCGCATGCGGGGCAGGGATGGTCGCTGATGTACTTGGCCAGTTCCTCGCGCACCGCGGGAGATTCGGTTTCCTTGTAGCGCCGTTCGAGGTTGGGCAGGATGCCCTCGAAGGCATGCTCGCGCGTGACCTTGCCCCCGCGTTCGGTCAGATAGCGAAACGCGATCTTTTCCTTGCCGCTTCCATACAGCACCGCCTGCTGCACCGTTTTGGGCAGCTTCTGCCAGGCCGTATCCACATCGAAACCGTAGTGGTTGGCCAGCGACATGATCAGCTGGAAATAATGCGCGTTGCGGCGATCCCAGCCGCGCACCGCGCCGCTGGCGAGCGACAGCTCCGGATGGCCGACCACGCGGTCGGGCGAAAATACCTGGGTGACGCCCAGGCCGTCGCAGGCCGGGCAGGCGCCCACGGGCGAGTTGAACGAGAACAGGCGCGGTTCCAGTTCCGGCAGCGAGTAATCGCACACCGGGCAGGAGTAGCGCGAGGAGTAAAGCTGCTCGCTGGCCTTGGAATCGTCCATGTCCACCACGATCGCCAGGCCGTCGCCCAGGCGCAGCGCGGTCTCGAACGATTCGGCCAGGCGCTGCTTGATGTCCTGGCGTGGGCGGAAGCGGTCGATCACCGCTTCGATGGTGTGCTTTTGGCGCAAGGTCAGCGGCGGCACGGCATCGAGGTCGTGCACCGTGCCATCGACGCGCGCGCGCACGAAGCCTTGCGCGCGCAATTGCTCGAACACCTGCACATGCTCGCCCTTGCGTTCGCGGATCACCGGCGCCAGCAGCATGAAGCGCTTTTCCGGATCGAGTGCCAGCGTGGTATCGACCATCTGGCTGACCGTTTGCGCTTCCAGCGCAATGCCGTGGTCGGGGCAGCGCGGCGTGCCCACGCGTGCGTAGAGCAGGCGCAGGTAGTCGTAAACCTCGGTGATCGTGCCCACGGTGGAGCGTGGATTGTGCGAGGTGGATTTCTGCTCGATCGAGATGGCCGGCGACAGGCCTTCGATGTGATCAACGTCGGGTTTCTCCATCATCGAGAGAAATTGCCGCGCGTAGGCGGACAGCGATTCCACATAACGGCGCTGCCCTTCGGCGTAGATGGTGTCGAATGCCAGCGACGACTTGCCCGAACCCGACAGGCCCGTGATCACGATCAGTCGATCGCGCGGCAGGTCCAGGTCGATGTTCTTGAGGTTGTGCGTGCGGGCGCCCCGGATGCGGATGGTGTCCATGACGCGAGAATGGTTGGGTAATTGGGCACTATAGCAAGCCGGCGCCGCAGGGCCGCGCGCGGCGCGTGAAAAGCTGCTGACAACGTGGTGGCAGCAGGCGCGTTACCTGACCGTGGGCGGGCCATGCCCATAGGGTAGGCAGGCCCTAGGCAGCGGCATGCAGGCTCACTATGCTCGCCCGCTGTTCCCCGATTTCCGTGAAGCCGGAGGGTTCGATATGACAGTTGGCAAGTGGTTGATGGGCGCGGGTGCGTGCATGGCGCTGGCGACCGGGCCGGCTCTCGCGGTCCAGCCTACCGAGGCGCAGGTGCGGGAGCTGATGCAGGTGATGGACGTGCCCGGCCAGTTCGCCGTCATGAACAACCAGATGGCCGCGATGATGAGCCAGCAGCTGCCCTGCGTGCCGGCCAGCTACTGGCAGACCTACATCGACAAAAACGGTCAGGAAGAGCTGATCAAGGCGATGATTCCCGCCTACCAGCATCACTTCAGCGCCGAGGAGGTGACTGGGTTGATCAAGTTCTACCGCTCGCCGCTGGGCCAGAAGCTGGTGGCGCAGATGCCCGCGACCATGGCCGAGGCGGCGCAAAGCGGCCAGCAGTGGGGCCGCCAGCGTACGTCGGACATGTTTTCGCAGCTGCAGAAGGACGGCAAGCTGGACGCCCAGGGCCGCTGCCCGGGGGCGGCCGGGTCCGACAGCCCGGCCCCGGCAGGTACCGCCGGGGGCGCGAGCCAGCCCTGAGTGCGCCGGCGGGCCACAGGTTGACCCGTCGGCGGCCCGGTCGCTATAATCCTCAGTTCGCTGCGTCCGAATCGTTCGCGGCGAACCCAAGAGAATAACGACAGAAGGGCCATTCCCATGAGTTATGCAGTCATCAAGACCGGCGGCAAGCAGTACCGCGTTCAGCAGGGCGACGTCCTGCGCGTGGAGCTGCTGAACGCCGAAGAAGGCGCCAGCGTGAAGTTCGACCAGGTGTTGCTGGTCGGCTCGGGCGAAACCATCACCGTTGGCGCCCCGATCGTCGCCGGCGCCACCGTAAGCGCCACCGTGCGCAAGCATGGCCGCGCCGACAAGGTCCGCATCATCAAGTTCCGCCGCCGCAAGCACCACAAGAAGCAGCAGGGACATCGTCAGCATTTCACCGAAGTCGAGATCACGGGCATCAACGCCTGATATAGCCGGAGTAGACAGTCATGGCACATAAAAAAGGCGTAGGTTCATCCCGCAACGGTCGCGATTCGAACCCCAAGTACCTCGGTGTGAAGGTGTACGGTGGCCAGGCCATCGAAGCCGGCAACATCATCGTGCGTCAGCGCGGCACCAAGTTCCATCCCGGTACCGGCGTGGGCCTGGGTCGTGACCACACGCTCTTCGCGCTGGTCGATGGCACGGTCGAGTTCAAGACCCGCGGCGAGAACAGCCGCAAGTACGTCAACGTCGTCAAGGGCTGATCCAGCCCTCGCGTTGCCACAAAGGCCCCGCCCAGGCGGGGCTTTTGCTTTATTTGACATCCGGATCGTGTGCGGCGGCGTACTTCCTGCCTGGTAGTTATGCGGCACCTGCCACGTTCGACACAGGCCAACTGCGCTGTTGAAAGGCGCCCGGGCGAAGGCCCGAATCCAGTTTTCATGCTTGGTGCAAGCACGCTAGGTCCAGCAAGATTCAGCGTCCTTCGAACACCTGCTTACGCTGGATGGGGCCTGCGCCGGCATGACGATGGAGGCGGTGTGGCAAGATCGCACTGCCGTCACGATCCCACCAATACGGTTCCACACCCATGAAATTCGTCGACGAAGCGATCATCAAAGTCCACGCCGGGGATGGCGGCAACGGCTGCATCAGTTTCCGTCGCGAAAAATTCATTCCGTTCGGCGGCCCCGACGGCGGCGATGGCGGCACCGGCGGCTCGGTATGGCTGGTCGCCGACGAGGGTCTGAACACCCTGATCGATTTCCGCCACCAGCGCAGCTTCAAGGCTCAGCGCGGCCAGAACGGCATGGGTAGTGACATGTACGGCAAGGGTGGCGAAGACACCGTCATCCGTGTGCCCGTCGGCACGGTGGTTACCAACGTCGATACCGACGAGGCCATCGGTGATCTCACCGCCAACGGCCAGCGCCTGCTGGTGGCACAGGGCGGCAAGGGCGGGCTGGGCAATATCCACTTCAAGAGTTCGGTCAACCGCGCGCCGCGCAAGTCCACGCCGGGCACCCCCGGCGAAGTGCGCGAACTGAAGCTGGAACTGAAGCTGCTGGCCGATGTGGGCCTGCTCGGCTTCCCTAACGCGGGCAAGTCCACCTTCATCCGCGCCGTTTCCGCCGCGACGCCGCGCGTGGCCGACTATCCCTTCACCACCCTGCATCCGAACCTGGGCGTGGTCAGCCTGGGCAGCGACCAGAGCTTTGTGATCGCCGACATTCCAGGCCTGATCGAAGGCGCCGCGGAAGGCGCCGGCCTGGGGATCCAGTTTCTGCGCCATCTGGCGCGCACGCGGTTGCTGCTGCATTTGGTGGACATCGCGCCGATCGATGGCTCCGATGTGGTCGAGCAGGTGCATGCCATCGAGCACGAGCTGGAGAAGTTCGATCCCCAATTGCTCGGTCGTCCGCGCTGGCTGGTGCTGAACAAGGCCGACGTACTTCCCGAAGACGCGCGCCAGTCGGTTGCCCAAGACATCGTCAAGCGCCTGGGTTGGACGCAGCCGTGGTTTCTCGTCTCGGCCATCGCGCGCGAGAACACGCTGGCGGTGTGCCAGCAGGTGCAGCGTTTCTTCGAAGCACAGAAACAGGCGCGCGAGGAACGCAGCGACATGTTGCCGGGCGACGTGCGCCTGCGCGGCGAAGACCCAGGCTAGTGCGGGCAGGCCCTAGATCGATATACAGGGTCGCCTGAACGCGCCGCATCGTTCATCATGGGCCTCTTGCGGCGCCGCGCCGCTGTCTGGAGGCCTCATGAGCAATCGCCGCGATTTTCTGAAAACCACCTTGCTGGCTACGTCCGCGCTGGCGCTGCCGCGCGTGTCGCGCAGTGCCGCCACGCTGTCGGGTACGGTCCCCGGCGGAGTCGGGGCGCGCGTGGTGTCCACCTGGGATTTCGGCGTGCCCGCCAACATCGCGGCGTGGGGTGTGCTCGGCAAGGGCGGCAAGCCGCTCGACGCGGTGGAAACCGGCGTGCTGATTCCCGAGGCCGATCTGCACAACCATAGCGTGGGCAGGGCGGGCTATCCGGATCGCGACGGCAAGGTCACGCTCGATGCCAGCATCATGGACGGCGACGGCCGTTGCGGCGCCGTTGCCGCGCTCGAACACATCGCACATCCGATCAAGGTGGCGCGCAAGGTGATGGAAGACACGCCGCACGTACTGCTGGTCGGCGACGGCGCGCTGGAGTTCGCGCTGCAGGAAGGTTTCACCAAGGAAAATCTGCTTACGCCCGAATCGGAAAAGGCGTGGCGCGAATGGCTCAAGACATCGCGCTACAAGCCCGTCGCCAACAGCGAGAACATCGACTATCACCGTAGCCTGCAGAGCCTGGGCATGCCCGGTGGCAAGAACAATCACGACACCATCGGCATGCTTGCCGTGGACGCCAACGGCCGCCTCGCCGGTGCCTGTACCACCAGCGGCATGGCGTGGAAGCTGCACGGCCGCGTCGGCGACAGCCCCATCATCGGCGCGGGCCTGTATGTCGATAACGACGTCGGCGCCGCCACCTCCACCGGCGTGGGCGAGGAAGTGATCCGCAACGCCGGCAGCTTCCTGGTGGTGGAATTGATGCGGCACGGCCGCAGTCCGCAGGAAGCCTGCGAGGAAGCGGTGCGGCGCATCGTGAAAAAGCGCCCCGATGCCGCCAAGGAGTTACAGGTGGGCTTTCTTGCCTTGCGCCGCGATGGCGAGTGCGGGGCGTATGCGATCCAGAAGGGCTTCAGCTACGCCGTCTGCGACGTGCATCAGCAGGACCGCCTGCTGGCTTCGCCCAGCCTTTACGAGACGACGTTCAGCTGATGGCGACGCAGCAACCTTTGCTTGAAATCGCCGCGGGTTCGCTCGCCTCTGCCATTGCCGCGCAAGCAGGCGGCGCCGATCGCGTGGAGTTCTGCGGCAGCCTGGCCGAAGGCGGCATCACCCCTTCCTACGGTGCGTTGGCGATGCTGCGCGAACGCGTGCGTATTCCGGTCTATGTCCTGATCCGCCCGCGCGGCGGCGATTTTCTCTATGGCGATGCCGAGTTCGAGATCATGCGGCGCGACGTGGAAACGTGCGCGCGCATCGGTTGCGAGGGCGTGGTGATCGGTGCACTGGATGCCGATGGCCACGTCGATCCGCGCTGCCGTGAACTGGTCGGTGCGGCAGGCTCGCTGGGCGTGACGTTTCATCGCGCGATCGATGCCAGCGCGGATCTGCATCGCGCACTGGAGGACATCATCGCGTTGGGCTGCGAGCGCGTGCTGACGTCGGGTGGCTGCGCCAATGCGCTGGCCGGTGCGCAGGCAATTGCGGGCTTGGTGCAGCAGGCGGGCGATCGTCTGCGGGTGATGGCCGGCGCCGGCATTCGTTCCGCCAATCTGGCGCAGATTGCCGGGCTTACGCGCGCGCGCGAATTCCATGGTTCGGCGCGCGCGGTACTGCGTTCGGCCATGCGCCATCTCAATCCGGCACTGCAGGATCTGCCGCCGGATATCGAGCAGACCAGCGTAGCGGAGGTGCGGGCAATGAAAGAGGCGCTGCAGGCTTTCTCCAGTCCGCCGACGGGGTGAAGGCGATGGCTTCGTTCCCTCTTCCTGCGGGAGGAGGGTCGGGGCGGGGGACAACCTTGGCCAGCGGGTGATGCGAAGCGGGGTTCGCTGAGGGGCTTTCGCGAGGTGACCACTCATCCGGGCATTCTTCTGGCTGTTCAAGGCCGGGGCGATCCATGTCCCTCTGCGCGTACCCTTGAGGGAAAGGCAAAAACAAACAACAAAAAAAGCCGGCGTTTGCGCGCCGGCTTTTTCGCCAACCCGATAGCGCCAGGCGCTTAGGCGAGCTCGCGGATCTTGGCGTTCAGGCGGCTCTTGTGGCGAGCGGCCTTGTTCTTGTGGATCAGGCCGCGGGCGGCGTAGCGATCCATCACCGGCTGAGCGATGTCGAAAGCGGCCACGGCGGCAGCCTTGTCCTTGGCCTCGATGGCCTTGACGACCTTGCGCAGGGCGCTGCGGACCATGGAACGGGCGCTGACGTTGCGCAGGCGGCGCTGCTCGGACTGGCGCGCACGCTTCTTCGCGGACTTGATGTTGGCCAAGGTAGAACTCCGGAATGAATTGCTTGGGTTGGAAAAAGGCGGCAATTATGACGCTAATTTGCCGGTGGGTCAACCCATTGAAAAAGCCGCCCCAAGGGACGCTGATTAACTTCTCCCCTCGGGCTACGCGGGGAGGGGTCATGGATGGCCCCGGCTCTGAGGAGCGAGGAGAAGGTGGCCCGCAAGGCCGGATGAGCGGCCATTCTAGCTGCTACGCCCATCAAAAAGGCTCTTAAACCGCATCGAGGCAAGAAGCGGCCCCTCCCCCCAGCCTCTCCCCGGAGGGCACAGGGGAAAGCGCAAAACCTGCCAAACTAGGCGCTGTTTCCCCAGGACCCCGACCGGAGCATGAAGTCCCCCAGCATGTTACGCGGGCTGCTTTCGTTCAGCAGCATGACCATGGTTTCGCGCGTGCTCGGGCTGTTGCGGGATATCTCGATCAGCCACGTTTTCGGCGCCAATGTGGCCACCGACGCCTTCTGGGTGGCGTTTCGCATTCCCAACTTCATGCGCCGCATGTTCGCGGAAGGTTCGTTCTCCACCGCCTTCGTGCCGGTGTTTACCGAGGTGAAGGAGACCCGCAGCCACGCCGAGTTGAAGGAGCTGATGGCGCGCGTCTCGGGTACGCTGGGCGGCGTGCTGATGATCTTCACTGCGCTGTGCGTGCTGTTCGCGCCGCAGGTCGCCACGGTGTTTTCGCCGGGTGCGATAGATCAGCCGCAGAAGTTCGGCCTCACAGTGGAACTGTTGCGGCTCACCTTTCCGTTCCTGCTGTTTGTGTCGCTGACTGCGCTGTCGGGCGGCGCGCTCAACAGTTTTCATCAATTCGGCTTGCCGGCGCTGACGCCGGTGATCCTCAATTTGTGCATGATCGCCGGTGCGTGGTGGTTGTCGCGGCGTTTGCACACGCCGATCCTGGTGATGGGCTGGGCGGTGTTCGCGGCGGGCATTTTCCAGGTGCTTTTCCAGTTGCCGGCATTGCGCAAGCTCGATCTGCTGGTATGGCCGCGATGGGGTTGGCACCATCCGGACGTGCGCCGGATCATGCGCCAGATGGTGCCGACGCTGTTCGGTTCGTCGGTGTCGCAGATCAACCTGCTGTTCGATACGGTGATCGCTTCGCTGCTGGTGTCCGGTTCGCAGACCTGGCTTTCACAGGCCGACCGCTTTCTGGAATTGCCGCTGGGCGTGTTCGGCGTGGCCTTGGGCACGGTGATCCTGCCGTCGTTGTCGCGGCATCACGTGGCGACCGATCACGAAGGTTTTTCCAAGGCTTTGGACTGGGGCTTGCGCACCACGCTGCTGATTGCGGTGCCGGCGATGTTCGGCCTGATGCTGCTGGCCCAGCCGCTGGTGGCGACGCTGTTTCAGAACGGGCAGTTTCGGCCCTTCGACACACGCATGGCCACGCTGTCGGTGACCGCGTTGAGTTTCGGTGTGCCGGCGTATGCGCAGGTAAAAGTGTTGTTGCCCGCATTCTATGCGCGCAAGGACACGCGTACGCCGGTGCGCGCCGGCGTGGCGGCGTTGTTGACCAATATGCTGCTCAATGGCGTTTTCCTGCTGATGCTGTATACGATGTGGGCACCGGCGTCGCTGCAGGCAGGGCCATTGCTGGAGGGCCTTTCCAAGGTGCCCGGCTTGCATCTGGCGCTGGGCATGGCCAGTGCGGTGGCCAGCTACATCAACCTGTTGCTGTTGTGGCACTGGCTGCGCCGGGCGGACATCTACCAGCGGCAGCCGGGCTGGGGACGTCACCTCATGCGACTGGCGCTGGCGTGCGCGGCGATGACGATCGTGCTGCTGGCCGGCCGCCTGTACTGGCCGGACTGGACGCAGATGCAGGTGCTGGGGCGTATCTGGCGCCTGGCGCTGCTGGTGTGCGCGGGCGGCGGGACGTATGTGCTCGTACTTTTCGCAACGGGTTTCCGGCTACATCAATTGCAGCATGACTGACCGTTATACTGAGCGGATGATGAAACTATCCCGGGACGTCGCGGGGCCGTGTCTGGCTCCCGGTGGCAGTGTGATCGCGGTGGGTGCCTTCGACGGTCTGCATCGCGGCCACCAGGCCTTGCTCAGCCAGGTGCGCGAACGCGCGCAGGCACTCGGTTGCATGCCGGTGGCGGTGAGCTTCGAACCCTTGCCGCGCGCTTATTTTTCCCAGGAGCCGGTGCCGCGCCTGTCCAGCGTGCGCGAGAAGCTGCGCGGCTTCGCCGCCGCGGGCATGGAGCACGCCCTGCTGCTGCGCTTCAACCAGGCGCTCACCGCCATGTCGGCGCAGGATTTCATCGAGCGCGTGCTGATCGATCGCCTGGGCGTGCGCGAGGTGTGGGTTGGGGCGGATTTCCGCTTCGGCTACAAGCGCGAGGGCGACGTGGCGGTGCTCGAAAAGGTCGGCGCCGAACGCGGCTTCGCCGCGCACACCATGCCGATGGTGCAGTTGGATGGCGAGCGCGTCTCGGCCAGCCGGGTGCGCGCCCTGTTGGCGGCCGGCCATTTTGGCGCCGCCACACCCCTGCTGGGCCGCCCGTTCGTGATCGAAGGCAAGGTGGAATACGGCAATCAGCTGGGTCGCACGCTGGGTTTTCCTACCGCCAACATCCACCTGCGCGACCGCGCCACGCCGGTACACGGCATTTTTGCCGTGCGGGTGGGCCTGGGCGAGGGCGAGTGCAGCTGGCCGGGTGTGGCCAGCCTGGGCGTCAGGCCCACGGTGAACGAGGTGGCCGAGCCGTTGCTGGAGGTGCATCTGTTCGATTTCGAGGGCGATCTCTACGGCCAGCGCATGGCGGTGGAGTTCGTGGCCAAGCTGCGCGAGGAGATGAAATTCGACGGACTGGACCCATTGAAGGTACAAATGGATCATGATGCACGTTCGGCCCGGGAGATCCTGGGCATGAACCCGGTACTGATCAACGCGTGAAAGCCCCCGACATGAGCCTCCACACCATGCCAGCGCTCCGCACCACTTCGCCGCAAGCGACCGTGGCGATCATTATTATTTGAAACAGCCGCCAAGCGCGTGCGTCAGGGGTGGCCCGCAGGGCCGGCTTTGTTTGCCCGCATCGCTTTGGGGCATCGGTTCGACAGACAACCCGTCTGCCTTCACCGATGTCCCTGTGATTTGCGAGCAAACAAAGCCGGTGCCGACCGCGAATGCGTGCTCAGGTCACCCCGGACCGCCGCGCGCGGCAAGCAAGTAGCACCAGGCTTCGGTTCCCCCCGGCATCGAAGCGGAAACCACCGGCATGCCGTCATCGCGACGGTATCCCTTGAGACCCGAGCGATGACCCAGGACTACAAGAGCACCATCAACCTGCCGCAGACCAGCTTCCCCATGCGCGGCGACCTGCCCAAGCGCGAGCCGGGCTGGCTGGCCGAATGGGAAAAGGCAGGGCGCTACCACCAGATCCAGGCCAAAACCACGGGCCGCCCGATGTTCCTGCTGCACGACGGCCCGCCCTACGCCAACGGCGCAATCCATATCGGCCACGCGGTCAACAAGATCCTCAAGGACATCGTGGTCAAGTCCAAGGTGCTGTCGGGCTTCCATGCACCCTACGTGCCCGGCTGGGATTGCCACGGCATGCCGATCGAGATCCAGGTCGAGAAGCAGTTCGGCAAGAACCTGCCGGCGGCCGAAGTGCAGCGCAAGGCGCGCGCCTACGCCAACGAGCAGATCACCGCGCAAAAGGCCGACTTCAAGCGCTTGGGCGTGCTGGGCGACTGGGATCGTCCGTACCTGACGATGGACCACTTCAACGAAGCGGCCGAATTGCGCGCGCTGTCGGAGATGCTGCGCAAGGGTTACATCTATCGCGGCTTGAAGCCGGTGAACTGGTGCTTCGATTGCGGCTCCGCACTGGCGGAGGCGGAAGTCGAATACGAAGACAAGACCGACATTGCCATCGACGTGGGCTTCGCGTTCGACGATCCGTCTGCCGTGGCCAAAGCCTTCGGCCTGGCCAGCCTGCCCAGGCCCAACGGCCAGATCGTGATCTGGACGACCACGCCGTGGACGATCCCCGCCAACCAGGCGCTCAACCTGCATCCGGAATTCAGCTACAGCCTGGTCGATACGCCCAGGGGCCTGTTGATCCTGGCGACCGAGCGCGTGGAAGAGTGCCTGAAAACCTACGGGCTGGAAGGCACGATCGTGGCTTCCGTGCCGGGCAGTGCGCTGGGCGAGCTGCGTTTCCGCCATCCGCTTTATCACGCCGACCCGGGTTATGCGCGCCTCGCGCCGGTGTATTTCGGCGATTACGTGACGCTCGATACCGGTACCGGCATCGTGCACTCCTCGCCTGCGTATGGCGTGGAAGACTTTCTCTCGTGCAAAGCGCACGGCATGAAGGATGCGGACATCATCAACCCGGTGATGGGCGATGGCCACTACGCGTCGTCGCTGCCGCTGTTCGGCGGCCTGTTCATCTGGAAGGCCAACCCAAGGATCGTCGAGGCGCTGGAGCAGGCCGGCTCGCTGCTGCACCAGCAAAAGTACCCGCACAGCTACATGCACTGCTGGCGGCACAAGTCGCCGATCATCTATCGCGCCACCTCGCAGTGGTTCGCCGGCATGGACATCGCGCCCCGCGATGGTGGCAAGACGCTGCGCGAAACCGCGCTGGAAGGCATCGAGGCCACCCAGTTCTATCCCGCGTGGGGCAAGCAGCGCCTGCACGCGATGATCGCCAACCGCCCCGACTGGACGCTCTCGCGCCAGCGCCAGTGGGGTGTGCCGATGGCGTTCTTCGTGCATCGCGAAACCGGCGAGCTGCATCCGCGCACGCCGCAGCTGCTGGAAGAGGTCGCCAAGCGCATCGAGCGCGACGGCATCGAAGCGTGGCAAAGCATCGAGCCAGGCGAATTTCTCAGCCAGGAAGAAGCCCCGCAATACGAAAAGAACCGCGACACGCTCGACGTGTGGTTCGATTCGGGCACCACCCACTGGCATGTATTGCGCGGCTCGCACGTGGACGTGTCCACGTTCCCCGCGGACTTGTACCTGGAAGGCTCGGACCAGCATCGCGGCTGGTTTCATTCCTCGCTGCTCACCTCGTCCATGCTCGACGGCAAGCCGCCGTACAAGGCGCTGCTCACGCACGGCTTCACCGTGGACGGGCAGGGCCGCAAGATGTCCAAGTCGCAGGGTAATGTGGTCGCGCCGCAGAAGGTGATGGACACGCTCGGCGCGGACATTCTGCGCCTGTGGGTGGCGTCGGCCGATTATCGCAACGAGATGTCCGTCTCCGACGAGATCTTGAAGCGCGTGGCCGATGCGTATCGGCGCATCCGCAACACCGCGCGTTTCCTGCTCGGCAATCTCGACGGTTTCGATCCGGCCACGCATCTGGTGCCTGCCGACCAGAGCCTGCTGCTCGACCAGTGGGCGATCGGGCAGGCGCATGAAGTGCAGCAGGCGGTGATCGGTGCTTACGAGCGCTACGACTTCCCCGAGATCGTCCAGCGCGTGCAGAACTTCTGCACCAACGAAATGGGCGCGCTGTACCTGGACATCACCAAGGACCGCCTCTACACCATGCCGACCGAAAGCCTCGGTCGCCGCAGCGCGCAGAGTGCGATGTATCGCATCCTGGAAGCGCTGGTGCGCTGGCTGGCGCCGGTGCTGTCGTTCACCGCGGAGGAGATCTGGCAGCACATGCCCGGCGAGCGCGGCGAAAGCGTGCTGTTCGAAACCTGGTACGACGGCTTGGTGAACACGCAGGATTCGCCCGCTCAGCGTCGCTACTGGGGCGATCTGCTGGCGATCCGCGATGCGGCCTCGCGCGTGCTCGAAGACATGCGCAAGGCCGAACGCATCGGCGCAGCACTGGAAGCGAAGGTAGTGCTGCATGCCGATCCGGCGACCGCGGCGCGCTATGCGGCGTCGGCGGACGAGCTGCGCTTCTTCTTCATCACGTCGGAGCTGAGCTTTGCGCCGTTGCAGCCGCGTCCGGCCCAGGCGCTGGCCGTGTCGCTGGAGGATGGCGAGGTGTACGTTGCCGCCGAGGTGAGCGACGCAGCCAAGTGCATCCGCTGCTGGCATCGTCGCGACGACGTGGGCAGCAACCCCGCGCATCCGGAGATCTGCGGCCGTTGCGTCGGCAATGTGGAAGGGCCGGGCGAAGATCGCCGCTGGTTCTGAAAACTTGCCTCAACGTGCTCCCTCTCCCTTCCGGGGGAGAGGGTTGGGGCGAGGGACCACTGTTGCCTCAGGCCGCGATGGAACCTCACCGCAAGATTGTCCCTTCACCGCAGTCCTCTCCCCGGAGGGGACAGGAAGCAAAGAAAATCCATGGCTACCCACTCGCTCATGAACCGCTCGGCACGCCAACCCCACGCACTGCCATGGTTGCTGGTGTCCGCACTGCTCATCGCACTGGACCAGCTCAGCAAGATCTGGGCACTGTCCGCGCTGCAGCCGGCCGGCACGCCGCATCCGGTGATTCCGGGTTTCCTCAACTGGACGCTGGCGTTCAATACCGGTGCCGCATTCAGTTTCCTGGCCCAGGGCAGCGGCTGGCAGCGCTGGTTCTTTGTCGTGCTGGCACTGGTCATCAGCGTTGCGCTGGTGGTGTGGCTGGCCCGCACCGCCCGCCGCGAATGGCGCACGGCATTGCCGCTGGCGCTGGTGATCGGCGGCGCGCTGGGTAACCTGATCGATCGCCTGCATGCCTCGCAGGTCACCGATTTCATCCAGGTCTACTACCGCGACTGGTATTACCCCACCTTCAACGTGGCCGACAGTGGCATCTGCGTGGGGGCGGTGCTGCTGATCCTGTTCGGCTTGCGCCACCCGGCCCAGGACAAGACGGCCTGACGGGCCGACGCCTGATCGTGCGGGGAAGAGCGTCACGGTGCGTTCTTCGCCATCGGGCTTGTTGAACCTCGCGCCGGCTGCCGTTGCGCATCCGTGCCGGCGAATAGGAATCTTCTGAGGGCTTCCCTGGCGGGCCATCGATAGATTGGCTGGGCCGGTGCGATCGCGCGCTGTTGGTCGCAATCGGACGCGCACGGGCACCCGACCCGACGTGCCGGTCAATCCAGGCTGGGTTGGCGGGTGGCCGCGCGCATAAGCAAGCGCCGGGATGCGAGCCGCCAAGCACGGCCGGTCGCGCGTGGATACGACGGCAAGCGGCTTTCGGCCGGGACGCGGCAGGGTTCGATGGGTCATCCAGGGCAAAAATGTGAACTGCATCACAGATGGCCTAAATCTTGCGTAATTCTCGGCACATAGCCTAGGCACCTGGTGATGCATTCCGGCCCCGTGGCCGCCTCACCTCTGCCAGGCGCGGGGAAACACAGCAAACCAACGATTGCATCGGGTGGTGCAGGTCTACGCATGTCCATGGAAAACGCAACCATCAGGAAGACCCTGTCCCTGCGCCGCGCAAAAACGGCCTTCTGCGTGTTGCTGTCGCTCTATGGCGCCGGCGAATGCGTCTGGGCGCAGTCTGGCGCCCCGGCGGCCGGCGACGCGGCGACCCTGCTGGCGCTGGCCCGCACGGAACGCGCGGCGGGGCAACGGGTGGATGCGCTGGCCCATTGCCAGCAAGTGCTGGCACGCTGGCCCGACAACCAGGCTGCGCGCGAACTCAATGTGCAACTGCTGGCCGAACTGGGGGCATCCGCCCGCGCCAACGAGCTGGCGTCGGCCTTGCCCGATCCGGCCGCGCGCATGCGCATCCGCGCCGACTACTACGCCCACCAGGTGCGCTGGGCACGCGGCGAGCCCGCCGATCCGCATCACCCCTACGCCGAGGCCGACAAGGCCGCCGCCGACATCGCGCGGCTGGCCAACGATGCCAGCGCACCCGCCGACATCCGCCAGCGCGCGCGGATGGACATGCTTACCGTGCTCGATCAGGCCGACCGTGCCGGCGAGGTGCTGGCGCTGTACGAGCCGATGAAGAAGCAAGGGGTGCAACTGCCCGCGTATGCGGAGCAGGCGGTGGCCGACGCGATGATGCAAAAGCATCGCCCCAACGAAGCGATTGCCCTGTATGAGGACAGCATCCGTCGCGATCCGGGCCCGTACGATCCCACCGAGATCGATCCGCGCATCGGCCTGGCTTCGGCTTACCTGGCCGCCGGCCGCACGCGCGATGCGTTGAAGACCATCGACGCCGTGGCCGCCAGCGAGCCGCGCTGGCTGCGCCTGCGCAACGTCCGTGGCCCCAGGCAGAACCCGCGCAAGGTCGATGCCGACACCAATGCCGCGGCGATCCGCCAGGACGTGGGCTTGTTGAAGGACGCTTACCGGCAACTGGCCGCGATGAGCGCCCAAGCGCCGGGCAATGCCGATATCCGCCGCGACCTGGCGATGGCCGAACTCGCACGCGGCTGGCCGCGCCGCGCGCTGGATACCTTGAAGATCGCCGACACCGTCGACGAACGCGACGCCAACGCCGCGTTGAATGAATCCGAAGCGCACCGCACGTTGTACGACTACGCCGCCGCACAGGCCGATCTCGCCCAAGCGCAGCAGGAAGCCGGCCGCAGCGGCCGCGTGCAGGATGCCCAGGCGGAATGGGATCGCGCCACCGGCTGGCAGTTCGATCTCACGCACGACAACGGCCGCGGCAACAGCCCCGACTACGGCGATCGCGACCAGGAAACCCAGGCCAGCCTGGCCAGCCCCTTGCTCGACGACCACTGGCGCGTGCTCGCGCTCGCCCAATACGCCACCGCCGGCCTGCCGGAAGGCAATGTCGCGCGCGAGCGGGCAGGCCTGGGCCTGCAGGGTTATTTCCACGCCATCCAGTTCTACCTGCAGGCGCTGCCTTCCGCCGACAGCTTCGTGCATCGCACGGCGGTGGAGGCGGGCTTCAGCTGGGCGATCAGCGATCAATGGTCGTGGTCGGCCGATTGGAGCAGTGCCGGCAACGACGTGCCGCTGCGCGCGCAGTACTACGGCATCACCGGCAACACCTTCAGCAACGCCGTGCAATGGCGGATGAGCGAACTCACCGCCGCGCGCCTGGCGGTGTATCGCGACCGCTTCAGCGACGGCAACCTGCGCGAAGGCTGGCTGGCGGACTTCACGCAGCGTTTGCACACCGGGGTCAATCTCAGCTGGGACGGCGGTGTGGAGATCGGCGGTTCACACAACAGCGAAACCGATCGTCCTTACTTCAACCCTTCCCAGGACCGCTCCTACGCGCTCACCAGCACCTTGCAGAACGTGCTGAGCCAGTATGACCAACGTAGCTGGACCGAACGCGTCGATCTCGCCGTGGGCGAATACGCCGAACGCAACTATGCGACCGGCCTGATGCTCAGCGCGCGCTACGGACAAATTTTCCAACCCAAGGCGGGCTTGCGTTTTGGCTGGGGCCTGGGCTGGCATTACCAACCTTACGACGGCCGGCACGAATCGCGTCTCGTGCTCGACGTCAGCATGCATTGGGGAGAGTGACCATGCGCCGCATCTTCCTCGCCCTGATCCTGCTCGCAGTGACGCATCTGGCCTTTGCGCAAACCAAGGCGCCGGCCAAGCCTGCTTTCATCGTGCTCACCTACCATGACGTGCGCGACGACGTGGGTGCACAAGGCGATCGGGATCCAGACGCCATCAGCACCGATCACTTGATCGCACATTTCGACTGGCTCAAGGCCAACGGCTATCACGTGGTCAGCCTGCAGGACGTGGTGCAGGCCTCCAAGGGAGGCCCGGCGCTACCCGATCACGCCGTGCTGCTTACCTTCGACGACGGCCTGGAAAGCTTCTACACGCGCGTGTATCCGCTGTTGCGCGCGTACAACTATCCCGCGGTCTCCGCGCTGGTCGGCTCGTGGATGGATATGCCCAAGGGCCAGACCATGGCCTACAACGGCGAGCAATGCTCGCGCGACTGTTTCCTCACCTGGGACCAGGTGCGTGAGATCCAGAAATCGGGGTTGGTGGAATTTGCCTCGCATACCTGGCAGCAGCATCTGGGCATACCGGGCAATCCGCAAGGCAATGTCATGCCCGCGGTGGTGACGTTGCGCTACAACAAAACGTCGGGCACCTATGAAACAAAGGCCGCTTACGTGCAGCGCCTGCGGGACGATTTTCACCACAGCGCCGAGGAAATCGAAAAAGAAACCGGACACCGCCCGCGTGCGATCGTGTGGCCGTACGGCGCCTACAACGATACGGCCGTGCGGGTGGCCGCCAGCGAGGGCCTGACGCTGTCCTTCAGCCTGGGCGATTCGCTGCCGGACGTGCAACTGGACAGTACCATTCCGCGCCTGCTGGTCAGCGGCAACATCTATCCCAACCGCCTGGGCTGGCTGATGCGCCATCAATCGCGCATCGATGCGGTACGCGCGGTGCAGGTCGATCTGGATTATGTCTACGATCCCAATCCCGCGCAGCAGGAACGCAACCTGTCCCAGCTGCTTGATCGCATCAAGCGCCTGCAGCCTACGGTGGTGTGGCTGCAGGCCTACGCCGACCCCAAGGGCGACGGTGTGGCCGAAGCGGTGTACTTCCCCAATCGCCATCTGCCGATGCGTGCGGATTTGTTTTCGCGCGTGGCATGGCAGCTGCGCACGCGCGCGGGCGTAAGGGTGTATGCCTGGATGCCGGTGCTGGCGTTCCGTTTTCCCGATGCGCCGAACCTGCCTTCGCTGGCCGGCGAGCCCAAGCCCGGCGGCGATCACTACCGGCTGGCGCCGTGGGACCCGCGTGTGCGGCAAATGATCGGCGACGTCTACGAAGACCTTGCCATGCACGCCGACGAGGCGGGCCTGTTGTTTTCCGACGATGCCTATCTGCGCGACACCGACAACCTCGGTCCGTGGTCGGGCATGACTCCGGCGCAGAAAACCCAGGCCCTGATCGATTTCACCCATGCGTTGGCCGATCGCGCACGCAAGTGGCGTCCACAGCTGAAGACGGTGCGCAATATCTATGCGCGGCCGATTCTCGATCCTGCTTCGCAAGCATGGTTCGCGCAAAGCCTTCCCGCGTTCCTCGCCGGTTACGACCTGACCGCCGTGATGGCGATGCCGCAACTGGACAAGCAGGCCGATACCGCCGGCTGGTATCGCAAGCTGGTGCAGTGCGTGGCGTCCACGCCGCATGCGCTGGATCACACGCTGTTTGAATTGGCCACGCACGATTGGCGCACCAACCAGCCGATCGGCGAGACGCAGATGAGCGAGCGCATCCGCCTGCTGCAGGCCGCGGGTGTGCGGCACCTTGGCTACTACCCGGACGATTTCATCCGCAATCAGCCGCAGTTGGAGCGTATCCGGCCGTCCATCTCGATCGCCGATTATCCCTACCCGGAGCCGGCGCGATGAACGGCGAACTGGTCCATTCATTGCTCGAATTCGCCTTCTTCTATCCGTTGGCGATGTCGCTGATCTGGATGAGCGGCGGCCTGATCTATTTCCTGCGCTGGGAGCGCACCGAGCCTTCGCGCCTGAAACCGCCGGCGTTGCCCTCCTATCCGCTGGTGTCGCTGATCGTGCCCTGCCATAACGAGGGCGAACAGGTGCGCGAAACCATCGCGCACCTGGCCGAACAGACCTGGCCCGATTTCGAGATCATCGCCGTCAACGACGGTTCCAAGGACGACACCGGCGAGCAACTGGACCAGTTGATGAAGGAGTACCCGCAACTGCGCGTACTGCACCTGGCCAGCAACCAGGGCAAGGCGATGGGGCTGCGCGCCGCGACGCTGGCGGCGAAAGGCGAATACCTGGTTTGCGTGGATGGCGACGCAGTGCTGGATCGCTACGCCACGCATTGGCTGATGGTGCACCTGCTGGGCGGCGCGCGCGTGGGCGCGGTCACCGGCAATCCGCGCATCCGCAACCGCTCGACCTTGCTGGGCAAGCTGCAGGTGGGCGAGTTCTCTTCCATCATTGGCCTGATCAAGCGTGCGCAGCGCGTGTACGGACGCATCTTCACCGTGTCGGGCGTGATCGCCGCATTTCGCAAGGTCGCGCTGCACGATGTCGGTTATTGGAATACCGACATGGTGACCGAAGACATCGACGTGAGCTGGCGTCTGCAGATGCGGCATTGGGAAATTCGCTACGAGCCCAACGCCCTGTGCTGGATTCTGATGCCCGAAACGCTGCGCGGTCTATGGAAGCAGCGCCTGCGCTGGGCGCAGGGCGGGTCCGAAGTGCTGCTGCGCTACGGGACCAAGCTTTTGTCATGGCGCCAGCGGCGCATGTGGCTGGTGGCGCTGGAATACCTGGTAAGCCTGGTGTGGTCGCTGGACATGGCCATCATCGTTCTGCTGTGGCTGCTTGGCTACGTGATCGACTTGCCCGCCTCAATGCGCGTTCCGACGTTGTTCCCGCAGTGGAACGGCGTGGTGCTTGGCATCGTGTGCATGTTGCAGTTCCTGGTGAGCCTGCTGATCGACCGGCGCTACGAGAAGCGCATCGGCCGCAATTACTACTGGATGATCTGGTACCCGATCGCCTATTGGATGATCACCACCACCACGTCCATCGTCGCGTTTCCCAAGGCCTTGTTCAAGCGCAAGGGCACGCGCGCGGTATGGACCAGTCCCGACAGAGGTGTCCGATGAAAGCCGAACCGCTGATCATCAATCGCCCGGAGCGGCAAAAACCGCTGCAGCGCGCGACGTCCGCACTCATCACCATGATCGCGTGGACCTTGTGGGTGTCGTTGTGGCTGCCGCTGCTGACTCTGATTGCATGGCTGCTCGGACTGCAGGACATCTACGTCAAGCTAGGGCTGGATCATCCGTTCCAGGCCGCGCAGAACCTGGACATGGTGTTGAGCGTGGGCTGCGTGTGCGCGTTTTCGCTCGGCGCCTGGGCGTTCTACAACCGCATGCGTTTTGCAGGCAGGCAGCGGCGCCACGCCAACCGGGTGATCGATATCCAGGAGATGGCGCCGGTGCTGGAAGCGTCAGTCGATACCGCGCGGCACCTGCGCGCAAGCCGCCGTTCGATCATTCATTTCGACGAACAGGGCGGCATGTTCTTGAAGGCTGACGCCTCATAGTGTCCCGGCGTTGGCACAGGTCAGCGCCGGGTCAACAAGAAAGTGCGCCGATGTCCGCGACGAAGTCGCGGGGCACGATAGGGGTGTTTTTTTCGACGATCGCTGCAGTCGGTCCAGCCGGGCTTCGATGGCCGCGCGCTGTTCGTTTAGATGGCTCACGTAGCCGCTTCAAATCGATTGCGGCCCTTGCGCTTGGCCTCGTAAAGCGCGCGGTCGGCGGCAGCGACCAGTTCATCCGACAGCACGCCTTGCGCAGGCACAATGCTGGCCACGCCGATGCTGATGGTGACGTGCCCGACCGGGCTGTCGTCATGGTGCAGATTCTGCTGGCGCACCAGGTCGCAAAGACGTTCGGCCACATCCGTGGCGCCGGCCAGCGGTGTGGCGGGAAGAATCAGCACGAATTCCTCGCCGCCGTAGCGTGCAAGCAGATCCGATGGCCGTTGCACGGCCTGGGTGAGGATCGCTGCCACGTCGCGCAGGCACGCATCGCCGGCCAGGTGCCCGTAGCGATCGTTGTATTGCTTGAACATGTCCACGTCGATCAGCAACAGCGACATCGCCTGCTGCGTGCGCGATGCCAGGCGCCACTCGCGCTCAATCGCTTCTTCGAAGGCGCGTCGATTGGATATGCCGGTGAGGCCGTCGTGCAGCGCCAGTTCGGCCAGCAACGTTTGGTCGTTGCGCAGCCGGTCTGCCGCCTCGACCTGGGAAACCTGGCTGAGAATGCTGCGCAGCCCATAGCCGAGCGCGGCCGCGACCACGCCCGCAACGCCAAGCGCGAAGCGCTGGCGTACCACCAGCAGCGCGACGGTCAGCACCGACAGCGCCAGCAACAGTGGACTGCCGAGGCGGACGAAGCGCACCAGCGCGTCGGGTGGGTTGAGCGTATGAGCACGTGGCTGCCGGATGCGCCAGGCTACGATGATGAAGACCAGGAACGGCACGTCGACCACTACGTCGTACACCGTGCCGATGTCCGGGGCTACATCGAGCGCAACATGATGGTTGTAGTACGCCGCGACCAGGCCATACAGCAACGTGAACACCGACAATGCACCGAACAGGTGGCGCAGCCTCGGCGTGTTGGCCGCGAAAAACCGGATCGTCGTCATCGCCGCCAGAAAGGCGTTTTCCAGGTCGAACATCAAGGCGATCATTTCCGCCGATTCCCGGCTCGACACGCCCTGCAAGGTCGTCCACGAAAACATCAGCACGAAATACAGGTAACCCAGCGACACGGCAAGAATGGCGTCGATGCCGCGCTGTAAGCCCGAACGGTAATCCACGCCGACAGTCGCTACCGCGTAGGAAATGGGCACGCCATATAGCGTGTACAGCAGCATCGTGGCGCCCGGGGCGACGTTGAGGTTGCGAAAAACCAGATCCTGGCAAAGGCTGGTAAACATGCCCGCCGTCCACAGCAGCATGCTTAGCGCAATCAGGCTCCAGCCGTGGCTATGGTGCAACCCCACCATCAAGCCGCGCCGCAGCGCGCAGGCAAAGGCGAGCAGGGGCGCGGCCAGCAGGAACACATACGATGCGGCGATCGCATGCGCCGGCAGCAGCAGGACGCACAATGCATGCAACAACATAAAACCGATCGCGAGCAGCAGCATCATGGAATCCGTCGTGGTCCCCTGTATGGCACAGGTCCTACCATATCCCATGGTAGCAATGCGTGTATGCGATCGCGGCCTGCGATGCCGGTAGCGGGCGGGCGTTTCCCTTCAAAGCCCGCGTGCCGGCACAATGGGACGCTTGTGCCGGTCGGCACGGGGTTGGCCCATAGCCAGTCGGACAATAAGTCGCCGTGTGCGGCTTTTCTCGTTGGCAGGTTGTACAGGCGCGCCCGGTCGCGCCGCGGCGTCCGGATGCGGACGAGGCCATCCGGACGCGGACGGCGAGGCACCGCCTCATTGGTGCGCCGTCTTCACCGGGCCTTGATCCACAAGGTTTTTCTATTGCGCGAGGGCTGGCATGCCGCTTGCCATGCAGCGCACATGGATATCGCAAACCCTATGTATGGCATCCGCAGGCGTCGCCGCGTTCGGTTCTTCGTGGGCGGCGGTGCGCTGGTCATGGCTGCGCTGGCCGTGCTGGCTTGGCGGCTGGGTCCGGCGCTGCCCGTGGCCGATCGCAGCAGCCTGTGGATCGACACGGTGTAGCGGGGCGACATGCTGCGCGAAGTGCGCGCCACCGGCACGCTGGTGCCGCGCGAAATCCGTTGGCTGGCGGCTGCCACGCCCGCCCAGGTGGAGAAAATCCTGGTGTGGCCCGGCACCCCGGTGCAGCCCGGCACGGTACTGATGCAGCTTTCCGATCCGCAGGCCGAGGATGCGCTGCGCAATGCGCAGGCGGCGGCGCGGACGTGGAAGCCACCTTGCCCGATGGCGGCGTACGCCTGCGCTGGTGCCACGACAACGGGCGGGCCGTGATCGAAGTGGAAGACGATGCCCCGGACCGTCTTCCAGCGATAACCTGTTCGTGCCGCTCTTCACCACCAAACCCGGCGGCTCCGGCATCGGCCTCGCCCTGACTCGGCAGGTTGCCGAAGCGCACGACGGCGGCGTAACGCTGACCGCACGCAAAGACGCGCGTGGAGCATTGGCGCGTATATGGGTGCCGTTGGCTTCTGGTGCCCTTTCGAGTGAGGGGCGCGTCTAGTCGTTCAAAGGAGAGAGCTGGGCCCGGTAGCTTGAACAGCGAAGCCAAAGTCTGACGATTCGCCGTAACTTTCATGCGCCGCAACCAATACGGATAGGCCGGAAGCCCCGTACGGTGGAGGGTGTCTGCTTTGCAATAAATCGCTTCGATGCCCGACAAGCCCGAGGCATTGTTCAGTGACGATGCCCATCATGGCATGACTTGGTTGAAGTGCACATCAAACTGCTTGGCAAGCTCTGTCAGCATTTTCTCGTTGCGAACGGTGGCTTAGATTATTTTCCTGTCTAGGTCTGGCGAGAGGTTAAAGTGCGATTGTCTTGCCTTGAGTCTGCTTCTTACGTGGAGACCATCTCCGCCTTATTGAGCAGGAAATCCAACGGTCGCGCTGTTCAATTTTCGGGGCAGCTTAGTTAAAGGCCCATAAATGTCCCCTAGTAGTCGCAAAGCACTGCATGTCGGCGATTACTTACAAAGAGCTGACAAAATTCCTACGCGGCTTATGGGATCAGTCTTACAGCGAGCGTATCACTGACATTGGTAGCTTGAGGTCAGATGGTATTTATTCGCGGCTCGCAAACGAGCCAAGGCAGGTTACTGGTGACACGCTTTACTGAGATATTTGAGTCCGTGCACTGTCAATGCATGATTATCGTGTTGACATTTCCCTTTCTCGTATTTTCCGCTGACGCATCTTCCTCAAAAAAAGACGTCAACTTAGCCGCCGCAAATGGCAGTTACTCGGTTTGTCATAACGTTGCGATACCGCCTACTTACGCAGTTATCGGTATGGCGACCAATTATGCGTGCAGTAACTACATGGAATACACCGTTGCACTTGCTCAAGGAGGCTTGAGAATCTGCAACTTGAGTGAATCAATCGGGGGTGCCCCCGTTCAGATGCCTTTCCCCGCGGACTTCATTGTTCAATCGATTGAGCTAGTGCAATATCAACGCAGTCATTGTGGCGGGGCAACCGCGGTTTACGTAATTCAGCCTGTTTCCGAAGGGGCAATGGCCTGCAGCGGTTCGCACATACCGTCAGGTTGGTCATACACAGGATCATTGCCATCCATCGGTTCATGCGGAACGACGGTGAGAAACGAAATCCATAAGGCTGTTGAAGGTCTTCGCATATGTACGATGTCGCCCTACCCGAATTCACTTGTCATCGGAGCCATTGAGCCAATAAATGCGTGCGACATGCGCGAACGCAATGTGTTAACTAAAGCGCTCGACGGCATCAAGGCATGCGGCTCCACTCGAATTCCTGAAGGGTATGTGATCACAGGCATTGACCGATCAGGACAATGCAGTACCTATCAAACACTAACTTTGCGAGAGGGCCATGACGGAGTTGTCGTGTGCCCTCAGTCGCCAATTCCAAATCGCTATGTGATCGAGGCGGCGGTGCCTTATGGCAATTGCGAGGGATGGGATAAAGGGTATCGATTGAAGTACATACCATAATCGAAAAGGAACCCGAGACATGAGCCCTTTTCAAAAAATCAACGGTCGCAAAGCATTGTGTGTGGTTAGCCTGCTGCTGGTAATGCCCAGTGTGCTTGGAAGGCCGAAGCTGGCGCATGCGTCTGATACGATGAATAGAACGGCGGAGGTTATCTGTAAGAACTGGCCTATGCCCTCCAGCTACGTCATAGTCAGTGTGCGGTTTAGCCAGTCATGCAGCGGCTTAGCGCAGAACATTGAATATACGGTAAGCCCTCCTTCGGACGGTATGGTCGTATGCAACAACTTCTCGATACCATCTCCTTACGTCATCACGAGCTTGGCGTCTTCAAGTAAATGTAATGGGCTATTTGATGAGGGCGTTATTCGCCACGTCGCCGATGGTATTTCAATTTGCGGTGACGGCATTTCGCCAGTTCCAGACGGTTACATAGTTACCACCGCATCTAAACACGATGCCGTCACCTGTCATGGCACAGAAATTTACCGTCTATCAGTCGCAACCAATGGGGCCTCAATGTGCAGCTTCTCCTCCAGGCCACCGGGCTTTGTAGTCAGCTACGTAGCCCACAGTACGCAATGTCTTAAGTTTAACGCGCATGTGCTTCTATCGGTGATAGAGGGTGTTATGGGTTGCAGCTTCTCCCGGCTTCCGGACGGGTACGTCGTTACAGCGGCGACTCAGACTCAAAACTGCATCGATGGCGACCTTCGAGGGGATTACTGGACGTTCAATCAACCCTATGAAGGTATTAACGTGTGTCCGTTTTCCCCAATACCATCTGGATACTACCTGATGGGAACGGTGACAAAGACAAACTGCTATGGAGCTTCCTTTGGCTATCTACTAAAAAGGCCGTAACTGGATCGCCGGGAGTTTTTGCAACGTATAAGTCTTGGTATTAAGCACGATACAAAAAGGAGAAACACTATGCCACGCTATCTTCCTTTAGTCATATTGCTCTTAAGCACCGTTGTTCAAGCGGCCACTTCACTGCGCGTAGGTAATAAAGTGCTAACCATAGGTGACAGCGCGGTGCGAGTGCAGGAATTATTGGGGCCTCCGGCGATGCGTACTTTTCTCGCTCAAGAAACCGGTGGCATGCCCAAAAATCAGATGGGGCCGGGTGAACAGTGGCAATATGCCCGTGAAGGAAGCACTGTTGTAATAACGATCGTTGGCGGTAAAGTGGCCAACATCGACACCTTGTATCACTGATTAATTATCACTTGAATGTCCTATCGAGTCGAAACTCTGGTGTGATCACTGATCCATAGTCGATCGGGGATGTCGGTGCGGAACTGTCGATTCACCCGATCCAGGGGCGATGGCGTAGCCTTTTCACCGAACGTGGTGCGCACCAGACGGCCATGGATGACACCCTGCAAGCCGAGGCAACGCATCGGCCACTCGACCGTGCGGCGCGCCGCTACCATACCTTCGCGCTTGAGTTGCCACCGCTGCGAACGACATAAACCTGCAAGTGTTCGGCCCGGATGCGCTGGATGGCCAGCGACAGATCCTTATCACGCTTAGCGTGTATGGAACGTTCGTTGGCACGCTAGCGTTCCGCTGCATCGTGGCAATACGTCGGCGGAGCAATCGGCAACGTACGACAGATCGGCTCGACTCCGTGGACGATGCAGTGATGGTTGGTGAAGGCGATCATGAATTGGGACGGCGGTCGAGCTCCGCGTGAGCAAAATACGCGGAGTCCTTGCGCAGGATCTCGTTGGCTTAGCGCAGTTAGCGGACCTCGCGTTCCAGCGCCCTCACGGTCGCTTTTGGTCAAGCTCCCGCGCTCCTTGGCATGCACCTGTGCCTTGCGCAGCCAGTTGCGCAATGTTTGCGACGCACAGTCGAGCTTGGCGGCTACTGACTGGATTGCGACCCATTCTTACGGATGATCAGGCTGGTGCACGCGCACCAGCCGCACCGCACTCTCACAGACTTCCTCCGAGTAATTTGGCTTCGTCATGGTCCCGCCTTCTCAAGATTGAGAGCTGGCGGTGAAGCCGGAGTCGGTTCATCCAAATCGGTGCACCTGTCCGTGTGTCCGCACATCTGTCCGCGGACACACAATGTCGTGGACGGGCGATATGCATCACATTGATACGTAAAAGCTTTTTTGGAGCTTGTTTTCGTGGTACGCAACTTGCTGACTACCAAGCGCGGTGAGCGTGACCGTCGAAGGCCGTTCACTGTGCAACTTGAAGCTATCAAATGATGGTTGCTCGCACCGGTAAACTCACCCATCGATCCAACGGAAGGAATCCTATGAAGGCAATTCTGCGTTTCACACTTCCACTGTTGCTGCTCAGCACAAGCGCTAACGCAATCGTGATACGCCACGATCAACCGGATGCACGCTACCGCGTCACCCGGCAAGCCATCCCCGCACTGGTGGATCTTCCCGACGAAGGTCATGGCACGCTGATCGCCCCACGTTGGGTAATCACTGCGGCCCATGCAGTTAATATGATGCAAATGATGCCCGAAGAGCATTTCGTGATCATCAACGGAAAGCGGCGCGCGGTGAGTCGGATTGTTGTTTACCCGGATTACCCGCCGGCGCGAGAGGCTTGGCAGCGAATGTTCAAGCAGGTCAAAACAGAAAAGCCCGACGTCTTTATGCATCAGTACATGACCGCGATGGCAAATATGCACGACATTGCTCTGCTGGAACTCAGCAAGCCCGTGACTGATGTCAAGCCGATGCCGATAGATCGCGGCTACGCCAAGCCCGGAATGCTGAGCATGGTTTACGGCGCAGGCGCCACCGGCACCGAACTCACCGGCGCTCCGGATAGTGAAAGTCACCGTACCCAATTACGACGCGCGGAGAATCGCCTGACTCAGTCCGATGGCCCCTGGTTGCGTTACGTATTTGACTGCAGCGCCGGCGCTCCAGCCCTTAGCGGTGCCACAGCGGGCGGCGATAGCGGTGGTCCAGTCACCGTAGATGTAGCTGGCCGTACCTACCTGGCCGGCGTCACTCACGGCCTGGATGGGACAGCCAGTGAAGTGGAGCATCTCGTGCGGCAAATGCAAGATGGCTCATTTCGCATAGGCGTATGCGGGCAGCGCTTTGCCGCTGCGCGGGTCAGTTTTTACGCAGCGTGGATCGATCAGACCATTGCCGGGCACTGAGTCCGAGACGACTCGCTTGCGTTATAGGGATTAGGGAATGGCTGCCTTCAATCCCAAAGTAGTTGTTGGAGTTTCGGGACCAACATGGGGTGCCATATGAAGAAAAGCATCGAAGCGGTAGAAATTGATGCCTTGGATGTGGCTGGCTTCGGCGCGGTCCGCAAGGACCATGGTGTAACGCATCCACTCTTTGGAAACGTTGCGGTTTAAGTCCGAAAGACGCAAGTATGCGGAAACCGCTCCGATTTTAGTGGCGGGTAAAGAGTTTAGGGAAATGGGGCGAAGAAAAATTCCAGGTGCAAAGGAATGGGCTAGTTACGAAGCGGATCTAGACGTTCGCTAACTCGGAGGATGAGGCGATGCATCAATAATCAAGAACTGAGCGGCTACCGAAGCCAAGTTTTCCTGTCTGGCTGGCGTTGCAAAAGGGTGTCTGCGCTCGACGGCGAACCTTCTTCGGATCGGCCGGTCCCGAAAAGCGTCCATGGGATCGCGAGTGACCATGGCTGGTCCGGTCCTGGGCCGCACCCGTTGTGCCTTCAATCCCGAAGGGGGTTCAAGTAAGGTGTATCGACACTTTATTGCGGCTGTATTTCAGATCCAAAAATAGGGCGAGGCTAATCTGGCAACCTCACCGCCGCCACGTGTACCGGTGTTCGTCACCTAACTTTTACACGCGTTCGCGCATTCCCTTGTTAGCATTTCAGTGGGAATCCGGTTTTGGGGGCGGGGCAGGGCGTAATAAACGTTCTATCGTGGCGGTAGCCGGCACGATGTTCATGGGCTGCGCATTGGGGCGGCTAAATCCAATGGACCATAAGTTGATCTGGTGGGCTGGGCCGTCACGTGATGGCGCCCTTCATCCGCCTGTACGCCATGAGCCTGTACGCCATGAGTTCAGACGCGCATCAATAGGCGTTGCCCAAACGGCTATCTGATAGTCACAGCCACGAAAGGGACAAGTTGCAATGACGATGAAGACATTTAAGTTGGCAACCTGGAACTTGCAAAAAGGTCCCGCCCTGGAGGATTTCGCCAAAAGCAATTTTTTCGCTGCCGCCGCGCGCAGCGCAAGATACCAAGTATTAGGTGGTCTGATAAGAAACTCAGATATTGTGTTCGTTCAAGAGCCGCCTGTGGAAATCAGGCAAGAAACGCAGCAAGTCGACTTCGCTAATATTGAGGCGCAGGAGCAAGTCTGGTCCTCGTATAATCAGGAAGCGGACAACCAAGCTCACAAGAGTGCAAATCGCCCAGCGTACTACTCGCAATTTGCAATGAGATTGCTGGAGGTTCCTTCTGATTGCCCTGCCAACGGCAGTGAAGACGCTTTCCGGCTGTCGGCAATGGGATGGGCCGTCACTGCACTTGGCGAAGCTATATTTGTGAGTCTGCACGCAACATCGGGATACGGCGCCAAGAGAAATACCACGGAATTTCTAAAGTGGTTGGCTAAATGGGTGCCCGACCAGCATCGTAACGTCAGGTTCGTCTTGATCGGCGCGGATTTCAATCACACACCGAATCCAACCAGCTACAAAGTCGAAAATTGCAGCGTGGAGTTTAGCCTTCCAACTCAGATGACGCAGCAAAGCGGCAATGCCATCGACGGGTTCTGTTGCTTGATTGTAGACCCAGCCATTACGGTGAAGTGGCAGAATTCGCAGCGGGTGTGTACAGGTGAGTGTGCTGGCGCTATTGAGACGAAAATGGTGCAGGTAAATCCAAACATACTTCAAGCGGTCAACCAGCGAGGGTATCTTGGAAAGCTAACGGCGGGCCCTTTGGCTGGAACAAGCGCGGTGCTGTCTAGCGATATGTGGGTACGGATGTCTGATCATTGTGCGGTGGTGGGTGCGATCGATATATCTTGCCCTGACTGATCGTGAGGTGCCGATCGCTAAAACCGGGACGGTAGGCTTAACAGGCTGTTGAGAAACGCCCCGCAGCAGCGACAATCATCGTCTTCATCAATCATCAGGGTCGTGGCAGTGCGCCGAGCGGATATTCCGCTTGGCGTATTCTCGTACGATGTCCGCCTATGGGCGAACCGCAATCACCTCGATCTCCACCAGCGCCGAAGGACGCGCCAGCGCCGCCACCTGTACTGCCGAGCGTGCGGGCAGGTTGGGTTGATCCTTGGTGCCGAAGAACTGCGTATAGCCGGCCATGAAGCCTTCGAAGTCGAGCTTGCCCGCCTTGTTCTTGTCGGCCACCAGATACACGTTCATCTTCACGACGTCGCGCAAGCTCAAATGCATGCTCTCCAATTGCGCCTTGATGTTTTCCAGCGCACCGATGGTCTGTGCCCTGGTGTCCAGCGCTTCCGCCGAGCCGCCGCCGCCCTTGGCATCCTTGGGCATGCTTGCCATCTGGCCGCTCAGGAACACTAGCGATTTGCCCGCTGGCACTTCGACGGCGGCGGAGATCGGGAAGTTGCTGTTGGGGAGCTTGTAGCGAGTTACGTCCTGGGCGTGCGTGGCAAGCGGTATCAACCCGAGCATGCAGATGGCGAGTTTGCGCATGGCGTTCTCCTTGTGTCGTGCAAGATAAGATAGGGTCAGTGAGCCTTGGGATGCAAAGCGGCGACGTCGGCTGCGCTCAGGCTGTCCGGGTAATGGTTGCCGAAATGCGTCCGGATGAAGTTGATCACCTCGGCAATCTGCGCATCGGACAGCTCCGCGCTGCGCATGAATTTCGCCTCCTCGTCTTCGCGCAGATTGGTCATGAAGGACGGCATGTCGTGTCGTCCGTACAGCACGGTGACCGCCATGTAGGATGCCGATGCAAGTTTCGGATTGCCGACGAAGGCGGGATAGCGGCCCGCACCTTCCGCACCTTTTCCATCGGGCATGTGGCATCCCTGGCAAATGTGCGTATAGACCTGTTCGCCGTTGGCGGCCTTGAGCGTGGCGGGATTGTAGATGCCGGCGCTGTCGGCCCGCGCGGTGCCGGGCAGGCCTGCGCCGAGCAGCAGCGCGCAGACAAGCACGCATGCGTGTAGCGGGGTGCGAGTCCTGATCATGCGTGCGCTCCGGTTGCCAGGGCTTTCTGATGCAATCGACCGATGGCGTTCAAGGACGACGTCACGGCGCCTTCCTGCCAGGCGGGAATGTAGGAGGCATGTTCGCCGGCCAGCACGATGCGCCCGTCGATCTGGCACAAGTCGTCGTAGTGCTTCTGGCGCAGCGCCTCGCTCCACAGACCGAAGCAGCCAAGCGTGAACGGCGAACGATGCCACGCCACGGCGACGCCGTTGTCGAACTCCGTGGCGTATTGCGGATGGATCTGGCTGCCGTAGCCCACCGCGGCCTTGACGCGTTCTTGCGGCGACATGGCCGTAAACTCGGTGGCGTTCATGCCCCAGATGTAGGCGCCGAGCAGCACGCCCTTGCCCGGGTTGAAATAGCCCGTGCTCGGATAGCTGATATTGGTGATCGGCAAGTCTGTATAAGTAATGCCGCCATAGATCTGCTCGTCCTGCTCCCAGAACCGGCGCTTGAACTGCAAGCCGACCTTGACGGCCGCGGCATAGGGCACTGCCGCGATGGCATCGGCCATCGCCGCGCCGACGTTCATCGGGATCTGGCTCAGCACGGACAACGGAATGGTGTTGACGCACCAGTCCGCGCGCGCGCTGAATTTGCTGCCCGGCTTCAGCGTATCTTCGTAAGTGACGGTGACGCCGGATTCATCCTGGTGAATGTCGATGACTTTGGCGTGATAGCGGATCAGCGACCCGAGTTCGCGCGCAAACGCTTTGCCGATCTGCCCCATGCCGCCCACCGGCTGGAATAGCGTGGTTTGCATATCGTAGTCGTCGCCGGCGGAAATCATGCTCCACAAGCCTGAATCGAGCAGATCGCCGAACGCGATCGGTTTGGACGGTACGGCCTTCTGGTCCAGACCGCCGCCTGGGTCGATGTCGTAGCCACGGCGCTCGCTGCTGTCGCGTCCTCCTACGTACGCATAGTGCTTGTCGAGCGCACCGGTCATGCGCAGCGACATCAGCAGCTTCTCCTGGTCCTCCTTGGTGACCCGTTCGTCGAGCTTGTGGTTTTGCGTCGCCTTGGCGAGCAGCTCGGCGACGTGTCCGGCGTAGTCGGCGCGCACGTGCCGATAGCGTTGCGGCTTGCCGCCAAAGGCTGTGCTGCTGTGCACGTAGGCGTTGTTGTTCACTTGGACAAACGACTCCAGCGGTACGCCGAGCCGCGTGCAATAGTGAAGAATGCCCTGGTGGTGATAGGGGATGCGCCATGGGCCCGGATTGATGTAAAGCCCGGGATCGAACTGGCAGTGCTGGGTAAATCCGCCAAGTTCGGTGTAGACATCGCCGCTGTGGATGCTCCAGTTACGGCCGCCGGCGCGAGCGTTGTATTCAAGCACCTGTACCTTGTAGCCGGCCGCGCGCAATTCATAAGCGGCCACCATGCCGGCGATGCCGGCTCCAAGCACCAGCACCGAGGCGCCTTTAGGGGCGCCCTGCAGGCCGATGGGCTTTTTGAAACGCGACTCCGCCGCAAAACCCAGGCTGCTCATGGCCTGGTACATCATCGCGCTGCCTGCCGTCACGCCGATCATGCGCAACAGCTGGCGACGCGTCATCGTGCTGCTGTTTTTCCCATTCATCACACCAACCTCGCGGATAAGGGGGCGGTTCGGTGAACGAGCCGCCCCTGCCGATGCCTTTTGCGATGTGGAAACCGCGCCCGGCGTCAGAATTGATAGGCGAGGCGCAGGTAGTAATACCCGCCGTCATAGCCGACCTGCGAACTCTGGGTGTCGTACAACTGACCTTCCAGCGCGGTGACGTAAGGGATCTTGGACGGATACCGGTCGAATGCGTTGTTCGCACCCAACGCCACCTGCAGTTGCTTGGTCACGTTGTAGCGGACCTCGAAATCGGTGGTGTAGATGGCCGCATTGCGCCACGGGTAGAAGGTATCCGGCACCACCGAATCGGGGCCGACGATGTAGGAAAGTTGATCGGTGGTAGCGCCCCAACGCGTTTCATGTACGGTCACGCCCCACTTGCCCTGGTGCCAGGTACCGCCGACGATCACCTTGCTCTTGGGCGTGGTCGAGGTGAGATAGTCGATCTGCTGCGCGTTGAGGATGGGCTCGCCGTTCTCCGTCACCAGGTGCGTCAGGCGGGTCGTATTGAGGTTGGCCGACAGATCCCAGTCCACCTTGCCGAAGGAACCGTAATCGGTGTGGTAGACGCTGGTCAGGTCGAGTCCGCGCGTGCGCGTGTTCGCGCCGTTGGTGAAGTACCACACGCTGGCGAGCCCCGTATCCGGATTGGCCTGCGCGGCGGCCACGACATACGGCGGCACGGGGAAGCCTGCGGCCGTCATCGCATCGACGGCGGGCAGGCCGTACACGGTGCCGCCTGCGACGATGCGATTGCGGATATTGATCTGGTATGCATCCGCCGTGATGTTGAGGTTGTCCAGCGGATTCAGCACCAGGCCCAGGTTGAGGTTGGTGGCTTTTTCCGGTTTGAGCGGTTGCGCACCTAGCGCGGCGGCGCCGGCCGAGTCGGAAGGCAACTGCGCCGACGCGCTGTCGGGCGTTACGGCGAGCGAAGAGAAATGTTCTTCGGCCAAGGAAGGCGCATGGAAGCCAGTACTGGCGCTGGCGCGCAGCGCGATCTGCGGCGTGAAGTCGTAGCGCGTGGAGACCTTGGCGTTTCGGGTATTTCCAGCATCGCTGTAATGCTCGTAGCGCCCTGCGACATCCGTCTGCCACTTGTCGGTGATGTGCGTGGACAGGTCGATGTAAGCCGCTGTCACGTTGCGCGACCATTGGCCGGAGTTGTATGGATTGAAGCCGGCCTCCGACGATGCGCCGCCATCTTCATAGGAAGACGGGTCGCCGGGCTGGATCTGGAACGTGTCGCGCCGCGCTTCGAAACCAAAGGCGAAATTCAAGGGCGCGGCGAATGCGGAAACCTGGAACGGCCGCGTGAAGTCGAGGTTGCCGGTGAGCTGCGAGTTGCTGGTGGCGCCAATGCCGAACGAGGTGGGCGAGTCCGTCAGCGATGGATTGACCGAATGGACCAGCCCAAGGTTGTCGCGATCGCCGCCGTAGGTGGTGCTGAGGTCCACGCTCCAGCCAAAGAAGTTGTCGTCCATGACGCCGCCGGTAATCGAGTAGTCGTTTTCGTCGATGGTGAAAATGGGCACGAAGCCGTTCGGGTAAACCTCCGGATCGACATAAGGCGGGCGATAGTTCTCGTAGGATTCGGCGTAGCGATGCCCGAACGTACCGAAGGCGTAGGCTTCGACATTGTCGGTAAAGTCGTAGCCGGCATTGAATCCGAACAATTGGCGAGTGCTTGCCGTATCGCTCGACCAGGGGTTTTTGTAGGCCGGCCCGACCGGGTAGGGCGGCGAGTAGCCGTTTGCGTTTACATACGCAATGGCTGCGGGTGTGTTTTCGCCGTACAGACCGTCGGCATAGTCCGGTCCAGTGCGTATCGCGTGGTTGATGCGATCGTATTCGGCGCTCAGATCAAGGTATCCGTTGCCGCCCAGGCTGAGGCCCACGCTGGCAGTCTCGGTGTTCTTGAAGCCGTCGCCCTTGTAGGTCTGCCCGCTGGTGCTGGACACCGTGCCGCCGCTGGCCTTGGTCTTGAGGATGATGTTGACGACGCCGGCGATCGCATCTGAACCGTACTGCGCCGCTGCGCCGTCGCGCAGGATTTCGATGTGATCGATCAGGTCGGTGGGAATCATGTCGATGTCCACACCGGTCGAGCCCTGATCGAGGCCCGGATCCTGCACGATGTTCGCCGAGCCGTGACGGCGCTTGCCGTTGACCAGCACCAATACGTGGTCGGGGCTCAGGCCATCGAGCTGAAGTTCGTCGGTAAATTCCGCGTTGTCCGCGCCGTAGCTCGTATGCGAAATCGACGGCGAGAGCTGGACGAGCGCATCGCGCAGATTGGCCTGGCCGGTGGATTGCAATGTGGCGCCACTGATCACAGTCACCGGGGTGGTGCTTTGACCTACCGTCGTTTCAAAGCGCCCTCCGGTGACGACGACTGCATCAAGCTGGGATGCGTTGGCGGGGTTGGGCGGCGTGCTCGACGTCGTGTTCGTGTTTGTATTCGTATTGGTGGAAGTGGCGGTGTTGGAAGAAGTGCTTGTAGCGGCGGACGTGTCGTCGGCCCAGGCCGGTGGTGTAGCCGCCGTGGCGAGGTTCATGGAGAGTACGGACAGCACTGCGGCGGCGAGCGAGCAACGAGTAAGACGTACTTTCATGGGTGATCCCCCGATCAAAGAGTTGCGGCAAAAGGGCGCCCTCCAATGGACTTGGCTTTTTCGATTCCTTCTTTGGGTGCGTCGATGAACAGCTTGCTTGGCCGGAATCCCCCCCCTCAGGGGCCGGCAAAGTCAGGCTACATGCCAATATTGCAGTGCGTCAATAACTTGGACGATTTTGTGGGGGATTTGTCACAAGCAGGTCATTTTGCTTATTTTTGGGCTTGTTTGGTGCAATGCGCCAATTTCTTCTATCGTAAATATTATTCATATAAAACAATAATTTATAATTAAATAAAATACGTAATGTCCTAAATGGTGAAACCGTTGCCACAAAATGATGCGTTGAACATCCTGGCATGCTGCATGGCCGCATATTTCATTGACGGGCTGTTGAGAAACACCCATCGACCAGTTTCCAAATAGGCGCACGCTTCCTCACGTTGGCGAGGGATTCCACCACTCACCGATGCCGCCGAACCGGATCAGGTTGTACGCAGCGAAGTTCCAGTTCACCCACGCGCTGATCTTCGTTATTTCGCTTGACTCACAAATGCGATGGTCGCTGCTGGTTTCGATAGGCTGGAACTTCGGGTCTGCCTAGCGCCGAACACCCTGTTGCTGCGCCGGTGCCCGTCTGGGGCGGGTGAGCTGATCTAAACTCGCCCTAAGGTCCGCTTCCGCATCCCATAGCGGACAAGCCGACGCCAATCATGGAGATGAGTAGTTGAGGGAAAATATGGATAAGAGTTATACGGCATCTTGGGGATCTCGAATTTGCCTACTGTTGTTCGTTGCGCCTGGAATAGGCATGTTCTTTTGGGTAGGCCTTGCAATATTTGAAAGTCGCAACGTACTTGTTGGCCTCACATTTGAAGTGGCCGCGGTTCTCCTATCAATATGGTTGATATTCATGCTCACCACACGCGTCGACATGAATGATCGTTCGATTGTTCGATCCTGGCTGTTTGGCCACAAGATGGTGCCAATAGCGGACATCACGAAGCTCCAATGGGGTGGAGCGCGCGGTCAAACTATCTTGACTATCATGTATGGCAAGAGGCGATTTGTCGGGCTCTCAAGCATCGTCGTTTCAAGAGAAAATCTGCATCGGGATGCAAAAAGATATTCTGGCGTTGCGTGGGCTGGAGGGTGAGTCGCTCTGGCCGCCAATGGCGCCTTATGTCGATATCGAGAAGATGACGGAACTTAAACACCGAAATCCGGAAATTGGGTAGAGTCCGCTTCCGACCCAGAGCGATTCTCAGCGGAACAAGATTGATCAGAGGTAGATAGCCAAGCATCAGCATCTCGAGAAAGCAATGAACGACAGGGGGAAAGGAAATGACCGATGACACCAAAATGGTCGTCACCGCGCGAAAGCGGTTGTCAGACATCGATACAGATACGCTCAAGGAGATGTGGTCTGCGGAAGGCAGGACCGAATGGGCGGAAGAAGCACTACGTCTCGAATTGATTGAACGAGGTGCGAACACGCACCAACTCGATGCCGTTGCAGCGCGCCGTGCGGAGATTGCCGCTAACGCACCTCCCGAGGTTCGCGGGACGCTTTGGAACTATGGTGTTGTCGGGCGCCTCCTTACATTTGCCAGCGCCATACTATGGCTCCTTGTCGCTCAATCCCTGCACGCCTCAAGCGCATGGGTGATCACCGGCATCGTTGCTATAATAGGTGTCTACGTCTACGTGCTAACCAGTCGCACGATCTCCCATAGACGGCATGCGATTGCGGGGGCGGCAAGCTTTGCCATGTATTGGCAACTTGGCGAAGCGTGGCTTATTTTGCTCATTGCCGTCATTTCTGCTTGCTTCATTTATGCGGGATGAAAGCCGTGGACATCGACGATCGGTATTATGAATGTCCGCTTCCACCGAGACTGTGTGAAAACACAAAGTGGAAATTTTCAATGCGCAGTTCTTGATCAAAATCGGCGACCTAGGTGCGATTCTGACCAACTTGAGGTAAGCAACTCGGTCAGATTTCGCGTAGGAGGCACATCGTCAGTGGTGAACTTGCGTTTTCACACAGCCTGGACCCGGAGCGGTCGCTTTCGGTAAGCATTGCCTGAAAAACATCATGAACTTGAGGTTGACCATGCTTACCCAGGGGAAATTCGCAAGGTTCAGAATGAGATTACTGACCTTTTTCTGCCTCTCATTGGCATCGGGTACTTTATATGCCGATGAGCCAGCGCTTTTTGTGTCGAGTCAATTCAACGCAGCCATGATCGCAGAAGCGGTCAATTACTACGTTTTGATAGGCGAAGACAGAGCCAAGGTGGAGCTCGAAGCACTCTCACCACTTGAAGCATACAGTCCAATTTCTTATACGCACGCACTGACCAACGTGGAGGTTGCGGAAAGGATTAGTTGGGTATGTACGATCTTATGGCAGGGGAAATCCCAGCTCCCTCCTGGTTATGGAGGACTTTGGGACGTGGAAGGTCGATTTGGCGATTCGCGTCTTTGGCCGCTATACCCCGTCGTACAGTCCGGCTCTTCTTATTTTGTATTGAGCACGAGCTACGTTATAGCCGGCGTTGCCGAGCGACCACGTGACTATCTTCGTCGTTGCGAAGGACGCGGTCCTTTCAGAACTGAACCTGTCCCCGTGCCATCTCGCTCGCAAGCAGAAAGGGAGTTACGGCAATTGCGCAATTCTTCCGAATGGATGTCTGCGTGGGCAGGCCTGCGGCCTGGAGAAAAGTCCAGCACGGAGTCGAGCGTCTGGAATTTCCTGTGGAACCAAGCTGAGGGCATCTCGGATAGAGGGGCGATTTTAGGCCATCATTAGTTTGACGAGGCGACCGCTTCCGACCCAGAGCGGACATTCCCATCACCTACCATCAATACCAGGACAAATCATAAGGTGAGCTGATGTACTCAAAATACTGGCTCCAACTGCGTACCTGGTCGTACGCATCGTGGGGAGTTCTCATCCTTGGGCTTGGGATTGTTTTACTGATATCAGAGTCCCGCTTCGCCTCCATCGGCGACTACGTCGGCCTGTGCTGGTTCATAGTCTTTGCATACACACGATTGGTCGTAGTGCTCTTCCGATGCCCAAGATGTGCAAAACTTTTTTTCGTGGTCAAGGGTCGAGGTTTCAATACATACACCCAAAAATGTCGGCATTGTGGGTTGCAAAAATGGGCTCCCGATCCTCGTTGAATTATTTTGATCAGAGCACGCGCACGTCTTGTTGAGCGCAAGGTTTATGCCAATGTTCGTGGCTGCTTCCGACCCAAAACAGACGTTGCTCCTTGATCGGAGTCCAAACAAAGATCGCAAGGTTGCATCCAATGCCAATACTTCTGCATTCGCGCTTGATCAATGCGGCCGCCAAGCTGCCCTTAGCCCTCTAGGCTGCATGCAGAAGGGGCGATCGAGAACGTGGCTTGATGACCGCAGTTGGTGGATAGGGGTTGTCGAGTTTCAGCCGTCCGCGTGGGCTAGAGGGAGCTACCTAAACGTTGGAGCGTGTTGGCTTTGGTATGAAAAGGAATACCTGTCATTCGATGACGGGCATCGGGTGGAGAGCTTTCAATCATTCGCAAGCGATGAGCAGTTCGCATCAGTTGCGGAAAAGCTGGCGCAGCGGGCCAGTCAAGAGGTAATGACCCTGCGTCAGCGCTTTCCATCTTTTGCGCATGTGCAGGCCTGGCTCGCTGCGAAGTCACCCACCTCAATATGCATCACTACCATTTGGCTGTATCGGCAGGTATGGCCGGAGCAATTGATCAGAGCAAGAGATCTTTCACTAGTGTCATGACTGATCCGGAGGAGAGGTCTTGGGCTGTTGACATTAAGCGGCGCGCCGCCGAATTCATGCGTTGCCTGGAACTTGGAAACGGGTTTGAGGCAGAGGTCATGGATACAGTTGAACGAGCGAGGAGCTTGCTGGGCCTTTCAGCCCTCCGAGAGGAAAATCAGGCGCATTCCGAGTAGGGTGGAGGGTCTCATAGGGGCCGCTTCCGACCCATAGCGGACGCTACCAATCAGTAATCAATCCGCCAGATGTCGGTTTAAAAGGGAGGGGCGCGTGACAAGACATTTTGTTACATTTGCTGGGAGCATGATCTTCATGGCGACTGCGTCAGCTACTGGTGGCACGTCGCCGCCGCAACTAGACAAGGGCGGTGTAGTGGTCGTTGCTACGCCGTCATTGGACGCACAAGGAACGTTGCATGTGATCGGTAGCGTCATTAATTCGAGTCAGAAAAGATGGCTTATTGTTCGCTTTACCTGTTCTAGCGACAACAGCGGGACCGACGGGTTGCCATCCCAGTCATTTGATTTGACTATTCGTTTCCAAACACCTATTGAGCCTGGAAGTCGACGTCATTTTGATGTGCAACCCGACCTAACGACAGATCGGCGACGCCTGCACGATGCAGTTGTGAATTACCCGCAGGCATATTGGTGGGTATGTAGTGAAACGACGGGTGACGATACTGATCACCACACATTCAAGATCACTCCTCATGTGGTTCCACCGCCTATGCTACCCGTCCCATAAGGCCCGCTTTCGACCCATAGCGGATATGATCGAAGTAAGCAAAGAAGGTCAATAGTCATTCTTGGAGGTTCACGGTGGTCGTTAGTAGGAACCGATCCCGCTTGGTAAATGTTTCGGCGCGCTTGGCGTCGTTACTGATCGTTACCTTTTCTTTTCAGGCAGTGGCTCAGGGCAACGTCTGTCATAACGACGGTTCCGGTCGCGACGCCTATATCTGCGCCGCCCAAGAAACTCGGGCAGCTGATACCGAGCTCAATGCGGCTTATCAGCATGCCCTAAGTCAGCTTGACGGTAGTGACAATCTTAGGGCGGCAAGGGCGTCCCTGATCGAGTCAGAGCGCGCTTGGATCAAGTTCAGAGATGCGGATTGCGATGTTCAGGCCAACATCTTCAAGGGTGGATCGATGGACGGCGCGATGGTTGAGGCGTGCAAAAAGTCGCTGATAGAACAGCGAACGAAAGAGTTGAAAGCGATCTGGCTTCCATAGGTCAGTATTGTCCGCTTCCGACCCGAAGCAGACGTTCTTCATTTCCTACTAACATTCGGAGATCGGTATGGACGGCCTGGAGTTCGAGCTAGAGGGCGTCTTGGATGGTGGCCTCTTAACTGGGCGAAACGGTGCCGTGCAGCTTCCGGTGGGGGCATTGTTCGATCGCGTAGTTAAAGAGTGAATCTGCGAAAACGGCCCCCACGAACTCGTCGAATCCATCTCGGTGCAGATCGTCGCCCGCGAAGTTGAAATCTGGCGCAAGTCGGCGCCATTTGCTTTCGCCTGACATTCGGCGGGCCTTCGGGTCGATGGTTTGGGGACAGCCAGGCTCAATGTTCTGCTGCAATCGAGAGTCGGGCACGAAGTCGTGTATCTTCGGAGCTGAAGTCGCAATCCAAATCGGACCTTAGGGCGGGCGACCAGGGACAGCTGTCGGGGATAGGCTGAAGCCTGAGGAGTTCACTTGAGCGCGACGATGAATCAAACCCACACCCCTTTTCAATTGCACGATCGGAACAGAAACATGAAGACACTGACTCCGCTTATCGGCTTCCTACTGGTATCGGCGTGCCAGGCGGCAATGGCTGGCCATGATGGTGGAAAGGAAGCCTCGGCCGCGACAAACGCAGCAAGTGCCGCACCTGCAGCGCAGATGTCCCAGCTTTATCCAAGACTTGGCACCTGGCAGGTCACCATCAGAACCATGCCAAGCAAGAACCTGCCCTCGGGTGGCGTGGACAAGGGCGTTGCGACGATCAAGAAAGGCCCGGGCGGATTTTCCATCGTCCAAGACTTTTGGTCACGCGGCACGGGCGGTTATGCCGTTGGTCAGAGTTACACATGGTGGGATGGTAACGCCAAGGCGTTCAAGAGCGTGTGGTGCGATAACGTACAAGGTTGCACGGAGTTTACAACCGAAATCGATGGCAACTCATGGACGGTGGAATTGGATGGTGAGGCCAACGGCGAGAATGTCCACACCACGATTCGTGCCACCATGAGTCCGAATCACAATGCCATCCACGAGGAGGTTGCGAATTCTTATAACGGAAGCCCCGCGAAGACGGAAACAATCAGCGAATATAAGCGCGTTATGTACGGCGCAGCTCAAACACCGTAATGGTCTGGATTCTGGGCTCTTGGTTGTTTCGCGTAACGTATTGACCGTTGGATTTGCTTTGGCTGCAAGATTGCCGTGGGTATTTCGGCTCCGGCTCAGACGCTGCAGTGGCAGAGTCGAGTTCGCTTATTGGGGCAATAAACTTAATGTCCGCAGCCCAGAGCAGACCTAAAGACATGTTGTCAGGGATATCTATGCGGCAATCGATGATGTTATGTGCTGGAATGGCGTTTTTCTTAGGTGGCTGTGCAACAGTTAGTGTCACGACAAGCCGCCAAGATGAAATATTGGTTTGCGATGGAACATGGGAGCAAAACAGTATGTTTGGTCATACTTCTGCGAACCATCGTATCTTCATCTATCCGAATCCGGATGCCAAAAAAATTAAAATTGAGACCTTTGACCACGTCGAAGGAGTTTGTTTTACTGAGGAGAATGCGACGTGCAAGACCTCACTCAAGGGTAAAACGCTGGAAGTTACTTCCACGTTTCCAAAGTTAGTTGGATCACAAACATTTACCTTCAACGCAGACACTGCACATGCTTCTTTGGCGCAGGTGGCCTTGATGGCGGCCAGGTGTTTTCCGGTACGTGCCGGCGTAAAACTGATTGATTGCATCTGGGTTGACGGCATGTCTGCAACCTAAAGCAGACCTTACATCCAGGGGGTAGAGATGACACCGAAACACTTTGTTGCTGTATGCCTTAGGCTGTTCGCGCTATGGCTGATAATCAGTGGATTGCAACTTTTCTTCATTGCGACAGCGCTTAAGACCTTTAACACCGAGCTAGGAAGCAGCCCGATCTGGATGTTCGCGGTGATCTGGTCGGTCATTTTACTGATCGCATTCATCTTATGGATCTTTAGCGCACCCCTGGCTACAGGGCTGCTATCGGGAGTCCCGCGTCCGCAGGCATCTTCACTCTCGTTGGGCGACATCATCGTTGCTGGCTGCGTTCTGCTGGGACTTTGGTGGCTTAAAGAGGCACTCATTCCCTTCTTGAACCTTTGGTTCAAAGCCGTAGCGCTATCTAGCGATGGCCAGTCTGTATTCGCATCGTTTGGCCCGACGGGCAAGATAAGTATGACTTTGTATCTCGTTGAGATGATTGCAGGCTGCTTCTTCGTCAGCCGTCCTTTCGATATTGCCAGATGGGTTATTCGGCGAGGGGCTGCTCTTCAAGCCGAAGCTGGCTAATGGGGGCATTGGCAGCAAAAACGGCGGACTTATAAAGGTTGGCGAAAAAAGGGGTTGTGTTCACCTATTGAGGTTGCGAACCTAATGTTCGTTTCCAACCTGGCGTAGACATGGCTGTTGCCCAGTTTGTGCATACGATAATTGCGCTTCGGGATGCGCAGAGGGTTGGGCAAAACTACAGATCAGGATAGACGCGCCCGAAAGCAGACAGCTAGCCTGTTTTCCGAAACGGAATGACGCTGGCGCCGTTTTTCAGTCCATCCAGATAGTCCGCCCACGCCTGCATCATGCGAGTGCGCTCATCCAGGTATTGCGCGGCGTTCGTATATGCTGCCCGGACTTTATTCGATTCGGCCTGAGCTAGTTGGCGCTCGATTGCATCGGCGTTCCAGCCCATCTCGTTCAATCGCGAAGCGGCCATGCTTCGGAAGCCGTGGCTGGTCATTTCATCCTTTGGGTAACCCAGGCGCCGTAGAGCACCATCGACTGTGTTTTCTAACATAGCGCGGCTATCTGTGAGCACGTCGAGGTATCCGCAGTTCCTGTGTGCATTGAAACCCGCGCATTGGGGGTATCAGCAAATTCTTGCGGAGCCTAACCTGAGCAAGTACCCCCGTAAATACCCCCATGTACCCTGAGCTTGGTCGCTCTTTGGTGATATTCGATGAGATGCTTCAGATACGAAAAAACCCGCATTTACGCGGGTTTTTCAGTGTTTCGGAGCTTTGTTGAGACTGCTTGAAACACACTGTTGGTACCGGTGATAGGACTCGAACCTACACGACATCGCTGCCAGTGGATTTTGAGTCCACCGCGTCTACCATTCCGCCACACCGGCAGGGAACGAACGACCATTATGCCGGGTTTAGTTGACCGGGTCGAGACTCAGTTGGCGGTCGGAGCGTTCGTACCAGTGGTCCTGGCCCTTGGGCTGGAAGACGGCGCAGTGGGTCATGTTGCCCGAGTAGATGTGCAGGCTCACCGCCACGGTGTCGTCGCTGGGGTTGCGGATGGTGTGGTATTCGTGGGGCGGGATCAGGCTGCCGGCGGAGCCGGGGCCGGCCTGGATGGAGCCGACCGGCTGGAAGCGGAACATTTCGCCCTGGTCGGCCAGGCGCTCGTACTGCACCACTTCCAGGGCGCCGCTCCAGACGCCCTCGACGCACCACATGCCGCAGTGATCGTGGATGGGGGTGCCCTGGCCGGGGCCCCAGGTCATGGCCACCACGCAGTAGCCGTATTCGTCGCTGTGGTACAGCTCGCGGCGGGCGTAGCGGTCCTGGGCGGTCTCGAACACGCAGTCGGGCAGGATGATTTCCCTGCTGCGGATCAGCTTGCACAGGCTGTTGCGCAGGCTGTCGGTGATGGCGGGCGTGGAGCCTTGGCTGACGGCCTCATCGATCGCGTGGATCAGCTTTTGCGCGCCGGGAAATTCCGTGGTGAGCATGGACGGTCTCGGTGAATCGGGGTCTTACGCGGACCCTTATTGGAATACAAACTGGCTGAAGCCTGGATAAGGCGTCTCTGCTAGCCTTCTTACGATCGATACCTGATCGAGCCCGGAGGGGGAGTCCATGGGTGCAATGGTGATTGTAGCTTACCGGCCCAAGCCGGGGTGCGAGGCCAAGCTGGAGGCGCTGGTGCGCGAGCACGTACCGTGCCTGCGCGCCCTGGGCCTGGTCACGGACCGGGCCGCGCAGGCCATGCGCGCCAAGGACGGCACGGTCGTGGAGGTGTTCGAGTGGCAGGACGGGGCGATCGAGGCGGCGCACTCCAGCCCCCGCGTGGTGGAGTTGTGGGAGCGTTTCGCCAGCGTGTGCGACTATGTGCCGCTGCGCGAATTGCCGGAAGCGGAAACGTTGTTCGCCGGATTCGAGCCGATCGCCCTATAGCGGCGCCGGCAGGGCCACCATGCGTTACAGCCGCGCCAGGAAACCGCCGATGGCGCGGCTGTAGTTGTCGATATCCACCAGAAACGCATCGTGTCCTTGCGGCGAGTCGAGTGCGACGAATTCCACCTGCGCGCCGGCCGCTTGCAGTCCTTCGGCGATCTGCTGCTGCTGTTGGAGCGGAAACAGGATATCGGTGCTTACGCCGATCACCATCGCCTGTTCGATGCGGATGCGCTGCAAGCCTTCCATCACGCTGCCGTTGCCGTACTCGCCGATGTCGAACCAGTCGCTGGCGCGCGAAAGATACAGATAGCAGTTGGGGTCGAAGGTGCGCACGAAGCGGCGAGCATGGCCTTCCAGATACGACTCCACCTGGAATTCGAAGCCGAACGGCTCGTCTTCGCGCTGCTCGGCCTCGAGCCGGATGCGCGCGAAGCGGCCGTTCCATTCCATGGCCGAGCGGTAGGTGATCACACCGAGCTTGCGCGCGATGCTCATGCCGATGTCCGGATAATGCGTGGCGTCGTAGCGGCCTTCGTTCCAGTGCGGATCGAGGCGGATCGCCTCGCGCTGCAGCGAGCGGATCGCAATGGCGAACGGCTGCGCCTGCGGCGCGGTGTCGACGCTGATGTGCGTGCGCACGCTGCCCGGATGCAAGAGCATGTAGGCCAGCGCGGTCATGCCGCCCATGGAGCAGCCGATCAGGCAGGCGAGCCGCTCGATGCCCAGGTGCGCGACCATGCCGTGCGCGGCGTTGGCCACGTCTTCCAGCGAGAGGTCGGGAAAGCTCAGCCGATAGGCCTCGCCCGTCGCCGGATCGATCGACGCCGGGCAGGTGGAGCCCTTGTCGCTGCCTAGCGAATTCATGCAGATCACGAACCAGCGTGTGGTATCGATGGCCTTGCCAGGGCCGAGCATGTCCTCCCACCAGCCCGCGCTGGGGTCTTGTGCGTTGGAGGCTGCGTGGGCGCTGGGGGAAAGTCCGGTGAAAATCAGCACCGCGTTGTCGCGTGCCGCGTTCAGCGTGCCCCAGGTTTCGAAGGCGACGTGCGCACCGTGCAACGCGCCGCCGCGCTTCATCGCGAACGGCGAGACTAGCTTGAAATACTGGCGCGCATCGCTCATGACCCTTCCTTAGTGCACTTTGTCGATCAGGATGCTGACGGGGGTCTTGCTGTCGACCGCCACGACGCCGGCATCGCCTTCCAGATCGCCTGGCCGGGCGACGGCCTGGCCACTATGACTGATGCGCGCGCCGACGAAAACACGCGGCACGGACGACAGTTTCATCGACGGCAGCATACTCATCGCATCGGTCAGGGTGACGGTGGCGGGCAGTTGGCTTGCGCTCAAGCGGGCCACGGCCAGCGGCATCGGCGGGCCGCTTGGGGCGCGCGCGTAGACGAACAGCGAGTCGCCGGTGGCGAGTTTGGCTTTCAGCGCCGGCGCGATGGCAACTTTTACCTGCAGTGCCGCTGCCGGTGCCTGCACGGGGGACGAAGCGCCCGTGCGCGAGGCAGACGCCGGGGTACCCCCTGCGCGCGCATCGGCCAGCGCAATCTGTTGCGCCACCGCTTGCGCGACATTGGAGCCGGGCTGCAGCTGCGGCTGCAGCACACGCCAGGTCGCGGCGGCATCGGCAAAGTGGCCCTGCTGGAAATCGCTGATGCCCAGCAGCCATAGTCCGCGCTGGTTGTCCGGTTCCAGCTTGACCGCCTGTTCCAGCAGCTCGTGGGCGCGGTCTCCGATGCGATGGTCCGGCTGCAGGGCCGCATCGGATTCGGCCCAGCCGACCATCGCGGTCGTATCGTTCGGAGTCACTTGCAGCACGTGGGCGAACGCATCACGCGCTTCGTCCATATGCTGCATTTCGGTGGCGGCCTGGGCGAGCAGCATCCAGCCCTGCACGTCCTTGGGATTGCTGGCCAGATGCGCGCGCAGTTCGTCCAGCGCCTTGTTGATGTCGGTAACCTGCGCCGCTTGCGTGGCGACGCCGTTCAAGGTCGATGGCGTGCCCACCCTCAGGTACAACAGCGCCGTGCCGGCCGGAACGGCCAGCACGATCAGCAGCATCAGGGCGAACACGCCGCGCGGCTGGCCCGATTTGCGGCCGTTGCGAAGCAGGGGAACCAGCAGCAGTGCCAGCGCCACAGCGATCATCACTGCGGCGGCGATGTAGAAAGCGAACTTCACCAATCGTCCCCATTGTCGGCCGGTGCGGCGGGTGTGCCGGTGCGACTGCGCTTGTTGATGGTGTAACCCACCGCAACGCCACCGGCGATCAGGATCAACAGCGGCCCGAACCAGAGCAGCCAGGTGCGCGGGTTGACCGGCGGATCGTAAAGCACGAAGTCGGAGTAGCGGTCTACCAGGTATTGCTTGATCTGCGCGTCGCTCTTGCCTTGCTGCATCAGCTCGAACACCTTGTGGCGCAGGTCGCGCGCGAAATCGGCGTTCGAATCGGCAAGGTCTTCGTCCTGGCAGACCAGGCAGCGCAGTTCGCCGGTGAGATGCTGAAAACGCAATTCCTCGGCGTGATCGCGAAACGGCAACGGATCGATCGCCTGCGCCATCGCCAGGCCGCTGACGACCATGAGCGCCAGCCAGGCCCCCTTGCGCAACAGTCCGCCCATCACGGCGCTTCCTTTTGCAGCGCGTCGATGGCCGGCTTCAATTGCTGTGCGATCACGTCCGGCGTCAGCGGGCCGATGCGCTTGTAGCGGATCACGCCCTTGCTGTCGATCAGGAAGGTTTCCGGTGCGCCATACACGCCGAAATCGATCGCGGTGTGGCCCGATGGGTCGGCAATCACAAGGTCATAGGGATTGCCGTGCTGCGCCAGCCAGGCTTTGGCGTCGGCCGGGTCGTCCTTGTAGTCGTAGCCGATCACCGGAACCCCAAAAGTTTTCGATTCCGCCATCAGAACGGGATGTTCCTCGCCACAGGCGAAGCACCAGCTGGCGAAGACATTGATCAGATACGGCTTGCCCAGCATCGCATCCTTGCTCACCGTTTGCGCGGGGTTGTCCAGCCTGGGCAGCACAAACGCGGGCGCGGGCTTGTTGATGAGCGGCGAGGGTACCGCGGTGGGATCGTGCGAGCTGTTCCACCAGATGCCAAAGCCGAGCAGGCCAGCCAGCAGTACGAAGCCGATGAACGGCAACAGGCGGCCCATGTCTTAAGCCTCCTGCACGGTGGCGGTGATCGTCTGCGCGGCTTCGGCTTCGCGTTTCACGCGGAAACGGCGATCGGCCGCGCTGACGAAGCCGCCCAGCATCATGAACAGGCCGCCGGCCCAGATCCAGCGGATGAACGGTTTGGTATACAGGCGCAATGCCCAAGCGCGTTCCACGTGGTTCGGATCCATCGGCTCGCCCAGCGCGACGTAGAGATCGCGCGTGATACCCGGATCGACCGCCGATTCGGTCTGGACCTGTTCGTGCACATAGGTGCGCTTCTGCGGATGCATCACCGCCACCGGCGCGCCGTTGCGCGTTACCGTAACCACGCCTTGCACGGCTTGCCAATTGGGGCCGGTGGTTTGCGTAACGCCGTCGAAGTGGAATTGATAGCCGCCCACGGTGGCGACCTGTCCGGGCGTCATGCGCACATCGCGGGTTACGCTCAACGATTCGGAAAGCATCACGCCGATCAGGAAAACCGCCACGCCTGCATGGGCCAGCAGCATGCCGGCCATTTCCGCCGGATAGCGGCGTCCGCGCGGCATCTCGCGCCAACGCTTGACGATGTACAGCGCCACGCCCACGCCAACCCACACCGCACTGGCAACGCCCGCAATCGCCTTCAGTTGCCCCTGCACGAAGAAGGCCGCGAGCAAGGCGCAGGCAAGCGCGGCGATCCCCGCACGCACAAGCACCTGCTTGAGTACGGGCGTATCGCTTTTGCCCCAGCGCAAATAAGGCCCGAACGGCAACAACAGGATTACCGGCAGCATCAGCAGCGGAAACAATAGGCCGAAGTAGGGCGGTCCCACCGAAATCTTGCCCAGGTTCAGCGCATCGCCCAGCAGCGGAAACAGCGTGCCCAGCATCACCATGGCCGCGGCGACGGTGAACATCAGGTTGCCGATCAGGATGGCGCTTTCGCGCGACACCAGCGCAAATGCCTTGCCGCCCGCTACTTTCGGCGCGCGTAACGCGTAAAGCAGCAGCGATCCGCCCACCACCACGGCCAGGAAGCCCAGGATGAAGGTGCCACGGCGCGGATCGGAAGCGAACGCATGCACCGAGGTAAGAATGCCCGAGCGAACCAGAAACGTGCCCAGCAGCGACAGCGAGAACGCAAACAGCGACAGCAGAATGGTCCACGCGCGCAGCGATCCACGCTTTTCGGTGACGGCTTGCGCATGGATCAGCGCCACGCCGACCAGCCACGGCATGAAGCTCGCGTTCTCCACCGGATCCCAGAACCACCAGCCGCCCCAGCCCAGTTCGGCATACGACCACCAGCTGCCCGCCACGATGCCGCAGGACAGGAAGGCCCATGCGGCATTGGTCCACGGCCGCGCCCAGCGCACCCATGCCTGTTCCATCGAACCACCCAGCAACGCCGCGATGGAAAACGCGAACGCCACCGAGAAACCCACGTAGCCCATGTACAGCACCGGCGGGTGGAAGGTCATGCCCGGATCCTGCAGCACCGGGTTGAGGTCGGCGCCGTCCGGCGGCATCGGCAACAAACGGCCGAACGGGTTGGACGTGAACAGGATGAAGGCGAGGAAACCGGTGGAAATGATGCCGAGCACGCCGAGTACGCGCGCAAGAAACACCTCCGGCAGCTGGCGGCTGAACAAGGCCAGCGCCACCGTCCACACGTTGAGGATCAATACCCACAACAGCATCGACCCTTCATGCGCGCCCCACACCGCGGCAATGCGGTAATACCAGGGCAACTGCAGGTTGGAATTGTCCGCGACGTACTGCACCGAAAAATCGAAGTGCAGGAACGCCCATACCAGGATCGCGAACGCGAGCGCCACGAACACCGCCTGGCCGCTCGCGGCAGGACGCGCCACGGCCATCAGCGCGCGATTGCCCCGCCATGCGCCCAGCAGCGGCAGCGTGCTCTGCGCGATGGCCAGCAGCAACGCAAGGATAAGTGCCAGTTGACCGAGTTCAGGGGTCATAGCGTGGATTTGTCCTGGCCGGCCGACTCATCGATGTGCTTGCCCTGGTGGGCTTTGGCCATGGCGTCTTTGAGCTCTTTGGGCATGTAGGTTTCATCGTGCTTGGCCAGCACCTCGGTGGCCACGAAGCGCGCGCCCTCCATGTGCCCGGTGGCGATCACCGATTGGTTTTCGCGGAACAGGTCCGGCAGGATGCCGTTGTATTCCACCGGCATCGCGCCGCCGGCATCGACCACGGTGAAGGTGACCTGCAGCGAGTCGCTGCTGTGCTGGATGGAGCCTGCCTTCACCATGCCGCCGAGACGGAAATTTTTGTAGTGCGCGGCATCCCCCGCCTGCACCTGCGAGGGGGTGAACAGGTAGTTCATGTTCTGCTGCAGCGCATACACCACCAGCGCCGCCGCCACGATCACGGCAACCAGTACGGCGATGACGATGGTGAGCCTGCGTTGACGTGTCGGGTTCATAAAGAAATAAGTGCCGGTCGAAGGCCGTTAGGGATGCTCTGATCAATGCTTCGCAGGTGTCACCCGCTCTGTCTGTTCGCAGGCCACAGGACCATCGGCGCTGGCAGACTGGTTGTCTGTCAAGACGATGGACCGAAGGCCTGCGAACAGACAGAGCGGGCCCCGCATCCTGAATTGACTTGATGGGGTGATGTCCAGAAGGCCCGCAGGCGGTGTTGCGTGGCGTCGGGAAGACTGGCCGTCTTGCCAAGCCGCGCGGCACCGCCTGCGGGCCTTCTGGACATCATGCCACCTGCGAATCATTGATCAGAGCATCCCTAGGTTGCGGTTGCGGAGTTGCGGTTGTTGCGTTCCTTGCGCGCGTCCTGGCGCGCCATGCGCCCGCGCAGTTCGCGCAGCAGACGGCGGCGGCGAAACTGCGGCGCCAGCCAGTCGATCAGCAACACCAGGAAGAACACGCCATAAGCGGGCCATACATAGGCGGCATAACCGCCCATGGCGAGGAAGGATTGCAGCGTATGGGCGTTCATCGGCGCACCTCGCGCTCGGCGATCTCGCGCACCCAGTCCTTGCCGCTTTCCAGCGACAGCAGATCCACGCGCGCGCGGCCGAACAGGCTGGCGAAGTAGTAGCACTTGGTGGCGGCCATCATCGTCAGCAGCGGCCAGATCATCGATGGCGCGATGGAGGAGGGGCCGAGCAGGCGGATGGTCGAACCTTGATGCAGCGTGTTCCACCAGTTCACCGAGAAATGCACGATCGGCACGTTGACGATGCCGATCAAGGCCAGGAACGCGGCGGTGCGCGCACCCTGGCGGCGATCCTCGAACGAGTGATACAGCGCGATCACGCCCAGGTACAAAAACAGCAACACCAATTCGGAAGTCAGCCGTGCATCCCACGTCCACCACGTGCCCCACATGCGTGCGCCCCACAGCGAACCGGTGACCAGGGTTATGAAGGTGAACGATGCGCCGATCGGCGCCGATGCCATTGCCGCCACTTCGGCCAGCTTGATGCGCCACACCAGCGCGATGAACGAAGCGATGCCCATCACCGCGTAGATGAACAGGCTCATCCAGGCACAGGGCACGTGGATGAAGATGATGCGGTAGTCATCGCCCTGCTGATAATCCGGCGGCGCCAGCACCAATCCGCCATAGAGCGCGACCAGGCCCAGGATCAGGGCCAAGGCGATCGCCCATGGACGCAACTTGCCGGCGAAGCCGTAGAACACCGGCGGCGAGCTCAACTTGTGCAACCACAGCGGAATCCAGCGGGCCATAGGCGATCTTAAGAATCCAGCGCGATACGAAGTGCGGCAGCGCAGGCCAACGGCGCCAGCACTACAGCCAGGGCAAGCGCTGCGCCCAGCCATGCGATGGGGGCGGTCCACGGCAGCCCCTGTTGGGCGGCTGCCAGAGCCCCGGCGGCGAAGATCACCACCGGCACGCACAGCGGCAGCAGCATCAAGGCCAGCAGCATACCAGAGCGCCGCGTCCCGGCCGTAAGCGCCACCAGTATTGCACCCAGCAGGCTGAGCAGCGGCGTTGCCAGCAGCAGCGCCAGCAGCAGCACCGGTACCACCGGCGCGGGCAGGTGCAGCATGCCGGCCAGCAGCGGCGCGATCACGATCAGCGGAACGGCCGTGGCCACCCAATGCGCCAGGATCTTCATGCCAAGCATCAGGGCCAGCGGCTGTGGCGCCAGCATCAGTTGCTCCAGCGAGCCGTCCTCGATATCGCTGCGGAACATCGCGTCCAACGCCAGCAGCATGGCCAGCAGCACCGTCACCAGCACCGCGCCGCCGGCGATCCTCCGCAGCAGGGCCTCTTCCGGGCCCAGCGCGAACGGAAACAACGAGATGACGATCAGCGCATACAGCACCGGCAGCAGCATGTCGCCGCGCTGGCGCCAGGCCAAGGTGAGATCGCGGCGCAGGATGGCGGTGCAGGCGTGGCCCAGCCTCGGACGTCGCAGCTCAGCCATGCAGCCGGATCCGCTGCGGCTCGCCGCCGTGGAACTGCACGGCGCCATGGCTGGTGACCAGGGCCGCGCCGCCGTGCGCGATGTGCGCTTCCAGCAGACCGTTGACCAGCTCGATGCCGGCCCGGTCCAGGTTGGCGTAGGGCTCGTCCAGCAACCACAGCGCGGCGGGAACCAGCAGCAGGCGCGCCAGCGCGACGCGTTTTTTCTGGCCGGCCGAAAGTTTGCGCACCGGCTCGTCGCCGAAGCCGGCCAGCCCCACGCGCGCCAGGGCGTTGTCGATGTCGCTGTGCTCGCGGTGACCGTGCAGGCCGACGGCAAAGCGCAGGTTCTCGCGTGCGCTCAGTTCGGCCTTGAGCCCTAGCTGATGGCCCAGGAACAGCACCTCGCCGCTGCAGCGGTCCCAGCTCAGCGGCTGGCCGCGCCAGTAGAGCTGGCCTTCCTCCGGCCGCAGCAAGCCGGTGAGGATGCGCATCAGGGTGGTCTTGCCGCTGCCGTTGTCGCCTTCGATCAAGGTCAGTTCGCCTGCATCGAGACGAAAATCCAGCGGGCCGAACACCGGTTCGTCCTGGCGGTGGAAGCTTAAGGCGCGTGCTTCAAGCAGCGGCGTGGCGGAGGGCTCGGAGGTCATCGCCGGCATTGTCGAGAAGGCTCAACCGGCTTGTCCATGCGGCGGCCTGTCACTGGTCAGGCGCAGCCGTGCCGCGCCGGCGCCCAGTCCATGGACGTAGGCGTTCTGGTGGAATTGTTGCGCCAGTTTGTCGATCTCTTCCAGCTCGGGGCCGATCACGAAAAAGCTGGGTTCGCGCCAGTCGCGGCCCGCGCCGAGCCCGGGGCGGATGTAGAGCGTGCGCCGCAGCCCGCGCAGCGCTCCCAGCAGGGCGATCTGCGCAGCATGGTTGAGCGAGCGCGGCAGCAGCATCGACTGCGGATTCCAGGCGGTGATGAAGGCCCAGCCGCGGCCGCCGGTCAGCGCCTGCAGCGCGGCAGGTAGAACCTTGTCGATGCGGATGCTGGCCCAGCCGCCTTGCAGCAGGCGTACGCGGTAGTCGGTGGTCCGGTAATGGGTAATCAGCGTGCTGTCCATCTGACAACTTTACGCTCTTAGCCTGGGGAGTGGGGGCAGGGTGGCTTGCAGCGCGGCGACGGCGGCATCCAGCGAAACCGTGCCGGCATCGGTGGAGCCGCGCAGCAATTGTTCAAGCAATTGATCCTGTGCGCGGCCACGTTCATAGGCGTAGGCGTACGGCAGGTGGGTGAAGGTGACCATGCGGTAGCGCGCCATGAAGTGCCTGGGCGCCCGCTCGGCCAGCCGCGCGCCCAGTTCGCGCTTGGCCAGGTAGTGCGGATCGGCGACCGAATCGCGCATCTCGATGTAGTTCTCCAATGCCATCGCCGCGATTGCGTTGGCGTTGGGCTGGCGGACGCGCTGGAATTCGGCGAAGGCATCGGCGCTGTCGTGGCCCGATTCGGCCAGCAGGTCGGCCAGCACCACCGTGTCTTCGAAGCCGCAGTTCATGCCCTGGCCGTGGAACGGCACGATGGCGTGCGCCGCATCGCCGATCAGAAGGGCGCGTCCGTCGATGTGCCAGCGGTCGAGATAAAGCGTGGAGAGCGTGCCGACCGGATGGCTGTCGTAATCCTCGGCCAGGCGCGGAATCTGCGGCAGCAGGTCGGGGAAGTCTTCGTGCAAGAACGCCTCGGCGGCCGCGCCATCGGGCAACGTGTCGAAACTGGGATGCGGCCCGTGCGCGGGCAAGAACAAGGTAACGGTGAAGCTGCCTTCGGTGTTGGGCAGGGCAATGCACATGTAGCGACCGCGCGGCCAGATGTGCAGCGCGTGCGGTTCGATGGCGAAGCGTTCGGCGCCGCTGCCCGGCGGAATTTCCAGCTCCTTGTAACCGTGGCCGAGAGATTCGACGCGGATGCCCAGCGGCGCATACGCGTCCATCGCCGCGCGCAGGGCGGAGCCGGCGCCATCGGCACCGATCAGCATGGATGCCTCATGATGGCGTTGCGTGCCGTGTTCGTCGGCCAGCACGACGCGCTGCCGGTCCAAGTCGGCCGACACCAGCGATTGGCCGAAATGCAGCGTTACACCTGCCGCTTCCGCCGCTTCGAGCAGCAGCTTGTTCAAGGCGGCGCGGGAGACCGACCAGATCACTTCGCTGTCGTCCACGCCGTAGCGCTGCAGGCTCGGGGCGCCTTCGCGCGGATGCACCATGCGTCCGCGCATCATCACGGTTTGTTGCAGCACGTCCTCGGCCAGCCCGGCGCTGCGCAGGGCTTGCAGCCCACGCTCGGCCAGCGCCAGGTTGATCGAGCGGCCGCCCAGGAAACCGAACCGCCGCGGGTCGGGACGCTTTTCGAACACCTCCACGGCGAAACCGCGCCGGGCCAGCAGTTGCGCCATCAAGGCGCCAACCAGGCCACCGCCAATCAGGGTGATGGATTGCCGTGTCATGCCGCGTCTCGTGGAAGGTAGCGCAACACTTTTCCGCAACGGCGCCGTTCCCGCAAGTACGGCCGCCGCAGGCGCTTAGAAGCTCATGAAGTAGCCGCCGTTCACCGGCAGGTTGGCGCCGGTGATGTAGCTGGCGTCGTCGGCGGTGAGAAAGACCACGGCGCGCGCGATGTCCGACGGTGTGCCCAGGCGTCCTACGGGAATGTCGGAAATGATCTGCTGGCGGATATCTTCCGGCACTGCCGCCACCATCGGCGTATCGCAATATCCGGGCGAAACGGTGTTGACGGTGACGCCCTTGCGCGCCGTTTCGCGCGCCAGCGCCATGCTAAATCCATGCACGCCGGCCTTGGCCGCCGAGTAGTTGGTTTGCCCGAACTGGCCGGTCTGGCCGTTGACCGAACTCAAGTTGACGATGCGCCCGAAATGGCGGGTGGTCATGCCTTCGACCACGTGCCGGCACATGTTGAATACGCCATCGAGGTTCACGCGCATCAACTCGTGCCATTGCTGCGGATCCATCTTGCGCAGGCTGGTGTCGCGCGTGATGCCGGCGGCATTGACCAGGATGTCGGCATGACCGATGTTGCGCTCGATGTATTCGATCAGGTTGCCGCAAGCCTTGAAGTCGCTGACGTCGCAGGGTTCGAAGCGGATGGCGCCGTCGTAGGAGGCGGTGCTCGCGCGAAACGCTTCGATGCGTTCGCCGCGCGTGGCCAGGTCCACGGCGATGACGGCGCGTCCGGCTTGCGCCAGCCGCATGCAGATTTCGGTGCCGATGCCGCCGATGCCGCCGGTAACAATGGCGACACGTGCTGCGGGGGTTGACGAAACCATCACGAAATTCCCTCAACGCATGCCGCGCGGCAGCACATGTTGTGCTGCAGCGGGAAGTAGGCGAAACGGATCAGGGCTTCTTGGTGCCCGGACGACCGGGCTGGCCCGGCGCGGAATGGGTCTGCGAGGCGGCATCGAGGAACCCGCGCTGCATCGACTTCCAGGCGTCCAGGTTGCGCTCGGTCAGCTCGTTCAGCAGCGACCAGGGGGTTTGCCCCATCAGGCTGTTGAGCTGGGTTCGGAACTGCTGCTGCTGGTCCAGGAAGACCTGCAGGCTGCGTTCCAGGTACGGCCCCATGAATCCCTGCAGGGAGTCGCCGTAGAAACGGATGATCTGGCTCAGCAGCTGCGGCGAGAGCATCGGCTGACCTTTTTCCTCGTGCTCGGAGATGATCTGCAGCAGCACGGAGCGGGTCAGGTCCTCGCCGGATTTGGCGTCGCGGACCTCGAAGTGTTCGCCATCCAGAACCAGCTGACGGACCTCTTCCAGCGTGATGTAGCTGGAGATTTCCGTGTCGTAGAGCCGACGGTTCGGATACTTCTTGATGATGCGGTTTGTTTGTGCCATGCGACACAAACTAGCAGAAGGTATTGCGCCGCACCAGTCAGCCGCCGCCTTTTATGCTGCACCCCGGGGTGCAGCAATAGCCTGGGATCAATGCCCCGCCGCACCCCCGCCGGCCGTGCCGAAGGGCGGCCGGGCCAGCCAAAGTACCGGCAACAGCAGCACGAACAGCACGGCGCAGCCGTAGAAGATGTCGTTGACCGCCAGGGTATAGCCCTCGCGGTCCACGATCTGGTTGATATAACCCAGTTGCCGCGCCGCGCTCATGCCCAGGTGAGACAGGCCGTGCAGGTACTGCGTCGTGGCCGGGGCGCCATCGCTCACGTACTCGCTCAGGGTGGCGTGGTGGTAGATGCCGCGGTGTTGCCACAGGGTCACCATCACCGCGGTGGAGACACTGGAGCCCAGCGTGCGGAAGAAGTTGGAAAGACCCGATGCGCTGGCGATCTCCGCCGTGGGCAGCCCGGACAGGTAGATCTGGTTCAGCGGGATGAAGAAACATGGGATCGCCAGGCCCATCACGAAGCGCGGCACGATCAGCGTGCCGAACGATGCGTCGCTGGCGAAGGTGGAAAACCAGTACGAGGTGGCCGCAAAGATGATGAAGGCCAGCGATACCAGGATGCGCAGGTCGATCCTGTGCATGTTGCGCCCGATCAGGGGCGAAAACACGAATGCCAGCACGCCGCTGGGCGCCGCGGCGAGTCCGGCCCAGGTGGCGGTGTAGCCCAGCGTGGTCTGCAGCCACAGCGGAAACACCACGTTGATGCCGAAGAACGCGAACATGCCCATCGACAGGCTGATCACGCCCGCGGTGAAATTGCGTTTCTTGAACAGCGTAAGGTCGATCACCGGATGCTTGGCGTGGATTTCCCATACCACCAGAAACGTGAGGCAAACCAGCGCGATCAGCCCCAGTGACAGAATCAACGTGGAATTGAACCAGTCGTGATCGTTGCCGTTGTCCAGCATGAACTGCAGGCAGCCCACGCCGGCCACCAGCAGCACCAGGCCGATCACATCGATGGGCGCTTTCACCGTCTTGGTTTCGCGCTTGTGCAGCAACGTCCAGGTAATGATCGCGGCCAGAATGCCCACCGGCGCGTTGATGTAGAAAATCCACGGCCAGGAAAAATTATCGGTGATCCAACCGCCGAGGATCGGCCCGAAAATCGGTGCGATCACCACGGTCATCGCCCACATCGCCAGCGCGATGCCCTGCTTCTCTCTTGGATAGCTGGACAGCAGCAGGGTCAGCGACAAGGCCACCATCGGGCCTGAGCCGGCGCCCTGCATCAGGCGGGCGAACACCAGCATGGGCATGGTGGTGGCGGCGCCGCACAGCATCGAGAACAGCACGAACAGGACTACCGAAGTGACGAAGGTGCGCACTTCGCCGAAGCGGCGCGCAATCCAGCCGGTAAGCGGCTGCATGATCGCGCTGGCCAGCGAGTAGGAGCTGATCGTCCAGGTGCCTTCGTTGGGGCTCACCGCGAGGCTGCCGGCGATATGCGGCACGGATACATTGACGATGGTCATGTCCAGCACCTCCATGAAGGTGCTGAAGGCGACCGCGATGGTCAGCAGCACCAGCGGGGTGCCGTGCAGCGGCTTCAACGGCGCCGCGTTCGGTGGGGTGGCAGCCATGGGTGCGCTCGTCAGGCCCGCATCAGTGGGAGGTATCGGCTTGGCCGCCGAGGTTGGCGCGGATGATCTTCTCCGCTTGCGCGTCGGCCTGGCTGGCGACCTGGTCGTACACCGAGGTTTCGGCCGGGGCCTGTTGCGGTGCGCCGGCCAGCAGCGGGCCCTTGTCGTTGGTGATGTCGACGGTGACGTCGGCGGACAGGCCGATGCGCAGCGGATGTTTATCCAGTTCGTCGTTATCCAGCGCTATCCGCACCGGCACGCGCTGGACTACCTTGATCCAGTTGCCGGTGGCGTTCTGCGCGGGCAGCAGCGAAAACACGCTGCCGGTGCCTGCGCCCAGGCCAATGACCTTGCCGTGATATTCCACGCCGCCACCGTAGATGTCCGTGGTGATCTTCACCGGCTGGCCGATGCGGATGTGGCGCAACTGGTTTTCCTTGAAGTTGGCATCGACCCACAGGTTGTGCAGCGGAATGATGGTCATCAGCTGCTCGCCTGGCGTGATGCTGCTGCCCAACTGCACGCTGCGCTGGGCGACATAGCCGGAAACCGGGGCGACGATGGTGTTGCGCTGTGCGGCCACCCAGGCGGCGCGAAAATTCGCGCGGGCCTGCAGCACGGCCGGATTGTCGGCAATGTCGGTGCCTTCCACCGCTGCCAGCGATGCCTTGGCCTGCGCCTTGGCCTGGTCGAGCGCGGCGCGCGCCTGCGCGACACTGTCGCGCATGTGTTGCACGATTTCCGGCGATTCGGCCTGCGCGGCGACCAGCGGCAGATGGCGCCTGAGATCGGCCTCGGCCTTGCGCAGGTCGACCTCGCGCGCGGCGACGGCGGCATCGGCGCCGGTGACGGTGTCGGTTTGTTCGCGCACCTGGCGCACGGCCTGCGCAAGCGCGCTGCTGGCCTGGCGCAAGCGTACATCGGCATCGGTGCCGTCCAGTTTCACCAGCACCTGTCCGGCTTGGACGTGTTGCGTGTCGTCGGTCATGATGGCCGTGACGGTGCCGGCCACCTGCGAGGACAACGCCACCTGGTAGCCGCCCACGTAGGCGTTATCGGTGCTTTCTCGCGTGGAAAAGACAAAGATCCACAACAGCAGCCACGCCAGCGCGGCAAGCACGAAAACGCCGCCTACGATCAGCAGCGCGCGGCTGCGCTTGGCGGGGTTTTTCGCGGCAAGGCCGCTGTCGTTGGTGTCCTTGGCGATAGCGGACTCAGAGGCGCTCATGGGGCGGTGGCTCCGTCGGAGTGAAAGTGGGAAGAGGTGGATGAGGACGCGCTCGCAGGCGTCGCATTGTTGTCGATATCGGAGCGATAGCCGCCGCCCAGCGCCTTGATCAGCGCCAGATCCGTGCTCAGCGCCTGCGCGTGCAGGCTCACTGCCAGGTCGCGCTGTTGCAGAAGCTGCGCCTGGGCCGCGAGGCTTTCGCGCGCGTCCTGGGTACCTTGCCGGACGCGTGCCAGCGCGGTACCGACCAGCATGTCGCTGGCGTGCACTTGGACGTCCTGCTTGCGGCGGCGCGCGGCGATCTGCTTGGCCGTGACGGCCTCCGTCGCCACGTCGCGCGCGGCATCCCGCACCGCGACGTTGTATTGCGCAATGGCAGCATCGAGCTGCGCGCGGCTCGCACCGTAATTGGCCTTCAGCTGGCCGCCTTCGAAGATGGGCAGGTGTACCGCCGGCGTGATGCCGAAAACGCGGCTGCCCCAATCGAACAGATGGCCAAGATCGCCCGAACTGCCCTTGGAAAAGCCGGGAATGTCCGGCGCCCCCTGGTTGGTGCTGGAAAGGCCGGCCATGGCATTGATGCTGACGTCGGGGAAGTATTGGGCACGTGCGACATCGGTCTGCTTGAGCGCCGCTTCTACCTGCCAGCGGCTGGCGGCGATGTCAGGGCGGCGTGCGATCAGGTCCAGGCGAGCATCATCGGGCAACGCGCCTTCGATGCTCGGTAGCGCATGCGCATGCAGCTTGGGGAGATCGGCGGGCGATACGCCCGCCAACGCGGCAAGTGCCACCTTGCGAAGCTCGATCGAACCCTGCAAGGTCACTTGCGTCTGCTGCGCGTTGGCCAGTTGCGCGCGCGCCTGCTGTACGGTGTCAGGCAGATCCACGCCTTGTTTCACGCGAAGCTCGGCGATCTGCAGGAGTTGCCGCTGGATCTGGACGGACTGCCGTGCCAGCCGGAGCCGCGCTTCGTCGGCCAGCCACGCGAAGTAGGTGTCGGCGACGGCGTTTTGCAGGGTCAACGCCGCGGCACTGTGCTGCGCCTGGGCCGCGTGCGCCTGGTCGAGCGCCGCTTCGATCGATGCGCGTTTTTTACCCCACCAGTCGAAGTCGTATTCGGCCTGCACGCCAAGGTCCGCCTGGTCGTACCAGTTGAAGCCGAGCAACGAGGGTGGGAACAGGCCGTGATCGCTCATGCGCTGGCGCGTGAGTTGCGCGTTGCCGTTGATGGTCAGGCCCGCCTGCGCCGCCGCGACTTTCACGGACTGTTCGGCCGTTTGTACGCGCGATCGGGCTTGCACCAGATCGGGCGACTGCTTCATTGCCAGATCGATCAACTGATCCAGTTGCGGATCGTTGTACACGCGCCACCAGTCGGCTGCCGGCCAGCCGGGGCGCGTGGGCACCTGCAAGCCGGCCAGCGGCACATCGTCGCGCAGTGCCGGGTGCTGCACTTTCTTGGGAATAAAACCGCAGCCGGCGAGGCCGGCGGCAAGCAGCACCGCCATCGCAAAGGGGCGCAGGCGCGAGGGCGCGGGTAGGGCAGCTAGGTTCATAGTGGATCACCCGCTTCGTTTTCGAAATGGCTGATGTTGTCGGCAAGCTTGCGCAGCAAGCGGCTGAGATGACGCCGGTCGGTCTCGGAAAAGCCCGCGAAAATCAGCCGCACGGGTGGGATCATTGCGGGCAGCATTTTTTGCACGAAGCGCCGGCCGGCGGCGGTGATGCGCATCACCACGCGCCGCCGGTCGTCGGCGCTGGGGCCGCGCGTGATCAGGCCGCGCTTGGCCAGCGCATCGGCGATGCGGGTCATGTTGGTTGCCCCTTGGGAGGTGAATTCGCACAGTTCGCCCGGCGTGGAACTGCCGTCGGGCCGCGAGAACAGGATCATCAAGGTGCGAAACTCGCTGTCGTTGAGCTTGAACGGCTTGAGCGTGTTTTCGAACTGTTCTTTCATGCGCTCGCCCACCAGTAGCAGTACGCGGCAGAGGCCGGCTTCTTCCGGCACCTCGGGTACGGCCTGGCGGACACGGGCAATGCCCTCGTCCAAGTGTTTCAATTTTTCGAGCAATGACATTTCATCGGTGCATATTTCACTGATGAAATAAATGATGGGCATTATGGCGGCGGCTTGCAAGTGCCTTGGTTCATGCCGATGGGGTGCTCAGAGACCGAACAGCCGGCGCACGTTGGCCGTGGTGGCTGCGGCAACCTGCGCGGGATCTTCGTTGCGCAATGCCGCCACGCAGGCCAGGACGTCGGTGAGATAGGAGGGTTCGTTGCGTTCGCCGCGATGCGCGGCGCCGGGTTGGTCCGGGGCGTCGCTTTCGAGCAGCAGGTATTGGATGGGCATGCCGGTGACGATCCGCCGCAGCCGTTGCGCGCGATCGTAGGTGATCGGGCCGCCGATGCCGATGTGAAAGCCGATTTTCCACAATTGTTCGGCTTGCTGCTCGCTGCCGGAGAAGCTGTGCACGACGCCGCGCAAACCGCCCGTTCGGCGCAGCGTCGCGGTCACTTCATCCATCGCGGCGCGCGCGTGCACGATCACCGGCAAGTCGTGTTCGCCGGCGAGCCGCAGCTGCTGTGTGAAGTAGTGGCGCTGCCGCTGCTCGTCCTGTCCGCGCTGGTGGAAGTCAAGGCCGATTTCACCCACCGCCACCGGGCGCTGCGTCTTCAGCCAATGGGCGAGGGTGTGCAGGTGCTCGTCGCGGTGTTCGTGCATGAACATCGGATGCAGGCCATAACCTGGTAGCAGGCCGCTACCCGGCTTGCAAAGGGCGTGGATGCGCGGCCAGCTCGCCGCCGTGGTGCCCGGTACGACCAGCAGCTCCAGGCCGGCACCATGTGCGCGCTCGAGCGTCGCCGCGCGGTCCGGGTCGAAGCGTGCGTCGTCCAGGTGAACGTGGCTGTCGGCGAGTGTGGGCATGCTGGAACGGGTCCGTCGCGGCAAGGTGCGGTGGAGTCGACAGTTTTGAAATCAGTCTAGGCGCTATTCAGCGTAGCGGCGCTTCAATGCGCCTGCGCAATATATTTCGCTATATTTCGAGGGTCGTGGCTTTGGGTCGCGCCTATTTATGATCCGGGAGAGTCTGAAATGAGCAAGTTGGTAGTCAAGGCATTGTGCATGAGTCTGGCGGCGACCTTTGCACTGGGTTTGACGGCCTGCAGCAAGCAGGCGGCGACCACCGCCGACGGCACGGGTGCGGCGGCGGCAAGCAGTGTGGCGGTGGCAGGCAGCGCGCCGGCCGGCGCCCAGGCGACCGCCGGGCAGCCTGGGGCTGCCGCCGGTGGCGCGCTCTACGCGCAGGTGGTGAGCGTACAGCCGGTCAGCCAGGAAGCCGGACCGCCGCAGCAGGTCTGTCATGACGAGACCGTATACAAAAAAGTGCCGCCGAAGGATCAGCACCGGATCGCGGGCACAGTCATCGGCGCGGTCGCCGGCGGCCTGCTGGGCCACATGATCGGCGGCGGCAAGGGTAATGCGCTGGCGACTGTCGCCGGTGCGGCGGGTGGCGGGTACGCGGGTAATCGCATCGAGGCCAACGCGCAGAATCACAACGTCAAGGCCGAGGTGGTACGCCGTTGCACTACGGTTGCGACTTCGGGCGGTAATATCGCTGCCTATGAGGTGACGTATGTTTTCAACGGCGTCACGCGCACGACCCGCATGGATCACGATCCGGGCAGCCAGGTCATGGTGCAGCCGGACGGTGTCGTGGCAGTTTCGAGCGCGCAATGATCGTTACATCAGGAGGTCGTCATGAATATGAAGTCAGGCAAGTTCGGTCTCGTGGCAGCGTTATGGGTGGCCGTGGCGGCGCTTTCGGGGTGTCAGACGCAACCGGCTTTTCAGGGGCAGACCACCTACGGCTATCGGGGCTGCCAAAGCTGCGGCGTGGTGCAGCAGGTGCAGCAGATCTACATCCAGCAGCAGGGCACCAATAACTCGGGCATCGGTACGGTGATCGGCGCTGTGGCCGGCGGCTTGCTCGGCAGTACGATCGGTCACGGCCGCGGCAATACGGCGGCGATCGTTGGCGGCGCGGTCATCGGCGGTGCGGTGGGTAATCAGGTGGGCGCGGCCAACAGCCAGCCTGGCGGTACGGTGCCCGCGTGGCAGATCGTGATTCGCCTGGACAATGGCCAGTATGCGACGGTTACGCAGATTCCCAATCCCGGCGTTCGCCCCGGCGACTATGTCGTGATCAACAACAACCTGGTCTATCCACGCTGATGGCGATTCAATAAATGGACGTCTAGACGTCCAAAAGAAGAGGCCCTCTTTCGAGGGCCTTTTTTATGGCTTTTCGACGGCTATCAATTGACCGAATAGAATTTGTGATCGCCGATCGTTACCGCAGTGCGGTTATGCGACCATGCCGGCGCAACGGATGCGGTGGCGAAATGGTCGGCTCGCGGTACGAAGAGACGACGCTCATCGGCCGGAAGATCCCAGTTGTCGATCGACTTGCCTGCGATATCCCACGCCTTCTGGAAAGCCTTGAGATTGTCGATATCCTGGGTTTGCGAGGTAGTGCTGAGTGCGAATTGGTGTGGGGATTTCACCACGTCGCAAACCGTATTGCCCCATTGACCGCGTTCGCGTCGACGCATGGCGACTTCCGCCACGGCCATCTGACCGACCGTCGACTGGCTGCGTGCTTCCAGATAGACGGTGGTCGCCAGACAAGTCTGGTCTGCGAGCGGTTGGGGCAGTACGGACATCAGCCACAACAACATGGAAAGTTTCATACCTGCCTCCAACTTGCAGTCGCGCCAGGGCATTACATGCATGCCAGGGCGCAGTTGCGGTGGACGGGCGGGCAGACCGTTCCACCTGGATTTATCGCACGCACCGAAACTTGTGGCGCGAGCGGTTAGCCACCAGAAAGCGTGGCGGAATCGACCAGCATGTCCGGTGCTGATCGGCGTTGATTTGGCAATTACGCTGCGGGCTTAAGAGCCCATGCGTGCAGCGTGTTCGCGCATACGGCGAGTTGTCCTCCGGCAAACACTTCTGCCGGGTCGCGCCGATCCGGACCCCTCCGGTTCGTCGCGTGTTACGGCATCCTGTGGGCTGGTGGATGCCGAAAAAAGTTTGGCGGAATCTAGTGGGGCTTTTTTAAGTTTGCAAGTGCCTGTTCAGGTTGATTCACATTTTGCTCACATTGTGAATCGCGCATGCATCAATTTTGCCAAGTGTCCAAAAGCTCTACTTCGATGCCATCATCGCTAGTGTTTTCCGTACCTTGCGCGATGTTGCTTGCAACCTCGTCAGCGATGACGGCCAGCGCTTCAACGCGTCCGGCATGCGATGTTGCATTGAGCAATCGCACGAATTCACGACCATTGCGGAGCAGCGCTGCGCCATCTGAAACGGGCATGGAAAGTTTGACTCTGTGCAAGTGGCGCTTGTTCCCGCCGCGGTAATGCAGGCGCGCAACGATCTCTTGTCCTGGGTAGCAACCCTTGTCCAGCGCCACCGCACCGAGCCGATGCAGCGACAGCGCAGGTGCAACAAATTCGCCCAGCGCTTCATCGGCAAGCCATGGCCATCCCTCATGCACTTGCGCAGTGCGCCATGCGTCATTGCCGTTGTCCACAGCGTTGGCGTTTGCGTTCAATTGCAACGTGTGCGTGCCGCAGCCAAGACGTATGGTGTCGCTGCTTGCGGCGACGGCATACATAGCTATGTCCTGCGTCGTTGTTGCATCGCTTAAAGTCCATCCGCCGTCGACGAGGACTTTTACGCGCGAGCGAAATACGAAACGACGCAACGCATCGGCGAACGTCGCGGCGTTGCCGCCGCGCAGGACGAGTAGCAGGCGCTCGTCGCTGAGTCTTGCCAGATGAAACAGTGCGCGCACTCGGCCTTGGGCGTCGAGCCAGCTGCTGAACTGCCATTGGCCGTTAGCCAGGGCGTTGACCTGGCTGGTGAACTGGGTGTGTGCGAAAGCGAGGGCGTCCGGGCCTTCGAGCGCAACGATCTGGGCAGTAGGGGAGTTGGGCATGGGCTAGTGATGGGGGCGGTGAGGGTGTGCTGCAAGGCAACGGGCAAGGCCATGCAAAGCTTGATGCCGCCCGTCAACTGGTTGTGCCGCTATGCCGCAAGTATTACGCTTTTAGCGATACGAACCATGCCCGACACATCCTCCAAACCCGCAACCAGTTCCGAACCCGCACCGGCGGAGCGTGCCGTGACGCCCGCTTTGCCCTTGCAGGAGAAGGAGCCGGACGGGCGATCGGCGCCGGATCCCACACGCTACGGCGATTGGGAAAAGAACGGGCGTTGCATCGACTTCTGATCCGCTGCGCTCGGTGCCATGGACGCGGCGATGGAGCAGGGGAACAGGTGGCGATGCGGGCATTAGCGATTCCACCCCAGGATAGCCGCCATGGCAGACACGCGACGACCGGTTTCACCCCACCTGCAGATATATAAGTGGCAAGTGCAGATGGCGACCTCCATCCTGCATCGCGCCACCGGCATCGTGCTTGCCGTGGGCGTTCTGCTCATCGTGTGGGCCATGCTGTCCCTTGCGGCCGGCGAGGACGCCTTCAACCAGTTCAAGGTGTGCATGGGCAGCCCGCTCGGCATGCTGGTGATGTTCGGTTGGAGCTGGGCATTCTTCTACCACTTGTGCAACGGCATCCGTCACCTGGTGCAGGATGCCGGCGCCGGCTACGCCATTTCGCAGTTCGTGCGCTCCAGCTGGGCGTCGGTGGTCGTCAGCATCGTGCTGACGCTGCTGGTCTGGGCCTACGTGCTGACTGCCGGGGGTGCCGCATGAGCACGAATGCGAAGGATCTGCGTAATCCGCTCAAGCGCGCGCGCGGATTGGGCTCGGCCCAGTCCGGGGTGTCGCATTGGTGGACGCAGCGCGTTACCGCCGCGGCGCTGATAGTGCTGGGCCTGTGGCTGGTGGTCACCGTGCTTGGCCTCATGCATGCCGATTATGCGGCCGCCCGCGCCACCCTCGCCAAGCCGTGGAATGCCGTGCTGCTGGTGGCGTTTCTGATCAGCGCGCTGTGGCACGCGGTGCTCGGCCTGCAGGTAGTGATCGAAGATTACGTGCACACCCGCTGGAAGGAAGTCTTCCTGATGGTGGCGATTAAGTTCCTCGCGGTGCTGGGTGCGCTGGCAGGCGCGCTGGCTGTGCTGCGCATCGCATTGGGAGCCTGAGGCCGATGGAAGCCTACAAGATTCAACAACACAAGTACGACGTGATCGTGGTCGGCGCCGGCGGCGCGGGATTGCGCGCCACCTTCGGCCTGGCTGAGAAAGGTCTCAAGGCTGCCTGCATCACCAAGGTGTTCCCGACCCGCTCGCACACCGTGGCGGCGCAAGGCGGCGTGGCTGCCGCGCTCGGCAACATGGGCGAGGACGACTGGCGCTTCCACTTCTACGACACGATCAAGGGCTCGGATTGGCTGGGCGACCAGGACGCGATCGAGTACATGTGCCGCGAGGCCATTCCGGCCATTTACGAGCTGGAACACTACGGTGTGCCGTTCTCCCGCACCGACGACGGCCGCATCTACCAGCGTCCGTTTGGTGGCATGACCACGCATTACGGCAAGGGTACCGCCCAGCGCACCTGCGCGGCAGCGGACCGTACCGGCCATGCGATCCTGCACACGCTTTACCAGCAGGCGCTGGCGCACGACGCCACGTTCTTCATCGAATACTTCGTGATCGACCTGATCTTCGACGAGGAAGGCGTGTGCCGGGGCGTGCTTGCACTGGACATGAATGAAGGCACGCTGCATTTCTTCCGTGGCCAGGCGGTGGTGCTGGCGACGGGTGGTTATGGCCGCGCTTATTTCAGCGCCACCTCCGCCCACACCTGCACGGGCGACGGCGGTGGCATGGTGTTGCGCGCAGGCCTGGCACTGCAGGACATGGAGTTCGTGCAGTTCCATCCCACCGGCATCTACGGTGCCGGCGTGCTGATCACCGAAGGCGTGCGCGGCGAGGGCGGCTATCTCACCAACTCCAATGGCGAACGTTTCATGGAGCGCTACGCGCCCAGCGCCAAGGACCTTGCCTCGCGCGATGTGGTCAGCCGGGCCATCACCCTGGAAGTGCGCGAAGGCCGCGGTGTGGGCGAACAGAAGGATCACGTGCATCTGAACCTGATGCACCTGGGTTCCCAGGTGATCCATGAGCGCCTGCCGGGCATCGCCGAATCCGCGCGCATTTTCGCCGGCGTGGATGTCACCAAGGAGCCGATCCCGGTGCTGCCCACCGTGCACTACAACATGGGCGGCATTCCCACCAACTATCACGGCGAAGTGGTGCAGAAGAAGGGCGACAACGTCGACGCGGTCGTGCCGGGGCTGTTCGCCATCGGCGAAGCGGCGTGCGTGTCCGTGCACGGCGCCAACCGCCTGGGCTCCAACTCGCTGCTCGACCTGGTGGTATTCGGTCGCGCGGTGTCGCATCGCTGTGCCCAGATCATCAAGCCGGGCACCGCGCACAAGGATCTGCCCGCCAGCGTGCTGGACAAGGCGCTCGCCCGCTTCGATGGCCTGCGCAACGCCAGCGGCAGCACGCCGACCGCGAAGATCCGTGCCGAAATGCAGCGCACGATGCAGAAAGACGCCGCCGTGTTCCGTACCGGCGAAACGCTCGCCGAGGGCAGCGCGAAGATTTCGGCGGTCCACGACTCCTTCAAGGACGTCAAGGTCAGCGATCGTTCGATGGTATGGAACTCCGACCTGATCGAGACGCTGGAGCTGTCCAACCTGCTCTCGCAGGCCGTGGCCACCATGCATTCGGCCGAGCAGCGCAAGGAAAGCCGCGGCGCACATGCCCGCGAGGATTTCTCCGAACGCGACGATCACGACTGGATGAAGCACACCCTGGTCAAGGTCGACGAAAACGGCAAGAGCAGCTTCGACTTCCGGCCGGTGCACATGTACACGCTCACCAGCGATGTCGACGTTGTGCCGCCCAAGAAGCGCGTTTACTAAGCATTACCGACTGGAGAGGCAATCGTGGCCGAGTTCACGCTACCGAAGAATTCCAAGATCCAGCCGGGCAAGCATTATCCGGCCAAAGACGCGAAGAAATCGCGTACGTTCCGCATCTATCGCTGGTCGCCGGACGATGGCCAGAACCCGCGCATCGACACCTACGAAGTCGATCTGGCCGCCTGTGGCCCGATGGTTCTGGACGCGCTGCTCAAGATCAAGAACGAAATCGATCCCACGCTCACGCTGCGCCGTTCTTGCCGCGAAGGCATCTGCGGCTCGTGCGCGATGAACATCGACGGCACCAACACGCTGGCCTGTACCAAGGCCATCGAGGATTGCCCCTCGGGCGACGTGAAGATCTACCCGCTGCCGCACATGCCGGTGGTGAAGGATCTGGTGCCCGATCTCACGCACTTCTACGCCCAGTTCGCCTCGATCAAACCCTGGCTGCGCACGCAAAGCGCGGCGCCGGATCGCGAGCGCCTGCAGTCGCCCGAAGACCGCAAGAAGCTCGACGGCCTGTACGAGTGCATCCTTTGCGCGTGCTGCTCGACCAGTTGCCCAAGCTACTGGTGGAACGGCGACCGCTACCTCGGTCCGGCCATCCTGCTGCAGGCGTATCGCTGGATCATCGATTCGCGTGACGAAGATACCGGCGCACGCCTGGACGACCTGGAAGATCCGTTCAAGCTCTACCGCTGCCATACCATCATGAACTGCGCCCGCACCTGCCCGAAGGGTCTAAACCCGGCGAAGGCGATTGCGGAGATCAAAAAGCTGATCGTGGAGCGCCGTTCGGCGTAATCCCGTCCGCCGCCCCGGTCAGTGCCGGGGTGGCGATGCCATGCACAGGCTCTGGGAGTTTATGGACGCCGCCCGCATCAAACGCCTGCAATGGCGCACCCGTCGCGGCACGCGCGAACTCGATTCGCTGTTTGGCGGCTGGCTGGAGCACGCTTTTCCCAGCGCTGACGAAACCATGCAACAGGCCTTCGAGGAACTGCTGGACGTGCAGGATCCAGACCTTTGGGACTGGGTGATGGGTCACGGCAAGGCCCCGCGCGCGGACTGGCAGGCGATCATCGATGACATCCGCGCCCGCCATCGGCTTTGAGTATCGCCACTCGCGCTGGGCGCAGTGTCTGCTCGTCGCCGTGACCGCCTTGACGCTGCTGGCGACGGCGCTGTCGGGCCTCCCCGGCTGGCTTCGGATAGCCCTCTCGCTCGGTGCCATCGCTGCCTGCGGGCATGCGCTGCGCGGCCTGCGCCTGCCGGTGGTGGCGGTCGGCTGGAGCGGTGGCAGCGGCTGGAGCCTGCACGGCAGGGATGGGGCGGACGAGCCGGCCACGCTGCTCTCGCACAAGGTCGTGCGGACCGCCATCCTGTTGCGCATGGCAAGCCGTCGCCACGGCAAGCTCACGCTCTGGTTGATGCCGGACAACTCCGATGCCGACACCCGCCGGCGTCTGCGCATGCGCCTGGCCCTGGTACGAGCCCGCACCCAAGAGGCCCCCTGACGCCCGCGGTTGCCGCCCGGCGCCGCTTCGGGCACTCTGCGCGCGCGGCACGGTCCAAGTGGTTCCACGATGTAACCGCGATCTACCCAATTAGGCACCCGGACGGCCTGTCACCCGAATCCCATAAGCGAACCCTCCATGTTCCGACCGCTCGAGCTTTTCATCGGCCTGCGCTACTCCCGCGCCAAACGGCGCAACCAGTTCATCTCTTTCATCTCCACCGTCTCCATCGTGTGCATCACGATCAGCGTGATGGCCTTGATCACCGTGATGTCGGTGATGAACGGTTTCGATTACCAGTTGCGCTCGCGCATCCTCGGTGCGATCTCCGATGCCACGGTGTCGGCGGTGTCCGGCGAAAGCGTGCAGAACTGGCAATACGCCATGAAGGTGGTGAAAGCCAATCCGCATGTGCGGGGCGCCGCGCCCTACGTTGAGATCCAAACCTTCATGCAGGCGCAGCGATCCACTGGCGCGCTGGTGCGCGGCATCGATCCGGCGCAAGAGCCCAATGTGTCGGACATCAACAAGCACATGATCGCCGGCTCGTTCGATTCGCTGACGTCCAAGCCCGACAGCTGGAATATCATCCTCGGCAAGGATTTGGCGATTCAACTAGGTGTGGACGTTGGCGATCACGTCACCTTGGTGGTCCCGGAATTGCGCGCGACACCCTTCGGTGCGGTGCCGGTGGTCCGTGGTTTCACGGTCAGCGGCATCTTCGAAATGGGCATGGAGGAGTTCGATTCCGGACTGGGCCTGATCAGCATCGCCAATGCCGAGAAGCTCAAGAGGATCGATGGCCCCACCGGCATCCGCCTGAAGCTCGACGATCTCTACAACGCCGGTCCGGTCGCGCGCGAACTGGCCAATACCCTGGGCCAGGTCTACCAGGTGACCACCTGGATGGACAGCCACGCCAATTTCTTCTCCGCGATCTCGATGGAGAAGAAGGTGATGTTTATCATTCTCTCGCTGATCATCCTGGTCGCGGTGATCAACTTGATCTCCATGCTGATGATGCTGGTCACCGACAAGCAGGCCGATATCGCCATCCTGCGCACGCTCGGTTCCACGCCGCGCAGCATCATGGGCATGTTCATGGTGCAGGGCGTGCTGGTGGGCGTGATCGGCATCGCCTTCGGCGTGACGTTCGGTTCGCTGCTGAGCTGGCAATTGCCCGTCATCGTGAAGTGGATCGAGCACGTCACCGGCATCGTTTTCCTGTCGCCGGACGTCTATTACATCAGCGAAGTGCCCAGCAAGCTCGACTGGCACGACGTGACCTGGGTGGCGTTGATCACCTTTGCCTTCTCCCTGCTGGCCACGCTTTACCCCGCTTGGCGCGCATCCCGGACCCAGCCGGCGCAGGCTTTGCGCTATGAGTAAGCCCATGACGAATGCTTCCACCGACATCGTGCTGCGCGCCAGCCACATCGCCAAGACCTACGAGGAAGGCGACCTGCGCACTACGGTGCTCACCAATGTCAATTTCAGCCTCAAGCGCGGCGAAACGCTGGCGATCGTGGGCGCGTCCGGCTCGGGCAAGAGCACGCTGCTGCACATCATCGGCGGCCTGGACACGTTTACGGGCGGCGAGGTGGAAGTGGAAGGGCAGATGCTCTCCAGGCTGTCCGACGCCGACCGTGGGCGCGTGCGCAATCGTTCGCTGGGCTTCATCTACCAGTTCCATCATCTGCTGCCCGAATTCACGGCGCTGGAGAACGTGTGCATGCCGCTGCTGATTCGCGGCACCGGGGTTGGCGAGGCGCAAAAGCAGGCCAGGACGCTGCTTGAGCGTGTCGGGCTCGGGCAGCGGCTGGAACACAAACCGGCCGAGCTTTCCGGCGGCGAGCGGCAGCGCTGCGCGGTGGCGCGTGCGCTGGTGACGCGCCCTTCCTGCGTGCTGGGCGACGAGCCCACGGGCAACCTGGACGAGGTCAACGCCGAGCAGGTTTATGCGCTGATGCTTGAACTCAATCGTGAAATCGGCACCAGCTTCATCCTGGTCACGCACGACAATCACTTGGCAGCACGCATGGACCGCACGCTGGAGCTGCACAATGGCGAGCTGCGCGAAAAACCTTGAAACACCGGGCCAGTTCGGCATGCATGTCCCATGGGCTCGCGTAAGGTCCGCTGGCGGGCCAAATCTGCATTGCCGGATCCGATAACGAGCCCTTCGCCTACACGAAAAGCCCAAGGTTGGGCGCTAGTGTGCATGGATCGGAACACGGAGCGGGACGCTCATGGTGCAGGGGGGCAAATGGCCTGGGGTGGTTGCGGCGGCGCTGGCGCTGCTGATTGGTATCGCCTCGGTGCAATGGATGTCCGTATTGCCGCCGCCGATGGCGTTGGTTGCGCTGGTGGCGTGCATGGCGATCCTGGCGTGGCGATTTCCGCGCATGCGCTTGCCTGCGATCGTGGCGCTTGGTTTTGCCTGGGCTGCCTGGCGTGGCGCTACCGCCATGGAGGCGCGGTTGCCGCGTGCGTGGGAAGGACAGGATTTCGACGTGGTCGGCCGCATCGAGAGTCTGCCGCGCACCCGGGCCGACGCCACCAGTTTCGAATTCCAGATCGAACGGGCCACGCGCAATGGGCAGGTCATACCCTTGCAGGGCCTGGCGCGCATCAGCTGGTACAACGGCGCGGCAGCGAAGCTTGAGCCCTGCTCGCGCTGGCACCTGGCGTTGCGTTTGCGCAGGCCCCGCGGACTGATCAATCCCGGCGGCGCCGATGGGGAGCGTAGCGCGCTGGCGCGTGGAATTGTCGCGGTGGGTTATGTGCGCGACGATCCTGCCAATCAACGGCAGATGGTCGCCTCCTTTTGCATGGACCGGCTGCGCGCTGCGTTGGCCGACGACATCCAGGCCCGTGTGCCCGATGCGCACGATGCGGCCTTGCTGCGTGCGTTCACGGTCGGCGACACGCGCGAGCTGAAGGAGCACGACTGGGATGTCGCCCGCGCCAACGGCGTCTCGCACCTGATCGCCATCTCAGGCTTCCATGTCGGCGTGGTGGCGGTGTTCGGGGCTGGGCTGTGCTACGCGATTTACGCGCTACTTCCGGCACTAGCATTGCGCTTTCCGCGCGTGCAGGCGCAGGCGATAAGCGCGCTGAGCTGGGCGGCGTTCTATGCGGCGCTCGCCGGCTTTGGCATGCCGACGGTTCGCACGGTGTTGATGATCGCCGCGGTGGCCTCGGCCCGTTGCTTCAGGCGCGCGTCCAGCCCGGGCCATGCCTTGGCGCTGGCGCTTATGGCGATCCTGATGGTCGACCCGCTGGCGGTGCTGGAAGCGGGTTTCTGGCTGTCGTTCGTCGGTGTCGGTTTTCTGATTCTGTGCCTGGAAGCGCAGGGGCGCGGCATCGGCGCCTTCCTGCGCGAATTGACGCTGGGGCAACTGGTGATGACCGTCGCCTTGTTGCCGCTGACGCAATGGTTTTTCGGCGAGGCATCGATAGTGGGGGCGGCATCCAATCTTGTCGCCGTGCCATTCATCAGTTTCGTGGTGGTGCCCTGCGCATTGATCGGCGTGTTGCTGCTGCTGATCTGCCCGCCCGCAGCCGGCCCGGTGTTGCAGGGCGCCGCAAAGCTGGCGCATGCCCAATGGTGGTTGCTGGAACAGACGGCCACTTGGCCGGGTGCGCATTGGTATCTGCCTGCCGTGCAGCCCTGGGCGCTGCTGCTGGCGACATGGGGGGCGCTGTGGCTGTTCATGCCCGCCGGCATGCCGTTGCGAGTCTTCGGTGCGTTGCTGTTTCTGCCGCTGGTGTTCCCGGTGCGCCACGAACCCGCCGAGGGTGCCTTCCAGGTGTGGGTGCTGGATGTGGGGCAGGGGCTTGCGGTGGTGGTGCGCACGCGCGGTCACGCACTGGTCTACGACGCCGGTGCGCGCTATCCCTCGCAATTCGACCTGGGCAGCGCGGTGGTGATTCCCTCGCTGCATGCGCTGGGGATCGATCGGCTGGACATGCTGATGATCAGCCACGCCGACAACGATCACGCGGGCGGCGCCGCGGCGGTGGCGGCGGCGTTTCCTCGGGCCGCGCGCTATGCGGGCGAGCCCGAACGCATGCCCTTGCCCATGGCACCGTGCGCGACCGGTCAGCAGTGGAACTGGGATGGCGTGCGCTTGAGGGTTCTCAACCCCACGGCCAACGGACAGGCGTCTTCGGATAACGATCGCTCCTGCGTGCTGCTGATCGAGGGCATCGGCGGGCGCATGCTGCTGACCGGTGACATTGCCTCGGATATCGAATCGCGCGTCGCAGCAGCGGTCGGACCAGGCCCGGCGCCGGTGCTGCAGATGCCGCACCATGGCAGCAAGACTTCATCCAGCCCGGAATTTATTGCGGCGACGAAGCCTGCACTCGCCATTGCTTCGGCTGGCTGGCTGAATCGTTTCGGCCACCCGCGTCCGGAGGTTTTGCAGCGCTACGCGGTGGCCGGAGTACCGGTTTTCAATACCGCCCTGGACGGTGCCGTTCAGATTGATTTTCCCATCGATGGCGCAGCCTATGTCGCGGCGCGCTGGCGCCGGCTGGAGCGGCGCTACTGGCGGGAATGAAATGCCACCCCCCGCACGGTATGCCATGGCGACGCTGTTATGATGGCCGCTTACGGCACAGGGCTTGTCCGGGAGTTTGTTGTGGGTGATTTGGGTCAGATTCTGATGGCGGGCGGTTGGGCGATGGCGCCCATCCTGATCTGTTCGGCGGTGGCGCTGGCGATCGTGCTGGAACGCTGCTGGACCTTGCGCCGCGGTTCGGTGCTGCCGCCCGGGCTCGCCCAGGAAGTGCGCGAATGGGCACGCTCCGACCAGCTCGATCCGGCGCATCTGGAAAAGCTCGCCACCGGCTCGCCCCTGGGTGAATTGCTGGCCGCCGCGCTCGCCGTGCGCGATCGTCCGCGCGACTTGATCAAGGAACGCATCGAGGATACCGGCCGCCATGTAGTCCATCGCATGGAGCGCTACCTCAATACGCTGGGAACGATCGCCCTGATCGGACCCCTGCTGGGCCTGTTCGGCACCGTGATCGGCCTGATCCGCATGTTCATGCAGGTGATGGTGGGCGGCATGGCCGATCCGACCAAGATGGCTGGCGGCATCGGCGAGGCGCTGATCTGCACCGCCGCGGGTCTCACGGTTGCCATTCCCGCGTACGTGCTGCACCGCTATTTCCGTTCGAAGGTCGCCGGCTATTGCGTGGATATGGAAAAACAGGCCACGTTGCTGCTGGACGACCTGACCTTCAACGCAGCCGCCGCCACGCCGCGTGCACGCCGCGCACCGGTGGCTGCGGGCGGCAAGGCGCCGGTCTGAGCCATGCGCATAAGTAACGACCGTCGCGGCGACGATTTCGAGATCAACGTGGTGTCGTTGATCGACGTGCTGCTGACGCTGCTGATGTTTTTCGTGCTGACCACGACCTTCGTGCAGCACTCGCGCCTGAAGGTGGAGCTGCCGCAGGCCAGCGCGGAAGATCGCGACATGCAGCCGCCGGCAATCACTATCATGGTCGATCGCGACGGCCATTTTTACGTGGGTAGCGACGAAGTGATGGGCGAGGGTGTGGCTCCGCTCAAGGACGCCATCGCCCGCGTTGCCGGCGATGACCGCAACCAGACCGTCACCATCCGTGCCGATGCCATGACGGCGCACCAGAACGTCGTCACCGCCATGGATGCGCTGGGCCAGTTGGGCTTTACTCATCTTTCCATCGCCACGACGCCCACGCAGGCGGAAGCGGGCAAATGAGCGACGGTAAAAAGAAGGTCGCCCTGTGGGACGAGGAAAGCCGTCGCGTCTACCGGCGGCTGTTGTCTTATTCGGCCCGCTATTGGCCGATACTGATGGTCGCCATCGTCGGCTTTGTCGTGGATGCCGGCGGCTTGGCGCTGTTTACGCGCCAGTTGCAGCCGATCATGGACGACCTCCTGACCAAGAAGGATCAGTACCTGATCTTCTGGATGCCGATCTGGATCATCGCCATCTTCATGGTGCGCGGCATCGCGATTTTCGTCAGCAACTACGGCATGGGCTACGTCGGGCGCAATGTCGTGCAGACCATGCAGCGCGACGTGTTCGACTCGTACCTGCGCTTGCCGGTCGCCTATTTCGGCAACGAACATTCCGGCCATCAGGTTTCGCGCATCACCTTCACCAGCGAACAGATCGCCGGTGCCTCGACCGATGCGCTGAAGGTGGCGGTTACCGAAGGCGCCACCGTCATCGGCATGTTTATCGTCATGCTGTATGAGAGCGTTTACCTCACCACGGCGCTGCTGGTGCTGGTGCCGGCAATCGTGCTGATCAGTGCGGCGGTCAGCCGGCGCTATCGCACCATCAGCCGCCGCATCCAGGGCATGATGGGTTCGGTCACCGGTACCGTGGAAGAAATGCTCAGGGCGCACCGCGAGGTGCGCATCTATGCCGGCCAGGAGCAGGCGGCGGAACGTTTCAAGCAAGTCACCGGGCGTGCGCGCTATCTGAATCTGAAGATCGTCGCGACCAGTGCCATCTCCGGCTCCACGATCCAGTCGGTGGCTTCGTTTTCGCTGGCGGGCATGGTGTTCCTGGCGTCGCGTCCGTCGGTCATCGACAGCATCTCGCCGGGCGTGTTCATCACGGTGATCGGCGCCATGGGCGGCATGCTGTCCTCGCTCAAGCGCCTCTCCAACGTGCAGTCGACGATTCAGACGGGTATCTCGGCGGCGGAGAATTTGTTCGCGCTGATCGATACGCCGGCGGAAGTCGATCAAGGCAGCGCCGTGTTGGAGCGCACGCGTGGCGATCTTCGCTTTGAGGAAGTGCGCCTTGTTTATCCACGCGGCGAGTTCGAAGCCTTGTCGGGCCTGGACCTGCATTGCGCACCAGGCACGGTCACCGCGCTGGTGGGGCGTTCGGGTAGCGGCAAGAGCAGCCTGGTCAGTCTGCTGCCGCGCTTTAATGAGCCTACCAGCGGCCGCGTTCTGCTCGACGGTGCCGATTACAAAAGCTACACGCTCGCTTCGCTGCGCAAACAAATCGCCTGGGTGGGGCAGCAGGTCGTGCTGTTCGATGGTACGGTGGCCGAGAACATCGCCTATGGCGAGCTGGCTGGCGCGTCCGAGCAGGAAATTGCCGCCGCCGCCGATGCGGCCAACGCGATGGAGTTCATCCACAAACTCCCGCAGGGCATCCATAGCCAGATCGGCGAGGGCGGTCACATGCTGTCCGGTGGCCAGCGGCAGCGCATCGCGATCGCGCGGGCCATTCTCAAGAACGCGCCGATCCTGGTGCTGGACGAAGCCACCAGTGCGTTGGACACCGAATCGGAGCGATTGATCCAGCAAGCCCTGCAGCGACTGATGCGCGACCGCACCACGCTGGTGATTGCGCATCGTCTTTCGACTATCGAGCATGCGGACCAGATCGCCGTGATGGACCACGGCAAGATTGTCGAGCGCGGCACCCATGCCCAGTTGATCGCGCTGAGCGGGCATTACGCCGCGCTACACCGCATGCAGTTCAACGAGCACCCCGTCGTTGCAGGTATCGACTAAGCGTCATGGCGCTGGCTCAAACGCTCCAGGCAGCGTGGTACGGCGCGGGGCGCCTACCCTGGTGGTGTCATCCGCTGGCAGGGCTTTATGGTTCGGTGGTGAAACTTCGGCGCGGCTTGTACCGCGCCGGCTGGCTGCGTACGGTGCGCCTGCCTTGCGCCGTGGTGGTGGTGGGTAATCTCACCGCCGGCGGTGCCGGCAAGACGCCGCTGACGCTTGCCTTGATCGATGCGCTGCGCGCACGCGGCTACCAGCCCGGCGTGGTCAGCCGAGGCTACGGCGGCAGCGTGCGCGAACCGACCTTGCTCGGCGATGCGCCCGATCCGACACAGGTCGGCGACGAACCCTGCCTGATCCGCGCAGCCGGCGTTCCCGTCGCGATCGGTCGCGACCGGCCCGCCGCCGCCCAGTTGCTGATTGCCGCCGGCTGCAACGTTGTGATTGCCGATGACGGCCTGCAGCACTATCGGCTGGCCCGCGATGTCGAGATCTGCGTGATCGATGGCGAGCGCCGCTTTGGCAACGCGCGATTGCTGCCAGCCGGGCCCTTGCGCGAATCCATGGACCGGCTGGCAACTGTCGATTTTCGCGTATGCAACGGCGGGGTTGCGCAAGCGGGGGAAATTCCCATGCGTTTGCAAGGCGGCAAGCTGCGTGCGCTGGTCGATGGCCGCGAACAATCCATCGAATCGTTTGCTCAAACGCGTGCGCACGCAGTGGCCGCCATCGGCCATCCACAGCGTTTTTTCGACAGTCTCGCCGCGCAAGGCGTCGACGTCATCGCCCATCCCTTTCCCGATCATCATGCCTTTGCCCCCGGGGAGCTGGATTTTCGCGACGATTTGCCTGTGCTGATGACCGACAAGGACGCGGTGAAATGCCGGGGTTTTGCACGGCATGACTGGTGGAGCGTGCCGGTGCAGGCCCAGTTGCCCCAGACGTTTTACGACGCTTTGAGCGCGCGCCTGCGGCTCGCCAGGACGTAAACCGCCGCCAGGGGCGCTATCATGGGTGCCCTTTCCGGCGCTGGCCGGCATACGCTTTTCCGTGCGAGGTTTTCATGAGTCTGATCCAGGTACCGGTTTCCTTCGGAGAACTGATCGACAAGATCACCATCCTTGAGATCAAGTCCAAGCAGATCACGGACGCGGCGAAACTCGCCAACGTGCACAACGAGCTGAACCTGCTTAATGCCACATGGGCCAATCACCACGCCTCCGAGACCGACATTTCGCACGAGCGCGCACGCCTGCTGGCGGTGAACGAAGCGCTGTGGGATATCGAAGACCGCATCCGCCTGAAGGAAAAGGCGCAGGCGTTCGACACGGAATTCGTCGAGCTGGCGCGTGCGGTGTACTTCCAGAACGATGAGCGCGCGGCGGTGAAGCGCCAGATCAATCTCAAGCTGGGTTCACAGCTGGTGGAAGAGAAGTCGTATCAGGATTACCGGCAAAAATAATCCAGGCGGCCGGTGCGTGGCGTGCTACTTAGGCGCGCCTAGCACCTGCGCGGCGGCTTCGAAACGCTCCACCACATCGTCGATGGCGATCAAATCCATCACGCCGGGACGTTCGATCTTGCTGCCCCAGGGGATTTCGTTGGCCGGTTTGCCAAAGTACTTGCGCGACGCTTCATCGTATTTATCCACGCACCAGCGCAGGTCCGAATAGGGGCCCGAACGTTTCGGATTGCTGGCCGCATGCAGGCCGAGCACTTTCATGCCCACCGTGTTGGCCATGTGCATGGGGCCCGAATCGGGCGTAAGCAGAAGCTGGGCGCGGCAGAACATGGCCATCAATTTTTTCAGCGTGTCCTTGCCGGTAAGATCCAGCGGCGCGTGGCGGCACGCCGCAAGCACGGCATCGGCCATGGAGCGTTCGCCCGGCGATGGACCGCCGATCAACGCCACCCGCCAACCCTTGGCCGCGGCGTGGTCCATCACCGCCGCATAGCGTTGCGTCTGCCAATTGCGCAGGGCATGACTGGAGGTCGGGCTGACCAGCAGGGTGGGTTGATCGCCGGGAAGCTGTTCGGCGGCCCAGGCGTGGGCTTCCTCGGGAATGGGGATGTCCCAGCGCACCTGCGTCTGCTTCAAACCCAGCGGTTCGCAAAAGCTGCCGATCGCTTCCAGCACGTGTTCGCCGCTGCGGGCGGGGATGCGTTCGTTGATCACCAGGCCGTGCAGGTCCTTGGCGCGCGCGTGGTCGTAGCCGACGCGGCGCTTGGCCTTGAGCCCTAAGCTCAGCAGGTTCGAACGCAAGGCCACCTGCATCTGCAGCAGGGCATCGAAGCGCCTGCCGCGCAGGGTGGCGTGGACCTCGCGCATGCCGGCCCAGCCGGCGCTTTTGTCGAAGGTCACAAACTCCACGCCGGGCAGGTCGCCTACCAGCTTGCGTTCCAGTTTGCCCACGATCCAGGTCAGCGCCACCCGCGGCCAGGCCCGCCGCAGCGTGTGCACCAGCGGCACCACATGGGTGACGTCGCCGATGGCGGAGGTGCGCAAAAGACAGATGGAGGTGGGATCTGACATGTAGAATCGCCCGACAATGAACCAAGACAGGGCCACGGCAGCACTCATGCACGAGCAACTGCGCCACGACGCCGAGGGTGCGATTCTGTTCGACCCTACCGTGTCGCCACAAGTCGATGGCGAGTGGTTCGATCCCCAATACTGGCGCGGCCGCGGCGCCCTTGGCACACAGGCCGGGGGCAGGGGCGGGGTGGCGATGATCGATACGCCGGCCGGCGAGTGTGTGCTGCGCCATTACCGCCGCGGCGGCATGGTCGCGGCATGGATGGGCGATCGCTATCTCTGGACGGGCGCCGCACGCACGCGCGGGTTTGCCGAGTTTCGTCTGCTGCAGGCGATCGCGCGGCTGGGGCTGCCCGCTCCGCAGGTGGTTGCGGCAAGGTATCGCCGCATCGGCCTCCACTATCGCGCCGACCTGATCACCCGCCGCATCGCCGATACCCAGACCCTGGCCCAATGCATTCCCGCCAAGCGCCTGGACGCGGAGCTGGCGCAAGAGGTCGGCGCCCTGGTGGCGCGCTTTCACCGCGAAGGCGTGTGGCATGCCGATCTCAACGCGCACAACATACTGGTCGCCGACGATGCGCTTTACCTGATCGATTTCGATCGCGGATATCTGCGAACGCCGGCCCCGGGTTGGCGCATGGCGAACCTGCAACGCCTGCGCCGGTCGCTGTTCAAGCTCGGTGCGGCGGCGCAAGGCGAGGCGGTTTTCGACACGGTAGTCTGGACGCCGCTGATGTACGGCTACGAGCGTACCCTAGGCGCATGAACTGGCATCTGCATTTTCTCGGTACCGGCGCCGCGCACGCGGTGGCATTGGGCTCGTCCTCCGCCGTGCTCGAGCACGAAGGCAAGCCCTTGCTGCTGATCGACTGCGGCCCCGATACGCTGGACCGCTATCTTGCCGCCTACGGCGAGCCGCCGCGCAATCTCTACATCACCCACACGCACATGGATCACGTGGGCGGCCTGGAGCGCTTGTTTACGCGCCTGTGGTTCAACGAAAGCCTGCGTGGCCGCACGCGCGTGTTCACCCATGCCGCGCTGGTACCTTGGCTGCAGACGCGCGTGGCCGATTACCCGAACGTGCTGGCCGAAGGCGGCGTCAACTATTGGGAGGCGTTCCGGCTGGTGCCGTGCTCGCGCGGTTTCTGGCTCGATGGCTGGTGGTTCGATGTCTTTCCCACCCGGCATCATCAGCCGGGAACCTCCTTTGGCCTGGCGCTGCAGGGAAGCTTTGCCTTCACCGGCGATACGCGGCCGATCCCCGAAGTGCTGGCTCACTTCGCAGGCGGGGCCGAGTGGATCGCGCACGACTGCGGGCTGGTGGGCAACCCCTCGCATACCGGCGTGGACGATCTGGAGCGCGACTACGACCCGGCGCTGCGCGCGCGCCTGCTGCTTTACCACTACGGCAGCGTGTCAGACGGCGCGGCGCTCGCCGCACGCGGCTACCGCATCGCCACCACCGGCGAACGCGTGGCATTGGCCGCCCCGCCGCCGCCCCGGCCGGACGCCGGTTGAGCCTTGGACTCTCTTGTCTGAATCGAGGGCAGACGTTATCCTTCCGCTTCTTTGCCGGTGCTTTTCGCGGCAAAGCGGTTTATGCGTGCGGAGAGATGTCCGAGTGGTTGAAGGAGCACGCCTGGAAAGTGTGTATACGGCTTATCCCCGTATCGAGGGTTCGAATCCCTCTCTCTCCGCCAGTTATTGAAAGGTGCGACGGCCGGAAGCTGGCGCATGGTTGGAAAAGGAACGAAATGAGAGAGAGGGTGAGAACCCTCGCGGTTCGACAAATTCGTCGGGAACGAATTTGGACAGCCGCAGGCTGGCCCCGAAGCGCGTAGCGCGCAGGGGTGAGGCCCATGGAGGGGCCGAACAATCCCTCTCTGCGCCAGTTATTGAAAGGTGCGACGGCAGGAAGCTGGCGCATGGTTGGAAAAGGAAGGAAAACAGCAAGGTTGATGCCTTCTCTTTTCCGGCCAAAACTTAAAAGATGAACGTCGATGCTTGATCAAGCGTTCATCCGGGCTTCGGCGCCCGCCCCTATGGTGGCCCCGTCGGTCCCCCCGCGACGATAGTTCGCAAACCCCGCCAGGTCCGGAAGGAAGCAACGGTAGCGGATGATTCGGGTGCCGGGGTGTGGCTGGCGGGGCCGCCGCCTTTTCGGGGCCGCCGCCACTGTCGCATGACTTGCCAAGGGCGACTTGGCACAATCGGGTCTTACTCCCAACTGACCGTGACGCATGTCTTATCAGGTACTCGCGCGTAAGTGGCGCCCTCGCAAGTTCGCCGAACTGGTCGGACAGGAGCACGTCGTACGCGCACTGACCAACGCCCTGGACAGCGGCCGCATGCATCACGCCTATCTGTTCACCGGCACGCGCGGCGTGGGCAAGACCACGATCGCGCGCATCTTCGCCAAGTCGCTCAATTGCGAGCGAGGCGAATCGGCCGATCCGTGTGGTGAGTGTGCGGTGTGCACGGCGGTCGATGCGGGCCGTTTCGTGGATCTGCTGGAAATCGACGCGGCCAGCAACACGGGCGTGGACGACGTGCGCGAAGTGATCGAAAACGCGCAATACGCCCCCGCGCGCGGACGCTTCAAGGTATACCTGGTCGACGAAGTGCACATGCTTTCGAAGCCGGCCTTCAACGCCTTGCTCAAGACGCTGGAAGAGCCGCCGCCGCACGTGAAATTCCTGCTGGCGACCACCGACCCGCAAAAGTTGCCGGTGACGGTGCTCTCGCGCTGCCTGCGCTTCAATCTCAAGCGCCTGCTGCCCGAGCAGATCGCCGGGCAGATGCGGCATATCCTGGGCGCCGAACATATCGAATATGAAGACCCGGCGATCGGTGAACTCGCGCGTGCGGCCGATGGTTCGCTGCGCGACGGTTTGTCGCTGCTGGACCAGGCCATCGCTTATGGCGGGGGCTCGCTTAAAGCCGACGATGTTCGCGCGATGCTCGGCAGTGTCGAGCGCGGCCAGGTGCTCGGCCTGCTCGATGCGCTGGCGGCCGGCGACGGGTCGGCCCTGATGGCCGAGTCCACGCGCATCGCTTCCTTCTCGCCGGATTTCGGCAGCGTGCTGGACGATCTGGCCGCGGCCCTGCATCGCATTCAGCTGATCCAACTGGTTCCCGGTTACCGGCCGGAGAACGATGACAGCCACGACAGCGTATTGATCCGCCTGGCCGAGCGGCTGGTGGCTGAAGACGTGCAGCTGTACTACCAGATTGCCATCACCGGCCGGCGCGATCTGTCGCTGGCCCCCGATGCGCGTACCGGTTTTGACATGGCGTTGCTGCGCATGCTGGCGTTTCGTCCGTCCGACGGGGCGGCGCCGGCCCCATCTTCCGGGCAGCGGCCCGCACCTCCAACGCAACGCCCGGCGCCAGCGACGCCGGCCGCCCCGGCTGCCGCGCCCGCGCAGCAGGCGCAGCCCGTACCGTCGCCATCCCACGCGGCACCGCCCGTGGCGCACGTGCCGGCTCCAACCCGGCCCATACCGTCACGGCTGGTCGATGCCGGCGGCATGCCCGATTGGGAGGCGCTGATTCAGCGCGCCGATCTGCGCGGCCCGCTTGGCCAGCTGGCGCAGAATTCGGCTTTGCGAGGGCGCGAAGGGAATACGCTTGTGCTGGCATTGCAGCCCACCCATATGCACCTGGCGGTCGAGCCCATGGTGAGCCAAATCGCCGATCGTCTCAGCGAGGTCATGGGCGAGCAGGTAAGGTTGCGCTTCATCGGCGACAGCCAGGGGGCCGAGCAAACCCCGGCCGCCCGCGCCGCCACCGCACGCAGCGCGGCACAATCGGCCGCCGAGGCCTCGATCGAGGGCGATCCGCTGGTGCAGGCGCTCAAGCGTGAATTCGGCGCGCGGGTCGTGCCGCAATCGGTCAAACCTTTTGAATCCTGATATTCCGGAGTTAAGTGCTATGAGAGGACAACTCGGCCAGCTGATGCAGCAAGCGCAGCGCATGCAGGAGGATATGAAGCGCGCGCAGGAAGAGATCGCCAAGCTGGAAGTGACCGGCAGCTCCGGCGGCGGCCTGGTGAGCGTGGTGATGAGCGGCGCGCACGAAGTGCGTCGTGTGCAGATCGATCGCAAGCTGTTCGCCGACGATCCGGAGATGGCCGAAGACCTGGTCGCCGCAGCGATCAACGATGCCGTCAACAAGGTCGCCGAAGCGAGCAAGAGCAAGCTGGGCGGCGTCACCGCCGGCATGAATCTGCCCCCCGGCTTCAAGATGCCGTTCTGATGGGTTTGCCACTCCCCGATGGGAGCGGGAGCCGCCGCGCATGAGCAGTTCGCCACTTCTCAACGAGCTTATCGAAGCCCTGCGCTGTTTACCCGGCGTGGGCGGCAAGAGCGCGCAACGCATGGCGTTTCATCTGCTGGAGCGCGAACGCGAGCGCGGCCTTAAGCTGGCGGCGGTGTTGCAGCAAGCGATGCAGAAGATCGGCCATTGCACGCGCTGCCGCAATTTCAGCGAAGCCGACGTGTGCGCGATCTGCGCCAGCGGCAGCCGCGATCGGCATGCGTTGTGCGTGGTCGAATCCCCCACTGACCTTGCCGCCATCGAGCAGGCCACGGGCTATCGCGGCCAGTACTTCGTGCTGATGGGACGCCTGTCGCCGCTGGATGGCCTGGGGCCGGAGGAACTGGGCCTGGGACTGCTGGCCGAACGGCTCGCCGAGGGCGAGGTCGAGGAATTGATCCTGGCCACCAATCCCACCGTGGAAGGCGAGGCTACCGCGCACTACCTGGCGCAACTGGCGCGTGCCGCCGGGATCAGGCCGACCCGGCTGGCGCACGGCGTACCGCTGGGCGGCGAACTGGAATACGTCGATCGCGGGACGCTGGCGCATGCCTTCGGCAGCAGGCAGTCCGTGGAATAGCGGATTGCCTCGGGCGCCGCGCGCCCAGCCTTTTTACAGCTGGTTGACCGCGATGACGCTGCTGTCGACCACGTTCATGGCGCCCAGCAATTGCGCCGAGACCTTGTACATCTCATCAGCCTGTCTTTTCAGTTGCGCGGCAAACTGGTGAAGCCGGCCAGCGGGTAGGTCGTCCCCCAATAAATCGAGTACCTCAGCCGAAAACTCCGCCACTGCCTGGGCGCCGGTAAGCGCGCTTTGCGTCGCGCCCAGCGCTGCTTTGGCAGCAGCCTTGCGGTCGGTGTTCAGTGTGTTGACCGCGTCGTAAAGACCTTCGAACGTTTGACGCGCGTAATACTTTGTAGCGAACAGGGTGTACATGCCATCGCCGAATGTTTTCAACAAGGTATCGCCGCTGCGGCGATCCAGCTTGGGAATGGCCAAGCCTATGGTTTGACCCAGGTTATCGAAATAGTCGGCGATGGCGCGGAATTTTTGTGTACGCGTACTGGATGGGTCGGAAAGAGTTTGGGCAAGGTCCCGGAAGCTGCTTAGAGGGCTTGCCACCAGATCAAGCGCGCGGTGCGCGGTGTTGATGTTTTGCTCGGCCATCTTCCAGGCCTTGGCGTTGTCTTGCTGGCCGGCTTGGCTGGCCAGTGCGCTGTTGTACCCAAACGCCCCGCGCAATGCGCGCATCGCGCCGCTGATGCCTTGATAACTGTCCCAGAACATATCTGAATATCTGCGTTGCCTCATTGCGTCATAGGCGCTGGCAAAGTTCGCACGAGCGCTGCCGGAGCCGTTGATGAAGTCGTTCAGGCGTTCGCGCCTGTAATTGACGTCGCTCCAGGTCGGTTCTTTTGGCTTGCTGGGCATGCTTGATTGATCGGAAGGCCCGCCTTGACGCCTGATTTTGGGATGGGCTGCGCTACCAGGAGGCGTAGCCGCCGCTGGTTTGCCAGGTACGCCTTGGTGCCTGACCCTTGAATAGTCAACGCTACAAGGAGACATCGCCGCCGGCTGCGTGCCGTCGAAAGAATATGCAAATGGATTTGCAGGCGTGATGAGCGGATGCGTTTGTCCAACGTGTGGCGGCGCGTGTCTGTAGGGAGGGCTCGCGGCAGGCGCGGAGCCGGCGGGCGATGCGTACGGAGGAAGCGCTTCTTGCGTGGCGGACGAGGGCATGTATCGGGAATCGTTGCGCGCGATATGCATAGGTTCTTCCTGTATGCGAGCGTTGGGTCAGCCTCGTGGCGGCGCCGGCAACTGGCGCCTGCGCCGTCCATGTCTTTTCAGTCTGCTCGTGCCATGGTGTTCGCCAACGAGGGATGAGCCGGCTTTCTGTAGTGCGGCGAATGGAAGGCGTCTTGCTTCCTGCGCGATGGCCTCCGGTCATTGGTCATGGTTTGCGCGCCAAATAAGCTTCGACATGAAGATCTGGTTGGCTGACAGTGTTCCGGAAGTAGTTTTCCCACGGTGGTGCAGGACTATATGGACGGATGATGGGCATACCGCAGCGCATCGAGCCGGGGAGCGTGAGTGGCCGGTTATTTGCCGGGCTGGCCCAAGAGGGAGGGTCGTTTCGCCGCGAGCTTGCGCGGCATGCGCGGTTTATCCATGGATGAATCGACGGCTGCCAGGTATGTCGGCGATGCAAGATGAGGTAATTTATTCGGCGCAACGGTGCCAGTTGCCCGAGCCGATGCGATGGACATGGGCTGGATCGTGCCATCCCGGGCGGATGCATATAGCGAAGGAACTACTCATGGGCGACACCATTTTCGGCAAGATCATCCGCCGCGAAATTCCGGCCGACATCGTTTATGAAACCGACGACGTTCTGGCCTTCCGCGATCTCAATCCGCAGGCGCCGGTGCATGTGCTGTTCGTGCCGAAGCGGCCGATTGCGACCCTGAACGATGCGGAGCCGGCCGATGCATCGTTGCTCGGCAAGCTTCTATTGGCCGCGGCCGACTATGCCAAGCAAGAAGGCGTGGACAAAGACGGCTACCGCACGGTCGTCAACTGCAATGAACATGGCGGACAGACCGTATTCCATCTGCACGTGCATCTGCTCGCTGGGCGCAGGATGACCTGGCCGCCGGGCTGATTGCGGGCTTGACTGTTCGCGCATGAAAAACGCCGGCGGATGCCGGCGTTTTTGTGAGCCTTGTTCGGACGATCAGCGGTGGCGCACGACGATGACGCGAGGTGCGTACCAGCCGCCGCCCCAACCCCAATAACCGCCCCAGCCCCAGGGACCACCCCAGTACGGCCCCCAGAACGGGTCATACCAGCCCGGACCGTAGTAGGGGTAGCCGTAGTAACCCACCGGCCGCTTGGGCCACAGGTAGACGACGTTGGCTTCCACGCGCGGGTAGCTGTAGTTGTAATCGCCGACCTTGCGCGTCATCGTGCCTTGAATCGTACCGGTGACGGTAATTTCACGGCCGCGCGCAAACACCTCCGGATCATAGAAACCCGCACGGCAGGCTACGAAACGGCCTTGGCTGTCGTTGTTGCCGGTGCGCGTCGGGCGGGCCTGGCTATCCAGAGGACGGCTCAGCACGTAGAAGCAGGTCGATTGCTGCCCGGGCTCGGTGCTGATGATTTCGCCGCCCCAGCGCACCTGCGTGCCGCTGGCATTGCCCTGCTGAGCGGTAAGCGAGGTGACATTGGGTGCGTAGTTGCCCTGCAGCGGCTGTGGCACCGTGGCGCAGGCGGCCAACAGGGCGGTGGCCGCTGCGAGGCTGAAAATTCGTAAGAGGGGAGACATAAGGTTTTTCTCCATCGTGGGCGGTTGCATGCTACAGCGTCGCGCTGTGTTTAGACCACGCGGTGCGGCTGGAAATTCCGTACTGCCTGCCGGAACGCGCGCAAAGATTGGGGTGAAGGTTCGATGGTGGCGTAGCGCAGCTCGATATAGCACCTCATCAACTGATCCAGTTCCACACGTTGTCCCGGCAGTGCGCGGATGGCGCGGCGAAGATAATTGCGCGGCCCTTCGCTGCGCCCGCGAGCGACTCCCGCCCGGGCAAGCTTGCGCTCCAGCGCACGCATGGCCGCGAGGGCAGGATCACCCTCCGGCCGACGCCATAGCGCCCACGACAGGCCAACCACGCCAAACAACGCGATGCCCACGGCCAGCAGCCTTGTCAACATGCTGGCGTCCGCGTCGCGAACGCCGAAGGGAGTCAGCAGTCCGCGTTGGCGCAATGCGTCGAAACCGATAACGCCTTGGTTCCACATTCGGTTGACGATGTCCCATTGATTGCGCATCGATTCGAGCAGCCCCGATTGATACCAAGGCATCTGGCCCGCCGCCGCGCTCGCCGCGCCGAGACTGACCCGCTGAGGTCGCACCGCCGCGGTGGGGTCGATACGTACCCAGCCCCGCCCCGCCAGCCATACTTCGCTCCAGGCATGCGCGTCCGAATCGCGCACCAGCAGGTACTGGCCCAGGGAGTTCCAGAAGCCGCCCTGGTAACCGGTGACTACCCGCGCCGGAATACCCGCCGCGCGCATCACCACGGTGAAGGACGATGCGTAGTGTTCGCAAAATCCTTCGCGCGTATTGAACAGAAAGTCATCCACGGCATCGCGCCCCAATGGCGCCGGCAGCAAGGTGTAACTGAAGCCGCCATCGTGGAACCGGTGCAGCACCGCCGAGACGATACCCGCCTCATTGCTGCCGAAGCGTTGCCGCAACTGGGCCGCCCAGGCATGCGTGCGCGGATCGAAGCCTGCCGGAAGCGCCAGCGCGCGTGCGCGCAGGGCCGGATCCAGTTCAGTGTCCAGCCGGTAACGCATTGCCGAGCGGGCCGCGTATTGACGCAGGTCATTGACCGGCTTGTCGGCCAATACTTCGCCGTCCGCATGCATATGCGATTGAGCGGGAGCCTGAAGGGGAAGATCGAGCATCGGCAGTATGTGCTGATGCGTGGGTTCCAGGTTGACCTGGTAGCCGATGTCCCCCGCCGACTGCATGGCGAGCGCGTCCACGACCGGCATATCCGCGCGCGACCAGCTCTTGCCGTCGTAATCCCACATCACATAAGCGCGAAAGTAGCGCTGCGCGTTCGGCGGTGGTGCGCCGTCGAAGGTGACCCGCATGGCGGGGCTGTCGTCGGTAAGCAACTGGCTGAAGTCGCTCGGCGACATCTGGTCGCTGAGGCCCGTGCGCGCCGTCTGCCCATTGGACGTACCCCACAGCGGCGAACTCAGCCGCGGCACGAGCACGAACGACATGATCGTCACCGGCAGCGATGCGATCAGCAATACCAGGGCCGGCAACAGCTGGCGCGACAGCTTGGTAGGTACTTGCGTGGGCTCCAGCGATTGCCAGGTGGCCATGGCCGGCAGCAGCCCAAGCGCCACCACGGCCGTTGCCATAAGGCCTTGCCCAAACAGCAGCGCAGCCATCAACAGGAAACAGGCGAACGCGGCGGCGACGCGCGCGTCGCGCGGCGATTCGCTTTCGGTCAGCTTGAGGACCAGCAATCCGGCGGCCAGCGCCGAGCCCGGTTCGCGGCCGAAGATATTGCCGTAGTTCAGTACCACGGCAGCCACCAGGATCAGCAGCATCGGTACTTTCAACCACCCGGGTACCCGTGCGGGACGTTCCCGGCGCTGCCACCAGCGCAAGGCCAGCGCCATGGCCAGCGCCGCGCTCAGCCACCACGGCAGATGGCCGGCATGGACGGCCAATACGAACGCGGCGGCCATGCACATCAAGTCGAAGCTGCGATGGCTTACCTGCTCAGGCACGCTGCGAGCGTGCAAGAGATGCCCGGCGCCGATCATGGCAGCAAGGCCAGTGCGCTCATGCAGCGCGCATAGTGAGCCGGGCCGCTGCCCAGTTCGATGGATTGGTCCGGCAGCCACAGGCTGCACGGACGCCCCTGCAACTGAGCCTCGCCAAGCCAGCGGGCCAGTCGCGCGATGCGCGATTCGTCGTCCAGGCCGTGTATATGCCGCCAGTCCAGCCGCCATTCCTGACGGGCCTGGGGTTGCTCGTAATCTTTCACGAGCAGGGTTTCATGGCGCGCGCTGGCTTTCCACGCCACGTGCCGCATCGAATCGCCACTGCGGTAATCGCGCAGGGACGCCAAATCCTCCCCGCGATGCAGCCGCTGCCGGCGGCTGTCGATATCAGGCAGGGTTGGCGGTGGTCCTGATATCTCCGGTCTTGGCCAGACCAAGACGGCCACGTTCGGGCGCGACCAGGTCCATGCGCGGAACAGCCCCATCGGCCAGGTGGTCCAGATGCGAAAGCGCGGCAGCGTGAGCCAGCCGCGATGTTCGGTGGGAATGCTCACGCGCACGTCGATGCGGCCTTGCACGTCGAAGGCGACGCTGCTTCGGTCGATGTCCAGTCTTACCGCCTGCCGCAGCCGCGTGGCTTGCATGTCGAAAATCACATCGATCGGGTGTCCGGCGGTGGCGTGTCCGGCGCGCACGCTGTGCACGTTCAACCCGTTGAGCGTGCGAAACGCGACCAGCATGCTGATCGCGGTGGATGCGCCGAGCAAACAGGTAAGCAACAGCGCGGCGTTGTTGGCATAGTTGAGGCTGCCGACCAGCATCACCAGCAGCAACACGGTGAACGCCAGGCCAAAGCCGGTGGGCACGATGTAGATGCGCCGCCGATGCAGATGGATCGGCAGTTCCTCGGGCTGGCGGTGGCGCGTGAGCGCCGGCAGCCGGCGCTCGGCCCATGCTTGCAGGTGCTGCAGCTGGGCTTGCATCAGTCGACGGCGACTTCGCTCAGCAGGGTGCGCGCCAGCGTGTCGCCGTTGGCGCCACGCGTGGCGACCAGGCGATGCCCGGCCAGTGGCACAAACAATGCCTGGATATCTTCAGGCAGTACGTGCCCGCGATCGCTGAGCAGCGCCCATGCGCGCGCCGCCGCCAGCAAGGAAAGGCCGGCGCGCGGCGACAGGCCCACGCGCACTTCCGGATGCCTGCGGCTGGCGGTCAGCAAGGCTTGCAGGTAATCGAGCAAGGCCGGGCTGGCGGTGATGTTTTGCACTTGGCGATGCAGGGACGTGAGGCTTGCGGCGTCCAATTGCGGCGAAAGCCGCGTCAGCAGGTCGCGCCGGTCAGTGCCGGTCAGCAGTTCGCGTTCGGCGGTGGCGTCGGGATAGTCCAGCGACACGCGCAACATGAAGCGGTCCAGTTGCGAATCGGGCAGGGGGAATGTGCCGGCCAGGTCCAGCGGATTCTGCGTGGCGACCACAAAAAACGGTTCGGGCAAGATATGTGTCTGGCCATCCACCGTCACCTGATGCTCGGCCATGGCCTCAAGCAGTGCGCTTTGCGTTTTCGGCGTGGCACGGTTGATTTCGTCGGCCAGCAGCAGGCCCGCGAAGACGGGGCCGGGATGAAAACGAAACTGCCCCGTCTCGCGCTCGTACATGCTGACCCCGATAATGTCCGAGGGCAGCAGGTCGCTGGTGAACTGCACGCGCTGGAAATCGAGTGCGAAGCTTGCCGCAAGTGCGTGCGCCAGCGTGGTTTTGCCCACGCCCGGCACGTCTTCCAGCAGCAGGTGGCCGCCGGCGATCAGGCACGTAAAGGCCAGTTTGACTTGACGCGCCTTGCCGAGCAGTACGCGGTTGACCTGCGTTACGGCGGCGTGCAGACGCTGCTGCAGGTTTTCATCACGAAGCGGAGTGATGGCTGACATGAGTTTGTGTAAGGCAAGGACTAAAGATGGGCAATGACGCCAGTGTAGTCGCCGGCATCGGGCGCTGGCGAGCGGCATTCGTCACGGCGTTTGTCTTTCTGTTGGTGGTGAAGCTGGTGCTCGCCGTGCTCATGCCGCCCTTCGGCGACGAGGCGTTTTACTGGCAGGAAAGCCGGCATCTGGCCTGGGGATATAGCGACCTGCCACCCCTTACGGCCTGGCTGATCCGCTTGGGCGAGAGCCTGGCCGGGCACGGTACGCTGGGCATGCGCTGGCCGTTCCTGCTGCTTGGCAGTGCGCTGCCTTGGGTAGTGGTGGCGTTCGGGCGTCGCGCCTTCGGCGCACGTGTGGGCTGGCAGGCGGGCTTGCTTTGCCTGTGCCTGCCGCTGGCGGGCAGTCTCGGGGTGATGGCGGTGCCCGATGTGCCGCTGACCGTGGGCGGCGCGGTCGCGATGCTGGCTGTGCTCAAGGCCATGGATGAAAACCGCCGGTGCGACTGGCTGCTGCTGGGGGCGGCGCTTGCCGTGTGCTGGATGAGCCACTACCGCGCGGCGATGTTCATGATCGCGGGCCTGCTGTTGCTGCTGCTTACGCCCCGGGGACGCCTGCAGTGGGCGCGGAGCGGGTTCTGGCTGGCGATGGCGGTGGCTGGTTTGGGCCTGATTCCGCTGCTGGTCGCCAACTGGCAATTGCATGGCGCGGGCCTGAGCTTTCAGTTGATCGAACGCAATCCATGGCGCTTCCACGCCGACACACTGGTACAGCCGCTGGAACAAGCCCTGACCTGCACGCCGCTGCTTTATGCGGCGCTGCTGTGGGCGGCATGGCACAGCTGGCGCCGTCGTGGCAGCGGCCCCTGGGATGTGATTGCGCTGGTGTCGCTGAGCTTCATCGTGGTTTATTTCGTGGCGGGTCTGTTCGCCGACGATCAGCGCTTCCGCGTGCACTGGCCGCTGCCGGGATATCTGCCGCTGCTGGCGGCGTTGCCGGCATTGCTGCATGAACCGGGGGTCGGACGAACCTGGCGAACGGTGACGCTCGCCGGGGCGGCGCTGGCTTTCCTTGCGATCACCGCGGGCCTGGTCTATTTCGGCCTGGCATCGTCCGCGGGCACTGCGCGCTGGCTGGGGGCGGCACGCATCGTTCCGACCAGCGTCATCGGCTGGCGCGAAAGCGCCGATGTCGCCAAAGCGCTCCTGGCGCAGCAGCCAGCGGTGCTGGTTGCGGACAATTTCATGTTGGCCGCGGAACTTGATTTCCAGTTCGATGGCAAGCGCGAGGTCTACACGCTCGACAGCCCATTGAACGCACGCTACGGGCGCGCGCCGCAAGTGGCGCTATGGGGCACGGACGAAACGGCCTTGCGCCGCCTGCATGCGGGCGCGCCGGTCGTGCTGGCGGTCGACGATTACGCGCTGCGCGAGCGCGGGCGTGCCGCATGGCTTGGCTCGCTGTGCGCGCGCGTAGCGCATTTGCAGGCAGTGCAGCGCATCAGCCTGTTCGATGATCGCAAGCGTGTGTCGTTCTATCGCGGCACGATCGCGTCGGTTGCGCAGCCGGACGCCGATCGTGCCGATGCGTGCGTCGCCTTGCGCGACGCGCAGGCTGCGCAGCGCTAGTCATGGAATGCGCAGGCCCGCATCGCGCAACAAGCGGGCCAGCGCGATCAGCGGCAGGCCGACCAGTGCGCTCGGGTCGCTGTTTTCGATGCGTTCGAACAGGCTGATGCCCAGTCCTTCGCACTTGAAGCTGCCGGCACAGTCCAGTGGCTGCTCGCGTTCGATATAGCGTTCGATCTCTTGGGCGTGGAGCGCGCGAAAGTGCACCTGGGTGAGGTCAAGGTGCGTGTGGCGTTGGCCATTGCGGGTGTCCAGCACGCATACGGCCGTGTGAAATTGCACCGTGCGGCCCGAGCAGGCGCAAAGCTGCGCGTGGGCGCGTTCCACCGTGCCGGGTTTTTCCAGCAGTACGCCGTCGAGCTCGGCGACCTGGTCGGAACCGATCACCACCGCGTCCGGGTAGCCTTTCCCCGCATCGGCGGCCTTGGCGATGGCCAATCGCATCGCCCGCACAGGCGGTGTTTCGCCGGCGATCGGTGTTTCTTCGGTGCCCGGTGCCTGGGTTTCGAACTCCAGCCCGAGGCGGCGCAGCAGTTCGCCGCGATAGCGGGAGGTGGAGCCAAGCACCAGCAAGGCGGTCACGGCGTGGAATCTTGCCGGATGTGCTCGCGCATGGCGCTGTCCAGCTCGCTTTGGGCCTGGCCCAGGGCCTGCAGCAGCGGGCGCAGCCGCTCCCGGGTCTGGTCCATGGACTGGGCGGCGGCGTCCAGCTCGCGCTGGGTGGCGGCCGTGGCGTGGTCGCGTATCCACAGGCGTTGCTGCAGCAGCGCGCGCAGGCCGGCCTCGACGGCATGATCGGCTTCCTGCTCGCTGGCGGCGGGCAGGTCGGGGTTGAGCGACATCACCGCATGGGCCTGCTGCAGGCGCGCCCGGCAGGATTTCAGGTCGATCTCCAACTGGTCGGCCACATCCATCAAATGGCGCAGGCTGGCTGACCGTCTTGCCAGCCGGCGAGACAGGATGGCGCCGGTCAGCGCCGCCGCCGCTAGAATGACTACGAGGGCCACGCCGAGCGTCAGGTAGATGTCCACGGCAGGGGCGGCCCAGGCTGAAGTGACGCTCAGTCTGCCGTATGTGCCTGAATCAGGCAAAGCTGGGCGGTCGCCGAAAGAAACCGGGCGGGGCGTGGCCGCACCGCCCCGGTTCAGTTGACTTCAACTCTCTGAAAATTTACTATTTCCCGGTTATGTCCGCGACACTGCCAGAGTCCGTGGACGCTTGGCGCATGGTTTCGGCGCGGCGTTCGTTTCAGGGATCACTGCCCATCGCCGCAATGCCTCGCCTGTGCGAGGTGCTGGCGGATGATGCAGGTTTGGCGTCGTACGAGCTCGATTTCGGTCGGGACGCGTACGGCACGGCATACGTCGACGTTCGGGTTCAGGCGCCTTTGTGGCTGGTTTGCCAGCGTTCGCTCGAACCGTTCGTCATGCCGGTCACGGTGGACAGTCGGCTGGGCCTGATCCGTTCCGAGCGCGAGGAAGCCGCGTTGCCGGCGGGATGCGAGCCGCTGCTGATCGCCGAGGACGACAAGCTCAACCCGATCGATGTGATCGAGGACGAATTGCTGTTGGCGCTGCCGCTGGTGCCGGTCAATCCGGACAGCGAGCTGCCCGAAGAAATAACACGCCCGCCGGCGGAGGAGACTCCCGCCCAAGAGCGCCCCAATAACCCGTTCGCGGTGTTGCGCGAACTCAAGAAGACCTGATTTAAGAGCTGGAGAACCACCATGGCCGTTCAAAAGAGCCGCAAGACCCCGTCCACCCGCGGCATGCGTCGCTCGCACGACAAGCTGAGCACCGTGCAGCTGGCCACCGATCCGACCAGCGGCGAAGTGCATCGTCGTCACCATGTGACGGCCGATGGCTACTACCGCGGCAAGAAGGTGATCGACACCAACGTTGCGGTGGTCGAGGAAGACTGAGCCCCCCGGGGAGCCCCCAAGGGCTTGGGAGTAGGGTTTCGCATGGCGGCGCGGTGACGCGCCGCTTTGCGTTCCGGCTTCCGGCAACGTAACGTTGCGTTCCAGCGTGCCCGGTCACCCGCAAGGCGGATGGCGCGACGCACCTTCGCTTGCTGATGGATAATCAATGGCACAGTTCTACTCCCGCATCATGGGTACCGGCAGTGCGCTGCCCGAGCGCGTCCTGACCAACGCCGACCTGGAAAAATTCGTCGATACCAGCGACGAATGGATCAATGCCCGCACCGGCATCCGTCAGCGCCACGTGGCCGCCGAGGGCGAGACCACCGGCGATCTCTCCACGCTCGCCGCGCAGCGTGCGCTCGATGCGGCGGGCGTGAAAGCCTCCGAGATCGACCTGATCGTGCTGGGCACGACCACGCCCGACATCATTTTTCCGTCCACCGCCTGTCTGGTGCAGCACCGCCTCGGCGTGAACGGCTGCGCGGCCTTTGACGTCAATGCCGCATGCTCGGGCTTCGTCTACGCGCTGGGCATCGCCGACAAATTCATCCGCAGCGGCCAGTCGAAAAAAGTGCTGGTGATCGGCGCCGAAACGCTGACGCGCATGGTCGACTGGAACGAACGCGAAACCTGCGTGCTGTTCGGCGATGGCGCGGGCGCGGTGGTGCTGGAAGCCTCCAGCGAGCCGGGCATCTATGCCACCTGCCTGCATGCCGACGGCGCCTACAAGGACCTGCTGTATAACCCGGTCGGCGTGTCGGTCGGCTTCAAGGACGAACCCAATCACGGCGTGCGTATCCGCATGTCCGGCCGCGAAGTGTTCAAGGTGGCCGTGAAGACGCTCGATTCGCTGGTCGAGGAAACCCTTTCCGCCGCCGGCATGGAAGCATCCCAGCTGGACTGGCTGATTCCGCACCAGGCCAACCTGCGCATCATCGAAGCGACGGCCAAGCGCCTGAACATGCCGATGGAGCAGGTTATCGTGACCGTCGACAAACATGCCAACACCTCCTCCGGCTCGGTGCCGCTGGCGCTGGACAGCGCCGTGCGCTCGGGCAAGGTGAAGCGTGGCCAGAATCTGCTGCTGGAAGCCTTTGGCGGCGGGTTCACCTGGGCGTCGGCACTGCTGCGCTATTGAGTCGATGTCGCGGCCCATGCGCGATATCGATGCGCCCGAACACGTCGTCCAGCGCCAGCTGGACGCGTATAACGCGCGCAATTTGGATGCATGGCTGGACAGCTACGCACCGGATGCGCGCCAGTTTGAATACCCCGACACGTTGCTGGCCCACGGGCACGAGGACATCCGTGCCCGCGCCGAACCGCGTTTCGCCGAACCCAATCTGCATGCGAGCCTGCTCAAACGCGTGGTGTTGGGAGAGATGGTGATCGATCACGAAAGCGTTACGCGTACGTTTCCCGAAGGACCCGGGCGGATCGAGCTGGTCTGCATCTATCAGGTGCGCGCCGGCAAGATTGTTACGGCGTCGTTCGTGTTTGGCGCCAAGTCCCTTGACGTAGCGTAGCCGCCGGCACGCGCAGGCCTTGGTGCCGGACGGTTAGGGAAGAGCTTTTTCACGAATACGGCTGCGTATGCGCGCCGATGCTGGCACCATTGCATTTTTAACCGAGTGGGAATCTTTCTCGCCATGAGTTCCGCTTCGCTAGCTTTCGTATTTCCGGGCCAGGGTTCGCAATCGGTCGGCATGCTGTCCGAACTGGCCGCGGTCCACGGCGATGTGAGGGCGACGTTCGATGAAGCCTCGCAAGGTGCCGGCGTCGATCTCTGGGCCTTGAGCCAGCAGGGGCCGGAAGAGCAGCTTCATCGTACCGAGAATACCCAGCCGGCATTACTCGCGGCCAGCGTGGCCGTATGGCGCGTGTGGCAAAAGCTCGGCGGCGCCACGCCGGCGCAGCTGTCCGGACACAGCCTGGGCGAATACAGCGCGCTGGTGTGTGCACACGCCTTGTCGCTGCATGATGCCGCGGCCCTGGTCGCCGAGCGCGGACGCCTCATGCAGGCGGCCGTACCCGCAGGCGTCGGCGCCATGGCGGCGATTCTTGGCGGCGATGACGAACAGATCGCCGCCGTCTGCGCCGAAGTGGCGCAAGGGCAGGTGGTGGCTCCGGCCAATTTCAATTCGCCTGGCCAGCTGGTGATCGCCGGCCACGCCGAGGCGGTGGACCGCGCCCTGGCCAGGCTGGCCGAATTGGGCGTAAAGAAGGCCGTAAAGCTTGCCGTTTCCGTACCCTCGCATTGCGCGCTGATGCGCGAGGCGGCCGACAAGCTCGGTGAGCGCATGGCTTCCATCGCATGGCAATTGCCGTCCATTCCGGTGGTGCAGAACGCCGAGGGGCGCAGCTACGCATCGCTTGACGATATCCGCGGCGCCCTGCAGCGCCAGTTGTATTTGCCGGTGCGTTGGACGCAATGCGTGCAAACGCTGGTTGCCGGCGGCGCGACGCGCGTGGCCGAATGCGGTCCGGGCAAAGTGCTGGCGGGCTTGATCAAGCGCATCGACAAGAGCGTCGAGGCGCGCGCCATCGGCACGCCGGCCGAGCTGGACGCCGTGCGCGGCGAATGGATCTGACTTACGTTTCGCATCTCGCTTCAATCCAAGGAAATCGAAGAATGAGCACACTGCAAGGTGAAGTCGCACTGGTGACCGGCGCCAGCCGTGGTATCGGTGCCGCCATTGCCGATGAACTTGCCGCCATGGGCGCGACCGTCATCGGCACCGCCACCAGCGAATCGGGCGCTGCGGCGATCGGCGATCGCCTCGCGGCGCATGGCGGCCATGGGCGTGTCCTCAACGTCACCGATCCTGCCGCTGTCGATGCGCTGATCGATGAGATCGCCAAGCAGTTCGCTGGTGTGTCGATCCTGGTCAATAACGCCGGCATCACGCGCGACCAGTTGCTGATGCGCATGCGCGACGAGGACTGGCAAGCCATCCTCGATACCAACCTCACGTCGGTCTACCGCCTCTCCAAGGCGGTGATGCGCGGCATGATGAAGGCGCGCAAGGGCCGCATCATTTCGATCGCATCGGTGATCGGGCTGACCGGCAATCCCGGCCAGGCCAACTACGCCGCGGCGAAGGCGGGCATCATTGCGTTCTCCAAGTCGCTGGCGCGCGAGATCGGCTCGCGCGGCATCACCGTGAACGTGGTCGCGCCCGGTTTCATCGACACCGACATGACCCGCGGCCTGCCCGAAGAATCCAAGCAGGCGCTGCTGGGCCAGATCGCCCTGGGCCGCCTGGGCGAAGCTTCCGACATCGCCAAGGCAGTGGGTTTCCTCGCCTCGCCGGCGGCCGGCTATATCACCGGCGAGACTTTGCACGTCAACGGCGGCATGTACATGCCTTGAAAGCGCCGGGGCAGGCACAAGTTCCTGTCCCGTATGCGAGGCGGCTTTCAAGCCGCTGTTTGAAATTCCGGTCGATCGGGGCCGGGTGAGATGAAAAAGTCGTCACGGCGGCCGTTTTAGGTGACAATCGGCGCCTTCGCACCGGTGCGGGGCTGTGGCGGCGGGCATTCCCTGGCATATAATTGGCGGCTTCGCGGCTTAGCCACTACAATGCCGCAGACTTTGCCGGCCAAAAGCCAGGCAAGACGGACAATTTCCCCTTGGGAGGTAAAGGCAACATGAGCACCATCGAAGAACGCGTCAAGAAAATCGTCGTCGAGCAGCTGGGCGTGAAGGAAGATGAGGTCACGGCGAACGCTTCGTTCGTGGACGATCTGGGCGCGGATTCGCTGGACACGGTCGAACTGGTGATGGCGCTGGAAGAGGAATTCGAAACCGAAATCCCCGACGAGGACGCCGAGAAGATCACCACCGTGCAGCAGGCCGTCGATTACATCAGGGCCCACACCAAGGAATGATCCTCGTGGCGGCGACGCTCGGCGCGTCCCATGTTCCACGTAGCGATACCGGAAGCTGCGCCATCAGGGCGCAGTTTTCGTTTCTGCAATATGTAACGTCCGATCCCGTATGGTGTGCGTGGTCGGCGTGCATCGGAGGGTGATGCCTGGCGGCTGATCTTTCCCGAACCAGCAAGGAAACAGATCCATGAGCAAACGACGAGTGGTAGTGACCGGCATGGGCATCATTTCGCCGGTCGGCAACGACATCGCCACCGCCTGGGACAACATCCTCAAGGGCGTCAGCGGCATCGGTCCGGTCACGCATTTCGATGCCACCACCTATGCCACCCGCATCGCGGGCCAGGTGCGCGGTTTCGATCCGGTGCAATGGATGCCGCCCAAGGACGTCAAGAAGATGGATCCGTTCATCCACTACGGTGTCGCTGCAGGCACGCAGGCCCTGCGTGATTCGGGCCTGGAAGTAACGGAAGCGAACGCGCCGCGCATCGGCGTGGCGGTGGGCGCGGGCATCGGTGGGCTGAACACCATCGAAGACACCGCCATCGAACTGCACGAGAAGGGGCCGCGCCGCGTGTCGCCGTTCTTCGTGCCCAGCTCGATCATCAACATGGTTTCCGGGCACCTGTCGATCATGTTCGGCCTGAAGGGCCCGAACATCGCATGCGTCACCGCATGCACGACGGCCACCCACAACATCGGCCTGGCCGCGCGCATGATCCAGTACGGCGATGCTGACGCGATGATCGCCGGCGGCGCCGAATTCTCCACCACTGGCACGGCCATGGCGGGCTTCTGCTCGGCCAAGGCAATGTCCACCCGCAACGACGAGCCGCACAAAGCCAGCCGTCCGTGGGACAAGGACCGTGACGGCTTCGTGCTCTCCGACGGTGCCGGCGTGCTGATGCTGGAGGAATACGAACACGCCAAGGCACGCGGCGCGCGTATTTATGCCGAGCTGGTCGGCTTCGGCATGAGCGGCGACGCGTACCACATCACGGCGCCCAGCGAAGGTGGTGAAGGTGCGGCGCGCTGCATGGAAAACACGCTGCGCGACGGCGGCATCAATCCCACCGACGTGCAGTACATCAACGCGCACGGCACCTCCACGCCGCTAGGCGACCTCGGCGAGGTGCTGGCCGCCAAGCGTGTGTTCGGCGATCACGCCTACAAGCTGGCGATCAGTTCGACCAAATCGACCACCGGGCATCTGCTGGGTGCGGCAGGTGGCGTCGAGGCGATCTTCACCATCCTCGCCATGCGCGACCAGGTGCTGCCGCCCACCATCAACCTCGACGAACCAGGCGAAGGCTGCGACCTCGATTTCGTGCCGCACACGGCGCGCGAAGCGAAGATCGACATCGCCATCTCCAATTCGTTCGGTTTTGGCGGTACCAACGGCACGCTCGCATTCCGCCGCATCTAGTGCCCTGCCTGACCCGCACGCTAGCCGGCCGGCGCGATCTTCTCGCGCCGGCCGCTGCTTTTGCGCCTCGCTATCCGGCGTTGCTGGAGAGCGTGACACGCGGCAGCGCGCAGGCGCGTTACGACATTTTGTTCGCGTTTGCGCAAGACTCGCTGACGCTTGCCGCGGATGGCCACGTGCGCGATGCCCAGGGGCGCATCCAGCAGGGCCGGTTTCTCGATGCGCTGGATACGACCTGGCGCGCGCAGCGTTTGCCGCCGCATGCCGATGATGGCCTGCCGTTCCATGGCGGCTGGGTGTTGCTGCTGGCCTACGAGCTGGCGGCCGAAATCGAGCCGTCCCTGCGGTTGCGTCACGGGGAAGGGTTGCCTGTCGCGCTGGCGTTGCGCTGCCCGGCAGCGATCATCGTCGATCATCTGCACGAGCGAACCGTACTGGTGGCCGAAGACGGGCATGCGGCACTGCTGGATGCGATGGAGGCCGACCTCGGTGCCGAGCCGGTCATTGCGCCCTTGGCCATGCCTGAGGCGATCGAGGAAGACGATCCCTCGTTGTTTCTCGATGGTGTGGCGCGCGTGCACGAGCATCTGCATGCCGGGGACGTGTTTCAGGCCAATCTCTCCCGCGCCTGGCGTGCGCGTTTTGCCCAGGCGCCATCGACCGCGAGTCTCTACTCGGCGCTGCGTCGCGCCAATCCGGCGCCGTTCGCCGGCTTGCTGCAGCAAAACGACTGGGCCATCGTCAGCTCCTCGCCCGAGCGCCTGGTCGAAGTGCGGCGCGGTATCGCGCAGACGCGTCCGATCGCCGGCACGCAACCGCGCCTGGCCGGCGATGACGACCTCGCGCGCATCCGCGAACTTAGCGCACATCCCAAGGAGCGCGCCGAGCATGTGATGCTGATCGACCTCGAACGCAACGATCTGGGTCGCGTCTGCCGTCCTGGCACGGTCGAGGTGAACGAGCTGATGGTGGTGGAAACCTATGCGCACGTGCACCACATCGTCTCGAACGTGCGTGGACGATTGCGCGACGGCGTGACGCCGGGCCAGGTCATCGCGGCTACGTTTCCCGGCGGCACCATCACCGGCTGCCCCAAGGTGCGCTGCATGGAAATCATCGCTGCGCTCGAAGACGCTCCGCGCGGCGCCTACACCGGCGCGCTGGGCTATCTCGATCGCAACGGCGACCTGGATCTCAATATCCTTATCCGCACGCTTACGCTGCAAGGCCGACACGCAAGCTTGCGTGCCGGTGCCGGGATCGTGGCCGACTCCGTCGCATCGAAAGAACTGGAAGAAACCCGCGCCAAGGCCCGCGGCATGTTGCGCGCGCTCGGAGCGGCCGGTTGATGATGCTGGTCAACGGCCAGCCTGCGCAAAGCGTATCGGCGCTTGATCGCGGGTTGGCCTACGGCGACGGTTTGTTCGAAACGATCCGCTTCGTTGGCGGCACGGCGCCGCTGTGGCAGCGTCACATGCAGCGTCTGCTTTCCGGTTGCCAGCGCCTGGGCATTCCGTGCCCGGATGCGCGGCAATTGCTCGATGAGGCACAACAGGCCAGGGCCGATCTCGGCCACGCGGTGGTGCGTATCACCGTGACCCGTGGCGAGGGCGAGCGCGGTTACGCGCCGCCATCCCGGCCGATGGCAACGCGCATCGTCGGCGCGTTTGCCGTACCCGTGCTGCCTGCGCAGCGTTACCGCGATGGTATCGGCATGTACCGATGCAGCACCACGCTCGCCGATCAACCGCTGCTGGCCGGCATCAAGCACCTGAACCGGCTTGAGCAGGTGCTGGCGCGGGCGGAGTGGAGCGATCCCAGGCTGGCCGAAGGCCTGGTTTGCGACCGGCACGGCCATGCCATATCGGCGACGTCGGCCAATCTTTTTGCCGTGATCGATGGCGTGCCCGTGACCCCGGCGCTGGATCGCTGCGGCGTGGCGGGCGTGGCGCGCGCGGCCGTGCTGGACTTTCTCGGCAGCGTCGAGGTCCGCGATCTGCCGCTGTGCGAATGCCTGGATGCCTCCGAGCTCTTCCTCAGTTCCAGCGTTCGCGGCATTCTGCCGGTTCAGGCCGTGGGCGATACCGTGTACGCTCCCGGCCCGGTTACCCGCGCGGTGCAGGGGCACTGGCGCGATCTGGGTTTTCCGATGGAGCTGGCATGAATGTAGGCGTTGCAAACCATGGGCGTGCGTCGTGGCGCCTGATCCTGTTGATCCTACTGCTGGCGTTCGTCTGTGCCGCCACCTGGTTCTGGCGCGACTTCTCGCGCTTTGGCGTCAAGCCGCTGCGTGTTGACGCGGCGGGCGAAAGCGTGGAAATCGGCAAGGGCACCAGTTTCAAGGACATCGTGCATCAATTGCGCGCGCAGGGCTTGAGCACGGCGTCGCCGTTCTACTGGCGCCTGCTCGCCGAGCGCATGCGTGTGGCGGGGCGTTTGCATGCGGGCGAATACGCCCTCGCTCCCGGCATCACGCCGGCACAGCTGCTGACCGACATGGCGCAGGGCAGGGTGCTGCAGCGCGACGTCACCATCGTCGATGGATGGACATTCCGCGACGTGCTGCAGGCGCTGGCGAAAGCCGACAAGCTGCAGCACGAAACCACCGGCATGGATGACGCCACGATCATGCAGAAGATCGGCGCGCCCGGCCAGAAACCCGAAGGTTGGTTTCTGCCCGAAACCTATGCTTACGTGAAGGGCGACAGCGATCTGGACGTGCTGCGCCGCGCGCATGCCGCCATGACCAAGACGCTCGACACGCTGTGGGCGCAGCGCGATCCCAGCGTGCCGTTGGCGACGCCCTACGATGCGCTGATCCTCGCTTCCATCGTTGAAAAAGAAACCGGTCGTGCCGACGAACGCCCGCAGGTTGCCGGCGTGTTCATCCGCCGCCTGCAGAAAAACATGCTGCTGCAAACCGACCCCACCGTGATCTACGGCATGGGTGCCAGCTACGCCGGCACCATCCACAAAAGCGATCTCACCACCGATACGCCCTACAACACCTATACGCGGCCCGGCCTGCCGCCCACGCCGATCGCGATGCCCGGCAAGCCGGCCATCGAAGCGGTGTTGCATCCGGCCGCCGGCACGTCGCTGTACTTTGTCGCCAAGGGCAATGGCACGCATATCTTTGCCGACACGCTCCAACAGCAAAATCGCAACGTGGCCTGTTACCAGCTGAAGCATTGCCAATGACCAAGCGAGGACGATTCATCACGCTGGAAGGCGGCGAAGGCGCCGGCAAGAGCACCTTGCTGGCCGGACTGCGTGATTACCTGTTGCGGCAGGGCATCGAGCTGTTGCAGGTGCGCGAACCGGGCGGTACCCCATTGGGCGAGGCCATTCGTTCGATCGTGCTGGACCCGGCGCATCCTCATATCTGCGCGGAAAGCGAATTGCTGCTGATGTTCGCCGCGCGCGCGCAATTGGTACGCGAACGCATCCTGCCGGCGCTGGAAAGCGGGCATTGGGTGCTGTGCGATCGCTACGTGGATGCCAGCTACGCCTACCAGGGCGCCGGGCGCGGCCAGCCGCAGGAGCGCATTGCGCAGCTGGAAGCCTGGGCGTGCGCGGGCCTGAAGCCCGACCTGACCCTGCTGCTGGACCTGCCCGTGGCCACCGGCCGTAAGCGCGCCGCCGGCCGGGGCGCGGCCGACCGCATTGAAACCGAGGCCGATGCTTTCTTCGAGCGCGTGCGCCAGGCCTATCGCGACCTGGCTGACGCCGAGCCCCAACGCTGGCGCGTGATCGATGCCAGCCTGCCGGCCGAGGACGTGCTTGGCGCGGCCACCGCCGCCCTGGCACATGTGTTGAAGGTGCACGCATGAGCATCCCGCCCTGGCATGGCGATCTCTGGAGCCGCCTGCAGGCGCGCCGAGAGCGCCAGGCACTGCCACATGCGTTGTTGCTGTGTGGGCCGCGCGGCCTGGGCAAGCGCGATTTCCTGCGACGCTTCGTGCGCGGGCTGTTGTGCCAGCACCCGTCCGGCGGCGATGCCTGCGGTGCCTGCCGCAGTTGCTTGCTGATCGACGCCGGTACGCATCCCGATTACGTATCGCTGAGCTACGGCCTGCGCAAGGATGGCGTGCAGCGTTCGGAAATCGTGGTCGATCAGATTCGCGAACTGTCCGCCCGCTTGGCCACATCCAGCCAGTTTGGGGGTTGGCAGATCGCCAGCATCGATCCGGCCGACGCGATGAATGCGGCGGCGGCCAATGCGCTGCTCAAGACGCTGGAAGAACCCGCCTCGCAGACCATGCTGGTACTGCTCGCCGACGAACCCTGGCGGATGCCGGCGACCATTCGCAGCCGCTGCCAGCGCATCGATTTTCAAATGCCCGCGGCGGCCGATTCGCTCGCCTGGTTGCAGAGCGTCGGTGTCAACGACGCCGCTGGCGCGCTGGCCGCGGCCGGTGGCAACCCCGGGCTTGCTCGCATCTGGGCACAAGAGGGCGCGTTGGCCCAGCGGCAGGAAGTGCGCAAGGACCTGGCGGCGCTTGCCGCCGGACGCGGCGACGCCGTGGAAGTGGGGAAGCGCTGGCTCGACCAGGCGCCCGAGCAGCGACTGTGGTTTGCCGGGCAGGCCGTGGCGGACGAAATGCGCGCTCGTGCGGCGACGCAAACCGGTCCGCTTTCCAGCGCGCTCGATGCCGAAGGTCTGGCCGCCTGGTACGACGCGGCAAACCGCACGCGCGAAGCACTGCGTGGGCCATTGCGCGGCGATCTGTTGTTGCTGGAGTTGCTGGGGCGCTGGCGCTGATGCAGTCGTTGTCCGTTTCCGCGCGGACCCGCCTGCTGGTGGTGGCGCCGCATCCGGATGACGAAACCATCGGTTGTGGACTGCTCATTCAACAAGTGCTGGCCGCTGGCGGCGCGGTCCGGCTCTTGCTGCTGACCGACGGGGACAACAACCCCTGGCCGCAGCGTTTCGTCGAGCGCCGCCTGCGCATCGACGACGCGGCGCGTCAACGCTGGGGCCTGCGCCGCCGGGCCGAAGCCGGGCAGGCGATCGCGCGGTTGGGCCTGCCCGCTGCCGCGATGCACCCGCTGGGCTGGCCGGACATGGGCATTACGCACCGTCTACGCGACGGCGGCCCCGGCTCGGTAGCGGCGATCCGTGCTCAGGTGCAGGCCTTTGCGCCCGATGTGATGTGCTGTCCGGCGCTGGACGACCGCCACCCCGATCATGGCGCGGCACACGTCCTGTGCCGCCTGGCCTTGGATGGCCCGGGCCCGCTCCCGATGCTGCTGGCCTATCCCGTCCACGGTGCGGCCGACGGAGGGCGTTACCCAATCCGAATCGATGCCCAGGCCGATCAGCAGCGGCACAAGTCCCAGGCTCTGGAGGAGCACCGCACGCAAATGGTGCTCAGTGGCAGGCGCATGCGGCGCCTGGCGCTGCAAGCGGAGCGCTATCTGCCTGCCACTGCCGTTTCAGGCGATGTGCCATTGCCCTGGCGGCCACCGGCCGTGCTGCGCCCCTGGCTCCGGCTGATGCTGGCCACCCCATCCGGCGTCCGTGACTGGCGTTGGGGCGAGGCCCCGGTCGCCAGAGACCAGGATGGCGCCTGGCGGCTGGCATGCTCCGCGGGCCAGCCGCGGTCCGCGCCGGCCTTCGCCAAGCTTTATCTGGATTGGCCCTCCCCGTGGATCTTCGATCACTGGGGCTGGCATGCTTTGTGACACGGCGGTGAAACTTGCGCATGGCCGCCACTTTGCGCGGATCGGGCCGGCTCGTTACGATGCCTCATCGATAGCCGGCGACAGCGCCGCACGACAGGAGCAGGCATGAACCCGGTCGCCGCCCGCCAGGGCATCATCTCGTTGAAGTTCAAGGACACCACCTCGCTCTACAACGCGTATATGCCGTTTTTGAAGTTTGGCGGCCTGTTCGCGCCCACCGCGCAGCGCTATTCGCTGGGCGACGAAGTGGTGTTGCTGATCAGCCTGATCGACGAGAGCGAGCGTCTTTCGGTTGCCGGCAAGGTGGTCTGGATCACGCCGATCGGCGCGCAGGGCAATCGTACGGCCGGCATCGGCGTGCAATTCAACGAGTCGAACGACGGGGAAGCCGCGCGCAGCCGGATCGAAGCATTGCTCGCCGGTGCACTGGGTTCGGAACGTCCCACGCAGACGATGTAGTTCTGTCGCGGTAACTTGCGCCGCGTTCGTTGATGGGCGGCCAGGATGGGCAAAGCATATCCGCCAGTCCCGCGATAGAGGGTTTTTGGACGTCTTATTGCAAGAAATGTCCCACGCCGCGCCACACAAGGCTTGTCGGCGTACCCATGCGCGCTGATACAATATCGCGATCCCAGGGCTCGTCCCGAGGATCGTCGAGCACCTGCATCCTGCGCGTCAGCGTACAGGGCTGGACCGCCCGCTGAATCGAACTCCGGACCGTTTGCCCCGACGGTCACTGATGCACCCTCGTGGTGCGGAGGTAAGTTAAACCGTGCTTGCCGAATATTGGCCCGTTCTCCTCTTCCTAGTGGTCGCCGCCGGTATGGGTGTCGTCCTCATCACGCTAGGCCTGTTGGTCGGCCCTCGCCGTCCCGAGTCGGAAAAGCTTTCGCCGTACGAATGCGGCTTCGAGGCTTTCGAGGATGCGCGCATGCAATTTGACGTGCGCTATTACCTCCTCGCCATCCTCTTCATCATTTTTGATCTGGAAATCGCCTTCCTGTTTCCGTGGGCGGTGGTGTTCCAGCACATCGGTATCGTTGCGCTCATTGAAATGGGCCTGTTCCTGTTGTTGCTGGTGATCGGTTTTGCCTACGTGTGGAAGAAGGGAGCGCTGGAATGGGAGTGATCTCCGCCATTGACCGGGTGATGCACAACCCGCAGCCGTTGAACGTGGTGGACGACATCCTGCGTCCGGCTGGCGACAATCCCGTGATCCAACGCGGCGCAGTCACCACCACCGTCGATGCCTTGATGAACTGGGCGCGCACCGGCTCCATGTGGCCGATGACCTTCGGTCTGGCCTGCTGCGCGGTGGAAATGATGCACGCGGGTGCGGCGCGCCTGGACCTGGATCGCTACGGCGTGGTGTTCCGTCCCAGCCCGCGCCAGTCCGACGTGATGATCGTGGCCGGCACGCTGGTCAACAAGATGGCGCCCGCGCTGCGCAAGGTCTACGACCAGATGCCCGATCCGAAGTGGGTGATCTCGATGGGCAGCTGCGCCAACGGTGGCGGCTATTACCACTACTCCTACTCCGTCGTGCGCGGTTGCGATCGCATCGTTCCGGTGGACATCTACGTGCCTGGTTGCCCGCCCACCGCCGAAGCATTGATTCACGGCATTTTGCAGTTGCAAAAGAAGATCCGTCGTACCAGCACCATCGCGCGTTCCTGAAAGGCGTCGTCATGAGTGATACACAAACGAACTCGCTGGCCGAGCGCCTTTCCGCGCGATTTGGCGATCTGCTGAAAATTACCGTCTCGCACGGTCAGACTACGGCGGAAGTTGCCGCCGCCAACCTGCTCGCCGTCGCCACGGCGCTGCGCGACGAGGCCGGCTTGCGCTTCACCGAAGCGGTCGATCTCTGCGGCGTCGACTATCTGGGCTATGGCCAGACCGAGTGGGATACGGTGGACGTTTCCGGCAACGGCTTCTCGCGTGGCGTGGAAGGCGAGGCCATCGGCCGCTTCAGCTGGGCCGACCGCCCGCGCGAGGTCTCGATCCCGCGCCGCTATGCGTCGGTGTGCCATTTGCTGTCGATCGAACTCAACCAGCGCCTGCGCGTGCGGGTGTTCTGCGAGGACGACAGCCTTCCGGTGCTGCCGTCGCTGGTACACATCTGGCCGGGCCTGAACTGGTTCGAGCGCGAATCGTTCGACCTGTTCGGCATCATTTACGATGGCCATCCGGATCTGCGCCGCATCCTTACCGACTACGGTTTTGTCGGCCATCCCTTCCGCAAGGACTTCCCGCTCATCGGCAACGTCGAAGTGCGATACGACCCTGAGCAGAAGCGCGTGGTCTACGAACCCGTTTCGATCGAACCGCGCGTGCTCGTCCCGCGCGTGATCCGCGACGACGCCGACCTGATCCAGGCCAAGGCCGAAGCCGCCGACCACTGGCGGGAGAATTGAGCATGAGCGCCCAGGAAATCCGCAACTACACCATGAATTTCGGCCCGCAGCATCCTGCTGCGCACGGCGTGCTGCGCCTGGTGCTGGAGATGGACGGCGAAACGGTCGTCCGCGCCGATCCGCACATCGGCCTGCTGCACCGGGGCACCGAAAAGCTGGCCGAGTCCAAGCCGTTCAACCAGTCGATCGGCTACATGGATCGTCTGGATTACGTGTCGATGATGTGCAACGAGCATGCCTACGTGCGCGCCATCGAGACCCTGCTGGGGATCCAGGCGCCGGAGCGTGCGCAATACATCCGCACGATGTTCGACGAGATCACGCGCATCCTCAATCACCTGATGTGGGTGGGTTCGAACGCGCTCGACCTCGGTGCGATGGCGGTGTTCCTGTACGCCTTCCGCGAACGCGAAGAGCTGATGGACTGCTACGAGGCGGTCTCCGGCGCGCGCATGCATGCCACCTACTATCGTCCCGGTGGCGTGTACCGCGACCTGCCCGGCAAGATGCCGCAATACCGCGAGTCGCCCTGGCACAAGGGCAAGGATCTCAAGCGCCTCAATACCTGGCGCGAAGGCTCCATGCTCGACTACCTCGATGCCTTCACCGCCGACTTCTCCACCAAGGTGGATGAGTACGAAGAACTGCTCACCAATAACCGCATCTGGAAGCAACGTACCGTCGGCATCGGTGTCGTCTCGCCGGAACTGGCCCAGCAGTGGGGCATGACCGGCGCGATGCTGCGCGGCTCGGGCATCGCCTGGGATCTGCGCAAGAAGCAGCCCTATGCCAAGTACGCCGAGGTGGATTTCGACATCCCGGTCGGCGTCAACGGCGATTGCTACGACCGTTACCTGGTGCGCGTGGAAGAGATGCGGCAGTCCAACCGCATCATCAAGCAATGCGTGGCTTGGCTGCGCGCCAACCCCGGTCCGGTGATGGTGGAAAACTTCAAGGTCGCGCCGCCCAAGCGCGAGGCCATGAAGGAAGACATGGAAGCGTTGATCCACCACTTCAAGCTCTTCACCGAAGGCTATGGCGTGCCGGCCGGCGAAACCTACGCGGCGGTCGAGGCGCCCAAGGGCGAGTTCGGCTGCTACCTGGTCTCCGATGGCGCCAACAAGCCTTTCCGCGTGCATCTGCGCGCGCCGGGCTTTGCCCACCTCTCCTCGATGGATGCCGTCGTGAGTGGCCACATGCTGGCCGACGCCGTGGCGGTCATCGGTACCTATGACCTCGTGTTCGGCGAAGTCGATCGCTGAGCCCGGAGGAACCCATACATGAAAGCCACCGGAAATTACGAGCAGGTCAAGAACGTCGATCCGCTCGCCGTGCTCAACGAGCACACCCGCCATCACATCGACCATTGGCTGGGCAAGTTCCCGCCGGATCGTAAGCGCTCGGCGCTGATCCAGGCGTTGTTCGCCGCGCAGGAACAAAACCACGGCTACCTCACCGACGAGCTGATCACGGCCGTCGCCCGGTACATCGACGTGCCCGCAGTGTGGGCCTACGAAGTGTCCAGCTTCTATTCGATGCTGGAGACCAAGCCGGTCGGACGTCATAACGTCGCCGTCTGCACCAACATCTCGTGCTGGCTCAACGGCGGCGAAGACTTGTTGCGCCACTGCGAGAAAAAGCTCGGCATCAAGGCGGGTGAAAGCACCGCCGACGGCCGCGTCTACCTCAAGAAAGAAGAAGAGTGCATCGCTGCCTGCGTGTATGCGCCGGCGATGACGGTCAATGGCCACTACCACGAGCGTCTCACGACCGAAAAGGTCGATGAGATCCTCGATGGCCTCAAGTAAGGCAGGCTCTAAAATGGCAGTCGGACCCGCACCCAAGGAACACCAGGTCGTCTATACCACGCTGCATTTGGACAAGCCGTGGTCGATGGACAGCTATCTGCAGATGGACGGCTATAAGGCGTGGAAGAAAATTCTCGCCGAGAAACCCGATCCCGCCTCGATCGTCGATATCGTCAAGAACAGCAACCTGCGCGGCCGAGGCGGCGCGGGCTTTCCCACCGGCTTGAAGTGGTCCTTCATGCCCAAGGGCAACATGCAGAAGTACATCCTCTGCAACTCCGACGAATCGGAGCCTGGCACCGCCAAGGACCGCGACATTCTGCGCTACAACCCGCATGCGGTTGTAGAAGGCCTGGCTATCGCGTGCTACGCGACCGGTTCCACCGTGGCCTACAACTACCTGCGCGGCGAATTCCATCACGAGCCGTTCGAGCATTTCGAAGAGGCACTGAAGGAAGCGTACGAAGCCGGCCTGCTCGGCAAGAACATCCAGGGCACCGGCATCGACGTGGACATCTACGGCGCGCTCGGTGCGGGCGCCTACATCTGCGGCGAGGAAACCGCGCTGATGGAGTCGCTGGAAGGCAAGAAGGGCCAACCGCGCTTCAAGCCGCCGTTCCCGGCCAACTTCGGCCTATACGGCAAGCCCACCACGATCAACAACACCGAAACCTACGCGTCGGTGCCGGCCATCCTGCGCAATGGCGCGGACTGGTTCCTCAACCTGGGCAAGCCGAACAACGGCGGTCCGAAGATTTTTTCGGTGTCCGGCCACGTCAATAATCCGGGCAACTTCGAAGTGCGCCTGGGCACCTCGTTCAAGGATCTTCTTGAACTGGCCGGCGGCGTGCGCAACGGCAACAAGCTGAAGGCGGTCATTCCCGGCGGCTCCTCGATGAAGGTGCTCAACGCCGATGAAATGATGTCCGCCACCATGGATTACGACTGCCTGCAGAAGCTGGGCTCGGGCCTGGGTTCGGGCGCGGTGATCGTGATGGACGAGACCACCTGCATGGTCAAGGCCTGCCATCGCATCTCGCAGTTCTATCACGCCGAATCCTGCGGCCAGTGCACGCCCTGCCGCGAAGGCACCGGCTGGATGTTCCGCGTACTCTCGCGCATCGTGGAAGGCAAGGGCACGCAGGACGACCTGCACCGCCTCAAAGCCATCGCCGGCCAGATCGAAGGTCACACCATCTGCGCGTTCGGCGAAGCCGCCGCATGGCCGGTACAGGGCTTCCTCGCCAAGTTCTGGAACGAATTCGAATATTACGTGCAGCATGGTCGTTCGATGACCGAAGACCGGCTTGCCGAAACACGTCGTGGAGTCGCTGCATGAGTGCGCAGCCAGCCAGTACTGCACCTGATCTTCTGAACATCGAGATCGATGGCAAGCCAACGCAGATCCGCAAGGGCGCGATGATCATCGAGGCGGCCGACGCCATCGGCGTCGCCATCCCGCGTTTCTGCTACCACCGCAAACTGCCGATCGCGGCCAACTGCCGCATGTGTCTGGTCGACGTGGAAATGGGCGGCCGTCCCATGCCCAAGCCGCAGCCGGCCTGCGCCACGCCGGTGGCCGAGGGCATGAAGGTCACCACGCGCACGGAAAAAGCGCTGAAATTCCAGCGCGACGTAATGGAGTTTCTGCTGATCAACCACCCGCTGGATTGCCCGATCTGCGACCAGGGCGGCGAGTGCGAACTGCAGGACGTGGCGCTCGGCTATGGCCGCAGCGTGTCGCGCTACACCGAACGCAAGCGCACCATCGCCGACGAAAACCTCGGTTCGCTGGTCGCCACCGAGATGACCCGCTGCATCCAGTGCACGCGCTGCGTGCGCTTCACCAGCGAGATCGCCGGCACCTACGAATTGGGTGGCATGAGCCGTGGTGAAAACCTGAAGATCGGCACCTATATCGGCAAGACGCTTGAAACCGAGCTGTCGGGCAACATCATCGATGTGTGCCCGGTCGGTGCGCTGACCAACAAGCCGTTCCAGTTCAAGGCGCGCGCGTGGGAGCTGATCGCCAAGCCGTCGATCGCCTATCACGATGCGCTGGGCTCCAACCTGTGGCTGCACACCCGTCGCGGTGAAGTGCTGCGCACGGTGCCGCGCGACAACGAAGCCATCAACGAATGCTGGCTCTCCGATCGCGACCGCTACAGCCACCAGGGCCTGTACGCCGCCGACCGCGTGCGCACCCCCGAAGTGAAGCGCAACGGCCGCTGGCAGGGCACGACCTGGGAAGACGCGCTCAATGCCGCCGCCGCCGCACTGAAGGAAGTGCAGGGCAGCGATCTGGGTCTGCTGGTGCACCCGGCTACGACCAACGAAGAGGGCGATCTACTGGTGCGCCTGGCACGCAGCCTGGGTAGCCCGCACATCGATCATCGCCTGCGTCAGCTGGATTTCGCCGACGGTGCGGTGGCACAGCCGTTCGGCATGCCGGTCGCGGGCGTGGACAAGGTCAAGGCTGCGTTGCTGGTCGGCTCCAACCTGCGCTACGAAATGCCGCTGCTCAATCACCGCCTGCATCAGGCGGTGAAGAAGGGCGCCAAGGTCTACGCCGTGAATCCGGCGGAGTTCCATTTCAACTACAAGCTGGCCGGCGAAGCCATCGTGGCGCCGCATGCGCTGGTCGATGCGCTGCTGTCGCTCGCCAAGGCCGCGGTCGCCGCAGGCGCAACCGCGCCGGCGCACTTGGCCGACGCCATCCATGGCGCCGCCAATGACGAAGGCGATAGCGATGCAATCGCCGCGCTGAAGTCCGGCCAGGCGGTGGTGATCCTGGGCGAGGCGGCCGTCACGCATCCGCAGGCGTCCTGGCTGCGCGCCGTTGCACGCTTCGTGGCCCAAGCCACGGGCGCCGCCTACAACGAACTGCCGGCGGGCGCCAACGCCGTCGGCCTGGCCAAGATGGGCGTGCTGCCGGGCAACGGCGGCCTCGATGCGCAGGCCATGCTGGCTCAGCCGCGCAAAGCCTATGTGCTGTACGGGCTGGAATTGCCGCACGATTTCGCCGACGGTTCGGCGGTGGTCAATGCGCTGCATGGCACGCAGCACATCATTGCGTTCGCGTCGTTTGCCACGGCGGAACTGCGCGATGTGGCCGACGTGATCCTGCCGATCGGGCTGCTGCCGGAAATCGACGGCACGCTGGTCAACGTCGATGGCGTTTCCCAGCAGGTGGAAGCGGGCGCCAAGCCGCCGGGCCAGGACGTGCGCGCCGGCTGGAAGGTGCTGCGTGCGCTCGGTGGCCAGATGAAGCTGGCCGGCTTCGAGTTCGACGACCTCGCCGGCCTGCGCGCCGGCATCACCGAGCACACCGTGGCAACCAAGCAGGGCCTGTCCGCACGCAACCCGGCGCAGGGACTGAGCCGTCTGGCGACGTGGCCGATTTATCGCAGCGATGCCGTGCTTCGCCGGGCCGCTGCGCTGCAGGCGCATCCGCTCAATCGCGCGCCCGCCGTGCGCGTGAATGCGGACGAGGCCCAACGCCAGGGGCTGGCCGCGGGAGACCAGGTCAAGCTTTCCAACGCCGTCCTTCCGCTGGTCATCGATGCGACGGTGCCCAATGGCGCCGTATGGATCGAGGCCGCACACGATCAGACCGCGACGCTGCCGCCTTACGGCGCGGCCATCACCTTGAGCAAGGCGTAAATCATGGGCGATCAGATTCTCCATCAGCTAATCATTCCCATATTGCTGGTCCTGGCGGTCGTCATTCCGCTCACCCTGACGGTGGCGCTGTACGTGTACTGGGAACGCAAGGTGCTGGGCTGGATGCACGTGCGCATGGGGCCCAACCAGGTTGGCCCCCTGGGCTTGCTGCAGGCCTTCGCCGATGTGGTCAAGCTGATCTGCAAGGAAGTGATCCTGCCGACCAACGCCAACAAGGTCCTCTACTACACCGCACCGTTGCTGGCGTTGATTCCAGCGCTGGCGGCGTGGGCGGTGGTGCCGTTCGGCGCGCGCTTTGCCTTGTCCAACGCCAACGCGGGCCTGCTCTATCTGCTGGCGATGACCTCGCTGGGCGTGTACGGCATCATCCTCGCCGGCTGGGCGTCCAATTCGCGCTACGCGCTGCTGGGTGCCATGCGTTCGGCCGCGCAGGTGATCTCCTACGAACTGGCGATGGGTTTGTGCCTGGTCTGCGTGCTGGTGCTGGCGGGGAGCCTCAACCTCACCGACATCGTCACGGCCCAGGCCGGCAGCATCGGTCACTGGTTCATGTGGCCGCTGCTCCCTGTGTTCGTGGTCTATTTTGTCTCCGGCGTCGCTGAAACCAATCGTGCCCCGTTCGACGTGGCCGAAGGCGAATCGGAAATCGTGGCCGGTTTCCACGTGGAATATTCCGGCTCCGCCTTCGCGCTGTTCTTCCTGGCCGAATACGCCAACATGATTCTGGTCAGCTTCCTGGCCTCGATCCTGTTCATGGGCGGCTGGCTGAGTCCGTTTCCGGAAAGCGTGCCGGTGCTCGGCCACGCCAGCTTCATCTGGCTGCTGGCGAAAGCGTTCTTCTTCGCCTTCCTGTTCCTGTGGTTCCGTGCCACCTTCCCGCGCTACCGCTACGACCAGATCATGCGTCTGGGTTGGAAGGTCTTCATTCCCATCGCCATCGTGTGGGTGTTCGTTGCCGGCTGCATGAAGTACTACGGCTGGGTTCACATCGGCACGGGGGGCTAAAGAAAGCCATGTCGCGCATTACCAACTATTTCAAGAGCCTGCTGCTTATCGAACTGCTCAAGGGCATGGTGCTGACCTGGCGTTACCTGTTCAGCCCCAAGTACACCATGCGCTACCCGATGGAGCACATCCCCAAGTCCAACCGTTTCCGCGGCCTGCACGCGTTGCGCCGTTACGCCAACGGCGAGGAGCGCTGCATAGCGTGCAAACTGTGCGAAGCCGTGTGCCCTGCGCTGGCCATCACGATCGACTCCGCCCCGCGCGCCAGCGACGGCCAGCGCCGCACTACGCGCTACGACATTGACCTCTTCAAGTGCATCTATTGCGGCTTCTGCGAGGAAAGCTGCCCGGTCGACTCGATCGTGGAAACGCATGTACACGAGTATCACTTCGAGCATCGCGGCGAGAACGTGGTGACCAAGCTGCAGTTGCTGGCCATCGGCGACCGCTTTGAGGCCGACATCGCGGCCGCACGCGCGCAAGACGCGGCCTATCGCTGAGGACACTATCGATGATCGATCCGTCTGTGTTCCAACTCGTCTGCTTCTATGCCTTCTCGGTGGTGACCGTGATCGCGGCGCTTTCGGTGATCACGCTGCGCAATTCGGTGCATGCCGTGCTGTCGCTGGTGCTGACCTTCTTCAGCACCGCCTGCATCTGGATGCTGGCCGAGGCCGAATTTCTCGCCATCGCCCTGATCGTGGTCTACGTGGGGGCGGTGATGGTGCTGTTCCTGTTCGTGGTGATGATGCTGGACATCGACCAGGAGAAACTGCGCGAGGGCTTCGTGAAGTTCCTGCCGGTGGGCCTGGTCGTGGCCATCGTCATGCTGGTGGAAATGCTCGGCCTGATCGGCGTGCGCGTGATGCATGCGCAGACGATGGGCGTCAATCCCGCCACCGCCGCCGGCATGTCCAATACCGCGTGGCTGGGTATGGCGCTCTACACGCAGTACCTGTTGCCGTTCGAAGTTGCCGCGCTGATCCTGACCGTGGGCGTGATCGCCGCGGTGGCGCTCACCTTGCGTCAGCGCACCGGCGTTCGCCATCAGCAGGCCAGCGAGCAGGTGGCAGTGCGCGCCAGCGAGCGCGTGCGCATCATCAAGATGGCGGCGGAGCTTCCCCCGGCCGATAGCCAGCCCGCCGCGGCCCAGGAGTCCAAGCCATGATTACGCTTTCGCATTACATCGTGCTTGGCGCGATCCTGTTCTGCATTTCGGTGGCGGGCCTGTTCATCAATCGCAAGAACGTCATCGTGCTGCTGATGGCGATCGAACTGATGCTGTTGGCCGTGAACATCAATTTCGTTGCCTTCTCGCGCTTCAACCATGACGTGGCGGGGCAGGTTTTCGTTTTCTTCATCCTCACCGTGGCCGCGGCGGAGTCCGCCATCGGCCTGGCGATCCTGGTGCTGCTGTTCCGTAACCGCAGCACGGTCAACGTCGCCGAAATCGACAGCATGAAGGGTTGAGCACATGGAACTTTCCACCTCCATTCTGTTGACCATTGCGCTGGCACCGCTGGTCGGCTGCCTGTTCGCCGGTTTCCTCGGCAAGCAGATCGGCCGCGCCGGCGCGCACAGCGTCACCATCCTGGGCCTGCTGGTTTCCTGCGGCCTGTCCTTCTACGTGCTCTACCAGATCACGGCTGGCGGCGCACCGGTCTACAACCACAACATCTACACCTGGTTCGAGATCGGCAAGTACACCGCCAGCGTGGGCTTCCTGATCGATCGCCTCACCGCGATGATGATGGTGGTGGTGACCTTCGTGTCGCTGCTGGTGCATGTCTACACCATCGGCTACATGGCCGATGACGATGGCTACCAGCGCTTCTTCAGCTACATCTCCCTGTTCACCTTCTCGATGCTGATGCTCGTGATGAGCAACAACTTCATGCAGCTGTTCTTTGGCTGGGAGGCGGTGGGCCTGGTGTCGTACCTGCTGATCGGCTTCTGGTACAAGCGACCGACTGCGATCTTCGCCAACCTCAAGGCATTCGTGGTCAACCGCGTGGGCGACTTCGGCTTCCTGCTGGGCATCGCCGCGATCCTGTATTTCCTGGGTACCTTCGATTACGCCACCGCGTTTGCCGCCGCACCGACCCTGGTCGGCAAAACCCTGACCATTACCCAGAGCACGCAGTGGGATGCCGCCACCGTGATCTGCATCCTGCTGTTCATCGGTGCGATGGGCAAGTCGGCGCAGGTGCCGCTGCACGTGTGGCTGCCCGACTCGATGGAAGGCCCCACCCCGATTTCCGCGCTGATCCACGCGGCGACGATGGTGACCGCCGGCATCTTCATGGTGGCGCGCATGTCGCCGCTGTACGAGCTATCGGACACGGCGCTGAGCTTCGTGATGGTGATCGGCGCCACCGGCGCGCTGTTTACCGGCCTGATCGGCATCGTGCAGAACGACATCAAGCGCGTGGTCGCGTATTCGACGCTGTCGCAGCTGGGCTACATGACGGTGGCGCTGGGCGTGTCGGCCTATGCCGGCGCGGTGTATCACCTCATGACGCACGCGTTCTTCAAGGCGCTGCTGTTCCTCGGTGCCGGCTCGGTGATCATCGCCATGCATCATGAGCAGGACATGCGCTACATGGGTGGCCTGCGCAAGTACATGCCCATTACCTGGATCACCATGTGGATCGGTGCGCTTGCGTTGTGCGGTGTACCGTTCTTTTCGGGGTTCTATTCGAAGGATACGATCATCGACGCTGTGCACGAGTCGCATCGTTGGGGTCACGTATATGCGTATTTCTGCGTAGTGGCGGGTGCATTCGTGACGGCAACCTACACGTTCCGCCAGATGTATATGACCTTCCACGGCAAGGAGCGCTTCAAGGTCGTGGAGCATCACGCGCATCACGATGCGCATGGCCACGACGATCACCACGACGACCATGGCCATCATGAGCCGGGCGTGTTGCATCATCCGCCGAAGGAGTCACCGTGGGTGGTGACGCTGCCGTTGATTCTGTTGGCCATTCCGTCGCTGTTTGTCGGCATGTTTACGGTCAAGCCCATGCTCTTCGGCGGTTGGTTCGGTGGCGCCGTGCATGTGAACGAAGCCAATGACGTACTTGGCGAGATCGCCAAGGAGTTCAACGGTTCGATGGCGATGGCACTGCACGGTTTCTTGCAGCTGCCGTTCCTGCTGGTGGCGGTGGCTTTCGTCATGACCACCTACATCTACTTGTTCAATCCGTCGGTGGCCGACAAGATCAAGAGCGCCCTCAAGCCGTTCTGGGTGATTCTTGACCGCAAATACTGGGTTGACGATATCTACTTCGCGATCTTCGCGCGTGGTGGCGTGGCGCTGGGCCGCATGTTCTGGAAAGGCGGCGATGCCGCGGTGATCGATGGTGTATTGATCGACGGTTCGGCCAGCACGATCAAGCGCATCGCCTCGGGCGCGCGCCGGATCCAGTCTGGCTATTTGTACCACTACGCGTTTGCGATGATCCTCGGCCTGATCCTGCTCATGGGCGGGTATTGGCTGATCGGGCAATAAGGGAAACGAGCTCCATGTTCAATCATTTGCTCAGCCTCTTGATCTGGCTGCCCATCGCAGGTGCGGTGCCTGTCTTGCTGGCCGGCTCCAGCCGGCCCAACACGGCACGCTGGCTGTCCTTGCTGATGGCGGTACTCACCTTTATCGTCAGCCTGTTCCTGATTCCGCAATACAATGCGGATGCCGGCGGTATGCAGCTGGCCGAAAGCCATCTGTGGATCGCTTCGCTCAATGTGCATTACGGGCTGGCGGTGGACGGCATTTCGGTCGCACTGATTCTGTTGACCACGCTGGTCGGCATCCTGGTCATCGTGGGCGCCTGGGAGGTCATCCAGGACAAGCCGCATCAGTACATGGCCGCCATGCTGGTGCTCGAAGGCCTGATGATCGGCGTGTTCTGCGCCACCGACGCCTTGCTGTTCTACGTGTTCTTCGAGGCGATGCTGATCCCGATGTTCATCCTCATCGGTATCTGGGGCGGCCCACGGCGCGTGTACGCTACCCTGAAGTTCTTCATTTATACGTTCCTGGGCTCGATCTTCATGTTGATCGGCCTGATCTATCTTTACCTGAAAGCCGGCACGTTCGACCTGCACACGCTGGCCACGCTGCCGCTGACCATGCAGGAGCAGAGCTGGCTCTTCTTCGCCTTCCTGATCGCTTTCGCGGTGAAGGTGCCGATGGTGCCGGTGCACACATGGTTGCCCGATGCGCACGTGGAAGCGCCCACCGGCGGTTCGGTGGTGCTGGCGGCGGTGATGCTGAAGATCGGCGGATACGGCTTCCTGCGCTTCAGCCTGCCGATCGTGCCTGATGCGTCGGCGCATTTCGCCTGGCTGGTGATCCTGCTCAGCTTGATCGCGGTGGTCTACATCGGCTACGTGGCGCTGGTGCAGGAGGACATGAAGAAGCTGGTGGCGTATTCGTCCGTGGCGCACATGGGCTTCGTGACGCTGGGCGTGTTCATCGGCTTCATGCTGGTGCGCGATTCGGGCAACATCGATGCCGCGCGCTTAGGGATGCAGGGCGCGATGGTGCAGATGATCTCGCACGGCTTCGTCTCGGGCGCGATGTTTTCGTGCATCGGCGTGCTGTACGACCGCATGCATACGCGCTCGATCAAGGATTACGGCGGTGTCATCAACGTCATGCCGTGGTTCGGTTTCTTCTATGTGCTGTTCGCGATGGCCAACTGCGGCCTGCCGGGTACCAGCGGTTTCGTCGGCGAATTCATGGTGATCCTGTCCAGCTTCAGCGCCAATCCCTGGATTGCGCTGTTCGCGGCCTTCACCCTGATCATCGGCGCCGCCTACACCTTGTGGCTGGTCAAGCGCGTGCTGTGGGGAGAGGTGACCAATGCCCACGTGGCGGAGATGACCGACATCAACGGACGCGAAACCTTCGTGCTTGGCGTATTCGCCGCGATGGTGCTGATCGTGGGTATCTGGCCCGAGCCGCTGACGCATCTGATGGACAGCTCGGTAACCCAATTGGTCCAGCTGTTGGCCATTCACAAGGTCTGATCGAGAGCGACCATGCCGAATTTGAACGACATTTTGATCATGCTGCCGGAGTTTTACCTGGTGGCGGCGGCGTGCGTGCTTTTGCTGCTGGACGCCTTCCTCAAGCCCTCCCAGCGCTCGCTGCTGCACTGGCTGTCCATCATCGTGCTGGCGGTTGGCATCTACCTGGTCATCGCGGGCCAGCCCAATGGCTCCGTTACGGCTTTCAGCGGCTCCTTCATTCGTGACGGCGTGGCGGAGATCCTCAAGGTTTTCGCGCTGCTCAGCACGATCCTGGTGTTCATCTACGGACGCCCGTACCTGATCGACCGCAAGTTGTTCGTGGGCGAGTTCTACACGCTCATGATCTTCGCGACGATCGGCGCGATGCTGCTGGTGTCGGCGGGCAATCTGGTGATGGTCTACCTGGGCCTGGAGCTGCTGACGCTTTCTTCGTACGGGCTGGTTGCGCTCAATCGCGATTCGAAGCTTTCCTCTGAAGCGGCGATCAAGTACTTCGTGCTGGGCGCGCTGGCCTCCGGCATGCTGCTATACGGCATGTCGATGGTGTACGGCGCCACCGGCACGCTGGACCTGGTACGCCTGCACCAGGGCATTGCACAGAGCGCGATGCCGCATCTGCTGGTATTCGGCCTGATCTTCATGGTCATCGGCATCGCGTTCAAGCTCGGTGCCGCGCCGTTCCACATGTGGATTCCCGACGTCTACCAAGGCTCGCCCACCGCCGTGACGGCCTTCATCGGCTCGGGGTCGAAATTGGCGGCGTTCGGCATGGCCTTCCGTTTGCTCCAAACCGGCATGGGCGATTACTCGCAGCATTGGCAGCTGATGCTCGCGGCGCTGGCCGTGCTGTCGCTGGCCGTGGGCAACCTGGTCGCCATCGTGCAGACCAATCTCAAGCGCCTGCTGGCGTATTCGACCATTTCCCACATGGGCTACCTGCTGCTGGGTCTGGTCAATGCGGGTCCCGAAGGCTATTCGGCCGCGATGTTCTACGCGATCAGCTATGCGCTGATGTCGACTGCGGCATTCGGTGTGATCATCGCCTTGAGCCGCGCCGGTTTCGAATGCGAGGAAATCGAGGACTTCAAAGGACTCAACCAGCGTTCGCCGTGGATGGCGTTCCTCATGATGCTGGCGCTGTTCTCTCTGGCCGGCGTGCCGCCGCTGTTCGGCTTCTTCGCCAAGCTGCTGGTGCTGCAGGCCGCCATCCATGCGGGCATGATGTGGCTGGCCATCGTCGGCGCGGTGTTCGCGATCATCGGCCTTTACTACTATCTGCATGTGGTGAAGGTGATGTATTTCGACAAACCCGTCGAAGGCACCGAGGTCCGTCTTCAATCCGATTTCACCCTGCGCGTGGCTTTGTCGCTGAATGCGTTGGTGCTGCTCGGGCTGGGCCTATACTGGGGACCGCTGTTGAGCTGGTGCAGGCAGGCTTTTGTGGGTTGAGGCGTGGTCCGCGCTCATCGGATGGGAAATTGGCGTGTAAAGGCCTTGCAAGAAATCGGCCATCTCGCTAGAATTCTCGGACTCTGATGCGGGGTGGAGCAGTCTGGCAGCTCGTCGGGCTCATAACCCGAAGGTCGCAGGTTCGAATCCTGCCCCCGCTACCAGATCTTTCTTGGACAAGAAAGCCTCCTCGTGAGGCTTTTTTGTTGGCCGAAGGGATGCGGTGCACTTTGTCAGGCGTTTTTTGCTATGAAGGGGTGCGGGAAAGAGCCTGAAAGAGTCGGGACATCGGCGAGATAAGGGAATGGGCCGCTTGAGCCCATTTTTTGTTTCTGGCGACGGTAGACGAACGAGATGGATACGTTAGCTCTGGCACAACGCTTCACCGAGGTTTTGGCTGATCTTCAGCTTGAATGCCTTGGTGTCGAATTTAGCCCTTCGCAGGGGCAAAGTACGCTGCGCGTCTATCTCGATGCACAAGGTCGTGAAGTCACGCTGGACGATTGCGAAGCGGCGAGCCGCGAGCTTTCCGCCATGCTGGATGTCGAGGATCCGATTCCGGGGCACTACGTACTGGAAGTTTCCTCGCCCGGCATCGATCGTCCGCTGTTCACGGCAGCGCAGTTCGCCAAGGTGGCCGGTCAGGAGGTAAAGCTGCTGTTGAAGGCGCCCCTGGAAGGTCGCCGCCGTCTGCGCGGCAAGGTGGCATCGGTGGAAGGCGAGCAGATCGCGCTGGAAGCCGAGGGCAAGGTTTTTCAATTCGGGCACGACGCGGTGGAAAGCGCTCGCATCGTGCCGGACTGGGTCGCGCTCGGTTACGTGCCGCAACCCAAGCCCGGTGGTCGCAAGCCGGGCAAGAAGGCTTCGAAATAAGTTCAATCTGTCGATGGAGCGCCAGGCGGCGTTCACGGAGTGGTTGCAATGAGCAAAGAACTTTTGCTGGTCGTCGATGCAGTGGCCAACGAAAAAGGCGTGTCGCGCGACGTGATCTTCCAGGCCATGGAAGCGGCGTTGGCGTCGGCCGCCAAAAAGCGCTATCCGGACGAGGATCCGGATATCCGCGTCACCATCGACCGCAACTCGGGCGACTACGAAACCTATCGCCGCTGGGAAGTCATCGCCGATGACGGCGAGATGGAGTCGCCGTTCCGCCAGCTGCGCTTGATGGACGCCGTCGACGAGCGTGCCGACGCCACCGTGGGCGATTTCATCGAGCAGCAGATCGAAAACGCCGAATTCGGCCGCATTGCCGCGCAGGCCGCCAAACAGGTGATCGTGCAGCGCGTGCGCGAAGCCGAACGCCAGCAGGTGGTCGATGCGTTCAAGGATCGTGTGGGTGAATTGGTCACCGGTATCGTCAAGCGTGTCGAGCGCGGCAACGTGTATCTGGACCTGGGCGGAAACGCCGAAGCTTTCATCCCGCGCGACAAGACCATTCCGCGCGAATCGCACCGCGTGGGCGACCGCGTGCGCGGTTACCTGCAGGAGGTGCGCTCGGAAGTGCGCGGTCCGCAGCTGTTCGTCTCGCGCGCGGCGCCGGAATTCATGATCGAGCTGTTCAAGCTCGAAGTGCCGGAAGTGGGCCAGGGCCTGGTCGAAATCAAGGGCTGCGCCCGCGACCCGGGTGATCGCGCCAAGATCGCCGTGGTGGCACATGACACCCGCACCGATCCCATCGGCGCCTGCATCGGCATGCGCGGTTCGCGCGTGCAGGCTGTGTCCAACGAGCTCAATGGCGAGCGCGTGGACATCATCCTGTGGCACGAGAACCAGGCCCAGTACGTCATCAACGCCATGGCGCCGGCCGAAGTGCAGTCCATCATCATGGACGAAGACAAGCACTCGATGGATATCGCCGTCGCCGAAGACAAGCTCTCTCAGGCTATCGGCCGTGGCGGTCAGAACGTGCGCCTGGCCAGCAAGCTCACCGGCTGGCAGCTCAACGTGATGACCCAGGACCAGGTCGCCGCCAAGAGCGAGGCCGAGCAGGAATCGGCCCGCCAGCTGTTCATGGACAAGCTGGAAGTGGACCAGGAAATCGCCAACATCCTCGTGCAGGAAGGCTTCTCCAGCGTCGAGGAAATCGCCTATGTGCCGAGCGCGGAGCTGCTGGCCATCGAAGGTTTCGACGAAGACATCGTCGAGGAACTTCGTGCCCGTGCGCGCGACTCGCTGCTGACCGAGGCGCTGGCCGTCGAGGAAAACATCGACGAGCACCAGCCTTCGCAGGAACTGTTGGAACTGGATGGCATGGATGAATCGACGGCCTACGCGCTCGCTGAGCGCGGCGTCGTCACGATGGACGATCTGGCCGACCTTGCGGTCGATGACATGATCGACATCGAGGGCATGGATGAAGAGCGTGCCGCGGCACTCATCATGGCGGCACGTGCGCCCATGATTGCGCGGCTGGAGAAGGGCGGCTAACCGCGGGCGGCAGCGTCCCGGATGGGCGCGCCGGGAGACTGAAACGTCTCCACCAAGGACGGAGGCAGCCGTGCAAAGAGGTTTTGTACGGACGATAAGCGCGGGAACGGCGGAGAAAGAACACGATGTCGGACGTCACGATCAAACAACTCGCCCAGGTGCTGGGCATGCCGGTCGACAGGCTGCTGACGCAGCTTGGCGAAGCGGGTATGAAATTCTCCGATCCGGAGCAGGTCATCAGCAGCACCGAAAAGGTGAAGCTGCTGGGCTTTCTGCGTCGCACGCACGGCAAGGCCGACACGGCGCCGGAAACGGACGACTCCTCGCCCCGGCAGATCACGCTCAAGCGCCGCAAGATCAGCGAGCTGAAAGTCGCCACGCCGGGCGGCCGCGGCGCGCAGAGCAGTGCGAAAACGGTCAACGTGGAAGTGCGCGCCAAGCGCACCTACGTCAAGCGCAGCGTGATCGCCGAAGAAGCGAGCACCGATATCGAGCGCGAAGACGCGCTGCGCAAGCTGCATGAGTCGCAGCAGCTGCGCGAGCACGAAGAAAGCGAGCGCGCCGATGCCGAGCATCGCCGCCAGGAAGAAGCGCGCCAGCGTGCCGAGGAAGACGCGCGCCGCGAAGCCGAGGCCGAACGCGCGCGCCAGGAAGCGCAGGCTGCCGCCGAAGCCGCCGTGCGGGCAAAGGCCGAGGCCGAGCAACGTGCCGCCCAGGAAGCGTCCGCACGCACCAGCGAGCCGGAGGTCCAGGCGCCTGAAGCCGAAGAGCGCGCCGAGCCCGAGGCAGCATCGGTGCAGCGCATCGACCAGCATTCGCTGGGCATGATTCTCCCGCGCATCCATGAACCGCGTAAGCGGGAAAAGAAGCCGGTTGCAGCGCCGGCCCCGGCCCCTGCGCCGGCCCCCGCTGCGGCCGCCAGCGGCGACGCAAACCGCGGCGGCAAGGTTCGTCACGGTACGCGCGAGCGCGACGACGTGCCCGGTGGCAAGCGCTTTGCCGCGGGCGAGCTGCATCTGTCCGACGCCGATCGCGCCCGTCGCTCCAACAAGCGCGGCAAGGGCGGCAAGGGCGCCGTGCGCGAAGTCGCGCGCCCCGGCGCTCCGGCTTCTACCGGCGCGCACGGCTTCTCCCGCCCCACCGCGCCGGTGGTGCGCGAAGTCGTGGTCGGCGACGCGAACGTGGTAGCCGAGCTTGCGCAAAAAATGGCGGTCAAGGGTTCGGAGGTGGTCAAGGCGCTGTTCAAGATGGGCGTGATGGCCACCATCAACCAGACCATCGATCACGACACTGCCGTGCTGGTCATCGAAGAGCTGGGCCACAAGGTGGTCGAAGCCAGCGACCAGGGCGCGGAAGCCGCGCTGGCCGCGCATACGCAAAATGCCGAGCTGGAAGGCGAGCGCAGCACGCGTCCGCCGGTGGTCACCATCATGGGTCACGTCGACCACGGCAAGACCTCGCTGCTGGACTACATCCGCCGCACCAAGGTGGCTTCGGGCGAGGCGGGCGGCATTACGCAGCACATTGGCGCCTATCACGTGGAAACGCCCAAGGGCGTAATCACCTTTCTCGACACGCCGGGCCACGCCGCGTTTACCTCGATGCGTGCCCGTGGCGCGCAGTCGACCGACATCGTGGTGCTGGTCGTGGCGGCGGACGACGGTGTGATGCCGCAGACGCAGGAGGCCGTGCAACACGCGCGCGCCGCCAAGGTGCCGCTGATCGTCGCCGTCAACAAGATGGACAAATCCGACGCCAACCCGGACAACGTCAAGCAAGGCCTGGGCAATCTGGAAGTGATTCCGGAGGAGTGGGGCGGCGATACGCCGTTCGTACCGGTGTCGGCCAAGACCGGCATGGGTATCGACGATCTGCTCGACGCGATCCTGGTGCAAGCCGAAGTGATGGAGCTTACCGCCGTGCACGACGGCGCGGCTTCGGGTGTCGTAATCGAATCCAGCCTGGATCGCGGCCGTGGCCCGGTGGCCACCGTGCTGGTGCAGCAAGGTACGCTCAAGCGCGGCGACTTCGTCGTTTGCGGCATCGAATACGGCCGCATGCGTGCGTTGATCGATGAAACCGGCAAAACCGTGCAGGAAGCGGGCCCCTCCATTCCCGTGCAGGTGCTGGGTCTGTCCGGCGTGCCGGAAGCGGGCGATGATTTCGTGGTCGTCGCCGACGAGCGCCTGGCGCGCGAAGTGGCGGCCGAGCGTCAGCAAAAGCGCCGCGATTCGCGCATGGTCAGCAAGGCCAACCGTCTTGAAGACATCATGGCGCAGATGGGTCAGGCGTCGGAGCAGCAGACGCTGAACATCCTCGTCAAGGCCGACGTGCAAGGCTCGGTGCAGGCGCTGCGCGAGTCGTTGAGCCAGATCGGCAACGACAACGTGAAGGTCAACGTGATCGCCGCCGGCGTCGGCGGCATCACCGAATCGGATGCAACGCTTGCCGCCGCATCCAAGGCATTGATTATCGGCTTCAATGTGCGCGCCGACGCTTCCGCCCGCAAGGTTATCGACACGGCCGGCCTGGACGTGCGCTACTTCTCGATCATCTATGACGTGATCGACCAGGTGAAGCAGGCGGCCTCGGGCCTGCTGGGCGTGGAAGTGCGCGAAGAAATCATCGGCATCGCCCAGGTGCGCGACGTGTTCCGCAGCTCCAAGTTCGGCGCGGTCGCCGGCTGCATGGTGGTGGAAGGCACCGTCAAGCGCAGCAAGCCGATCCGCGTGTTGCGCAACAACACCGTGATCTTCCAGGGCGAACTGGAATCGCTGCGCCGATTCAAGGACCTTGTCGACGAAGTGCGCAGCGGCATGGAATGCGGTATCGCCGTGAAGCAGTACAACGATGTGAAGGTGGGCGACCAGATCGAATGCTTCGAGCGCATCGAAGTCGCCCGCACGCTGTAACACCTCGCTTCCCGCTCCCCGCAAGGGGTGCGGGAAGGTTGGGTAGCCGTCGGGCCGGAGGCCCGGGCCCATTCACCGGCAAGGGCCGCAATGACGGGCACCTAACACTCCCTCTGACAGGCTCAGTCTTTCCAAAGCATTCCTATCGAACCATGCCCTCACGCGACTTCAAACGTACAGACCGCGTCGGCGCCGAGCTTCGTCGCGAACTCGGCACGCTGGTGCATGCGGCCGTGCGCGATCACGGCCTGCCTTCGTGCAGCGTGTCGGACGTGGAGGTCACCCGCGATCTGGATTGGGCCACGGTATGGGTAACCGCCCTGCTGCCGGACCAATCGAAGACGGCGGTCAAAGCGCTGAACGAGCTGGCCGGAGAATTCCGTCGCACGCTGTCGCGCCAGATGCGCCTGCGCCGCGTGCCGGAGCTGCGTTTCAAGTACGACGACTCGGTGGACAAGGGCGAGCGCATCGAGCATTTGCTGCGCCAGGATCCGGCCATTCGCACGTCCGAAGATAACGACGACTAAGTTCCCGCAACGGTCGTACCCACCATGAGCCGCCGCCGTCAACGCCCCGGTGCCCGCGACCTGCACGGCATCCTGCTGCTCGACAAGCCGCTGGGCATGAGTTCGAACAAGGCGCTGCAGGTGGCGCTGGGCATTCTTGGCGCAGCCAAAGGCGGCCATACCGGCGCGCTGGATCCGCTGGCCACCGGTCTGCTTCCGCTGTGTTTCGGCGAAGCGACCAAGATCGCCGGTACCTTGCTCGGTTCGCGCAAGGCCTATCTGGCCCAGTGCCAGCTCGGTATCACCACGGCCACGGGCGATCGCGAAGGTGAGGTGGTGAGTCGCCGGCCGGTCCCCCCGCTCGACGACGCCCTGATCGAGGGGGCGCTGGCTAGCCTGCGTGGCCGTATCGTTCAGGTTCCGCCTGTGTACTCGGCCCTCAAGCAGGATGGCGAGCCGCTTTACCTGCGGGCGCGCCGCGGCGAAGACGTCCAGGTGCCCCCGCGCGAGGTGGAAATCTTCCGGCTGGATCTGGTCGCCCGTACCGCCGACACGCTGACCCTGGAAGTGGAATGCGGATCGGGCACCTACATCCGCAGCCTGGCGGTCGATCTGGGTGAGCGGCTGGGCTGCGGCGCGCACCTTGCTGCCCTGCGTCGGCTCTGGGTAGAACCCTTCCGGGCACCGCGCATGCTGACTCCGGACCAGCTGCGCGACGCCGCCGAGCAGGGCCAGGAGGTGCTCGACGGGCTGCTCCTGCCCATGGCCGCAGGTCTGGCCGACCTGCCGGCCTTGCACCTGGACCCCGACGCCAGCCAGGCCATCTCACAGGGGCGCCAGATCGATTGGCCCGCCCCAGGCCCACGCGAGCGCTCCGCCGCGTTCGCCAGCGACGGGCGGCTGCTGGCGCTGGTCGATTGTGACGAGCGGGGGCGCGTGCGCATCCTGCGCGGCTTCAATTTGCCCGTGGCGGCCGGGGACGCTTAACACTTCCAGGTGATGGTCTTGTTGCAACGCGGTCAGGGTCGGTACAATTACCTACTTGACTCAATGCTTTCATTCAACCTGCCGGAGCTTGCGCAACGTCACCGAGCGGTGACGTTGCGCAAGTTCCGCACCCGCTTTTATAGGAAGAGATACACATGTCCCTCACCGCAGAACAGTCCAGCAAGATCGTTGCTGACTTCGGCCGCGCGCCGAACGACACCGGCTCCACGGAAGTGCAGGTCGCCCTGCTGTCCGCCCGCATCGATCACCTCACCGATCATTTCAAGGCGCACAAGCAGGATCATCACTCCCGCCGCGGCCTGCTCAAGCTGGTCAACCAGCGCAAGCGCCTGCTCGGTTACCTTAAAGACCGCGATCTGGCCCGCTATCAGAGCCTGATCGAGCGCCTCGGCCTGCGTCGCTGAACGGACCGAGGACATACACAGTGGCGAAAGTAACCAAGTCGTTCCAGTACGGTAATCACGAAGTGACACTGGAGACGGGCGAAATCGCCCGCCAGGCGTCCGGTGCCGTCATGGTCAGCATGGGTGGCACCGTGGTGCTGGTTTCCGTGGTGGCCGCGTCCAAGGCGAAGGAAGGGCAGGATTTCTTCCCCCTTACCGTCGATTACGTGGAAAAGTTCTACTCCGCCGGTCGCATCCCGGGTGGATTCTTCAAGCGCGAAGGGCGCCCGACCGAGAAGGAAACGCTCACCTCGCGCCTGATCGACCGCCCGGTTCGCCCGCTCTTCCCGGAAGAGTTCAAGAACGAAGTGCAGGTTATCGCGCAGGTCGTTTCGCTGAACCCGGAAGTCGATGGCGATATCGCCTCCATGATCGGCGCCTCCGCCGCGCTGACGCTGGCCGGCATCCCCTTCAAGGGCCCGATCGGCGCGGCCCGCGTGGGTTTCGCCAACGGCCAGTACCTGCTTAACCCGACCGCCACGGAGCTCAAGACCTCCGACCTGGACCTAGTCGTCGCCGGCACCTCCAACGCCGTGCTGATGGTGGAATCGGAAGCCAAGCTGCTCAGCGAAGAAGTGATGCTGGGCGCAGTGGTGTTCGGCCACAAGCAGATGCAGACGGTGATCACCGCGATCAACGAATTTGTCGCCGAAGCCGGCCGCAAGCCGTTCCATTGGGAGGCGCCTGCGCGCAACGACGCGCTGTTCGCCTCGATCAACAGCATCCTGGGCGACCGCCTGGAGAATGCCTTCGCGATCCGCGACAAACTGGAACGCCGCGACGCCATCGCCGCGCTCAAGGGCGACATCAAGACCGGCATCGCCGAAACCGCCGCTTCGCACGGCTGGAGCGACCTGGACGTCAGCAACGCGTTCGCCGAGATCGAATACCGCACCATGCGCGACGGCGTGCTGAAGACCAAGGTGCGCATCGACGGGCGCAAGCTGGACGACATCCGCCCGATCAGCGTGCGCGTGGGCGTGCTGCCCCGTACGCACGGCTCGGCCCTGTTCACTCGTGGCGAAACCCAGGCGCTGGTCGTGGCCACGCTGGGTACCGCACGCGATGCGCAGATCATCGATGCGCCGGAAGGCGAGTCGAAGGATACGTTCCTGTTCCACTACAACTTCCCGCCCTTCTCGGTGGGTGAAACCGGCCGCTTCGGTGCGCCCAAGCGTCGCGAAATCGGCCACGGCCGCCTCGCCAAGCGCGGCGTGCAGGCGGTCAAGCCGTCGATGGAAGAATTCCCGTACGTGCTGCGCGTGGTGTCGGAAATCACCGAGTCGAACGGCTCGTCCTCGATGGCCTCGGTGTGCGGCTCTTCGCTGGCCATGATGGACGCCGGCGTGCCGCTCAAGGCACCGGTGGCCGGCATCGCCATGGGCCTGGTGAAGGAAGGCGCCGACTTCGTGGTGCTGTCGGACATCCTGGGCGACGAAGACCACCTGGGCGACATGGACTTCAAGGTGGCCGGTAGCGCCGAGGGCGTGTCCGCGCTGCAGATGGACATCAAGATCGACGGCATCACCGAAGAAATCATGAAGGTGGCGCTGGAGCAGGCCAAGCGCGGCCGTCTGCACATCCTGGGCGAAATGGCCAAGGTGATCAGCACGCCGCGTTCGGAAATGAGCGAATACGCGCCGCGCCTGCTCACCATCAAGATCCATCCGGACAAGATCCGCGAGGTCATCGGCAAGGGCGGCGCCACCATCCGTTCCATCACCGAAGAAACCGGCACCACCATCGACATCAGCGACGATGGCACCGTGGTCATCGCCTCGGTCAACCGCATGGCGGCCGAAGAAGCCCGCAAGCGCATCGACCAGATCGTCTCGGACGTCGAGCCGGGCCGCATCTACGAGGGCAAGGTCGCCAAGCTGATGGATTTCGGCGCCTTCGTGACCATCCTGCCGGGCAAGGACGGCCTGGTGCACGTGTCGCAGATTTCCAACGAGCGCGTCGAGAAAGTGTCCGACAAGCTCAAGGAAGGCGACATCGTGAAGGTCAAGGTGCTCGAAGTGGACAAGCAGGGCCGCATCCGCCTGTCCATGAAGGCAGTCGCCGAGGACGCCGGCGCCAACGCCTGAGCTTGTCCGACAAGCTGACCATCGAAAACGCCCGGCTCCTGTAGCCGGGCGTTCTCATTTTGGAAAGCTTGTATTTGATACGATGGCGCTTCAGTTCGAGGATGCAGGCATGCCCGACCAGGCCAATGATTTTCTGAAGGACTACCAGGCGTTCGCCCAGCAATCCTGGGATACCTGGATGCGATATCTCCAGCAGCCGCCCGGTGTCAGCGCTCCGTTTGGTTTTGCTCCGCCACCGGCACCGCCCGCCGACGATTTCCTTACCCGAAGCCTCGCCAGCCTCCAAGCCTATGGCAGCTGGCTGCAGCAGGCCGCCGGGGCCGGTGCAACCGGGCAGTTCGGCAACTACTGGCAGCAACCGGCGGCCGTGCAGCCGTTCCTGGCGGCGTTCAATCAGCCGTTTGCCCAGACCGTGGCGGGCCTGGATAGCGCGTCCGCGTTTGGGCTGGACCAGCAGTGGCGCTCGTGGCTGCAGGCCATGCAGCGCAGCGGGTTGGGCGGCATGGGGGGCATGGCCGCGCCCGCGCCGATGGCTGCGTTCGGCATCACCCGCGAAATGCAGCTGGACCAGCAGTCCATCGCTGCGGCGATGCATGAATACGCCCAGATCAACGGGCGCTACCAGACGCTGCTCCAGCAGGTAAATGCGCAAGGCATCGAGCGCCTGCAGGAGATGCTCAAGGAACACAGCGAACCGGGCAAGCAGATCGAATCGCTCAAGGGCCTGTACGACATGTGGGTCGACGCCATGGAAGACGCCTACGCGAAGATGGCGCTCTCCGACGAATACCGCGAGGTGTTCGGCGCCCTGGTGAACGCACAGATGCAGGTGCGCAAACTGCAGCAACAGCAGACAGAACAAATCTGTCGCGAACTGGGCATCCCCACGCGCAGCGAGCTGGACAGCCTGGGTCAGCGCGTGCAGCAGTTGCGCCGCGACGTGCAGGGCCAGCGCCAACAGGCTACCGCTGCGCATGCTTCCGAAGTGGACGCGTTGCGCGCGGAAATCGCCGCACTGAAGCGCGAGCTGGCGGCCAGTGCATCGCCCAAGCCGGCGCCGGTCCGGTCGATCAAGTCCGACGACAACGGCAAGCACTCCACGGCTGCCCCCCGCGCGAAAGCGGCCGGCTCAGCCTCGGCCAAACGCAAGTAAGGATCGGCCATGCAGACGCCTTTGCACTTGGATCCCCAGCAGGCTTTCAACGAGGTCGCCGCGTTTCAGCGCAAACTCGCCGCCGGCATGCAGAACCTGCGCGGCCTTGGCGAGCAGCAGTACGCCAATACGCCGCGCGAAGCCGTCTACCGCGAGGACAAACTCACCGTCTGGCATATGCAGGGCGGCACCAAACCCACGGCGAAAGTACCGACGCTGATCGTCTATGCGCTGGTCAACACCGTGTGGATGACCGATCTGCAGGACGATCGCTCGCTGGTGCGCAATCTGCTGGCGCAGGGAGAAGACGTCTACCTGATCGATTGGGGTTATCCCGACGGCGCCGACCGCTGGCTGACACTGGACGATTACCTCAACGGCTATCTCGACCGCTGCATCGATGCCGTGCGCAAGCGTCACGGCCTGGATGCGATCAACGTGCTGGGCATCTGCCAGGGCGGCACGTTTTCGCTGTGCTACACCGCCATGCATCCGGAGAAGGTGAAAAACCTGATCACCATGGTGACCCCGGTGGATTTCCAGACGCCGGACAACATGCTTTCGCAATGGGTGCAAAGCATGGACGTGGATCTGTTCGTCGACACGCTGGGCAATGTCCCGGCCGAGCTGATGAACTGGGTGTACCTGATGCTGAAGCCCTTGCGGCTTAACCAGCAGAAATACGTAGGACTGGTCGACATTCTCGACAATCCGGCCGAGCTGAAGAACTTCCTGCGCATGGAGCGCTGGATTTTCGATTCGCCCGATCAGGCTGGCGAGGCGTTCCGCCAGTTCATCAAGGATTTCTACCAGCAAAACAAATTGCTCAAGGGCGATTTGCAGATCGGCCATCAACCGGTGGATCTGGGCATGATCAGTCAGCCGGTGCTTAACATCTATGCGGTGCAGGATCACTTGGTGCCACCGGACGCGTCGCGCGCGCTCAAGCGCCAGGTGGGTACCGACGATTACACTGAGCTTGCCTTCAAGGGCGGACACATTGGTATCTACGTGTCAGGGCGCGCGCAACGCGAAGTAGCTCCCGCCATTCACCAGTGGCTGCGCGAGCGAAGCTGAAGGATGTGGCGGGTTGTAGCGAGAGGAGGCCCGATGGGCGGCTTTTCCTCTCGCCCCGCGTGGCATGGCCCTCTAAACTAACGAGATGACGCCTACAAATACTACTCAGATCCACGACACCATCCGCGCTGTGCAATGGCATGGCGATCACCTGCGCCTGCTCGATCAGCGGCTTTTGCCGGCACAGGAGCAGTGGCTCGATTGCCGCGACTCGGCCTCGGTCTATCACGCGATCAAGGATCTGGCGGTGCGCGGCGCCCCCGCGATCGGCATCGCGGCAGCCTGGGGTGTGGTGCTGGCGGCGCAGCGTGGCGAACCGCTTGAGGCGGCGCTGGTCCACTTGCGTTCGGCCCGGCCCACGGCGGTGAATTTGATGTGGGCGCTCGACCGCATGAAGGCGCGCATTGCCGCCGGTGCGGATGCGCAGGCGCTTGAGCGCGAGGCGCAGGCTATCCAGGACGAAGATCTGGCTGCCAACCGCCATATGGGCGAACTGGGCGCGGCCCTCATCGCGCCCGGCTCCAGCGTCATGACCCACTGCAATACCGGATCGCTCGCGACGTCCGGTTTCGGCACTGCGCTCGGCGTGATTCGCGCTGGCGTATCGGGGGGGCGTATCCAGCACGTTTATGCGGGCGAAACCCGCCCCTGGCAGCAGGGCGCGCGGCTCACCATGTGGGAGCTGGTGCGCGATGGCATTGCGGCCACGCTCATCGCCGATTCCGCGGCCTCCCATCTGATGAAATCCGGCGAAGTGAAGTGGGTGATCGTCGGCGCTGACCGCATTGCCGCCAACGGCGATACGGCCAACAAGATCGGCACCTACCAGCTGGCGATCGCGGCGCGCCACCACGGCGTGAAGTTCATGGTGGTGGCGCCGTCCTCGACGGTGGATATGGCCACCGCATCCGGCGACGACATCGAGATCGAACTGCGCGATACGACCGAGTTGCTCAGCGTGGCCGGGCGCCGCACGGTGGTGGAGGGCGCGCAAGCCTGGAACCCGGTGTTCGATGTCACGCCAGCCTCGCTGATCGATGCCATCGTCACCGAGCGCGGCGTGATCGAGCAGCCGACGGTCGAGCGCATGCGCGCAGTGTTCACCCCATGAGGCTGCGCCATGAGGTCATACTGTTTGCCGTCGGCGGCGGTATCGGCTTCGTCATCGACGCGGGCATTTTGCAGATGCTCGTTAGCTTTGCGCACGTCGATCCTTATGCGGGCAGGGTGGTTTCTTTCCTGATCGCCGCCACGGCGACATGGTGGTGGAACCGCAGCCGCACCTTTGCGGCCCGCCACAGCGGGCGTTCGCTGGTTGGCGAATGGCTGCACTGGATGGCCCTCATGAGCGGTGGGGCGGCGGTCAATTACGGCGCTTTCGCCATCTGTCTGCTGGCTTTTCCCAGCTGGCACCGATGGCCGGTGCTGGCCGTGGCCGTGGGTTCGGTGGCCGCCGCCGTGGTCAATTTCATCAGCGCCCGGACACTGCTTTTCAAGCGCGCCAAAACCCACCCGTAAGTCATTGATTAAAAAGGCTTAAATAAGCCCTTTCCAGGCCTGTTTGTGGTACACTTTCAGCCTACTGTCTGACCCTCGCGGACACGCGTTTTCTGCGCCTGTCCGGGGTCGCTATTTGTCACCAGGGAAGCCGATTGATGGCAGAGCTCGCCAAAGAAGTCATCCGCGTCAATATCGAAGACGAAATGCGCCAAAGTTACCTCGATTACGCCATGAGCGTGATCGTGGGACGCGCCCTCCCGGATGTCCGAGATGGCTTGAAGCCCGTACATCGTCGCGTGTTGTTCGGCATGTACGAAGCCAACAACATGTGGAACCGCCCGTATGTGAAGTGCGCGCGCATCGTCGGCGACGTAATGGGTAAATTCCATCCGCACGGCGACAGCTCGATCTACGACGCGCTGGTGCGCATGGCGCAGGACTTCTCGCTGCGCTACCCGCTGGTCGATGGCCAGGGCAACTTTGGCTCGATCGATGGCGACGCCGCCGCGGCCATGCGCTACACCGAGTGCCGCATGGAGCGGCTGTCGGCCGAGCTGTTGCAGGATATCGACAAGGAAACCGTCGATTTCGTGCCCAACTACGACGAGAAGGAACTGGAACCTTCCGTCCTGCCCACGCGCGTTCCCAACCTGCTGATCAACGGCTCCGCCGGCATCGCGGTGGGCATGGCGACCAACGTGCCGCCGCACAATGTCGGCGAGGTGATCTCCGCCACCATCGCCTTGGTCGACGATCCAAGCTTGTCCATCGACGACCTGATGCAGCACGTGCAGGGGCCGGATTTCCCCACCGCGGGCATCATCAACGGCGCCGCCGGCATCGTCGAGGCGTACCGCACCGGGCGCGGCCGCATCCTGGTGCGTGCGCGCACCGAGATCGAAACCGAATCCAACGGTCGCGAGACGATCATCGTCCACGAACTGCCATACCAGGTTAACAAGGCGCGCCTGATCGAGAAGATCGCCGAGCTTGTAAAGGAAAAGCGCGTCGAAGGCATTTCCGAATTGCGCGATGAGTCCGACAAGGACGGCATGCGCGTGGTCATCGAAATCCGCCGCGATGCGATGGCCGATGTGGTGCTGAACAACCTGTTCCAGCAGACCCAGCTGCAGGTCACCTTCGGCATCAACATGGTCGCGCTGGTCGATGGCCAGCCGCGCACGCTCAACCTCAAGGAGATCCTCGAGGCGTTCATCCGCCATCGCCGCGAAGTTGTTACCCGGCGCACCATCTTCGACCTGCGCAAGGCCCGCGCCCGCGCGCATATTTTGGAAGGCCTCACCGTCGCGCTTGCCAACATCGACGAGATGATCGAGCTGATCAAAACCTCGGCCTCGCCGCAGGAAGCGCGCGAGCGCATGCTGGCGCGCACATGGCAGCCGGGCATGGTCGGCGCGCTGTTGGCGGCGGCCGGTGCCGAAGCATCGCGTCCGGAGGACCTGGACCCCCGCGACGGCCTGAAAGCCGATGGCTATCAGCTGTCCGACACGCAGGCGCAGGAAATCCTCGCCATGCGCCTGCATCGCCTGACCGGCTTGGAGCAGGAAAAGCTTTCCGACGAATACAAGGAAATCCTCGGTGCCATCCGCGGCCTGATCGAGATCCTGGAAGACCCCGCGCGCCTGCTGGCCGTCATTCGCGAAGAACTCGAAGCGGTGAAGACCGAGTTTGGTGATGCGCGCCGCACGGAGATCCAGCACTCGCAGGAAGACCTCAACGTGCTCGACCTGATCGCGCCCGAAGACGTGGTCGTCACCCTGTCGCACGCCGGCTACGTCAAGCGCCAGCCCGCGAACATCTATCGCGCGCAGCGCCGCGGCGGTAAGGGCCGCTCGGCGTCGGCGCTGAAGGAAGAGGATTTCGTCGAGCAGTTGTGGGTGGTCAACACGCACGACACGCTGCTTACCTTCACCAGTACCGGGCGCGTCTATTGGCTGAAGGTCTATCAGATGCCCGATGCAGGCCCGAACGCGCGCGGCAAGCCGATGGTGAACTTGTTGCCGCTGGCGGAAGGCGAGAAGGTGCAGGCCGTGCTGCCGGTGCACGAGTACACCGATGATCGCTTCGTGTTTTTCGCCACCGCGCAAGGCACGGTCAAGAAAACGCCGCTCACCGAATTCGCTTTCCAATTGCAGAAGGGCAAGATCGCCATCAATCTGGAAGAGGGCGATGCGCTGGTCGGCGTGGAGCTGACCGACGGCAACAGCGATGTATTGCTGTTCGCGTCCAACGGCAAGGTCGTTCGCTTCGACGAAAGCGAAGTGCGCCCGATGGGCCGTACCGCCACCGGCGTGCGCGGCATGAAGCTCACCGATAGCGCCAAGCTGGTCTCGCTGATCGTTGCCGCGGAAGGCGACATCCTTACCGCCACCGAACGCGGCTATGGCAAGCGTACGCAGTTGGATGAATTCCCCAAGAAGGGACGCGGCACGCAAGGCGTGATCGGCATCCAGTGCTCGGAGCGCAACGGTGCCCTGGTTGCCGCCGCCCAGGTGACCCAGGCGCACGAACTGATGCTGATTTCCAACCAGGGAACCCTGGTGCGTACGCGCGTGGCGGAAGTGTCGCAGCTTAGCCGCAATACGCAGGGCGTGACGCTCATTCGCCTTCCGGCCGAGGAGGCGCTGGTCAGCGTCGTGCGACTGGATGCCGACGAAAGTAACGGCGATGAGGCGGATACCGACGAAGGCTTGCCGCCCGAACAGGGCCAATCGCCCGATGCGTCACCATCTGCCGAATAAGCGTTGCGCAGATGCCAAGGAAAAGCCCCGATCATTCGGGGCTTTTCCGTCTAAGCGTCCAGGTTGTTGCGCGAAGCCGCCGCTGAGGAGCTGGCTACTGGTAGGTCGAGCTTATGACGATGGCGTTTTTCGGTGCGTAGCTGGCGTAGAAGTCGAGCACATGGCTTTGCAGCAGTTTTTGCGCCTTGTCGAGCGAATAGGTTTGCATCGTCCGTTGCGGCACCTGCTGACCTGCTGAGTGGAAGGTCATGGATGCTGAGGCGGGTAGATAAACCCGGCCGGTGAAATAAATGAATGCCGATGATGCGGTGCTGGCATGCGCGCAGGTTATCGACATGACCAGTGCTGCAAGGGTCATTGAGATGCGATGGTTCTTCATGGTCGTACCCCCTTCAGAGCGACTTCGCTTAAGCGCGGAGTCGAAGGCTTGTAGCTACTCTGTAGGAGAAGTCCTACCTCAGGTGTGACCATCATCTCATTGTTTTGTAGGCCTCACTGATGTATGGCTGTCAGCATGGCTTCGGCCGTCGAGACCCGAAGCTCGCCCGGGCTTTCAACGTGGAGCTGCTTGACTATGCCGTTTTCGGCATAGAGCGCGAAGCGCCGCGACCGCATGCCCAGGCCGTAGGCGCTGCCGTCCATCTCCAGTCCTAGCGCGCGCGTGAGCACGCCATTGCCATCGGCCAGCAATTTCAGTCCGGGCGGAACATGTTGCGAGGCGGCCCAGGCTTTCATCACGAAGGCGTCGTTGACGGCCATGCCCAACACATCGACCCCGATGGCCTGAAAGTCGGCAAAGTGCTTGACGTAGCCTGGCAGGTGCCGCTCTGAACAAGTCGGCGTGAAAGCCCCGGGCACGGCAAACAGTACCGCCTTGCGTCCTGCAAGCAGATGGGCGGTCGAAAGGCGCGCCACCGGCCCGTCGCCGTCAATGACGGCAATCTCTATATCCGGGAAGGGTTGTCCGATCTGGATGCTCATCCTGTACTCGCTGAAGGTAGGGCAACGCCGCGCATGCTAGCGCCCAGCTCGCGGCCTGTCGCCTTGAAACGCCGGACTTGGGAACTATCTAGGGCTCAAGCGGTGATCGCACCGCACACTTATTATGAGGTGAGTCATGAGTTTGAGCCGCAATGCCTTCTGGGGCACTACCCACGCCATTCCGTCGGATATCCGCCAGGCGTTCGACCGTTTCCTTCAGCAAAACGATCAATCCGACGTCGCGGCCGCGCAATGGGCGCCGCGGGTGGACATCAAGGAAGAGGCGCAGCGCTTCGTGATCTTCGTCGATGTGCCGGGCGTCGATCCGGCCAGCATCGAGGTAAGCATGGAAAAGAGCGTTCTGAGCATCAAGGGTGAGCGCCCGGCCGAGAAGCCCGAGCAGGACAGCCGCTTCACGCGCGTGGAGCGCGCGCATGGCAGCTTCCACCGTCGCTTTACCCTGCCCGATAGCGCCGATGCCGACAACATCGTCGCCAACGGCAAGCATGGCGTGCTGGAGATCGTGATTCCGAAGAAGGCGCAAACCGCGCCGCGTCGCATCACCATCAATACCGCGCATTAATCCGCACATCGCGCGATGTTGCGCAAGCCGCCCGCCACGGACCATGATCCGTGGCGGGCTGGTTGTGTTTATGCAAAGCAAGCCGGGGAGTGGCAGTGGAATTCAAAGACTATTACGACACCCTGGGCGTGAAGCCCGACGCCAGCGAGGCGGACATCAAGGCGGCCTACCGCAAGCTGGCGCGCAAATACCATCCGGACAAAAACAAGGAAGCCGGCGCGGAGGAGAAATTCAAGGCGATCAATGAAGCCAACGAAGTACTGCGCGATGCCGAAAAGCGCCGCGCTTACGACCAGCTTCGTGCTGGCGGCTATCGACCCGGCGAGCAGTTCCGGCCGCCGCCGAATTGGGGACAGGGGCAGGGCTTCGATTTCGGCGAGGCGGGCGAGGGCGATTTCAGCGATTTCTTCGAGAGCCTGTTCGGGCGAACCGGCCATCGCCAGCAGGGCCAGCCGCGCGCACGCCGGGGTCGTGACGTGCAGGCCCAGGTGCAGATCGATATCCAGACCGCCTTCGACGGTGGCCGCACGCGCCTGAACCTGGACGACGGCAGCGGCACCGAACGGGTGCTCGAGGTGAAGATTCCTGCCGGCATCCAGCCCGGCAAGGTGATTCGTCTGAGCGGCCAGGGACAGCCAGGAAGCGGCGGCGGCCCGAATGGCGATCTCTTGCTTGAGGTGGGCATTCGCGAGGACGCCCGTTTCAAGCTGGATGGCCGCAACGTGCTGCATGTGCTTGCGGTCAGCCCGTGGGAGGCCGCGCTGGGTGCCTCTGTGCCGGTTCCGACGCTCGCCGGTACGGTGGACCTGCGCATCCCGGCGGGAACGCAATCGGGGCGCAAGCTGCGCCTGAAGGGGCGTGGATTTCCCGGTCACACGCCGGGCGACCAGCTGGTGGAGGTATCGATCAGGGTGCCGGCGGCAGAGAGCCCGGCGCAGCGCCAGGCCTTCGAGGCGCTGCAGGCGCAGTTCCCGCACTACGACCCGCGGCATTGAGCGCGCCCGCAAGACGGAAAATGAAAACGGCGCCGCAGGGCGCCGTTTTCACATGACCCATCGCCGGGTGGGGTATCAGGCCGGCAGCAGTTCCTTCAGCGTCGCCACCAGCTCTTCTTCCCGGATCGGCTTGGTGACATAAGCCCTGGCACCCTGGCGCATGCCCCAGACCTTGTCCGTTTCCTGGTCCTTGGTGGTGACCAGCACGATCGGGATGTGCGCGGTGTCCGGATTCTTGCTGATCGTACGGGTGGCCTGGAAACCGTTGAGGTTGGGCATCACCACGTCCATCAGGATCAGATCCGGTTTTTCTTGCTTCGCCACTTCGACGCCAGCGGCGCCATCTTCGGCGGTGAGCGTCTCATGGCCGAGCTTTTCGACGATGCGCTTGATGCCCAGCAGCTGCGACGGGGAATCGTCGACAATCAGGATACGAGCCATAAGGTGGGAGTCCCCTTGTTGTTCCGTGACAATTCTAAAACGGCGCCGTGGCGCTTCCAAGTTGCCAGTAAGGAAGCTGTGATCCATTTTACGTCGCCGGCATGGTATCCATAGGCCCTGCGCCGCGCTGCATGGCGCCTGGCAACGGGTGACGCCCGCGTGTAAAAGGGATCAAGGCATCCTCAATCCGCGCCGACACGTACGAGGGTGCGCCCGAACGAACCGCCGTCCAGCATACGCCCGAACACGTCCGGCAGCTGCTCCAGCGTCACTTCCCGGGTCGCGATGCGATCCAGGTGCCGGGGTTTCCAATCGCTGGCCAGATGTTGCCACACTTGATCGCGTTGGTCGCGCGGGGTACCGGCGGAGGCGATGCCAAGCACGCTGGCGCCGCGGATGATGAATGGCATGACCGTACTTTCAAAGGCGATACCGCCGGCGTTGCCACAGACGGCGACGTTGCCATAGGGCACGATCAACGGCAGGAGTCCGGCGAGCATGGCCCCGCCAACGTTATCCAGGGCGCCGCCAAACCGCGCCGTATCCATCGGCTTGCCACTGAAGGCGAGCTGGTGGCGATCGATGCACTCGACCGCGCCAAGGCTGCGCAGGAAATCGAAGTGGTCGGACTTGCCGCTGATGGCGTGCACGTCGTAGCCGGCGCGGCTGAAAATATCGATGGCGAGCATACCTACGCCGCCGCTGGCGCCGGTGACGGCGATCGGGCCCATGGAGGGCTTCTGGTGGTTCTCCTGCATGCGCAGCACCGCCAGCGCAGCCGTAAAGGCGGCCGTGCCCATGATCATGCTTTCGCGCAGGCTCAAGCCCTTGGGCAACCCTACCGTCCACTGCGAGGGCAGGCGAATGTACTGGCCATAGCCGCCGTCCCGTGTCTCGGAGAGGCCGCTGCCGGTGCACAGCACCTGATCGCCCTCCTTGAAGCTCGGATCGGTGGACGCCACCACCACACCCGCTGCGTCGACGCCGCCGTTGAGCGGATACTTGCGCAGGATTTTGCCCTTGCCGGTGCCGGCCAGCGCATCTTTGTAGTTGACCGACGAGTACGCCACCTTCACCAGTACTTCGCCTTCGCTGAGGGCGGCGGTGTTCATCGTCTCGATGCCGCCGCGATAGCCGCCGGCATCGTTGTGGATGCGGAACGCTTGAAAGTCGGCGGGCGTATGCATGAGGGGTTTCCTGGCAACGTAATGAAAGAGCTATTCAGGCTTCGACGCTGCTGCGGTCGATCCATTTGGGCGTATATCCGCCTTGATGCTGCGCCATCCAGTCGAACAGTTGTTCGGTGCTGTCACCGAACCAAATCCAGTCGCGTTGTTCGGCGCGCACAAATCCTTCCGTCACCATGTGGTCCATCATGGCGCGCAGCTGCGCGTAGTAACCGCGCACGTCGAAAAAGGCACAGGGGTATCGATGCAGGCCCAATTGCGCCCAGGTGAGCATCTCGAACATTTCGTCCATGGTGCCGAAGCCGCCGGGCAGGGCGACGAAAGCATCGGACAATTCGTACATGCGCGTCTTGCGCTGATGCATCGTCTCGACCACGTGCATCTCGGTAAGGCCCGGATGGGCGACCTCGCGTTCCACCAACTGGCGTGGAATGACCCCGATGGCCTTGCCGCCGGCCGCGAGCACGGCATCGGCCACCGTACCCATGAGGCCTACTTTGCCGCCGCCGTAGATCAGTGTGATGCCGCGCCGGGCCATCTCCGTGCCGAACTCGCGCGCCTGCGCGGCGTAATGCGGATGCTTGCCCGAGCTGGAACCGCAATAGACGCACAGGGAGGTCGGCAAGGGCATGGCGTGGGACTCGGCTCGGCGGCGGGTTGATCGAAGTGGGCGTTGGGCATTCTGGGCGCAACGAGGTTGTCTTTTCGTATGCGCCTAAAAGGCAACGGCCCGCTCATGTTGCCACGAGCAGGCCGTTGGTCGGCAAGGCACGTGTGCCTTAGTTGCCTTTGTGGATCGCGCGCTTGTCGACCGAAAGCGCAGCTTCATGCACGGCCTCCGACAGCGTCGGATGGGCATGGACGATGCGGGCCAGGTCTTCGGCGGAACCCTTGAACTCCATTGCCACGACGGCTTCGGCGATCAACTCCGATACGCCCGGGCCGACCATGTGCACGCCCAGCAGGCGATCGGTTTCGGCGTGGGCGATCACCTTCACCTGGCCGATGGCTTCGTTCATGGCCACGGCGCGACCGATCGCGGCGAACGGAAAGGTGCCGATCTTGTAGGGCACGCCTTCTTCCTTGAGCTGCTTTTCGGTCTTGCCGGCCCAGGCGATTTCAGGTTCCGTGTAGATGACCCAGGGAATGGTGTCGTAGTTGATGTGGCCCGCCTTGCCGGCGATCCACTCGGCCACCGCCACGCCTTCCTCGGAGCCCTTGTGGGCCAGCATCGGGCCGCGCACGGCGTCGCCGATCGCCCACACGCCGTCGACGCCGGTGTGGTTGTGTTCGTCGACCACGATGCGGCCGCGCTCGTCGAGCTTCACGCCGGTATCGCCGGCCAGCAGGCCATCGGTGTAGGCACGGCGGCCCACGGCGACCAGCAGTTTGTCGACGGTGAGCTCGTGCTTGCCGTCCTTGTCTTCATAGGTAAGCTCGACCGCGTCGTTCTTGATCTCGGCCTTGCTCAGCTTGGCGCCGAGCTTGATGTCCAGGCCGAGCTTGCCAAATTCCTTCAGCGCGATCTTGGCGATGTCCGCATCGGCGGCGCCGAGGAAATCCGGCAGCGCTTCGAGCACGGTGACTTGCGCACCCAGGCGGCGCCATACGCTGCCCAGTTCCAGGCCGATCACGCCGGCGCCGATTACGCCCAGGCGCTTGGGTACTTCGTTGATGTCGAGCGCGCCAGCGTTATCGAGGATGTATGTGTTGTCGAATTTCGCGAACGGCAGTTCGATCGGCACGGAGCCGGAGGCGAGGATCACGTTGGTGGCGCTGATCGTCTGCGTGCTGCCGTCGTTGCCGGTGATTTCGACGCTTTTGCTGTCGCCTGCTTTGGAGCCGAGCAGCTTGCCCTTGCCGAAGAATGCCGTGACCTTGTTGGCCTTGAACAGCTGGCCGATGCCGCCGGTGAACTGCTTGACGATCTTGTCCTTGCGGCCGATGAAGGTAGCGAGGTCGACCTTGGCGTTCTCGACGCTGATGCCGTGTGCGGGCAGGTTGTGCGAGAGGTTGTAGAACTGCTTGGACGAATCGAGCAGGGCCTTGGACGGGATGCAACCCACGTTGAGGCAGGTGCCGCCGAGCGCCTGCTTGCCATCCTTGCCGACGAAGGCATCCACGCAAGCGGTCTTCAGGCCAAGCTGCGCGGCGCGGATGGCGGCCACATAACCGGCGGGGCCGGCACCGATGACGATGACGTCGAATTTTTCGCTCATGATTCGTGGGTCCTGGGAAACGGATCGTGCCGTATATGGCGGCGCGTCGGGGATTTCGAAAGGGCGTTGTCTTGGCGGTATGGCGAGGGTCGCGCCAGGCGCGCCCCCGCCAGCGGCCGGGGCATTACATGCCTAGCAACATGCGCTGCGGATTTTCCAGCTGGTTCTTGATATCGACCAGGAACAGCACGGCGTCTTTGCCGTCGATGATGCGGTGGTCGTAGGACAGTGCCAGATACATCATCGGCGCGGCGATGACCTGACCGTTCTCGACGATCGCGCGCTCCTTGATGGTGTGCATGCCCAGGATCGCGCTCTGCGGCGGGTTGACGATCGGGGTGGACAGCAGCGAGCCGAAGGTGCCACCGTTGGTGATGGTGAAGGTGCCGCCCTGCAGGTCGTCCAGGCCCAGCTTGCCCTCACGCGCCTTCTTGGCGTAGTTGGCGATGCCTTTTTCGATATCGGCGAAGCTCATGTTCTGCGCATCGCGCAGCACGGGCGTCACCAGGCCCTTGTCGGTGGCCACGGCGATGGAGATGTCCTGGTAGCCGTGATAGATGATGTCGTTGCCGTCGACCGAGGCATTGACGACGGGGTGGCGCTTGAGCGCCTCGGCGGCCGCTTTCACGAAGAAGCTCATGAAGCCCAGCTTCACGCCGTTCGTTTTTTCGAACTGCTCGCCCAGCGACTTGCGCATCTTGCTGACTTCGGCGAGGTTCACTTCGTTGAACGAGGTAAGCATCGCGATCGAGTTCTTCGACTGCATCAGGCGCTCGGCGATGCGGGCGCGGATGCGGGTCATCGGCACGCGCTCTTCCGGGCGCGAGCCCGGCGTCGGTGCCACGGCGGGAGCGGCCGCTGCGGCAGCGCCACCCTTGCCGTAGTTGACCAGATCTTCCTTGGTCACGCGGCTGTCGCGGCCGGTGCCGGCGACCTTGGACGGGTCGATGTTCTGTTCGGTAGCCACGCGCAGGCCGGCCGGCGAGAGATCGGCGGTGCCCGCGGCGGCCGCTTTCGGCGCGGCGGGAGCCGCTGCCGCCGGTGCCGGAGCGGGCGCTGCGGGTGCCGGCGCGGCTGCGGCGGCGCCTTCCTCGATGATCGCGATCACCTGCTGGCTGTTGACGGTGTCGCCGGCCTGGAACTTCAGCTCCTTCAGCACGCCATCGACCGGTGCCGGTACTTCCAGCACCACTTTGTCGGTTTCCAGATCGACCAGGTTTTCGTCGCGCTTCACGGCTTCGCCGGCTTTCTTGTGCCAGGTGGCAATGGTGGCGTCGGAAACCGACTCGGGCAGAACGGGAACTTTGACTTCAGTAGACATGGTTAATCCTTGGAAATTTATTCTGCAGAGTGATCGGGACCGACCGGCGCGACCAGCGCCTGTTCGACCAGCGCGGTCTGTTCGGCGATGTGATCGTTGAGGTGGCCGGCGGCAGGCGCGGGCGAGCGCGCGCGGCCGGCGTAGGACAGGCTCTGCTTGGCGCCGACGCACGCCTGCAGGTGATGGCGGATCTGGAACCACGCGCCCTGGTTCATCGGCTCTTCCTGGCACCAGACCACTTCCTTGGCGGAAGGGTATTTTTCCAGCTCCGCCGCCACTTCCGGGCGCGGGAACGGATAGAGCTGTTCGACGCGTACGATGGCCACGTCGTTGATGGCGCGCTTTTCGGCGTCCTCCAGCAGGTCGTAGTAGACCTTGCCGGCGCACAGCACCACGCGCTTGACCTTCTTGGCGGGCAGCTCGCGGTGCTCGCCGATCACCAGCTGGAAGCTGCCCTCGGCCAGTTGGTCCAGCGAGGACACGGCAAGCTTGTGGCGCAGCAGCGACTTGGGCGTCATCACGATCAGCGGCTTGCGCACCGGGCGCAGCATCTGGCGGCGGATCATGTGGAAATCCTGCGCCGGCGTGGTGGGCACGCACACTTGCATGTTTTCCAGCGCGCACAGCTGCAGGAAGCGCTCCAGGCGGGCGGAGGAGTGCTCCGGACCCTGGCCTTCGTAGCCGTGCGGCAGGTACAGCGCCAGGCCGCACAGGCGATCCCACTTCGCTTCGCCGGAGCTGATGAACTGGTCGATCACCACCTGCGCGCCGTTGGCGAAGTCGCCGAACTGGCCTTCCCAGATGTTGAGGGTGTAGGGATCGGTGGTGGCGTGGCCGTATTCGAAGGCCATCACCGCTTCTTCGCTGAGCAGCGAATCGATCACTTCGACGTTGGCGTCCGCGCGCAGCGTGGCCAGCGGCATGAAGGTGTGGCCGTCCTTCTGGTCATGCAGCACGGCATGGCGATGGAAGAAGGTACCGCGCCCCGAGTCCTGGCCGACGATGCGCAGGTTGTGGCCTTCGTCGATCAGCGTGGCGTAGGCCAGGTTCTCGGCGAAGCCCCAGTCGCCGGGCAGTTCGCCGGCGGCCATCTTGCGGCGGTCGTCGTAGATCTTGGCCACGCGCGACTGCAGCGTGAGGTCCTGCGGCAGGTCGAGAATGCGCTTGGCCAGCTCGATCAGCTTGGGCTTGGCCACACTGGTCTTGGCGGGGGTGGACAACTTGCCGCCGATGAACTGGCTCCAGTCCACTTCCACGTCCTTGGTCAGGGACGGATGCAGGTCGGTCATCGCGGCGCCGGCTTCGAGGCGATCGCGATAGGCCTCGAACTGCTTTTGCGCGTCGCCTTCGGCCAGGATGCCTTCCTTCACCAGCTCCTGCGCGTAGAGTTCGCGCGTGGGCGGACGCTTGCGGATGATCTGGTACATCACCGGCTGGGTGGCCGACGGTTCGTCCGCTTCGTTGTGCCCATGGCGGCGGTAGCACACCAGGTCGATCACCACGTCCTTGCGGAACTGCTTGCGGAATTCGTAGGCGAGGCGGGTCACCTGGATCACCGCTTCCGGATCATCGCCGTTCACATGGAACACCGGTGCGTTGACCATCTTGGCCAGGTCGGTGCAGTACAGCGTGGAGCGCGCATCCTGCGGGTTGGAGGTGGTGAAGCCCACCTGGTTGTTCACCACGATGTGCAGCGTGCCGCCGATCTTGAAGCCGCGCGCCTGCGACATGTTGAACAGTTCCATGTTCACGCCCTGGCCGGCCAGCGCGGCGTCGCCGTGGATCAGTACGGCCAGCGACTGCTTGCGCTCGGTGTCCTTGCGGCGCACCTGGCGCGCATGCACGGAACCGGCCACCACCGGGTTGACGATTTCCAGGTGCGAGGGGTTGAACGCCAGCGCCACGTGCACGCCGCCCTTGGGTGTGCGCACGTCGGCGGAGAAGCCCATGTGGTACTTCACGTCGCCCGAATGGGCCGGATCGTCCTCGGCGTGCTCGAACTTGCCTTCGAATTCGTTGAACAGCGTCTTCGGCGGCTTGCCGAGGATGTTCACCAGCACGTTGAGTCGGCCGCGATGGGCCATGCCGATGACCAGGTCCTTGATGCCGTTGTCGCCCGCGGCGCGCACGACGTCGTCCATCATCGGGATCAGGCTGTCGCCGCCTTCCAGCGAGAAGCGCTTCTGGCCGACGTACTTGGTGTGCAGGTAGCGTTCCAGGCCATCGGCGGCGGTAAGGCCATCGAGCACGCGCTGCTTGCCCGCCTTGTCGAGGCCGGCCTTGCCGTTGGCCTGCTCCAGGCGGCTGTAGATCCAGTTGCGCTGCGTGTGGTCGGAGATGTGCATGAACTCCACGCCGACCGTGTTGGTGTAGACACGCTTGAGGCGCGAGAACAGCTCGCGCAGCTTCATGCGCTGGCCGCCGCCGGCGAAGTTGCCGCAATCGAATTCGGTGTCGAGGTCGGCGTCGGACAGGCCGTGGAAGCCGAGGTTGAGATCGGGCGCTTCCATCTTGTGCGCCAGGCCCAGCGGATCGAGGTCGGCGGCAAGATGGCCGCGCGAACGGTAGGCGGTCAGGAGCCGAAGCACGCCCGCCTGCTTGCGCGCATGCTCATCGCTGACCGGCGCGGCACCGGCGGCGCCGTTGGGGCGCTGCTTTTGTGCGGCCTCTATACGCGCAATGGCCGCGGCGTGGGATACATCTCCCGACTCGCGGCCTTTGAAAGTCTTGAAGTAGCTGTTCCATTCGGCGGATACCGACTCGGGGTCGGCAAGCCAGGTTTCGTACAGGGATTCGATGTAATCGGCGTTGCCGCCTGCGAGTTGAGAGGACTCGGAAAACTCGCGGATCAGGTTTGTGCTCACGTCACCACCGGCAGGGAAGGGAGGCCTTGCAGCGAACCGTCTGACCAGAGCGGTTCGCTGGCGAAAAATCCTGTTAATTATAGCCTGGGGCTGCTGCGACGCGGCAAGCTGATTGTGGTGCGCAAGCGCACGGCTGGGCGGGTTGTCTTTCGGAACGAACGCAGCATCGGCAAGGGCTTAGCGCCTCGGGTCGGACCAGAACGAACCAAAACGTCCGGAATGCATCGCATATCCTTGTTCAGCCTGCGGTTTACAAACCCAGCGGCTGCAAGTGCGAGGCCGGAGCGGCGCGCTCCCACATCTGCTCGAACTGCAGCAGCAAAGGCGCCTGGCCGGGGCCATCGCACAGGGCGGCCCGACCTTCCGGGCGGCCGGCGTCGGGCAGGAAAAGGTAGCCGTAGGTGTCGTTGAGCAACCACGCCGAGGAGGCTCGGTACTCGGCCTGATCGTCGGCCGGCGTGCGGATTTGCAGTGCGCTGGGCAAGCGCTGGGCGAGGTCGATCAGCCGGTGGCCATCGCGTAGCAGGTCGGCGGTGTCGCCAAGCAGCACCCGGATCTCGGCACCACGCCCGGAGGTGGCGATACGGCGCAATTGTGCGACTTCGGCCGGACTGCTATAGGCGTCGGCCGGCAAAGACGGTAGGTAGATGGACAATTTGTAGCGGGCTGCCGCCAAAAGCTGCAGGCGTGCGTCGGCCAGTTCCTCGCGGTTGCCGACGGCGCGCGGACCGGTGTCCTGATCGGGCGGTACGGCGCTCATGTGCGCGATCCCCGTAGTTTGCGAAGCAGCACGTGGCCGTCATTGACCAGCGCCAGCAACAGCGCGCGTTCGGCGGCATTGAACTTATGCGGCGGCGACAGCGTGCGCTGCGTGCACAGGCGTTCGGCCAGGGGCGCGCTGGCCGGGTAGGCTTGGCCGTTGGCGTACAGGTTGCAATGCGAACGGCGAAGGGTCCACGCCATGCGCGACCATGGATGGCGCAGCACCGATGCGCCGCCGTCGAGATGCTTGGTCATCGCCGCTTCGGTAAGCGGCTTGTCCGGCACCGCCGGTGTTTGCGCGGCGCGGTAGCGGGTGATGAAGCGGCCGAACCAATCCAGCAGCGTTGCGTCATCCAAGGTCGCGGCGGTGGGCAATGCGCTGCGAAGGCGTTGCAGCGCGGCCTTGTCGATTTCGCCGGTACGTTTGGCGGGCGCAAGGTCCGGATCGGTGTAGCGAAGTTCCTCCGGCAGGTGTTCGGCCAGGTAGTCGGCCAGGTCGCCGACCAGTTCGGCTTGCGAAGGCGCGCGCATGCCCACGGAGAAGGTCATGCACGGACCGCCGAACGCCACGCCGTCATGCGGTACGCCGGGTGGCAGGTACAGCATGTCGCCCGGATCCAGCAGCCATTCGTGGGTGGGGCGGAAGTGCTGCAGCTGCTTGAGTTCCACGTCGCTGCGAAAATCCTTCGGCGCATTCGCATCGGTGCTGATCGCCCAATGCCGTTGCCCAAGGCCTTGCAGCAGGAACACATCGTATTGATCGACATGCGCGCCGACGCCGCCACCGGGTTCGGCGTAGGAAATCATTACGTCATCGACGCGCCAGCTGGGCAGGAAACGGAAGTGGTCGAGCAGGGCGGCGACGTCCATGTCCCACTTGTCGACGTCCTGCACCAGCAGTGTCCAGTTGGCATCGCCGGTCTTGGCAAAATCGCTTTCGCTAAGCGGGCCGGTTTTCACGCGCCAGCGTTGACGATCTTCATCGTGTTGAATCAACCGCGCCAGCGCACCTTCCTCGCATGCGAGACCGGCGAGATCCTCGGGGGCGACCGGCGACTGGAAATCGGCAAACGCGTTGCGGATCAGCAGCGGCCGCTTCTGCCAGTAATCGCGCAGGAATTGCGCGGCACTCATGCCCAGCGGCAACCTCGATGTGCCGCGAACTTCGATGGGCAACGGCTTGCGGGAAGGTTTTGAAAGCGTCATGGGCGCAGTAGCCGATAAAAGTTGTAGATGCCCAGCGCCAGCACGGTGAGGCCGGCCATCAGGGTGCACACGCGCGGGGGCAGGCGCCGTACCAGCCAGGCGCCGAAGGGCGCGGCGATCACGCCGCCCAGGATCAAGCCCAGCACCACGTGCAGTTTGCTCTGGCCGATGCTGAGCAAGAAGGTGATGCTGGCCGCCAGGCTCACGATGCATTTGGCCAGATGCACGCTGCCGATCACCATGCGCGGTTCCTGGCCGCGCGCCACCATGGTGGTTACGGTGAGCGCGCTCCAGCCGCCGCCGCCCGCCGCGTCGAGCAGGCCGGCGACAAAACCCAGCGCGCCGGTGCCCGCCGGCACGTCGGGGCGGCGGTCCTTGCGGCGGCTGGTGCGAAACACCAGGAACAGGCCCATGGCCAGCAGATAGGGCGTGAGGAAATAGCGAATCCATTGCGACGGCAGATGCGCCAGCAGGGTTGCGCCGATCACCGCGCCGATCACCCCCGGGATGGCCAGCAACCAGAACAGGCGCCGCTGCACATTGCCGGCCCACCAGTGACTGAGGCCGGAGGCGCCGCAGGTGAAGGTTTCCGCGTAATGCACGCTGGCGCTGGCCATCGCCGGTGGCATGCCCAGGCCCAGCAGCATGCCCGCCGAGGTGACACCGTAGGCCATCCCGAGCGCCCCATCCACCAGTTGGGCGAGCGCACCGATGCCGGCGAAGATCAAAAATTGCGAGAGAGGCACCATGAGGCTCGTTCGGGCCAACCAGGGGGCATCATGACAAAAGCCATGAGGGCGTGCCTGGCCCGGCCGGTCAGATCTTCTTCGCCAGCTCGCAGGCAAGCCCGGTGTAGCTGCCCGGCGTAAGGTCGAGCAGTCGTTGCTTGGCGTCGTCAGGAAGCGCCAGGCTGGCGATGAACTGGCGCATCGACGCCTGCGTGATGCCCTGGCCGCGCGTCAGCGCCTTGAGCTGTTCGTAAGGTTCGGGCAGCCCGTAGCGGCGCATGACGGTTTGCACGGCCTCGGCCAGTACTTCCCAGCTGGCGTCGAGATCGGCGCCCAGACGGTCTGCGTTGACATGGAGCTTGCCCAGGCCCTTCTGCAGCGATTCCAGCGCGACCAGCGTGTGGCCGGAGGCGGTGCCCAGCGCGCGCAGCACGGTCGAATCGGTAAGGTCGCGCTGCCAGCGGCTGATGGGCAGCTTTTCCGCGAAGTGGCCGAGCAGTGCATTGGCCAGGCCGAAATTGCCTTCGGCGTTTTCGAAGTCGATCGGATTGACCTTGTGCGGCATGGTGGACGAGCCGACTTCGCCGGCTTTGAGCGCCTGTTTGAAATAACCGAGCGAAATGTAGCCCCACACGTCGCGTGCCAGGTCGATCATGATGGTGTTGGCGCGGCGCACGGCATCGCAATATTCGGCCACGCCATCATGCGGCTCGATCTGCGTGGTGTACGGGTTGTAGTCCAGGCCCAGGCCCGTAACGAAACGCTGCGAAAAAGCGCGCCAATCGACATCGGGGTAGGCGATGGCGTGCGCGTTGTAATTGCCCACCGCGCCGTTGATCTTGCCGGGAATCTCAACTGCGGCAAGTTGCTTGCGCTGGCGCTCCAGTCGCGCGACCACGTTGGCCAGCTCCTTGCCGAGCGTGCTCGGCGAGGCGGTCTGACCGTGCGTGCGCGAAAGCATGGGCAGTTCGGCGTTGGCGTGCGCCAGTTCGCGCAGCCTGGCGATAACCTTGTCCAGCCACGGCTGCAGCACGTTGGCGCGCGCGTCGCGCAGCATCAGCGCGTAGGAAAGATTGTTGATGTCTTCGCTGGTGCACGCGAAGTGCACGAATTCCTTGGCTTGCGCGAGCGAGTCGTCGTTGCCGATGCGCTCCTTGATGAAATATTCCACCGCCTTCACGTCGTGATTGGTGGTCGCCTCGATCGTCTTGATGCGCGCGCCGTCCTCGACGCTGAAGTCCGAGGCGATCGCCTTCAATTTGGCGATCTGCGCGGCGGTGAACGCCGGCAGTTCGCCGATACCGGGCTCCGCGGCCAGGGCCAGCAGCCATTCGATCTCCACGTGCACGCGCCGATGCATCAGGCCGAATTCACTGAAGATCGGGCGCAATGCCTCGGTCTTGCCGGCGTAGCGGCCGTCGAGCGGAGACAGGGCGGTAAGGGCGTGGGTGGACATCGGGCAGCTTCCGGGGGATCAGAACCCGGCATTTTACATTGAGTGAGGCGCTGGCGTTTTGAGGTTTATAGTGGCTCTCCTCCCCCGGCGTTGAGGTACCACCATGAGCGGCTTTCGCATCGAGCACGACAGCATGGGCGATTTGAAGGTCCCGGCGGATGCGCTGTATGGCGCGCAGACCCAGCGCGCGATCGACAACTTCCCGATCTCCGGGCTACACCTGCCACGCAGCTTCATCCGTGCACTGGGCCTGATCAAGGCGGCCGCGGCCGAAGCCAACCTCGGGCTGGGCCATCTGAAAAAAGGGCAGGCCGCGGCCATCCGCAAGGCGGCACTGGCGGTGGCGGAAGGGGAGTTCGACGCGCAGTTCCCGATCGACGTGTTCCAGACGGGGTCGGGCACCAGCACCAACATGAACGCCAACGAGGTGATCGCGCACCTCGCCGCCCGGGGCGGCGCCAAAGTGCATCCCAACGATCACGTCAATTATGGGCAAAGTTCCAACGATGTGATTCCCACCGCCATCCACGTCAGCGCCACCTTGACCGCGCACGAGGATCTCCTGCCTGCCCTGAAGCATTTGAGACGGGTGATCGATCGCCGCGCGCGCGAGCTGAAAAACGTACCCAAGACCGGACGTACGCATCTGATGGATGCGATGCCGGTCACGTTCGGCCAGGAACTGTCCGGCTGGTCGGCGCAAATCGAGGCAGCGATAGCGCGCATCGATGACAGCTTGAAGCGCATGCGCCAGTTGCCGCTTGGCGGCACGGCCGTAGGCACCGGCATCAACGCCGATCCGAAATTCGGCGCGGCGGTGGCGCGGGAGCTGAAAAAGATCACCGGCGTGCGTTTTGATTCGGCCGCCAATTATTTCGAGGGCATGGCCGCGCAGGATGCGGCGGTCGAGCTATCGGGGCAGCTGAAAACGCTGGCCGTGGGCCTGATGAAAATCGCCAACGACCTGCGCTGGATGAATTCCGGACCGCTCGCGGGCCTTGGCGAAATCGAACTGCCGGCCCTGCAACCGGGGTCGTCGATCATGCCCGGCAAGGTCAATCCGGTGATTCCGGAAGCGACCGCCATGGCCGCCGCGCAAGTGATCGGCAACGATGCATCGATCGCCATCGCCGGCCAGTCGGGCAATTTCCAGCTCAACGTCATGTTGCCGCTGATCGCCTACAACCTGTTGCAGTCGATCCACATTCTGGCCAACGTATCGCGTTTGTTGGCGGACAAGGCGATCGCCGGTTTCCGCGTCAACACCGAACGGGTGGATCAGGCGCTGGCGATGAACCCGATTCTTGTCACCGCGCTCAATCCGGTGATCGGCTACGAAAAGGGCGCGGCGATCGCCAAGCAGGCCTACAAGGAAAAGCGTCCGATCATGGACGTGGCGCTTGAGAAATCCGGGCTGTCAAAGGAAGAACTCAGGAAGCTGCTCGATCCGCGCGCGTTGACCAAAGGCGGCATCCACGGCAGCGGCGGCGCGGGCGGCTGACATGGCCGCTACCGCGGGCATCGCTCCTTCCCTGGAGCGGTGCCATGCACACGGTTATGGGCCTTACTGGTCTTTGCGGCAATCGCCCACGTCGCTGCCGCTGATGACGTTGGCGTAGGGCTTGAAGGCCGGCAGCTGTGCCACGAGCTGGTCCTGGTTGATTTTGACGTTGGCCAGGTCCTGGCAGATTTTCATTGCCGCGTCGGTAACGGCCTTGGTCTTGGCGTCGATCTGTTGCTGGATCTGGTCGCTGTTGCCGTTGGCCAGGCCTTGCGCGACGCTTTTCATGGCCTGCGCACCGACAGCGACACCGGCCTTGCCGGTGGCGATGCCGTCGGTGCGGATCATCAGCACGTTGTCGTAGTAGCGCTTGAGCAGCTCGCGTTCGGCGGGGCTGGTCTGGATCGCCTGCTGGTCGATCGTCAGATCGCCGTTGGCGCCGATCACCGCATCCGGCGCGTCTTTGGCGTGCAGCGTGATCTGGTCATGGCTCAATCGAATGGAGCCGTTCAACATGTCGCTGTCCGCATCGTTGCCGCAGGCGGCGATGACGCCACACAGCAACACGGTTGCAAGCAAGGCTGCGCGATTCATGGAGTCTTCCCCGTTGTTCAGTGGTGGCTTGACGGTAACGCTCAGTTGCCGTGCGCATCCTTGCGGCAATCGTCCACGTCCTTGTCGCGCATGATGCCGCCGTACGGCTTGAAAGCCGGTAGCTGGGCGGCGAGCTGATCCTGCACGGACTTGATGTCCGCCTGGTCCTGGCACAGTTTGGAGGTGTACTGGTCGGCCTGTTGCGAGGCCTGGCTGTCGCGTTGTTTCTTCGCGGCGGCGCTGTCCTCGCCGCTGAGCTTGTCCCTTAGCGCAGTCAGGCCGATCTTCGCACCGGCGGTGCCCAGGGCCAGGGCCTGATCGTGCACGGCCTTTACGTTCTGCACGTAAAGCATCAGCAGCCCCTTCTGCGACGGCGTGGTCGATACGGGCTTGTCGTCGATGGCCAGGTCGCCCGCGCTGCTGATGGTTGCGTCGGGCGAGCCGTCCACATGCAGGGTGACATCATCGCCGCTCAGCGAGATCCGGCCGCCTTCCCCGTTCGAAATCATGGTGGAGGGAACGTTGCAGGCCGTGGTGGCCGCCATCAGCACAAGCAAAGGAATGATCCGGTGGTACTTCATGATGCGCTCCCCGATCTGATCATGTTGGCCAAGCGGCAAGTGTCGCCAGTTAGCTGTCGTCGCGCCAGCGGCGGAACCATACGGCGCCGGCCAGCATCGCGATACCCGCCGCCGCGCCAATCCAGATTTCCGCCGTGCCCAGTGCGGCATAGGAGGTGGACAGGCTGAAGAATTGGCCGATGCTCGCCGGATCTTTGCCCAGTCCGGTCTCCGCGCCGTGATGCAGCCAGCCGCCCGGGAACACGCTGAACAGTGCGCGTGCCAGTATTTCCCGCCAATACCACGTGCTGTGGAAACCATCGCTGCTGAGCAGGTTGAACCAGCTGATCATGACGCCCAGCGCCACCGGAATCACCACCGCCCAAAGGAACGGCTTGGTGCGGGCCCAGGACGAGCAAAGCATCAGCCAGCCGACGGTCGGCAACGCCCACAGCAGATAAAGCGGGATGCTGCCGACCAGGAAGCCGATCATCTGGAACGGATGCGCCAGTACCAGCAACGACCACACGCTTACGCCATGGAAGGATAGCGCGATGGCGAACATGATCAGCATCGCAATGCCGGTCAGCACGCCGCAGATCACCACCGCAATCGGCGCGATCAGCACCGCTGCGATGACCTTGGAAAGCACGGTGCTGGTATCGGAGATCGGCAGCGATTTCCAGAACAGGATACTGCGATCGCGCCGATCGTCGTAAAGCGCGCCCAGGCAGTAGAAAAACACCACGAAGGCGAACACCAGGCTGATCAGTCCACTGGAAGAAAGCATGGCAAGATCCAGGGCCGCTCCCACTTCCTGCAACTGATGCACATCGAGCGACTGGATTTTCGAGGCGATATCCTGCCCATCCAGCGAGCCCAGATGGAAGCCGTGGCGAGAACCGAACACTTCCCCGCTCACGATGCCCATCAGATTCAACACCAGAAACACCAGTCCGGTGATCACCGGCGCCCAAATGAAGCCGCCGCGGTGTTCCCAGAATTCGCGTTTGACCAGCCAGTAGAGGGTTTTCATGCGTAGGTCCCTTTCATGGTGGCGACGAACAGATCGCTGACGGAGGGGCGACGGACTTCGCCCAGGGTCTGCAGTCGCGAGTGATCGACGCCGTCGAACAGAAAGATGCTCTTGCCGAACACCTGGCGCTCGTCCAGCGGATTGAGCTGGCGGGCGTTGGCGGCCATGTCCGCGTTCACCAGCACTTCGGCGAAGCGTTCACCCAGCGCTTCCATATCGGTGTTCAGCACGATCTTGCCGTCGCGGATAAACATGAGGTCGGTGAGAATGTGCTCGATTTCTTCCACCTGGTGCGTGGTGACGATGATCGTCTTGTTGTCATCGAAATACTCTTCCAGCAGGCTCTGGTAGAACTGCTTGCGATACAGGATGTCCAGGCCCAGCGTGGGCTCGTCCAGCACCAGCAGTTTGGCGTCAATGGCCATCACCAGCGCAAGGTGCAGCTGCACGATCATGCCCTTGGACATTTGCCGCACGCGCATGTCGGGCGCGAGCTTGGTGCGGCTGAGAAACGCCTGGCATTTGTCGCGGCTGAAGCGCGGATGCACGTTGGCGACGAAGTCCACCGCCTCGCGCACGCGGATCCAGCGCGGCAGTACAGCGACGTCGGCGATAAAGCACACCTCTTCCATAAGCTTGTTGCGCTGGCTGCGAGGGTCCAGTCCCAGCACATTCAACTGACCCTGGAAATCGGTCAGCCCGAGGATCGCCTTGAGGGCGGTGGTCTTGCCGGCGCCGTTGGGGCCGATCAGGCCCACGATTCGGCCCGGCTGGATCTCAAAATGCACCTGGTCCAGCGCGATGGCGTTCTTGTAGCGCTTGGTCAGGCCATTGGCGGTGACGACCGCGTTCATGAGTGGCTCTCCGTGTCCTGCGGCGCTTCGCGCAACAGGGTTTTCAGATCCAGGCCAAGGCGCTGCAGGCGTGCATACAGTGCAGGCCACTCTTCGCGCAGAAACCGCTCGCGTTCGGATTTAAGCAGCGCCTCGCGCGCTCCGTCGGTAACGAACATGCCCAGCCCCCTCCTTTTTTCCACAAGTTGGTCGTCGACCAGTTCCTGGTACGCCTTCGATACGGTGAGCGGATTGATTTGAAAATCGGCCGCCACCTGGCGTACTGACGGCAGCGGGTCGCCCTCGTTCAAGGCGCCGTCCAGGATCATCGCCACGACGCGTTCGCGCAGTTGACGATAGATCGGGACGCTGTCGTTCCAGGTGATGGACATGGATTTATTCCTTGCTGATGCCGGCGAATTTGGTCGAGCCAAACGAATAGTAGGGCATGGTCAGCTGCGCTCCGAGCAGGCTTGCGTTGCTTTCGCTGGCGTTGGCGATCGGCGAGTTGGCGATCGTCAGGCTGGCGGTGCTCAGCATGGCGGCGGCGCGCTCGTCCTCGGCGGTGGGGCGGACCTCGACCGGGGCCAGGTTGATGACCTTCAGGCCATCGATTTCGGCAACCGGCAGCTTGGGGGTGTTCGGGCTCAGGGCGATCAGGCTTACCGTGGTAAACAGAACCGCGGCGGTCAGGGCGATCGGGTTCGGTGCTTTCATGACGGCTCTCCTCTAGTGATCTCGTGGACCGGTGTTGTAGTGAACTATAACACCATCTTCGAGACTGTCAACAACCGTGTGGCATGACTGATGGCCTAGCGGGGGTGCGACACGTCGAAAATGGCTTCCCGCCGCGGTTTGGGGCTCAGCTGGAACGAGCAGCCGGGTCCGGTCCGGGGCAGGGAAAGCGTGCGCGCAACGTGCGCGGCGGGGCAGCGGAGGCTGTCAGGGATCGCTCCTGACAGGTATCACACGACCCCCGGCTCAGCGTCTGGGGGATGGGGCCGGGCGGGCGGCCCGATGGACCCGCCGGCGCAGCAGGGCTGCCTGCAGCACGCCCACACTGCCCGCACCCGCCCAGTACAGGCACAAGCCCGCACTCAAGTGCCAGGTCACCAGCAAGGTAACGATCACAGGCAGCCAGTGCAGCAGAGTCCGGGTCTGTTCCGGGAGGGCCGGGTTGAGCAGGATCGCCGCCCCGCTCAGCAGGGCCACCATGAAGGCCAGCCACAGATCCGGCCGCGCAAGGCGTCCGATCCACAGAAAGGAGCCCGCCCCGGCCACGCTGTGCCGGATGGCGGCGTAAATGCCGGCTCCCAGCGGTGCCTGCACCATGGCGGTGAGCATGCCGCTGCCCAGGCCGCCGGTGACGTGGTGCTTGCGATAAAGCGCCTGCAGGGCGCTTGCGTAGGCCGACGGATCCTTGGCGTGGCGTTCGCGCAGCCGCGCCAACTCGGGCTTCAAGCGCGCCAACGTATGCTGGCGATGCCAAGCCTGTTCGGCCGCGTGCAGGGTCATCGGCAACAAGGCCAGCCGAACGACAATGGCCATGACGATCACCGCCGCGCCGTAGCTGCCGTCCAGCGCATGCGCCCATTGAGCCAACAGGGCGCCTAGCGCGTCCACGAACGCCGACCACATAGCTTCAGTCCCCTCGGATGGATGGGCTGCCAATGGTGGTCCTGCGGCGCCGATTCAAGCATCCGCGGGAGTTCCGGCGCGGTGTCGGATAAAATCGCCGATCACCCTGAGGGAGTTACGCACATGTGGTACGCCATCACCGGCACGGACCATCCCGAATCGCTTGAGCGCCGACTTGCCGCGCGCGGCGCCCACCTGGCCCGGCTGGAACAGCTGCAGCAGGAAGGCCGGCTGCTGTTGGCCGGACCGTTTCCGGCCATCGATGCCGAGCAGCCGGGCCCGGCCGGCTTTACCGGCAGCCTGATCGTGGCCGAATTCGCTTCCTTGGCCGAGGCCGAGCAATGGGCGCAGCTTGACCCATACGTGGAGGCCAACGTCTACCTCAGCGTCAGCGTCAAGCCTTTCCGCAAGGTGCTGCCGGCATGACTGCCGCGATGGTGCATGAGATCCGCCGCCGCCTTGACGCGGCGCTGCATCCTGTGGAGCTGGATGTGCTGGACGAGGGCCACAAGCATGCCGGCCACGCCAATGAAGGAAAGGGGCATTTCCACGTCCGCGTCGTCAGTGCCCAATTCGCCGGCGTGCCGCCGCTCAAGCGTCATCGCCTGGTCTACGCGGCGCTGGGCGAGCTGATGGATAACGGCATCCACGCCCTTTCCATCGATGCGAAGGCGCCCGATTGAGGCCAATCAATCGGTTGGACCCCATTTCTCCGGTTGCCGCTGGCGTCGAACGCATTGCGATGCTGTCACGCGTTTGGCACAGTGACCCGTCGTCCGCCGGGGCGGACCACCACTTTCCGAGCTGCTGACCCTGCATGCGCCTAACCACGATCAAACTCGCGGGATTCAAGTCCTTCGTCGACCCGACCACCCTGCATCTGCCCACCAATATGACGGGGGTGGTGGGGCCTAACGGTTGCGGCAAGTCCAACATCATCGATGCCATCCGCTGGGTGATGGGCGAAAGCGCCGCCAGCCGGTTGCGCGGGGATTCGCTGACGGACGTGATTTTCTCCGGCTCCAACGCGCGCAAGCCGGTGGGCCAGGCCACTGTCGAGCTGATCTTCGACAACGCCGACGGCACCATCCAGGGCGAGTATGGCCAATATGCGGAAATCTCGGTCAAGCGCCAGGTGACGCGCGACGGGCAGTCGGCGTATTTCCTCAACGGTGCGCGCTGCCGCCGCCGCGACATCACCGATCTGTTCCTTGGCACGGGCCTGGGGCCGCGCAGCTATTCGATCATCGAACAGGGCATGATCAGCCAGATCATCGAGGCGCACCCGGAAGAACTGCGCACGCACCTGGAAGAAGCCGCCGGCATTTCCAAATACAAGGAACGCCGCAAGGAAACCGAAAGCCGCATCAAGGCCACGCGCGAAAATCTTGACCGCGTGCGCGACGTGCGCGACGAAGTGGACAAGCAACTGGAGCATTTGAACCGCCAGGCCCGCGCCGCCGAGCGCTGGAAAGCCTACAAGGAAGAACAGACGCGCAAGGAAGCCGAATTGCGCGCACTGGAATACCGCGGCCTCAAGAGCCAGCACGACGGACAGGGGCAGGGGCTTTCGGCCGCCGAAATCGAGATCGAAAAGCGCCTGGCCGAACAGCGCCAGATCGAGGCGCACATGGAAAGCGCGCGCGAACGCCATGCCGACGCAAGCGAACACCTCAACACGGTGCAGGCCGAGGTCTACAAGGTCGGCTCGGAAATCGCGCGTGTCGAGCAACAGGTTCGCTACAACCGCGAAACCGCCGAGCGCCTGCAGCGCGCGCAACTGGAAGCGGAGCGCGAACACAGCGAATTGGCCGCGCACATCGCCACCGACCGCGAGCAGGTTGAAACGCTGCGCATGGCGCTGGCCGAGGGCGAACCCAGGCTCGAAGCCCTGCAGCAGATGCAGGACGACACCGCCGACGCACAGCGCGACACCGAAACCAAGTTGGCCGACTGGCAACAGCGCTGGGACACCTACACCCGCACCGCCGGCGAGGCGAGCCGGGCGGCGGAGGTGGAGCGCACCAAGCTGGCCTATCTCGATCGCCAGTCCATGGACCTGGGCAAACGCAAGGAAACGCTCGAAAACGAGCAAAAAGCCACCGACGTCGCCGCGCTCGACGCTGCCGCCGAACAACTGCACGTCGAGCACGATACGCAGCGCGAACGCGTCGAGTCGCTGGGCAGCCTGCTCGACCAGCACAAGCTGTCGCACGAAAAAGTGCTCGATGAGGAGCGTCAGGTTCAAACCGTGCTCAACGAAGCGCGCCAGCAGCTGCAGACGGCGCGTGGGCGCCTGGCTTCGCTGGAAGCCTTGCAGCACGCCGCGCTGGGCCAGGAAGAAAGCGCCGCCAGCCACTGGCTGTCGACGTTCGGTTTGGACAAGAAGCGCCGTCTGGGCGAAGCGCTGCAAGTGGAGGCCGGCTGGGAAACAGCGGTCGAAACCGTGTTGTCGGGTTTCATCGACAGCGTGCTGGTGGATGGGGCGCACGATCTGGCGCGTGAATTTCCCGGGCTGGAAAATGCCGACGTCGCCTTGCTCGATGCGGCCGAAGGCAATGCCGGCGCCGCGGGCACGCTGGCCGCGCACGTGCGCGGCCCGGCTCCGGCGATCGCGATTCTTGGCCACGTGCTGACCGCCGAAAACGTCGACGAAGCGCATCAGCGTGTCTACGGGCTTTCCGCGCTGGCGCCGTATCAATCGGTCATCACCCGTGCGGGTGAATGGCTCGGCCCAGGCTGGGCGCGCGTGCGCCGCGCGCAGGGCAACCAAGTGGGCGTGCTGGCGCGCGAACGCGAAATCCGCGTGCTGACCGAGCAGACCCAAACGCTTGAAGCGCGGATCGATGAAGCCACCGAACAACTCGATACGTTGCGCACCAACAAGTTCGAAACCGAGCGCGCGCGCGACGACGCGCAACGCGATCTGTACAACGCGCACCGCCGCCAGTCGGAGCTGGCAGGGCAGTTGCAGAGCCACCGCGGCAAGGTCGAAACCGCGCGTGCACGTGCTGAAAAAGTAGCGGGCGAACTGTCGGCGTTGCTCGAGCAGATGGAGGAGTTGCAGACGCAGACGCGTGAGGCACGTGCGCGGCTGGACGAATCGGTCAACAACATGGGCGACCTGGAAGACCAGCGTCGCGAACTGGAAAACGAACGGCGCGCGCTGCTGGAAGCGCGCGAAGAGGCGCGCATGAACGCGCGCGAGGCAGCCGACCAGGCCCATGCGCTGGCGTTGAGCCTGGAGTCGAAGCGTTCCTCGCTGACCTCGCTCGATCAGGCCTTGTCGCGCATGGACAACCAGATCCGCCAGATCGATGCGCGCCGCAGCGAAATCGCCGAGCAGCTCGCCGCCGGTTCCGATCCGATCGCCGAACTGGAAGCCGAACGCCAGACCTATCTGGACCAGCGGCTGCTGGTCGATCGCCAGATGGTCGAGGCGCGCCGCGCGCTGGAAGAGTGCGACATCGCGTTTCGCAAACTCGAACAGCAGCGCCACAACATCGAGCAGGAGCTGTCCGGCCTGCGCGAAAAACTGTCCGAACAGAAACTCGCCGCCCAGGCGCTGCAAATGCGCGCCGACCAGCTTGCCGAAGCAATCACCGCATCCGGCCTCGATCTGGAAACGCTGCTGGCGGAACTGGCCGAGGACGTCGACGCCACGCAATGGCGTCAGCAGCTGGCCGACCTGGCGCAGAAGATCGCCCGCCTGGAGCCGGTGAACCTGGCGGCGATTCAGGAGCACGCCGAGCAAAGCGAGCGCAAGACCTACCTCGACACGCAGCTGACCGATCTCACCAGCGCAATGGAAACGCTGGAAAACGCGATCAAGAAAATCGACCGCGAAACGCGCCAGCGCTTCAAGGAAACCTTCGACCGCGTCAACGCCGGCGTGCAGGAACTGTTCCCACGCCTGTTCGGTGGCGGCCACGCATATCTGGAGCTTACCGGCGATGATCTGCTCAGCACGGGCGTGTCGATCATGGCGCGTCCGCCGGGCAAGCGCGTGTCCAACATCACCTTGCTCTCCGGCGGTGAAAAAGCATTGACTGCGGTATCGCTGGTATTTGCGATCTTCGCGCTGAACCCGGCGCCGTTCTGTTTGCTGGACGAAGTGGACGCGCCACTGGACGAGGCCAACGTGGGCCGTTTCTCCAACATGGTGCGCGAGATGAGCGAGAAGGTTCAGTTCATCTTCGTGAGCCACAACAAGGCCACCATGGAAGCGGCGAGCCAGCTCTGCGGCGTTACCATGCGCGAGCCGGGTGTTTCGCGTCTTGTGCAGGTCGATCTTGCCGAGGCAGCCAAGCTGGCCGGCGCGGCCTGAGGAGTCACATCATGTTGCCTGGAATCGAACTGGCTGTTTCCTGGGATCCGGCCATTGGCATTCCCACCGTCGTGGTGGGCGCGATCGTGCTGGTGCTGGTGTGGCTGTTTGGCCAACCGAAGAAAGAGCAGGGCACGCGGCGCCCCGCGCCCGAGCCGGCTGCCGAGCGGCGCGAGCCGCGGCTGGGCGATGGCGTGGACGAAGACGATGCGTTCAGGGATATCGGCGAGGAACGGATCGACCCGCGCTTCTCCCAGGCAACGCCGCAACAGGGCGAGCTCGACATGGGGCTCAGCGCAGAACTGGAGAAGCTGAGCGCCACGCTTGCCGACGAACGCCACGCCGCGCTTCAGGTGCCCAAGCCGAGCGGGCATGCGGCCTCCATCGTCGAGGCCTTGCGTGCGCCCTCGCACCCTGCCGAGCCGGTGCACCGGCCCGCGGAACCAATGGCCGTGACCGCCCCGGCTCCCGCACCGGTGGCCCCGGCGCCGGCTCCCGCGCCACGGGTCCCGCCGCGTTCGGACCTGGGCAAGCGCCCGGCGCAGGTGCCGGTGGAGCGCATCGTCAGCTTGTTTGTGATCGCCCGCGAAGGCCACGCTTTCAACGGTGCGGATCTGATCGTGGCCGCCGAAAAGGCGGGGCTGGAATATGGCGACATGGGTATCTACCACCGCCTGGTGGACGGCAAGCGCGAGCTTGGCCCGATCTTCAGCGTCGCCAACATGCTCAAGCCCGGCAGTTTCGACCTGACCCGGCTCGATGCGCTGCGCACGCCAGGGCTGAGCTTCTTTATGGCCTTGCCAGGGCCTGTGGCGGCCCTTGACGCCTGGGACGCGATGTTGCCCACCGCGCAGCGACTGGCCGAGTTGCTTGATGGCCAGGTGCTGGATGAAGAGCGCAACGCGCTCGGCCGCCAGCGCATCGCCCACATTCGCGACGAGTTGCGTGGCTGGGATCGCGAACATGATGGCGGCGAAATCCGCTTTGGCCGCTGATCGGGGCGCGGCAAAACAAAGGAGCGCCCCGTAGGGCGCTCCATGATCGCTGTGTGGGGTACCGCGCGATCAGGCGGCTTTCACGGCGAGGGAGCCGATGGTGTCCCGGGCCGACGCCAGCGCCTTGGCCTTGGTTTCAGCACTGACGGCGACGCCTTCGGCACGCACGAATGCCACATCCTGGATGCCCAGGAAGCCGAACACGGCACGCAGGTACGGTTCCTGGAAATCCAGGCCCGCCATCGGGCCCGCGTAGATGCCGCCACGGCTGGACGCAATGACGACCCGCTTGCCGCCGGCCAGGCCTTCCGGACCGTTTTCGGTGTAGCGGAAGGTCTTCCCAGCCACCGAGACGCGATCGATCCAGGCCTTCAACTGGCTGGGGATGGAGAAGTTGTACATCGGGGCACCGATCACCACCACGTCGGCGGCGAGGAATTCGTCCAGCACGCCCTGGCTCTGCTTGGCGGCGTCGCTATCGGCATCTACGACCGGCACCCAATGCGGCAGGGGGTGGGCGGTCAGGTCGCGGTAGGTCACGTTTACCGAAGGGTTCGCCTGGGCGATCTGAGCCACGATGGCAGCGCTCAGTTCGCGCGATACGGAGTGCTGGCCCAGGGAGCTTGCGTCAAGATGCAGCAGTTTCATGGTTCTATCTCAGTTCCAGGCCGGGCGGGCCGGCGTTGGAATAAAGATAAAATTTGAACGAACAAACGATAAGATGGCCAAAATCGAACTTATCGTTCCAAATAGGAAACAAAGATGACCACCTTACCCGGTGCCATGCAGGACCTCAACGACCTGTATTTCTTCGCGGCCGTGGTGGAACACGGAGGTTTTTCATCGGCGGGGCGCGCCCTTGGAGTGCCCAAATCCCGCCTCAGCAAGCGTATCGCCCAATTGGAAGAGCGCCTGGGCGTGCGCCTGCTGCAGCGGACCACGCGCCGCTTCGTGGTGACCGAGGTGGGCGAACGCTTCTACGGCCATTGCCGCGCGGTGCTGGAAGAGGCGCGCGCCGCGCAGGACGCCGTCGAGGAACTGCGCGCCGAACCGCGCGGTGTGGTGCGGCTCAGCTGCCCCGTATCGATCGCGCAGACCGTGCTGGCCTACATTCTGCCCGAATTCATGGCGCTGTATCCGAAGCTGCAGGTGCGGGTGCTTTCCAACAACCGGCGAGTGGACCTGATCGGCGAAGGCTATGACCTGGCCATTCGCGTACGTACCAAGCTCGATACCGACGCGAACATGATCGTGCGCAGCTTCAGCCAGTCGCGCATCCTGCCGGTCGCCAGCCCGTCGCTGTTGAAAGCCTACGGATATCCCGCGCATCCGGAGGATCTGGCGCGCATGCCTGCGCTTTCCAATCAGGAGCACGAAGGCGCACAGATCTGGGAGTTGATCGACGCCAAGGGCGAGCGTGTGAATGTGGAAGTCCAGGCGCGGTTGATCACCGGCGATTTTGCCGTGTTGCTGGAAGCGGCACGGCGCGGCCTGGGTGTCACGCTATTGCCGGAATTTGTCTGCGCGCCGGCGATCACGCATGGCGAACTTGAAGTGGTACTGCCCGAATGGAGCGCGCCGCAAGGTGTCATGCATTTTGTCTATCCCAGCCGCCGCGGCATGCTGCCGGGCGTGCGCGCGCTGGTGGATTTTCTTGCCGAGCGGCTGCCCGAAGCGACCCGCCTGCAGCACGAGCAGTGCATGAAGCGTCCGCTCGAAGCGCTTGAACTTCCTGGGCAGCCTGCGCCTTGAGGAGGCGCTGTGCAAACCACGCGCGCGTCGCCGGTCTTGTTTGCTTGCAGGCCGTAGAGCCATCAGCGAAGGCAGGGCGGGCCGTTTGGATCTTCATGGTGTCCACGCAGAAGCGGTCAGGGCGTCGGTGACCCATGCTAGTCTTGGCGTTTGGACATCTAAGCTTCCGGTCATGACCATCGAAACCAAGCTCCCGAAAGTCGGCACCACCATCTTCAGCGTGATGAGCCAACTGGCCGTGCAGCACAAGGCGGTCAATCTTGGTCAAGGCTTTCCCGATTTCGAACCGCCGCAAGCATTGCGCGATGCGGTAAGCCGCGCCATGGCTCATGGTCTCAATCAATATGCGCCCGGCATCGGCACCGCTGCGCTGCGCGAGCAGATCGCCTTGAAAACCGAGCGGCTCTATGGTCATAAGGTTAGTGCCGATAGCGATGTCACCGTCACCTCCGGTGCGACCGAAGCCTTGTTCGCCGCCATGGCCGCGGTGGTGCGCGCGGGCGACGAAGTGATCGTGTTCGATCCCGCTTACGACTCCTACGAACCGGCGATCGATCTGCAGGGCGCGCGCGCGGTGCATATTCCGCTGACCGTGCCGGACTTTTCGATCGACTGGCAGCGCGTGCGCGAGGCGGTGACGCCCAAAACGCGCATGATTTTAATCAACAGCCCGCACAATCCTTCGGGGGCGGTGCTGTCGGCGGCGGATCTGGACCAGTTGGCCGCGATCGTGCGCGATACCCCGATCGTGGTGCTCTCCGACGAGGTGTACGAACACATCGTGTACGACGGCGCCGCGCACGAGAGCGTGCTGCGTCACCCTGAGCTGGCTGCGCGCAGCATCGTGGTGTCCAGTTTCGGCAAGACCTATCACTGCACCGGCTGGAAGCTCGGCTACGCCGTCGCGCCGCCCAAATTGTCGGCGGAATTTCGCAAGGTGCATCAGTATCTGACGTTCTGCACCTTCCACCCGGCGCAGGCCGCATTCGCCGAATTTCTTGCCAGCACGCCCGGGCATTACCTCGAGCTGCCGGCCTTCTATCAGGCCAAACGCGACCGTTTCCGCCATCTGCTCGCACCCTCGCGCCTGAAGCTGCTCGATGTGCCGGGCGGGTATTTCCAGTTGGTCGACTATTCGTCCATCAGTGATGAAGACGATGTTGCCTTCTGCCAGTGGCTGGTGAAGGAAGGCGGCGTGGCGGCGATTCCGTTGACGCCTTTCTACGACAAAGCACCGGGCACGCGCCTGGCGCGCCTGTGCTTTGCCAAAAGCGATGCAACGATGGAAGCAGCGGCGGAGCGTCTATGCAAACTTTGAACGTTTCGCTGGTGCAGGGCGCGACACGTTGGCACGACGCCCCGGCCAATCGCCACTACTACGGATCGCTGGTACGGCGCGTGGCCGGGCAGAGCGATCTGGTGGTATTGCCGGAAACCTTCCTGTCCGGCTTCAGCAACGACACGCGGGCCAGCGCCGAAACCATGGACGGGGAGGGTATCGCGTGGATGCGCGCGCTGGCGGCCGAAGTCGGCGCCGTGGTCACCGGCAGCCTGGCCATTCGTGAGGGCGAGGTGGTCTACAACCGCTTGATCTGGGCGCGTCCGGACGGCACGTTTTCGCAATACGACAAACGCCACCTGTTTCGCATGGCGGGCGAGCACACGCGCTACGGCGGCGGGTCCGAGCGCCTGATCGCAGAACTCAAAGGCTGGCGCATTCTGCCGCAGGTTTGCTACGACCTGCGGTTCCCGGTGTGGTTGCGCAACCGCCGGCTGGCATCGGCAGCGGGCGGCATGGACTACGACTTGTCGTTGTTCGTCGCCAATTGGCCGGCGCCGCGCCGGCAGCCGTGGCGAACGCTACTGCGTGCCAGGGCGATCGAAAATCTCGCCTACGTGATCGGCGTCAATCGCGTGGGCGTCGATGGCAACGAATTGCCCTACGCCGGCGACAGCGCGGTGATCGATCCGGTGGGCGAGGCGGTCATCGAGCTGGGTTCGCAAGAGCAGGTGGTGACCGTATCGATCGATCCGGCACCGATGCTCGCGCACCGCGAGCGGTTTCCGGCGTGGATGGACGCCGATGATTTCGCGCTCTTGCCCACGTGATGCGCTCAAGCGATCGGCGAACCCGATCGCGTGGATGAGCCACGCAAAACAGTCGGCCACATGAACCGAATGTTTCAAAAAACTTCACAAAGAGTATTGACGGCTGCGGCCAGTACCTGAATAATTCCGCTTCTTGCTTCGGCGCCTTCCGCGGGTCGGTCCAGGCGGCAGCAATAAGATTTAACCACGCGCCCGTAGCTCAGTTGGATAGAGTACCAGGCTACGAACTTGGTGGTCGGGAGTTCGAATCTCTCCGGGCGCGCCATTTTTAGCAGATGCAATGCTTTTTCGGGTTGCGGATGCAAGGCAGGCAGTACATCGTTTGCCGAACCGGATAAAGTTTGAAATCCGGTGTGTTCGATACGGATTGACGGGGCAGAGTGCCGCCCGTAGCATTTCAGAGCTTCGGTGTGCGAAAGCCGACCGAGTTCGGAATCGGGGTATAGCTCAGCCTGGTAGAGCGCCAGCTTTGGGAGCTGGATGTCGTGGGTTCGAATCCCTCTGCCCCGACCAGCAGGTGTTCTGCTTCAGTCAAGCGCCTGTAGCTCAACCGGATAGAGCATCGGCCTTCTAAGCCGACGGTTGCAGGTTCGATTCCTGTCGGGCGCGCCAGATTCGTGTTTACGGTGGGCGTAGCTCAGTTGGTTAGAGTACTGGATTGTGATTCCAGTTGTCGTGGGTTCGAGTCCCATCGTCCACCCCAATTTCAAAGCAGTTCCTGGGCCGTTAGCTCAGCTGGTAGAGCAGTTGACTCTTAATCAATTGGTCGTAGGTTCGAATCCTACACGGCCCACCAGCTATCGAAGGACTCGCAGCGATGCGGGTCCTTTTTTCTTGGCCGGGCGAAAAACCTCAGGTTCCGGGCCGTTGGAGCGCTTGTGCTGGTCCGTCGCGCAACCGTAAAATGACCGGCTTGGCACAAGGTAATCATCGACTTAGGATCGCGGTCCGGCAGTTTTCAGGCGATTTCCATCGAAAACGGTGAAAATTGCTGAAAATCAAAGGCTTGCAATCGACAGCCGATGCGAAAGTGGCGGAATTGGTAGACGCACTGGATTTAGGTTCCAGCGGGTAACCCCCGTAAGGGTTCGAGTCCCTTCTTTCGCACCACAGACCTTGAGTTTGATTTGACTGGCGGCCGGGGGCCGCCGCGGCGCCGGTATGGGCCACTACAGGTAATTCCAGGAGACGTCATGCAGTTTTCCGTTGAAAACGTCGGCAAGCTCGAGCGCAAGCTCACGGTCAAGTTCCCGGCTGAGCGGTTCGAGACACAGGTCAGCGCCCGCATCGCCGAAATGAGCCGCACGGTGCGCCTGAAGGGCTTTCGCCCAGGCAAGGTGCCTGCCAACGTGATCCAGCAGCGCTTTGGCGCGCAAGTGCGTGGCGAAGTGCTCTCGGACCTGATCGGCAGCACGCTGCGCGAGGCGTTCGAAAAGGAAAACCTGCGTCCGGTCGCCAACCCCGCGATCAACACCACCGGTCAGCCGGAAAACGGCGAAATCGCCTATACGGCCACCTTTGAAGTGATGCCGGAGTTCCCGGACATCGACGTCGCCAAGCTGGACATTACCCGCCCGTCGGCCGAAGTGACCGATCCGGACATCGAGAAAATGATCGAAACCCTGCGCCAGCAGCGCCGCAGCTTCGACGAGGTGGAGCGTGCCTCGGCCGAAGGCGACTTCGTGATGTTCGAATATGCGGCCTCCGCCGGCGACTACCGTTTCCCGGGCGAAGGCCTGGAACGCGCCGGCAGCGTGATTGGCTCGGGCACCCTGTTCAAAGCGCTCGATGCGGCGCTCACCGGCCGCAAGGCCGGCGAGGAATTCGAAACCGACGTCGAGTTTCCCGCCGATTTCCGCAATGAAAGCCTCGCGGGCAAGACCGCCAAGGTCAGCTTCAAGATCGTCAAGGTGCAGGCGCCCAACCTGCCGGAAGTCGATGCCGAATTCATCAAGCTGTTCGGTATCGAGGACGGCGACATCGAGCATTTCCGCAAGGAAGTGCGCGCCAACCTGGAGCGCGAACTGAAAGCCGCGCTGATGGGCCGCCTCAAGGCCCAGGTGGCCGAGAAGCTGGCCAGCGCCCATGGCGAGCTGGAAGTGCCGAACCTGATGGTGCAGTCCGAGGCGCGCAACCTGGCCGCTGGCAGCGTCCCGCGCGGGCAGGAGCCGCCGCAGCAGCTGATCGACGCGGCGGCGCCGGCCGCGCGCATGCGCGTCATTGCCGGCCTGCTGATGGGCGAAATCGCCCGCAAGCAGGAGCTCAAGCTCGACCGCACGCGTCTGGCCGAGCAGCTTGCCGCCATCGCCTCGACCTACGAGGAGCCGGAAAAGGTCGTTGAACTCTACAACGGCGACCCCCAACTGATGTCCGGACTGCAAAACCGCGTAATGGAAGATCAGGTGGCCGAGTGGGTGGCTGAGCACGCCAACACCACCGTGCAGAATCTGAGCTTCGACGAAGTGATGCGTCCGGTCGGTGCCTGAGACGATTCGATCAGGTCCGGCTATAGTCAGACCTGATCCGACGAATCGTTCATTCAGTCCCCACACGCGGAGAATCGCACGCATGGCCATGGACCCCATCCAGAACCTCAACCTGGTGCCGATCGTTGTCGAGCAGACCGCTCGCGGCGAACGTTCGTACGACATTTATTCGCGCCTGTTGAAAGAGCGCGTGATCTTCCTGGTCGGCGAAGTGAACGACCAGGTCGCCAATCTTCTGGTGGCGCAGATGCTGTTTCTGGAGTCGGAAAACCCCGACAAGGACATCCATCTGTACATCAACAGCCCCGGCGGTGCCGTCACGGCCGGCCTGGCGATCTACGACACCATGCAGTTCATCAAGCCCGACGTAAGCACCATGTGCATCGGCCAGGCCTGCAGCGCCGCTTCGCTGCTGCTGATGGCCGGTGCCAAGGGCAAGCGTTATTCGCTGCCGAACTCGCGCGTGATGATCCACCAGCCCTCCGGTGGCGCCCGCGGGCAGGCCACCGATATCGAGATCCAGGCCCAGGAAATCCTGTACCTGCGCCGCCGTCTGAACGACATTTATGTTCAGCATACCGGCCAGCCCCTGGACAAGATCGAGCGTGACATGGAGCGCGACCGCTTCATGAGCGCCGAAGCGGCCAAGGAATACGGCCTGATCGATGCCGTTCTGGACCGCCGGGCCGTCGAAACGGTCAAGTCGGCCTGATTTCCGCCGAAATAATCTTTAGGCACAGATCGGTCCCGCGTCCGGGTGCGGATTCGGGACCCTGTGCTATCCTCGACCCGTACCGGGATTTTTCAGCAGGATCAAACGAATGAGCGACGAGCGGCAGGGCCGTTCCAACGACAGCGGCAAGATTCTCTACTGCTCCTTCTGCGGCAAGAGCCAGCACGAGGTGCGCAAGCTGATCGCGGGTCCGTCCGTGTTCATCTGCGACGAGTGCGTGGAGCTGTGCAACGACATCATCCGTGAGGAGCTTGAAGAGAAGGCCGCCTCCGGGCGCAGCCAGCTACCCAAGCCCAAAGAGATCATGGAGACCCTCGACCAGTACGTGGTCGGACAGACGCGCGCCAAGAAGGCGCTGGCCGTGGCGGTCTACAATCATTACAAGCGGATGGAATCGCGTCAGCGCAGCGACGATATCGAGCTGGGCAAATCCAACATCCTTCTGATCGGGCCGACCGGCTCGGGCAAGACGCTGCTGGCCGAAACGCTGGCGCGCCTGCTCAACGTGCCGTTCACGATCGCCGACGCCACCACCTTGACCGAAGCCGGTTACGTGGGCGAGGACGTCGAGAACATTATTCAGAAGTTGTTGCAGAAGTGCGACTACGACGTCGAAAAGGCGCAGTCGGGCATCGTTTACATCGACGAGATCGACAAGATCTCGCGCAAGAGCGAGAACCCGTCGATCACGCGCGACGTTTCCGGTGAAGGCGTGCAGCAGGCTCTGCTCAAGCTGATCGAGGGCACGCTGGCCTCGGTGCCCCCCCAGGGCGGTCGCAAGCATCCGCAGCAGGAATTCCTGCAGGTGGACACCAAGAACATCCTGTTCATTTGCGGTGGCGCGTTTGCCGGCCTGGAAAAAGTGATCCAGCAGCGCTCCGAAACAACCGGCATCGGCTTCTCCGCGGAAGTGCGTTCGAAAGAGCGCACGGAAAATCTCGGCAAGGTACTGGCCGAAGTCGAGCCCTCCGATCTGGTGCGTTTCGGGTTGATTCCTGAATTCGTCGGCCGTCTTCCCGTGGTGGCAACGTTGGACGAGCTCGATGAAGCGGCGCTCGTGAAGATTCTCACCGAGCCGCGCAATGCCGTCACCAAACAGTTTCGCAAGCTGTTCGAGATGGAAGGCGTGGATCTGGAGTTTCGTCCCGAGGCGCTGCAGGCCGTGGCCCGCAAGGCGCTCAAGCGCAAGACGGGCGCGCGCGGCCTGCGCACCATCCTCGAGCAAGTGCTGCTGGACACGATGTACGAGCTGCCGTCGCTGGAGCATGTCAGCAAGGTCGTCGTGGATGATGCGGTGATCGAAGGACAGGCCGAGCCCTATCTCATCTATCGTGGAAACTTGCAGCAGCAGGCGCGCATCAGCAGCGAAAGCGGCGACGCCGCAGCCTGATCGTCACACGGCTCTGTCCTGTGCGGCCCCGGCGGTTGATGCCGGGGCCGTTTGTTTTTTGTTGCCGGGCCAGCACTTGAGTGCTGGCCGCAAAGCCTCCACTTGACGAGACAGTGGCCTCGGCGCAGTGTCGGGGTCGTCCGTCTTACTTTTCGCGAGAGATTTCTGCGATGGCAAAAAATGCCGCATCTACCGCAACCACCCCGGGTGCTCTGCTCGACGCATTGCCGGTGCTTCCGTTGCGCGACGTCGTGGTTTACCCGCACATGGTCATTCCACTGTTCGTCGGCCGCGACAAATCCATGCGTGCGCTGGAGCGCGCGATGGAAGGCGAGCGTCAGATTCTACTCGTTGCCCAGAAGAGCCCGGATATCGACGATCCTGCCATCAAGGACCTTCACCAAATCGGCACCCTGGCGGGCGTGCTGCAATTGTTAAAGCTTCCAGACGGCACCGTGAAGGTGCTGGTGGAAGGACAGTCGCGCGTGGCCATCGAGGAATATCACGACGACGCCGGCATGCTCATTGCGCACTCGCGCGTGATCGAGCCGGTGTATAGCGTCAAGGAGCGTGAGCTCGATGTCGTCTCGCGCACGCTGGTCTCGCTGTTCGAGCAATTGGTCAAGCAAAGCCGCAAGCTGCCGCCGGAAGTGCTGGCGACGCTTTCGGGCATCGACGACCCTTCGCGTCTGGCCGATTCCATCGCCGCGCATCTCACCGTGCGCATGGCCGACAAGCAGAAGGTGCTGGAAACGGCCGACGTCGGCCAACGCCTGGAACTGCTAATCGGCCTTGTCGATGGCGAGATCGATCTGCAGCAAGTGGAAAAGCGCATTCGCGGCCGCGTCAAGTCGCAGATGGAAAAGAGCCAGCGCGAGTACTACCTCAACGAACAGATGAAGGCCATCCAGAAGGAACTGGGTGAAAGCGAAGATGGCCCCAACGAAATCGAAGAGCTGCAAAAGAAAATCGAAGAATCGGGCATGCCCAAGCCCGTGCTGGCCAAGGCGCGGCAGGAATTTGGCAAGCTCAAGCAAATGTCGCCGATGTCGGCCGAAGCCACGGTGGTGCGCAACTACCTGGATTGGCTGATCGGCGTGCCGTGGAAAAAGCGCAGCAAGGTGCGCAAGGATCTCGCCCTCGCGCAGGACGTGCTCGATGCCGATCACTTCGGGCTGGAGAAGGTCAAAGAACGCATACTCGAATACCTCGCCGTGCAGCAGCGCGTGAGTTCGATGAAAGGACCGATCCTGTGCCTGGTCGGGCCGCCCGGCGTGGGCAAGACCTCGCTCGGCCAATCGATCGCCAAGGCGACCAACCGCAAGTTCGTCCGCATGAGTCTGGGCGGTGTGCGCGACGAAGCTGAAATCCGTGGCCACCGTCGTACCTATATCGGTTCGATGCCCGGACGCATCGTGCAGAACATGAACAAGGTCGGCAGCAAGAATCCGCTGTTCGTGCTGGATGAAATCGACAAGATGTCGATGGACTTCCGCGGCGATCCGTCTTCGGCGCTGCTGGAAGTGCTCGATCCCGAACAGAACCACGCCTTTAACGACCATTACCTGGAAGTGGATCTGGATCTTTCCGAGGTGATGTGGATCGCCACCGCCAACTCGCTCAACATTCCCGGTCCGCTGCTGGACCGCATGGAAGTCATCCGCATTCCCGGCTACACCGAGGATGAGAAGCTGGCCATCGCGCAGAAGTACCTGCTGCCCAAGCAGATCAAGGCGAACGGCCTGAAGCCCGACGAACTCGCGGTGGATGAAGAAGCCGTGCGCGACATCGTGCGCTACTACACGCGCGAATCGGGCGTGCGCAACCTCGAGCGCGAGATCTCCAAGATCTGCCGTAAAGTGGTGAAGCAGCTGACGCTCGGCGAGCGCAAGAAAGACACCGAAAAGTCCGCGAGCGCCGAAAGCCGGAAGGGCAAGGCGAAAGCCGCGGCGCCCGGCAAGGTGCGCGTCGATTCGGCCAATCTCGATCAATATCTGGGCGTACGCCGCTTCGATTTCGGCCGCAAGGAACTGCAAAACGAAATCGGTCTGGTGACCGGCCTGGCCTGGACGCAGGTCGGTGGCGACTTGCTGAGCATCGAAGCCTCGATCGTTCCGGGCAAGGGCCGCCAGGTGCATACCGGCCAGTTGGGCGATGTGATGAAGGAATCGATCCAGGCTGCACTCTCAGTGGTTCGTGCGCGTGCCAGCCAGTTGGGAATCGAGCCCGATTTCCACGAGAAATTCGATCTGCACATTCACGTGCCGGAAGGCGCCACGCCCAAAGACGGGCCCAGCGCGGGTATCGCCATGTGCACGGCGCTCGTGTCGGCGCTGACGAAGGTGCCGGTCCGTTCGGAGGTGGCGATGACCGGTGAAATCACCTTGCGCGGCCGCGTGCTGCCGATCGGCGGCTTGAAGGAAAAGCTGCTCGCCGCGCATCGCGGCGGCATCACCACCGTGATCATTCCCGACGAGAACCGCAAGGATCTGGCCGATATTCCGCAAAACATCACCGGATCGCTGGAAATCCATCCCGTGCGCTGGATTGACGAAGTGCTCGATATCGCCCTGGAGCGTCCGTTGCAGCCGCTGCCCGCCAAGGATGCGGAATCGTCTGCATCCACGTCCGAAGGTACGCCGCACGAAGACGGCGCCGAGGTGCCCGCGCGCCCGCACTGACCCTGAGGCGCCGCGCAATGTGCGATGGGCGACACGTTATGCGTGTCGCCTTATCGCGTCCTGCAATACTGTTGTTAAACAACGGTTGCATGCGTGTGCCAGCGTGCGCCCGGATGTCGATGAACACCCGCAAAGCGTTGGTACTGCTTGTATTGCGGACCATTGGGGGCGCTGGTATAAAGGCTCACCGCCATCCTGGGGCTTCAGCAGAATGCACAGCGATGCGGGATCGCGTGGCAGCGCCATCCTCCAATCCATGATTCTTTCCTGCGTTGTCCCGTCCCAAACCTATCCGCGGGCCGTATACCTGTTCAAGGGAGTAACTCAATGAATAAAACCGATCTGATCAATGCCGTGGCCGAACATGCCGAGTTGACCAAGGCCGATGCCGGCCGTGCACTGGAGGCTTTTTTCGAAACCGTGCAGAAGGCGCTGAAGAGCGGTGAAGATGTGTCCGTGGTGGGTTTTGGCACCTTCACGGTGCGCAGCCGCGCCGCGCGTACCGGCCGCAACCCCCGTACGAACGAAGAGATCAAGATCGCCGCCTCCAAGGTTCCTGCCTTCAAGGCTGGCAAGACGCTCAAGGACGCCCTAAACTAAGCGGCCCCAAGGGGTCCGGGTGCTTAGCTCAGCGGTAGAGCGTCGCCCTTACAAGGCGAGGGTCGTAGGTTCGATCCCTACAGCACCCACCAGAATGTGGAGCGGTAGTTCAGTCGGTTAGAATGCTGGCCTGTCACGCCGGAGGTCGCGGGTTCGAGTCCCGTCCGCTCCGCCACGGTTTGCAAGGGCGCCCGCGTGGCGCCCTTGTTGTTTAGGATCACGTTGTTTCGGTTACGCGCCCAAACACGCCAACACATCGCGAGAAGAACTCATGCTGCAGTCGCTACGTGACAAAATACATGGATGGCCAGCCATTATCGTGCTGGGCGTCGCCGTATTTGCAATGTCCTTCTTCGGCATCGAAGGCTACTTCAGCGCTCAGGCGGAAACCTTCGTCGCCAAGGTGGGCAAGCGCGAGATCAGCCAGCAGCAGTTCCAGGACGCGATGAACGACAAGCGCAAGCAACTGCGCGCGCAGATGGGCGATCGCTTCGACCCGTCCCTGCTGGACAAGCCCGATTTCAAGCAGCACGTGCTCGACCAGCTGATCGGCCAGCAGTTACTGCTGAAGGCCAACGACGACATTGGCATGCGCGTACCCGACCAGGCACTGCGCGACTACATCGCGGCCATTCCCAGCTTCCAGGTCAACGGCAAGTTCGATCCGGAGGTCTATCGCGCCGCCCTGGCGGCCAATGGCATGACGCCGGAGAAATTCCAGAGCAGCGTACGCGACTCCATGCTGATCGGATTGCTTCCCGATGCCATCAGCGGCAGCACCATCGTCACCGATGCCGACGTCGACCGTTATCTGCAAGTGCAACGCCAGCGCCGCGACATCCGCTACTTCGTGTTGCCGCGCCCGGCGCCGGCCGATGCGCAGGTCACCGACGCCCAGGTGCAGGATTACTACAAGGCGCACCAGGCGGATTTCATGAATCCCGAGCAGGTGTCGCTGAAATATATCGAAGTGAATGCGGCCGATTTGAAGTCCGATGCGCAGCCGCCTAGCGAAGACGAGCTGAAGAAGCGCTACCAGGATGAAATCCAGCGCTTTGGCATGCCCGAGGAGCGCGAGGTGTCGCATATCCTCATCAACGTGCCGAAGAACGCGACGCCGGCACAGCAAAAGGCGGCGCTGGAAAAAGCGGACAAGATCGCTGCCGAAGCCACGCCGGAGAATTTCGCCAAGCTCGCCCAGCAGGACTCGGACGATCTCGGTTCCAAACTGCAGGGCGGCGACCTGGGCTGGCTGCAGAGAGGCGTGACCAACCCGGCCTTCGAGTCGGCCATGTTTTCGATGCAGAAGGGCCAGATTTCCAAGCCGGTTCTTTCCGAGGAGGGCTATCACATCATCTGGCTGCGTGATGTGCACAGCGGTCAGGCCAAGCCCTTCGCACAAGTACGCGACGAGCTGTTGAAAGAAGCCACCACCGCGGACCGCGATCGCATGTACAGCGACGTGGCCGGCAAGATGACCGACCTGACCTCGCAGAACCCGGGTTCGCTGGAGCCTGCGGCGCAAGCGCTGCAACTTCCGATCAAGGAAGTGCCGCTGTTTAGCCGTGACGGCGGGCAGGGGCCCGTGGCGTCCAATCCCAAGGTGATCGCCGCCGCGTTTTCGACCGACGTACTTGCCTCGGGCAACAACTCCAGTTTGATCGACCTGGGCAAGAATGACTCCATCGTGCTGCGAGTGGACAAGCATGTGCCGGCTTCGCCGCGTGCGGTGGCCGATGTGCGCAGCGTGATCGTGCAGAAGATCCTCGACCAGCGCATCGCCGATGCCGCGCACCAGAAGGCCGACGTGCTGGTCGACCGGCTGAGCAAGGGCGAGGACATGGCCACGCTCGCCCAGGCCGAACATGCGCAGCTGCAGACCGCCGCCGAGATCCAGCGCGTCGCGCTGCCCAACACTCCCGACGTGCCGGCGCCTGTGCGCACCAAGGCTTTCGTGACGCCCCACCCGGTGAACGGCAAGGCGCAATACGCTGACGTTGCCATGGGCAACGGCGTGTATGCGGTGCTCGCGGTCGACAAGGTCCAACCGGGCGACTTGTCCAAGATCTCCGCCGACGAACGCCGCGAAGAGTACCGCGGAATGATGCAGTACTACGGCGTGCTCGAAACGAACGGTTTCGTCGACATGTTGAAGGCGAATGCGAAGATCGAAATCGCCAAGGACAGAATGTAAGGCGCCTGGCGGCAAAATCGGTGGCGCCGCCGTGCGCTGCCCATAAAAAGGGCGACTCGACGAGTCGCCCTTTTTTGTCCCGCTGGCAGAAGGCTTAAACGCCGGTCATGCCCAGAATGTTGTAGCCGGCATCCACGTAGGTGACTTCGCCAGTGATGCCCGAGGCCAGATCCGAGCACAAGAACGCACCCACGTTACCCACTTCGTCAATGGTGACGCTGCGGCGCAGCGGGGCGTTGTCTTCGACGTGGTCGAGCATCTTGCGGAAGTTGGCGATGCCGGCGGCGGCGAGCGTCTTGATGGGACCGGCGGAAATCGCGTTGACGCGAGTCGTTTCCGGGCCCAGGTTCAGTGCCAGGTAACGCACGTTGGCTTCCAGGCTCGCCTTGGCCAGGCCCATCACGTTGTAGTTGTTCAGCGCGCGCTCGGCACCGAGGTAGGTGAGGGTGAGGATGGCGCCGTTGCGGCCGGCCATCATCGGGCGTGCGGCCTTGGCCAGCGCAGCCAGGCTGTAGCTGGAAATGTCATGCGCGACAGTGAAGCCTTCGCGGGTCAGATTGTCCAGGAACTGCCCCTGGAGCGCCTCGCGCGGTGCGAAGCCGATCGAGTGCACCAGGATGTCAAAGCCATCCCAATGCTTGCCCAGTTCGACGAAAAGGTTGTCGATCTGAGCGTCATCGGCGACGTCGCACGGCAGCACGATGTTGGAGCCAAACGCATTGGCCGCTTCGTCCACACGATCCTTCATGCGATCGTTGGGGTAGGTAAAGGCCAGTTGCGCGCCTTCGCGGTGCATTGCGTTGGCGATGCCCCAGGCGATCGAGCGCTGGCTGGCAATGCCGGTGATCAGGGCACGCTTGCCGTGCAGGAATCCCATGCGTCCTCCAAAAGGTTGTCACTGCGCCGGATAGCGCAAGGGACGCAGTTTAGCAGGCATGGCGTGGCGGGGCTTCCATACGTCCAGGCATGGAAAACCGTCAGGGCGTATCCAGCTTGAGCACCTGGCCCGGCTTGAGCGGCTTGCCGTGCAGGTTGTTGATGCGTTCCAGGGTGCGGACACTGACCGAATAGTGCTTGGCGATTAGCCATAGGCTTTCGCCCGAGCGCACGGTGTGCGTTCTCCCATGGTGCGGCGTGTCGGTTGCCGCGTCGTCATCCTGGCCGGCAGCGGACTTGTCCGCGAAGGGGGTGCGCACGGCGGCGTCCGATCCGGACAAGCTGGCTGTCATGTCCTGGTCGTTGGCCATCTGCATGGTGCTGCGCAGTTGCTCGGCGTTGCGGCGCGGCATCAGCAACTGCGGAACGTTTGCACCCAGCACATCGCCCTGCACCGCCGGGTTCAGCCGCTTGAGCACGCTGGTGTCCATGCCCGCATGGTTCGCCGCGCTGGATAAGGTCATGCCATGGGTGATCTGTACGGCTTCCAGATGCTGATCGGGCTCAAGCGTGGGCAGTTCGACGTTGAAGCGCGACGGATCGCGAATCACGCAGGAGATGGCCAGCAGCTTGGTCAGGTGTTCGCGCGTGACGTGCGCAATAGGCATCTTGGGAATCACCGGCTGCTCCGGCGGTTCGCCGTATTTCTGCACCAGCTTCTGCACGCCGAATTCGCCATGATTGAACGCATAATCGACCAGGCGCCAATCGTGCAGCTGCCCGTAGTACTGGTGCAGCATGCGCATGATGCCGTCGGTGGCGGCGGACGTATCCAGGCGGCCATCGTAGTTGTGATCCACGTGCAGGCCGATGACGTGCGCCGTGCTCAGTACGATCTGCCACATGCCGGCGGGAAGATTGCGGTGTCCAGGTACCGGGCGGTATTGGCTTTCGACCCACGGAAGCAGCACGAATTCGCCGGCGACGTCGTATTTTTCGGCCACCTGCTGCACGTAGACCAATTGCGACAGCGCGCCGCTCATCTGCGCCTGGAAGCGTTGCGGATCCTGCGTATAGCGATGCGCCCAAACCATGATCTGCGGATCGGCATCGCAGTCGGCCATGGCGAAACTGCCGCGCAATTTGTCCCACACAGTGGCCGTTTCGGCAGGCGAGGAAGGCGCTTGCGAAGAGGGTGAGGCAGGTGCTGCGGGCGTTGACGCTGGCGCGGGTGCCGGTGCTGGTGCAGGCACGGGCTTGGGTACACGCGTGGGGCCGACAGCCGAAGGCGTTGCGCACGCGGCCAGCAATGAAGCAAGCATGAAGGGAAGAATGCGCTTGGCGATTTTCATGCGCCGAATGCATCCTTGGCAGAGCGCAATGCCGCAAAGCGCGCGACCGGGTCGTTCGCCGCGCCATGCCGGCGGCACCAGTCCATCACGCCTGCGCTATCCACGCGCAGGAACGGATTGCAGGCCAGTTCGCTAGAAAGCGTAGCCGGCACGCTAGGGCGATGCTCGGCGCGCAGTCTGGCCACTTCGTCCGCGCGCTGTTGCAGGGCCAGGTTATCCGGCTCGACCGTTTGTGCGAAGCGAGCATTGGCGGCCGTGTATTCATGGCCGCAGCACACCAGCGTATCGCCAGGTAGCGCGGCGATGCGCTGCAGCGAGGACAACATTTGCGCGGGCGAGCCTTCAAATAGACGTCCGCAGCCCAGGCTGAACAAGGTGTCGCCGCACAACAGCACGCCTTCGCCCACGTAAACGATATGACTTAAGGTGTGTCCCGGCACCGCGATCACCTGCCACTGCGCCGAGGGTTTTTCCAGGCGCAAGGTTTGGCCGTCATTCACGCGATGCGTGGCGATGTCGATCCGCTCGTCGTTGGGGGCGTACACCGGTACGCGGTGATCGTCGCGCAGCCGGGCTGCGCCGCCGATGTGATCGAGGTGATGATGGGTCAGCAAGACGGCACGCAGCGTGAGCTTGCGTGCGCACAGGGCTGACTCCACCGGGGCGGCCTCGCCCGGGTCGACGACAACGGCATTGCCCTCGTCATCATGAAGCAGCCAAATGTAGTTGTCGGCAAGCGCCGGTAACGGTACGACGTGCAAGGCGTACTCCGCTGCGGTTTCGTATCGACTGGCGCAGGCTCATGGCTTGCGCATGGTGGCCGACTATAAGACCCCGGAGGCGCGCCCTCGTTAGATAAGTGTTAATCGAAATATAGTTCGAATGTTGTTGGGTACTGGTTCGTCTTTGCGAATCCAACCAGTAGACTCTTCTTTAGAATCTTTGGACCCCGCCCGGCGACAGGCCCTTCCTTCATGCCCAAGCGCGCCCACGACATCTACGCCAGCACGCCCATGCGCGGCTTGCTGGCGGACGAGGCCATCGCCTACACGCCGGATTTGCGGCGCTGCGCGGGGCGTCGCGCGCTGCTGCTCTCTGCGGCCCAGGAAGACCGGCCGCCCAATCCGCCCTATCTTGGCCAGTGGGTCACGCTGCGGCTGGTGCAGGAACGCCTGGAGGGCGATGTGCGGGCCAGCGCCAACGAGCCCCTGCCGTTCGCCGACGAGGCATTCGATTTCATCCTGTTGCGCCATGCGCTGGAGCCTACGCCGCTCTCGCTCGACGACATCGTGCGGGTGCTGGCCCCGGGCGGGATGCTGGTGCTGACCGGTATCAATCCGTTAAGTGGCTGGACGCCCTGGTGGCTGTGGCAGACGCGCGGTACGGCCGCCCATGCCAAGTCGCCCATTCAGCTTGCCGTGCGCCTGCGCCGGGCCGAACTGCAGGTGGAGCGTGTGCAGCGCGTGGGGAGGGTCTTGCCCATGCCCTCTAGCGGGCCAGGGGAGGCTTCGGGCCTGCTCGGGGGCGGCTATGTGCTGGTGGCGCGCAAGAAAGGCCCCATGAGCGTACCCACGCGCTTGCGGCCCAAGCCGGTGGCGGCCCAGGTTCCGGCCGGATTGGCCCCGGGCGCGCGGCGCAGCGCGGTCAGTTGATCATTACAAACAAGAACGTTGGAGCAGAATGCGTGGCGGATGTGGAAGCGTTTACCGATGGCGCCTGCCTGGGCAATCCTGGTCCCGGCGGATGGGCGGCACTATTGAGGGCAAAGGGTACCGAACGGCTGCTCAGCGGCGGCGAAGCGCAGACCACCAATAACCGGATGGAACTGTTCGCGGCGATCAGTGCGCTCGAAGCGCTTACGCGACCATGTGCGGTGACACTGACCACCGACTCCCGCTACGTGATGCAGGGCATCGAGGAATGGGTGCCACGCTGGATCAAGAACGGCTGGCGCACCGCCGACAAAAAGCCGGTGAAGAACCAGGATTTATGGCAACGGCTGGCGGCAGCGGTGGCACCCCACAAGGTGCGCTTCCAATGGGTGCGCGGTCACACCGGCCATCTCGAAAACGAACGCGTGGACCAGGCCGCGCGCGAACAGGCCGAGCAATACAGGGATCAAGCATGAGACAGATCGTCCTGGATACCGAAACCACCGGCCTGGAAGTGCGCCAGGGCCATCGCCTGATCGAAATCGCCTGCGTGGAAATGATCGAACGCAGGCCGACCGGGCAGCGCTACCAGACCTACCTCAACCCGGAGCGCGCGATCGATGAGGGCGCGCGCCAGGTCACCGGCATCGAGGATGAATTCCTGCTCGACAAGCCACGCTTCGCGGAAATCGCGGACGAGTTCCTCGCCTTTATCGACGGTGCGGAATTGATCATCCACAACGCGACGTTCGACGTCGGCTTCATTGATGCCGAACTGGCGCGCCTGGGCGAAAGCTACGGCCGCCTTGCCGATCGCTGCAGCGTGCTCGATACGCTGGCGCTGGCACGCGAACGCTATCCGGGGCAGCGCAACAGCCTCGATGCCTTGTGCAAGCGCCTGGGCGTGGACAATTCCGCGCGCGATTTGCACGGCGGCTTGATCGATGCGCAGTTGCTGGCCGACGTCTATCTGGCGATGACCTCGGGGCAGGTGGTGCTGGACCTGGGCTTCGAGGGCGCGGCCGATACGCGGGTGCGCATGGCTACCGCGCCGGTGGCGCTATCGCGTCGTCCGCGCGTATTGCGCGCCAATGCCCAGGAGGTCGATGCGCATCTGCGCCGGCTCGATTCGCTGGACAAGAGCGCTGGCGGCCAGTCGGTATGGCGGCGGCAGGAATCGGAAGCCTGAACCGGCGTGTGTTCCGGCGCGTCAGCGCACGCGCACGAGGATGGCGGTAACGTTGTCGCTGCCGCCGTGATCGAGCGCGGCCAGCAATAGATGATCCACGCATTCCTGCGCGGCCAGTTCTTGCCTTGCCACCATGTCGGCGATGGCCGCGTCGCTGACTTCCTCGGTCAAACCGTCGCTGCACACGAGAAAAGCCATATCCGGTACAAGCTGGCCCGTGGCCATGCTGACGTGCAATTGATCCAGTGCGGTAATGCCCAGGGCTTGAGTCAGCACGTTGCGATAAGGGTGGCGCGCGGCCTGCTTTTCATCCACCGCACCGGCCGCGACCAGGTGCTGCACCAGCGAATGGTCGTGGCTGACCCGGTGCAGGCCATTGTTCCACTGATAAATGCGGCTGTCGCCCACCCATGCAATGTCGTAGCCCTGGTCGCTGATGCGGATGGCAGCGATGGTGCTGCCCATCGGCAGGGCATCGTCGTAGCGCTGTGCGTGTTCCAGTACTTGGGCTGCCGCGCCATGTATCGCTTCGGCCAACGGCTGGCCGGCGCGCACGCGCGCTACCACGGTGTCCCGAGCCAGCGCTGCAGCGACTTCGCCATGCTGATGTCCCCCCATGCCGTCGGCGACCAGAAACAGGCCCAGCGCGGCGTCGGCGTAATAGGTGTCCTCGTTGCGCGTGCGGCGCAATCCGACATGGGTTCCGTGTCCAAACTCGATCATGGGTATCCGCACCAGCACAGCATGTAAAGAATCCATTCCTGAAGAACGGAGGGAAAGCTGCTCAATGAGGTTGATTTAAACGGTACGTGCTTCTGAAGAAAAGCCCAACACTGTTGGGCTTTTTAAACTATTTGGCCGCTTTTTTTGAGGCCGCAGGGGTCTTCGGATTTACTACTGCAGCATCGACAGTGAGATTCGTTTTTTCGGTGACTTTTTGCAGCCCAATCGCATCAATTATGGTCAAAACCGCGGGTCTCAGTTCTGTCGGATTTTCAGGGCGAGCAAAGTTGTTGACACCGAAGCCAATGGTAACGGCAACCTGCCAGATGCCTTCATGAATGCCCTGTTGCTTCAGTAGAGCAGTAGCAACTTCCTGATAGGAGAACGCATAGCTATTAGGTTGGGCCATGGATTACTTTCGCCTCTGTGCGTTTGGTGTTGTAGCTTATGAGAGTTATGTTTGGAACGTCTGCGATGAGTCGGTGCGAGTTGTTTGTAGCTATACGGGTATGCTGGAACATTTGTAGCTGCAACAGTTGCAAACCATCGACCAGGTAGTTTTCTACTTTTTTCGCCATTAAACGCGAGAAGTCATCCGCAACTTTGCCAGCAACCCCCTTGGCGCCTACATAACTCGCGATCGCGGCTAGCAATAATTGATTTACGCTTGTCTGTTCGCTAAGCGCTAATTCTGCAACTTGCTTATGAATGCCCCTGGGGATTCGTAGCGCAATTTTTCCGCTGTACCCGAAATTATCTATGGGTAGTGGAATTTCTTGTCCGAGATCTTGCTGTGCTTCAATCCATGATATTGCAGTTGATTCCAAATTCCTGAGCGCTTCGTCAGCGGTGTCACCTTCCGCGATGCAGCCTGGAAATTCTTGAATGGTAGCTGTGAACCCGCCATCTGGATCTGGCGTCAATTTGCGAGCATAGGGAAGCGACAAATAGTCTTTCGCGGATGATGGGATGCTCGGTCTAGCCGTGGCCAAATCAATCTTGGTTGTCATCGTTTTCGTCATCATCGTCATCCTGTCCGTCCGTGTCGTTGCCCTCAGGGGTTGTGCCTTCATTTATGTGCTGCTTCCAAACGTCTATGTCGTTCAGCAGCGCATCAATGATGCTCCTCGCCGTTCTGCTTTTAATGTCTTTGCCACCATGATCTGGGATAGAAATTGGTGGACACAAGACCGGGTCGCTTAAACGTACCCAGTTCGGTTCACTTCCACGTTTTGCCTTCTTTCGACCCAGTTTTTTGGCGATCGACTGCAACTCCTGTGCTCTGATCGGCCTAGGTGGATTAGCCAATGCAAGTAACTTCGCCTCAAGCTTTTTCAGCTTATTAAGGTTCATGATACTACCTGCGATATCATTACAGGCATGCGCCCTCCGCGCTAGGTCCGTTAACGTCCAAATTCTATGGCGCAAAAGTTAAGCGTCGTCTATCAGAGAAAATTTTTCCGGTGACCCTGGGGTTACCCGGTATATAGAAACAAAAATCCCGACGCTAGGTCGGGATTATGTAAATCACTGATATTACTGGCGGAGAGGGTGGGATTCGAACCCACGGTACGCTTACACGTACGCCTGATTTCGAGTCAGGTACATTCGACCACTCTGCCACCTCTCCGAAAGGGTGCGTGTGGTCCACGCGAGCCGGACATGATACGTGCTGGACGCGACCCTGACAACTGGCGCCCGGCGACTTATCGGCTTGCCGCGACGCCGGATCCGTCCAGCCGCGCCCCGAAGCGGGCTTCGCGCGGCAGGTAGTGATTTTCCGGATCCAGCGACATGGCGACGTAGCGCGAGCGCCCCACGATTTCATTGCGCGGGAAGAAGCCCAGGTAGCGGGAATCCTCGCTGTCATCGCGGTTGTCGCCCAGCAGCAGGTATTGGCCCGCGGGAACGATGACCGGTCCAAAGTCGCGAGCTTCGCTGGGATGGTAGACAGACAGCCGGACCAGGTGCCGCATGCCGTCCACCTGCTCGACCGCGTAGCGGGCGGGATCGAGCCGGTCGGCGTGGATGCCCCGCACCTGTGTTGGCGTGTAGCGGGCCGCCACGCCATTGACGTACAGCACGTTCGAGCGCAGCGCGATTTCATCGCCGGGAATGCCGATCACGCGTTTGACCAGGCGTTCGTCTGCCGCATGCGAATCGAGCACCACGATGTCGCCGCGACGAGGATCGGCCAGATGCAGCAGCGATATGTGCGTAAGCGGAAGGCGGATGTCGTAGGCGGCCTTGTCGATCAGGATGCGGTCGCCGATCTGGATCGTGGGCTGCATCGAGCCGGTGGGTACCACGGCCCAGTCGGCCAGGGCGCTGCGGAACATGATCAGGCACAGCATGAATGCGATGAATCCCTTGTTCCGATGGAGAAAGGACATCAGACGGCGCATGGGGCGCTCCTGTGGAGCCGGTGGCGGGAAAGGTGATCCGTTCCTGACCTGTGTGGACAGCGTATTTCGGGGGTGAGTTTCCGCAGGCGGACGGTTACGCACAGAAAAAAGGGGCGGTGTCGCCACCGCCCCAGGGTCTTGCGTCTTGCCCGTAATCAGCCCGCTTTGCGCTTGGCCAGGCGCAGCCAGGTGTCAACCACCGTGTCGGGGTTGAGCGAGACCGACTCGATGCCCTGGTCCATCAGCCATTCGGCGAGGTCGGGGTGATCCGACGGCCCTTGGCCGCAGATGCCCACGTACTTGCCGCGCCTGCGCGCCGTCTGGATGGCCAGCGATAGCAGCTTTTTCACCGCCGGGTCGCGTTCATCGAACAGGTGCGCAACCACGCTGGAGTCGCGATCCAGTCCCAGGGTGAGCTGGGTAAGATCGTTGGAGCCGATCGAGAAGCCGTCGAAAATGTCGAGGAATTCGTCCGCGAGCAGGGCGTTGGACGGCAGCTCGCACATCATGATGACTTTCAAATCGTGCTCGCCTTGCTTGAGGCCGTTCTTGCCCAGCACCTGGACTACCTTGCGGCCTTCGTCCAACGTGCGCACGAACGGGATCATCACCCACACATTGGTGAGGCCCATCACTTCGCGTACGCGCTTGACGGCTTTGCATTCCAGGGCAAACGATTCGGCGAAGCCCGCATCGACGTAGCGGCTCGCACCGCGGTAGCCGATCATCGGGTTTTCTTCGTGCGGCTCATAGCGCGAACCGCCGAGCAGGTTGGCGTACTCGTTTGATTTGAAGTCGGACAGGCGCACGATCACCGGCTTGGGATACACCGACGCGGCGATGGTGGCGATGCCCTCGGCGAGGCGATCGACGTAAAAGCTCACCGGATCGGCGTAGCCGGCGATGCGCTCGTCGATCTTGGCCTTGGTCTGCGCATCCTGCCTGCCGTATTCCAGCAGCGCCTTCGGATGCACGCCGATGTGGCTGGCGATGATCATTTCCAGGCGCGCCAGGCCGATGCCGGCGTTCGGCAGCATGCCGAAGTCGAAGGCGCGTTCCGGGTTGGCCACGTTCATCATGATCTTCAGCGGCGCTTCGGGCATCTTGCCCAGGTCCGCGGTGACACGCTCGAACTTCAGCTGGCCTTCGTAGATCGTGCCGGTGTCGCCTTCGGCGCAGGACACGGTGACGTCAAGGCCGTCCGGAATGGTATCCAGCGCGTTGCCGGTGCCCACGACGGCCGGCACGCCCAGTTCGCGCGCGATGATCGCGGCGTGGCAGGTGCGGCCGCCACGGTTGGTGACGATGGCCGAGGCGCGCTTCATCACCGGCTCCCAGTCGGGGTCGGTCATGTCGGCGATGAGCACGTCGCCGGGCTGCACCTTGTTCATGTCGGCGAGCGAGCGGATCACGCGCGCTTTGCCGGCACCGATCTTCTGGCCGATGGCACGGCCTTCGGCCAGTACCTTGCCCTTCTCGCTGAGGTGGAAGCGCTCCAACTGCGTGGCGTGCGCGCGCGACTTCACCGTTTCCGGGCGCGCCTGCACGATGTAGAGCTTGCCGGTGTTGCCGTCTTTGGCCCACTCGATGTCCATCGGGCGGCCGTAGTGCTTTTCGATCACCAGCGCCTGCTTGGCCAGTTCCTGCACGTCCTGGTCGGAAATGCAGAAGCGGTGGCGGTTCGCCGCCGGGGTTTCCTCGATCCGTACGCGTTCGCCCGGCTTGTTGGAGTACACCATGCGCTGCTGCTTCGCGCCCAGGCTGCGGCGCAGCACCGCCGGCTTGCCTTCCTTAAGCGTGGGCTTGAAGACGTAGAACTCGTCGGGGTTCACCGCGCCTTGCACGACCATTTCGCCCAGACCGTAGGAGCCGGTAACGAACACCACGTCACGGAAACCGGACTCGGTGTCCAGCGTGAACAACACGCCCGAAGCGCCCACGTCCGAGCGCACCATCAGCTGCACGCCGGCCGAGAGGAATACGTCTTCGTGCTTGAAGCCCTGGTGCACGCGATAGGCGATGGCGCGGTCGTTGTACAGCGAGGCGAAGACTTCCTTCACCTTATGCAGCACGTCCTCGATGCCGACCACGTTGAGGAAGGTTTCCTGCTGGCCGGCGAACGACGCGTCCGGCAAGTCTTCGGCGGTGGCGGAGGAGCGCACGGCGACGGCGATGTCGTCGCTGCCGGCGTCCTTGCACAGCTTGGCATAGGCTTCGCGGATGGCCTTTTCCAGCTCGGCGGGCAGGGCGGTATCGACGATCCAGCCGCGGATCTCCTTGCCGCCGGCGACCAGCGCATCGACGTCATCCACGTCCAGCGTCGCCAGGCGTTCGGCGATGCGCTTGGAAAGGCCACTTTTTTCCAGATACTGCTGGAAGGCGTCGGCGGTGGTGGCAAAGCCGCCGGGCACCGAAACCCCCAGCTGGGCCAGGTTGCCGATCATCTCGCCGAGCGACGCATTTTTGCCGCCCACCTTGCCAAGGTCGGTCATGCGCAGTTGGTCGAGCCAAAGCACCAGGTCGTTCAAGGGGAGTCTCCTCAAGAGCTCTAATTGATGGCTGGGGGCGGCGCGGGGAAAGCGGGCCGCATAAGACTGGTATTGTCCGCTGGGGATGGTGCAGGGCACAAGAAGACCATTACCGGCCGGCACCGCGCCAACTGCATACCAGTCAGGTGATGGTCAAGGAAGGACAGGTGTTCGCGCTTGCGATATGGTGCGGGGCAGGAACCACTCCCGCCCATGGACCCTGCATGCAGCGCTCGGTTTTTTTCATCTCCGATTCCACTGGTATTACAGCCGAGACGATCGGCAACAGCATTCTTGCCCAGTTTGAGGGCGTGCAGTTCGAGAAGCACCGTCTGCCGTTCATCGATACGCCGCAGAAAGCCGAGGCGGCCGCACTACGCATCAAGACGCGCTACGCCCAGAGCGGGGACCGGCCGATCGTGGTGAACACGATGGCCGACCGTGCCTTGTGCGACATCGTCGCCACCAGCGGCGCGCTGATGCTGGATGTGTTCGCGCCGTTCATCGGTCCGTTGGAAGACGAACTGGGTACCCGCCACTCCGGCGCCGTGAACCGTTCCCACGGCCTGGTGGACTTCGACAAATACGAGGCGCGCATCAATGCCACCAATTACGCGTTGAGCCACGATGACGGCATGGACGTGGACTATGCGCAGGCGGACCTGATCCTGGTCGGCGTATCGCGTTCAGGCAAAACCCCGACCTGCCTATACATGGCCTTGCATTACGGCGTCAGCGCCGCCAACTACCCCCTGACCGACGAGGACCTTGAAAAGCTCGAACTGCCCTCGCGCCTGCGCCCCTACAAACACCGCCTGTTCGGTTTGACGATCGAGCCGGAGCGGCTGGCGCAGATCCGCGAACAGCGGCGTCCGGGCAGTCGTTATGCCACGCTCAAGCAGTGCCGATGGGAGCTGGAACAGGCCGACCGGCTCTTGCGGCAGGCGAGCATTCCCTGCCTCAACACCACGCACGTGTCGATCGAAGAAATCGCCAGCAAGATCTTCGATCAGTTCGGTATCGAAAAAACCATGTTCTGACGTTGATGAGAAGAGAGAGGAGCGTCCTGCATTTATGAGTGTCGTGCTCGACCGCCGCACCGCCTTGCTGCCGGGACGTTTTGAGTTCCTGATGGGGCTCTATGCCGAAAATTACCATCGGCTTACGCGCCTGTTCGCGCCGCAGAAGCTGGCGGTGGGCGACTACGTATCGGATGTGGATGACGGACTGCCCGTGCACCTGGTCGTGCAGCAGTGCCATCCGTACACCCTGGAGCTTGAGCTCACCTATGGTTTCGTGGACACGCAAACGGGCATTCGCGCCCCTGCGGCGCAATTGCGCGTGTATACCGATGCCCACGTGGCCGAAGCCTTGCACTGCCATCCGGGGCGGCATCTGTGGCAGGTACTTGGACCTTTTCCGCCCGCGCACACCGTCTTCCAGCACCGTTTGCAGATGAATGGATTTCTCGCGCGCTGGCTGGAGTACCTGGGCGAGCAGGGTCATTCGAGCGGTACGTTGGAATCGGCGCCGAAGAAATAGCGCGCGCGGGCAACAAAAAAGCCCGCGCGGCGGCGAGCTTCTTGCGATCACAACGTTGTATGCAAATGGCGGAGCGGACGGGACTCGAACCCGCGACCTCCGGCGTGACAGGCCAGCATTCTAACCGACTGAACTACCGCTCCGCGTTGTATTGCCTTCCAAGCGTTTTACACACTAAGTCCATTTCCAACCTTACGTGACGGCCTTTTGGCTATCGCTTGAAGTTGGCGTCCCCACGGGGATTCGAACCCCGGTCGCCACCGTGAAAGGGTGATGTCCTAGGCCTCTAGACGATGGGGACGTATGTGTTGGTGGAGCCAGCCGGGATCGAACCGGCGACCTCTTGCATGCCATGCAAGCGCTCTCCCAGCTGAGCTATGGCCCCGCCGCTGGAAGCACGAAAGAATAGGATGGGTTCACAATTCCGTCAAGCGTTTTTTTACAAAAAACACACCGTCCGATGACCCCGAGGAACCGTTCCTGGCTCGCGGCTTGGACACTGCTTCGGTTTAAGCTGTGACGGAAACTTAAGGTCGCGGAGCGGGGCATGCACGACATCGGTTTTATAGGCGACCTTGCGCTTGTGATGTTGGTGGCCGGCGCGACGACGGTGCTCTTCCAGCGCTTTCGCTTGCCCGTGCTGCCCGGCTACATCCTGGCCGGCGTGGTGATCGGCCCGCATACGCCGGGTGTGCTGGTGACCGACCCGCGGACCATCAGCGACATTTCCAATCTCGGCGTGGTCCTGCTCATGTTCACGCTGGGGCTGGAGTTCAGTGTCCGCAAGCTGCGGCAGGTGGGCGGCGGATTGTTGCTGGTGACGGTGATCGAAGTAGGTTTCATGCTGTGGGTGGGCTACCAGCTTGGCCTGCTGTTTGGCTGGAACCATCGCAGCGCGTTGTTTCTCGGCGCCATCATGGCGTTGTCGTCCACGATGGTCGCCTCGCGCACGCTGGTGGAAGGCGGCGCGCGTCACTGGCCGTTCGCGCGCCTGGTCGTGGGCATGCTGGTCGCCGAAGACATGCTGACCATCGTGATCCTCACCTTGCTCTCGGCGGTGGCGATCAGTGGAACGGTAGCGACGCACACCGCGTTCAGCGTAGTCGGACACCTGGGGTTGTTTGTAATTGCCGGCATGATCGTCGGCCTGCTGCTGTTGCCGCGCCTGGTCGATTACATTGCGGGATTGGATCGCGATGAAACCTTGTTGGTGAGCGTGCTGGGCATCTGTTTCGGCACCAGCCTGCTCGCCGTCTGGCTGGGTTTCAGCGGCGCGCTGGGGGCGTTTCTCGCCGGTGCGGTGGTGGCCGAAGCGCGCAGCGCACCGCGCGTGGTGCATTTGGTGGAGCCCTTGCGCGACATGTTCGCGGCGCTGTTTTTCGTGGCGATCGGCTTGAAGATCGATCCGGCGCAGCTTGCCCATTACGCCATGCCGGCGGTGCTGGTCGCGTTGACCGTGATGATCGGCAAGACGGTGGTTTGCACCGTCGGCATGTTCTTCATCGGGCACGATCCGCGCACGTCGTTGCGCGCCGGACTGTGCATGGCGCAGATCGGCGAATTTTCATTTGTGATCGCCACGCTGGGGCTTACGCTTCACGCTGTCGATGACTTCATTTATCCCATCGCCGTGGCCGCCGCGTTGATCTGCATGCTGGCGTCGCCGTATCTGTTTCGTTCGGCCGAACTGCTGGCGTGGGCCGGACGGCGCGTGCTGCCGCGTCCGGTGCGATTGCTGGTGATCAGTTACAGCGGCTGGCTGGAGAATCTGCGGCCGGTGAACGAAAACGCCACGCTGGCGGCGATGTTCCGGCGACTGCTCTGGCATATCGCCGTGAACATCGCGCTTGTGGTTACGTTGTTCGTCATCGGCGCGTACGTGGATGCACACAACGCGCATTGGTTCGTGCGCTGGGGGCTCGACCTGCCCATGCGCCACTCGCTGATCTGGGCGTGTGCGCTGTTCCTGTCACTGCCGCTGCTGATCGCGGTGTACCGCAAGGCGGAGGCCCTGGGCATGTTGCTTGCCGAGTTAGGTATCAGCGAACGTTTCGCCGGGGCCTATACGCAAGCGATCCGACAGGTTCTCGCCAAGCTCATACCGCTGGCCACCCTGCTGTTTCTGGCGGTACTGGTGGGTGTACTTGGATCGGCTATCTTGCCGCCCCGGGGTGTGGCGCTGTCGCTCATCGCCGTGTCGGTGGTGCTCGCCATCGTACTTTGGCGAGGGTTGGTGAAGGTGCATGCGCGCTTGCAGGCCGCACTTCGCGAAACCCTTGAAAAGCCTTCATCCACGGGTAACGAATGAACCCAGATGCGAGCTGGCGCACAGCGGCCCGGTGAACTTTTCCGCGGGCGGCCGGTCAACCTTCGAACGTCGTTGCCAAGACCGGACAGGACACCGCACAATGCGGGGCCAGCCTCCATTTGGGGGAGGTCCGGCCGGCACGCCGGCATAGTCCAATATACGAGGGAGTTCAAATGAAGCATTTTCTGCGACCCACGCTGACGGCGGCCGCTCTAGCCGTGGCGCTGGGCCTGACCGCTGGCGCGCAGGCCCAGACACCCAGTACCGCTGCGACGGGCACGGTCGATAAGGTCAAGGCCAGCCAGCTGCTTGGCTACCAGATCGCCAGCCAGGTTCCCGGCCCGATGCGCGAACTGATTGACCCGGCAGTCGTCGGCCAGGCCGTCACGGCCTCTCTGTCCGGCCAGAGGCCGAACATGCCTGAGGCCGAAGCCGCCTCCGTGTGGAAGAGTTTCATAACGGAATTCCAGGCCAAGGCCAAGGCCGAATTCGACGCGCTCTCGGTCAAGAACAAGCAGGAAGGCGATGCCTTCCTGGCCAAGAACAGGAAGGCCCCCGGTGTGAAGATCACCGCTTCGGGCTTGCAGTACCAGGTGATTTCGCAGGGCACCGGTGCGCGCCCGGGTCCGAATGACACGGTCAAGGTCAACTACACCGGTACCTACGTCAACGGTGAAGTGTTCGACTCCTCCTCCAACAACAACCCGCCCGGCCCGACCGCGATCCCGCTGGCTCACGTGATTCCGGGTTTCCGTGAAGGTCTGCAGCTGATGCAGGTCGGCGGACACTACAAGCTGTTCATTCCGGCCAGCCTTGCCTACGGTGCCGAGCCGCAGCGCAACATCCAGCCGAATGAAACGCTGATCTTCGACGTCACCCTGGTCAGCACCGGCCCGACGGCCGCCGGCCAGGAAGGCGGCGGCGCTCCCGCCGGCGGTGGCGAGCAGTAATCGTTCGCGTAGTGCCGATCAAGCGAACAGGGCGCGAAGCAATTCGCGCCCTGTTCTTTTATGCGGGCTGCCTGAGAGCCCTGACACCTGGGTTTTATATTCGCCCTGCTAGAATTGCCTGCCTCGAACGAGGAGCTGGTTTCACCCGATGAAAGTCACCATTTTCGGAACAGGTTATGTGGGCCTTGTCACTGGCGCGTGCTTGGCAGAGATGGGCAATCACGTGGTATGCGTGGACATCGACGAGGACAAGGTCAGTCGCCTCAAGCGCGGAGAAATACCGATTTTCGAACCGGGGCTGGAACCGATCGTGCGACGCAACCACGACAACGGACAGCTTCAATTCACTACTGGCGCGGCCTCGGCCGTGGCACATGCGCAGGTCATTTTCATCGCAGTGGGCACCCCGCCGGACGAAGACGGTAGCGCCGACCTGCAATACGTCTTGGCGGTGGCCAGGGAAATCGGGCGGCATCTGGATCGCTATGCGGTCGTCGTCAACAAATCCACCGTGCCGGTGGGCACCGCCGACCGCGTGCGCAAGGCTGCCGCAGGCGAGCTTGCCGCGCGCGGCGCAGACATCGAATTCGACGTGGTGTCCAACCCCGAGTTCCTGAAAGAGGGCGATGCGGTGGAGGACTGCCTTCGTCCCGATCGCATCGTCATCGGCAGTTCCAGCGAACAGGCCATCGCACTGCTGCGCAAACTGTATGCGCCCTTCAACCGTAATCACGATCGCACCGTGGTCATGGACGTTCGCTCGGCAGAGCTGACCAAGTACGCGGCCAACGCGATGCTGGCGACCAAGATCAGCTTCATGAACGAGATCGCCAACATCGCCGAGCGAGTCGGCGCGGATGTCGAGCTGGTACGCCAGGGTATCGGTGCCGACCCGCGTATCGGCTATCACTTCATTTATCCCGGCGCCGGTTACGGCGGGTCATGTTTCCCCAAGGACGTGCAGGCGCTGGAACGCACGGCGCGCGGCGTGGGTTATCAGGCGCGCTTGCTGGATGCCGTCGAAGCCGTCAATGCCGACCAGAAAGGCAAGCTGTTCGATTTGATCCGGCGCCATTTCGGCGGCAACCTGGACGGTCGGACGGTTGCGCTATGGGGGCTGGCGTTCAAGCCCAACACGGACGACATGCGCGAGGCACCGAGCCGCCGACTGATGGAAACCTTGTGGGAAGCGGGCGCAAAGGTGCGTGCCTACGATCCGCAGGCGCGCGAGGAAGCGCAGCGCATTTATGGCGAGCGCGGCGACCTGGTGCTGTGCGGCAGTGCCTATCAGGCGTTGGAAGGGGCCGATGCGTTGGCTATCATGACCGAATGGAAGGCTTTCCGTAGTCCGGATTTTGCGCGCATCCGCGAATTGCTCAAGGAAGCGGTCGTGTTTGACGGGCGTAACCTGTATGAGCCCCAAGTTGTCGAAGAGGCGGGCCTGGCGTATTACGGTGTCGGTCGTGGGCGCACCGTGCAGCAGACCGAGTCGCCATGAGCAGCAACGAGCAGCGCCTGACCGAACTGGAAGTACGTTTGGCGTTCATCGACGATGCCGTGCAAGGATTGATCGCTGCCGATGCCGAGCAGTCCATGCGCATCGCAGGGCTGGAGCGCATGATCCACGACTTGCGCAACGAACTGGCAACGATGCGGACGGGACAGGGGCACGATCCGCACAGCGAACCGCCGCCTCCGCACTACTGAAACGCAATAGGTAACATCGGATTCAGATCATGGTCGATTCACTGCGAGATCAGCTGCTCAAGAGCGGCATCGTCAAACAGCTCAAGGACGAGAAGCGCCAGCAACAGCCTTCCAGGCCAAATATTCCCCAGGGAAAAGGCAAGCCGCACCCCAAGCCGAACCCTGCGCGCAAACAGCAGGAGGAGTTTGATCTTGCCAAGGCCTACGCGATGCGTGCGCAGACCGAAGCCAGCGAACGCAAGCGCGCCGAAGAGCAGGCCGCCGAACAGGCGCGCGTGAAGCGCGAACGCAAGGCCAAAATGCAGCAATTGCTCGAAGGCAAGGCGCTGAACAAGACGGATGTGGATCAAGTCCGTCATTTCGAATATGGCGGCAAAATCCGCCGGATATATGTCGATGCCGAGCAACTGACCGAACTCAACGCGGGCCGACTGGGCGTGGTTCAGTTCGGCGGGCGTTATCTGCTGGTTTCGCAATCCATCGCCGAGCAAGTGCGCGATATCGATCCGCACCTGCTGGCGCTGCTAGCCAATCCGTCGGCCGGCGGCGTGGGCGAAGATGGCGTGCCGGACGATTTGATGTGGTAGGCGTCACGCCAGCCGCCGAATGGCGGCTTGGCGTCGCATCGCGTGCAATCAGGCGCCGGAGGGAAGTTGCAGCATGGCCTGCTTCAGTGCCGGGTGATCCCATCCATTCTTGGGCATGAAGCGCTCGCCGTGGCGCTTGGCCAGGTTCTCCAGTTTCTGGTGCAGATTTTCCGCACCTTCGCTGCGTACATATTGGATCGGGCCGCCGCGGAAGGGGGCAAAGCCCGTGCCGAAGATGACGCCCGCATCCAGCAGGTCCGCATCGTCCACCACGTCGTCGCCCAGGCAGGAAACGGCCTCGTTCACCATGGCCAGGATCATGCGGTCCTGCAGATCCGGCGGTGCGACATAGTCGGGGTCGACCTCGGGTTTCTGCGGCTTGCCGTCATGCCAGGTGTACAAGCCCTGGCCGTCCTTCTTGCCGCGCTTGCCGGCTTCGAGCTTGTCTTCCAGGCCCGGCGGAAGTTCCAGCCCCAGAAACGGCGCCAGTTCCTTGCCGACCGAGGCGCACACGTCCAGTCCGACCGTGTCGGCCAGCTCGATCGGACCCATCGGCATGCCAAAGTTCTTGGCCTGCTTGTCCAGCACCGGGCCCGGCACGCCTTCGTTGTACAGGCGCAATGCTTCGAGCAAGTAGGGCATCAGGATGCGATTGACCAGAAACCCAGGCGTGCCCTTGACGGCCACGGGCAATTTGCCGATGGCCTTGCAGAACGCCAGGGCGCGCTTTTCGATGGCCGCGTCGAGCTGGTCGTGACGCACCACCTCGACCAGCGGCATCTGCGCGACCGGGTTGAAGAAATGCAGGCCTAGAAAGCGCTGCGGCGCTTTCAATGCCTTGCGCAATTCGTCGAGCGGAATCGAGGAGGTGTTGCTGGCGAGGATTTCGTCGTGCTGGAACTGCGGCTCGATGGTTGCGTACAGCGATTGCTTGGCCTGTGCGTTTTCGAAGATCGCCTCGATGGCCAGGTCCGCTTGGGCAACGCCCGCACCTTCGACGTCGGCGCGCAGGCGACGGCTGGCCGCCTCGATTTTTTCGGGCGTCTTGAGCTTTTTCTCGTACAGCGCACGCGCGCGATCCAGCGCGGGTTGGATGAACTTCATCTCGCGATCTTGCAGCGTGACGTCGAAACCCTTCAGTGCGGCCCAGGCGGCGATGTCGCCGCCCATGACGCCCGCGCCGACCACGTGCACGTGGCGGATCTGGGGATCGACGCCGCTGCCTTGGCCCTTGAGCCGCTCCTGCAGGAAGAAAATGCGGATAAGGTTTTGCGCGGTTGCGGTTTGCGCGAGCTTGGCCACCGAGCGGGCTTCCAGCTTCAGGCGCTGGTTGATGTCGCTGCCGCCGCGCTTCCATACGTCGATCAGGGCGAACGGTGCGGGGTAGTGTTCCTTGCGCACCTTGGCCGCGGTCTGCTTGATGACCATGGGAGCCAGGATCTGCCTGGCCAGCCAGGTGTTGGTTGCCCAGGCACCGGCTCGCCGCGCAAAGGGGCGGGTATGGGGATGGCGCAGCAGCGCGCGTGCTTCGGCCATCAGCTCTTCCGGACGCGCCAGGCGGTCGACCACGCCCAGGCTCATGGCCCGCCGCGCGGAGAGGGTCTTGCCGGTCAGCATGATGGGTAGCGCCTCGGGCGCCCCGATCAGCCGCGGCAGACGTGCCGAGCCACCCCAGCCGGGATGGATGCCAAGCATCACCTCAGGCAGGCCGATCCGCGTTTTGTCGTCGTCCGCGGCGATGCGCTGGCGGCAGGCCAGGGCCAGCTCCGTGCCGCCGCCCATGCAGGCGCCGTGTATGGCGGCCACGGTCGGGCAGGGCAGGCGCGCCAGGGCTTCGAACACCCGCTGGCCGTTTTCGATGTTTTCCTGCACCGTGCCGTGCTTGGCGTACTCGACGAACTCTTTGATGTCGGCACCGACCGCAAATCCGTTCGATTTGGCCGAATGGATGATCACGCCGGCGGCTTTCTCGATCGCCAGCCGCTCCACGATCTGGCCCAGCTCGTCCAGCACTTCGCGCGAGAACGCATTGACGCTGCTGTTGGCGCGGTCAAGCGTCAGCGTGACGATGCCGCTGTCGTCCAGGCTCGTCTTCCAGTGATTGAAGCGCAGTCCTTCGAACATGGGGATAGGGGAATGGCCGGGAAGCTTCAACCATACCGTCCCGCCGCCGCGATTGCGAGACGCCCCAGTCCAGAAAAGACGGTTATGCCGCATTGCGGCAAGCGGGGTGTCGCGTGCGTCACGCCTTGGCGATAAGGCTATTGCGCTTCCCGCGTGGGCGCGTAACTCTAGCCCGTACGCGACGACTTTCCCTTGGCCCGCTATGACTCCGCTGATGGCTCCCTCGCCGCTTGCCGGCAGCGATATCTACGAGCGCATCCTGACCGCGCCCGGCGGGCTGGTCGTGCTTGAAGACACCGATACCGGATCCTTGATCGAGCAGTTCCGTTCGATTGCCCGGCACAACGGCCAGTCGGTCTATTTGTGGGAGCCTGAACGGGGCATGGGCAATCTGCGTGAAGCGCATGCAAGCATTCCCGGTTCGCAGCGCTTGGGCAATGCCCTTCGCTATATCCAGCAAAGCATTCATTTCGGCATTTACCTCATTGCGCGGTTTCCCTCGCCCCTGACCGCGATGGACGGCGCCTTGTTGCGCCAGCTGGCCCGTGCGCCCGCCGGACACGTGCGCCGTATCGTGCTGCTGGATACGGTCCCGGCGATGATCGCCAGCTTCGACGACGTCGCCGTGCGTATCAGTGGCGTTGCGCCGGTTGCCCAACGTCCCCGACTGCGCGACGGGCGCTGGTTTCTGTGACGGCCGCCGCACTGCAAGCGGGCATCTTGCTGGTGGCCTCCCAGCGTGAGTTGCGGCGCGAGCTGTTCGATACGCTCGACCATGAAGGCCATCCACCGATTCATTCGGCCCGCGACACCACCCATGCAGCCATTTTGCTGGAGGGGCGCGAGGCGCTGGCGCTGATCGTGCTGGTCATCGAGGGCGATGGACGCTCGAGCCTGACGCTGTGCGAACAACTCAAGCTGCTGCCGCCGTGCGCGGATGCGCCGATCATTGCCGTCCTGGCCGACGAGACGACGGTCAAGCCCACGCAGCTGCCGGCCATGATCAACGGCTGGCTCTATGCTTCGCAGATCGGCACCGAGCTGATTGCGCGCTGGCAACAGCTGCGCAGCGGAGAGCCGCCCAAGACCAACGAGAAAGCTCCGACCGCACGGGCGTCCGTGCCGCTTGCGGCAGCCGGGGGCGACTACCGCTTCGTATTCGAAGACGGCGAGGGCGATTGGCTGATCGTGGACCCGCATCGCGAGCGCGTGGTCGAGGCAAGCCCTGCCTACATGCGGCACAGCGGTCTGGCCAATAGCGTGCTGACCAGCCTTGGCCTGAGTGAAGTACTCGCTTTCGAAAGCGTCGGCATGGACAAGGCGCTTGCCGACGGGGACCGGCGCTGGCTTGCCTGCCAGCGTAGGTCGATCCGCGGACACGACACCGGTGAGGCAAGCGTTCGCCGCGTGCAGCATGGTGGCCGTGAACTGGCTGCGGTGCATTTTCGCAGCAACCGCGCCGGCGTGCGTCCGGCGGTGGCGTTGACGTTGCTCGCCCGCCTGTTCAGCGGTACGCACGATGACACGGGCGTGATGGAAGCGGCGCAGTTGCTGCTCGATGAAATGGGCATGGATTATCTGGCGGTATGGTCCGCGCGCCCGGAGGAGGCCAGCGTGCCGACGCAGATCGTGCAGCGTTGGCGTGGCGACGAACAGGTCTGGCCCGGGCCGCAACTGCAGAGTTCGCTGCGCCTGGTGCTGAGCGGACGCACTTTGATGCATCCGCATGACGCGCGGCGCCTGGCCGACGTGGATCCGCTGATCGGACAACTGGGCTTGCGCGGTTTCGTGGGATTGCCGCTGCTCGACGAGCGCTTCAGCGTGCTCGGCGCCTTGCTGGCCGGCAGCCGCAATCCGTTCGGTGAACCGGAAATCGTCGAGCCCGTGCTGCGCTGCGCGGCGGCGCATTTCGCGCACACGCTCGAACTGCGGCGCACGCGCGAGCAGGGGCGCGCGGAAGGCCTGCTGGATGCACTCACCGGCTTGCCCAACCGCCTGCTGTTCAACGATCGCCTGGACACGATCATCCGCGAGGCGAACCGTACCGGCGAAACATTCGCCGTGCTGTTCGTGGATCTTGACCGCTTCAAGTTTATCAACGACACACTCGGCCATGCGGTTGGCGACCAGGTGCTGGTGGCCGTCACGCAACGGCTTCGCAGCAGCGTGCGCGCTTCCGATACCGTGGCGCGCTACGCCGGCGACGAATTCACGATCGTGCTCAGGCACATCGTGAAGACCGACGACGTGTTGCGCGTGGCGGAAAAGATCGTGCAATTGATGGATGTGCCGCTGCATCTGGATGACGGTCCGGAGTTGCAGGTGACCGCATCGATCGGCATCAGTTTCTTTCCCGAAGATGCGCCGGATGCCGAAACTCTGCTCAAGCACGCGGACGAAGCGATGTACGCGGCCAAGAGCCTGGGTCGCAACAATTACCGCGTCTACGATGTCAGCCCGGCGCAGGAGCAGCAGAACGCCGCCTTGAAGGCACGCCTGCGGCACGCGGAAGGCAACGGCGAACTGCGCGTTTTCTATCAACCGCAGATCAACGCCGGTTCGGAAGACATCGTCGGCATGGAGGCCCTGCTGCGCTGGGAGCATCCGGAACTGGGCAACATCGGTCCCGGCTTTTTCATTCCCTTGGCCGAAGAAACCGGGCTTATCGTATCGATCGGGGAATGGGTGCTGCGCACGGCGTGCAAGCAGGCCAAGGCATGGGAAGACCGCTTCGGATTGGGCCTGCGCCTGGGCGTCAACCTGTCGGCCGTGCAGCTGATGCAGTCCGATCTTTCGGAAATCGTGGCGTCCGTGCTGGAGGAGACCGGACTCGATCCGGGCCTGCTGGAGCTGGAGGTCACCGAGAGCATCAGCATCAAGGCGGCCCCCAACCTGATGGAAAACATGCAGAAGCTGCACCGGATCGGTTGTCATATCGCCATCGACGATTTCGGCACCGGTGCCGCATCGCTGGACTACCTGCGCAAGCTGCCGGCCGATCGCATCAAGATCGACCAGAGTTTCGTGCGCAACATCGGCGTGGACCCCGACGATGAGGCGATCGTGAGGGCCACCATTGAAATGGCCCACCGCCTCAAGCGCGGGGTGGTTGCAGAAGGCGTGGAAATCGAGCAGCACTTGCAATTCCTTCGCGCCAACCACTGTGACGAACTGCAGGGCTACCTGTTCTGCCGTCCGCTGCCCCAGGCCAGCTTCGAGCGCCTGTTGACCGAGCGTGAGCGTTTGCTGTCTGGCGTTCAGGACAAGCTGCAGGCTTGAGCCCTTTCTGGGCGTTCCTATCTTAAAATCGGCGGATGGGTGCAGAGTTCGTGCTGAACTTGCCGACATCGTTCGGGTCTGAGCAGATCACCTATTCGCTGGACGGCATCCCGGCTTGGTGCGGCAACGAAGGAGACGGCCCGGATGGGCGATAACGAACTCGATAGTGCGCTGGTTGAGCGTGTACAAAATGGGGACAGGCGCGCTTTCGACTTGCTGGTTCGCAAATACCAGCACAAGGTCATTGGCCTGATTTCCCGCTATGTGCACAACCACGCCGAGTGCGAAGACGTAGCCCAGGAAGCTTTTGTCCGGGCATGGCGCGCGATCGGCTCGTTCCGGGGCGAGAGCGCTTTCTATACCTGGATGTACAAAATTGCCGTGAACACGGCCAAGAACCATCTGGTCGCGATGGGCCGGCGCCCGCCCACGGACGATATTGCTGTCGAAGACGCCGTCTACGTGCCGGGGGCCGACCGCATGCAGGAAAGCGCCACCCCTGAACGCGAATTAATGCGGCAAGAAATTGAACAAACCGTGTTTGCCACTGTCCAAGCCTTGCCCGAGGAGCTGCGGACAGCCATCACCTTGCGTGAAGTGGAGGGCCTCAGCTATGAAGAGATTGCCGAAGCCATGGGCTGCCCGATCGGTACGGTGCGTTCGCGCATCTTCCGGGCACGTGAGGCGATCGATGAGAAGTTGCGGCCATTACTCTCGGACCGCGAGGATCGGATGTCATGACTGAAGCCAATATGGAAACCCTCTCCGCCGCGATGGATGGCGAGCTGTCGAAGGAAGAGCTGCGCTTCTTATTGCGCCGCCTCGATCACGACGCCGCCTTGCTCCAGGCCTGGACGCGCTATCACGTGGTTGGCGATGGCCTGCGGGGCCAGGTGCCGGCCATGGCGAGCGCCGGCTTTGCCACCCGCGTGATGCAGATGATCGAATCCGAGCAATCCGTGGCGGCAACCGTTCCAAGGCGCCGCGACTGGCTGCGCCTGTCGGTGGGCGGCGCAATCGCCGCGAGCGTGGCCGTCGCCGCGCTGATGGTTTCCCAACCGACGGCCCCCGATGCCGAGCGGCCCGCGTCGCTGACCGCCAAGGTCGCCTCGCGCGCCGTTCCTTCGTCCGCCACCCAGGCGGCTGCCCAGACGGACCGCAGCACCATGCTGGCGGCGGTTCCGCCCTCGCTGAGCCTGTATCCGGCCTACGGACTGAGCCAGCGCGCCTCGGTGACCTTGGGCAATCCTTCGGACAACCCGCTGTTCCAGGGTTACTCCACCGATAGCCAGCCGCAATTCATGAACGGTTATCGCAGCTACCATACCCTGAACAGCCACGATGGTAGCTACCTGCTGCTCATCGATACGCCGCAGGCGAGCGCCGCGGCGCAGCAACAGGCTCCGGCCTATCAGGGAGCGGCGGCGCACTGAGCGCCGCCCGCTTTCCGCCTGTGGCCAGGCGCTTTCCCGCTTTTCAATAACCTCCCTTTCTTCCCGTTCCGCTCCCATGAGCCTGGGCGGGAGCAGGGTGCCCAGAACCTAGGAGGAATCCATGAGTCATCACCGTCTCGTCAGCAGTCTTTTGTGCTGCGCGCTCGCGTTGGGGCTGGCAGGGCCCGGCGTGGTAGTGGCGCAGACCGCCCCGGCCGCTGCTGCTGCCTTGCCGGATTTCACGGGAATCGTAGAGAAGAACGCACCGGCAGTCGTCCACGTGGAGGCCAAATACACCGGCCGCCGTCCCAAGGGGGGCTCTGCCGCGCCGATGCAGGGGCAAGGCCCCGATGCCGACCAGATGGAAATCCTGCGCCGTTTCTTCGGCATGCCGATGATGCCCTCGCCCGAAGAGCAGGCGCATACCTCGCTGGGCTCGGGTTTCATCATTTCCAGCGATGGCTACATTCTTACCAATAACCACGTCGTCGATCATGCCGACACCGTGACCGTCCGGTTGCAGGATCGCCGCACGCTGACCGCCAAGGTGGTTGGTACCGATCCGACCTACGACATCGCGCTGCTGAAAGTCCAGGCCGGCGGCCCCCTGCCGACGGTAAGCATCGGCGATTCGCGCCTGCTTAAGCCGGGCCAGTGGGTACTGGCGATAGGTTCGCCGTTCGGCTTCGATTACACCGTCACGCAAGGCATCGTCAGCGCCGTGGGGCGCAGCCTGGGGGCGGGCGACCAGCCCAGCACGTCGTTCATCCAGACGGATGTGCCGATCAACCGCGGCAACTCGGGCGGCCCGCTGTTCAACCTGCAGGGCCAGGTGGTTGGCATCAATTCGCAGATTTATTCCGATACCGGCGGTTATCAGGGCGTTGCGTTCTCGATCCCGATCGATGTGGCGATGAACGTGGTCGATCAGCTCAAGACCAAGGGCTACGTCACGCGCGGCGAACTGGGCGTGATGATCCGGCCCGTCGATGACGACATCGTAAAGGCGCTCAAGCTGGACAGTGCGAAGGGCGCGATCGTGGTCAGCGTTTCGCCAGGCACCGCGGCGCAGAAGGCAGGCTTGCAGGCGGGCGACATCATCCTGGCCTTCGGCGGTCGCCCGGTGGAGCAGGGTTCGGACCTGCCGCCGATGGTTGCCATGACCAAGCCGGGCACCACGGTGCCGGTGCAAATCATGCGCGATGGGCGCGACAAGACCGTCCAGGTGACCATCGGTACCATGCCCCGCGACGGTAATCCGTTCGCCTCGGCGAACAAGCCGGCGCCAAGTTCGGGTACCGATGCCCTCGGCCTGGCGGTGCAGGGCGTCGATCCGGATACGCGCCGCCAGCTGGGCCTGCAACCGGGCGAGGGCGTGGCGATCACGGATGTGACCGGCTCCGTGGCGGCGCAGGCCGGTCTGCAACCGGGTGACGTCATTCTGATGGTGAATCAGCAAAAGGTGGGTAGCGTGGCGGCGTTCCGGACTGCCACGGCCGGCGTGAAGCCTGGCGACACCGTATTGCTGCTGGTACGTCGCGGCGATTCGAGCAATTTCATCGCCTTGACGGTTCCGCCGGCCGATCAGAACAACGGTTGAGGCAACTCGAAGGCCTGCTTGCCCGAGCAGGCCTTCGAATTTGCGGACTCGCGCGTACAGTCTGGTTTCTCAATCCATGCGATAATGAGCGGCTAATATCGCCATTCCGGCGATGGCCGGCCTTTAGCATCGCGCGGGGCGGTGAAGCTGACAGCGTGCTCCATGGAACTGATCCGCAATTTCTCCATCATCGCCCACATCGATCACGGCAAGTCCACACTTGCGGACCGCATCATCCAGATCTGCGGCGGCTTGGCCGAGCGTGAAATGGAAGCCCAGGTGCTGGACAGCAATCCGATCGAGCGTGAACGCGGCATCACCATCAAGGCGCAGTCGGTGTCTTTGCCCTACACGGCGAGGGACGGCAAGACCTATCAGCTCAATTTCATCGACACCCCGGGCCACGTCGACTTTTCCTACGAAGTGAGCCGTTCGCTCGCCGCCTGCGAAGGCGCGTTGCTGGTGGTCGACGCCGCACAGGGCGTGGAGGCTCAATCGGTGGCCAATTGCTACACCGCGGTGGAGCAGGGGCTGGAAGTGGTGCCGGTGCTCAACAAGATCGACCTGCCCACGGCCGATCCGGAAAAAGTGAAGGGCGAAATCGAGGCGGTGATCGGCATCGATGCCACCGACGCGGTGGCCGTCAGCGCCAAGACAGGCCAGAACGTGATCGAGGTGCTGGAGGCCATCGTCGCGCGCATTCCGCCGCCCAAGCCACGCGATACCGACCGGCTGCAGGCCCTGATCATCGATTCCTGGTTCGACAACTACCTGGGCGTGGTGTCGCTGGTGCGCGTCATGCAGGGCGAGATCAAGCCGGGCGACAAGCTGCAGGTGATGTCCACCGGCCGCGCTCACGAAGTGAGCGAAGTGGGTGTCTTCACGCCCAAGCGCAAGAAGCTCGACAAGCTTTCCGCCGGCGAAGTGGGCTGGATCACCGCGGCCATCAAAGACGTGCACGGCGCTCCCGTCGGCGACACGCTTACGCATGCCGGCAAGCCCGCTCCGCATCCGCTGCCCGGTTTCCAGACCATGCAGCCACGCGTGTTCGCCGGCTTGTTCCCGGTTTCGGCCGACGATTACCCCGCTTTGCGCGAAGCGCTGGACAAGCTGCGCCTCAACGATGCCGCGCTGTTTTTCGAACCGGAAAGTTCGGAGGCCATGGGCTTCGGCTTCCGCTGCGGCTTCTTAGGGATGCTGCACATGGAAATCGTGCAGGAGCGCCTGGAGCGCGAATACGATCTGAACCTGATCACCACCGCTCCGACCGTGGTCTACGAGATCCTCAAGACCGACGGCACGATCATGGAGCTGGACAATCCCGCACGCCTGCCGCCATCGCCGCAGATCGAGGAGATCCGCGAGCCGATGATCGTGGCCAACATCCTCACGCCGCCCGATTACATCGGCAACATCATTACGTTGTGCGAAGAGAAGCGCGGCGTGCAGCGTTCGATCCAGTATCTGGCCACCCAGGTGCAGATCAGCTACGAGCTTCCGCTGGCCGAAGTGGTGCTCGATTTCTTCGACAAGCTCAAATCCGTATCGCGCGGCTATGCGTCGATGGACTATCACCTGGAGCGATTCGACGCGGGTCCGTTCGTGCGCGTGGATGTGCTGATCAATGGCGATCGCGTGGATGCGCTCAGCCTGATCGTGCACCGCAGCCATGCCGACCGCCGCGGGCGCGAGCTGGTCGAGCGCATGAAAGACCTCATTCCGCGCCAACAGTTCGATGTTGCCATCCAGGCGGCGATCGGCGCGCAGATCATCGCGCGCTCGACGGTGAAAGCGTTGCGCAAGAACGTGCTGGCCAAGTGCTATGGTGGCGACGTCTCGCGCAAGAAAAAGCTTCTGGAAAAGCAGAAGGAAGGCAAGAAGCGCATGAAGCAGGTCGGCAGGGTGGAGATTCCTCAGGAAGCCTTCCTGGCCGTACTCAAGGTGGATAAATAAAAGCGGGCTTTGGAGTCATTGCATGGATTTCGATTTTTCAGCCATTTTGCTTGCACTCACCACCGTGTTCGGCGTGGTGTGGGGCATTGATCGCCTGCTTTTCTTCAAGAAGCGTCAGGCACGTTTTGCCGCGGCGGGCGAGGAATACCGCGATCCGGTCACGGTGGATTGGGCGCGCTCGCTCTTTCCGGTGATCTTCGTGGTGCTGCTGCTTCGCTCATTCGTGGCCGAGCCGTTTCGTATTCCATCCGGCTCGATGATGCCGACGCTGGATGTGGGCGACTTCATTCTCGTCAACAAGTTTGCGTACGGCTTGCGGCTGCCGGCGTTCAACAACAAGATCCTCAGCGTGGGCGAACCCAAGCGCGGCGACGTGGTCGTGTTCCGTTTCCCGGGGTATCTCTGCCAGGACGAGAACGGCAAAACGATCCGCAGCGGCGATGTGACCTGCGCCGATCCGCACGCGCCGGTGCCCAGCCAGAACTGGATCAAGCGCATCATCGGCCTGCCGGGCGACACGATCGAGGTGCACAACAGCCAGATCGTCATCAACGGCAAGCCGGTCGTGGACACCGAAGTGGGTCCGTTCCAGGGCAACCCGAGCCGTCCCGAAGACAATTACCTGCTGTACAACAACGGCAGCATATGGAGCGAGCAGCTGGGCACGGTCAAGCACCTGATCGCGCGCATCCCGTCCCTGCAGACCCCCTCCATCCCCAATCAGGCGGTTCCATCGGTGGTGCCCCCGAACTGTTACATCGTGATGGGCGACGACCGCGAAAACAGCCAGGACAGCCGCTGGTGGGGCTGCATGCCGGAAAAGAACCTGGTCGGCCGGGCCTTCATGATCTGGCTGAGCTGGAAGGGCTGGAGTACCGGCGGGGTGGATTTCCACCGGATCGGCAAGGTCATCCGCTGATGGCCCTGGCGCTGGGCGGCACAAAGCGTGAACGTGTCGCTGGCGATCAGGCCGTGGAGCGGGCAAAGTATGCCCTGGCGGTTGAGCGTCAATCAGGGCGGGGCCGCGGCAGCGGCATAGCGAGGGGACTATGAAGTCGAAACAGGCGGGTATCACCCTTATCGGGTTCCTGATCGTATTGGCGGTCGCTGGCTTTTTTGCCTACGCGGCCATGAAACTGGTGCCCTCGTATATCGAGTATGCGGGCGTGGTGAAAGCCATGAATCAAATCGCCAGCGAAGGCGTCGATGGCAAAACGCTTGATCAGGTTCGCCGCGAAATGATGTTCAAGCTCGGCTTCCAGTACGTCGACGACGCAACCATCCAGCCCAGCGACATCAACTTCCAGCAGGGCAGCGACGGCAACGAATTGCATGTCTCGTACGACAAGCAGATGCCCTTCATCTACAACATCGATTTCCTGGTCCACTTTGACAAGAGCGTGCCCGTGCGAGGCAATGTCGCTCCCCCGCAATAACAGTGGAATTGAATTACCGCTTTAACGATCCAGCGCTCGCCGCGCTTGCCTTGACCCATCGCAGCGCGGGTAAGCCCAATAACGAGCGCATGGAGTTCCTGGGCGATGCCCTGCTCGGGGCGATCGTCGCCGAAATGCTGTATGAGACGCATCCGAAGGCCACCGAGGGCGAGATGTCGCGTCTGCGCGCGCAGCTGGTCAACGGGCAGGCGCTTGCCGAGCTGGCGCGCGAACTGGAACTGGGCGATCGGCTGAAGCTCGGCTCGGGCGAACTCAAGAGTGGCGGGTTTCGCCGCGATTCGATCCTCGCCGACGCTTTCGAGGCGCTGGTTGCCGCCGTTTATCTCGATGGCGGTTTCCAAGCTTGCCGGCATACCGTCCGTACGTTGTTTGCCGATCGCGTGGCGGCGTTGCCGCGCTCCTCCAAGGACGCCAAGACGCGGTTGCAGGAATGGCTGCAGGCGCAAGGCTGGCCGCTGCCCCACTATGAACTGGTCGGCACGCAGGGCGAAGATCACGCGCGGATTTTCGATGTGCATTGCGTAGTGGCCGAGCCGATGGCGGTCACGGCCGTCGGGCGCGGCAGCAGCCGCCGGCTGGCCGAACAGGATGCCGCCGAAACCGTACTCGGGCGGCTGCTGGATACCAAGGATGCCCCCGACACGCGCGCCTGATACTCCCGCCCGGGTTGCCGTGGCGTCTTGATCCTTTTCCCACCCAGCATGGCCTACCTGCCTGCAGTGGCGTTCATCGCCACGGGGCGCCATGCTTATACCTGTCTTAAGAAGAGTGCCGCTTTGCCATGAATGACGAACGCGAAGGCGACGACATCGTCGAGAACGAATTGCCCCATCCGGATTTCCGGTGTGGATTCGTGGCCTTGGCCGGCCGCCCGAACGTGGGCAAGTCGACCCTGCTCAATGCATTGATCGGCTTTCGGCTGTCCATCGTCAGCCCCCGCCCGCAGACCACGCGGCATCGCATTCTTGGCATCGCGACCAGCGAAGCGGGGCAGATCCTGTACGTGGATACGCCAGGCCTGCATCGCGGCGCCAAGCGCGCCATGAACCGCAGTCTCAACCGGGCCGTTCGTTCGGCCATCAGCGAAGTCGAACTGGCCGCCCAGGTGATCGAGGCAGGGCGCTGGACCGATGAAGACGAGGCGCTTTACGACGCGCTGGCCGAACAGAACATTCCGCGCCTGCTGGTGATTAACAAGGTCGACCTCAGCAAGGATAAAACCGCGTTGCTGCCTTTCGTCGCCGACCTGACCGAAAAGCACCACTTCGAGTCGGTGCATTATGTCAGCGCGCTCAAGCGCAAAGGCCTCGATACACTGAGCAAGGACATCCTGGCCCGCCTGCCGGTGCGCGCGCCGGTGTTCGGCGAAGACGAAATCACCGATCGCAGCGAGCGCTTTCTCGCCGCCGAAATGGTGCGCGAACAGTTGATGCTGCGCCTGGACCAGGAGTTGCCGTACGCCACCACGGTCGAGATCGAGCAGTTCAAGGACCGCCCCGATGGCGTGGCCGAAATCCACGCCGTCATCTGGGTCGAGCGCGAAGGACAGAAGGCCATCGTGATCGGGCAGGGCGGCGCGCAGCTGAAAGCAATTGGCACCTCCGCACGCCGGCACATGGAACGCATGTTCGATCGCAAGGTGTTCCTGCGATTGTGGGTAAAGGTGCGCGAAGGCTGGGTGGACGACGAGGCCGTGCTCAAGCAGTTCGGCTACACCGATTGATGCGTAACGCACCAGACCAGACCCACAGGCCATGCTGGTAGAGCAGCAACCGGCGTTCGTGCTTCACACTCGCCCTTACCGGGAAACGTCGCTGCTGCTCGAATGCCTCACCCGCGATCATGGGCGGCTGGGTGTGGTCGCGCGCGGCGTGCGCAGCCAGCGCGGGCGGTTGCAGCGCTCGCAGCTCGAGCCGTTCCAGGCCCTGGCCATGGATTTGCAAATGCGCGGCGAACTGGCCACCTTGCGCAGCGCCGAACCGATGCAGGCGCCGCTGCGCCTGCCAGGGGATGCGGGCGTGGCCGGCCTTTACATCAACGAGCTGGTGGTGCGCCTGACCGAACGGCAGGACCCGCATCCCATGCTTTATGCGGCGTATGCGCAGGCACTTGACCGGCTCGCCGCCGGCCAGTCGCTGGGTTGGCAGTTGCGCCGGTTCGAACGCGATCTGCTCGGCGCGCTCGGTTACGCCCTGCAACTGCTCGATGACGCTGATTCCGGCGAGCCGCTGCAGGCCGACATGCTCTATGTGTATCGGCCCGAGCACGGTCCGTCGCGCTGCGGCACGAACGAAACCCATGCCGTGCGCGGTAGCGATCTGCTTTCGCTGCAGCGCGATTGCATGCCCGATGCGCAAGGCCTGCATGCTTTGCGCGGCATGATGCGCGCATTGATCCGCTTCCATCTCGGCGGTGTGGAGCTTCGCGCCTGGCGTGTATTGCGCGGCGCGCTGGCGCGCCGCTGAGGCCCTCATGGCACCTGGAGCGCCTCGATGGTCTGGCGCAGTGATCGGCGAAAATCCGACAGCGGCAACATCGCCCCGTGGTGGGCCAGCTTCAGATGCTGCTGCAGCGACACCACGTGTTCCGCCAGCGACGCGGCGCCGCAGAATCCGCACGAGGAGCGCAGCTTGTGCAGGCGCGCCTCAAACGCGCCGGCATCGGCACTGAGATCGTCCAGTTGCGCGTCGATGTTGGTCAGTTCCTGCCGGAACAAGCCGCGCAGGGCCTGCACCACCACCGGCGTGCCGGCGGTTTTCAATGCCAGCCCATCGTCCAGCACCGGCGCATGGCGGCGATCGATCGTCGCCAGCTGCAGGATCTCGCGCAGATCCTGCAACGAGCACGGCTTGAGCAGCACCGCATGGAAGCCCGCCGCGAGCAGGGCGCGCTGGTCGTTGGCATCCAGCTCCGCGCTGCTGGCCACGGCGGGACTGCATGCCGAAGCGGCGCCGGGATCGTTGCGCAGGGCAGTCAGCACGCCGACCGCATCCATGCCGGGCATGCGGCAGTCGAGCAGCAGCAGGTCGAAAGCCTCGCTGCGCGCGCATTCGAGTGCCGAATGGCCATCGACGCCGAGCGCCACGCACGCGCCTAGCTGGCGCAGGCCGTCGCCCAGGAAACAGCGGCTGGTCGCGTCATCATCGGCCACCAGCACGTGGGGCTGGAAAGGGGGCGTGAGATCGTCCGTTATGTACGCCATGGCTGTAGTCCATTTCGTTCAGCTTAGTTTGGCAGAATGGGTGCTCAATGTTTCGTACATTCAGCCGCCCCCTGGTATGCCTGCTCGCCCTTTGTAGCCTGTTCTGGGTGATGCCTTCGTGTGCGGATACCGTGGTGGTCGCCAAGAAGATCGACCTGCCCGGCGTCAGCCTACAGGACGTGCGCATGTCGCTGGCCCCCGGTACGGACCCCGATAGCCTGCGGATCCGCCTGCATGCCGCCAGGGCCGATATCCCCGCGCTGGGCTGGAGGCGGGTCGGGTTGACGCTGGACGGCCACCTCCAGCGCGATATCCAGCTGCGCTGGCTGTTCGACGGCACCGTGCAGGCCGCCGGAGCCCCCGGAGGGGCGCTCGGCGATGCAGAGCTGGAGCTGGTGGTGGACGGCGCGGCGAACACGCTGGAAGTCGATGCCAACCAGGGCGTCGCCCATATCGCCACCGCTTTTCCGCTCGATCAGCCCACCCATGCGCAGATCAACCTGCGGAACGTTCCGGCGGCCTGGCTGCAGGGGCTGCTCGCCGCGGTGTGGCCGGGACATATCGGAGGCGGGAAACTGGATGCCGATCTCGCGCTGGACGTGCGCGAGGAGGGCTTCGAGTCCTCTGGCAGCGTCCAGGTCACGGAGTTGAAGTACGCCACACCGGCCGGCGACGTGGTGGGCGACGGATTGGCCGTGCACGCGCGCTATCAACTGGACGCCACCGGCCACCCCGCGCAGCTGTCGTTGAACGGCGGCGTCCGCGGCGGCCAGCTGCAGTTCGGCCCGGTGCTGGCGCGGCTGCCCGCGCACGACGTGCAACTGGATATGGACGCTTCCATGGAGCGCGGCGGCCTGGACGTAAGTCATCTGCATCTGGACGATGCCGACGCGCTGTTGCTCGATGGTGCGCTGTCGGTCGACGCCAAGGGCAATCTGCAGAAGCTGAAACTGGACCGTTTCCAGGCGCGCTTTCCGGCCGCCTACGATCGCTATGGGCTGCCATGGCTCGACAGCCTCGCGGCGCCGAACCTGCATATCGCCGGGCAACTCGACGGACACGTGGACTACGCGGCCGACACGTGGCGCAGCTTCGCTTTCCATACCGATGGACTGGATCTTGCCGATAGTGCCGGCCAATGGCAGGCGAACGGCTTGCACGGCGGTGTGGACTGGTCGGCGCAAGGGGATCGATCGCCGACCGAGTTTGGATGGAACCAGCTGGTGCTTCGCCACGTGGCGCTGGGTGCCGCGCAATCGCATTGGCGCAGCCGCGGCGGCAGCCTGACCCTGCAGTCGCCGCTGACGATTCCGGTATGGAAGGGACAGGCCGACGTGACGGCACTGGAGTGGCGGCCGGCCGCCGGCAAGGCGCAACGTTTCAACCTGAGCGCGAACGTGACCGGCGTGGATGTGCCCACGCTCAACCAGGCCTTTGGCTGGACGCCGTTCGCCGGAACGCTGGCGGGCACGATTTCTTCCCTGCAATGGACGGGCGAGCGCTATGCGATGGATGGCGACCTCACCTTCAAGGCATTTAACGGCACGGCCGTGCTCAGCCACCTTGCCGTGCAGCAACCGTTGAGCGACAACCCGGTGGTGTTCGGGGATCTGGCCTTGCATCAGTTGGACCTGGCCGCGCTCACCGACACGTTCAACTTCGGCAGCATCAGCGGACGGCTGGACGGTTCAATCAATGGCCTGCAGCTCGTCGGCGGGAGCCCGGTCGCCTTCAAGGCCTCGCTACAGGCTCAGGATGGCGGGCGAATCAGCCTGAAGGCCGCCAACAACCTCTCCATTGTCACGGGCGGAACCGCGGCCAGCGGCTTGCAAGGCGCGGTACTGAAGCTTTTCAGGGCTTTCAACTACAAGCGCATGGGTTTCCACGCCAGCCTGCAGGACGGCATGTGCGCGCTCGGCGGCCTGGATGGCGATGCGAACGGCTACACCATCGTCGAAGGCACGGGCTTGCCGTTCGTGCATGTGGTCGGCGAACAGAACAAGATCGACTGGCCCACCTTTGTCCGCCGGCTCAAGGCCGCCTCCCAGGCCGGCGTAGCCGAACGCTGATCAGGCCGGCTGGTATCATGGGCGGCTGCGGGCCATCTCGTGCGTGGCCCCTTCCTTTCACCCCCGCCTCGCCTGGGTCTTTGCACCCGGGCGGCATGCTTTCCAAGAGTGCCGATGAACGAATTCGAAGCCCCCATCACCGATTTGAGTCACGACGGCCGGGGCGTGGCCCGCATCGACGGCAAGACCGTGTTCGTCAGCGGCGCCTTGCTCGGCGAGCAGGTGCGCTTTCGCGTGCGCAAGCGTCATCGCAACTTCGACGAAGCGGAGACGATCGAAGTGATCGAGCGCTCGCCGCACCGGGTGGAGCCGCGCTGCAGTCATTTCGGACAGTGCGGCGGTTGTTCGCTGCAGCATCTTGATGCCGCCGCGCAGATCCAGGCCAAGCAGCGCGTACTGGTCGATAACTTCACGCGTATCGGCAAGGTAGAGCCGGAAAACTGGCTGCCGCCGCTCACCGACGAAGCGTGGGGCTATCGCCGCAAGGGGCGCCTGTCGGTTCGCGCGGTAGCCAAGAAAGGGCGCGTGCTGGTGGGCTTTCGCGAAGAAAGCAACCCGCGCTTCGTCGCCGACATTCTGCATTGCGATGTAGTGCACCCCGCGCTCGGGCCCAAGATCGGGCTGCTGGGCGAACTGGTGGGCGGCATGGATGCGGCGGCCGACATCGCGCAAATCGAATTCGCCGCGGGCGACGACACGCTCGCCCTGGTGTTTCGTCACTTGAAGCCGCTGAGCGAGCGCGATCGTACGGCGCTGGTAGCATTCGGCCAGCAGCATGGCTTTGCGATCTACCTGCAGCCGGGCGGCGTCAGCAGCGTGCATCCGCTGTGGCCCGAGCATCCCCGCCTGGCGTTTCGCATTCCCGCAGGCGAGGGCGTGGATGAGGTCGAGCTGGCATTTGAGCCGCTGGATTTCGTGCAGGTCAACGCCGGCATGAACCGCCGCATGATGGCGCGCACGCTGGAGTTGCTCGACCTCAAGCCGCAGGACCGCGTGCTCGACCTGTTCTGCGGCCTGGGCAACTTCACCTTGCCGCTGGCGCGCCGCGTGGCGGAGGTGACCGGTGTGGAAGGCGAACACGGGCTGGTGCGGCGCGCGGCCGAAAACGCCCAGCGCAACGGCATTGCCAACGCCAGCTTCCAAGTAGCCAATCTGTTCGAGGACCAGCGCGGCACCGATTGGGCGCGCAAGCCCTGGGACAAGCTCCTGCTCGACCCGCCGCGTGCGGGCGCCGACAAGGTGCTGGAGTACCTTCCGCACAAGGAAACCGGGCGCATCGTGTATGTCTCCTGCCATCCTGCATCGCTGGCGCGCGATGCCGGCATGTTGGTCAACCAGCACGGCTTCCGGCTGGTGTCGGCGGGTGTGATGGACATGTTTCCGCATACCGCGCACGTCGAATCCATTGCCTTGTTCGAGCGCAGGTAAGATTCGCCGATGGGTATCGAAATCGAACGCAAATTCCTGGTTGCCAGCGACGCCTGGCGCAGCGCCGTCACCGAAAGCAGGCACATCGCCCAGGGTTATCTGGTTGGTGTGCGCGCCCTGCGCGACGGCACCGCGCGCGCATCCGTGCGCGTGCGCATCTGCGGCGAGCAGGCATGGCTCAATGTCAAATCCGTCGAACTGGGTATTGCACGCGCGGAATACGAAGTGCCGCTGCCGCTTGCCGATGCGCAGGCCATGCTAGGCACGTTGTGCGACGGTGTGCTGGAAAAGACGCGCCACCACGTGACCGTGGATGGATGGCTATTCGAGGTGGACGAATTCCACGGCGACAATCGCGGATTGATCGTGGCGGAAATCGAGTTGCCGGCGGCCGATGCGTCGTTCCCGCATCCGGCATGGCTCGGCGCGGAAGTAAGCCGCCTGGCGCGCTACTACAACGTCAACCTGCTGGAGCATCCCTTTGCGAGCTGGAGCGCGAAGGAGCGCGAGGGCAGCGATGTGGAGCCCGCACAGCGAGGAACGCCCTGATGCTGTTGATCGGTCTGGCCGGTCTTGAGGTGCTGCCCCACGAACGCCCGTGGCTGAGTGCGCCCGGCGTGGCAGGGGTGATCCTGTTCTCGCGCAACTACGCCCATCGCGACCAGTTGCTGGCGCTGGTGGAGTCGATCCGGGATGCGGCGGGCGAGCATGTCTTGATCGCCGTCGATCAGGAGGGCGGCCCCGTCCAGCGGTTCCGCGAAGGCTTCACGCGCCTGCCGGCCCTGGCCAGGATCGGCGAGGTGTACGACCGCCATCCATCCCAAGCCATACAGCTGGCCGAGGAACACGCCTGGGTGATGGCGAGCGAGCTGCGCGCCAGTGGTATCGATTTCAGCTTCGCGCCAGTGGCCGACCTTGCGCGCGGCAACGCGGCGATCGGCACGCGTGCCTTCCACGCCGATCCGCAAGTGGCGGGCGAGCTGATCCACGCCTACGTGCGCGGCATGCACCTGGGCGGCATGGCGGCGGTGCTCAAGCATTTTCCCGGGCACGGCTCGGTGGCGGTGGATACGCACAAGGCGCAGGCGATCGACCCGCGTTCGCTCGACGACATCCGCCAGAACGACCTGCGCCCGTTCGTCGAGGCGTTTTCGGCGCATGCCGAGGCGGTGATGATGGCGCACGTCGTCTATCCGGCCGTGGACGAGCAGCCGGCCGGTTTCTCGCGCCGCTGGATCGGCGACATCCTGCGTCAGGAGCTTGGCTTCCAGGGCGCGGTGATCAGCGATGACATCAGCATGGCCGCCGCGGGCGTGGCCGGTGGCGTGGGCCAACGCGTGCACGCGCATCTGTCGGCCGGCTGCGACCTGGTGCTGGCCTGCTTCCCCGACGTGGTGGAGGAGGCGATCGCCGCCATGCCGGCGCCTTCGCAGGCAAGCATGCGGCGCGTGGCGACCCTGCGCGGCGCGATCGGCGCCACCTGGGCCGGTCTACTGGATAATCCCCAGCGCGATCGATTCGTCGCGCGCGTTACCGCGCTGGATCACTAAGGAACCCTCATGACCCAGACTCCTCCATCCCTGGCCGACGCGCTGATGCGCTCGGACGTGTTGTTCGAACGCGAGGCGCTCGATAGCGTGATTGCCGCGATGGGGCGCGATATCGACAGGGCGCTCGATGGCGAACGCGCGGTATTTCTTACCGTGATGAACGGCGCGCTGATGTTTGGCGGCCAACTGGCGCTGGCCATTCGCACCGACCTGGAATTTGACTACGTGCACGCCACGCGCTATCGCGGCGCGACCTCGGGCAGCGACCTGCATTGGCTGCGCGAACCGGCCGTGCCGCTCGCAGGGCGAGTGGTGTTGCTGGTTGACGATATCCTCGACGAAGGCCATACCCTCAAGGCCGTGCGCGACGATTGCCTGCGCCGCGGCGCCAGGCGCGTACTGGTGGCGACCCTGTGCAGCAAGCGGCACGATCGCCGGGTGGCGGGCATCGAAAGCGATTTCAACGGCGTTGAGCTACCCGACCGCTACGTGTTTGGCTACGGCATGGACTATCACGAGCAGGGACGTAATCTTCCCGCCATCTATGCGCTGAAAGAATAAAGCCCGCCAGCGTTTCATTTCCCCAATTTGCATTTGCAAGCGTCAACTATCGGGCACATCCATGACCCATGCGATCGACCTCGCCGTGATCGGCGGCAGCGGCCTTTATCAGTTCCCGGGCCTTGAAAACACCTCCCGGCATAGCGTCGATACGCCGTATGGCCCGGCCTCGGGCGACGTGGTGATGGGCGACTTCGCCGGCCGCCGCCTGGCCTTTCTCGCCCGCCACGGCGAAAGCCACACTTTGCCGCCGCACCGGGTGAACTACCGGGCGAACATGTGGGCACTGCACCATCTGGGTGCGCGCCGCGTGATCGGCATCAATGCGGTCGGCGGCATCCGGCTGGACATGGGGCCGCGCGTGCTGGTGGTGCCCGACCAGATCATCGACTACACCCACGGACGCTATACCAGCTTCTGCGACGTCGAAGGCGCCGAGGTCAGGCACATCGATTTCAGCGAACCCTACACGGCGTCGCTACGCCGGGACCTGCTCGTTGCAGCGCAAAAAGCCGGCATTGCCGTGATCGACGGCGGTTGCTATGGCGCCACGCAGGGGCCGCGCCTGGAAACCCGGGCGGAAATCGCACGTATGAAACGCGACGGTTGCGATCTGGTCGGCATGACCGGCATGCCCGAAGCGGCGTTGGCCCGCGAGCTTGAGCTCGATTACGCCTGCCTGGCGCTGGTCGCCAACTATGCCGCCGGTTGCGGCGACGAGGCTGAAATCAGCATCGAGGAGATCTTCGCCCATCTGGCGGCGGCCACCGCCTCGGTGCCGCCGATCCTTGCGCAGTTGCTCAAAAGCTAAGCAGCCGGGCGGGGCTTGTACGGGACCAAACGCAGGCGCATATTGCGCTTTTGCCTGAAACATGCAGATACTTTCCCTGTGCCAGGGGGCGGTGGACCTAGGGGTAGAGGTGGTTCTCGCAGCGACTTGGTGCATCCAGTCCTTAGATTCAGAGGTTCACGCAATGCGTTTCGGTACGGTCAAGTGGTTCAACGACGCCAAGGGTTTCGGCTTCATCGCACCCGAGGACGGTGGGGAGGACGTATTTGTCCACTTCTCGGCTATCAATGCGAAGGGCTTCCGTAGTCTGCAGGAAGGCCAGCGTGTGAAGTTCGAAGTGACCCAGGGCCCCAAGGGCGCCCAGGCTTCCGGGGTCGAACTCGCAGTCTGATCAACGCGTCATCATGCAGTCCGGGAAAGCCTTGCCTTGTGCAAGGCTTTCTCTTTTTGCGCGCGGTAAAAAGCGCCGCTTTCAGGCCACGAATTGCAAGCGCGCCAATTCGGCGTAGAGGCCACCCTCGGCCAACAGGCTTGCGTGCGTACCTTGCGCCACGATGCGTCCGCCATCCATCACCACGATGCGATCGGCGCGCTGCACCGTCGCCAGGCGATGGGCGATCACCAGCGTGGTACGGCCTTTTTCCAGACGTTCCAGTGCCTGTTGGATGGCGGCTTCCGATTGCGCATCCAGTGCCGACGTCGCTTCGTCCAGCAGCAACAGCGGCGCATCGCGCAAAATGGCGCGGGCAATCGCAATGCGCTGGCGCTGGCCGCCGGACAGGCGCACGCCGCGCTCGCCCAGCTCGGCGGCGTAGCCGTCCTGCAGCAGTTGGATGAAGTCGTTGGCTTCGGCGGCGCGCGCGGCGGCGTGCACTTCCTCGTCGCTGGCATCCTGCCGGCCGAAGCGGATGTTGTCGGCGGCCGAGCCGCTGAACAGCACGGTTTCCTGCGGCACCAGCGCAATCGCGCCGCGCAGTTGCGGCAGGGCCAGCGCACGCAGATCGACACCGTCCAGGCTGATGCGGCCGCGCTGCGGATCGTAGAAGCGCAGCAACAGCGCGAAGACGGTGCTCTTGCCGGCGCCCGAGGGGCCCACCAGCGCTACCGTTTCGCCGGGGCGGATGTCCAGGTTGAAATCGTGCAGCGCCGGTGCGTCGGGGCGCGTGGGATAGCGAAACTCCACGCCTTCGAAGCGCAGCGCCCCGCTTACCCGGCGGGGCAGCGCCGCGGGATGGGGCGGATCGGCAATGGTGGCCTCTTCGCTGAATAGCTCACCAATGCGTTCCATCGCGCCAGCGGCCCGCAGCACGTCGCCCCAGACATCGGACAAGCCCATCATCGAGCCGCCGGAAAAAATCGCGTACACCACGAACTGGGCCAGCACGCCGGCGTCGAGCGTCCCGGCCAGCACGTCGCGCGCACCCATCCATAGCACCAGGGTAATCGCGCCGAAGAACAGTGTGATCACCGCCGCAGTGAGCCCCGAGCGCGTGCCGATGCGCTGGCGCGCGGTGGCCAACGCGCGGCCGATCGCGCCGCCGTAGCGGTCGCTTTCGATGCTTTCGCGGGCATAGGCTTTTACCGCTTGCGCGGCGTTGAGTGTCTCGTTGGCGATGGCGGCCGCATCGGCCAGACGATCCTGGCTGGCGCGCGAAAGCTTCTGCACGCGGCGGCCAAAGATCAGGATCGGCAGCACCACCGCGGGAATCACCAGCGCGGTGAGGCCGGCCAGGCGCGGGCTGGTCCAGATCATCGCCGCCGTGGCGCCGATCAGCATCACCGCGCTGCGTAACGCCACCGAGACGCCCGAGCCGACCAGCGCCTGCACCACTTCGGTATCCGTGCCCAGGCGCGAAATCAGCTCGCCGACGCGATTGCGCTCGAAGAAACTCACGTCCAGCCGGATCACATGCGCGTAAAGCTTCGCGCGCAAGTCCGCCAGCGTGCGTTCGCCGAGCAGGCTGATGCAGTAAAAGCGCGCCGCGGAGGCAAAGGCCATCACCAGCGCCACCAGGAACAAGGCCAGGAAGCTGCTGTTGATCGCGGTGGTGCTCGAGTTGCGAAACCCGTGGTCGATCATGTGCCGGACCGCGGTGGGCAGCACCAGCGTGGCACCGGAGGAGATCGTGAGAAATACCAGCCACCCCGCCGCCAGCATGCGGTGCGGCTTCACGAACGGCCACAGCAGGCGCAGGGCGCCAATGCGGCGGCGCGGCGGCTTCGGATCGTTTGCTGGCGTGGTGCTCATAGGCTCTCGGCGCGGGACGGACCGATTCGACATGGGGCTAGGCGCTGGCGATTCAATTGCGGCGTTTTCGACAGGCCGCGCATGCGGCAAGGGCTCCCCGGCGCCCACAAGGGGCTGGCGGCGGGGTCAGGATAGCCATGGCGGACAATTCATTCCAAGGCGTAGGCGTCGCTGCGGCCACGGTTGATGTCGCTGATGCGCAGCTTAGCTTCGCTGACCCGCTCCTGCGGCAGGCGCAGATGCAGGGTGACGCCCGATACGTCGAACAGCTCCTGTTCGATCTGCGCACCGAGTTCTTTCAGGCGTGCCTTCATGCGCGCGAGATCGGCGAATTGGCAATGCACGCCCAGTCGCGCCATCGCCACGATGGGCACGCGCTCGGCGAGCCGCAGGCATTCGGCAGCCGTCCCGCCATACGCACGCGCCAGGCCGCCAGCGCCGAGTTTGATGCCGCCGTACCAGCGCGTTACCACCACCACGACGCGGTCGATACCCTGGCCTTCGATGGCTTGCAGGATCGGCCGTCCGGCGGTGCCGCCGGGTTCGCCGTCATCGTTGAAACGGTAATCCTGGCCGATGCGGTAAGCCCAGCAGTTATGCGTCGCCGCCGGGTCGCTCACCTGCTGCACGCAGGCCAATGCCTGCTGCGGTGTTTCGACCGGAGCGGCCTGGGCCAGGAAGCGGCTCTTGCGGATGTCTTCACTATGCCGGCAGGCCGCCACAAGCGAGTGCAACGGGAGGTTCATGTCGTGCTGGTACACAAGCCAGGTTCTGGGAGACCTATTGTCGCTTGCGTTAGGCTTCACAGGTTAACGGGGGTATACGCATGATCCTTTTGCTGTTGGTACTGTGCTTGGCCGGCTACGCTCTTGGCCGCCTGCGTTGGCGGCGTTGCCGGTGGTTTTTGTATGGATTGGCGTTGGTGCTGTTCCTGTCGGCGGGATGCGGTCCGTTGCCGGCGTGCTTGCTGGATCATCTGCAGGCGCCGTACGCCAAGCGGCCTGACATTGCCTGGGCGTCGCGCAACGCCATCGTGCTGCTGGGCGCGGGTACGACGCGCGTGGTGGAAGGTGGGTCGGTTGAGCCTACCTTGTTCGCCAATGGCCGCATGCTGGAAGCCTATGCGCTTTACCACGCCTGCAAGCAAAGCGGCGGCGACTGCAAAATCGTGGTGAGCGGCGGCGATGCTTATCGCAACGGCGTGTCCGAGGCGGCCTCCTACGCCAAGGTCCTGCAGCGGTTGGGTGCCGACGGCGCCGACATCCAACTGGATGCGCGCAGCATGAACACCTGGCAGAACGCCCAATTCGTGCGTCCCTTGATCGATGCTTATGCGCCGCAGCGGCTGGTGCTGGTGACCTCCGCGACGCACCTCGATCGCGCACTGATTTTCTTCGCGCATTTCGGCATGCACCCCATACCCGTACGCGGCGACTACGTGGATATCCGGCCAACCTGGATCCCCAATAGCCTGAACCTGGTGCTGACGGATCTGGCGCTGCACGAATACATGGGGCTGGCTACGTATCACGTGTACGACGCGATGGGATGGAACGCGCCGCCCAGCCGCAACGGGGCGCCTTGACCCGTTGCCGGGGTGACCGGATGCACTTTGGCGCATCCGGTCCGCAAGAGCCCTCAGGCGGCGTTTTTCAGCGAAGCCAGATCGATCACGAAGCGGTAGCGCACGTCGCTCTTGAGCATGCGCGCGTAAGCCTCGTTGATGTCCTGCATGTCGATCATTTCAACATCGGCGCTGATACCGTGCTGCGCGCAGAAATCGAGCATCTCCTGCGTTTCGGCAATACCGCCGATCAACGAGCCGGCCATCGAGCGGCGGCCGAAAATCAGCGCACCGGAGTGCACCGTCGGCTCGATCGGTTCGACCAGGCCCACCAGCACGTGCACGCCGTTCAATTTCAGCGTGGCAAGGTAAGGTCCAAGGTCGTGCGGATGAGGCACCGTGTCGAGGATGAAGTCGAAGTGGCTGGCTACCGCTTCCATCTGCTTGGGATCGGTGGAAAGCACCACGTGATCGGCGCCGAGGCGGCGCGCTTCCTCTTCCTTGCCGGGCGAGCGGGTGAACAGGGTGACGTCCGCGCCCATCGCCTTGGCGAATTTCAGGCCCATGTGGCCCAATCCGCCCAGGCCGACCACGGCCACTTTGTGGTCCTTGCCGATTTTCCAATGGCGCAACGGCGACCAGGTAGTGATGCCCGCGCACAGCAATGGCGCGGCGGATTTCGCATCGAGGCCGCTGGGCACGCGCAGCACGAACTTGTCTGACACCACGATGCGCTCCGAATAGCCGCCGTAGGTACGCTGCTTGTCGTGACGGTCGGTGCTGTTGTAGGTGAAGGTGGGAAATTCCTTGCAGTACTGCTCCAGGCCCTGGGCGCAGGCATCGCAGTGCCGGCAGGAATCGACCATGCAGCCGACGCCCACCATGTCGCCGGGCTTGAAGCCGGTGACCTTGGCGCCGATCGCGGCCACGCGGCCGATGATTTCGTGGCCGGGCACCAGCGGATAGTGGGTGCCACCCCATTCGTTGCGGGCCTGGTGCAGGTCCGAATGGCAGACGCCGCAATACAGGATGTCGATCACTACGTCATCCGCGCGCGGGTCGCGCCGCTCGAACTGGAACGGGGCCATGGGGGAGGTGGCCGATTGAGCAGCGTAGCCGCGGATGCTGACGGGCATGTTGATCTCCAGGAAGCGGGGGGGAAGCCAATGACTGACAAGTATGCGCAGCAGGCTCGCGAGCATGTAGCCGGATCCTGCGAAATGCTTGCCCGATCCTGCAAAGTCAGATTCAGGCTCTCGCCTTGGCTCGCAGGAACAGGCAAGCTTGGCGAGTCTCATTTTGGTGTCTTTCCCATGAATACATGGCCACAGCCCACCATGCCGCTCTCGCGCCTGGAGCTTGATCGCGAGGAATTGACAGTTCTCGTTGAACAATACACGCAGTTTGAGGGGGTTGTTGCCACCGCGTGGCCGGCATTGTCGTTCTTCCGCGCCGACACCCCCAACGATCGCAGCTGCGTGATGTACGAGCCCTGCCTGGGGCTGCTGTTGCAAGGAAGCAAGCACATTCTGTTCGGGGACGAGCGCTTCGAACAGGAAAACGGGCACTACCTGATCAATTCCATCGACGTGCCGGTGTCCGCGCAGGTGATGCGCGCCTCGCCCGATGAGCCCTGCCTGTGCATCACGCTGCGGCTGGATCCGGTCCGTATCGGCGAATGGTTGTCCGAGGTGAAATTGCCCAAGCCGGCGGCGGCGACGGCGCGTGGCTTTGCGCTGAGCGCGCTCAACACCGATCTGCTCGATCCGCTGCTGCGCCTGGTGCGGCTGCTCGATCAGCCGCGCGACCTGCCGCTGCTGGCGCCGCTGATCGAGCGCGAGCTGATCTACCGCCTGCTCACCGGCGAGCAGGGTGCGCGCCTGGCGCAGATCGCGGTGGTGGGCGGGCAGGGGCAGCAGATTGCGCGCGCCATCCAATGGCTCAAGCAGCATTACAACAAGCCGCTGCGCATCAGCGACCTGGCCAGCATGGTGAACATGAGCGCCTCGTCATTGCACCATCACTTTCGCGAAATCACCGCCATGAGCCCGCTGCAGTATCAAAAGCAACTGCGCTTGCATGAGGCGCGGCGCTTGCTGTTGACCGAAGGCTGCGACGTGGCCACCGCCGCGCATCGTGTCGGCTACGAAAGCCCTTCCCAATTCAGTCGCGAATACAGCCGCCAGCACGGCGCGCCGCCGCTGCGCGATGTAAATCGGTTGCGTCAGGTTGCCGGTGATGCCGGCAATCCTGTCGATGTGCATTAGGGCCTTTTCACACTATTGGCGTGGACCACGTCAATAGTATGGAAAGACCCTAAACCTCGCGCATCACCATCAAGCGGATTTCGGTCATGTCCTCGATCGCATAGCGCACACCTTCGCGACCAATGCCCGAAAGCTTCACGCCCCCGTAGGGCATGTTGTCCACGCGGAAGCTGGGCACGTCGTTGACCACCACGCCGCCCTGTTCCAGTTCGTTCCAGGCGCGCATGGCGTGGTCCAGGCTGTCGGTGAAGATGCCGGCCTGCAGGCCGAAATCGGAGTCGTTGACCATGGCGATCGCGTCGCCGATGCGCTTGAAGGGCGCCATCAGCGCGAAAGGTCCGAAGGCTTCCATGCGATTGACCTTGGCATCGCCGGGTACGTTTTCCATCAAGGTCGCTTCGAGCATGTTGCCCTTGCGTTTGCCGCCGCACAGGATTTTTCCGCCGGCTTTTTGTGCTTCGTCGATCCAGCCTTGCAGGCGTTGCGCAGCCGCTTCGTCGATCATGGGACCGAGGAAGACGTCTTTTTTCCTGGGGTCGCCGGCTTTGAGTTTCTTCACCGCATCGACCAGGCGCTTCTTCAGCTCGTCGTACAGGGATTCGTGCGCGTAAATGCGCTGCACGCTGATGCAGCTCTGGCCCGATTGGTAGAACGCGCCGAAGATCAGCCGGTCGATCACTTTGTCCAGCCGCGATTTTTGGTCGCCGTCGACGATGCAGGCGGCATTGCCGCCCAGTTCCAGCGTCACTTTCTTGTGGCCGGCCCGGGCTTTGAGGTCCCAGCCGATTTGTCCGCCGGTAAACGAAAGCAGCTTCAGGCGTGGATCTTCCACCAGCGGTCCGGCGCTCTTGCCGTCCAGGGTAAGCACGGAGAATGCGCCTTTGGGCAAATCCGTTTCGGCCAGGATCTGGCCCATGATCAAGGCGCCGATCGGTGTTTTCTCGGACGGCTTGAGCACGAAGGGGCAGCCCGCCGCAATTGCCGGGGCGACCTTGTGCGCGACAAGATTCAAGGGAAAGTTGAATGGCGTAATGAACGACACCGGCCCCACCGGCACGCGCCTGGTGTAGCCGTGATAGCCGTCCAGCCGCGACGCTAGTTGCAGGTTCAGGGTTTCGCCGTTCAAGCGCACCGCTTCTTCGGCGGCGATGCGGAAGGTTTCAATCAGGCGGGTCACTTCGCCGGCGGAATCCTTGATCGGCTTGCCCGCTTCGATACACAGCGCCAGCGCGAGTTCGTCCTTGCGCTCCTCGAAGCGTTTGGCGCAATGCTGCAGCACGGCCTGGCGCGCCCAGGGGCGGAAATCCCTCATCGGGGCGGCTGCCTTGACCGCCGCCTTGATCGCTTTTTCGGTGGCGCCCGCATCGGGCACCGCCACGCGCGTGGCGACCTTGCCGCTGAATTTATCCAAGACGTCCATCATCGTCTTGGAAGTTTGCGCCTGGTTGGCCAGGTAGTAGGGGTAGGTTTTGTCCAGCACGGTCACTCCCGAAAATCAGACGGCTGCGCTGAGTCGACGGATTTCTTCGTCGAGTATGCGATGGTTGTCGGAGTAGTCGATGGCAAGGTCGATCAGGTGCACGCCGCCTTCCTCGAAGGCGCGCTTGAGCGTGGGAAGAAACTCCCCGGCATGTTCGGGGCGATGGCCCTGCGCACCATGCGCCTGGGCAAAGCGGACGAAATCGGGGTTGCCAAACTGCATGCCGTAGTCGGCGTAACCCATCTCGGCCTGCTTCCAGCGGATCATGCCGTAGGCATCGTCGCGCAGCAGCAGGATCACCAGGTCCATTTTCAGGCGTACCGCCGTTTCCAGCTCCTGCGCGTTCATCATGAAGCCGCCGTCGCCGCAGATCGCCAGCACCTTGCGATCCGGATACACCATTTTCGCCCCCATCGCCGAGGGCAGGCCGGCGCCCATGGTGGCCAGCGCGTTGTCCAGCAGCACGGTATTGGGCTGGCGCGCCTTGTAGTAGCGCGCGTACCACAGTTTGTACATGCCGTTGTCCAGGCACAGGATGCCGTCGTCGGGCATGTATTTGCGGGTGTCGTCCACGATGCGTACCGGATGCATGGGGAAACGCGCATCGTCCGCATACAGGCCCAGCTGTGCGTGAAAGGCTTGGCGCACCTTGTCGAAATACGTGAAGTCCCAATGCGGTTGGGCGGCAAGTGCATCGGTCAGGCGCTCGATGGTGTGGGCGATGTCGCCCACTACTTCGATCTGCGGGAAATACACCGAATCCACTTCGGCAGAGGAGAAGTTGATGTGGATTACCGTGCGGCGGCCGCGATGCATGAAGAAGGGCGGCTTTTCCACCACGTCGTGGCCGGCGTTGATGATCACGTCGGCCGCGTCGATCGCGCGATGCACGAAGTCGCCGTCGGACAGCGCGGCGTTGCCCAGCCATAGCGGATGTTCTTCGTCGATTACGCCCTTGCCCATCTGGGTGGTGAAGAAGGGAATGCCAAGCTTGTCCACGAATGCGCGCAACGCCACGGCGGTGCGCTGGCGATTGGCGGCGGCGCCGATCATCAGGATCGGGTGCTTGGCGTTGCTGATCGCCTCGGCGGCCTGTATCAGCGCGGCATCGTCGGGCGACGGGCGGCGGGCGTATTCAGTGGGCAGCAGGATCACCTCTTCGACCTCGTCGCGGGCGATGTCCTCGGGCAATTCCAGGTGCACGGCGCCGGGGCGTTCTTCCTCGGCGCGCCGGAACGCCTCGCGCACGCGGGCTGGAATGGTCGCGGCGGAAACCACCTGCCGGGTGTATTTGGTCAGCGGCTGCATCATGTCCACGACGTCGACCAGTTGAAACAAACCCTGCTTGTGCGTGCGGATAGGTTTCTGACCGGTGATCATCAGCATGGGCATGGCGCCGAGCTGCGCGTAGGCGGCGGCGGTGACCAGGTTGGTCGCGCCAGGGCCCAGGGTGGACAGCGCAACGCCGGCTTCGCCGGTCAGCCGCCCCCATGTGGCCGCCATGAAGCCGGCGGCTTGTTCGTGGCGGGTGACGATCAGCCGGATCGACGAATCGCGTAGAGCTTCGACGACATCCAGGTTTTCCTCACCCGGCACGCCGAAGATGCTGCGCACGCCTTCGGCTTCCAGCGCTTTCACGAACACGGTTGCGCCTTTCATGCATCGCCTCCAAGGGGGAGAGATAAGCGAATGCCAGTTGTACAACAATACTCGATTCGTGCGCAGAAACGTTCAATTCGTGTGAGGAATCGAAGCTCAGTCCTCGCCCACCTGCAACGGCAGTTCGCCGTCCGCCAGCCGCGCGCGCAGCGACGTGCCGGCGGCGACATGCTGGGCCGAGCGCAGCACCTTGCCTTGTGCGTCGAACAGGATCGCGTAGCCGCGTTCCAACGTTGCCAGCGGGCTTACCGCATGCAGGGCGCGCGCGCTTTGCTGCAGCATAAGGCGATCGCGTTCAAGCTTGTGCTCCATCGTACGGTGCAATTGCGCAACGTACTGATCCAGTTGCTGACGCCACAGCACCAGCCGCTGCCGCGGATGCTGCGCCAGCAGGCGTGCGTGCACGCGCTCCAGGCGCAGCTTTGCTTGCGTGGATTGCGATACCCGCGCGCCGAGCAAGTGGCGATGCAGCTGCTTGAGACGTTCGCGGTCGCGCGCCAGCCGCGCCTGCGGACGCTGCGATTGCAGGCGCGCCAGCAGATGGTCGATGCGTTGGATGTGCGCCTGCAGCCGGCGTTCCTGCAGTGCCACGAGGCGCCGCTGCAGCTGATCCAGATGACGCCGCAGGGCAAGCGTATCGGGGACCAGCAATTCCGCCGCCGCAGACGGCGTGGGTGCGCGCAGGTCGGCGACGAAGTCGGCGATGCTGAAGTCGATCTCGTGCCCGACCGCGCTGACCACGGGCACCGGGCAGGCGTGGATGGCCCGTGCCACCTGTTCGTCGTTGAAGGCCCAGAGGTCTTCCAGCGAACCGCCGCCGCGCGTAAGCAGCAGTACGTCGTAGCGTTGCGACAGGGCGGCCTTGCGCAGCATCGACACGATCGCCGGCGGCGCCTCGCGCCCCTGCACGGGCACCGGCAGCACGTCTACTTCCACCATCGGCCAGCGACGTGCCAGCACGCTCAGCACATCGCGAATGGCCGCGCCGGTGGCCGATGTGATCACGCCGATGCGCTGCGCAAAACGCGGCAGCGCGCGCTTGCGTTCGGCGGCGAACAGGCCTTCGGCGTCGAGCTGCGCTTTCAGTCGTTCGAACTCGCGTTGCAGCGCGCCTTCGCCCGCGGGCTCCATGTGTTCGGCGACCAGCTGGAACTCACCGCGCGGTTCGTACAAACCCACGCGCGCGCGGATCAACACGTGCATGCCATCGGCCGGCTTGAAGCGCAGCCACTGCGGCTTGGGCTTGAACATGGCGCAGCGCACCTGCGCCGCGCTGTCCTTGAGGGTGAAATACAGATGCCCGGACGCGGGCCGCGCGACATTGGAAAGCTCGCCTTCGATCCACACCAGCGGCAACGCGTCTTCCAGCAGTCCGCGCACCAAACGATTGAGGGTGCTGGGTGTAAGGATGTGCCGGGGGGGCTGGCCGCCGGCACCGTCGCTGGGATCGTTTAGCACGTGCATGGAGGCGGGAGACTAGCACGAATGGTTTGGAGAACATCCCATTGCCGGGCTATGCGCAGGTCGTTTCTGCATGCTTTTGCGTAAACCCATGATTTATGGATTTTTTATGGCAAAAGGCGCTCAGTCGGACTCGTCGATGCTGCCGATTCGCTGCTGTTTGCGCTGGCGCAACTGCCAGGCACGGATACCGGCGTTGAGTGCGGACCATGCCGCCAGTCCACCGACCGGCCAGCTGATCACTGCTGGCCACAGGATGGCGACGACAGCGAGCGCAGCGAGCAGCAGGGCGGTGCCGGCGAGCATGCCGGTTTCGGTGTCGCCCAGCACGCGCCGTTCGGCCAGGGCTGCGCCCATCGAGTTGGCGATACGCAAAGCGCCTGCCGCCGCCCGGCTGGAGCTGCCGCCCATGTGCCGGGGCTGTGGACGCGCCTGGCTGCTGCGCACCTTTTCCCCGCGCCGATAGCGCCGCGGGGCCAGCACAATCTCGGTGGCGTTGGCCAGGTCCTGCTCATATTGCGCGGCCAGCTGCGCGGCGAAACCGGCGTCCTCAATGGCCACGTCGATCTCGCGGTTGTTCAGCCAACTGGCCAGATTGAGATTGGACGAGCCCACCCGCGCCCATTGGCCATCTGCCACGGCGGTCTTGGCATGCAGCATCGAGCCGTTCCATTCGAATATGCGAATGCCGGCTTTCAGCAGCGGCCGGTAACCTGAGCGCGACATGCCGGCGACCAGCGGAATATCGCTGGTGCCCGGCACCAGCAGCCGCACGTCGACGCCGTCGCGCGCCGCGGCGGAAAGGGCCTGCACGTAAGGCGCGACCCCCACGAAATAAGCGTCGGTCAACCACAGGCTGCGCCGCGCCATGGCGGCAATCATTTGATCGAGCCGATACATGCCGGCGGTGGCCGGCTGGGTGGCAATCACCCGTAGTGACATGGAGCCGGCTTCGGCCGGCTGGGGTGCCGGCGGCAACGGCAACGGCGTTGCCCCCGTTGCCGTCCAGCTATTGATGAAGGCCGCCTCCAGTTCCGCCACCGCCGGGCCGCGCAAGGCCACGCCGGTGTCGCGCCACGGCGCCACCCGGCGCGCCGCGTCGCCGAGCCATTTCGCGCTGATGCATACGCCGGATAGAAAACCCAGCTGGCCATCGATCACCAGTTGCTTGCGGTGGTCGCGGCTCATCCATCCCAGCGAGTGGCCCAGGCGCGGTGGATTGAACACCTGCACCAGGCCGCCGGCTTCGCGCAGGGGCGTCCAGAACGAGGCACCCGACTGCCCCAGGCACCCCATCCAGTCGACGATCACGGCAACTAGCACCCCTTCGCGTGCGCGTTCGACCAGCGCGTCGCGAAAGGCCTGGCCGACCTTGTCGTTGCGGATGATGTAGTTCTCCAGCAATACGCATCGGCGCGCGTTGCCGATCGCGGCAAGCCACGCGGTGTAATGGGCTTGCGCATCGATCAGCAGTTCCACGGCATTGCCGCCGAGCAGGGGCGCGCCGGCAGCGCGGCTCAACGCCTGTTCGGCCAGCAGCCGGTTCGGCGTGGGCGGTGAGGTGATCATGCAGTGAGTATATCGATGGAATTTTTATCAGCCGGTGATGCCACGAACCGTGCGCGGGCAGGGGTGTGCCCAGGTGCGCGCTGTTCTGGCATGATCGGCCCATGTTGCCAGAGCAGCGTTTTACGGACACTGACGCCTGTGCGCAGCTGATAGTAGAGCGGCTGGGGGCGGACCTGCGCGTTGCAGCACCGTTGGGCCTGGGCAAGCCGCATGGTTTGCTCAATGCGTTGTACCGGTTGGTGCAGACCGATACCTGGCGATCGATGACGCTCTACACCGCCTTGTCGTTGATGCGTCCGCAACCGAAGCCGGGCCTGGAAGCGCGTTTTCTCAAGCCGTTCCTGGCGCGCCATTTCGGCGAGGATTTCGTCGATTTGCAATACGCCCTCGACCAGGCCAGCGGCAACCTGCCGGCCAACGTGGCCGTCCATGAGTTCTACATGCAGTCGGGTGTTTTGCTCCATTCGCCCAGTGCCCAGCGCAACTACATCAGCCAGAATTACACGCATGTCGCGCGCGACCTGGTGGTGCAGGACATCAATTTGCTGGTCCAACTGGTATCCCGTCATGAAACGCCGGCGGGTGTGCATTACAGCCTGTCGTGCAATCCGGACCTGACGCTGGAATTTCTCGAGCGCGTCAAGGCGGCCGGCAAAGCGCGGCCGCTGTGCGTGGCGGTGGTGCATCCGGCGCTGCCGTACATCGGCGGTCATGCACAGGTACCGGAAAATTTCTTCGACATCGAGTTGACGCCGGTGTCATCTCCACGCCTGTTTGCGATGCCGCGACTGCCGGTCGATGTGGTCGAATACGCACTGGGGTTTCATGCCAGCGCGCTGGTCAGGGATGCCGGCTGTTTGCAGATCGGTATCGGCGCGCTGTCCGATGCGCTGGTCAAAAGTTTGCTGCTTAGGCATCAGGACAACGTCACCTGGCGCAAGGCGCTGGTGGCGCTCGATCCTCGCGGCGCCACGCATGCGCTCGCCACGCGCATGGGTGGCCTGGCCCCGTTCAAGGACGGGCTCTACGGTTGCAGCGAAATGGTGCTGGATGGCTTCATGCACCTGGCCAAGGCCGGCATTCTCAAGCGCCGCAGCTGGGACAATCTCGCGGTGGAGCGCGCCGCCGCCGCAGGCCGTCTTGGCGGCGAGGTGCCAGGCGGGCATTACTTGCGCGGCGCGTTCTTTCTCGGCTCGCGCGAGCTTTACGACTGGCTGGAGGTAACCGCCGGCACCGATCCGGATGCGATCGACATGTGCCGCGTGTCCAACGTCAACCAGCTTTATGGCGATCACCAGGCTTTGGCCATGTTGCAGCGGCGCGGCGCCCGCTTCTTCAACACCTGCATGATGGCCACGCTGATGGGCGCGGCGGTCTCCGACGGGCTGGAAGACGGCCACGTGGTAAGCGGCGTCGGCGGCCAGTACAACTTTGTGGCCATGGCGCACGAGCTGCCCGACGGCCGTTCCGCCCTGATGCTGCGCGCGACGCGTGCAGGCAAGCATGGCATGGAAACCAACGTCCGCTGGAACTATGGCCATACCACCATTCCGCGCCATCTGCGCGATATCGTGATCACCGAATACGGCGTGGCGGATCTTCGCGGCAAGAGCGATAGCGAATGCATCGAGGCCATGCTGTCCATCAGTGACGCGCGCTTTATCGATGCGCTTGCCGCGGAAGCCAAATCGCACGGCAAACTGGCGGCGGATTTCAAGATCCCTGCCGCCTGGCGACTGCATCGCCCGGAAGCGCTGCACGAAGCATTGAGCCCGCTGGTGCGCAAAGGCGTGTTGCCGGCGTTTCCCTTTGGTAGCGACTTCACCGAGGTCGAATTGCGCCTGCTACCCGCGCTCGAATGGCTGAAAGTGTCCGGCGCCAGCTGGAGGGGGCGTTGGCGCTTGCTCAAGGCGTTTGCGCGTCCGGGCGAACCCACGGCGGAAGAGCCTGCCGCGCTCGATCGCATGGGCCTTCAGACAGCCGCCAAACTGGGCGATCGGCTGCAGCGGCGCCTGCTGCAGGCCGCGTTGCGGGGCAAGTGATTGCGTCGAAAATTTGACGCGCTTGGCAAGTCCGCTCACGACGGTGCCGGCAAACCCACGCATAGGGGCCGTTATCACCGCGTATAAGTTGCCTGAAATTTCACATGACATGCGCGATGATCTGCCCATAAGCGCACATCGGGCACCGCCCTGCCGGTGGCAGAATGCTTCCGCAGTAGAAACGCGCCCGGTGGAGGGCAGGTTGTGAACCTAAGCCCGCAGCTACGTACCGCAGGCATCTACGTGCTGGTTTCCGCGGCATGGATCTGGTTTTCCGGTCAATTGCTGGGATCGTTGGTGCACGATCCGCATCGCATCATCGAGTACCTGATTTTTAAGGGTTGGTTCTTCGTGTTTAGCACGGGGCTGCTGATTTACTGGCTGGTCGGCCGCATGGTGCGGCACATGCAGGAGGCCAACCAGCGCCTGCTCGAAGGCCACGAACAGGCGTTGCACGTGCTGGTGGAGGCCATGGATGCCCGGCACAAGGAAACCAGCGATCACTCCGAGCGCGTTGTTCGCATGGCATCGGGGCTTGCGCGACTTGCCGGCGTGCAAGGCGCTGCGCTGCGCGACATCAAGTTTGGCGCCTTGCTGCACGATATCGGCAAGCTGGCGTTGCCCGATGCGATTCTGATCAAGCCGGGCAAATTGGACGAAGACGAAATGCGCCTGATGCGCACGCATCCGCGCATCGGCCACGACATGCTGCAGCGAATCGGTTTTTTGCGCAGCGCCAGCGCCATTCCCTTCAGCCACCACGAACGCTGGGACGGCACCGGCTATCCGCTGGGCCTCAAGGGCGAGGACATACCGCTCGCGGCGCGCATTTTCAGCGTGGTTGACGTATGGGACGCCTTGAGTTTTGCCCGCGTCTACAAGCCGGCGTGGCCGGAACCGGAAGTGCTGGCCTACTTGAAGGATGCCGCGGGCGGGCAGCTTGACCCGAAGCTGGTGCGTCTGTTTCTGGACAACTACGCCGCGTTGAAAACGCTGGCGCTCAATCCGACCACCTGACTTCTTGCGCCTGCAACAAGCGTGCGGCAGGCATGGCGGGCACGCTTTGCCAACGTTGCGCCTCGAACGGCTGCGACCGCAATGTGTCGACTTCGTGCAGGAATACGTGACGCGGCATCTCAACCGCGCCAAGACTCAACAGGTGCCGGTTGCTGACTTGCGCGTCGAGCAAGGGAAAATTCCATTCGCGCAACAGTGTCGCCAGCGCGCAGAGCGCCATTTTCGAGCCGCCGCTGCACGCGCTGAACATCGACTCGCCGCAAAAAAGATGCCCGATGGCCACACCGTAGATACCGCCGACCAGATGTTCGCCGTCCCAGGCCTCCACGCTATGCGCATGGCCCATGGCGTGCAGCGTGCAATACGCATCGATCATCGAAGGGCCGATCCAGGTGCCGGCCTGGCCCGGCCGCGGGGCGGCGCAGGCTTCCACCACTGCTCTGAACGCCCGGTTCACGGTGACGTGCCAGCCGGCATTGGCCAGCGCGCGGCGCAGGCTGCGATGGGGACGCAGCGCCTGGGTATGGAACACGCAGCGCGGATCGGGCGACCACCAAAGAATCGGCTCGCCTTCGTTGTACCAGGGGAAGATGCCGCGCGCGTAGGCCGCCAGCAGACGTTGCGGCGAGAGATCGCCGCCGAAGGCGAGCAGGCCGTTGGGCTCGATCAGCGCCGAGCGCGGGTCGGGGAAGTGTTCCGGGGCGTGTTCGTTCAGCAGCGGCAGGCGAATCATCGTTCGGCGTAGGGCGAATGATCGAGCAACTCTTGGGCGTAAGCGTCCATGCCTTCGCGCTCGTGCGCAAGCGCCCGTCGCACCGCCGAGCGGAAGCCTTCGTGCAACACGTAATGGCGCGAGTGCGTGCGCACCGGCATGAAGCCGCGCGCCAGCTTGTGCTCGCCCTGGGCGCCGGGCTGGAAGTTTTCCAGGCCCTGTGCAATGGCGTACTCGATGCCCTGGTAATAGCACAGCTCGAAATGCAGGTCCGGCAGATCCACGCGCGCCCCCCAATAGCGGCCATACAGCGTGTTCGCGCTGCGCAAAAACAAGGCCATGGCAACGATCTCCTGGCCATCGTAAGCCAGGGCCAATTGCACGGCATCGCCTAACGCGCGGCGCAGATGCTGGAAAAACGCTTCGGTAAGCGCGGCGTGATTGCCTTTGGCATCGAAAGTGGCGGTGTACAGGGCATGCACGTCGCGCCAGGCGCGGGTATCCAGTTCGGTGCCGCCGAACATGCCGATGCGCAAGCCGTGCGCCGCGACACGCTGGCGCTCGTGGCGGATGTTTTTGCGCTTCTTGTGGTTCAACGCGGTGAGAAACGCGTCGAAATCGGCATATCCGCGATTATGCCAGTGGAACTGCACGTCGCTTCGAGCCACCCAGTCATCGTCGAACGCGGCCAGGTCCTGGGGGTCGAGGAAGTTGGCATGGATGGAGGAAAGCTGCAGCCGCTCGGCGTGCTGCTGCATGGCCTGCACCAGCAGCTTCTTCAGCTCGGCGGCGCGAACCGGATCGCGGCCGGCGAGCAGGCGCGTTCCGGGCACCGGGGAATAGGGCACGGCATTGAGCAGCTTGGGGTAGTACTCGCCGCCGGCGCGTTCCCAGGCGCTGGCCCAGCTCCAGTCGAACACGAACTCGCCGTGCGAATTGCCCTTCAGGTACAGCGGCGCCGCGGCGATCAGCGTGCCGTTGCGGTACAGCCCCAGGTGGTGCGCCTGCCAGCCCCAGTCCGCGCGGATGCAGCCGGTGCGTTCGAGCCCGGCGAGGAAGGCGTGCGACAGGAACGGCTGGTCGTCAGGGCACAGCGCGTCCCAATCGGCGCTTGCCAGGTCCTCGATGCTGTCGTGGAAACGTGCTTCGATCACAAGCGCATGATGCCATCAGCCGCGTCGCTCCCGATGGCACGGAAACGACGCGGATGCGGTGCTCAGGCGACCGGCTTGCCTTGTTCCAGCCAGCGTTCGGCATCCAGCGCGGCCATGCAGCCGAAACCGGCGGAGGTCACGGCCTGCCGATAAACGTGATCGGCCACGTCGCCGGCGGCGAATACGCCCGGCACCGAGGTCATCGTGGCCATGCCTTCCAGGCCGCTGCGGATCTTGATGTAGCCGTCGTGCATGTCCAGCTGGCCTTCGAAGATGCCGGTGTTCGGCGTGTGGCCGATCGCCACGAAGAAGCCGGTGGCCTCGATGTCGCGGGTGACGCCGCTGTCGAGGTCCTTCACGCGCACGCCGGTGACGCCGGAATCGTCGCCGAGCACTTCGTCGATAGTGTGGTTCCACACCAGCTCGATCTTGCCGGCGGCGGCTTTTTCAAACAGCTTGTCCTGCATGATCTTCTCGGCGCGCAGCTTGTCGCGGCGGTGGACCAGGTACACCTTGCGCCCGATGTTGGACAGGTACAGGGCTTCTTCCACCGCCGTATTGCCGCCGCCCACGACCACCACGTCCTGCTCGCGGAAGAAGAACCCATCGCAGGTGGCGCAGGCCGATACGCCCTTGCCCTTGTACTGCTCTTCGCTGGGAATGCCCAGGTACTTGGCGGTGGCGCCGGTGGCGATGATCAGCGCATCGCAGGTGTATTCGCCCGAATCGCCTTTCAGGCGGAACGGGCGCTGTTTGAGGTCGGCGGTGTGGATGTGGTCGAACACCATCTGGGTCTCGAAGCGCTCGGCGTGTTCGGCCATGCGCTGCATAAGCTCTGGACCCTGCACGCCCTTCACGTCGCCCGGCCAGTTGTCCACGTCCGTGGTGGTCATCAATTGACCGCCCTGCTGCAGGCCGGTGACCATGGTCGGCTTGAGGTTGGCGCGCGCGGCATACACGGCAGCGGTGTAGCCGGCGGGACCGGAGCCGAGGATCAGCAGGCGGCTGTGTTTGGGGCTGGTCATTGCGTTAATCCTTGGAATTGGCTCATGATTTTTCCGCTATTCGCACGTGGCCCCGGGTTGGTTTCATCCCGGCGGGGCGAGCGATCCGCGAGCCCGCAAGAATGGGGAAGTCTCACCATCTATTCAAGGCACCGGCCGGTGGAACGCCCACCGCCTGCCGGCGCCAACGCCGGTGCTTCCCCGGCGACGTAGGGGGTGTCGGGCGAATGCAACATGCAGGCGACAAAATCATTGGCGATATGGGGGTTTACGCACGCTTTTGAACCTGTACCCTCGCCAGGAGGCCGCCCCTTGTTAAACTGCCCCGCGCAACCCGGCGCGGCCGGGATTCCACGAAAACTGCAAGGAAAACGAATCCGGTGGCGCGTAGCGCGAATGTGAGAAAACAAAAGGAAAAGGTAGGCCTGAGCGAAGAGCTCAAGCGCCGCCTGCGCGAGGCCGGCGCCTTGCTGCTGCTGCCGCTGGCCTTGTACCTGCTGGTCTGCCTGTTCAGCTACGACGTCGCCGACCCGGGCTGGTCGCATGCCGACACCAGCGGGCATGTGCACAACCTCGGCGGCACGGTCGGCGCCTATATCGCCGACCTGCTGCGCTATCTGTTCGGCGGGGTGGCCTATTTCTTCCCGCTGCTGTTGCTGTTTCTCGGCGTGCAAGTGCTGCGCAACCACGGCGCGCGCAGCGTGCAGCCGTGGGAGCCCTCGCTGCGCCTGATCGGCTCGGTGTTTTTCTTCATCACCGCCCCCGGACTGTGCTGGTTGAATTTTCCGGACAGCACGATGGGGCCCGAGGGCGCCGGTGGCGTCCTTGGCCGCGCCGTGGGGCACGGACTGGTGCGTGCGTTCGGCGACAAGGGTGCGCCACTGTTGCTGCTGGCGATCTTCCTGATCGCGGTGACGCTGGCCACGGGCCTGTCCTGGTTCAAGGTGATGGACCTGACCGGGCAGGGCGTGCTCAAGCTGTTGGGCTGGTTCGGCAGCAAGCTGCGCCAAGCGCCGGAGGCGATCGCCGCGCACCAGGCGCGTGCCGAGCGCGAGGTAGTGAAGAAAACCGAGGCGATCAAACAGGCCAGGCGCGAGCCGGTACGCATTGAAGCGGCGCCGGCACCGGTCGTGAAGAGCGAACGCGCACGCGTGGAGACACAGATCCCGTTGTTCGTGGGTGCCGCCCAACCGGGCGAATTGCCGCCGCTGTCGCTGCTCGACGAGGCCCCCGAGCAGGGGCCGGGGTATTCGGAAGAAACGCTGGAAGTGCTCTCGCGCCAGGTGGAGCTTAAGCTCAAGGATTTCCGCATCGAGGCGAAGGTGGTGGGTGTCTATCCGGGCCCGGTGATCACCCGCTTTGAACTGGAACCGGCCGCGGGCGTGCGCGGCAGCCAGGTGTCGAGCCTGGACAAGGACATCGCGCGCGGCCTTTCGGTGGTCAGCGTGCGCGTGGTCGACGTGATTCCGGGCAAAAACGTCATCGGCCTGGAAATTCCCAACGCCAAAAAGCAGATCGTCTATCTCTCGGAAATCCTGCGTTCCGACAAATACGACCAGCAGAAATCGCCGTTGACGCTTGCGCTGGGCAAGGACATCGGCGGCCGCGCGATGGTCGCGGACCTGGCCAAGATGCCGCATCTGCTGGTGGCCGGTACCACCGGCTCGGGCAAGTCCGTGGCGGTGAACGCGATGGTGCTGAGCCTTTTGTACAAGGCCAGCGCGAAAGACGTGCGCATGATCATGATCGACCCGAAGATGTTGGAACTGTCCGTCTACGAGGGCATTCCGCATCTGCTGGCGCCGGTCGTCACCGACATGAAAGAGGCCGCCAACGCGTTGCGCTGGTGCGTGGCTGAAATGGAACGCCGCTACAAGCTGATGGCGGCCGTGGGCGTGCGCAATCTGGCCGGCTTCAACAAAAAGGTGAGGGACGCCGAGAACGCCGGCCAGCCGCTGCTGGATCCGCTGTTTCGGCCCAATCCGGAGATGCCGAACCTGGCGGCCGAACCGCTGGAGCCGTTGCCGTACATCGTCGTGATCATCGACGAATTCGCCGATATGATGATGATCGTCGGCAAGAAGGTCGAAGAGCTCATCGCGCGCCTGGCGCAAAAAGCGCGTGCCGCCGGCGTGCACCTGGTGCTGGCCACGCAACGCCCCTCGGTGGACGTGATCACCGGTTTGATCAAGGCGAACATTCCCACCCGCATCGCGTTCCAGGTATCGAGCAAGATCGACTCCCGAACCATCTTGGACCAGTCCGGTGCCGAAACCCTGCTTGGCCACGGCGACATGCTCTACCTGCCGCCCGGCACCGCCACCCCCGATCGCGTGCACGGCGCCTTCGTGGACGACCACGAGGTGCATAACGTGGTGAACTGGCTCAGGGCGCAGGGCGCGCCGCAATACATCGAAGGCGTGCTGGAAGAAGTGCAGGCCACCAGCGACGGCAAGTTCATCAATGAGTCGGGTCTGCCCCAGGACGGCGAAGAGGGCGGCGACGCGGACGCGCAGTTGTACGACCGCGCCGTGCGCATCGTCACCGAGACGCGGCGCGCATCGATCTCCGGCGTGCAGCGCCACCTGCGCATCGGCTACAACCGCGCCGCGCGCCTGATCGAACAGATGGAGCAGGATGGGGTGGTCAGCGCTCCGCAGCACAACGGCAACCGCGAAGTGCTGGCACCGCCGCCGCCCAAGCATTGACCTTCAAGCACGCCGCGCTTTTGGCCCCCGTGCAAAGCACGGGGAGGCCGGGAGGGGGCAGGCTTTAAAAAACGCATCCGCCATTAAGCATCCCCGCTGCACACTTGGCACATTCCGCCCACCAGGAACAGCACCCATGAAACGCTTCCGCTTCGCCGCCCTCGTCGCTTCGCTCGCCCTGCTGGCGTGCAATCTGGCGCAGGCCGCCGGCCCGGCCCGCACGCGGCTGGATGCCTTCGCCCAAGGGCTGCACGCGATCGCCGGAAACTTCACCCAGACCCTCACCAATGCCGACGGCCAGCCCGGCCAGACCAGCAACGGCACGCTGGTGCTGGAGGCGCCGCGCCAGTTCCGCTGGGATACGCTGGCGCCCTACAAGCAGACCATCGTTGCCGACGGCAGCCGCGTGTGGATGTACGACCCCGATCTGGAACAGGTCACTGTGCGCAAGCAGGACACCGAAGAGGCGCATAGCCCGCTTACCGTGCTGACGGATCTGAAGCAATTGGATAGCGACTTCAATGTCACCGAGCAGGGCGAGCGCGACGGCCTGGTCTGGTTGCGGCTTACCTCCACCTCCAAAGATCCGCAGTTCCAATACGCGGACCTGGGTTTCGATGCCAACGGCCTGGCGCGCATGCAGTTCAAGGATCAGCTCGGTTCGCTGACTGACATCCACTTTTCCAATTGGCAGCGCAATCCGCCGATTCCGCCGCAGGATTTCAATTTCACGCCGCCCAAGGGCGCCGATGTGATCGGCGATCTGCCGGTGATCACCACCCAACCGCTGAAAAACTGATCGCACTGCGATGATCCGCCGGCTGCCGCGTTGGGCGTGGATCGGTGGTGGATTGCTGGCGCTGGTGGCCGGCTGCATCAATGCGGTCGGTTACCTGTGCTTTCGGCATCAGCCGATCACCCACCTCACCGGCACCAGCACGCAGCTTGGCATCGCGCTTGCGCAAGGCAATGTTGCCGAAGATCTGCACTGGGCGTTGATGATCGTTTCGTTCGTGCTCGGCGCGATGGTCAGCGGCTTCATCGTCAAGCAGGGCGCGCTTGAACTGGGTCGCCGCTACGGCATTGTGTTGATACTCGAATCGGCGCTGCTGTTCATGGCCGCGCCGATGATCCACGCGGCGAACGATCTTGGGTTGTACCTGGCCTCCACCGCGTGCGGCCTGCAGAACGCCATGGTCAGCACCTATAGCGGTGCCACGCTGCGCACGACGCATCTGTCGGGCATCTTCACCGACCTCGGTATCTACCTCGGACAGCGTTTGCGCGGATTGGAGGTGGACATGCTGCGCATCCATGTCTGCCTGCTGGTAGCCGGGCATTTCATCGTCGGCTCCGCGCTAGGTACACTGGGATACGCGCATTGGCAGGAACGCGTATTGCTGATTCCTGCCGCGCTTACCGGCGCCGTAGGTCTTGCCTACGCCATCTATCGCCAGTTTTTTCTGCGCGAATAGGCGATCTGGGCGATGCCCTGCGCCGACGGCATGCCGTGGGCGTTTCAGTGTGTCGATGAAGCCGTCGCTTTCTTTGCGCCCGAGGTCGCCAACGGCGGCTGGGCGGGTAATCCCAATGCCTTGCGCAACTCCGCGCGCGCGGCGAGATAATCCTGCTGCCAACTGGGATCCTGCATGACTTCGGCAGCGATCACCGTGCCTGCAAGATGCCCGGCTTCCACGTCGCTGGGAAAGTGCGCGCCCATCACAATGCGGTGCTGCGCGTACACGTCGGCCCGCGCAAAGATGGCTGCACGCTTTTCCGGCACCATATTGGCCAGTAGCACCGCCGTGGTGTAACCGAAGGTCGAGTGGCCGCTGGGATAGCTCCAATCGTCCGCTTTCTCCTTGGCCAGCGGATGCACGTCGCCGGAAACCGCGGCGGGTCGCGGACGCTGCCAGTAGTTTTTTGCATCTTTCACCAGCGCCTTGTCCAGTTGGGCGGTGCGCGCAAAAAACGCGGTTGTCTTCGGCAGCGCCGAGGACGGCACGGCCAGACCCAAGGCATCGGCGAAGCGGAACACGGAACGGTCCGTGTCCGCCTTCGCCGCCGCGTCATCGGCATCGGTGCGGGTTTTTTGCGTATCCAGCACCGCCTGCAGATCGCGCTGGGCCGCAATCGAACCTGCTGCCGGCGGAGGCGGCAGCAGGTTCGACAATGCAATGGTGGCCGGATGGACACCACCGTCGGCCAGTGCGGGCTGGCCGATAAGCAGCAAAGAAAGCAACAACGAGCATTTCATCAGAACAGATCCGCCGAAACGGTGAAGTTGAAATTGCGCGCCGGAATGGTCCAGAACAACGGCGTGCTGTCGGCCACGGTAGTGCCGGCCAGCGCGTCGATGTGGGTGTTGTTGAACAGGTTGTTGAGCTGGATGCCGATCTTGAAATCCTTTACGCCTGCCATGTGCGGATCGAACTTGTAGCTGGCGGTGAAGTTGGTGACCGCGTAGCCGCCGATCACCGTGTCGTCGTTGTTGTTGGCCGTGTAGTAGGTTTTGCCCACAAACTTGTCCACCAGCGAGGCGTAGACCGGTCCGTTGGTGTAGATCAGGCCAAGCGCGGCGGTTTTGTCCGGCGTGTTGGGGTTCCAGGTGTTGCTTTGGGTCTGGATGGCGCGGTTGAGCGAACCATTGGCGTAAACGCTCAAGCCGCCGCCGACCATGTACGTGCCTTCCAGTTCGACGCCCTTATAGTGCACGCCGCCGCCGTTGTAGAACACGGTGTTGCCGCCGATCTTCTGGCTCTGGATGAAGTTGTTGAAGTCGATCTTGTACACGTCGCCCGACACGGTCAGTCGGTTGCTGGTCCAGGTGGTGCCGAGCTGGACGTTGGTGGTCTTCTCCGGTTCCAGCGCGGCGTCGGAAATCGACGGCTTGGCGACGTAGAGCAGGTTGAGGTTCGGTGCCAGAAAGCCCTTGGCCCACTGCGCGTAAGCCGTCCAGTCGGAGGTAAACGCGTAGTGGAACGCGGCCGAAGGCAACGTGGCGTTCCAACCCTTGGAATAGTCCAACGGCGTGCCGGTCTTCTGGTTGTACGTAGCGTCCAGATTTCGCAGGAAGTCTTCGTACTTCACGCCGCCCACCAGGTAGGCCTGGTCGGTGATGTTCCACTGGTATTCCACGAACGGCTGGATGGTGCGCAGCGAATCGGTCATGACGCGATCGATCGGCAGGTCGGTGCCCTTGGTCGGCGCGCCGGTGGTATTGAGGGCGGGCACGTCCAGCGTGTCGTCGAATTCATACTCCCAGCGCAGGTTGTCCTGGTGGTCGAACCAGGCACCGGTGCGCAGCTCGCCGGGGCCGATTTCCTTGCTCAAGCGGAAGATGTCGCCAAAGGAGCGATACCAGTTGCGCATGTGCTGGCCGGGCACATTGTCCGGATAAAGGCAGTCGTTGCCCTTGGCGTTACAGAAGGTGCCGTTGGGCGTTTCGCCGTTCGGGTCCAGGCCGTTGAAACCGAAATGGTTGTAGGCGTAGGTGTAGGCTTTGTTGTCGAGCGTCCAGCCGTCGAACTCCGAATGCACCCCGACGTAGCCCATGTAGGTGCTGATCTGGTCGTTGTTGTAGCGGTAGTAGGACTGGCTGTTGGGGTTGTCATTCAAGGCATAGTTGGGGCCGTACTGGGCGATCTGCGCCTTGGTGGCGCCCAGCGGCACGTACTGGTTGATCTTGTTCCACATGCCGCCGAAGGTGAGCGTGGTGTTGTCGCCCAGCGGTTGCACCACCTTGGCGAACACGTTCTGGCGGCGCTGGCCGGCCTCGGTGAGGTAGCCGTCGGAGGTGCTGTTCTGCACGTTGACCACCGCGTTGGTGCCGCTGTTATTCAAGGTGCCGGTGTCGATGCGCGCACCTTCGATCGCCGTGTTCCAGCTTCCGTAGCTGATGTACGGATGCAGGTTGAAGGTGCTGGAGGGGTTGATCGATTCCACCGACACCGTGCCGCCGAAGGTGGCATCGCCCAGCGTGCCGGCCGTGCCCGGGCCGCGATCGACGGTAACGCTGCTGGTTTCCTGGTTGGTGAAATAGGAGGTGGAATGATGGGTGAAGTCGTTCGAATCGCCCCACGGGATGCCGTCGAAGGTGACGTTGTACTGGCCGTCCTGGAAGCCGCGGATGCTGGCCACCGAGGTTTCCATCAAGCCCGAGCCGTTGGGCGCGATGGTGTAAGTGCTGGGCGAGATCGCGATGGCGTCGGTGTAGTCGCCGGTAGGCGGAATATTTTCCTGGATGTAGGTGCTGCCGATGATCGACTGCGGTTGCGTGGCAATCAGCGAGCCTTGCGTGGGGGCCACCGCGCTGACTGCGCTGGAGTTGGCCGTGACCTGCATGCTGGAGAGGGTTTTGGCGTTTTGCGCCGAATTGCCAATATCGGTGTTGTCGGTCGAATTAGGGCCGCTGGCATTTTGATTGGCGTCTTGGGCGTAAATCGGCAAGGCACTGGTTAAAGCAAGGCACAGGGCGAGATAAACCGGTGAGCGGCGGAACAGCGCGTACGTCGATGGCGTCATTGTTTTTTTCCGGTATCGGCAGGGGTTTGCAAAGGCCGACACCGTAGAGATCCCACATGACACTTATATAACAAATAGATTAAATCGATATTCTTTTTGACGCGAAAGAAAATGCGCTAAGGATAATCTAAGAATTGCATGAAGCCTGACATAAATTAATGCGCGAATTAGGCGCCAGTTAAGCTTAGCCTAAGTCATGAACGATTGCCGCAATAATCATTAATTTGCAATAGGGAATAATCCCTCAGGGTGTTTGATGGCCGTTGCGCGGCGGGTGCCGGTGGGTTAGGGCGCGAATGTCCTATCATCGTTCGATGGAACAACGCGATTTACCCCATACCCCGGAACTGTTTGCGGCGGATTCGCAAGAGCTTAAGCCGCTGGCCGAACGCATGCGGCCGCAAAGCCTCGACGACATCGTCGGACAGCAACGGCTACTGGCGCCAGGCAAGGCCTTGCGACGCGCGCTGGAGGCCGGCCGCGTGCACTCGATGGTGTTGTGGGGGCCGCCCGGATGCGGCAAGACCACGCTGGCGTTGCTGGTGGCGCGCTACGCCGATGCGGATTTTCGCGCCATTTCCGCCGTGCTTTGCGGCTTGCCGGACGTGCGCAAGGCGTTGGCCGAAGCCGAGGTGAATTTTGCGCGCGGCCGGCGTACGGTGTTGTTCGTCGATGAGGTGCATCGCTTCAACAAGGCGCAGCAGGATGCGTTTCTGCCGCACATCGAACGCGGCGTCATCATTTTCATCGGTGCCACCACCGAAAATCCCTCCTTCGAGCTGAACTCGGCATTGCTGTCGCGTTGCCGCGTGCACGTGCTCGATGCGGTATCGACCGACGACATCGTCGCTGCCTTGCGCCGTGCGCTTACCGACGAAACACGCGGGCTGGGCGAATTGAAACTGGATGTGGACGAGGACGCCTTGCGTTTGATCGCCCACGCTGCCGATGGCGACGTGCGGCGTGCGCTCACGCTGCTGGAGATTGCCGCCGAAGTGGCCGATGGGCACGTCATCGACAACGCAACGCTGGAGCAGGTGCTGGCCGATCGCACGCGCCGCTTCGACAAGGGCGGCGAACAGTTCTACGACCAAATTTCCGCGCTGCATAAATCGGTGCGCTCCTCCGATCCCGACGCGGCGGTGTATTGGCTGGTGCGCATGCTCGATGGCGGCTGCGATCCGCTTTATCTTGCCCGTCGCATGACGCGCATGGCGGTCGAAGACGTGGGCCTGGCCGAACCGCGCGCATGGCGCATGGCGCTGGATGCGTGGGATACCTACGAACGCCTCGGCAGCCCCGAGGGCGAACTTGGGCTCGCGCAGCTGGCGATCTGGCTTGCCATCGCGCCCAAGAGCAACGCAGCCTACATGGCCTACAACCAGGCGCGCGAGGTGGTCGGTCAAACCGGCACGCTCGAGGTGCCCATGCACCTGCGCAACGCGCCTACCAAACTGATGAAAGGCCTGGGCTACGGCAAGGGCTATCAATACGATCACGACGCCGAGGGCGGCATTGCGCTCGACCAGCAGTGCCTGCCCGATGCGCTGGAAGGCACCGAGTTCTACCAGCCGGTCGAGCGCGGGCTGGAACTGAAACTGCGCGAAAAGCTGCAATCGCTGCGCGAGCAGCGCAGGTGGGCGCGCAAGAAATAAGCCGCGAAGGCGCCGCACTCTTGCGGCGTCAGCCGGGCGCGCCTAGATTGCCGCTTACCATCCAGCCGGGAGGGCCGATCCATGCGCATACTGGTTGCAGCGATATTCGGCGGCATCGTGCTGTTCCTGTGGGGTTTCGTGGCCCACATGTTCCTGGGGTTGGGCAACCCGGGCATACACCAGCCCGTGCACGAAGACATTGTGCTCAGCAGCTTGCACGAAGGGCTCGGCACCCAGCCGGGCGTCTACATCCTGCCTTCGTTCGACCCGGACAAATGGAACGACCCGGCGGCCCGTGCCGCCTACGCACAGAAATCCGCCACCGCGCCCTACGCCTGGGTGGTGTACTTGCCGCAGGGCGAGGACATGACCAACATGAAGCGCCAGCTGATGCGCGAATGGGCGTCAGACACGCTCGCGGCGCTGGTCCTGGCGGCGCTGATGGGCCTGGCGCCCTTGGGCTTGGGCAAGCGCATGGCCATCGCCCTGGCCGCGCCCCTGTTCGCCTGGCTCAGTGTGCTGGTGCCGTACTGGAACTGGTACCGCTTCCCCCAAGCGCTGACCCTGGCGGCACTGGCCGAACAAATCATCGGCTGGCTGCTGGCGGGCGTGGTCATGGCGTGGTGGCTGGGGCGCGGGGAGCGCCAAACCGCCCGCTGAGAAGCCCGGCGGGCAGGGCGGTGCCGCGTTGCGGCAGCGCCGGCCCGGCCGCCATAATCCACGATCCTTAGTCATCCACCCGGATCTGATCATGCTGGACCCCGCATTGCTGCGTTCGCGCCTGGCCGAAACGGCCGCGCGCCTGAAGGAAACCCGCGGCTACACGCTCGACGTGGCCGTCATCGAGGCGCTGGAAAGCCAACGCAAGCAGCTGTCCACCGACACGCAGGAGCTGCAGAACCTGCGTAACACCCGCTCCAAGGCCATCGGCCAGGCCAAGGCCAAGGGCGAGGACGTCGCACCGCTGATGGCCGAGGTCGCCGGCATCGGCGACGCGCTCAAGGCGAACGAGCAGGCGCTCGCCGACGTGCAGGCCAGGCTGGCCGACATCGCGCTGGGCATCCCCAACATCCCGCATGAATCCGTACCCGTCGGCAAAGACGAAAACGACAATCACGAAGTCAGCCGCTGGGGCACGCCGCGCCAGTTCGACTTCGCGGTGAAGGATCACGTCGATCTTGGCGAACGGCATGGCTGGCTGGACGGCGAATCCGGCGCCAAGCTTTCCGGCGCGCGCTTCACGGTGCTGCGCGGCCAGCTGGCGCAGCTGCACCGCGCGCTGGCGCAATTCATGCTCGACCTGCACACGCGCGAACACGGCTACCTGGAATGCAACGTGCCGTTGCTGGTCAATGCCGACACCATGCGGGGTACCGGCCAGCTGCCCAAGTTCGAGGAAGACCTGTTCGCCACCCAGGTCGGCGAAACCAGGCGCTATTTGATTCCCACCGCCGAAGTGCCGCTGACCAACCTGGTGCGCGATACCATCCAGAACGCCGACGCCTTGCCGCTGCGCCTCACCGGGCACACGCCGTGCTTCCGTGCGGAAGCCGGCAGCTACGGCCGCGACGTGCGCGGCATGATCCGCCAACACCAATTCGAAAAGGTGGAAATGGTGCAGATCGTGCGTGCCGGCGATTCGTACGCACAGTTGGAAGAAATGGTCGGCCACGCGGAAAAAGTGCTGCAAAAGCTTGGCCTGCCATATCGCAAACTGTTGCTGTGTACCGGCGACATGGGCTTCGCTGCGGCCAAAACCTACGACCTGGAAGTGTGGCTGCCGAGCCAGAACACCTTCCGCGAAATTTCCAGCTGCTCCAACGACGAAGATTTCCAGGCGCGCCGCATGCAAGCGCGCGTGCGCAGCGCCGAGACCAACAAGCCGGAGCTGGTACACACGCTCAACGGTTCGGGCCTGGCCGTGGGCCGCACATTGATCGCGGTGATGGAAAACTACCAAAACGCCGATGGCTCGATCAGCGTGCCTGAAGCGCTGCGCCCCTATATGGCAGGTGCCGAGGCCATCGCATGAACACACCGGCGCGCACGTCCTGGGACAAAGTGGAGTTCTACACCAGCTACTTCCTTATGTTCGTGCTCGCCTCCGTCATCGGCACGCGCTTGGCCTTCGACTCCGTGTGGACCTTGCCGCCGCTCGACCTGGCCTTCAACATCCTCGCGCTGATACTCGTCATCGCCAGCTTCTGGATCGCACGCAAGCGCCGCTCGTGGCGCCTATGGATCATCGCCTTCACCACCGCCACGCAACTGGTACCGATGGTGCTGCGTCACCCGGCTACGCTATTTCCGCTGCTGGGCGGATTGATTCCCGTAGCCATCATGGCCTGGGCGCTCTATTCGCTTTCCCGCAAAAGCCCCAACGACCCGCGCGCACACCGTTCCTGATACGATGCGCACTCACCGCCATGCAACCGACAACCCGCATGCAGGCGCGCTACACATGGAGAGATGGCCGAGTGGTTTAAGGCAGCAGTCTTGAAAACTGCCGTAGGTGTAAGCCTACCGTGGGTTCGAATCCCACTCTCTCCGCCAAACCTCACGAAAAGCCCTTTTTAAAGGGCTTTTTTGTGAACTGGGAGAAACGGCGCTTGGTCAAGTCGGTTGGTCAAATCCAATGCGGCTTGCACACCATTTGTTGCGCCACGCCTCAGGCGTTTTCCACTTCCGTCTGGTGGTCCCCCGAGACCTTCAAGGCCTCCTAGGGGTGCGGATCATCAAGCGATCCCTCCGCACCCGAGATCCCAAGCTGGCCCGGTGGTGGGCTTACATCCTCGGTGCGCGTTATGCTCAGATCTTCGCCAGGGCACGGGATGAGGGGATCTCGATGGTCAAGGAACGACGCGCCAAGGATCTGCCGGAGCAACCGGCTCGGAAGCGTTCAGTCGTTCTGCAAACGGGCTCTGGGGAGGAGCTGGTTGATTACGGCTGTGAGATCCGCCCGGATGGTTCCATGCGGTTCGAGGCCACCGATGAGGCGGACCACGAACGGCTGATTGAGGCGATCCGCGAAGCCAAGAAACCCCCGGCTTGGCTCACCCAGGCACCGTCCGTCCCCCATGCCACCCAGGCATCGCCTCCGGACATGCAATCCCTGGCCGGTGCGATGGAAACATTGGGCGCCTCTTTGGCCCAGTCGCTGTCTAACTCAGCGGCTTCTTCCATGCCTCCTGCTCCCGCTCGCCCGCGTGCGATCGGCAAGGCCGCTGATGCTTGGCTGAAAAGCATCCGGGCTGACACGTTGCCAAAGACGCTGGTGATCAAAACAGCGGCTGTGATGGGTTTTGCCCGGCATGTGGGCATCTCGAAGATGCTGCACGAGGTGCGGCGCGAGGATGTTTCCGCCTGGATCGAAACGCTCCGCACGAGCGGGCTGCAGACCCCAACCCTGATCAACAAAGCCTCTTATGTCCGAGGCTTTTTCACCTGGGCCGTCTCCGCTGGTGCTTATGCCAAGTTTCACAAAGACGAAAATCCGGCGGCCGGGCATGTCATCTACCGCAAGCAGGAAAAGAAGCGGCGGCGGGCGTTCGGCTTCAAGTCCTTCACTCTTGAACAGATCCAGGCGCTTTATGCCCCGGAGGCCCTGGCCACCCTGAGCGCAGGCGCGCGCTGGGGAGCGGTGATCGGGCTCTATACGGGCGCCCGTGTTTCGGAGATTGGGCAACTTGCACTGGTGGATTTCACCATGGTGGATGGCGTGCCCTGCATCACGATCACCGACGAGGGCGAAGGCCAAAGTGTCAAAAACACTCCGAGTTTGCGCACCATTCCGATCCATCCAGATCTCCTCACCTTGGGCTTGATGGAGCGCGTGGAACGTCTCAGAAAACAGGGCCAAAAGAACCTGTTTCCGAAGATCAAGGTTGGATCAGTCAATGGGCGAGGCGACTGGCTCTCGAAGGCCTTCGGGCGTCACATCGAGGCCGTGGGCATCCCAAAGCCTGACAAAGGAAAGTTCGGGTTTCATAGCCTCCGGAAAACGGCCGTCCAAACCATGAAGGCAGCCAAGGTTCCGTTGGAGTGGCGCTGCGCTTTCGTGGGGCACGATCTCGACGAAGAGCATGTGGAGATTTACAGCGGGGAGTATGGGCCGAAAGAAATGCGAGAAATTGTTTCTAATGGACTTAAATGGGATTTATTGCTACCGAAAATCCGAAAAGTCCTGTTGTAACTTTCAAATGCTGCCACGGTAAAGAAGGGGAGTAGATATGAGCGATACAGATGCAGGGACACCAGTTGCAGTGAGCGAACCACCATCACCGACCGCGCCTTCCATGCCGAAGAAGGAAAAGGGTAAAGCTGCGGTCGTAACCTCGATCGTTATTATTTTTGCTGTTATTGGGCTGATTTATTTTTTTAGATCAAGTCCGAGAACTGTTACTACCATATTTGGCGTCGGTGTTAGTTTGTCGTCATTTGCTTTTAGCTTTTCGGAGCACCCGCGAAAGTCAGGGTGGAGAATTGCATTTTTTATTCTAAGTCTTGCTGCTGCGGCGGTTGGCTGGTTAGTGATCAGGATCGCCTGTCCTGGAATTTAAATCGACAGCAAAAACACTGCCACGATTTCTGAGACATAGGAAAGGACGTCGGTCACTTTAATTTTTTTGCTTTTGTGCGAACGCTCTTTCATTGATGGCTCCAAATGAGATGAACCTTTGTGGGAACATGACGCATCTTTTGTGCGGATTAGCCCTAAGAACTTCACGGGCTCATCCCCTGCGTCGAAACTTAGTCCAAGTTGGGGAGCTGTCAAGGAGCCACGGATGGCAGGTTCACTCAGCGTCAGAAGGTATCAGTGGCGCTTGGCTCGGTTGCCCCATGACCTTCTGCACCAGGTCATAGCCATTGACCTCCTCGTAACGCGAGGGGATGCGCTCTTTCAGGTTCATCAGGCGACGGTTGGCGGTGTCGGTGAGTTGACCGTAAGTGGTGGCCTGGATGCGGGCGAAAACGTCCTGGCCTTCACCGAGCGACTTGGTACGGGTGGTTGCCTGAGCGATTTCGTGGCCAACCACATAGGCATGGAAAAACGGCCGGCTTGCCAGCGCACCGTTGGACATCAGGTCCTCGATGTAGCCTTCGGCTTGCTGCATCTCTACTCGGCCGATCGTTGAATGCCCCTTTTTCAGCTCGATCAGGAGCACGTCCCGCATGCAGGCCAGGTGATCCGTGCCATTGAACGTGGTCGTCGCGGTCAACGAGATCGTTGCATCGTTGAGGATCACCAAGTCAGGACGCCGGCGCGGGTTTTGGAACGTGGTGTCGGCCTTGCGGGACCCGAAGACCTCTTCGGCCACCGTGCGCAGGGTGCTGTTGGAGGCGTATTCGGAGCTGTCGAACTCCGGCCCAAAGAGCCAGCGTGCCTGAGTGATCAGCGGGTGGAGGGTGTGGAGTTCATCGGTCGCCGGATCTTTGGCCAGCTTCTCGATGGCGGAGATGACCGACAGGCGGGCATCAATCTCATCCAACACGACCAGGGCATCCTGGACCGTCCACTGTTCCAACAGGCGATCCAGTCCCTCGATGTCGGTTTCGTCCAGGTGCATGAGCTTGTCCAGCAGGCGGATCCCGCCTCGGCCCGATTGGAGCTGGATGACGGCCCGAACGGCCTTTGCCAGCGCCTCAGGTGCAATGCTCGGATGGTCAGCGACCAGGGCATGGGTGAACTGGGCCACTTCAACCTTCGCACCCGTGGGCAGGTTTCGGAACTCCTCCCGGTTGCGCATCAGCGCATCTTCGGAGTTCTCCTCCACGAACGAGGCCGACAGGGCTTCCACCTGACGATGGACATAACTGGCCACCTCGGAGAACAGCCGGTCCACCTCGGGTTCGGCTTTGAACCGCAACCAATCTTGTTCAACGAACGGCGCCCAGGTGCCATCGGCCTCGATGACCACCGCATACCGTTTGGCAAACCGCGAGCGCCCATCCAGAACCGGCGTGGTGCCGACCGCCCAGCGCGGGGTGCCGACCAAACGACGGTTCACCCAAAAGGCAATGCCTTGGTAACGAGTGTTCTGGGCGGCCTTGGTGGTGTCCACAATGTGGGCTACCACCGTGGACCCAGAACCGACGCGGAGCACTTCGGTGTTGAGGAGGCCTTCGTGTTGAGCCAGGGGGACTGAGCGTCCGTTGACGACCACGGTGAACTGCGGGTCATGCACAAAGCGCCCCGCCAAAATCTTATAGACCGATAGCGGGTCGGGCAGGTGACGCTCGACCACGACCGAGAGCCGTGTTCCGTGCCCCGTTTTCTTCGACCTGGTTTCGCGCTCGATGTAGAACGGCGACGGGTTGTTCCGGGTGTTGATGACGAAAGTGGTGGCATCGCCCCCGCGCCAGGTCTCCACCTCATATTGGCTGGCGAAGCAGAGGAGGCCATGGCGGCCCACACCATTTCGTCCGAAGGGGATGCGGTGCTGGTCGGCGCGCTCCGGGGGAAACTCCACGCCGCTGCCCTGATTCTTGATCCGGTTGTAGCCCAGCTTCATCCAGCGCGCACGGAAGTTGTCCGCGGTCATGCCATGGCCGTCGTCCTCGACCGTCAGGGAGCTGCCTGCATCCTCGGGGATGATGATCGAGACCCGAGAGGCGCCGGCGTCCCAGGCATTGGCCACCAGCTCTGTGAGGGCCGTCTCGCCGTCGTAGCCAATCTTGCCCAAGGTTCGGAGGACATAGTCCTCCTCAAACAGCGCCTCATTGGCGGCGTTGCCGCGGTTTCCCTTCGCCATACCCCCTCCAAATCGGGGTAGCCCCATGACGCTCATGACTATGCCTGCTCCGCGATTGGTTCTCAATCGAGGGTAGACGGGGCTTGGCGCAGGGGGTGAGACGGCCCCGCTCTCCTTGAATGCCTCTCATGGGTGGCGACGCTTTTCCCGATCCGAAAGCCAGGGCAAACCACAGGCAGGCAGACCAACACTAAATGCAAAATCGAAGGCGCGTCTTACTGTTTTTCAAACAGGACGCTTCGAGCCAAGGCAACCCCAAGGCCAAAGAGTAAGCGTCAAAACCAGGGCTTTTGAGCATCGGCACGAACAGGCTGACGCTCATCACAGATGCAAGATTTTGAAGCGCGTCAGGCATTGACGTGCGGCTGTTCTTTGCTTGCATGTGGCATGTGCTTGGCGTGCATAACCGGCGCCCGGTCCTCCCCGATCATGATGATCGGTCCACATGGCGAAAAGGATTTCGATGACACTGCATGCCCGCCCGCACCTTTCCACCCATGGCCGATCGGATGGCCACAGCGCCGTCGCCGGCGTTGCATATCGTCTCGGGCTTCGCCTCTACGATGAGCGAGCCGGGAAGTGGCACGACTTTCGCCTCCGCCGTCTGGGCGATCACATCGCCGCGGCCCTCACCATTGGGCCCGCCGGTGCACCTGATTGGGCCCTCGACCCGCAACAGCTCTGGAACGCAGTCGAAGGGGCAGAGAAAAGAAAGGACGCGCAGCTCGCACGGGATTTTCGCATTCCCATCCCCCTCGGGGTTGGCCTCGAAGAGGCCAAACAGATGGCCATTGCCATGGCGCGTAAAATCTCGGATCACTTGCACACGCCCGTCTCCATCGGAGTGCATCGTGACGCAGACAAAACCGCACTGGGTGCCCCGAAGCCAACGGGTATGCGAGGCTTCCACGCGCACCTCTATTTTCCGACCAGGGCCCTCGATGAGATCGAGCAGTCAGGCGGATCATCGGCATGGGTGCTGGGGTCGAAGTTTTCCTTCCTGACCCATCGCCGCACCTCGTCCAGTTTCGTGGAGGGCCTGAACAGTGCGTGGGCCGCTTTGGCGAACGAATACGCATTGGCCGCGGGACAGGTGGCTGATTTCGACCACCGAAGTTACCAACGCATGGGGCTGGATATTGAGCCCCAGAGGACCTTGGGGGCTGCTGTCACCGCCATGGAACGCAAGGGCTTCTGGACCCGAAAGGGCGAAGAGCTCCGTGGGCAGATCGTTGTGGCCAGCGAAGTGCTCCGTGTCTCTCAGGCGGATGCCTTGGAAGCACAGCACGCGCAGGCCGTGCAGGACGTGGCCCGTGAGCAGGTGACCGAGCAACCAGGTGACCAGAGAACGGAGCCGGGAGCGATGGACGAGATTGATCAAAGCAATCGGGTGTCCGGTGGCGAAAATCCTGCATCAGGTGCACCCTCCGCCGAAACGATCGCCTCACTGCCCGATGGCGAGCCCGGGTCTCTCCTGCGCCGGTTCCGCGAGGCGGTGGCGCTACCGGAAGACGCGGATACGCTGCGCGTCTATGTGCAGGTCGTGGGCATCATTCGCCTGGTCGAGCGTCTCTTGTCGAAGCTGGCAGACCTGATGCATCGCAAGATGGCCCATGATGAAGACCGGAGTCGACGTGTCATGGCACGACTGGACGCGGAGTTCCAGGTGGACCAGGCACGTCAGCGGCGCTCGGCCGCGAAAGAGGATTTGAGGCAATGGGAGGACGAGCACCCATTGCGCATCGCCGCCGCCAAGGCGGCCGGACGGAAGCCTTCTGAGTGGGTCCAGCGGAATGATGTCATCCGGCACGAGGACGCCAAGGTGCAGGAGGCCAAGGCTGCACGCGAACGGCACATGGGGCACATGGTCACAATCGATCAAGCGGGCGCGCAGCTGACAGGGCAAGAGCTTGCCCAGAAGGATGAACTGGGGCGAGCACTCGATGTCATCCAGCAGCTCAGTCCAATTCTGATGGCCGGGCTGTTGTCCGTGAGTGATCAGGGGGAACGTGTGTGGCTGGAAGCCGCCAAACCTGCGGGGTCCATCGAAACCGCTCCGCCAGAGGTGCTCCCCTTGGACCTCATGAAAGATCAGATGAAGCTGCGTCCGCGCCCCATGATGAGGGGCAGCTGATGTTCACGGCGGGGCGAGCTTCAACACTTGCCTTGCGATGGCCTTGGCGACCTCCCACAAGATCATGGCGTCATCCGTGGTCAATGCCACATTGTGGGAATACTGTTTGGAGGGGTGGATGTAGTTGCGGTAGTCACGGAGGACCTCGCCGACGTCCTTTGCGGAAACCGTAATCCAGCCCAGTTCATGGGCCACCTCGATGTAGTTCTTCAAAGCCCACTCTTTTAACTGCCGGGTCTTTTGCTGGTCGTCCTTCGGTGCGGCAGTGGCCTTGAAGATGGCAGATTTGTCTGCTTCAAGATTGATGCGCGCAAGGAGCAGGGCTTCGAGTAGGCCGCCCATCATCACGGTGGCGGCCAACGGTGCACCAGCTTTCAGGCAAACCACGCATTCGTCCCATCGGGCCGTCAAGACTGACTGCATCCTCTGGTCCGACCCTAAGGCTTGAAAAGAGATCGGCTGGTCAGAGGTAGATGTGGTGTGCACGGGGGCTTTCAGGGCCTCCGTGCGCAGGTCAATCAGGTTTTGCTTGATGGACTTGCACAACTGGTCATAGACACTGCGGGTGGTTTGTCGGTCGCTGTGAGCCAATAGAGCCTGATAGGCCTCTTCAAGGCGCTCAAACTCATAGGTCATTTCCACGGACCGCAACGTGGCCTTGTAGTTGTTGAACCACGTCAAAGCCGTTGCCTTGACCACACTTCTCTCTTCCGCGCCGCGGACCTGGGCACCGTTTCCCTTTTTGATCAGCCTGCGGAGCCGATCGATCTGGGCGATGGCTTCGTCGATGCTGGTGGTGAGCATGACGGTTAGCGCTTCTTGGCCTTTTTCGCTGCCTTGGTGGCGCGCGGGGCTTTCTTGGTGGCGCGATTTCCACGGGGCGCTTTCTTTCCTGCAGGCCGCCTCACTTTTCCGCTGGGTGCCCCATTCGGTCCCCCTGATGGCAGGGTTAGCGCAACGAGGTTTTCACCAACGGTGTTGATCGCGTAGGTGCCACGTCCCTCCGCGCGATCCAGGAGCCCCTGGTTGTGCGCGTTGACCATAGTTTGAGAAATCTTGCTGGGCCTCTGCCGTCCCGTTAACCGGCACGCTTCCAAAACATCTTCCGCGGAGATGGCCTCCTTGCGGATCTGCAGCGGGGCCTGGAACCGATAGAAGTAGGCGACGACGGCAACGAACTGGACGTCCGAAGACGGGGACTTAGCCTGCACAAATGTTTTGATGTCGGAGGCATTGTCGGCGGCGGCCGGGAGCGCTGGCGGGGCAATGCCAGTCGTCGGGGGCACTGCCGGAACGTTGACTGCTGGGACGGGTGAGGGAGACTGTGTCTTCAACCCCAGTTTTTCCCGGGCCCACCTCAAAATCCGCTCCTGATCCTCGGCATCGAAGCCGGTAAGCGCCTCAATCACCGTCCTGACGGCATCGAAATCATCTTTCTGCGGCTTGGACATCTGGGTCACTCCTTGTTGGCGCGGCGTGTTCAAGGGAACAAACCGGTCACTGCAACCTTTGGAAACGTCTCTTGCCTTGCGAGCATACCGCACGGGGTGACTGAGCTGGCACAGTCGAAACAAGCGTGCCGGTCAGCATCTGCCGGACGAGTGGCCAGATAGGGCCAGAAAACTCACTGTGAGTATTCTGGTTCATCTGACCACTAAATCTGGTTGACGCTGGCCGGCTTGCTGGTCAACGGCTGGCCGCCGGCTTCAATCCTCGCCGTTTGAGCACCTTACGCGGCTTCTCCTTGCGCAATCGGATGGTGCAGGCCTGGCGAGTGATCCGTTGGATGATGGCTTCGGCGTGATCCGGATTCGCAAATGCGATCTCCCACTCCTCAACAGGACGGGAGGACACCACGATGGTGGATAGGCCTTTTCTCATGCGCTCGTCCAGCAGGTCACGCAACAGCGTGCACTGGTGTTCCTCGATGAAATCCTCTGCAACGTGATCGAGGACCAAGAGGTTGGCACGCCGCAGGGGAGCCACCAGTTTTTCCAGCTTGGCGGCATCGATGACATCGGATGTGTCCATGAGTTTGGAAAGGACCTGGTAGACGACCCCGTGGCGGGTGAGTGCCGCCTCCCGGGCCAGCGCGCCCGCCAGGAATGTTTTGCCGGTGCCGTGATCGCCCACGATGATCAGGTTGGTTCCCTCATCCACCCACGTGCAAGTCGCCAGATTGGCCAGGGTGCCCGCAGTCAGGCCGCGGCTGGCCTCAGTCCATACGTTGGCGATGGCCACGGTCTGGCTCAGCCGGGCTCGGCGAAGAAAGGTATCAATGCGGCGGGTCTTCTTCTGGGCGGCCACGGAGACGGCCAGGGAGTGGAGGCACTCAACGTGAGATTTGTGGAGGTTGGCAGGGTTGCGGCACCACCGGTTAAAGGATGAAGCCAGGCTATGAAGCTTGGCTTCGCGCAGGAGTTTCAACGTTTCTTGGAGCATGGGGAGGGCTCGATGTGGGGCGTTCACCTCGCGTCCTGCTGCGGCTCACGGTGGGTTTCTTTCTGTGGTTTGTTGCTCCTTGGGACAGAAAGCGTCGGACAGTCGAGAGGGTGATGGACTTCACCTCAAAGGCGCTGTGGCAGGCGGCCTGCACGGGTTCAGCACCGAACTTGTGAACGAGGGTTCGGACACCGTCGCATGCGGGCATGGCCAGGTAAGGTTGGGAGGCCACCTCAAACTGGTGTTCAACGAACCGGAGCAGGTCGCCACCTTCTCGGGCAGCCCATTCCTTGACGCCGGCAGGGGTTCGTTCGGCCTGGTATCGGTGGTTGGGTGGTTGATGCTCGGGCAACGTCGTGTGGTGACCCAGCAGGAGGCTCCGCTTGTGGCGGGCCACGCATTCGCGCTGACTGAGGATCTCAATGATGTCGTCGCTGATCCGGGCGTCCAGACGCTTTCCGATCAGCGTGTGAGGCACCGAGTAATGATGGCCCCGGATGCACACGTGGTAGTCCTGGGGGACCGCGGGAAGCTCAACGTATTCCGTATAGACGTATGGGCGCGGCAGCGGCCGTAAGCGTTCCTTTTCCTTACTGTTGAACCGCGCACGGCGGCTCACTTTGTATTCCTTCATGGGCCGGTCGTTGAGCTCTTCCAGTTTTTCGGCGATGGCCGCATTGACCTCGTCTATCGAATGAAAAACATGGTTGCGCAGGGCGCCTAGGATGTTGTTTTGGACGAACCCAACGCTGCTTTCAACGGTCCCCTTGTCGCGGGGGCGATAGGGTCGCGCTGGGTCCACCAACATTCCATGATGGCGGGCGTAGTCCTCGAAGGCCGGTGTCAGCACTGGATTGGAGCCGGGGCGGATCACGGCCGCTTTGAGGTTGTCACACACCAGTTTTCCCGGCACACCCCCGTAGTATTCGAACATGCGAATGTGGCCGGCGATGAAGTCGGCAATCCCCTGCGTGGGGACACAGGTGGCAAAGATCAGGCTGGATGCCGGAAGCACGGCCACAAAAAGTTGAAGGCGGACCGCGATGCCTGTTTGAGGGTCAATGTAGGACGGTCCCTCGCCGGAATAATCCACGTAAACCTCCGCGCCTGGCTCGTGATACCGGCGCATTTCAGAGGGCCGCTGCTTTTTCAGGCGACGGTAATGGTGTGCCATCTGAGAATACGAAAGGGCATCATCGGGGCTGGGTTTTCGGTATTCCTGCCAGAGCAAGGTGATGGTGACGCTCGGCCTTTGCATCTCGGCGAACACCTGCTCCCAGTCAGGTTGCCGCTTGCGGTGGCTGGCCTTCCCGCTGGGGCGGTTGAACAGTTTGTTGAGCTCACCCGGTTTGATCTTTTTGAGATCTGCCAGCCCCCATCCCTTTTGAGCCACGAGTTGCCGATAGCGGCCCACGGTCGTCTTCGAGACATGTCTGGCCTCGGCGATCGCACGGTCACTGTCGTGGGTCATCAAGATCCGCTCCAGCAGGTCGTGGAGCTTGAACTCGTTGTGGCTCTTCTTCATTCCATGCTCCATGGCATGCCCGGCCAGCGGCGGGCGTGACCGATCTGCATATTTGGGGGAGGTTCCTGGGGCGCCTGAACCCGACGGTTCGGCCGGTTGGGCCGCATGGATGCAGCCGCCCACATCGCCCTGCTGGGCGACGCTTGACAGATGAGGGGGCTGGAGAGATAACAAGCCGGCTGGTGGCTTCCATCCAACTGGCGTTTCGAAGGGCCTGGCGTTGCTGCGCTGGGCCTTCTTCGTTTTATCACTCGCCCAAGGCGGGTGAGCTACATGGGGTTCTCCGGGGTAAGGGGGCGGGATGTGCCACGCAGGGTGGCGCGGCTGCCCTATGGCTTACCAAAAACCGGATGTCTGTCAATCGACGGTTTCTGGGTTTGCCAACAGTAAGTGGAGGGCTATTGCCTGCGCTTGCCAGATTTGACCGCGGTGATTGAGCGCGCCTCAGATTTCCGGAAACTCGACCGGGGACATCCGGTAAGTTGGCACTGCTGAACGGATGAATGATCGAGGGGCGCCATGGAAACTCGGACGCAGTGGTTCAGAAGGATGGCGTCGCGGTTGCGGCTCCTCCTCGAATGCCCAGAAAAACCCGTGAGCCAAGACGAAGCCCTGTCCTTGATCGTTGCCATGGTCAGGCTCCGCGATGTGACGGAGGTTGATCCATTCCCGCCGGGTGCGGCCCCGGTGACCGTAGACGGTCACTCATTCGAACGCCTTGCAAACCAAATCAGGCAACATCACCGCATCACATTGGACCCCGGCGATTTGGTCCTCCTGCTGTTAACACCGGGAGATCCGGTTCAGGGGAAAGTTCGAAAATCGGGACCGTTCGCGCTGCCCAGGGTCACGTCGGAATATCCGTGGTTTGCTCATCTGCTGCTCAACGCGATCAAGCAGCTCCCATCACTCCCCGATTTTTCCGATGACACGAAGGTGTTTGTCATGTCGGATTTCAGCGGGGAGCATCGCTCTGCGCTCTATAACACCTACTCCTTCATCATCTTGGCGCAGGACAAAATCGGACCGTTCCAGGTAAAGGTCCGAGAGCTCCGCGAAAAGCATGGCTTGCTCAATCCTTACAGTGAGTTCGCTTACAAGGACCTTCGATTTGGGGCGCGCAGCCGTGCGCTCCCCGAGTTCCTAGACTTGGTAGACAACTACATCCATGGCGCGGTCATCACGTTGGCAGTCGAAAAACGGATCGAGACGCTGTTTGGTCCTTCCAAACCAGAGGCTCACGCGTTCTTGGTGGATCAGCTGGCTTCTCTTGGGTTTGGGCAGTGGAAGGGGCCGGATGCAGAAAAGGTCTCCCGCGTGTGTCATACCCTTGCCGTGTTTGTGTCGTTGTTGACGAGTACTGGTCAGCGCCTGCTTTGGTATTGCGACAACGACACGATCAATGTGGACGGAAAACGGCGCACCTTCGCGCATACCCAGGAGCTGTTCAAAACCGTATGGGGGATGTATGCCACGCAGCCGCTCGATGTCATCGGCTTTGGGCGGTCCTTTGAGGATAAAAGCTATCTGGATGACTTGTTGAGTGTGGCGGACCTGGCCGCAGGAGTTGTTCAAGACCTGCTGCAAGGAAACGCCACGGGGGCAGATATTTCCGGTGGTGACGAAAAGCTACGAGTGATCAGATGGGCGGCATCACCGGCCAGGTTCCTTTCGAAGATCAACATTCAGATCTGCCGGATGGAAAACGGTGAGGTGGGCAGTGGCTTGGTCGCCATGAACCTGAAAGATGAGCAGCCAGATTTAGCGTGACATCCCCTGGACCACTCGGACATAGCATGGCGGCATACGGCTTCTTGTGGTCCGCGCTTCTCACCAAAGAAAAAGCCGCTTCCAATGGAAGCGGCTCAGACTGCTGACAAACCCCAACCATCGCGTTGGGGTTTGTCGTTTAATGGGCCATGCTGAAGATACCGACGCCGGCCCAACAGCATCTGGAGATGGTGACACTCGAGATGCTGGTTCCCCAGGACCACCTGTTGCGCAAGATCGATGCAACGGTGGATTTCGAGTTTATTCGCGAGCAGGTGGCCCACCTGTACTGCGCCGACAACGGCCGCCCGGCGCTGGACCCGGTGGTGATGTTCAAGCTGCTGTTCGTGGGCTACCTGTTCGGGGTGCGCAGCGAGCGCCAGCTGATGCGGGAAGTGCAAGTGAACGTGGCGTACCGTTGGTTTGCCGGGTTCCGGTTAACCGACAAGGTGCCCGATGCCTCCACGTTCTCGCAGCACCGCCGGCGTCGGTTTACGGATCCAACGGTGTATCAGGGGATCTTCGATGCGATCGTGCGTCAGGCGATCGGGCATGGGCTGGTGGGGGGTCGGGTGCTGTACACCGACAGCACGCACCTGAAGGCCAACGCCAACAAGAAGAAGTTCGATACGGTGCAGGTGGAGCAGACCCCGTCGGCGTATCTGGCTGCGCTGGACGCGGCGGTGGACGCCGATCGGCAGGCGCATGGCAAGAAGCGGTTTGACCGTGACAAGGACGATCCACCGCCGGCCAGGGACAGCAAGGTCAACCGCACTGATCCGGACAGTGGCTACCTGATGCGGGAAGGCAAGCCCGAAGGGTTCTTTTACCTGGACCATCGCACGGTGGATGCGCGCCACGCGATCATCACCGACACCCACGTGACGGCGGGCAATGTGCACGACAGCCAGCCGTATCTGGATCGGCTGGATCGTCAACGTCAGGCGTTTGGCCTGGCGACCGAGGCGGTGGGGTTGGATGCGGGGTACTTCACACCGAGGGTGTGTCAGGGCTTGGAAGAACGAGGTGTGCGCGGTGTGATGGGGTATCGCACGCCACCCCATCGGCCGGGGTACTTCTACAAGCGGCATTACCACTACGACCCCGAGACGGATGCGTACGTGTGTCCGCAGGGACAGCGCCTGGGCTATCGCACCACGAACCGGGAAGGCTACCGGCAGTACCACTCCGATCCGTCGATCTGCCGGGACTGCCCGGTGCGTCGCCAGTGCACGCGCAGCGTCAACGCGACCAAGGTGGTGACCCGGCATGTGTGGGAGGATGCCAAGGAAGCGGTAGATGCACGACGGCATACCGCATGGGGCAAGCGGGTCTATGCGCGGCGCAAGGAGACGGTGGAGCGCAGCTTCGCCGATGCCAAGCAGTTGCATGGGCATCGTTATGCGCGCATGCGCGGCTGGTTGCGTGTGACCGAGCAGTGCTTGCTCGCGGCGGCGGCCCAGAACATCAAGAAGATGGCGCTGCTGCTGGCGCGTCTTTGTGGTCTTTTACGGGCGCCCAGTCGGCTTGCAAGCCCCCCTCAGCCGCGTCAGGCGGCGATCACGATCGGGGCGATCGCTTTTCATTGCCGCCATCATGCTTTCACTGGGGCCTGATACAGAGAACCCCGTGTTTCGTAAAACACGGGGTTCGTCAGCAGTCTGAGCC